>JADKLW010000002.1_pt1 | contig 651827 bp, 522 predicted proteins | sample 8641881 | NCBI WGS metagenome assembly JADKLW01 (sample SAMN16272185, study PRJNA661076) | feces metagenome | isolation source: fecal sample from diarrhoea affected cattle B | host: Bos taurus | place: South Africa: Lokaleng Village, Mahikeng | collected 2019-09
TTTTGTGGGAGAGTAGGTAGCCGCCGTTCTTTATAAAATGTCCCGGTTGGATTTAGTTCCAATCGGGATTTTTTGTTGAATTAAAACGGATCAAATAAATTCTTAAAACAACACAGCTTATTTGGCTACCAAAATCGATTTCAGCTTTATTTACTATATTATTGAACAGTGCATTTCAAAGAACTTATATAATCTGTAATTTAAGTATTTATTTACACCTCTTATTATTTAAGTGTAATCAATTCTTCCTCACATAAGGTTATATTTTCTAGGCCATTTTCATTTACAATATAGGTATTTTCAATTCCCACTGGTCCAATTCCAGGTAATACAAACTTAGGTTCCAAGGCAATAGTCATACCTGCCTCAAGAGTTTCTTTTGAGCGAGGAGTGAATACAGGTGGTTCATTAATTTCTAATCCTACACCATGTCCTATGAATTTTGCTTGTTGATCGGTTCCCATAAAATAAGCTTCTAGATTATTTTCTTTGACTATCTCTAGTGCTGTATTGTATATATCAGAACAAGGTGTTCCGGGTTTTGCAAAAGCTTTAATTGTATTATGGATAGTAATTGAAATTTCGTGTGCAAAGTAGGCAATGTCGGGTGCTTGTTCTATTGCAAACGTACGGCTCATATCATCCATATAAGGGCGATAATTCCCTGCCATATCAATCATTATTGTTGTATCTGACTTAAGTATAGTGCCATTAGCCCCTAATGGGAGTATTGGAGTTATTCCTTCACCACCCAAAGCATAATCGAAAGGAGATGCTGCTTGTGCATTATCGCCGGCTAGTATACTTCCCATAAAGATATCCATATTTTCACCAAAAGATCTGAAGATTCCAATTGATCCATGTAGCCTCATTTCTCTTTCAATCTCAATTTGTAATTCAAGATCTGTCATTCTTGTTTTATATAACGAAGGTATTTTCTTATAGACTTCAGTATGTACTTCAGCAGACATTTTAATTTGAGCTAGCTCTTCTGAAGTTTTAATCATTCTAAGATTTCTGAGATCTGATGATACATTAACAATTTCATCTATTTTTAATGCTCGCTGTAGTCGAACAGTTGCATTATATGAGAGATAATCAGTCTCCATCATAAGACGACTAGGTAAAGTATGTTTCATCTTTTGAAGTAGCTCAGGAATCTGTTCTTGCTTCCTTAAAAAGACAACTCTATCGTCCTTTAAATTAAAGGGTCGTTTTACAAATAATATGGCGGGATCTTTGGGCTGTATATAAATATAACCATCAAAAATAAACCCACATAACCAGAATTGATTTACAGATGATGAAATAATGCATGCATCTATATGTTTATCTATTAAAATGTTTTGTATGCTCTCAATCTTTGTGTTTCTTTCTCCGTTTGACATTGTAATTATTTTAAATTATCTTTATATTCAAAAATACGACATTTTATGATATTATATATTTAAAAAAAAACATAATCATATGTTTAAAATGGTTTTGATCACGATAAAATGGTATATCTTTACGATTATATATAATTAAGGTGCGAAGACAAATATTGATAGTGGAGGATGATAGTGCTTTCGGAACCATGCTATTAAAATGGTTCGAAAGGAATGGATATATGGCAACATTATGTAATGGAATGATGTCTGCTCAGAATGCATTATCAAATAAAACTACCTTTGATTTAATTCTTTCAGATTTAAGACTTGCTGATGGTGACGGTATTATGCTATTGTCTTGGTTAAGAAAAATGCAAATTATTACTCCCGTAATAATCATGACCGGCTATGGTGAAGTGCAGACAGCTGTGTCAGCAATTAAACTAGGAGCTTTTGATTTCTTAGAAAAACCAATAAATCCTTCACTGCTTACAAAAAAGATTCAATCTGTTTTCGATCAAAATGAATCCACTGAAGTATCTTCTACCTCTTTAAAAATAAAGAAAAAAAGTATAAACTATTATAAAGATAATTCTAAAATTGTAGAAGGTACCAGCCCGCTATATAGGCAGATGTATTCTTTTATAGATTTAGTAGCCCCTACCCAAATGGCAGTTATGATTATTGGAGAAAGTGGCACAGGAAAGGAACATGTTGCTCATATGATACATAATAGAAGTAATAGAGGCAAAGGACCTTTTATTGCAGTAGATTGTGGTAGCTTATCAACCGAACTTGCACCTAGTGAGCTTTTTGGTCATAAGAAAGGATCTTTTACTTCTGCTATAGATGATAAAAATGGGTTTTTTTGGGAAGCAAATGGAGGTACATTATTTTTAGATGAAGTAGGAAATCTTCCTTATGGGGTTCAAACACAAATGCTGCGTTCTTTACAGGAGAAAAAAATACGTCCTATTGGCACATCAAACGATATTGAAGTTGATGTAAGAATTATCACTGCAACTAATGAAAACCTTGAACAAGCGATATTGCAAGGTAAATTTAGAGAGGATTTATATCATAGATTAAATGAGTTTATGATTAAAGTGCCTGCATTAAGAGAATGTATTGAAGATATTTCTTTATATGCACATCATTTTATGGAGGAAGCAAGTAATGAGCTTGAGAAAGATGTTAAATATATATCTCCAGAAGCACTAGATCTCCTTGAAAACTATAGTTGGCCTGGCAACCTTAGAGAATTACGTAATGTTGTAAGACGATCTGTTTTATTTACTAAAGCTGAAACAATTACAAGTGCTAGCCTGTCTAATCTTTCAGACTTCAATTCTGAATCAACAAATATTAATTTTAAGTTTTCAAGAATAAAAACAAATTCATTGGAGGCTGATTTTGGGGCAAATAATAGTAATAATCATGCCTTATATAATAACCCCGAAGATGAGAAAGATAAAATTTTAAAAGCTCTTAATAAATCAAATGGTAATAAAACCAGAGCAGCAAAGCTTCTAAATATTGATAGGAAAACATTATACAATAAGATTCATTTATATAATATCGAGTTATAAGTAATCGTTTTTTATATTCTCAGAAAATCTCTTTATATCGGAGATTGATTTTTTAATATCTTTTTTCCATTCTGGATACAATGACTCATCTTTTCCTCTTAGTTTATCCATCTTAACAAGATTTGCAGTTAGGTAAGATGCATCTAACTGACTAAGAAATGGATATATTTTGTGACAAATATGTTGTGCTTCTCTAAAATTACCTTCGTTTACAAGTTTGGTAAGAGTGTCTGTGTCTTCAGCGGTTGCCTGGACAAAATTCAATAGAATTTCCTTTATCGATTCTGTGTCTTTACCAAACATGGAAAACAGCTGTGGAAACCGCTTCTCTAATGAAATGAAGGATCCATTATTTGTTTGAGAAACAATAGTCATATCATTCTTTTCTTTGTTGCTATTGTCTGTTTCGTTATTTTTCTTTATGAAACCAGAATTAAGTACATCTATTAACTTGCTCATTTTGATTGGCTTACTTATAAGTCCATTAAAACCTTCCAAAACTGTATTATGGGTATTGTATTCGTCATTGGCAGTCATTAACCAAACGGGTATTTCTTTATTGTTTTTCCTTATTTCATTTAATATTTCCGTTCCACTAATATCTACCAACTGCATATCAGTAAAAACGATATCAAAATCAGATACTAAACGGATAAATCCTTTTATATCGCGCGAGTTATTGCATAATTTTACTTTAAAGCCTTTTTGTATTAGAAATTCTTTTATAAGTTTCCCCAGTGAAATATCATCTTCGAAAATAAGTATTTTGTTGTACTTCATTTCTTTATCTGATATATTATAATTTAATATAGACTCATCTGGTATAAAATCTTTAATCTGCTCAATTGGAAGCATTATGATTACCTGAGTTCCCTTATTTTTTTCAGAGATAAGTTTTATTTCACCATTTAACGTTTCAGTTAATCCTTTTGTTACATACAGGCCAAAACCACTACCTTCAGCTTTTAAAAGATTGCTTGTTCGTGAAAAGGGTCTAAATATTTTCGATTGATCTTCTAAATCTATTCCAACACCTGTATCTGTTACTTTTATAATGATGTTGTTATCATTGCTTTGTTTAAATTCAATTTTGATGCTTCCGTTTACTGTATATTTTACTGAGTTTGAGATTATATTTGTCAAAATTTGTTTTAGTACTGTATAATCTGTTTCGATATAAAAAGGTTTTGATGTTGTAGTATTGAATTCTAAGTCTAAATTTTTGTCATCAGTAAATGGTCGAAACATGTTTAATATATCCTCAATTAATTCAATAATATTAAATGTACTTTTTTGTAAAACAGCTGTTTTCTGTTCAAGTCGTGAAAACTCTAGGAGGTTAGATAGCATACTCAAAATATGTTGACCGGAATTAAGAGCCGATTTTATCTGATTTTTTCTTGTAGAATCTTTAACTTCTGACTCCCAAATCTCCATATATCCCATTATAGAACTTAAAGGTGTTTTTATATCATGTGAAACAGATAAGAGCAATTTATGACGACTTTCTATAAGATTTTCTGTCAAAATTTTCTCTTTAGATAGTTCAGTTCTTGCTTTTTTTCCTTTTTCAAGGTCATTTGCAATGAATAGAGTTATAATAAGAATCAGTATTATTGATATTGCACCTACAGTAATAGCAAAAGTGAATATTTTTTGTGTCAACATCGCGCTATTCTCAGTGCCAACTTTACTTGTCTGTATTGCTTCATTATAAAACTGAGTTATTAATTGGGATATATGTAATGATATACTTTGTTCTGCCAATACCAACTCTTTGACTTGCCTTTCTATACGTTGTATTTGTGACGAATAGGTCTTAGTAGCCTCCGCTGTTATACCTTTCAAGTCATTATACATAAGAGTATCTACTCTCGAAGCTGCCCTCTCATTTTGTTCTGTATGGGTTATACTAATTACTGTGTCTGGTTCAAATTTTGGATCGAATAGTTGAGATAACCTACTCCAGAAATCTTTACGTTGTTTATTTACAACTGTTGTGTCACTATTCTTAGTAACCACAACGCTATCCTGTATTATCGGTTCAATGGTTTCTATTTTTCTGTCTAACTCAATTAATGGACTCTCAGACCTCAGCTGAGCTAATAACCTTTTTACAATTTGATTTTTCTCCAACAATAGAGAATCAATATCCTCAAGGATAATTGCTTGATTTTTATCGGGAGAGCTGTCTTTTATTATTTCAATTTGTTCATTTATGTCTTGTGAGATAGAATCGTATTGTAGCTGGAAAATTCTTCTCGGTGAAATCAAATAGCTATTTAGTAAATCTTGTGCTTCTTGAATTGATATAATTAAGCGATTGCTATAAGCTAATATTTTGTATGAGGTATCCATCTCTTCTCTTTGCTTATCTATGCTTTTTTTTAGAATAGTTGAGTAAATTAACAGTCCTGCAAAAAATAGAATCACAACAAGAAAAATAAGTCCAATTTTTATTGTTATCCTTTGTTCCGGAGATTTTGTTTTTCTCATTAATATCGGTAAATAATTGGTCCCTTAATTAATAATTCAAATATACACTATAAATTTTTAAAACAGTATCATTTTATAATCCTTTATAAAATAAGGAGATATTGTTGATTTGAACATCAGTATTGTGGAATACATCCACATTATCCTATTTATATTCCACACTTATAAATACTAAAATATTTAAGCTCATTTTTTTAACATCCTCATTCACAGAACTAAAAAAGACAAATATCAAAATAATAAAACTTTTGTATGATAATTGATTACTATATATCAGACGAAGCGTCGTCAAAAACTATTATGGAAATTCTAAAAGTTTTATTATTATGAAAAAAATGATTTTATCATTCGTAGTCATTGCAGGTATGTTTTTAATGACAAACTCTAATGTTGCAAATGCAAGCGAAAAACCCTCCATTTCTATTGTAACAGAAGATGATGGGTTCGTTGAAGTAAGACTTCAAGATTTAAATGAAAAGATTCAGGCATCAATTAACGATCTAACTAGTGAGTATGATGTTCAGACATTAAAATATAATGAAGAAAAAAAACTTACAAAAGTTGTACTTATCAAAAAAGATGATCAGACAACCAAGAAAGTATATTTTAATGAAAATGGCGAAAAGATAGAAAAAGACAAAGATGCCAACAAAAATGTTGAAAGAGAGTCTACCCAGCAGATTGAGCAACTACAACAACCTCCATTTGCAGTTTTAGATGATCCCAACCAACATGATGGATTTGTGGAAGTTAAGCTAGAAGATTTAAATGAAAATGTACAATCGGCTATTCGTGAATTAGGTAATACATACGATGTTTCAACTATTACTTATAACAAAGACAAGAAGATTACTAAAATCAAAAGCAAAAATAAAGCCGATCAGACAGAGAAAGTTTTTAAATTCGATGACGAAGGTAAAGAATTACAACATAAAGCCAAAGACAAAGAATTAGAAAAAGCTAATGAACTAAGAAGAGAACAAAAAGAAAATATTGAAACACAATTACCCTAATGGTAATAATTGAATGAAACTACACTATTGCACCTCTATTTTTATCCTGGTCAATTTAGTCTACTTTTTATGACCTGAGATAGTATAACTGCCCTCTTAAATGTGATAATTAGGAGGGCAGTATTTTTTTATTAAGAATTCCATATTCTCCAGGCCTCCAGAGCTTGAAACTTAAGCATATCTCTCCCATTTTTTATCGAAGCTCCCTGTTCTCTCCCTTTTTTTAAGAAGAGAGTTTCATCAGGATTATATACCAAATCGTAGAGTAAATGCTGCTCAGTTAGCATTGAATATGGTATATCAGGGCAATTACCAATATCAGGATAAGTGCCAAGTGGGGTAGTATTGACAATTAGTTTTCTTTCATCCATAATTTCTGATGATAACTCATCATAGCTAATTATCCCCTCACTCTTAGTACGCGATACATATATCCAATCAATACCCATACAGGTGAGTGCATATGCAACCGCTTTAGATGCACCACCAGTGCCTAGTATCAATGCCTTTTTATGCACTTCGGGATTAATTAGAGGAGATAGAGAAATCTTAAATCCTATGTAATCTGTATTATAACCGGTAAGTTCATAAAAGTACATATCACCCTTTAATCTGTCAATTTTAATTGTATTAACAGCACCAATTTTTTCTGCTTCGGGTGACATTTTGTGAAGAAAAGGTATAACCTTTTCTTTGTATGGTATTGTTACATTCAAACCTCTTAAATATTGATTGAAAAGGATTACTCTTCTAATATCTAGAATATCCTCTATTTCAAAATTCAGATATTCAGCATTAATTTCTTCACGGCTGAATTTTTCGGTAAAAAACTTAGCTGAGAATGAATGAGTAAGTGGATAACCAATTAATCCATAACAGTCCATAGTACTATTTTTCTGCAATATACATCGTGGTAATCCCCAATGTAAGTCTTCTTAGTCTAATCCTCCTAAAACCGTTCTTTTTTAATATAAGCATCATTTCTCTTCCTTGCGGAAATGCTTCTATAGAACTTGGCAGATAATTATAAGCTTTTTGTTCAGTTGCAAACAGGTCAGACAAAAATGGCATTATATGATTGGTATAAGTACTATATAACTCTTTTAAAGGACTCTTATCAGGCTTTGTAAGTTCAACAAACATGAAAATTCCACCAGGCCTTAAAACTCGAAGAATTTCTTGAAAACTTTTATCAATATCTTCAAAATTTCGTACACCAAAAGACGAAATAACAGCATCAAAGGTATCGTCATTCAATGTAAGGTTAGCGCAGTCTTGTCTATCAAAAGTGATTATATCCTGCAATCCCCTCTCTCTCACTTTCTCTGCACCAACAGCCATCATTCCTTCAGAAATATCTATAGCAGTTATATATTCAGGTTTAAGAATTTTGTGCGCCAGAATAGCAAAGTCCCCGGTACCGGTAGCAACATCCAAAATGTTATTGTGAGGATACTTCTTTAAAGCACCAAGTGCTTCACGTCTCCAGTATCCATCAATACCCAACGATAATACACCATTAAGCTGATCATAATTTGAGGCAATACTGTCAAACATCTCGATGATTTGTTCTTTTTTAGATCTTTCCGAGTCATATGGATTCACAGATTCAACATTGTAATTCATTTCTCCAAATATTTAATGATATTATCTTCAATACGAGTCATAATATTTACAGCATCTTCTTTTTCGAATTTCTCACCCACAATTTTCTCATATAATTCAATATACCTGTCCGAAACACTTTTGCAATACTCATCAGTCATTTCGGGTATATCCTGACCCTCTTGGCCTTGAAAACCATTATCCATTAACCATTTTCTTACAAATTCTTTTGAGAGTTGTTTCTGTTCTTCACCCTTTTCAAATCTCTCTAAGTACCCATCACTATAGAAATATCTGGAAGAATCGGGTGTATGTATTTCGTCAATCAAATATATCATGCCATCTTTCTTTCCGAACTCATACTTAGTATCTACGAGAATTAACCCCTTTTGGGAAGCCATTTCGGTTCCTCTTTTAAAAAGCTCAAATGTATATTTCTCTAGTAGTTCATAATCATCCTTGCTAACTAGTCCTTGAGCAATTATCTCCTCTTTAGATATATTCTCGTCATGACCTTCATCAGCCTTAGTTGTAGGAGTAATTAAAGGTGTTTCAAACTTCTGATTCTCTCTAAGCCCATCAGCTAATGGAATTCCGCATATAGATCTAGCTCCCTTTTTATAATCACGCCATGCACTTCCGGTGATATATCCACGAATAACCATTTCCACTTTAAAAGGATCACATCTATGTCCCACGGTTACCATAGGATCTGGAGAGTCTAATTTCCAATTAGGGACGATATCAGAAGTTGCATCAAGAAATTTAGAAGCTATCTGATTTAGAACCTGACCCTTATAAGGAATTCCTTTTGGAAGCACTTCATCAAAAGCCGATATACGGTCTGTTGCAATCATAACCAGAGTGTCATCTCCAATTGTGTAAACATCACGAACCTTGCCGTGATAAACATTTGTTTGATTTGGAAAATTATAATTTGTTTTTGTTAAAGCTTCCATGTTGTTATTTTATTTATTCATTTCATAGTTAGTAACATCATCACCTTCATCACTATTCAAATCTTCATTGTTCTTCTTGGCAACAATTCTTTTCTCTTTTGCAGCAGTTTCTTTCTCGTAAGCCTCCACAATTCTTTGAACCAGCTTATGTCGCACAATATCCTTTTTATTAAACTCAACAGTGCCAATACCTTTAATATTACGCAGAATATTCATAGAATGAATTAGTCCCGATTGTTGAGAATGTGGTAAGTCAATCTGAGTAATATCTCCTGTAATTATCATTTTCCCATTCATCCCCAATCGGGTTAAGAACATTTTTATCTGAGGTTTTGTTGTGTTCTGTGCCTCATCCAAAATAATAATTGCATCATTCAATGTTCTACCACGCATAAATGCAAGTGGCGCAATTTGTATTGTTTTATTTTCCAGATATTCCTTCAGTTTAAGCGGAGGAATCATATCTTCAAGTGCATCGTAAAGAGGTTGCAAGTAAGGATCAATTTTCTCTTTCATGTCGCCGGGTAAGAAGCCAAGCTTTTCACCAGCTTCGACTGCAGGTCTGCTCAAAATAATTTTGCGAACCTGTTTTGTTTTTAGGGCACGAACAGCAAGTGCGATAGCCGTATAGGTCTTTCCAGAGCCTGCAGGACCAATTGCAAAAACCATATCATTATTATCAAACTCATCCACCAATCTCTTCTGATTGGGAGTGCGTGCCATTATAGGCTTGCCGTTTAACCCATGAATTATTAAATTGTCAACATTTATAATGGCTGGTGATTTACCTTTTACTATATCAATTATATCCTCTTCCTTCAAGAGATTCATTTCAACACTAAACTTTTCAAGTTCGTGTATCTTCTCTTCAAACACCACCAGTTCTTCTTCCTCACCAACTGCTTTTATCACATTACCACGTGCCACCAAACGAAGTTTAGGATATAATGTTTTAAGCAATTGTATATTACTGTTGTTTACTCCAAAAAAAACGATGGGGTCAATATTCTCTAATATGATAATACGCTCTATCATTGGCTACTGTTTGTAAAGTTAAGTTTAAACTGATGCGGTCTATGCTCCTGACCCTCAATAAAATTAATGAAAGCATTATTAACAAGCCTGTTACCTCCCGGAGTTGGATAATTACCAGAGAAATACCAGTCACCTTTATGATCAGGACAAGCTTTATGCAAATCTTCAATTGTTTGAAATACAATTTGCACATTTGCTTTTATATCTTTTGATGTTAACATTTGCGCAATCTTAGCAGATATCTCCTCCTCTTTAAATGGAGCATAAATATCCTTCACATAATTAACAATATCCTCTTTCTTTTTATGCTTTTGTGCAACAGACTTTTCGTAAACCTCATCTATAACATATTGCATGCCATGCTCTTTCAATAGCTCAATTGTGGCTTTAAATGCTATAAACTCACTCATGCGCGACATGTCTATTCCATAGCAATCGGGGTAACGAATTTGCGGTGAAGAAGAAACAATTATAATCTTCTTTGGTTCAAGCCTGTCGAGTATCTTTATAATGCTCTGTTTAAGCGTTGTACCTCTTACAATACTATCGTCAATTATTACTAAATTATCTACACCCCTTTTCAAAGAACCATAAGTAACATCATACACGTGTGCGGCAAGATCGTTTCTAGAAGTACCCTGAGCAATAAAAGTACGTAGCTTTATATCCTTAATAGCTACTTTCTCAGCTCTGACGCGTTTAGAGAGGATAGAATCAATTTCTTCTTTGCTCAGTGAACTTCCCTTCTCTAAAATAGTTTGCGCTTTCTTATGATTAAAATAATCTTCAAGACCTTGCTGCATACCGTAATATGCCACTTCAGCAGTATTTGGAATAAAAGAAAATACCGTATTGTCAAAATCATCATCAATAGCCTCAATTATATGAGGCACAAGCAGTTCGCCCAGCTTCTTCCTTTCACGATAAATATCATAATCAGATCCCCTCGAGAAATATATCCGTTCAAAAGAACATGGTGTAATCTTCTCTTTCTTTTCCAGAATCTTATTAAGGCTGATATTACCATTACGTTTTACAACAATAGCTTCCCCAGGCTGAAGTTCATGAACATCATCTTTTTTAAGATTAAATGCTGTTTGAATAACTGGTCTCTCAGAAGCTACAACAGCAACTTCATCATCATAATAATAAAAAGCTGTTCTAATTCCCCATGGATCACGAAAAGCAAAAGCATCGCCACAACCCACCAGTCCGCACAATGCATAACCACCATCCCAGTTTTTTGATGCCCTGTTAAGCAAAAACGGGATATCAAGGTTCTCCTCAATAATATGGCTTACCTGCTGCCCGTTTAAGTTTTCTTTGTCAATCTTGTCATACTGATATTGCACTTCTCTGTCGAGATAATGTCCTATCGACTCTAGCATTATAAACGTATCGGCATAATCTCTTGGGTGTTGCCCTTCGGTAAGAAGTTGCACAAACATCTCGTCCACATTGGTCATGTTGAAGTTGCCAGCCAATGCAAGACTTCTTGAAGCCCAGTTGTTACGTCTAAGTAAAGGATGCACATATGTTAATCCACTCTTGCCCGTAGTGCTATATCGTAAATGTCCTATAAAAAGCTCTGCAGCGTAAGGAACAGATTTTTTCACAAAATCTATATCCTTTAACTGCTCAGGTTTAAATTCAGAAAATGATGAGTGTACTTTTGTAAATATTTCAGGTATTGCCCCCGATCCCATAGCTCTTTCTCTTGATATGAACTCATTGCCCGGTGATGCTTCAAGCTTCACAGCCCCCAAGCCAGCACCTTCCTGTCCTCTATTATGCTGTTTCTCCATAAGAAGATATAGCTTATCTAGGCCATATTGCCATGTTCCGTATTTATTATAGTAGTATTCAAGAGGTTTCAGTAGTCTTATTACTGCTATACCGCATTCATGCTTTATGATGTCTGTCATTCCTTTATTGTTGGTAGTTCTTTCCTAAAAGAAGAGACAAATTTAATCTTATTTGAGGACAAACTATCTATATTTTATCGATATTATTTCCAAATATATGTCAACTCACTGTATAATAACAATTGACAAGTCGATAAAGGTATTAAACTTTGTCTTATCTTTGCTTATATAACCATATGAAAAAAGAATGAATTGGGAACAGTTATTATCAATAAAAAGGTTCGGACTAGAGGATTACGAAAATGCCAATAAAGAGAAGCGAACAGAATATCAACGAGATTACGACAGACTAATTTTTTCATCTCCCTTCCGCAGACTTCAAAATAAAACACAGGTATTTCCTTTACCAGGAAGCGTGTTTGTACATAATAGGCTTACACATAGTCTTGAGGTATCAAGTGTGGGTCGTTCAATTGGTGAAAATGTTGGTCGCGAACTTCGTAAAAAATACCCCCAAACAGATGCCCATTTTGAAGATATTGGATCAATTGTTTCAGCTGCCTGCCTTGCACACGACTTGGGCAATCCACCTTTTGGACATTCGGGTGAGGAAGCCATCTCAACATATTTTTCTGAGGGAAAAGGTAAATATCTGCAACCACTTATTGAAGGAGAAAATGGTCGATGGAGCGACTTTATTTATTTCGAAGGTAATGCAAATGCCATAAGACTATTGATGCATCAGTTTAGGGGCAGAAGAAAAGGAGGTTTTGCTATGACCTACTCCACTATAGCTTCAATTGTTAAATACCCCTATTCATCAGAATTAAGCGGAGGGAAAAACAAGTTCGGCTTCTTTGCATCTGAAGAAGAAGATTACAAGCGAATTGCAACAGAACTCGGAATAACTAAGGTAAGCAATCAACCACTCAAATATGTTAGACATCCCTTAGTTTACCTTGTGGAGGCAGCCGACGATATCTGCTATCAGGTTATGGATATTGAAGATGCACATAAGCTCCACATTGTAACCACACATGACGCCAAAGAGTTGTTACTTAGCTTCTTTGATGAAGAAAAAAGAGCGAAGCGCCTTAATACATTGTCATATGTAACCGATATAAACGAGCAAATTGCTTATTTGCGTGCATCTGTTATAGGTCTTTTAGTTGATGCCTGTTCGGCAATTTTTATGGAAAGTGAAACCGACATTCTTAGCGGTAGTTTCGGCAGCTCGTTAATTAAAATGCTTCCCATTCAACTTAAAAACGCATATAACAATTGCTCGCAGTTTGCTTCTGAAAATATTTATCGATCCAAAGATGTTTTAGATGTAGAATTAGCGGGATATCGTATAATTGGTTTTTTACTAGAGACCTTTATAAAAGCTGTTAATAACCCTAATCATTCATATTCAAAGCTACTTTTAGACAGAATTCCTGAGCAATATGATAAAGATTCAAAAACCTTGTACGGCAGGGTACAATCAATAATTGATTATATCTCAGGAATGACCGATGTGTATGCATTAGATTTATATTGCAAATTAACAGGTATTGGCTTGCCAAATGTTTAATTTATATATCGTTTTGACAAAGATAAAAATTTTTTTGATTTTTTATTAAAAAAGTTTGTTTTGTTTTAAATTCTTTTTTATATTTGTCACGTGGTTTTTTCATAATAGTATTAGATTTAAGGTTAACATGTTTGGCAGGATGTCGCGAGACATTCTGCCAAATTAATTTAGAGTTATAAATTTTCTCAAAAACATTTATATATTTGTATAATAAAATCAGAAAATGAAAAAATCCTTATTGATACTAAGTATCGTTATATTTTCAATTCTCATCACTCAATGCGAATCTGATAGAAAAGCTATAAATAAGAAGCTTACAGAAATGGCCAACAATCTCAATGAGTCAGCCCCAGTTATGCTCGATGATTTTACACGTTTCGATAATGCTGCAGTAACCAGTGATAATGTTTTCCAATATAACTACACTGTATTAAATACTCAAAACCCCGATTCTCTTATAAAAGAAGTAGAAAACTCATTAATAAAAAATATAAAATTGGAGTTTAATACAAACCCTCAATTACTTTTTTTTAAAGAAAACAATATTTCCATCGAATATGTTTATAATGATGAAAATAAGCAACTTATAAGGCGAATGCAAATAGATTCAAGTAATTATAATTAAAAACACATCCTATGAATCGCTATTTTTATATTGATGCCACAGGCAAGCAGAGAGGAACATTCACTCCGCAGGAACTCAGAGTAGAAAACATCAGACGTGACACATTAGTGTGGACGCAAGGAATGGAACAATGGAAAAGGGCCGATGAGGTAGAGGATTTGAAAATTGTATTTGAAACACCATACACACCACCTAACCAACATTATTCTGAAACAAAACAAGAAATCCACGCAGTTACTTCAAAGCCCAAATCATGGTTAATAGAATCACTTTTAGTAACCCTTATTCCATTTGTATTCTGCGGAAGTTTCTTAAGTTTAATAGGGATAATTGCAATTGTATTTGCCACACAGGTTGATTCCCATTTCGCCAGAGGTGATTACAGAGCTTCTGAAGAAGCATCTCTTTCGGCAGGTAGATGGACAAAAATTACTCTTTGGATATTTATAGCATGGGTTGCTTTAATCGTACTTACCTTGGTTGTAGTCTTTGGTTTCCTTGGATTAAGTATGGCTGGAGTAGGTGATTTAATTGACATGTAGAACTAATACATATAAATCTTAATTAATATATTTATTTAAATTAGCATATATAATGGAAGATCCATACGGAAACAACAGTCATTCTACAAACGAAAATGACAGTTTAGATAATTCATCAAGTTACAATACAATTCCACCTCCAATACCAGAACCGCCTACTTCGGGGAGTTATGTTTCACAAGACGATGTCATACCTCCTTTAAAGCCTGCTAACTGGTTATGGCAATCAATTGTAGCAACTATTTTGTGCTGCATACCTTTTGGAATTGTCGGAATCGTATTTGCAACTAAAGTAGATTCGCTATACTATAACAAGAGATATGCAGAAGCCGAGGCAGCATCTAATAAAGCAAAAACATGGACTATTGTTGCCGTAGTAGCCGGACTGCTATATGTGGTATTCTGGATTGTAGCAATGTCTACAGGTAATTTGCCTGGTTATCTCGAAAATATTATAGAGAATAACGCAAGTGGCTATAATTTTTAATACTTACTTTGAGTAAAAGATTCAAATTTGGTTTGGGTGCTGCTATAATTGTAATGATTATAGCAGCACTGTATATATTTTACATTATCAATCCCGAAACGAACTCTCTATTTCCTAAATGTCCTTTTCTATTGGCTACCGGCTTAGAATGCCCGGGATGTGGTTCTCAAAGGGCAATTCATCAATTGTTGCACCTTAATTTACTAGCGGCCCTCAGATATAATGCGTTTATGGTTCTTGCAATGCCCTACATCTTTTTGGGGGTGTATTTGGAGTATTTTGGAGGAAAGATGAAACACCCACGACTCGAAAAAATCTTTTTTGGCAGATGGTCGGCACTAATTGTTTTAATACTTGTAATTTCTTACTGGATTTTGCGTAATGTTTTCTAATCACACATAAACTTCTTACCAAGAATACTCTGATTTTACTCTGGCTTTACACTTGCTTTATTATTACTTTGCTATGACTTTACTCTTACAATCTCCTGTTTTATAAGAGCCGTATAAGAGCAATATAAGAGCGAGGTACGAGCAAAGTAGGGACTAGCTGCGTCTAGTCCTGAAATAGGTTTACACTAAATGTAAATTAAAATCAGGACGACACACATGAAAACAGTGCGAATGTTTTTCAACACTTTTCTTATAGTTTTTCCTTTAAAAAACGACCGGTATGCGAGTCTCCGCACATTGTAATTTGCTCGGGAGTGCCTTCACAAACAATATAGCCTCCGGCTTTACCTCCCTCGGGACCAATATCAATTATATAATCGGCACATTTTATTACATCCATGTTGTGTTCAATTATTATAATGGTGTGGCCGCGATCGATAAGCGAGTTAAATGCTTTTAGCAATGTTTTAATATCATGAAAATGAAGTCCGGTGGTTGGCTCGTCAAATATAAAAATGGTTGGTTTTGCTTTCTCTTCACCTAAGTTAAAAGCTAATTTCACACGCTGGTTTTCTCCACCCGACAGGGTAGAGGAGGGCTGTCCCAGTTTTATATACCCCAACCCCACATCTTGCAGAGGTTGTGTTTTTTTTGCTATCTTCTTTTCTGTAGTTCCTTTTTTGGAGCCGAAAAACTCAACTGCCTCTGTTACGGTCATTTCTAGTATGTCGTGAATGTTTAGTCCTTCATACTCAACCTCTAGCACCTCTGGCGAGAATCGCTTGCCGTGACATGATTCGCACTCCAGCTTAATATCAGCCATAAACTGCATCTCGATGGTAATGGTGCCATCGCCCTTGCACTCTTCACATCTGCCCCCCTCTACGTTAAATGAAAAGTATGCAGGTGTAAAATTCAACTGCTTTGATAGTGGTTGATCGGCATATAGTTTTCTTATTTCATCATATGCCTTAAGATATGTTACAGGGTTTGAACGTGATGATTTGCCAAGTGGGTTTTGATCAACAAACTCAATTGCTTCAACCAGTTTAATATCACCGGAGATACCATTAAATTCTGCTCTCTCCAACGCTGTACCTTTATATTCATGTTGCAGTGCATTATAGAAGATATCATTTACAAGAGATGATTTGCCAGATCCACTTACGCCTGTTACCACTGTCATTATATTAAGAGGAAATTTAACATCAATATTTTTCAGATTATTATGTCTGGCACCTTTAACTTCTATATAATTATTCCATTTGCGACGGGTTGCAGGAACTTCAATCTGCTCCTCGCCTATAAGGTATTTTACAGTATAACTATCGCTATTTTTCTCAAGCTCCGATACAACGCCTTGATACATTACCTCTCCACCAAATCTTCCGGCTTTAGGTCCAATGTCGATAATATAGTCCGCAGCTCTTATAATTTCTTCGTCATGCTCCACAACAATAACAGTATTGCCAATATTCTTAAGTTCAATCAGAACTTGAATAAGCAGGTTTGTATCACGAGAATGGAGGCCTATACTTGGTTCATCTAAAATATATAAAGAGCCTACTAAGCTGCTTCCAAGAGAGGAAACCAAATTGATGCGCTGACTTTCACCTCCCGATAATGTGTTTGATAAACGGTTGAGAGTAAGGTAACTCAATCCCACATCGAGTAAGAATTGAAGTCGACTGTTTATCTCAGTGAGCAATCTCTTTGCAATAACGGCTTCTGTTTCATCCAACTTGAGGTTATAAAAAAAAGCTCGAAGCTCAGAAATGGGCAATACAACCAGCTCGGTTATTGATTTACCAGCAACCTTTACATACAAAGCTTCGGGTTTAAGTCGCGCTCCTTTACACAATGAGCAGTCTGTTTTGCCCCTGTATCGTGCCAGCATAACACGGTTTTGAATCTTGTATAGATTTTTTTCGAGCATCTCAAAGAAATAGTTGATGCCGTATATATCATGTTCGTGCCTTCCATTCCAAAGTATGTCTTTTTCTTCTTCATTTAAATCATAATAGGCACGATGTATAGGAAAATCTACCTTATACGCGTTGTTCACAAAGTATTGTCTCCACTCGCTCATTTTTTCGCCTTTCCAGCACTTAACACATTCTTCCTGTACGGAAAGACTTTTATCGGGAATTACCAGATTGTCATCAATGCCTACTACTTTGCCGAAGCCTTCACATTTGGGGCATGCACCTGCAGGGCTATTGAAATTAAACATCATCTCACTAGGCTCTTCAAAGATTATTCCATCTGCCTCAAATTTGTTTGAAAAAGAAAAAGTTTCTATTCCCTTTTCCCCCCAGAACCTTATTATACACTCACCATCACCCTCGTGAAATGCCGTTTCAACAGAATCAGATAATCTATTTACCGTAGATTTATCAGTAGAGCAGGAGAGGCGGTCTATAACAAGTAAAACTTCTTCATCAGAAGGAAACTCTTCTAGTTCCAAAAACTCATCGATTCTATAAAACTGCTCACCAACGTCAACACGAGTAAAGCCTTCTTTCAGAAGAATTTCAAGCTGTTCTCTTAGGTTTCTATTGTTACGTAATTGAACATGAGAAAGCACTGCCAAACGAGTTCCCTCTCTGTACTCGTTCATTTTATCAATTACATCTTTTACATAATGACGTTTTACTTCCATTCCCGAAATAGGAGAGATTGTTTTTCCTATTCTGGCATACAGTAGTCTCAGATACTCATATATCTCGGTAGATGTGCCCACGGTGGAGCGTGGATTGCGAGATGTGGTTTTCTGCTCAATTGCAATTGCAGGTGGGATACCTCTGATATAATCAGCCTCGGGCTTATTCATTCGGCCTAAAAACTGGCGTGCGTATGCTGATAGACTTTCAACATATCTACGCTGGCCTTCGGCATATAGTGTGTCGAATGCTAATGATGATTTACCTGAGCCCGAAAGCCCTGTTATAACTGTAAATGTATTTCGTGGTATGCTCACATCAATATTTTTGAGATTATTAACGCGTGCACCTTTTATTTCTATCAGCTTGTGATTGCTCATAACTTAAACAGATCTTTTCGTAAAATGTAACTTGCAAAGATAATCACTTTACACTCTCTAAAAAAGAGGGTTGCTATCAAATAAATCAAAATATTTTATATATTTTTGTTCTTAAGTCAGCTAATTGCGCTTCCCGTATATAATTGGGAACACAAAAAGAGATAAAAATGATCAATTTCCTTTCCATATCATTGAGTGAGTTTACACTACCGATTCATAACCCGGTTCTAATATTTGCAATTCTTCTGTTTATAATTCTTATTGCCCCTATAATGCTTAAACGCTTTAATGTACCAAGTATTATAGGTTGGATTATTGCCGGTGTTATTGTTGGACCTTACGGAATAGGTTTGATAGATAGTGCAAATGCCGGTGTAGACATGTTCTCAACAATTGGTCTGCTGTATATTATGTTTATAGTGGGACTGGAACTCGATTTTAATGAATTTATTCAGAACAGAAATAAGAGTATAACATTTGGTTTTTATACCTTCATTCTGCCTTTACTTATAGGTTTTCCTGTGTGTTACTACCTTCTTGGATATGACGTAAACGCCAGCCTTATAACTGCAAGTATGTTTTCAACTCATACTCTTGTGGCTTACCCAATTGTTAGTCGTTTGGGTATTTCTAGAAATCAGGCTGTTGCAATAACTGTGGGAGGAACTATACTTACAGATACTGCAGTGCTTATTATTTTGGCGCTGATACTTTCAAATAGCGATGGAGGATTAAATCTTTTCTTCCTGTTGAGGCTGCTACTCTCTTTGAGCTTGTTTTCGGTGTTTATCTTTGTATTAGTTCCACGTATAGCCAAGTGGTTCTTTAAGAGTGCCGACTCAGAAAAGTACACCAACTTTATATTTGTTCTTTTTGTTGTGTTCTTATCTGGCTTTCTTGTTGAAGTTGGAGGTATAGAACCAATTATTGGAGCATTTGCTGCTGGATTGGCATTAAATCGTCTCATACCTCACTCTTCTGCTTTGATGAACCGTATTGAATTCTTCGGAAATGCACTGTTTATACCAATTTTTCTTATTTCGGTGGGAATGCTGGTAGATCTTTCAATTGTATTTAATGGCCCAAGAACCCTTATAGTGGCAGTTACGCTAACTTTAGTTGCACTTTCGGGTAAGTGGCTTGCTGCATATGCTACACAAAAAACATTTAAATATTCGGTTATACAAAGAGATTTGATTTTCGGTCTAAGTAGTTCACATGCTGCAGCCACACTTGCAATTATTCTTGTTGGGTATAGAGCCGGAATCATTGATGAGTATATATTAAACGGAACTATCATTCTTATTTTAATTACTTGCTTAATAGCAACTTTATTTACTCAAAAGGCGGCCAAAAAAATTGCAATTAGTGAAGAAGACGAACCACTTACACCGGCAGTGATGGGCGATTTTGCTCAGGAGAAGATATTAGTGCCTATTGCCAACCCCTCAAATATTGGTTACCACGTTGAACTTGCACTTTTACTGAAAGATAAGAAATCGGTAAATTCAATTTCACTTTTAGGTGTTTTACCCAATAATGAGGAGGCCGAAAGGAATATTGTAAGCTTCAGGAAACAATTGCAGGAGTTTATTTCTACTGCAACTGCTGCCGAGGTTAATGTAGATATTATCACAACTATAGATCATAACCCATCAGATGGTATTGTAAGAATTGCACGTGAAACAATGACAGATCTGGTTGTCCTTGGCTGGCCCGGTAAAACAGCTCTATGGGATAAGATACTTGGTGAAAAGATGAATCTGATTGTTAAGAATCTAGATAAGAATATGTTTATTTGCCACGTAGAGCAAAAACTATTAACACATAAACGAATTGTTGTGCTTTCTCCACCTTTGGCGGAAAAAGAGTTCGGGTTTGCACTATGGGTAAATAAAATATCTAAACTATCGTCGGAGTTATCCATTCCAATTTTACATCTAGGTGATCCTGAGACTCAAAATGTTCTATTGAAACAGAAAAAAGCAGGTAGTAGTACGTTTGTGCCATTTACCGACTGGGAGAGCCCTATGACTTTTTGCGATCAGGTAAAAGAGGATGATCTTATTGTATTAATTTCTGCACATGTTGGATATATATCTCATATTCCAATATTAGAAAACTTGCCATCAAAAATCGAAAATCGATTCCCTAATCACAGTCGCATTGTTATCTATCCTAAGCAATATGTGGCCGATGATCTCCTCGGAACCGAAGACTTTATTTTTATGCCTTAAATCGATTAATCATTTTCAAATATAATTCATAAAATTTTTAGTAATTGCCTCTTAACTTAATTATGGACAAACTTAAGTTTCTGTTTTTTTTAATTTTTATTACAATTATAGCCTCTTGTGGCTCTTCCAAAACGGCTTTAACACATCGTCCCGATGCAACTCCAAAAAGGGAGTTCCGGGGTGCGTGGATACAAACTGTTGGTCAGTCGCGCTACTATCAAATGAACAGCTCTGCTATGAAGCACTATCTGTCTGAGATGGTAAGAAAGCTTGATGATGCAGGAGTTAACGCAGTAATCTTTCAGATACGCCCCGAAGCAGATGCTTTTTTTAAGTCCAATCTTGAGCCATGGAGCAGATATCTAACTGGTATTCAGGGTAAATCGCCGGATGACCCCAATTTTGATCCATTAGCTTTTATTATTGAAGAGTGTCATAAGCGAGGTATGGAATTGCATGCATGGCTAAACCCTTATAGAGTGAAAACCAGTATGAGCAATGTGCTAGCAGCGGATCATATTTATTATAGATACCCCGAGCGTTTTGTACAATATGGTAATCAATTGTTTTTTGATCCGGGGCTTCCCGAAAACAGAGCATATATATGTGATGTTGTAAGGGATATAGTATCTAGGTACGATGTGGATGCAATTCATATGGATGATTATTTCTATCCATATCCAATTGCCGGTCAGTCGTTCCCCGATGATAAAAGTTTTAATATGTTTGCTGCTTCACAGGGCTTTTCTCATTCGCAAAGGGGAGATTGGAGAAGAAACAATGTAAATCTCCTAATTCAGCAGCTTAAATTAACCATTGCAGGTACAAAACCTTGGGTGCGATTCGGAATTAGTCCCTTTGGCATATATCGCAACAAAAGGAACGACAGTGGAGGAAGTGAGACTAATGGTTTGCAAAATTATGACGACCTGTATGCGGATATCAAACTATGGGTAGAAAAAGGGTGGATAGACTATAACCTCCCTCAGCTATATTGGGAGATTGGGCATAATGCTGCAGATTATACCACTCTACTGCATTGGTGGAATGCAAATAATTTTGAGCAACATTTATACATTGGACAAGATCTGAAAAGGAGTATAGATAGGAATGAGCTGGGCATAAAAATTAAACAATCGCGTGAAATGTCATTTGTGCATGGCAACTGCTATTGGTATGGCTACCAGATTCTTGATAATTTTGAAGGTGTTGCACAGATGCTAAAGAGTGATATACACCAATCTAAAGCATTGATTCCTGCATATACTCATCTGCACAAAGGTGTGCCCGAGAGAGTTAAGAAGCTCACTAATGTTTTTACAGAAGATATGCATTTTCTTACATGGCAGCATAATGGAGATAAGCATAATCCAGTGACAGCTCAGAAGTTTGTAGTTTATCGTTTTAGAGATGGTGAGAAAATTGATTTAAGAAATGCAGATAATATATTATCGGTTACACCCGAAAATTTCTTTGTCCTTCCTTACGAAGGTGGAAATAGAAGATATACGTATGTTGTAACATCTTTAGATGCTTTTGGAAATGAATCGAAAGAGAGAAAAATAAAAGTTAGGTTATAACTCAAAAAGAGTATCTTTGCACCATAAAATACATTACGGTTTTATTATAAGGGTTATTAGAAAAAGATGGAAGAGAACGATATCAAAGACGATGTGAATGCGGTGGAATTAGTTAATGGCGAATTCCCAATGATTGCCAAAACAATGGCTGAACTTGAAGATGTGCTGGCCGAAGAGCTTATTGAATTAGGGGCTAATAATGTGGAAATTGGGACTCGCATGGTATCGTTTACCGGAGACAAAGCACTTTTGTATAAAACAAATTTGCATTGTCGCACAGCTTCGCGCATACTTAAACCCATTTATAATTTCAAGGCAGAGACTGCAGATGAGGTTTATGAAGCAATTAAATTGCTGAACTGGGACGATTACTTATCGTTAGATAAAACATTCTCAATTGACGCTGTTGTTTTCTCGCATATATTCACACACTCTAAGTTTGTGGCATATAAAGTAAAAGATGCAATTGCCGATTGGTTTGTGGAGAAATATACTAAGCGTCCATCGGTTAGTGTGTCTAATCCGGATCTAATTTTTAACATTCATATTTCTCATAACAAGTGTACACTGTCTCTCGATAGCTCGGGTGAATCTTTGCATAAAAGAGGTTATAGAGTAGATCAAACTGAGGCTCCGTTAAGTGAAGTGCTGGCTGCCGGAATGATACTTAAATCGGGCTGGCGTGGCGAGTCGGCTTTCTTAGATCCAATGTGCGGATCTGGAACTATTCTTATTGAGGCTGCTATGATAGCTCTTGGAATTCCTCCGGGTATTCACAGAAAAAATTTCGCCTTTGAGAAGTGGAACGATTTTGATAGTGACCTTTTTAGTGATATATATAATGAGGATTCAGGATTAAGAGAATTAAAATTCCCTATAATTGGTTCTGATATATCCCCTAAAGCTATTTCTATATCTGAAAAAAATATTAAAAATGCAGGGCTAAAAAAATATATAGAGCTAAGTGTAAAACCTATTCAACAATATACTGAAGCTCCTGCTAAGGAAGGTATAATAATTACAAATCCACCTTATGGAGAGCGAATTAAAGTTGAAGAGCTAGAAGGGCTTTATTCAATGATTGGTGAGCGACTTAAACATGTGTTCTCTGGTTTTAAAGCATATATTCTTAGTTATCATAAAGAGTCTTTTGATGCAATAGGACTAAAACATAATAGGCGTTTCTTTCTTTATAACGGTCCCCTTGAATGTGAAATGCGTGAATATGAGATTTTTGCTGGTAAGAGAAATGAGCAACCGAGAGATTCATCCTCTAGCTTAAAATCAAGCAGAAAAGATAGTTATCACAACGAAAGAAATTCGAAAGAAGGCTATCGCAGATCGGTGCGTAGTGAGAGAGAAGATAAACAATCGACTCCCAATTCGGACCGTCCAAGAAGTAACTGGAAGAGTGATGAATCGTATAATAAAAGAGAAGATAGAAGAGAACCAAGAGAGCGTAAATTTAGAGATTCTTCATCTGAAAGAGGAACAAGGTCTGGAGGTTCTAGAGATTCGTCAACTGAAAGGGGAACAAGTTCTGGCGGTTTTAGAGATTCTTCTGCTAAGAGAGAGCCAGGAGCCAGAAGTTATAGAGACTCATCTTCTGAAAGAGGTTCAGGAGCCAGAAGTTTTAGAGATTCTTCTTCCGAAAGGGAACCTCGTGAATTTAAATCAGATAATAAAAACTACAGAGACGGCAAAAGTACTGGAGGACGATCATTTGATGCCCGAAGTAAGGACCGCCCCGGTAAGCCTTTTAGAGAATCGGACAGAGATAGTTCTTCACGAAAGGATAATTTCAAAAAAGATGGCAACAAACGAGGTAATTACGATTCGCGTAAGCCCAACAATGAAGGCAGCAGTGGTAAGAATGTGCTTAAACTACGTCGTGGTCCAAAAGATAAAGAGTAATATTTAATAAACTCAGATTATATTCTCACTATAAGACCGTAAAGCAAGTTCTTTTATTGCTTTGCGGTCTTTTTTTCCACTATCGGTTATTGGTATTGCACTTACTGTAAAAAAATACTTTGGCTGATGGTACAGTGGTAATGCATTAAAACCCTCTTTAATTATTTCATCAAAATTATTTTGCAGTTTTTGGGACTCAACTAAAAGTACAATTGCTTCACCAAGTTTTGGGTGAGAAATAGATGTTATTGCAAAATTACTCTTAATGAATGGAGCCAATTGATGTTCAATATCCTCAATTTGAACCTTTATGCCTCCGGTGTTAATTATATTATCTATTCTTCCAAGTATCCTAAAACTGCCATCAGTGCTAATTTCGGCTATATCATTGGTAATTAATATTTCGTCTGAAATGTGTGGCGCATTTATTATCAAAGTTTGATTTTCAGAAAGTTTAAGGTCAATACCCCGTAGTGATTTATAATATAAGCTTGCATCTTTGCCATTAATCTTCCTCAATCCAATATGAGAAAGTGTTTCTGTCATTCCATATGTTGAATATATAGAATTAGGAAAATCTTTTAGTGCTTCTTCTAATTCACTGTCTATTGATCCTCCACCAATTATAATATTCTTTATCCTAGACATTCTATATCTTTCTATAGTTGTTGAAAGTGAGTTGTACACCTGTAGGGGGATCATTGCTGCGAAGTCAAAGGATATTTGTGTGGAGTCAAAAGATTTTGTAGTGTCCAAAAGAGGATGGCCAGAAACTTCAACTGGATATAGGTTCATTCCACTATATATTGCGCGCACAATCATCATCTTACCTGCTATATAATCGGTTGAAAGACATAAAAGTGCTTTGTCATTTTTGTTTAGATTAAAGAAACGGCATGTCATGACTGCACTTTGCAGCATCTGACTTTTACGTACTACAATCTTTTTAGGTTTTCCAGTTGAGCCAGAAGTAAATAAACTAATTGTTTCATCTGGCGAGAACCACTCCTTAAGAAACAGATAGAGTTTTTGGTGAACAGAACTTTTTTTAAAAAATAAAAGCAAATGATTTGAACTGAAATCTTCAGCTTCAAAAATTCTACTTTCAATCTGTATTTTATTCATTTTTTAAAAAAGAGCTTAAATCGGGAAATGAACCATTAGGGTTGAACCACAATTGATAGCCCTTGATATTTAAGGGCAAAGAAATATTATTGGTATAAAGAGAGCCAGTACCTAATCCTTGTGGAAGATTGTTTTTTAAAGTTGCACACCATTGGGCAATGCTATTTAGTCCTATATTCGACTCGAGTGCTGAGGTAACCCACCATAATATATCCATTTCTTCTGCAATAGATATCCACTCTTGACAACCACTTATCCCTCCATGAAGAGAAGGTTTTAAAATAATGTATTGAGGTTTTATTTCTTCAAGTAAGTTCCTTTTATCATCATAATTGTTAATGCCAATAAGTTCTTCATCTAAAGCAATAGGGATGGGTGAGGTTTTACATAAAAAAGACATTTCAACACTTTGCCTGGCTTTTATTGGTTGTTCAATTGAATGTATCCCTAAATCCGCAAGAAGATTTAATTTATCTATTGCTTCTTCGGTGGAAAAAGCCCCATTAGCATCCACGCGTATTTCTAACTCCTCTTTGGTATATTGTTTTCTTATGTATCTAAGAAGTTCCAGTTCATTATTGAAGCCTATTGCACCAATTTTCATTTTTATACAGCGAAACCCTTTGTTGATAGCAACTTCAATTCGTTCCAACATCTCGGAGTAATTGCCCATCCATATTAGTCCATTTATTGTAATACCCTCCTCACCTTTGCTAAAAGGAGATTCCCAAAGCTGCCACGATGTTTGTGTGTAGTGACGCATGGCAGTCTCCATCCCAAATAATATTGAAGGATAATTTTTAAGAATATCTACATCAATAATCTGATTCTCTTCAGTAAGCTTACAAAAAGATGTTAAGTTTTTTTCATAATCATCATTATAATCGCAACTTAAATCTTGAAGTGGAGCACATTCACCGATACCAAAGTGAGTGGGATTTTCAGTATTAATAAACAATATGTACCATACTTTATGTTCTTTATAAACCCCGCGAGAAGTTCCTGCAGGGTTTTTGAACTTAAGTGTGTATGGGATGATGTTGATTTTAAACATAGTGGACTTGTGAATATCTTTTGCGGAGACAATTAATATTGACTTTCCTAGAATAATTAGTATAAAATATCAAGGAAGTTTAGGGAATTTGCTGTAATCAGGTTCACGTTTCTCCAAAAATGCATTCTTTCCCTCTTGCGCCTCTTCAGTTAAGTAATATAACATAGTTGCATCACCTGCAAGTTCTTGTATGCCGGCCTGACCATCCAGCTCAGCATTTAGTCCTGCCTTTATCATACGTAATGCAAGTGGGCTATGTTTCATCATTGTTTCTGCCCATTCTACAACCTCATCTTCTAATTTATCGAGGGGCACAACCTTGTTTACAAGACCCATATCAAGTGCTTCCTGAGCTGAATATTGGCGACAAAGGAACCATATCTCACGAGCTTTTTTCTGTCCTACTATGCGAGCCAGGTATGATGAGCCAAAACCGGCATCGAAGCTGCCAACACGAGGACCAGTTTGTCCGAATATTGCATTATCGGAAGCAATTGATAGGTCGCACACAACATGTAGTACGTGACCTCCACCAATGGCATAACCATTAACCATTGCTATAACAGGCTTGGGGATTGAGCGGATTTGCTTCTGTACATCTAGGACGTTTAATCGTGGAACGCCATCTTTACCAATATAGCCACCTTTACCTTTCACGTTTTGATCACCTCCCGAACAGAACGCTTTATCACCTGCTCCGGTTAAAACTACCACACTAACTTTTTCCATTTCACGACATAGTCGTAATGCATCACTCATTTCACCAGTTGTTGTGGGCGTGAAAGCATTTCTGTATCGAGGTCGGTTTATAGTTATACGTGCAATACCATTGTGGTAATCAAATAGAATATCTTCATACTCTTTTATCGTTGTCCAATTCCTTTGAGTCATAATTATTTAATTTCTTTGTTGTTGATAAAACGATTTTATCTCTTTACTGTTCTGTTCTATTGATGTAAATACTTCCAATACAACTGGAGCAGTAATATCGGTACTTAAAAAAGTGGGTAGATGTTTCTTTAAATCATCTTCATTATTGGCAGAGAGGTAAATAAAACCTTGTTGTTCTGTCCAACTCTTGGCAGAAGTAGAATGTTCGGCAGTGATATATTCACTAAGCACAGTTGAGTTGTTTAAGCCAGGTATAGTATCAAATATGCCGCCTCCTCCATTATTATTAATCATTATACGTAGGTTAGGTGAAATATGTCGATTCCAAATACCATTCATGTCATAAAAGAAGCTTAAGTCACCAATTAGTAGAATGGTCAACCCTTCACTAGCCGCCGCATAGCCAACTGCTGTAGAAACAGATCCTTCTATACCATTTGTGCCACGATTGCTGAAACAACTTATGGAATTAGGTATATCATATAACTGAGAAAGGTATACAGAATGACTATTTGCGAAATGAAGAGAAATGTTTTCTGGTAGAGAGCTCAGTAACATGCCAACTGCGGATAGGTCTGAGAATTGGGCCTCTGGACCTGTGAGAGTAGAATTTTTATAATTCCATAATTCTTTAAAACTCTCAGTTTCATTCGGTGCTTCTTTCAGAGAAGGAGATAGTTCATTAATATACGAAAGAAACGTTTCATTGTCGCTCTTTATAATATCAGTTAACTGCTGATATGTATCAACTACATCTCCAGAATTTGAAATATGCCAATGCTCGCTTACACCAAAAGTACGTAGAAAATTTTTTATTCTTTTGGAAACAGTATGACCGCCAATTGTAATAAGTAGATCAGGTGCAAGTTCTTTTAACTCTGTTTCTGAGGCGGAACGTATTACTAAATCATAAAGCAGTTTATCATCCACAGTAATATTAGATAGGTGATCAGAGAGTACTACCACATTATGTTTTCTGCTGATGCTTTTAAGCAGTTCTGAAATATTGTTTTCTGGTGGGAGCTGACCCACAACAATCATCTTTTTTGAGAACTTTAGAAAACGCTCAGCATATCTATCTTTTTCCGAAATGCTATAACTTATTGAGAAGCGTTTTATAACTCTTACTTCAGGAAGTGCTTCAATAGAGAAATTAAAGAGAGGTTCGTCTAAGGGGATATTAATGTGAGATGGTCCTTTCGCTCCATTATTCAAGCTCAAAATTGCATCATTAATTAATCTATTGCAATACCATTTTTCCTCATTATTATTTACAATAGGAAGCTGAACCGAGCAATGCACCATTTTGCCAAACAGACCCGTCTGATGAATTGTTTGTCCTTCCATCTGACCTATCCACTCAAGTGGCCGATCTGCACTTATTACAAGGAGTGGCAATCCCTGATAATAGGCTTCGGCAACTGCGGGTGCAAGATTAAAAGTGGCGGTTCCTGAAGTGCAGCATACAGCAGCCGGCTTACCTGTGGCTTGAATAATACCTATTGTAAAAAAGCCAGCACTTCGTTCATCAACTATACTATAGCATGTGAAATCGCTATCCGTTGCAAATGATTGGATTAATGGTGAATTACGTGAACCCGGAGATAGCACAATATTTGTGATATCATGTGCTTTTAGTAATGCAACAAGTTCTAAAACATTATTTTTATCTGAATACATCTGTAATCCTTAATTAACAATATTTGCCATTGTCTTAAGCTTTTGCTCTGTCTCCTTCCACTCATCTTTTGCTGTGGAGGATAAAACTAGACCGCTTCCGACAAACAAAGTAAGTAAACTTTTACCTATTTCCATACATCTGAGGTTAACATATATATTAGTTTCGTTGTCCAAATCAATCATTCCCAGAAAGCCTGTGTAGTATTTGCGATTATAACCTTCGTACTCTTCAATATATCTGTAAGCTTCCTCTTTTGGAAGTCCTGATACCGCAGGAGTTGGATGAAGAGAATTTATTAGTTTGCCCAGATTGTTTGTTTCTGTTAGTTGAAAAACTAAATCGGTACGTAGATGAGCAAGGTTGGCTGCTCGGGTGGTGTATGGTCCATTTATTTCTGGAGTAATCTTATATTTGGCAAGTTGATTTAAAATATATGAGGTTACAAGATGTTGCTCTCTCAGATTTTTATCATCCCATGATACATTACCTTTATTTGGATATCGCGTACCGGCAAGAGCTACCGTTTGCCAAATATTGCGAGAACCCGTTAGTAGCATTTCAGGAGTGCTTCCAAGCCATGTACCGCTTGTGGGAGTATTAATGAGATAAACATAAGAATGCTTATATTTATCCATAGCTCTATAAAATGCCTCACCTGGTGAAAACCCTTTGTTTTTGGTGATTGTTTTGCTCCTCGAAAGAACAATCTTTTTTAAAGTTCCATCACTTATAGGCTTATAAAACATATGAAATAGTTTGCTATATCCATTTCTATCTATATTACTTGTCTTTGTCTTTTCAATTTTTACAGAAGTGAATGAATCTATTGATTTTACTTCATCGAGATTTGTGCAGTCGGGCCGAATCATTATTATTGGTGTCTCTTCCGATATCCTAAAAGGCGCAATCACAAATCCGTTCTTGCCGCTAAGATATTCGAAGTCGTGTATAATTTCCGGTTCACCTATAGACTGCATTACAAACTGTGTAGCAGTTGCATTGGGTAGTCTGAAAATTGCGAAGCTTACATTGTTTTCTATAAGGTAATCGAGTTTTTGAGAATTGTTATGTGTTATCATTTTTGCTTTAGTATCATGTTCGAAATCCTGGCAGATGAAATTAATCTCCCCTCTGAGTTATTAATATCTACATTCCAAATATGTGTTGTTGCTCCCGCATGAAGCAAAGTACCTACGGCATAAACAACTTCACCTTCTTTAGCAGAAGATATATGATTACAGCTAACCTGTGTTCCAACCGGTATTTCATGTTCTTTACAAAGAAAGAGTGAGCCTTTGCCTGCAACGGACTCCGCCAACGAGATAGTAGCACCTCCGTGCAATATGCCAAATGGTTGGCATATACGTTTCTCAACAGGCATAAGAGCTTCTACCCGTCCTTTGGAAACGCTAAGAAATTTAATTCCCAGTGTTTCCATCAAATTATTTGTTTCGCTCATACTGAGTTATATTTTATCTACAAAAATAGTGATAACATCAGTAAAACGAAATTAAGAGCTGAATGTTCTTAAATATAATTACTCGTAGAATTATTAGAGTAATCTTAACGAAGGAAGGTTTCTGTCAGTTACTTTTTATTAATTAATTTCCCAATCTCTTTTTCGTTCAATATTTTAACGTTGGTAAAAAGAAACTTTGTGTCCAAAAAGTTACCATACTGGTTGCACTCTTCTACAGCAGAGTTAAGTCTCGATTTAATATCTTCATCAAAAGGGAATAACAATAATATAGTGAAATAATTGCTTTCTATACTGAATCTTTCAATAAGTACATCTGTTGTATTGAGATGAAATGTAAACTCACGCTCTATCATTTCTTTTTGCAGTTCAGTAAATTCCTGACGATTATTTGAGGTGAAAAGAGAGAAAAATCTCAGTTTCTTATCCTGTCCTCCTAATCCAGAAGATATATATATCTGTTGTTGTCCCGAAAGGTCGGAAACAAGTATAATTCTGCTACTGACAAGAGCCATTGAAGACCAGTATGCCAGCTCTTTATCGGTTGGGTTACTATGATAAGCTTCTATTGTTCGATAAGCCACCACATCCGGAATAGAAGCCAAAAGGGTTAAGCTTTTTTTCTTCCTTTCTATATCTTCTTCCTGAGATAATAAAATTGATACTTCGTCATCTCTGTTGAAAGATGGTTTTTCTTTTCTTAGATTATCAAAATATTTGAAATAATCCATTTGTATTTCAAGAGGAACTAAATCTTCAAGAATATGAAAGGAATCAACCTCTTGTTGATTCAATGTTTGCCTAAGTCTTTCTAGTAGATCATCATGTTCGCCCATATAAACAAAGATATGGTTTTTTGGTTTAAAGTTTAAAAAATTGAGTGTTAATTCCTCAGAATTGTATAAATTCGCATTATCAAAAAATAATATACTTTATTTGTATAGTTTGATAAGATAACACTTAATTTAAGGTGATTAGAAAGAAAAGGAATCAATTATATGAAAATTAAAATAGTAAATAAGTCCAAACATCCTCTCCCCAACTATGCTACAGCTTTGGCTGCTGGTATGGATTTGCGAGCTAATTTAGAAGACCCGGTTGAATTGTTTCCTTTGGAACGTTCGCTTATACCTACCGGTATCTTTATTCAACTTCCAGAAGGGTACGACGCACAGATTCGTCCCAGAAGCGGGTTGGCTGTGAAGCATGGATTAAGCATAGTAAACGCACCTGGAACTATTGATGCAGATTATAGAGGAGAAATTAGAGTAGTTTTAGTGAATTTGTCTAATGAAATATTTACCATCAATGATGGTGAAAGAATATGCCAAATGGTTATTTCAAAGCACGAAAGGATTGAATGGAGTGAAGTTGATTTACTCGATGAAACAGAACGTGGTGAAGGTGGATTTGGACATACAGGCAAACTATAAAAAAGTAATGATATATATTATAATAATATTTTGTCTTACACTGGTAAATATACCATTGTCTGTAAATGCTCAGGTTGATGATAACTTTAGAAAATTCGACTACTACTTCTATGAAGCTTTAAATTCCAAAGCTCAAGGTAAATATAGTGAAACACTAGATTTACTATTACACTGTAATGCTTTAGATTCAACAAATGCTAATGTCTTGGTGGAGCTAGGAGCTTTTTATAGTGTTTTAGAGGAGAAAGAAAAGGCACTGGAGTATTATAAAAAAGCTTTTAAATACGATAAATCAAACTACTATTATGGGATGCTTCTTGCCAATATGAGTAAGGAAATGAATTTAAACCAGGAGGTAGTTGACATCTACAGCTATTTACTGGAATTATATCCCGAAAAACTAGAGCTACACTTTGAAATGGCAAATGCCTTTGCAGATAATGGTGAGACCGAAAAAGCAATAAAAGCTCTCGATGAACTTGAAAAAAGTGTAGGAGTTTCTGAAGCGCTGGCATTAAATAAGTTTAGACTATATTCAATAATAGACAATAAAGAAAAAGCATTCGAGGAAATTCAGCAAATTATTGATAAAAATCCAGGCGATTCAAGATATATCATCCTTATGGGCGATCTTTACATGGATGATAATCAAAAAGACAAGGCGTTAAGTTATTACAAGCAAGCAGAAATAATCGACCCCAATTATCCGGCTCTAATACTATCAATGGTTAATTACTACGAGAGAACTGGCAATAGTGAAGCAGCTCAACATGAATTGAGAAATGCAATAACCGGAACTACAATGGATGTTGATACTAAAATTCAACTTCTTACCAGATATTTGGGAGTTTTGCAACAAAATAGTTTAGATCTAAAACAAGCCAACCCTCTTTTTGAATCTCTTTTCGAACAACACCCAAATAACACCCAAATAAATCTTATATACGGTAATGTTCTTTCTTTACAGGGTGATTACACAAATGCTGTAAAACAATTTGAAATTTACATCAAAGACAACCCCGATAATCCAGCAGGATACGAACAGATAATTAGAGTTGCTCTTCCTCAAGAAGACTTTGTGAAAGTTAGAGAGGTGACAACTAAAGCATTAGAGTATCTACCACAAGAACCCCAATTCTATTATTATTTGGGAGCCGTAAATTATCAAGAAAAAAAATATAAAGAAGCACTCTCTGTTTTCAAAAAAGGAATTGAAAATGCTAAATTTAATAATCCTATACTCGAGTCAGACTTCTATGGACAGATAGGCGATCTAAATTACTTTCTTGGTAACGAACAAGCAGCATTTTCAAATTACGATAAAGCACTTAAATTAAATCCTCAAAACCTCCCAGTATTAAACAATTACAGTTATTATCTGTCTTTAGATAAAAGAGATTTAGATAGAGCCGAGCAGATGAGTGGAATCACAGTTAAGGCTGAACCACTAAACCCAACTTATCTAGATACATATGGTTGGATATTATACGAGCAAGGATCTTATATAATGGCCAAAATTTATATAGAAAAAGCTATCGAATATGAGGATGGACAATCTGCAGAAGTGTACGAACATTATGGAGATGTATTATTTAAAACCGGTGAAGAAAAGAAGGCCATTGAACAATGGAAAAAAGCAAGAGAGCTAGGAGGAGATTCAAAAACTCTTAAACAAAAAATAAGAAGAGGTAAATTAAAATGAGAATGCATAAATCGCTATATATAACTGTACTATTTTTTTGTCTACTAAATGTTGCATTTTTTACTTCTTGTAAATCCAAACACAAAGTAATTCATTCAACTACGCCTATTGAAGAGAAAGCAAACAGTGAACTTTTTATAGATATCATCTCAAATGGTATAAATTACAATACCTTTTCATCTAGATTAAATCTTATTATTACCAATGGCTCTAAAACTTTAAGCTCAAAAGCAACTCTGCGTATGGTTAAAGATAGTGCCATTCAGATTTCGGTACAACCTCTCTTTGGCGTAGAGATGTTTAGGTTTTTCATCGATCCACAGCAAGTTGTATTACTAGATAGAATGAATAAGAGGTATGTAGAGGAAACAATATCTTCATTAAAAGAGCACTATCCTGTAGGATTTGATTTTTATACCCTACAGTCTATGATTACTAATACTCTCTTTATTACAGATAAGAACAGAGTCGAACTCAACGATTATAGAACGTTCAAATATGCTCAAACATCAGATCTTAATTATTTTATAACAAGCAAAGATTCCAAATCTGGAATTGAGTATTCTTTTACTGTAAACGGTGATGATAGGATTACAAATACTCATTTATTACACTCTCCTGATCAAATGTCTTTGAGCTGGACTTATGATGAATTTGCGGAGATAACAGAAGCAATATTCCCACATCGAATGATGGTTTCAATAAATACTCAAAAAAGTAAGCTGGATTCAGAATTAAAGTTTTCCGGAATAGAAATTAACGGACCATTCAGTATATCTAATAGTATACCAAATGGTTATCGGAAAGTTGCTATTGCCGATATTCTAAAAATTATTGCACCCGATCAATGAAAATACCAGTTCTCATATCTATTTACTTGTTTTTTGTAACATCACTATTCTCGCAGACAGAGCAAATAGAAAACTTGCAAAGACAGAGGCAGGCAATTCAGGAAGATATAAGAAATACAAATAAACTTTATCTCGATGTTAAAAAGCAGACAACCACAATCCTTGATCGCATAAATCTTATTAATAAACAGATTTCTTCAAGGAGAGAGCTCATCGAGGTACAGAGAAAAGAGGTGGAAGCTTTAACCAGAGAAGAGGCACGATTACAAAAAGAGATAGAAAGACTTCAAATTGAATTAAAGAATAAACAGGATAATTATGCCGATGCAATAAAGGGAATGGTTAATCAGAAGTTTAATCAAAATAAATTACTCTTTATATTATCAGGCAAATCATTTGGTGAATCTTTAAGAAGGATGCAATATCTAAGAGAATACTCTAAATGGCAAAAATCGCAGGCAGACGAAATTAAAAAGCAGAACACAGAGATAACCAACAAACAAAATGCCATTGCTAAAGCCAAAGTAGATAAGCTTAAAGTCTTAGAATCCATGCAACAAGAGAGACAAAAGCTTGAAAGTGAAGAACAAAGTTATCAGCATGAAGTCTCACAGGTTAGAGGTAAAGAAGAACAGTTACGAAAAGAATTACAGAATAAGCAAAGGCAAGACAATCAACTTAATAATCAGATCGAAAAACTTATTGCTGAAGAGGTTGCACGACTAGAGCGTGAGGCCGAAGCACAAAGATTAGCTGAAGCCGCAAAAAGGCAAGAGGCAGAAAAGCGGCAAGAGGCTGCAAAACGACAAGAAGCAGATAAAAAGGCAAATAAAAAAGAAGAAACGACAGAAGAAACAAGGGAAGTTGAAACAGTAAGAGAGAAAGTGGTGAGTCCCAGTAGAGGCGTATCACCCAGTATAGGTGCAAGCACTGCCTCAACCGAAAGTTTCAATTTATCTAAAGACTTTGCATCTAACAGAGGTAGATTACCAATGCCTGTAGCAGGCACTTCATCAGTTGTTGGCAATTTTGGCACAAAGCAGCATAAAGAGTGGAACATCACCACAAATAGTAACGGAATAGACATACAAGCCGAAAGAGGAGCAGATATACGTTCGGTGTTTGATGGTGAAGTGTCTAAAGTATTCTCGTTTCCAGGGTCTAATACTTGCGTAATTGTTAGACATGGCGAATATTATACATTCTATGCAAATATATTCGACCTTTTTGTCAAACAAGGAGACAAGGTCAAAACAGGTCAATCATTAGGCAGAATATTTACAGACCCCGATACAGGAGTGTCTACAATGCATTTCCAGTTGTGGCAAAAAACATCTAAACTTAATCCTGCGCCGTGGTTGAGCAGATGAACTAAATAATGTTTGGAAAGAGCTTAATGTAAAGAGTATACTATGAAGAGCTAACTGTTATTATCTTGCTGTAAAAAGTATGCTGTAGAAAATTTACTATGAAGCGTGTAGTATAAAATATTTAATATAACTAATAATCATGTCATTGAAAAATCGACTCGTAATAATGAACTTCCTCCAGTTTGCAGTTTGGGGGGCATACCTTACATCCTTGTCACGTTACCTTGGTCCGGCAGGCATGGGAGCATATATTGGAATCTTTTATTCAGTTCAGGGAATTGTTTCTATTTTCATGCCAGCACTAATAGGTATCATTGCCGACCGATGGGTTTCAGCACAAAAACTATTAGGTGCTTGTCATCTACTTGCCGCAGTCTTCATGGCCTCCGCGGCACTTTATGCAATTAACAGTGGAGGGAATGTGTCGTTTGCAATATTCTTTACACTTTATACATTAAGTGTGGCGTTTTATATGCCAACTCTAGCATTATCCAATTCTGTTGCATACACGATTCTGGACAGGGCAGGTTTAGATACTGTAAAAGCCTTTCCCCCAATTCGGGTATTCGGTACAATAGGTTTTATATGCACAATGTGGATTGTAGATATCCTAGGATACCAAACAACCCCAATGCAATTTATTGTTAGTGCTTTTATAGGGTTATTATTAGGATTATATTCATTTTCACTCCCTAACTGCCCAGTTAGTACCGATACTAATGATAAGACGTGGGTACAGCGATTAGGTCTTGATGCATTTAAGTTGTTTAAGCAGAAAAAGATGGCACTTTTCTTTATCTTTTCTATGTTACTTGGTGTATCACTTCAAATTACTAATGGTTTCGCCAATCCTTTTATTGCAAGCTTCGAAGCTGAGCCACAATTTGCTAATAGCTTTGGGGTACAACACTCAAATATACTTATTTCGTTGTCACAGATATCCGAAGCATTATGTATTCTATTAATTCCTTTTTTCTTAAGTAGATTCGGAATAAAAAAAGTTATACTTATAGCCATGTTTGCTTGGGTGCTCAGGTTTGGTCTATTTGGTCTTGGTAATCCGGGAGGAGGAGTTTGGTTGCTAGTACTATCAATGATTGTATACGGTGTTGCTTTTGACTTCTTTAATGTTTCCGGATCACTCTTTGTAGATAAGGAAACACCACATAATATACGTTCAAGTGCGCAAGGGATGTTTATGCTAATGACAAATGGAGTTGGTGCCACAATAGGTACATTGGGAGCGCAGATGGTAGTAAACAAATTTACATCATGGCAAGATGTAATAGTTAATGGTGAGGTTAAATCGCTGATGATAGGCGATTGGCAGTCAGTTTGGTTTATATTTGCCGGCTACGCTTTAGTAGTCACAATTCTTTTTGCTATCCTTTTTAAATATAAACACACCCCTAATTTAAAGAAAAATTAATTCATATAAAATTACCACAAAGCTATATATCAAAAGAGAGGGAATCACAACGTGAAACCCTCTCTTTGTTATATAAAACCTGTTACGATTGTTTTCGACTATTAAAACAATTGTTTACGACTAGAAAAACGAATGTTTATGACATGTCAAACGATTGTTTAGTACAAACTATCTATACTTAGTGTTATTCTTCTATAATCGGCAACATTACAACTGTTTTAAGATCACCGTTTTCAAGCAGATTCGAAGCAAACATCTTAATATCATCAGCAGTAATACTATTTACTGTCTCTAAATAATTAGTGTGATTATCTTCACTATAAAAATATTTAGTATTAAGATTATTAAGCCAGTATCTGTTTTCTTTCAAATTCTCATCAAAGCTCTTATTCATATATTCTTTAACCTTGCTAAAGTCTCCTTCACGAGGTCCTTCACTTGCGATTAAATTGAGTTCTCTGAGTACTATACTATTCAGATGCGACATTTTATCAGGATCTGTATCATACATAATCTGCAAAAGTGTCTGACCTTCCGGATAACGAGAAATAGACCCTGAAGAGTAAACACCATATGTTCCACCTTCATCCTCACGAATTTTCTCTGTATATACAATATCAAGAATCTGATCGAACATACTCATTAAAATCTGATTTCTTAATGTACGTTCTGTTGTTCCAGAAACTGTATTAAATACAGAAGCTTTAGGGTTTTGCATCTCTCTATTGAAAATATTCTCCATGTTTCCTTTCTCAAAATCCATTGGAACTTTTATGAATTCACCTTCTACTGCTTCACCAGGTAGTGATGCCAGATACTGTTCAATAACCGGTCGCACTGAATCTTCATTTATATTTCCCACAAATGTAAACACAAAACTACCCGGATTAATAAAGATTTGTTTATACATCGTCAGCACCTTGTCATAATCAAGCTTTTTTATATCATCTGCTTTAACTCTCGCTGCTAGTGGGTTGTGACCATACAATGCAAAATTTATAGAATCGCTAAATGCAACCATTGGATCAGCCTCCTGATTTTTGAGTGCAGTTTCTCTACGTTGTGCGTACGATAAAAATGCATCGTTATCTTTACGTGGAGCTGTAAAGTATAGATAAACCAGCTGCATCATACTTTCAAAATCCTTAATAGACGATGACCCATTAAAATTTTGAGTTGTAAGAGAAACTGATGGAGCTGCAGAAACTGTTTTTCCTGCCAATACTTTTGGCAAATCTGTTGCACTGAAATTTCCTACTCCTCCTAGAGTGATAATAGATCCCATCATTTTACTGTTAAGCGGATCTTGAATTGCATACTGCGAATATCCACCTACACTGCTAGCAGTCATAAGTATCTCGTCATTCTTGAAATCGGTATCTTTAAGTATTACCTTAATGCCATTTTCAAGAGTCCATACTGTAGCACCTAAAACCTCATCCTTTTCTTCTTTTACAATCTTCCCGGATGTAGGAGGATTTGATACCAGAGGCTCATCAATAACTTCACCTGCATAAGGCTCAATTGTCTCACTTTTCACACTATTCAATACAGCAAGCAAGCTTTCTTCAGTTGGATAAACCAGATCCTCTTTATCGGGTCCTGTAATTGCAATTACAATATTTTCATCTCCAATTAGTTGTTGAATAGTTTGATTTATAGCTTCAACAGGAATATTTGGAGCAACCGCTTGTATAAACTGATATTCAAACTCGATACCGGGAATAGGCTCACCATCAGTAAAAGCTCTCACATACTCATCCGAATAAGTTGAGTTTCTCTGTTTATCACGATTATTATAAGAATCCTCGTAATTTTTCAGAATATTGGTTCTCGCAATCTCATATTCACCAGCAGTAAAACCAAACTGTTTAGCCCTTTCAGACTCCCGAATCATAGCTGCAAGTGCATCTTCAATCTTATCTTCTGCGCTACCGGCAACCACCGTCCATGCGTCTTTTGTTTTTGCAACAAAGAAGTCGTCATCATACGCATATGCAGATGTAAACGGAGCATCAGGCTTCTGTAATATTTCATCGAATCTCTGATTCATCATTGCAGACGCTGCATTCAAAATATACTGAGTTATATAACCCGCCTGAGTGTTTTTTAATTCGTCAGGCATTGCATCATGTTTATAAAACATCATTATACTTGTATTTCTTGCTTCTTTATCTGTAGCAATAGCTACAACAGGTTCTTTGTTGTCTGGAACAGGGAAATACTCACGTTCTGCCCTTTCAGTATCTAAAGTTATATGAGAGAACAGACTTATTATCTTTTGTTCCATATCATCAACATCAAAATCGCCTACAACTATAATGCCTTGTAGATCTGGACGATACCATTTATGATAATATGCTCTAATCTCTTCGGGTTTGAAGTTATTAATTACATCAATACTTCCAATCGGCATTCTGTTAGCGTACTTGCTATCGGGATACATTTTAGGCAATAACTGATCCCATAGTCTTTGCTGTGCACCCCCTCTGGTACGCCACTCTTCACGTATTACACCTCTCTCATTTTCCAGCTCTTCTTCTTCAAGAGCAATAGCAGCAGACCAGTCGTGCAGCACTAACAATGCCGAATCCATAAGATTGGCATTAGTTGTTGGAATATTGGTCAAATAATATACAGTTTCATCAAATGATGTGTAAGCATTAATGTTTGTGCCAAACTTAATACCGTTATCCTGCAAATAATTGAGCATGTTTTTACCCGGAAAGTTAGTTGTACCATTAAAAGCCATATGCTCTAAAAAGTGAGCAAGTCCTGCCTGATTATCCTCTTCCTGCATTGAGCCCACACGCTGTGCAATATAAAAGTCGGCCCTGTTTTCGGGGAGGCTGTTGTGACGGATATAATATGTCAAGCCATTCTCCAATTTACCTTTTCTTACCTCAGGATCAATCGGAAGTACAGGGTTTTGCTGTGCAAAAGCAGTAAAGCTAATCGCAAACAGTAATAAGGTTATAAATTTTTTATTCATTCTTTTAATTGTTTGATTTAGAGTCAAATTCTTTCTAACACAATTTTAATTAGATCTTCAATAGATCCAGAATAATTGGTTTCAGATTCAAGTGCCACACGGTTTGCTATAATTGTGCAGACAGTCATAGCTTTATGCCCCATCAATTTACTAAGTCCCGCAATTGCCGAACTCTCCATTTCATAATTAGTAATAGAGTGCTCTTCAAAACGGAAAGACTCAATTTTGGAGTTTAGATCCGAATCTGCCAGAGGAAGACGCACATATCTTCCTTGAGGTCCGTAAAAGCCGATAGCAGAAATTGTTACACCTTTTATCATATCATGTCCAATTTGATCCACCAGCTCTTCGTCTGAACTTACCACATATGGTAAGCAGTGAAATGGCGACCAGTTAACATGTTTTTGAAAAGCATCTTCAAAATCTTCTTCCCTAACAAATTTTGAGCCCTCATAGTAGTGAATAAGACCATCAAAACCGATAGATTTTTCTGAAACAACATAGGTGCCAACCGGGCAATGCGGCTGCATTCCACCCGAAGTGCCCACTCTTACCATAGTAAGTTGTTTGAATTCCTCTTTAACCGTTCTGCTCTCAAAATCTATGTTGGCCAATGCATCTAGTTCAGTAACAACTATATCAATATTGTCTGTGCCAATACCATGAGATAGAGCTGTAATACGTTTTCCTTTATAAGTGCCGGTAACAGTATGAAATTCGCGGCTCTCAACATCACATTCAATTGTATCAAAGAAGGAAGCAGTCATAGTCACCCTTCCCGGATCTCCCATCATTATTATCTTGTCTGATAGTTGATCCGGTTTTATATGTAGGTGAAAAGCACTTCCGTCGGAATTAATAATCAATTCCGATTCAGGTATAATTCTCATTGCTTACTTATTCTGTTTATTTTCGCTTCCACTCTGTGGTTTAGCTATGGATTCACGCATTTCGGTATCCGATTGAATGTTTTCCATTTTGTAATAATCCATAATTCCCAGATTACCATTTCTGAAAGCTTCAGCCATTGCAATTGGAACCTCTGCTTCTGCTTCAATAACTTTAGCTCTTGCCTCTTGAGCCTTAGCTTTCATTTCTTGTTCCAAAGCTATTGCCATTGAGCGTCTCTCTTCTGCACGGGCCTGTGCAATATTTTTATCTGCCTGTGCCTGATCCATCTGAAGAACAGCACCAATATTTTTACCTATATCTATATCGGCAATATCAATGGACAGAATTTCAAATGCAGTACCGGCATCCAAGCCTTTTTTAAGAACGAGCTTAGAAATTGAGTCTGGATTCTCCAAAACTGATTTATGAGAAGCAGCAGAACCAATTGAAGAAACTATCCCTTCACCCACACGAGCAAGAATTGTTTCTTCACCAGAACCCCCAACAAGTTGTTTAATATTGGCACGTACCGTAACACGAGCTTTTGCAATTAGCTGAATACCATCTTTTGCAACTGCCGATACAGGTGGCGTGTCAATCACTTTTGGGTTAACCGACATACGCACAGCTTCCAGTACATTACGTCCTGCAAGGTCAATAGCAGTTGCCATTTGAAATGTAAGATCAATATTAGCCTTAGATGCAGATACTAATGCATGCACAACATCTTCAACTTTGCCTCCCGCTAGATAGTGAGCCTCAAGATCGTCTCGTGTGACGCTTTTAAGTCCGGCTTTGTGAGCCTCAATCATTGCAAATACAATGGTATGAGGTGGCACCCTACGCAGACGCATAAGGAAAAGTTGTACCAAAGATATGCGTACTCCTGCAGAAAGTGCATTAATCCACAAGAAGAATGGTACATAATGAAAAAAGATTAGAAGGAAAATTACTATTACAGCAATTGTAATAATAAGAGGAATTGAAAACACCATAATAATTTAATTTTGGTAGTTAATACTCAGTTGTTTATATTTTTATACGATTTAAATTTGCAAAACCAATTTTGCACAATAATACTATTTTCTTTTAACAAGCACATTATAAGTATCCACTTTAATAACAATTATCTCAGTGTCTTCTTCAATGAACTCACCATCAAATGATTTACCTTCGGCTACTATATCATTAATTAATACTTTGCCTATCGGATTTAATCGCGATATGGCAACACCGGTGTCATCAACTGCAATTTTAAGTAAATAGCTATTATCTACTTTATCATCAATATTTGTGTTAAGTGAAATCCGTTCAAGCGACTTAGATTTCAATAACCCAAAGAATGTTAGTCCCAGTGTCACAGCCGAAGCCGCTAGAGTTATGTTCCCTGCGGTACTCCCCAGAAACATGTATGAATATATTATGCCTCCCACTAGGAAGATTGCTCCTGCGATACCTGCAATACTTATGCCCGGAAGCAAAAATATCTCAATCAACATGAAAAGTATTCCCAATACTATCACAGAAATTACAACAATAATGTGTATCGTCATATATCGATTTATTAGTTAAAATTATTTCTTATTTCATCATTCCTTGCCTGAATTTTCAAGCGCTGAGTCTCAAGATATAAAGTCTCAGATACTCTCTCTAGTTCTAATATAGAAGATCTCAGGTTGTTGCTAATTTCTCCTCCTGTTGCATATTGCTCACGTTTTTGATTCAATTCTCTTACAGCATCTTCATACTGTTTCTCTATTCCCAATGCTTGTGAGAATATAGATCTTGAATTACTACTTTTGAAATCAGCCAGCGAGTGATAAGTAGTATAATCATTAATTACAAACACAAAATCACCACTAGTTGCTTCTTGTCTTACTGAAATTTCTCGAGCAAGAGCCCGCAAATTATTATAGTCGAAACCATCTTTCCAAGTATCTGCAATAGAATTAATTTTAGCTCTGCTTGCCATAAAGTTAATGTCATCACTTTCAAGTAAACTTATTCGTTCGTTCGGGATAAAAGTATAAACACATACAGAATCTGCAGGTTGAAAACGATCGGAAGTAAACCAGCCAACACCCTTTTCTTCATCCACCACCATCAGGTAATCGTTAAAAGGCGAATTAAAAGGCATATTCATTTGATTAGGAGTCAGGTACGAATCGTTTGATAAATTATATCTAGTCACATATATATCATAACCTCCAAAAGATTGATGTCCCGTTGAAGAAAAGTAAATAGTTAGTCCATCGCTCAATACAAAGGGGTAGGCCTGACTGCCCGCGTCGTTAATAGATGATGGCAATAGTTTTTCATTTCCAAATGTATCCAGTAGCTTCTCCATTGTAAAAAGGTTAGTATCAACTTCACCTGACGAGTAATATATTTTATCTTTCCTCTCATTAATAAAAAGTGTCTTATCATTTAAAGAGTTGTCTTTAAAAAACTCATTAATAGGTATTACAGATCCAGATGTGAGACTTAGATTGTAAGCATTCAGAAAATCTTTCTTAGGAAGCACTAAACTGTCAATTATTTGAATATCCTCTGCACGACTAACAGCTCGTTGAAGCCTTGTTGAGTGCTCGCGTATCAAATCCAATCGCCCAAGTGCTTCATTATTTCTGCGATTGGCACGTTGATATTTCTCAAATTCTTTTTCAGCATCTTCAAATTGATATAGATTTGCATAAAGTTCACCTAATGAAAGATATGCCTCAGGAATTTTTCTTTCAGATGCAAACTTCAGATATTGCTCTGCTTCTGTGTGCCTACCAGTTTTATAAAGACTTACTCCCAACCACTGATTAAGAGCTGCATCCTTAGGATTCACTTGATATTCAGCTTTAAATATTGGCAATGCTTCTGCATATCTACCTTCTAGGTACCAGGCTTTTGCATCATCAAGGGTCTGTGCCAACAACAAATGTTGCTGAAAAACAACTAGTAATATTATAAACGGTATATATTTTAATTTCATGTTGCTCATTATCTGATTTCAAAGATAAGAAAAAACTCGAAGCAATAATAAATATAGTCTATATAATCAATCTATGATTTTACACCCACCCATTGTTCTTGCCTCACTCTTGCTTTACTCATACCTTACTCGTAACTTGCTCGGTTAAACCCCTTTTATATACAGCCAAAGTAGCACCAGTATAACACCAATTAAACAGAGACGTTTGAGCATACTCATAACCACTTATTTTATTATATGGTGATTCTTTTCTAATTTCGATTAAATCGGTTTCATACTTTTCTTATCTTTGCACTCATAAACAAAGAACTAAGTATTATGCACGAAAAAATAATTATCCTCGATTTCGGATCACAAACTACACAGCTCATAGGTAGACGAGTTAGAGACTTAAGCACTTATTGTGAGATTGTACCTTATAATAAATTTCCTTTTGGTGATGAATCCGTTAAAGGGGTTATCTTATCTGGAAGCCCTTTCTCAGTTAATGAAGAAAATGCCTTCAAGACAGACTTAACCAATATAAGAGGTAAATATCCGGTATTGGGCATCTGTTACGGGGCACAGCTGATGGCGAATTTGGCAGGCGGAAAAGTTTGTAAACCCAATAGCAGGGAGTATGGTCGTGCACATCTCAATATTTACGATAAAAACGATAAGCTTTTTGCCAATATCAAACAAAACAGTGAAGTGTGGATGTCGCATGGAGATACCATAGTAAACGCTCCAGAAAATTTTACACGGGTTGCTTCAACAGAAGATGTAGATTGGGCAGCATATAGAATAAAGGATGAAGAAACTTGGGGTGTGCAGTTTCATCCCGAGGTATTCCATACCGAGCATGGCCATGACTTGATAGACAATTTTCTTACTATTTGTGGAATGAAGCGCGACTGGACCCCGGCATCTTTTGTAGAATCAACTGTTAAAGAGTTGAGAGAAGAGCTGGGTAATGACAAAGTCATACTTGCATTGTCGGGTGGCGTAGATTCTTCGGTTACAGCGGTATTGTTAAATAAAGCTATTGGAGAAAATCTTACCTGTGTGTTTGTAGATCATGGTTTATTGCGTAAAAATGAGTTCGAAAATGTCTTAAGAGATTATGAACATCTTGGTTTGCACGTAATTGGTGTTGATGCTAAGAATTATTTCTACAATGAACTTGAAGGTGTAACCGATCCTGAAAAGAAAAGAAAGATAATTGGCAAAGGTTTTATAGATGTATTTGATTCTGAAGCTGCCAAGCTTAAAGACATTAAATGGTTGGCACAAGGAACTATATATCCCGATATTATTGAATCTCTCTCTATAACTGGTGTTACAATTAAAAGTCACCATAACGTAGGTGGACTGCCCGAAAAGATGAACCTTAAGCTGTGTGAGCCTCTAAAACTTCTTTTTAAAGATGAGGTGCGTAAAATTGGATTGGAGCTTGGAATGCAGCCTAACTTAATTCATCGCCATCCTTTCCCTGGGCCGGGGCTTGGTATTCGAATTCTTGGAGACATAACTCCTAATAAGGTTCGTATTGTTCAGGAGGCAGACGATATTTATATTTCTGAATTGCGTGCAGCAGGTTTGTATAACGAGGTATGGCAAGCTGGTGCAATCTTACTACCGGTGCAATCCGTAGGAGTGATGGGCGATGAGCGTACATACGAAAATACTATCGCATTGCGAGCAGTTACATCTAAGGATGCGATGACTGCCGACTGGGCACGATTGCCGTATGAGTTCCTTGCAAAAGTATCTAATGAAATTATAAATAAAGTGCAAGGTGTAAATAGGGTAGTGTATGATGTTTCGTCAAAACCACCTGCTACAATAGAATGGGAGTAGTGATTATGTTTTTACCAACTCGGGATAAGCCATTCTGGTGTGGTAAATTGTCATAAGTTTATCAACAAATACATTCTTAACTGTTTGAACATCTCTAAAAGTGATAGGTGCAGATTTGAAATATCCTTCACTCAGCTGAGAATCAATTATTTTATCAACTAGCTGGCGAATTGTCTCTTCGTTATATAAGGGGAGACTTCGTGAGGCTGCTTCTACCGAATCGGCCATCATCATAATAGCACTTTCTTTTGTAAAAGGATTTGGACCCGGATAGCGGAAGTTGGCCTCGTTAGCTTCTTTGCCCGGATTTGCATTTATCCACGAGTTGTAGAAATACTTAGGCATACTCGTGCCATGGTGCGTTTCAATAAAATCTATAATTTGTTGGGGTATATTGTTTTTCTGTGCAATTTTTACTCCATCTTTCACATGATTAATAATGATACGGGCACTCTCCTCGAAGGGAAGACCGGCATGTGGATTCATTCCTGGTGCCTGATTTTCTGTAAAAAAGGCAGGATTTACCATTTTCCCAATATCATGATATAAAGCTCCTGTTCTGATTAGTGAAGCATTTGCTCCTAGTTTTACTGCAGCCGCCATTGCCAGGTTAGATACCTGCAGAGAGTGTTGAAATGTACCTGGTGTCTTTTCTGACAACTCCTTAAGTAGGGGCTTATCTATGTTAGATAGTTCTACAAGTGTGACACCCGAGATGAAGCCAAATGATTTCTCAACTAAGTATATTAAAGAGTAGGAGAACATAATAAGAATAAAGTTGATAAGGAAGTAGATGAGCATCACCCAGTTTCCTTCTGTAACATTACCTTCCTGATACATTACTAATCCCAGATATACAAACGAGTAGGTAAATAAAATAAAGAAGGAACTTCTGATTAATTGTGAACGCTCTGATAACTCTTTCAACATGAAAATAGATACCATTGTGGCTGATATCTGAAGAACAATAAACTCGAAAGGAAACTGAACCATCAAAGAACTTAAAATGATAGTTATTAAACTTGCAAATAAGGCAGTTCTGGAGTCTATAAATGTTCTTATTAATATCGTAACTATAGTAAACGGAATTATATATACATTATAAAGATCAAGATGTATTGTGAGTGCCGTAAGCCCTACAAATAGTACTATCAACAAAAGCATAAATATTACATGCATCCTGTTTCTCCATTCATGTGGCCTGAAATATAATAGATACAAATAAAAAGAGGATAGCATAAATAAAATCAAAACAAACTGGCCCACAAGCTTCCATGTGCTCTTATTTGCACCTCCACTGCGCTCTTCAGAAACTTGCTTTAAAGAGGACAGAATGTTGAATGTACGCGAATCAACTATCTCTCCCTGATCTATAATACGCTGTCCCTGTTGCACCATACCCCTGCTAATATCAACCTGTTGAATAAATTCTAAACGGGCTTTTTCTGAAAATGCTGCATCGTAAATTATATTTTCTGTTATGTATTCATTGATGTTTGCCGACTTTAAAACACTGTCATACACACCTTCGGGTGTTTCATTCATTACTTTCTCATAAGCAGAGCGAATGGTGAAGAACGATTCTATATCTCTAGATTCAGCAATATTACCTTTGCGAAGTCGTAATGCGCCAGTTTTAGAATTTCTTATTCTATCATAGTCGTCAGATTTCATGATGCCTGTTTTGTAGATCTCATTCAAGCTTTTTCGGATATACAATTTATATTCGGGTGACAGCTCAGATAGTCGTGTATTTAAGTTTACATCAGTGTCGAAATTGGCTAAAGCATTTACTTCAACGCCCTCGTTAACTTCAAAATAGGGTTCGTAAAATTCTAAAATACTATCCTGCTCGGCCTTAAGCTGGTCTGCTGGTTTGTATATTGGAAAGTCAAAAGGAGCAGTCAGAAGTCCATACTGCCATGGCCTCCCTTCACTAAAAACATATTTAAAACTACTTTGACGAGGAAATATATATGTGAGAATAAGTATGGCTGTAACAAACAACAGTGGGATAAAAACCTTAGTTTTTATCCTAGTACTCTTTTTCTTAGTTTTATTTTTTGATGAATTCATTACCTCTATATGTTAACTTTGAAAATTGTAATTACAACAATCAAAACTATGTATTGTTTCTTATATATGATTAACCCTAAAGTATCTGGTTTCATTTTAGGGTTTTTGTATTTAAATTTATTAGATTACTTTTGTAACCGTCTATTATACAAATGACAATTATACAAAGTTAATTATATTTTCTGTTTTAGAATGAAAAAACGACTACTTGTAGATCTATCATCACTTAAAAATATATATTCTGGATTGGGCCAAATTGCTCTTAGTTATGGTAATTACTTTAAAGAAAATTATAAATCCGAAATTTTCCCTTACGACATAACATTATTACTTCCTAGAAAATATTTTGGTGAATTTGGAAATGAAGTAAACTATTTATCCTCATCAAATTTTCTCCGTAAAAACAAACTTTTTCCTTTCCCTAAATACGATATTTGGCATTCAATTCATCAGTTAAGCAGATACCGGCCAATTTATAAGGATACCAAATATATACTTACAATACACGATTTGAATTTTCTCTATGAGAAAACCGCAAATAGCAGACAGAAAAGATTCATAAAGATTCAAAATAAAGTAGACAGAGCTAATGAGATAGTATGCATTTCGCATTTTACAAAAAAAGAGGTAGAAAAAAATCTTAGTTTAAAGGGTAAAGAGTGTAAAGTTATATATAATAGAGTTCCGTTAATCAAGAATGATATGGCAGTGAAGCCGACTTTTGAAATTAATGAGCCTTTTTTCTTTACACTAGGTGTCATCAACCCCAAGAAGAATTTCCATGTTTTATTGGATATGATGAAGCTGATGCCCGATAGGCATCTTTATATAACGGGTATACAAGCTGATATAAAACAAAATAGTTATGCTAATTTAATAAAGCATCGCATAAAACAGGAAAATATCCAAAATGTAACTTTAAGAGGTCCCGTTACGCATGAAGAAAAGGTTTGGATGTATCAAAACTGTCAGGCTTTTTTATTCCCTTCTCTTCTCGAAGGGTTTGGTTTACCCGTTATTGAGGCGATGCAATTTGGTAAACCCGTATTTACTTCTGTAGAAACTAGTTTGAAAGAGATTGGAGGCGAGTTTGCTTATTTTTGGAAGAATTTTAATCCAATTGAAATGAAAAAATTGATAGAAGATAATTTAAATAAGTTCTATCAAAACAATACTTTAATTGAGAAAGAAAAAGAATATGCTCAAATATTTTCATGCGAGCAGCATTTCAATGAATATGACAAGTTATACAGGGCAGTATGATATAGATTTGGTTTATCTTTGGGTAGACGGTAGTGACGAGGAATGGTTGAACAAGAAAAAACGATTCTTAGGTGAGGATGTCAACCACAATTCTGAGGCAACATCCAAAGCACGCAATGCTGATAATAATGAATTAATTTATTCTTTGCGATCGGTAGAAAAAAATGCTCCTTGGTTACGTAAAATATTTATTGTTACTGATGGACAAAAACCAAGGTGGCTAGATTTACAGAACGATAGAGTTGAAATTGTTGATATACGCGAGCTAATTCCCCCTGAAGCATTACCTTGTTATAATTCGGTAATAATAGAACATTTCCTATACAAAATACCCGGCTTAGCTGAGCATTTCTTGTATTCTAATGATGATATGTTCATTAATATAGAAGTATCTCCCTATTTCTTTTTCACAAAAGAGGGTTTTCCTATTGTTAGACTGCAGCGCACCCATAGTAATAAATGGCTTAATAAATGCAGGAAAGTTTTGAAATTGCATACTAATATTTACAGAAAAACCATTGAAAGGGCAGCTCTACTAATTTATAAAAAATATGGTAAATATTATTCGGGTATTCCTCATCATAATATAGATTCTTATTTAAAATCAGATTATAAATGTGCTTCAGCTGATATATTCAGTCAGGAGATTGGTTCAACTGCAACTCATCATATAAGGAGTGAAAAAGATATCCAGCGTATTATTTATCTATACTATGCATTAGCTGTAGGCCGAGGTAAACTTCGTTATGTGACAAGAAAAGAGTCGTGTAGAATTCGTCTTCATAAACCGGACTATATGCACTTCATTAAGAAGTATAATCCACACTTGTTTTGTTTAAACGACAGTCATCATGCAACGGATGCCGACCGTGCCCGGGTTGAGCCTTTTCTTAAATGTTTATTCCCTACTAAATCTTCTTTTGAACTCTAATACAGATAGCTGTTTTTTATAATTCAAATCCAGATTTCTCAGGTAGAATTGTTTCAAATGCTTTCTCTAATTCTTTCATTACTTTTTCATAATTCCTGATATGAGCATTATCATTTAAGCAGATAAGCTTGTATTTCTGATCATAAATGGCTTTTATTGCTTGCTTTGATCTGAGTACTAGAGGGAACATTTTTGTATCCTTGTAAGTATTGTAAGGCTCGAAGTTTGATTGACATATCTGCCATGTGCGAAATAACTCCTGTGTGTAGTCCTCTGGACTTCTGAATCGATTTTCAGAAGCTTTAGTTAGTTTGTCACCTGCATAATCCCATACTTCATCAAATGTAGATTTTAAGTAAGGCTGTGCGTTATGTGGAGTGATTAGTGTTATAAATTTGTCGTATGGTTTCAATAATCGGGTGAGTCTCGATTTTTTTCCGTATTCTGGATGATACCATTTGTGATGATCACGCTTTAACACCGTATGTTTATCGAATCGTTCATTAATAATTTTAATGTTGTTTTTCAAACATTTAGACCATAGCCCCATTCCAGAATTGTAACGAAAAGCAGCAATATCATTGGGTAGTCCATTTTTAAAGAACCTCTCTGGAGTGATATTATTAATGATGAAGAAATCATCATTAAAATAAACAAAGTTATCTGCTAATCCAGGTATTTTATGAAGATGTATCTCAATTAGTGAAGAGTTAAATACTGGCAGATATTGTGTGGGAATATAGTCTGAATGATTTATAAGTGAAAGCTTTGGGTGATTTTCATTTAACCATTCGGGCTTTTGTCCACTTGTTACAAAATGAACTTTTCTAACCCATGGAGCAAATTTTTCAACACCTCTGAACCAATATTTTAAAAAACCATAATCGCGAAAGCGTGCTTCTGAGACTTCGTTCTTAGTATTGTCTATTTTGCCCGAATATTTTTTAAAATCTTCCTTCCATTTTGGGTCGTCCATATCTACCCAAGTCACCACAAAATCAATCTCCATAGTTTTGCCTGTTTATTTATTCTTCACTCTGAGGGAGTCTGGCAATAGCAAGCTCCATTCTTTTTATAGTTTCATCTTTGCCAATTAATTCGATTATGTTGAACATATGTGGACCTTTGCTTTCTCCTACAATAGCAAGTCGGAAAGCATTCATTATATTACCCATATGCAACTCGTTGGTTTGTATCCATTCTTTAACAACGGATTCAAGATTGGCAGAAGAAAAGTCATCTGTTTGTTTTAGTAGCTCTGTGAGTTGCTGCATATGCTCATTGCTATCTTTTTTCCAGCGTTTGCGAACTGTCTTTTCGTCGTAGCTCTCTGGTGTTATAAAGAAAAATGATGACTGGTCCCATAACTCTTCAATAAAATGAACTCTCTCTTTAAGTAATGCAACAATGCCCACTACTTTATCGAAAGGTGATTCTATGCCTTTTTCTTTTAATAAAGGATTAAATAGTTTCGCAACATCTTCATCCTGCATCTTCATAATGTATTGATGGTTATACCATTTTGCTTTCTCCAGATCAAATTTGGCACCGCTTTTACTGCACCGCTCAAATGAAAATGCTTCAACTAGTTCTTCTATAGAAAAGAGTTCCTGTTCTGTGCCTGGGTTCCAGCCAAGGAAGGCAAGAAAGTTGATGATTGCATCTGGCAAGTACCCCGACTCGCGATATCCGGAAGAGATTTCATTTGTTGCAGGATCTTTCCATTCAAGAGGGAAAACAGGAAACCCTAAGCGATCGCCATCGCGTTTGCTCAATTTACCTTTTCCATCAGGTTTTAAAAGAAGAGGAAGGTGCGCAAATTGAGGCATACTTTCTTCCCAGTTTAAACTTTTATATAGCCATACATGAAGAGGTGCAGATGGAAGCCACTCTTCTCCCCTGATAACATGTGTTATTTTCATTAGATAATCATCTACCACGTTTGCTAGGTGATAGGTTGGGAGTTCGTCGGCCGACTTATATATTACTTTATCGTCTAGTATTGATGAGTTGATAATTACCTCACCACGAATCATATCATTTACGATAATATCATGACCGGGTTCTACTTTTATACGAATTACGTATTGTGTTCCTGCTTCAATAAGAGTCTTAGTTTCATCAACCGATAGCGTGAGTGAGTTTCTCATGCTCTCTCTTGTAGATGCATCGTACTGAAAATTAGGTATTTCATTTCTCTTTGTATCCAACTCTTCGGGTGTATCAAAAGCGATATAAGCCGCATCATCATTCAATAGCTGATCTACATATTTTTTGTAAATATCTTTGCGTTCAGATTGCTTATAGGGACCGTAGTTCCCACCTTTTGCAGGACTTTCATCAAATTCGAGTCCAAGCCAATTAAATGTTTCTTGAATATATTCTTCTGCTCCTTCTACAAACCTTGTAGAGTCAGTATCTTCAATTCTAAGTATAAAATCACCACCTTGCTGCTTAGCATATAGGTAGTTATATAATGCAGTACGAACACCTCCAATATGCAATGGCCCTGTGGGGCTGGGGGCAAAACGTACTCTTCTTTTATTATTCATAATTAATTAGGTTGTCTTTTATTTGATTGCAAAGATATATAAAATTGTTAAAGTCAGAGTATTAACCGAGCTTCTTTTCCCATGTTAAACAAAAGGTCGAGTATACTCAGGTTATTAATAAAGCCATATTTTGAAGCAAAAACTTGATAATATGGTTCTGTTCTATAGTCTGATTCTTTCTTTGGATGAATTTTTTCTCGTAAATCTATATAATTCTCAATCTCTTCTTTCATATATGTCTCGGTATAACAGACTTTGCTTTCTATCCCTATGATGCAACATATAAGGTGTCTAAGTTCTTCATTAAAATCGTGAAGAAATTCAATTTTCCTTTCATAGAACGGTCTGAAGTCGTCTTCAAAATATTGAAAGTAAGGAGTAGAATTATATGCCGAAAGTATAGCATTCCAATGCAAGTGCTGCCAATTACCATGGTCTGCAATACGAATGTCTTTCATTTTACTATTGTCTTTATCTGGCTTCACAATTGGAATGCTTAAAGATAAGGGTCCGTTTGCACCAGCTATAGTACATCTGTTGCGATAAGACTGTTTCTGATAATTGTCATTAATTTCAATAAAAACAATCTCACTCCTGTAGAGTGAAGCGTAATACTCTACAGGGGCTAAATATAATGAAGAAAGAAGAGTTGTTTGTTTGTTACTGAAAGGCATCATGCCGGTATTTTTGCACTCCGGAAAAGGCGGTTCCATCTTATTTTGCCTTTAAACCATTCTTTATCCTTTTCTAGTGAGAGCCAGATTAGCATTGGCTTTCCTACAATATGATCTTCGGGAACAAAGCCCCAACTACGAGAATCGGCAGAATTGTGTCTGTTATCACCCATCATGAAGTAATAATCGAATATAAAAGTATATGAATCAGCCTGTACTCCATTAATATATACCTGTCCATCTTTATATTCGAAATCATTACCTTCATAATTCTTAATGCATCTTTCATATGCAGCAACCTTATAATCGATATCTGTGTCAAATGTAATAGTTGCACCTTTTTGAGGTATCCAAAGCGGACCATAACTGTCGCGTGTCCAATTATGATTATAATTGATAGGGAAGTAATAACTTGAGCCTGGCAGTTCTTGCTCTTTAATAATATCCCATACAAATGGTTTTGACTTCATTTCGTCTACCATAGCATCGGTCATTGAAATACTGAAGTAAATGCGACCATTATTTCCGTTACGTGACCTAAGATTGAATACTGATAAACTTAAACTGTCAACTCCTGTTAGATCTTGTGATCTTGGTACCATTTGTCCATAATTATTTTGTGTAAAATAATCGGCCTTATTGATACCCATATCACTAAATATTTCAGCTGCAATTTGTGTTCCATCTGTGTGAATCATATAATTGTGCTGTGATAAGCGAGGGTTTGGCAGGTAGTTGCCATCTATATAAACAGAGTCATTTCTCAACTCTAAAGTTTCACCTGGAAGTCCGATGCAACGCTTTACATAATTTTCGCGTCTGTCTACTGGTCTATATACTATTTTGCCATAGCTGCGTACATCCGAACGAACTCCTAAACTTCCGTTGGGGTGATGTTTTGCTAACGTGTAGAAGTCGACTCCTTGCTGATTAAGTGCTACTGTATCGCCAACAGGGAAGTTAAAAACCACTATATCGTTTCTCTCAACTTTGCCAACACCTTTAAGTCTGTTGTATTTCCATTGCGGTTTATCTATGTATGATTTACCTCCGATAACAGGCATTGTATGTTGCGCAAGCGGAAACGAAAGAGGGGTTATGGGTGCTCTGGGGCCATAGCTTAGCTTGCTCACTGCGAGGAAATCTCCAACAAGCAAAGATTTTTCGAGAGAGGAAGTTGGTATTTGATAGTTTTGAAAGAAAAATGTGTTTATAAAATACACGGCAATTAGAGCAAACACTATTGCATCTACCCATTCCATTGTTTTTCTGAATGCAGTGTTTTTAGAATTCTTCCAAAATCCCCAAGGGATGAATTTGGTAATGTAAATATCAAGAAAAAGCAGAATTAATAGTAAAATCAAAGGAGAATTTGCCCAGAAAGAAAATAGAATTGTAAGTACTGTCCAAACTGCAAACCATAGCCAATGTCTCTTTGATGCTTGATCAAAACGTTCTTTTATTGTCATAATAATAATTAATTAGAACCTATGTTTATAAGTTGCCTAATAGATCTTGCATTCCAAGGAACCCTTGTTTATCTTTGGTAAATTCTGCTGCAAGTACAGCTCCCAAAGCAAATCCTCTACGACTTTTAGCGTCGTGTGTAATTTTGATGCTATCTACTTCAGATTCATATATGACCGTGTGGATACCCGGCACTTCTCCTTCTCGGTAGTCCTTTATTTTAATAATATCCGATTTATTCTCTACCATATCATTATATAGAGCCCAGCCATTTTTCCTTTCTATATTAGCTATAATATCTTCTACAAGAGTTATTGCTGTGCCACTTGGTGCGTCAAGCTTATGAATATGATGTGTTTCTTCCATTGCTACATCATAGGTGGGAAACTGATTCATTAGTTTAGATAAATATTTGTTGACTGCAAAAAATAAGTTAACTCCAAGACTGAAGTTTGAGGCATAGAAAAAAGTTTTCCCATTACTATTGCACTCATTCTTAATTTCATCAATATCCTCAAGCCATCCTGTAGTACCTGAAACAACCGGTACATTAGATTCAAATGCTTTCCTGTAATTGTTAAGAGCACTTTTTGGAGTTGTGAATTCAATTGCAACATCTGCACTTTTGAATTCTGGAGAATGGAACTTGTCATTCTCATCAATATCTACTATACAAACAATCTTGTGTCCCCTTTCCAGAGCCACCTTTTCTATTTCCTGGCCCATTTTACCATAACCTATAAGCGCTATATTCATAAGATTCAATCTATCTTAATATCAACTATATAATTTTTGAAAACAAAAGTACAATAAATGGATGAGTTCTCAAAGCCAGCCTTTTTCTTTGTACCAGTCAATTGTTTTGATTACACCATCCTTTAATTTGTATCTTGGCTTGAAGTCAATGTCCATTTGTAATGGAGAGATATCGCACGACCAATTACGCTGTTTCATAATTCGGTATTTGTCGCTATTAAATGTAGATACTCTACCAAGCATTGCTGCAATTTTTTCACTTATAAATGCAGCAGGTCTCACCCAGAATAAAGGAACTTTAATGTTCAGGATGTGTTTCTTTTTGAGAGCCTCCATTACTATACGGTTAAATTCTCTATCGGTATAGCAGTCGCCATCTGAAACAATATACTCTTTTCTTATTATTCCTTTTTCTAATAGTTTGAAAATTACATCTACTAAATCTTCACTGTATATGAATGACAGAATTTGCTTTTTGAATCCTGCACCTACGCCAAGTCCTCTTTTTACGGTTTTTATTAGAATAAGATAGTCTTTATCTCGAGGACCATAAACCCCTGTGGGACGTATTATAAGATAGGGGAAGTTATTAAGACTCTTTATCCAATTTTCTGCTTCAAGCTTGCTCTTACCGTATACAGTATTGGGATTTGGTTGGTCGTCTGTTTTAATAGGAGTGAAATTAATTTCATCACTTGCACCTATAACACTTAATGAGCTCATTAGAACAAATGCTTGTGGAATGGCATCAATTTCAATAAGACACTCTATCAACTTACGGGTTTGCAAATAGTTTACATTATAGAACTCTGATGTATGACGTGCTTTGGTGAGACCTGCAATATGAATTATATAATGAAACTTTCCATGCTTACTAATTAAATCGGTAAGTTGATTTTTCATTGTTTCGGGGTGAATGTATTGCAGGTCTATAAACCTTATACGTTCATCTTTAAGGAACTCTCTGCTGCTATTCTTTCGAATACCTGCCCAGGTTTCGAATCCCAACTCAAGTGCCTTGTCAACAGCAGTGCTGCCTATAAAACCACTTGCACCTGTAATAAGTACTCTCTTGTTATCCATTTCTTGTAATTTCTTAAGCAAAAATAGCTATATCTTCATTAATTGAAAATTAGTTTTTAAATTAAATGTATTATAAGGATTTCTCGTTTTGATACAATATTTTTATTACTTTGCGTAACTAAATATACCATTAGTTTGTTAAACTAGCAATTGGATTCAAAATATTAAGTATTATGAGTAAAAAAACCAGCCAATCGGAAACCCTGGCTAAACCAAAGAAGAAAGATTTAACCCTATCTGTTACAGATTTCCTAAAAGAAAATATAGATAAGCAATTTAATTATAAGCAGATTGCTGCAGCAATTGATGTGCGCGGCGAAGAGGGTAAAAGGATACTTGTGAAAGTTCTTGATAAACTACGTGATGAAGAGGTGCTGCTTGAGTCTTCTCGAGGAAGATACCGAATCAATAATAGGGGATTGATGCTAGACGGTAGGTTTGAGAGAAGGAGTAATGGTAAAAATTTCTTTGTACCGGATGACGATGGTAATATTATTTATATACCAGAACGTAATAGTATGCATGCTATGAATGGCGACCGAGTGAGGGTGCAGTTGCTTGCTAAGAGAAAAAGGGTAGAATCAGAGGGAACAGTTGTTGAGATTCTTGAGCATAAGCAAACTCGTTTTGTTGGAGTATTAGAGGTGCAGAAACATTTTGCATTTTTGGTAATGGATAGCAAGTTTTTATCTAATGATATTTTTATACCAAAAGAAGATCTTTTAGGCGCACAGCATGGTGACAAGGTAGTTGTAGAGATTGTAGAGTGGCCGGCAAAAGCAAACAATCCGGTAGGTAAAGTTATTAATGTACTTGGAAAACCTGGAGATAATGACACCGAGATGCATGCTATACTTGCACAATATGACTTGCCATACAGCTATCCTGAGAATGTGAGTAAAATGGCCGATTTGATATCTGATACGATAGATGCCAAAGAGATTGCAAAACGTGAGGACTTTAGGGATGTGTTTACATTTACTATTGACCCTAAGGATGCAAAAGATTTTGACGATGCTTTTTCATTTAAAGAATTGTCGCCAAACTTATGGGAGGTTGGTGTACATATTGCTGATGTAACACATTATGTGAGACCTGGTGATTTGATTGACAAAGAGGCTGAAAACCGGGCAACATCAATTTATCTTGTAGATCGTACAATTCCTATGCTGCCCGAGAGGTTGAGCAATTTCATCTGTTCTTTAAGGCCAAATGAAGAGAAACTGTGTTTTTCAGTAATTTTTAAAATGAATGAGAAGGCAGAGATTAAAGATTTTAGAATTACGCGCGCAGTTATTAAATCTGACAGCCGACTTGCTTATGAGGATGCTCAAACAATTATTGAAACTGGCAAAGGCGATTTTTCTAAAGAAATTCTTATATTAAATTCACTTGCTAAGCAGTTGAGGGAGAAAAGATTTGCCAATGGGGCTATTAATTTCGACCGATATGAAGTGAAGTTTAATTTGGATGAAAAAGGTAAACCGCTTGGGGTTTATTTTGTTGAAGGAAAAGAGTCTAATCATCTGATTGAGGAGTTTATGCTTCTGGCTAACAGAACTGTTGCAGAGGTTATAGGCAAGGTTCCTAAAGGTAAAAAGGCTAAATCTTTTGTATATAGGATTCATGATGTTCCTGATCCGGAAAAACTGGATAATTTTAATCAATTTATTCTGCGGTTTGGGCACAAAATGAAAACTTCGGGTAGTAAGGCTGATGTTGCAAAGAGTTTGAACTCGATATTAGATAAAGTGCAGGGCCGACCGGAAGAGAATTTGATTGAAACAATTGCTATACGCACCATGTCGAAGGCAATTTACTCTACTAACAATGTCGGTCATTATGGTTTGGCATTTGAATATTATACTCACTTTACTTCTCCCATAAGAAGGTATCCCGATATGCTTGTACATAGATTGCTTGAACGGTATTTAGATGGTGGTAAAAGTGTTGATCAGGCATCGTTGGAGGGTGAGTGCAAGCATAGCTCAGACATGGAACAAATAGCTTCTAATGCAGAGCGTGATTCTATAAAGTACAAGCAGGTTGAGTTTATGTCGGATAAGGTCGGAAAAGTTTATGACGGCGTTATTTCGGGTGTCACAGAATGGGGGTTATATATTGAAATTAACGAGAATAAGTGTGAAGGAATGATTCCTATGAGAGAACTTGATGATGATTTCTATGAGTTCGATGAGAAGAATTACAGGCTTGTTGGGCGTCGCACAAATAGGGAGTATAGATTAGGTCAAACTGTTGCTATTCAGGTAGCAAGAGCTAATCTTGAAAGAAGGCAGCTGGATTTTGTTTTCGCTAATTAAAATAGCTTCTTGAATATAGATGTTTTTGAAAAGGCGTGCTGAAAGAATACTGGACCCACGAACTCATTCTTTTTCCATTCATTTTGATTGTTGAGGAAATTGAATTCCGATAGGTAGTAACTCCTATCGGAATTATCTACAATTAGATAGCCTCCCTTTTTAATATGTGGTATTGCTCGTTTTATACAAGCATTCCTTACTCGTCCATCTACAACTATTATATCAAAATGGTTGTTATTGTACTGATCTATAGCTTTTACATATTTTTCATAAGAGAGTCCAGAAGATTTTAGTTCTTTAGATACAAAATCATCAGCATTTTCAGGGTTTAAATTAAAGAAATTGTCAATTCTTTCTCCTTCTATTTCTTGTAATGTTACATTCTCTATATCTAGCTTATTAAGTTTTTCCTTTAGAATTTTACTCCACTCTTTATCATGTTCAATAGTAATAACATGTTTACATCGAGTTGCTAAAAAAAGAGTTGAGCCTCCCGATCCCCATTCAAATACATTCTTTTCTGCAGAGGTTATTTCTTTTAAAAAATCAATGGCATCATATGTCATCCAAGGTAAGCCCAGACTCAGTGTGGTTTTACCTGAATGCATATCGCTATACCATCTTTTATAATGCTTTATATGTTTAAGTGTTTTGTTATCGAAAGCAAACTGCAATGCAAACTTGATGTATAATAGTAACTGTTTCATTTATTTGTTTTTTCGTTTAGTAAACCACACTTCTATTTCTTTTATCATTTCCAGCTTTAATAGTTTACATGTTGTAATATAAAGAGATGTGATAATCCAAATGTTGATTGTTATATATAGTATGGGTGGATTAATATTTTTTGTAGTAAAATATGAAATAGAACTGCATAGTAATGCAATAAGCATATAAGGCATTGTATCTTTCAGAAAATTTAAAAGATTGTATTTAACTAGTTTGGAAGATAATATAACAGAGATAAGTAGCGTTGCCAATATATATAGGACCCAGCTAGTAGCTAATGCCATTAATCCTTTAGGTAAAAGAATGATTATAAGGGCAATTAGAAGCAGGGCCTTAAGGATTTCTACTCCAAGAAAATAGGCCGACCTCTCTTTGGCAATAAAAAGTTCATTAAAAATGAAGACAAAAGGTGAAACCATGCCAGCCAGAGTGAGTGCTTGGAAAAATGGAACTGAAGAAAGCCATTTTTCTTTAAAGAAAAGGTAAAATATGGGTTCTGCTAATAAAATCATGATAAAGCCTAGAGGGAATGCTATAAATGATATAGATTTTATCATCTTACTTATCACTCTCTTCATTCTCTCACTTTCATTATTTATTTCTGAAAGAATAAGCATAGCTACGGAGCGGAATGTATTAGAAATTGCGAGAAAGGGTATTTCCTGATATTTCTTTGCTTGGTTAAAGTAGGCTACTTGGCTCATTGGATAAAACAGAGCAATTAAACTAGGATAAATATTATTCCCAATTGTGGCTATTGTATTCGTTAAAAGTAGTTTACTGCTGAATGAGAAAAATGATTTTAAACTACTGAAGCTGAAATTAAGCTTAGGTTGCCATTTCGAGTAAATCCAAAGGAAAATTGTGCGGAATAGTGTGTAAACTAATGTTTGTGCAACCAGAGCCCAAACACCATAACTATATAATGCCATTACAACAGCGATAATATTTGCAATAAGCAAAGCTGTAATATTTATTTTAGAGAGACCTTTGAAATCGGCATTTTTAGTCAAAATTGTTTGTTGTATTAGTCCCAGTCCATTTAATACAATCGATATGAAAACTATTCTGGCAATAAGTGTAATTTCAGACGAATGAAATAATTGACCTAGTAATGGAGCAGAAATAAATAATAAGGAATAAAGTATAACGCTAAATATAACATTGAATATGAAAACAGTGGAGTAGTCTTTGTTTGTAAGGTTTTGTCTGTTTAGCAATGCCCTGCCAAATCCACTGTCGATAAGAATAGATGAAAACGCAATAAAAAAAGCAAGTGAACCAATTTTTCCATAATCTTCAGTTGCAACTATATTCATTAATATGAGCATACTCAAAAAATTGAGTAACTGCTGCCCAAATTTATCAATGAAACTCCAGAATAGCGATAGGATTGTTTTATTTTTTAATGATGGTTCCGTCATGGGAGCACTCATGTTGCATGTTATTACTGCAAAATTAGACATTTTTTTTATACTTTTGATCTAAGAGAAGACTTTGCCAAGTTTAATGTTAGAAAATGACTTTTTCTGAAGAAATAAAAAAAGAGGCATTAAAATTAGGATTTGATGCTTGTGGAATTTCTCCCGTTAACAACAGCGGCGAGGAGGAGCGCTATATGAAATGGATAGAAGATAATTGGCATGCAGATATGCATTATATGGCTCGAAATATTGACAAGAGAGTTGATCCCAGATTATTGGTGGAAGGTGCTAAATCAATTATATCAGTGGCGCTTAATTATTATCCTCATAAAAAACAGGCTTCTCATGCGCCTCAGTTTGCATATTATGCGTATGGCAAGGATTATCATGATGTTATAAGAGAAAAACTTAGAAAGCTATTTAGATTTATATCAGATCGCCAACCGGATTTAACAGGGAGATATTTTTCTGATTCTGCTCCTGTTTTAGAGCGTTTTTGGGCTGCACAAGCAGGTATAGGTTTTGTTGGTAAGAATAGTTTGTTGATTATTCCTGGTAAAGGTTCTTTTTTCTTTTTAGGTGAACTTATCGTTGATGTCGAATTAGAATATGATAGTCCCATAAATGAGAATTGCGGGAGTTGTACTCGCTGTCTTGATGGTTGTCCCACAAGTGCCATAGAAGAACCCTACAGGGTAAATGCAAATAAATGTATATCATACCAGACAATTGAGAATAGGGGAGAAATATCAAGTTTTGTTGCTCCAAGGCTTAAAAACTATGTTTTTGGGTGTGACATTTGTCAGAAGGTGTGTCCGTGGAATAGGGCGTCTAACCCTCATAATACCATAGAGTTTATGCCTAGTGATAGTTTTATGAACCTCGATTTAAAGAAAATGCTGGAAATGAATGAAGAGGAGTATCGTGAAACTTTTAGAGGCTCTGCGGTAAAAAGGACAAAGTTTACAGGATTAAAACGCAATGTAATTGCTGTTTCTAAAACTCGTAAAAAATAGCTATTTTTGTATCCATATAGATGGAAGATAATTTCGATATTCATAGTAACTTCAATTTTCAAGACACTGAACGTGATTTTGAGAATAGCCTTAGGCCTTTAACTTTTAATGGTTTTAAAGGTCAGGGTAAAGTTGTTGAGAACCTTAAGGTTTTTGTAAGTGCTGCACGTTTAAGAAGTGAATCTCTTGATCACGTATTGTTACATGGTCCCCCGGGATTAGGTAAGACAACACTTGCTAATATTATAGCTAACGAGCTGGGAGTAGGTTTTAAGGTTACCTCTGGTCCTGTACTTGATAAACCGGGTGATCTTGCCGGTTTGCTAACTTCATTAGAACCTAAAGACCTTCTTTTTATTGATGAGATACATAGATTATCTCCTATAGTTGAGGAGTATTTATATAGTGCCATGGAAGATTATCGGATAGATATACTAATAGATAAAGGTCCAAGCGCACGATCCATACAAATTGATCTTAACCCTTTTACTCTTGTAGGTGCAACAACCAGAAGTGGATTACTGACTAGTCCCTTGCGCGCACGATTTGGTATTAATATGCACCTCGAATACTATGATATTCATACTCTCAAAGGTATCGTAATTCGTTCTTCAGATATTCTTAATGTCGAGTGCGATGAAGATGCAGCCTATGAGATTGCATCAAGAAGTAGGGGTACACCACGTGTTGCAAACGCTTTGCTAAGAAGGGTGAGAGACTTTGCCCAAGTAAAAGGTAATGGCAAAATAGATAAAGCTATATCTACATATGCACTTGAGGCATTAAATATTGATAAACATGGACTGGATGAGGTAGATAATAAGATTCTATTAACTATCATTGATAAATTTAACGGTGGTCCGGTAGGAATATCCACAATTGCAACTGCTGTTAGCGATGATATTGGTACTATAGAAGAGGTATATGAGCCTTTTTTAATTAAGGAAGGATTTATTAAACGTACTCCCAGAGGTAGAGAGGTTACAGATTTGGCTTATCGTCACCTGGGCAGAAAAAGGAACAGTGAGCAAGGTTTATTATTTTAGAACTTTAATTCCTTCTAAAATAGAAATACCCCAAGAAAGTAAGTTTATTATTTCTTGGGGTATTTTTTATGTTTAAAATATAGATACTTCAGAGGTCGCTGAATATTAGTTCAAGTTGTAAACTTCCTTGCCTTTTATCCAGTATTGCTGCAGTTGGCCACATCTGGTTATGTATTGAAATTAATTCTTGACCAGATGAATTGTAGCTTTGTTGTATCGTAGTAAATGTTGCGTCCACCGGTATAAGGTAATAAGTTAAATCATAAGGTTCTCCTTCAAATATACTATTGTAATAGTTGATCATTGTTGAGATGTTATTGAACTTATATGAAAAGGTACTGGCGTCAAAAGGTTCAGAGAGAAAGCTGGTTACATTATCTCTTAACCTGCGATTTTCAAAGAAGCCGTCGAGTGAATCTTTATTTACTAATAAGAGGTAGTTAGGTGGATTAATTTTCACTTTTACATTTTCAGTTGCATCGGGTAATGCGTAAACTGTGAAGTTTACCAGATTTAATGCTTTTGACTGGAGACTTTCGTGTATGTCAGAGACTGGGAATGTAATTTCTGTATTTACTCCTGCAGGACTCTTTACATAGGTATGCGTTAAACTTTCTGCTAAAAGATCTTCATTATTACTCTTTATGTGCTTAATCTGTCTAACTTCAGGAGTATTGTTGAGCCTGAAGGCTGTATTTCTAATTGTATCTTGTTTTTGCGATGATCCTTTTGCATCCAGATAGTGATAATAAACATAAAGGGAAGTCAAATCAACATTTATAATTGTACTATTACCGAAAGTGGTTGTGAAGTATAGTCCTGGAAAAAACTCTCTGAAGCTATCAGTATTGGATAATTTACCATGATTTGGTTTTAGATACTCTTCAAGAAGTTTATCTCCGATTGCTTTGGGCAAGTCAACATTTATTAGATACTCTTTGTATGTAACTGTAGTATAGTTGTCAGTTGTGTAAGATTGCATTCTAAAGGTAGAATTGCTCCCTGTAAAAGATTGAACGCCTATAGGGGAAGACATGTCTGAATATTCTGTAGGTTCAATGTTTGTATAGTCATTAGTACCCTTAAGGCTTTTATTAACTTCATAAACCGACAGTCCCATAGGTGCAATGGAGTCTCCCATCATGGTGGTATATGAAAGTACTGCTTTAACGGAATCAATAATTGCTCCGGTTTTAAACTCAGCACCTGTAGGGAGATAAAACTCAGCAATGTATTCTGACTTGATGGAACCAAAAATAGGGTCGCTGTATTCCCCCAAAACAGGGAATTTAGTCCTGGCATACATCGAATCAACCTTAACTGTACGAGCTTGAAGCTGTAGCGTATCTACCCCTACTACAAGCCTGTCCTGACCAGGTTGAATCGATAATCCCATCTGATCGAGAGTGTCATTACAAGAAAATATAAATATTGCGAGAAAGGTTACAGCAATTACCTTATATAAAGATTTGAGCTTCATTAGTTTCAAAATTTGTTTCAACAGCGCAAATATCCAAAAAAATAATGTGATATGAAAACTTAAAAAAGCTTTCTTCAAATTTTTAATGATAATTGTGTATAGGAAAAGATAAAAATTGAATTAAGTTAAGAATGAGTTGTACTTAAATCAAATTTTATTGTATAATATTTCCATATCTTCTGCCAGTTTATCTATATCTGATTGGAAAGGGATGAGCTCAATTTCTTTGTCCTGAGCATATTTTACTATTTCAGAGTCTACTTTTTCGCTTCCTAGAACTACACCATCTGAGAAGTCTATAGCTAGTTTCATTAAATTAGTGTAATCCATTGGCCCCCTGTCTTTTATTAGCTCTATTTCAGTGTCACCAATTCCTTCAAAACGAAGTTTTTCGGCTACTTTTTGGTTAAAGGGTTTGTTAAATGACTCATCATAAAGCGAATAAACAACTTTTGCATTCTTAAAGCAAGGATCGTCGACATAACCTTTTTTTACGAACAGAGGTACTAGTGCGCTAAACCAGCCATGGCAATGAATAATATCTGGTACCCAACGCAGTTTTTTGATGGTTTCCATAACTCCTCTAATAAAAAAGATGCTACGCTCATCATTATCGTCGTACTCCTCATTTTTATTGTCAACCAGAGTCTCCCTGTTTTGGAAGTAGTCTTCGTTGTCTATAAAATATACCTGCATGCGGGCAGCTTGAATCGAAGCGACCTTTATAATCAACGAATTGTCAGAGTCATCAATTATCAGGTTCATACCCGATAGGCGAATAACTTCGTGTAATTGATTTCTGCGTTCGTTTATACTCCCAAATTTTGGCATAAATGCACGTATCTCCATCCCTTTCTCTTGGATAGCTTGTGGCAAATAGCGTGAAGTGTTTGAAATTTGTGTTTCATCTACATATGGGTAGATTTCCTGAGAAATGTATAAAATCTTTTTTTGAGACATGAATCTAATAATCTTTAGTTTACTACAAAGATAATAAAAAAAATCCACATAATTACAAAATTAAAAGGAGGTTAATTTATAACAGGTTGATATTTAGGAACGTGAGCCCTTAATGTAAGCTGTTATTGAGTGAAATAATGCAAATATCTTCAATATGTGGTAAATATTTTGTTGCTTTGTACAGTAAAATAAGATAGATGGAAATTATAAAGACTGTAGCTGAGTTAAAGGATAGACTTAATGATTATCGTAAAGGCGGCAAATCTGTAGGTTTTGTGCCTACTATGGGGGCATTACACAAAGGACATGGTGAACTTGTTAATTATTCTGTGAAAGAGAATGATATAACCGTAGTAAGCATATTTGTGAATCCAACACAGTTTAATAATTCCAATGACTTAAACCTATATCCGCGTACTCCTGAAAGGGATTACGATCTTCTAGAGGCTCTTAGAACTGATATAATATTCACTCCATCTGTTAATGAAATTTACCCTGTGCCTGACAAACGAGTGTTTGATTTTGGAAGACTTGATAAAGTTCTGGAAGGTGAGTATAGGGCTGGTCATTTTAATGGGGTAGCACAAGTTGTGAGTAAACTTTTTAGTTTTGTAATGCCCGATAAAGCCTATTTTGGTGAAAAGGATTTTCAACAACTTGCTATAATAAGACAAATGGTTAAGCAGTTAGATCTGAAAGTGGAGATAATTGGCATTCCCATTGTAAGAGAAGAAAGTGGCTTGGCAATGAGCAGCAGGAATCAACGTCTTACTGAAGATGAAAAGGTGACAGTCTCGGCTATTTATCGTGTACTTAAGGAGAGCACATATATGATAAATGAATATTCACCAGAAATAATTACAAACCGAGTTGTTGGAGAGTTAAATAGTATTCCCGGACTACATGTTGAGTACTTTTCTATCGTCAATGGTGATAGTCTCGAAACTGTTTCAACCTGGGATAGCACCGAGAGTATTTTTGGCTGCATAGCGGTTTATTGTGGAGAAGTTAGATTAATTGATAATATAAGATATAAATAACATCATATGTTAATTGAATTATTAAAATCAAAAATACATAGAGCAACGGTAACTGATGCTAATCTTAACTATGAAGGTAGTATTACTATTGATATGGATTTGGTTGATGCTGCAAAGCTAATTGTGAATGAAAAAGTTGCAATAGTAAATAATAATAATGGAGAACGATTTGAAACCTACGTTATTCCCGGAGAGAGAGGCACAGGTATTGTTTGTTTAAATGGTGCAGCTGCTCGCAAAGTTCAAAGGGGTGACATTATCATTATTATGAGTTATGCCATGATGACACCCGAGGAGGCTTCGACCTTTGCGCCAACGGTTATAAACCTCACGGACAGTAGTAATCAAATAAAAAAATAATAGTATAAATTTTATAATAACCGTCAATAGATAAAGCAATTGACGGTTTTTAATGAATAGAGGTGTATTCAAATAAGCATATTACTAAAATAAGTGCGCCTATCTTCCTAAGTCTGCTGGCTCAAAACCTTATTCAGGTTGTAGATACGGCTTTTCTAGGAAGGGTAGGAGAGGTTGAGCTGGGTGCCTCTGCATTAGCCGGAATAATCTATATTGTCATTTATACGTTTGGCTTTGGATTTAGTATGGGAAGTCAGATCCTTATAGGAAGACGAAATGGAGAGAAAAATTACAATCAGATAGGTGATATAGTAGTTCAGGGAGCTCTTTTTCTGTTTTTGCCTTCCTTATTATTGATTCCTTTTTTAAGATACGGATCTGTACAATGGTTGCCTGCAATATTTGAATCTGCCGAAGTGGGGAGGGCAGTAGCCGAATATCTTGAATGGCGTGTATTTGGATTAGTCTTTGCTTTTATAAATCTAATGTTCCGTGCTTTTTTTATAGGCATAGCCCGTACTAAGATTCTTACACTTAACGCTGTGATAATGGGTTTAGTGAATGTATTCTTTGATTACGGACTCATATTTGGAAACCTAGGAATGCCTGAGCTAGGAATTGGAGGTGCCGCAATTGCATCTGTAATTGCTGAGTTTGCCTCTACATTGTTCTTTTTATTTTATTTAAAGAAAAAAGTAGACCTCAATAAATATGGATTCACCAAAATAAGATTTCAGTTTGATGTAATCAAAAAAACACTTAACATCTCAATCTTTATGATGATACAGTATCTTTTCTCTGTATCAACTTGGTTACTATTCTTTCTTTTTATAGAAAACTATATGGGCGAGAGGTCGTTGGCTGTCACCAATGTTGTAAGAAGTCTTTATACAGTTGTTACAATACCTTCACATGCGATAGGATCTGCTACTAGCACATTAGTAAGTAATACTATTGGAGCAGGTAAACAGAGTGAGGTGCTGCAACTTATAAAACGTTTAACCTTAATAAGTCTTGGAGTTATGGTGATAATGATGCTAATTATTGGTGTATTACCAAGACTAGTGGTCCATATATATACCGATGATCCTCTATTGATTAATGAGATTATAGCTCCTCTTTATGTGATGCTATCCTCATTGCCTCTTTATAGTATTGGTACTGTGTTATTCAGCTCTATTTCAGGCACAGGTAATACCCGGTCGGCACTGAAAATAGAAATTATATCATTAATTTTTTACGTCACTTACATGTGGTTTATAATTGTGTACCTGCGTTCGTCGGTTGCACTTGCTTGGACTACTGAGCATGTCTACTGGTTTTTACTTACAATTATACCGTTTTTCTATCTCAGAAAGGGAAAATGGAAAGAGAAGAAGATTTAGTTTTTTCTTATCTTTATGCTTTATATTTCAATAAAATAATAGCATATGAAATCAGCTGAAGAAAAAATAGAGTTGTTACGTAAACAATTGCATCAACATAATTACAATTATTACGTTTTGTCTCAACCTGTTATTTCTGACTATGAATTTGATAAGTTGATGCACGAATTGCTAGAATTAGAAGAACAATACCCAAATCTTCAAGATCCTAATTCGCCAACTGTAAGAGTGGGTAGTGATATTTCTAATGATTTTGATCAGATAAGCCATCATTATCCAATGCTTTCATTGCAAAACACATACTCTGAAGCTGAAGTTGCTGATTTTTATAATAGAGTAAAAAAGAGCTTAAAAGAAGATTTTGAAATTGTATGTGAGCTTAAATATGATGGTACCTCAATATCTCTTATTTATGAAGAGGGGAAACTAAAAAGGGCAGTTACTCGTGGCGATGGACGAAGAGGGGATGATGTAACTCAGAATGTGAGAACTATAAGGAATGTACCTCTATTATTAAAAGGAGAAAACATTCCCGAATATCTAGAGTTGAGAGGTGAGATCCTTTTGCCTTGGAGCTCTTTTGATGCAATCAATAAAGAAAGAGAAGAACAAGAAGAAGCTCCTTTTGCTAATCCTAGAAATGCTGCTTCTGGGACTTTAAAATTGCTGAATTCAAGAGTAGTAGCTTCAAGACGACTTGAATCGTATATATATAATATGCTTGGTGAAGAGTTGCCCACAAATAGTCACTACGATAATTTAACAATTGCCAGAAGTTGGGGTTTAAATGTTTCTGATACTTTAAAAAGATGTACCTCGTTAGATGAGGTATTCGAGTTTATAAATTATTGGAATTTAGAGAGAAAGAATTTGCCTGTTACAACGGATGGCATAGTAATTAAAGTAGACTCTTTAATTCAGCAACGAAACCTCGGTAATACCTCAAAATTCCCTAGATGGTCTATAGCTTATAAATTCAATGCCGAGCAAGCTATAACACGACTTGAGTCTGTAGCCTATCAGGTAGGACGAACAGGTGCAATAACTCCGGTTGCCAATCTTGAGCCTGTTCTCCTTTCTGGAACCACTGTAAGACGTGCGTCACTTTATAACGAAGATGCAATTAATTCGCTAGATCTGCATATAGGTGATATGGTTTATGTTGAAAAAGGTGGCGAAATCATACCCAAAATAACAGCCGTTGATATAGATGCCAGAGAGCAAAGTTTGATGTTAGGTGATAAGGTGCGCTTTGCAAATATATGTCCCGATTGTGGAGCAAAATTGATAAGAAATGAAGATGAAGCTGCCCATTATTGTCCAAATAGTGAAGGATGCCCCACGCAGATAAAAGGACGCATAGAGCATTTTGTAACTCGTAAAGCAATGAATATAACAATTGGACCCGAAAGTATTAATTTGCTTTTTGATAAAGGGCTCATAAATGATGCTGCCGATTTATATCAATTGAAATTAGAGGATCTGGTTAACCTGGATAGATGGGGTGAAACAAGCGCCAAAAATCTTCTACAAAGTATAGAGAAATCTAAATCTGTTTCATATGAAAGAGTCCTTCATGCTATAGGGATTCGTTACGTGGGTGAAACAGTGGCTCAAAAATTAGCACATGCTTTCCCAAATATTGAATTGTTATCAAAGGCAACTTTTGAGCAACTCACTTCAGTGGAAGAGATAGGTGATAGAATTGCCAATAGCTTACTGGACTATTTCAGCAATACAAAATTTAAAGAGTTTATAGATCGTTTGAAAATGCACGGAGTTCAATTTGAACTAAGTGATGATTTAATAGCTTCCATGAGCGACAAGCTAGAAGGTATGACATTTGTCATAAGTGGCACTTTTAATCTTCATTCTCGTGATGAGTATAAAGAAATGATTTTGAAAAATGGAGGTAAAAATAGTGGCTCAGTTTCTAAAAAGACAGATTTTATACTTGCCGGTAATAACATGGGGCCAACAAAACTTGAGAAAGCTAATAAACTAGGTATTAAAGTAATAGATGAAATTGCGTTCCTTGAGATGCTGAGTTGAAAAATAACTCGAAAAAGTCTATCTTTGTGAAAAGTTAAATTCACTATTATTTTATGACAGTTACACTGATTGTTCTGATTGCCACAGCAGGACTGATGGTATGGGGTAAAATTCGCTCAGATATTGTTGCGCTTTGCTCATTATTGGCACTTATTATTACTGGAATATTAACACCTGATGAGGCATTAGCAGGATTCTCAAATCCTGTGGTTATAATGATTGCAGCACTCTTTATTGTGGGTGGAGCTATTTCACAGACTGGTCTTGCAAGTATGATAAGTAACAATATTCTGAAATTTGCAGGAGATAGCAATTACAAACTCTTCATCTTGGTGATGCTAGTAACTGTAATAATAGGTTTATTTGTAAGTAATACCGGTACAGTAGCCATTTTAATGCCAATTGTTATTAGTCTGGCTGCCAAAACCAAGATTAGTAGTAGCAGACTACTAATGCCAATGGCTTTTGCTAGTAGTATAGGTGGAATGATGACTCTAATTGGTACGCCTCCAACTCTAATAGTACATAATGCTTTGCAGGAAGCAGGATACGAAGGACTTCAGTTTTTTACTACTCTTCCAATTGGTTTAATACTTTTATTTTTTGGAATAATACTCCTTTGGCCATTAAGCAAAGTGTTAGATAAAAAAGGTAAAAAAGATACTTCAGGAAAAAAGAATGATGTTAAAACTCCAAATCAGTTGATGTCTGAGTATCAATTAATAGAAAATATATATAGACTAGAAATAAGTAAAAGTTCTCCATTATTAAAAGTTGATATTTCCGAGTTAGATCTAACAAAACGATATTCTATAATAATTGCCGAAATTCATACACGTAACTTTACACCTTTAGGAAAAACTATTAGTATTTCATTGCCAGAGGCAAATAGTATACTCACTTATAATGATGTGCTTTATGTAATTGGGGAGTTTAAAGATGTTGTTATATTTGCCGAAGAAAACAACCTGTCATTTCTTGATAGTCATTCAGGGGCGGAGTTTGATAAACCACATTTTGCTGGTAAATTTAAATTTGAAGAAATAGGAATGGCCGAGGTAGTTTTACTTGCAAACTCAAGATTGAATAAGAGTAGAGTTAAGAATTCAGGTTTTAGGGATAATTATAACGTAAATATATTAGGTATTCAGAGAAACGAAAAATACATAATTCAGGATGTTAAAGATGTGAGAATGCATTCAGGTGATATGCTTCTGGTTCAAGGTACATGGGAGAATATAGAAAGACTAAATAAACAAGAACCAGATGTTGTAGTGATAGGTCAACCCACAGTTGAAGCCTCAAAAGTAACAATAAGTCACAAAGCCCCTTACGCTGCTGCTATAGTGATATTGATGATCGTGACAATGGTGTTTAATTGGTTCCCACCTGTAGTATCGGTGCTCCTTGCAGCAGTTGCTTTAATATTGGGTGGTTGCTTCCGTACTGTAAGAGACGCATACAAATCAATCAATTGGGAAAGTGTTATACTGTTTGCCGGCATGATGCCTTTGGCTACTGCTATGGAAAAGACAGGTACTTCTGCATTAGTGACCGAAAGTATAGTTGGTAGTCTGGGTTCTTATGGACCATATGCGGTTTTAGGAGGTATTTTGTTTACAACTTCACTAGTTACAATGTTTATAAGTAATACCGCTACGGCAGTATTATTTGCTCCCATCGCTTTGCATGCAGCATTTTCAATGAATGTAAGTCCTTACCCCTTTCTTATAGGAGTTGCGGTAGCCGCAAGTATGTGTCTTGCAAGTCCATTTTCTACACCACCTAATGCTATGGTGATGTCGGCAGGAAGATATAGTTTTATAGATTATATTAAAGTTGGCTTACCTCTACAATTAATATATCTGATTGTGATGATTTTTGCACTAACATTATTGTTCCCTTTTTAAGGATGTTAGAAGATGATATAATTGATCAATCCTCCATTGCAAAACTATTGGACCCAATATGATGTCCATCTGCAAAGATATCAGCTTTGTAGGTTCCTGGCATTAAAAACTCTTCTATATCCCAGTACATGGTTACCGGAATCTCTTCACCCCCATATTCAACTACTCTTCTCATAGAGTAGAGTATATCGCTGTTCTCATATGTAAACTTATTATCAGAACTTTTAGAAAGAACATTTCCGTCGGGTGTCATTATTCTTATATAAATTGTTCTCTCACCCGGCTCAGCTGTAATATTACGTGTAACAGTAAAAGAAACAACAAATTGTGTACTTCTGCTAAGTCGTGATTGCTCTCGACCTCTTTCATTTACAGCTTTAGCATTTATATTCGTAGCAACCAGCTGTGCAGCTAGCGAAACTTTTTCTGACAGCTTTTCACGTTCTTGCGAAACTTGCTGAAGCGTTCTGCTTGTTCTGTTATATTGATTTGTTATTTGAGCATTCTCAGCACGTAATTCTTGATTAAGAGTATTTAATGAATCTATCTGTTGAATATACGTGCGCAAAATCTTGCGAAGTGTAGACAATTCGTCACTTAAGCGTTTTATCTCGGCTTTATCACTTGCCTGAGTCATTCTAAGTTCTTCTTGAAGTCGTAGAACTTTAGTTTGTTCATTCTGGAGTTTATATAATAGTGAATCGTTTTGTACACTGAATTTGAAACCTTCATATTGCAATGATATTGCTTCATACTCATCTTCCAGTTCTTGTTTGTCCACTACATATTGTTCTTGCATCTCTTGCATTTGTGAATTGCGCGTCACAAGAAAACCTATAAGTATGCCAGTTATGATAACTAATAATCCAATAATCGCAATAAGTTGTGGTGTTCGTTCCCTAAAGTCTATCTTCATCGTAAGTCCTTATTTTTCAATAGATGTCAAAAGTATATGTTTTCGCTCTAATACCCAATCTTTATTAACTCTTTTTGATAAATTTAAGAAATGAAATCTTTGTATAAATGAGATTTTATATGACATTAAACTCTTTAGAACTAACGTTTATTGTTAACTTTAATGTTTAATTAAATTGAGTGAAACCTTTGAACTAAACAAATCGACAAAGGGCAAATTCTAAAGAAAGTTTTTATGATATTGAGAAAGTTTATAATTGTACTTACAGTTACACTTGGTTTTGTAACTACTGCTTTTGGCGATGAAGGGATGTGGATGCTAAATCTTCTAAAACAACAAAAGCTCACAGAAATGAAGAGTATGGGTTTAGAGTTAGAGGATTATGATATTTATAATCCTGATGGTTCATCACTCAAAGATGCAGTTGTACAGTTTGGGAGGGGCTGCACAGGTGAAGTAATTTCTTCTCAAGGACTTGTTCTTACTAACCACCATTGCGGATATTCTCAAATTCAAAGTCATAGTTCTATTGAGAACAATCTACTTGATAACGGATTCTGGGCTAAGTCACTTGATGATGAATTGCCAAATCCTGGACTTACAGTAACTTTTATTGAGAAGATTGATGATGTTACAGATTATGTAAATAAGTGCCTTAAACGTGACAGTAGTGAGGACTCTTTGGGTTTTTTTTATCTATCACCAGCCTATCTTAATAAAATAGCTAAAGAAAAAGTTGGTGAGGAGTATCTTAAATCCAATTTAGGCTATGAGATTGAAATTAAGCCTTTCTTTGAAGGTAATCAGTATTATATGTTAACAAAGAAAATTTATTCTGATATAAGACTTGTTGGCACTCCGCCAAGTTCTATAGGTAAATTTGGTGCTGATACTGATAATTGGATGTGGCCAAGGCATACTGGTGACTTTTCTATATTCAGAATATACGCAGACATAGAGGGTAATCCTGCGCCGTATTCTGCAGATAATATTCCTTTAAAACCAAAGCGTTGGTTAAAGATTTCTAGTGAAGGTGTTAAAGAAGGGGATTTTGCCATGATGTTGGGATTTCCAGGAACTACTAATAAATATTATACCTCAGGTGAAGTGGCAGAAAGAAGAGATATCGATAATAGAATAAGAATTGATATGCGTGAAGTCAGGCAAAATGCCATGCTTGAAGAGATGTTGAATAATCCTGAAGTTAAGATTCAATATGCTGCCAAATATAGTGGTTCAACAAATGCATACAAAAACGCAATTGGCACTAATTGGGCAATCGATTTGAGAGATTTTGAGGGATTAAAGAAGAATGAAGAGCAAAGACTTATCAAATGGGCCCAAAATAATAAAGAGCATAATTATATTGAAGCTTTAAAAGAAATTGAGAGCATATTAAATGAACGAGCCGATTTACGTTATAGAAGCTGGATGTTAAATGAAGGTATTACTAGAGCCATAGAATTTGCTGCAGTACCTACAAAATCTTCCGACGAATTAGCTGATGCAATTGAGGCTGGTGATAGAGATCTTGAAGCTTTGTATGAAAATCTTTTAAATGATTATAATAGGTTTGCAAATAAAGATTATAATATCGAAGTAGATAAGAAAATTGCAAAAACTATGATTAGGGCATATATAAGTTTAATAGATCAGGATAAACAGCCTGTGTTCTTCAAACTAATATATACAGATTTTGATGGGGATATCGACAAGTTTATTGATTATATATTTGAAAACTCTATTTTCGGTAATAGAGAAAATATCAATCATTTTCTTGCATCAGAAACTAAATCTGCCGAAACGCTTAGAAATGACCCTATGTTTCTTTTTGTGAAATCTGTTAGAGATGAAGCTAGCGGTTTAAGCAAGAAATTATCTGCATATAATATACCTTTTGCAAAAGCACGTAAAACATATCTTAAGGGCATTCTAGAAATGGATGGTCCATATAAACATTTTCCAGATGCAAATCTTACATTGCGTTTAACCTACGGTGAAGTTAAAGGCTATAATCCTAGCGATGGTGTGACTTATAGTCACCAAACAACACTAGAAGGTGTCATTGCTAAAGAAGACTCTACTAACTGGGAGTTTGTAGTACCTGAAAAATTAAAAGAGTTGTTTCACAAAAAAGATTATGGTAATTACGAATTAGCAGAAGGTATTATGCCGGTTAATTTTATTGCCACCACTCATACAACAGGTGGTAATTCGGGCAGCCCAGTACTTAATGGTAAAGGTGAGTTAATAGGTATAAATTTCGATCGCAACTGGGAGGGAGTTGGAGGCGATATACAGTATCTTCCCGATTATCAAAGAAGCATAATTGTTGATATTCGATATGTACTTTTTATAATTGAAAAGTATGCAAATTCAACTCATTTAATTGTAGAATTAGAGCCTTAAAACACTAACTATTATGTCTAAATAGTGTTATATGTTTATGAATACCTTTGATAAATCAGAATGAAATAGTGTATCCTAACTATACTTAAAAATGAAATTAATATGATAAAAAATTTGATTAGTCTTTTTTTATTAATTGGATTATTTGCTCTGCAAATCAGCTGTGGAACAACAAAATCTTCTGTGAGCGGGGATGTTGAAAATATTTGGGGACTATGGGAAGTAAAAGCTATTCATAACAGCGACGAGGAAGGCTATAAAGAAACGCCTCATGGCATGTTTAAAATGATTATGATGGATGGCAAGTTCATGAATTTTATGTCAACTAATAAAGGAGCAATAATTACGGTAGATGGCTCATACAATTTGAAAGGTAATATTTATACCGAAAAAATTGTTAACTCATTTAACTCAACTCAGGTGGGTAAGGACAATCTTTTGCAAATTAAACTATCTAATAAGAATTTTATGTATCTGCGATGGTTTCAACCTATAGATGAATTCGGCGTAGTGCGTAATCGTTGGGTTGAGGAGATTTGGCAACGAGTTTTAATAGAAGATCTTGAAGAGAGTAATGTAGATTTACGTCAGGAGCTCAGAACTTTATTAACTGATGAAGACGCGATTAAGAAAGTTGTAAATTAATCTAACAAAAAAGGCGGTCAATTACCGCCTTTTTCACTAATTTCTACTATTCAATTTAATTTCCTATAGATGCTTAAGTGCTTCTTCCAAGTCATTCTTAATGTCATCAATATGCTCTATACCTAGTGATATACGAATCATATTAGGGTATACACCTGCTGCTATCTGCGCCTCATTTCCAAGTTGCTGATGAGTAGTACTTGCAGGATGAATTACAAGTGTTTTTGCATCACCAACATTTGCTAAATGGCTTATCATTTTTAAGTTATCTATAACCTTAGCAGTTTGATCCACATCTCCCTTAACAAAGAATGATAGAACACCTCCAAAGCCTCCATTTTTAAGATATTTCTTTGCGAGGGTATTATACTTATTACTTTCCAGTCCTGGATAATTCACTTTCTCAACCTTAGGATGATCTTCCAGCCATTTAGCAAGACTTAATGCATTCTCATTAGTGCGTTCAGAACGTAAAGACAATGTTTCAATTCCTAGAAGTAGCAAAAACGAGTTGAATGGGCTGTTAACAGGTCCCAAATCTCTTAGACCCTCAACTCGGCAACGTATAGCAAAAGCAATATTGCCAAATGGTGAATCTGATCCAAAAGTTTCCCAAAAATTAAGACCATGATATCCTTCTGAGGGGTCACTAAACATAGGATATTTTCCATTACCCCAGTTAAAGTTCCCGCCATCAATTATTACTCCACCCATAGAAGTGCCATGTCCTCCAATCCATTTAGTAGCTGAATGAATAACAACATTTGCACCCCATTCAATAGGGTTAAAAATATATCCACCCTGACCAAAGGTATTATCCACAACCAATGCTATGTCATACTTCTGAGCCACTGCTGCAATTGCCTCAAAGTCTGGTATATTGTATTCTGGATTTCCTATTGTCTCAAGGAATATAGCCTTTGTCTTCTCGTTAATAAGTGATTCAATGCTATCAACATTGTCACCTTCAGCAAAACGTACTTCAATACCCATGCGGGCAAAAGCTATTTTAAACTGATTATATGTGCCACCATACAGAAATGAAGAAGATACAATATTGTCTCCTACTGAAGCCAAATTTTGTATCGCGATTAATTGTGCAGACATTCCTGATGAGGTTGCTACTGCGGCAACACCACCTTCTAAGGCTGCCATTCTTTTTTCGAATACATCTGTAGTAGGGTTTTGTAACCTGGTGTAGATGTTTCCAAACTCTCTTAAACCAAACAAGTTAGCACCATGTTCGGCATTTTTGAAAGTGTAAGCTGTGGTTTGATAAATGGGAACTGCCCTTGCCCCAGTTAGGGGGTCTTGGTCCTGTCCTGCATGAATTTGCAATGTTTCAAAATGTTTTTTATCCATATCTATTTTAATTAGTATTCTGCAAAAATAAGATAAAAAACGAGAATATGATACTTATTTATATGTATAAGTACTAAATTAACACTTTTACTCTGCAAAAAGTCTACTTCTCGCAATCATGCACGCACCAATAACGCCTGCTTTGTTAGTGAGTTTAGATGCTACAATTTCAGAGTCTTTGTTAACAAGGTTAAGAGAATATTTTCTGATTGCACTTTTAATTGGTAACATAACAAAACCATCAGTTTCGGCAACCTGTCCACCTATCACAACTAATTCTGGATTAAAGATGTTGATTAAGCCTGAAATATATCTTCCCAATTTATTACCTACTTCTTCAATTATCTCTATACAAAGCGTGTCTTCCATATTGGTGGCTTTAATAATATCGGTTAAAGTAAGTTTGTTTAAATCTTTAACCATATTTGTTAATATGGTGCTTTCTCCATTTGCTATGCGTTCTAAAACCATTCTGTGTATAGCCAAGCCCGATGCTTCTGTTTCCAAACATCCTTTTTTACCACAATGGCATAACAGCTCGTTTTCAAAAACGGGAAAGTGCCCAAATTCACCAGAGAACCCCGATTTTCCATAATATGGTTTGCCATCAATGATTATACCCACTCCAAGCCCCCAAGAGACATTTACAAAAATAACGTTCTGTTCTCCATCAACTATACCCTTCATATATTCGCCAAATGCCATTGCACGAGTATCATTGTCGATTCCAACGTTATATTTTAATCTATTTGACAGAGTTTCACTTACTGGCCTTTCATTAAAATAAAAACTACTATAGCTATAACCGGATTCAGGATTTACTCTTCCAGAAATATTCAAATTTACATTGAATATTTTTTGTTTCCGTTCACCTGTTCTATCAATAAAGTTTTGGATATAATTGCATAATTGATCTAATGATTCAGGTGTGTTCTCATAAATATATGATATTCCGAACTGCTTTTCTACGATATTACCGGTGAAATCCATTAAAGCAATATGCAAGTGGTGTCGTGTCATGTCAACACCAACAAAATAAGCAGACGTAGGATTTAGTCCATATACAATAGGATGTCTGCCTCCAGGTGTATGTACTTTCCCAAATTCTGCAATCAGTCCTTGTTCCATTAATTCAGTAATGAATTTGGTAATTGTGGGTACACTCAAATCTAATATCTTTGACAATTCTGATATTGTATCGTTGCCTGTTGAAATAAAGTGAGTTATGATATCTTTCTTTATTTGTATGTTTTTTGGACTTTTATCGCTTTTAAAGAAAAGATTTTTTACCATGACATATGTTTTAAAGAACAAAAATAATCCTACTTATAAAAATTTATTCACTAGGATAACAAAATTACAAAAAAAATTGATTAATCAAAGATTTAGTAGTTATTCCTTCACTTAACTTAAATAAAACATATTCACCATCTTCCCCAAATTTACTTTATTGGTATTCTAAATTATCATATTCCGTTCGTCAGCTTTTTTCTTTTTCTTTTTATTTTCACAAGTATAAAACCAATTTTTTCTTTTTCTTTTTATTTCCTCAAGTACAAAACCAAATTTAATCAACTACTACAAGTAATATTTCGACTTCTAAAAAACTCGAGTAAGCAAATAAATTCGGTTGATTAAATGAAATTTATAAAACTATATTACTACATAGTTTGTTGTTTAATTAACAAATGAATGAAAAAAAACATTATTATACCAAAGTGATAAGCGTTTCATTCTAATTGGAGTTTTTTATAAATATAAACTAAAAATAGGAATAATATGAGAATGGTTATAGGTGTTATTTTAATTATTGTTGCCATATTCTTAGCCTACTTAGGCATAACTGGGTTACAGGAAAGCACATCAGCTGTAAATTTTTTGGGAATTGAATTAAGAGCCGAAGATAGTGGAGCCAAACAAGTTGCAGTTATTGAATTAGTAGGGGCTGTTGTAGCTTTTATAGGAGGAATTACTTTGCTAAGATCAAAAAATAGATAAGACTTTTGTGGTATATAATGTGATGCATTATTAACTAAAGCAATAAAGAGTATTCTTTAACGTTAAAGGAAAATGAGATTTAAGATTCATAAAGAGTACCCAGAGTCGGGATCGAACCGACAAGGACTTGCATCCATTGGTGTTTGAGACCAACGCGTCTACCAATTCCGCCATCTGGGCATTTTCTTTTTGTGGAAAAGTGAGTGCAAAAGTACACATATTTTTGGAATTACAAAATTTTTTATACTTTTTATCTTATCTTGATACTCATTTTACTATATAATTATATTGAGTAAGAATCAGAAATTTTTATTATCTTTAAAGTTGAAATTATATATCCCATAGGTATGATACATAATGGGATATATTTTTTCATTATAAAACTGATAGTTTGAAATGTTTAGAGTTCTGAATGTTCTCAAAAATATTTGATAATTTAAAAAACATATATAATATTGGTAATGAAGAAAAACAACTATTGTATAATAATGAGCGGCGGTGTAGGAAGTCGCTTCTGGCCTTTTAGCAAAGAGAATAAACCTAAACAATTTCTCGATTTCTTTGGCTCAGGCAGATCATTGCTCCAAAGTACTTATGATCGTTTTAAAAAGATAGTACCTGCAGAGAACATCTATATAGTAACTAATGATGCTTATGCAGATATGACAATAAAGCAATTGCCAGAACTTACAAACGATCAACTTCTTCTGGAGCCAATGAGAAGGAATACTGCACCCGCTATTGCATTTGCAACATTCAGAATTAAAGCTGTTAATCCTCAGGCAAATATTATAGTTGCACCTTCTGATCATTTGATTTTAAAGGAGGATGAGTTTATAGCTGATATGCAGAAAGGGCTTAATTTTGTATCAAAAAATCCTGTATTGTTAACTTTAGGTATAACTCCGAGCAGACCCGAAACTGGATATGGGTATATTCAGGTTGATAATGAAGAGAGTAGCGGCATACATAAGGTAAAAGCTTTTACTGAGAAGCCTAACCTAGAGCTAGCAACCAAATTTATAGAAAGTGGTGAGTTTGTATGGAATTCAGGTATTTTTCTTTGGAATGTAGATACCATTTTAGAAGCATTTGAAAAATATCTTCCCGATATTAGTCACAAATTTAAAGAAGGAGATAAGTTTTTTAATACTCCATCCGAGAAGAAATTTATTGACGAGAGTTTCCCTTTTTGCCCTAATGTGTCTATAGACTATGGAGTTATGGAAAAAGCGAACAATGTTTATGTTAACATCTCAAACTTCGGTTGGAGCGATTTAGGCACCTGGGGTGCACTACATGAAGTTTCAGAGAAAGATAAAAACAATAATGCCAACTTAAATTGTAAAACACTTTTTGTTGAAAGTAGCGATAATATTGTTGCTATGAACGAAGATAAACTTGTAGTATTACAAGGTCTTAAAGATTATATTGTAGCAGAGTCTGATAATGTTCTTCTTATTTGTAAAAAGAGTGAAGAGCAACGGATAAAGCAATTTGTTACTGACGTGAAATTTAGTTTTGGCGATGAGTTTGTTTAATTCATCGGAAACGGATTAGTAATAGTGACTTGTCTAAAACAAGAAAGAGTCCGGTGTTCAACGCCGGACTCTTTCTTTTCATATGAGTTTGACTTTTTTTCTTTTTATTTAATCTGTATATTTAATAACCCACATATTAAATGAATTAGGCTCAACTTCTAAATCTAATTTTGTGCCATCAATAGTTTTTGAAACTGTCTTAGGAATAATAGTTTTGGGGTTATCAAGACTGTTCTCAAGATCTTTTGCTCCAGTAAGAACTGTAAATTCAAGAGCAGGTTGAATTCTCATTTTTCTTTTTATTCCCTCCAGGCTGATATTAATGTTTTTAATATCTTCAGATGCATTGCTCAATTTAATAATTATTTCCTTTTTATCGGTATCTACTACAGATGAGGCATATAAACCTTCCTGACCTATAAGCGGCTTCTTGTTCCATGTAATTGGTAAAACATTTGTACCACTATTATGTGCGTATAATTTTTGTACGTAATAGTTAGGTGTACGTGCAACACGCAGATTGTCAAACCAAATCAAATCGGGGCGCCACTGCCATGCATCAACGTGTGCCAAAAGGGGTGCATATGTAGCCATATGTACTATATCTGCATTTCTTTCCAATCCAGTCATAAATGCAGCTTCAGTTAAAGCAGATTCTAGGTTGTTTTTCCTGTTATTGTGGTGACTGGCATATTCTCCTGCAAATACTTTTGGCCCTTTTCTGTCATACGAGTCATAACGATCTGCTTGATTAAGGAACCATTCTGGTGAGCGATAGTAATGCTCATCTACCAAATCTACTTTTAATCTTTTCATCTCGGGCCATAAGTATTCAAAATCTTTTCCTTCGGCTTGAGGGCCTGAGCTCCCAACAATTTTAATTTCAGGATATTTTGATCGAATAGCTTCAATAAATTTTTCTAGTCTTGCAGGATATTCTGGTCCCCACTGTTCGTTACCTATACCGATAAACTTCATATTAAATGGTTCGGGATGGCCCATTTCGGCTCTAATTTTTCCCCACTCAGTAGTAATATCACCATTTGCAAATTCAATTAAATCTAATGCATCTTGAATGTAGTCACCTAACTCTCCAACAGGTACATGACAATGTTCTCCATCGTTCTGATATTGACAAGCAAGTCCCGCGTTTACAACCGGAAGTGGCTCCGCTCCTAAATCTTCTGAAAGAAGAAAGAGTTCATAGAAGCCCATGCCGTAAGTTTGGAAATAATCAGGAAAAAGTCGGTTGTCAAAAGTATAATGCCATCTGTTTTCATTTAAAGGGCGATTTTCAACTTGTCCAATCGATTTCTTCCAATCGTAGCGTGTTTCCAAATCAGTTCCTTCAACTATACATCCTCCGGGGAATCGGAATAACCCAGGGTTTAACTCGTTAAGAGCATCAACAAGGTCACGTCGTAGACCGTTCTCCCTTCCTTTCCATGTATCGGTAGGAAAAAGTGAAATGTGCTCTAGGTCGAGTGAACCTGCTGATTTAAGAAATATACGTAATGATGCTTTCTCTTCTACTTTAGGGGAAGTTAAAACAACCTCATATTTTTTCCATTCACTGGATGTGATTTCCAATTCCTTTCTTTCAAAAGGGTTGTTTTCAGCATCAATAAACTCAATACGAATTTTCTGAGCTGTATTACTGTCTACAGTTCTTGCCCACACAGAAAAGCGATAAGTTGCATCTTTTTTAAGTCCTATGCCTATAAATCCCTCATTCTCAAGTCCAGTATGCTTATGATCATGACCTGCGCCACTTAAACGAACATAGTTTGGATTTCTGTCAAAAGGTCCGTCCTCATTTTTTACGCTTACGTTTCCGAAAGTTGTCCATCCCATTAATGATTGTGGAAAGTCAAACGAGCGGTTTTTTATAAGTTCCGCATACAGTCCACCGTCTGCACCGAAGTTAATATCTTCGAAAAACAATCCATACATATAAGGCTGAACTTTAGCTCCAACTTTATTTACATTAACAACCAATTCATAATTCTGTTGTTGTGCAAAAATGCTAAGTGAAATACTAGCAAGTACAAAAATCATTAAATACTTCTTCATACTGTTTTTTAGTTTAAAAGGTGTGTGTGTCGTCCTGATTTTAATTTACATTTAGTGTAAACCTATTTCAGGACTAGACAGTGTTACATATATAATGCCTGTACCTTGTTCGTACCTGGCTCTTATGTTGCTCGTATAATGTTCGTATATAACCCTTTTATATAAGACTAATATAAGACTAATATAAGACTAATATAAGACTAATATAAAAATTATGTAATGGTTTTATAAGGATTATATAAATGTCGGGTTTGAGTATTTTAAAGGGTTATGTCTTTTTAAGGTGTTGGAACAATTGGCTTAATGCTACCATCTGCATTAAATTCCATTCTATCCATACAAACCTCTCTGTGAAATCCGGCTGACTCCCCCCATTTTATACCTTCGGGACGGAAGAATCTATGATAAACAATATACCACTCGTCCTTACCCTCAACTTTTAGAGTAGAATTATGTCCGGTACCAAAAATGCCATTTTCAGAACTTTTTGTCAGAATAAGGTTGTTCTTTGGAATATTAAGAGGACCAGTGGGTGAATCAGATGTTGCATATCTAACTCTGTAATCTTCACTGCGTGTATCATTTTCAGACCAAAGGAAATAATAAATTCCCGCTCTATAGAAAAGGTGAATTGCCTCACGGAATGTTCCATCTGCTGGAGTCATTACTTTTATTGTATTGTCCTTTAATGATATCATATCCTCGTTTAATTCTGCCAAAGCCATGTAACCATTACCCCAGTAAAGATAATTTTTACCTGATACAGGATCATAGAATGCATCGGGGTCTATCTCTTGCCCACCCTTAATTCCTTCAGGTTTAAATTCGATAAGAGGTTGTCCTTTGTCTACAAAAGGACCCGTTGGATCATCTGCGACAGCTACACCAATTTTTTGAGCTGCTGTAAAATAATAGTAATACTTAAAATCGTTACCTACTTTTTTCTCAATAATACATGGTGCCCATGCATTTCTGTTAGCCCATGATACATCCTTTTGCAAGTCTAAAATAACTCCTTCATCTTTCCAGTCGACAAGATTGCTGGATGAGAAAGTTTTAAAGTATGTACCCGACCACCCATTATATCCATCACTAGTAGGATAAATATAATACCTGTTGGTTTTATTTGAATACATTGCGTATGGATCAGCATAATATCCTTCTATTACGGGGTTTGAGATATTTCTCATATAATTCTCGGGTTTTCCCCACTTTTGAATAATTGCATCTAGCTCATTTTGTGTAATTGGAATAATAGATCCATGGCGTGGTTTAAAATCCATAGATATCTCATCGTCAATTATATTGAAGTTCAACAAGTCGGTACTCTCTGTAAATTGATATACTCCTTTCATATAAACATCATACATCAAAATATAAGTGTCTGAATTAATCAATTTAAATAAACTCGAACCCTCTACCGCTTCGTTTGTTTGTTGCTTATAGTCGTCATATTCAGTCCACTCACCTGACGTAAGAGAATGTATGGTTGCCAGTTTAATCCCGTTACCATCATCCTCTGTCTTGTAAAACATATAAAATATGTCATCCTTTAGCACAATATCTCCGTCGATGCATGATTTACCGTTTTCTGGAAGAAAAAGCGGCTTTGGCTCTCCAATAATATCAGTAAAATCGTCATTGGCATATGCATAATAAATTATATCTACACCATTACCGTGTAGCATCGACCAGTATATCATATATTTGTTTGCTTCTGGATCGTAAATGGTTTGTGGTGCCCATACTCTTTTCAGCTCATCCTGACCATCATATTTATTCTGAATATTAATTATGCTTGAGTCCCAATTTATTAGATCTGTAGATTTAAGCATTACAAATGCCCGGTTAGATGCCCATCCTTTGCTGGATGTCATATCTGTTACAACCATATAAAACGACTTGCCATCTTCGGTGCGCAGTATATGGGGATCTCTTACTCCACCTGTGGAACTTATATCTTTTGAATCTATTACTGGTTTATTGTTGTTAATTGTATAGTAGTTATAGGCATCATTACTTATTGCAAACCTAATAGCTTCCTCTTCAACCCTGTTGCCGGTGAAATATGTAAAAAGATATGCCACGTAATCATTATCAGCAACTGATTTAGATAATAATCTTACTTCTGCAATCTTAGCGGTTTTACTTCCTGGCATGGCTTCAAACTTCACGGTAAGACTCTTTTCTCTTTTCAAATCCTCAGGTATTTGAATTATTGCTGTTTGCTGCACCATTCCTTTAAAACCTGTAAGTGAAAGAGATTCTACTACTCTGTCGTTAATAATGATATCGAAGTTTCTACTTCTATCATTATTAAAATAGCTCACATAGAGATAGCGTGCTTTTTGGTTATTATTTCTCATTTCGTAGCTAAACCAACCTTCTGCCTCACGCCAGCGTGTATTTTCAAAAAGTCCCGCATCAGAATTCTCATATTTGATAAAGTGATCCGATTCAGGTTGTTGCTCACCACTTACGACTCTGTCGATGGTTGCAGAATTTAATTTCGCCTGCTCTGCCTCTTGTTTCTCTATCTCTAAACTAATTTGTTTTGCTTCGTCTTTGGTAGCTTGTGGCCAGTAAACGATATAACGTGATTCATGTAAATCGAAGAATGGAATTAACTCCATACCCTCTGAATACTTCTCGGGGTAGAGGTTTGTTAGTTTAAAAGTAAGGGGATTTCCTTCAACAGGTTTTACGAGTGATGCAAGATCTCTTGGATCACCTATAACCATTGGTGCATCTTTTACAGGAATTTGTAATCCATGTGCAATATGACCCCCTCTGCTATCGTCTGCAAAGAGACCTAATTGATCTTCTGTACTAGTTTTTGAAGCCAGTACAACCGGCCCATATGAAAATGAATAGTAGTTGGAGTTATCAGGCATTTGTTCAACCTTTATACTCATTGGCATCTCTATAATTACATTATCTCCCTTTCTCCATTTTCTATCAATAGATATATAGCCATCTTTTTCAGTTGCAGGATGTTCTTTTCCATTCACTTTTACTTTTACAGTACCTTCCTCTGCCCATTCGGGATAACGTAGTTTAAGGATGAAACTTGTTCTTCTACGAGGATTAACTTTTATCTCCGTTTTAGCCTCATAAGGAAAGTTATTAATCTGTACTATCTCTGTTCTTTTGTCCTCCCAATTTAGTTGAGAAGGGATGAAAAGGTTCACATACAATTCATCATCTGTATGTGAATAAATCATACTTCCGTATTTTGAGTGATTCTCTATTCCTGAGCCTACACAACACCACATGCTTGTATGAGGTTGTGAATATACGCGGTAATGGCCGGGCCTCATTTGTGTAAAATAAACCAGTCCACCCGTTTCAGGGTTCTGAGTTGAAAGTATATGGTTATAAAGAGCTCTTTCGTAATAATCGATATACCTTTTATCTTTTGTTGATTTGAAAAGCATTTCAGAAAGACGAAGCATATTATGGGTATTACATGTTTCTGGTCCTTCAATACTTGAAATCATGCCTGAGAAATCATTAGTAGGGTTAAAATGTTCCGAAACACTATTGCCTCCAATAGATATTGAGCGTTCGTTTACAACCCTGTCCCAAAAATAACTAGATGCTTTATCCCACGATTGATTATTTTCTAGATCTGCAATTCTCTTGAATCCTAATACTTTAGGTATCTGAGTGTTGGCGTGCATTCCGGTAAGAATGTCCTTTTCTTCTAAAAGAGGATTAAGTATATGGTGATGAGAGAATTTACGGGCCAACTCAATATACTTTTTGTCTCCAGTTATAGCAGCAACATCTGCAAAGGTTTCATTTAAACCACCATGTTCGCTTCTGAGCATATCTTGCATTTGTTCCTCCGTCAAATTGTCTGTTAATTCAATAGCCCAATCAGCCATTTTTATCAACATCACTTTTGCTTCATCTATCCCTGCAATAAGAAATGCATCTCTCAAACCTGCATAGGTTTTGTGAATATTATATAGGGGTACCCATTTACTATTAAGACTAAATCCTGCGGCCTCAATTTTTCCCGATGAAATATCTTTCCACATCTCATTCCCTCCAGGTACACCACCTATATAACCATTTCCATTAGCATCTTGAGCTTTTTTTAGCTCACTAAGCATGTAGGTTAATCGTTCACCAATTTCTTGATCTGCAGTAGATGCATACATCAGAGAGAGTGCAGATAAATAGTGTCCACCAATATGTCCGTCGAGTCCACTATTTTCCCAATTGCCATAACTTTCTGCTTTAGGGGTTAACCCTGCTTCCCTCAAAAAAGGAGCTAGTAGTTTATCTGCATCCATCTCAAGTAGATACTTCTTATTAAGATCTTCTGCAGTTTTAAAAGGGCTATCGAGCAACCTTATATCTTCTAAACTGAAATAATTTAACTCGCTTTTGTTCTGTGCATCAAGAAAAGTTGCACAGAAGAGAGCTATTATCACCCAGCTTAATTTTCTATAATTAATTGTCATAATTTAAATTTGATAGTTTTATCAAAATGTTATTGTATAGTGTTGAACCTAAGTATTGTAAGAGAGTAGGGAGGCAATGTGTTTTGCTCCTCAAACTTTATTGTACTGGTTATAGGTTTGGCTTCTCTATCATCTGGAGTACCTGTAAGTACGCTTTTTTCTACTGTCTCATTTGCAATATTCAATTCAGACATATCTAAAGTAGTATTTACTTCAACAGGAAGAAGGTTTACGATTTTTACAATAATATCTCCTGTCTTGCTATCACGAACTATAGATTTAGCTATTCGTTTTGAAACAGCATCCAATTGGTTAGAAAGTTCTATGCTACTTGATATATACTCATCTCCTATGTTATTACCAAAGAGTTGTTGTACCCAGTACCCAACAGTTGGTTTTACTTCTGTACTGTTAAAATAGATGAGATTTGGATTCCATTGTGTAAATCCTTCTCTTGCTAGAAGTGGTGCGTATGACGTCATTATTACAATATCTCCATTTCTCTCAATATTACATAAATGAAGTGCTTCGGTAAGTGCAGTTTCAATATTATTTGGTCTTCCTGGAAGATGTGCAGCATATTCTCCTAAATACACTTTAGATCTCGAACGACTGTATTTGTCGTAGAAATCTTGATTATGTATATACCAACCAGGAGGATTATAGTAGTGTTCATCTACAATTTGAATTTCAAGTTGGTCGGCCAAATCCCATCCTTCTCTATAGTCAGTGCCTTCGTAGAAGGGGCCTACAGTACCAATTACCGTTATCTCGGGATGTTTATCTTTTACAGCATTATATATCATTGTAAAACGTTCTTCAAAGATGTCTGTAATAAGGTCTTCGTTGCCAACACCAATATATTTCAAGTTGAACGGTTTTGGGTGACCGGCCTCAGCTCTTTTGCTCCCCCATTCACTTTTCACATCACCATTTGCATACTCTATTAAATCAAGTATGTCCTGAACATAATCATCCATTTCACTCATGGGGATTCCCCCCTGTTGACCACCCAACGCGCATGCATGATGGGCTGAGTTTTGACAGGGTACTCCGGCTGCCACAATAGGTATTGGCTCAGCTCCAATATCAGCACAGAACTGAAAATACTCGTAATAGCCTAAGCCGTATGATTGATGATAGTTCCAAATATTTCGTTGCGGTATACGTTCCTCAATAGGACCAATTGTGTGTTTCCAGTGATAAATGTTATTAAGTCCATCACCATGTGCTACACAACCTCCAGGGAAACGCACGAAACTTGGTTTCATATCAGCAAGTGTTTGTGCTAAATCTGCTCTAAGTCCATTTTTATGACCTTTAAACGTCTTTTGAGGAAATAATGAAATTATGTCCAAGTCTACTCTACCTTTAAATTGTGGTTCAATTACTAGTCGAGCATCAATAATTGATTTAGCTACAGTTAGTACAATTTCATATTTCTTCCAATTTTTGTTTAATCTTCCTGTATGTGATTCTGCAACTATGTTGCCATCTTTATCAATTAGTTTTACAAGAAGACGTCCTGTTTTTATCTCAGGAGAGCGAGCAAATGTAGAAAAGTTATATGATTCTCCTGCTGTTACCGGTATACCATCAAAGCCTTCATTCACTAGTGCTACATTTTCACCATCTGCTTTAAGAATTGCATAATGCTTATTATTTGTGTGTACAGGCGATTCTGTGCTTATTTGGAACGACTCAGCATTGAGAACAGACCATGCTTTTTTGCTGTTCCAGCTGTGATCTCTATGTAGTTTGTCTGCCAGATCATATTCAAAACCTCTGTTTTGCACCAGTTCTGCATACAAACCCCCGTCGGCTGCATAGTTTATATCTTCATAAAAGATACCCATGAGTAAATCGCTAATTTTCTTGTTTTTAGACGCTTCTGCTTTAATTACAGCATCAATAGGTTTTAGATTAGCAAAACGCTCTATATCCCCTCGCGTTGTCTCAGCATAGAGAATGCCTTTATACGCATTTAATTGATGATTTTGAATTAGATTTTCTACTGTTTCCCAATTTACTTTATGAACTGTTCCACTTTCATATCTATTTGAAATTAAAATCTCCTGTCTGATATCTTTTATGTTTGAAGCAGGTGTCGTATCACCGTAATCTTTAAAGTTTTTTGTGTTTACAGCATAAGCGCTTTCACCATTTTCAGTTTTACTTAACCACGATATGGTATAAGTGTTATTATTCTTGTTAAAAGTAATTACTGGTGATATTATATTGCCATTAGGCATTAACAACGGATAAGATTGTCGTCCCCACTCTATAAGATCAGGTGTACTTGTATAGGCAAATGCACCATCTGTTTCGTTTAGGCTCCATACAGAATGCCACATACCATCGTTTGACCGAAAAAGAAACGGTGTAATCATTCTTTTTTGTGAGCCCCAACTGCCATAGTCGCTTTTAACATAACTATGCTTTGGTCCTATGGGATGCCATTCACCCTTATCGAGACTCCAAGCGAAATGGAGCCCGTTATGATTATTATTCTCTATTGTTGAGTATGCAAATATATACGCCGAATCCGGCTCATTGGCATACATATTTTGCAACAGTATTGACTGTAAAAATACAATCAACACTGTGAATATTTTATGATTCATAATTTTTTAAATTAAAAACCTCAATACTAATATTATAAGTTGACTACAGTGTTTTCTTCTGAAAATCTTCCTAAGCTTTGGTATTTCTTATACAATTCATTATATAATTTATGGTTTTTTTCGTTCGGATAGTATGTCTGTGCGAAACCTTGACCCATTGCGTTTTGTGCTTTCTCAACTTTGTCATATATCCCAGCAACTACTGATGCAAACATAGCTGACCCAAAAGCACATGATTGTTCAGTTTTAGCCACCTTGATAGACATGCCAAGAACATCAGACATGGTCTGCATTACAAATGGCGACTTAAGTGATATTCCACCTATACCTATTATCTGATTTATTTTAACTCCATTTTCAATAAAACGGTCCACAATTGCTTTAGACCCAAATGCTGTTGCTTCAACTAATGCTCTGAAAATTAGCGGTGCAGAGCTACCCAAGGTAAGGCCTGTAATAGATCCTTTTAGTAATTGATTAGCATCAGGTGTTCTACGACCGTTCATCCAGTCTGTAGCTAAAATTGTACTTTCATGCACAGATACTTTTTCAGCTTCTTTAGTTAACTCAGGAATAATAGCATTGCTAACTTCTTCAACTAGCTTTTCTTTTGTTGCTTCATCAATAAGATTTGATTTTCTGAGTATGTTTTGAAGAGGCCATTCCAACAACTTTCTATACCATGCATAGATATCTCCAAAGCCCGATTGACCAGCTTCAAGACCTATCATACCTGGTATAACCGAGCCATCTACCTGACCACATATTCCTGGTATCAGCTTGTCGCCTATTTCTTCATAAGGAACAGCCATAATATCACAAGTTGATGTGCCAATCACTCGTACAAAATCACCTGGTTTAACTTCTACACCTACAGCACCCATATGGCAATCGAAGGCACCAACAGCAACAGCTACATTAGTAGTTAGTCCCAGTCTTTCTGCCCATTCCGATGTTAGATTGCCTACTTTGACGTCACTAGGAAAAGTGTCTTTAAATAACCTCGAGCGATATCCCGCAAGCAGAGGGTCTAGTTTTGTAAGAAATCCTTCAGATGGGAGTCCTCCCCACGATTCGTGCCACATAGCCTTATGTCCTGCTGCGCATCGGCTTCTGAGCATGGTTTCAGGTTTTGTTTTACCTGTTATTAGGGCAGGCAACCAATCACATACTTCTACCCAAGAGTATGCAACATTTCGCACCTTATCATCTTCACGCAGTACATGCAGCATTTTTGCCCATACCCATTCAGATGAGTATATACCTCCTTCGTATGCGGTATAATCTATTTCCCAATTTTTAGCAAGTGTGTTTATTTCATCTGCTTCCTTTACGGCTGTATGATCCTTCCAAAGTACAAACATCGCGTTAGGATTTTCTGCAAATTCTGGTAATAATGCTAATGGAGTTCCTTCTTTATCTGTAAGAGCAGGCGTAGAACCTGTAGTGTCAAATCCTATCCCAACAACGTTCTCCGCAGTACCAGAAGGTGCTTTAGAAATCGCCTCAAGGATAGATTCCTCCAGAACTTCCATATAATCTAATGGATGTTGTCTGTATTTGTTGGCTTTTGGATCACTATATTTTCCTTCCTTCCAGCGAGGATAATATTTAACTGATGTTGATATTTCATTACCATTAGATGCATCAGCAATAATTGCACGGCATGAATCTGAGCCGTAGTCTAAACCAATTACATATTTTTTCATAATCATATTCACTTGTTTGTTTTTCAAATTAGGGTTTTAATAGCTAGAATCATGTATGATAACAATACTGCTCCTTTTACATAACACCGTGTCGTCAGAAGATCATACAATCACTCCACGCCCTGTAATAAAAAGATAGTAGGTGCACTCCTGTTTAATTAAAACATGATCATGCACCCCTTTTCTATCATGTGACGTGTAGGAGGCACGCCACAGTAAGAGTAATTCTGTTTCTTTTCAATATATAGTTTATTGTAGTGATTTATTCAACAGATAATACACCTCGTTAACTTTAAGTTCAAACTTAAGTTTGTTAATTGTAGTATCATTATCTATTGTAACTAGCTCAATACCAGCTATCTCTGCATAATCCTCAAAAAATTCATTCGTAAGTGCATAGCTAAAAGCAGAGTGGTGTGTACCACCTGCATAAATCCAAGATGCAGCACCAATTTCTAAGTTAGGCTGTGGTATCCAAAGTGAACTGGCAACAGGAAGTTTAGGTAATTCTGCCTCAGGTTCAATAACATCAACATTGTTTACAATCATTCTGAAACGATTACCCATATCTACAATTGTTGCAGCAATTCCTGAGCCCTCATTAGCAGTAAAGACTAAACGTGCTGGATCATTTTTACCCCCAATTCCCAATGGATGAACTTCTAAACGAGGTTTCTGAGAGGTAATTGCAGGAGATATTTCAAGCATATGCGATTGTAAAATAGCACTCTTTTCTCCATTAAAATGATATGTATAATCTTCTAGGAATGAGCTACCTCCTTCAAGCCCCTTAGACATAACCCATACAGTACGCAAAAGTGCAGCAGTTTTCCAGTCACCTTCTGCGCCAAACCCATATCCTTCTGCCATTAATCTTTGGCTTGCAAGACCCGGAAGCTGATCTAATCCATGCAAAGCATCGAAATTAGTAGTAAAAGCTTTAGCATTCTTATCCTTTAAGAAACGGCGTAGTGCAATTTCAATTCTTGCTGCTTCACGTACCTGGCCATGATCTTTTGCGTCTTTTTTACAGTTATCAGCAAATGAATAAAGCTTCTCATATTCTAATACAAGATCATCTACTTCACCTTCAGTAACTTTATCTTGATAAGCTACAAGATCTCCTATACCATAATAATCAACGTGGTATCCCAAACGGAGCTCTGCTTCCAGACGATCACCATCAGTAACCGCAACATTATTCATGTTATCACCAAATCGAACAATAACCATATCCTGAGCATCTGCCCAAGCGGCGGCTACACGCATCCATACATTTATTCTTTCCTGTACTTTTGCATCCGACCAATGTCCAACAATTACTTTTCTGTTTTTACGCATCCTGCTCACCATATGACCAAACTCACGGTCTCCATGTGCAGACTGGTTTAAATTCATAAAATCCATGTCAATCTCACTCCATGGAATTTCTTTGTTGAATTGTGTATGTAAGTGGAGTAGAGGTTTATTATAGTTCTGTAATCCTTTTATCCACATTTTTGCAGGTGAGAAAGTATGCATCCAAGTGATAACACCTACACATTCCGGTGCACTGTTTGCATCTTTAAAAACCTTTTCTACTTCCTTCGAAGAGTTAGCAGTTCCTTTATAAACTACTTTTACTGGTAGAGTTCCCGCATCATTTAAACCCTGCACTATCTTCTCAGAATGTGCATTAACAGTTATTACTGCGTCTCCACCATATAGAAGTTGAGCTCCTGTAACGAACCATACTTCTTGATTTTTGTATTCCATAATTTTAATGATTTAATTTGTTTTATTTTCACTTTGATTTATTGTCCATAGTAAGCATCAGGTCCATGTTTTCTTGAAAAATGCTTCTGGATCAGTAATTTATTCATAGTTAAGTTAGGGTTAACCTGATAAGCTATAAATGCCATTTTAGCTACCTGCTCCAATACAACAGCATTATGAACAGCATCATCTGCATCTTTACCCCAAGAGAATGGTCCATGGTTTTTTACTAACACACCTGGAATATGAACAGGATTTAATTCTTTAAAACGCTCTATAATAACGGCACCTGTATCTTTTTCATAATCTCCTTTTACTTCTACTTCCGTCATATCCCTAGTGCATGGTACATCATCACAGAAATAGTCTGCATGAGTTGTACCTATATTTGGAATGTCTAGCCCCGATTGTGCCCATGCAGTAGCATAAGTAGAGTGAGTGTGAACAACTCCTCCTATTTCAGGGAAAGCCTTATATAATTCAAGATGGGTAGCTGTATCAGATGAAGGTTTATATTTTCCCTCTATAACTTTGCCATCCATATCAACAACAACCATATCATCACTTTTCATGTTATCGTAAGAAACTCCAGACGGTTTTATTACAATCACATTCTGTTCTCTATCGATAGCACTTACATTACCCCAGGTGAATATTACCAAACCATGCTTAACAAGATCAATATTGGCTTGATATACTTGTTGTTTTAATCTATTTAAATCCATTATAATATTGTGTTTATTATTGAAGTTCTAGCATTACAACTGAACAAGGAGGCAGTGTAATTGAAAAATTTCCATTAGATAAACTAGCACCTTTAAAATCCTTAACCTTTACTTTTGATGGATTATCAAATGTGTTATGATCATCTATTTTATCAGTTGTAAGAATTTGTCCAATTACCTTTTTAGCTTTAGCTCCCAGTAGTTGTGTATCAATTTTCTGTTCAGTATTCAAATCAGCATTAACCAATGTTATATGTATTTTACCATTTACATCTTTTGACGCAGATATACTTACTGCATCAATCTCTCTGTTGCCCTGTTTGTATTTATTGCTTGTGAATGAAATAGGTAGTAGGGTAGCATTTTGATGAACTTTATACATGTGGAAAACCCAATAGGTTGGTGTAAGAATCATCTTTTCTTCGTCTGTAAGCACTACTGCCTGTAAAACATTTACTGTTTGTGCTAAATTTGCCATCTGTACTCTGTCGGCATGTTTATTAAAGATATTAAGATTAATTCCTGCTACAATAGCATCACGCATCGTGTTTTGCTGATACAAGAATCCTGGATTGGTTCCTGGTTCTACATTATACCATGTTCCCCATTCATCAACAATCATTCCAATACGTTTATTAGGGTCGTATTTATCCATAATTGCACCATGTTTGGTGATGAGCTCATCCATGAAGAGTGTCTTTTCGATAGTCGTAAAATACTCTTCATCATTAAAATCGAGAGCTGAACCTTTATCACTCCAATCTTTGGGAACAGTGTAATAGTGTAGAGATAATCCCTGCATATGGTGCCCAGCGTTTTTCATTAAAACTTCAGTCCAGTTATAATCGGCAGCATTGGCGCCAACGGCTACTCTGTATAGACGATTGTCTCCATAATTACGAGCAAACGTAGCGAAATGACGATATAGGTCGGAGTAATATTCAGGAGTCATATTTCCTCCGCATCCCCATGTTTCGTTTCCAATTCCCCAGAATCTTACTTTCCATGGTTCATCCCTACCATTTTCACGGCGTAGATTTGCCATTGGACTCTCACCATCAAAGGTTACGTATTCAATCCATTTCGACATCTCATCTACAGTGCCGCTACCAACATTAGCGCTGATAAATGGTTCTGTGCCAAGCTGTTCGCAAAGATCTAAAAATTCATGTGTGCCGAAACTGTTATCTTCAACCACTCCTCCCCAATGAGTATTAATCATTTTTGGGCGCTCTTCACGTGGACCTATCCCGTCCAGCCAATGATATTCATCGGCAAAGCAACCTCCAGGCCAACGCAGATTAGGTATTCCTACATCTTTTAATGCTTCTACTATGTCGTTTCGTATACCTCTAGTGTTTGGAATTGAAGAATTTTCACCTACCCAATATCCACCATAAATACAACGTCCAAGATGTTCAGAGAAATGTCCGTAAATATGTCGGTTTATAGTAGTTTGTCCTTTGTCAGACTCAATTATCAGTCTGTTGTTTTGTGCCATAAGTGGGGCACAGATTAAAAGCAGCATAACTGCAACTTGAAAAATACTTTTAAAATTCATGGGTCTTTATTTATGTTATAAAATTGAAAAGATGTTTATGTTAGTATTATAATATTTTCAATTATGATTTTACTTAAGTTCACAACAATAGAATTAGGTAAAGTTAATAATATTTTTTAAACAAATCAAGCCATTTAGCTACTAGCGAAACGGCTTGATTTATAAAATCTTATTTTACTTATCTAATAAATTTAAGTTTTGACTACCAAAGCAATACATAAATTATAGTTACTAATAAACAAACAATAAACGAACCTATTGCAAAACCTCTATCAGTTTTAAATAAATCTAAATTAATTGGAACTGCCTGACTATCTTTATGTGGATCTCTTGAATTAGAAATCAAGAACATAGAGACTGATAAAATTAGTGATCCAAAGAAGAAGAAGGCTTCAAAACCAATATTTTCAAGATAAATTACTGTTTCATTAGTGCTTCCACTCCAAAGAAGAATCTTATGTATAAAGGCACTTAAGATAAAGAATATAGCTGCCGTAAGTGAAATTATACCCCATTTCATCATTTTCTTTCTATCTGCTTCATCAGGTAGTTCTGTATCAACCTTGTTTTTATCAACATATGCTATTGCAACAAATATCACAAAAAGAATGATGAATATATAACCCATTCTAAATTGAAATGGCATATCAGGTAATGCTATTTTAAATAGTACACCCATAGGAATTGTCAAAATTGATGTCCAAATAGCCGCTTTTGCAGAAGCTCTTTTCCATAGCAAGCCAAGACCAAATACCACAATAATACCGGGATATATAAATCCTGAATACTCCTGTATATACTGGAATGCTTGATCAAGTCCACCTAGTAATGGTTCAACAGCAATAAGTGCAATTATCAATGCTAGTAGAGCTGTAATGCGACCAACTTTCACAAGTTGCTTGTCAGTTGCATTTTTCCTAATATGTTGCTTATAAACATCCATAGTAAATATGGTTGAAGTAGAGTTTAGCATAGAAGCCAATGAGGAAATTATGGCTGCTGCAAGTGCGGCAAATGAAATGCCTTTAATACCTGCAGGAGCAAAATTTCTAATTAACCATGGGTATGCATCATCCGATACGGTTATTTTACCTGCCAAATCAAAATATCCTTGTTGTAGACCAGGAATATCTTGAGGGAAATTGTACATTACATATGCTGTAACACCAGGTATAACAACGATAAAAGGAATTAGAATTTTTAAGAATGCTGCGAAAACAAGTCCTTTCTGAGCTTCTTTAGTGCTTTTAGCCGCTAATCCTTTCTGAATTATATACTGATTGAATCCCCAGTATCCAATATTAGTTAACCATACACCACCAACTATCGCAGCGAGTCCTGGAAGGTCTTTAAATGCTGCCGCAGATTTTGATTTATCCACAATCATGTTTAAGTGGGTATCGCCTGGAATGCTTTTAATTTTATCATAAATGATCGTCAAACCGTCGAGTGCTCCTCTACCTTCACCTGATACCGCTTCAAGTGCAAAGTAAGCAGTAATTAATCCACCTCCTATCAGGAAAACTACTTGTAGAACATCTGTCCAAGCAACTGATGCAAGACCACCATAAATTGAATAAATACCAGCTATGAAAAACAGAGCTATTATAATCTGCATCCTAATTCCTTCAAGACCAAGAATTTGCTCAATAGCAATTGTTCCCAGCCATGCAACTGAAGTAAGATTAACAAAAACATACAAGAATAGCCAAAAAATAGAAAAGGCTAATCCAACTCCCCCGTTGTATCGCTGACGCAAGAACTGAGGAATTGTGTATATCTTTTGTTTTAACATAACAGGCAACAGAAATTTGGCTACTATAAGAAGTGTAACAGCTGCCATAATTTCATAAGCTGCTATTGATATACCAATTCCGAAACCCGATCCTGACATCCCAATAAATTGCTCTGCCGAAATATTAGCAGCAATTAGAGATGCACCCACTGCCCACCATGTGAGCTTGTTCCCTGCAAGGAAATAATCGTTTGCGGTTTTCTCTTCACCTTTCTTTGTTCTAGATAAGAAAAGCCCCAAGCCCACAAGCAATACCATGTAAACCCCGACTATGATAAAATCAATAGTCAGAAAGCCCGAATCAATCATCTTTTTTTATTTATGTTTATGTTACGATTTAAAATAATATTTTCCGTTTTTGTATTAAATAAAAAACCATCCTTTCATTAGAGTTCAGTTTGTATTAATTACAAACTTGGTTATAGATTCGCCAAAGATAAATAAATTTAATCAAACTAGCCAAATTAATACAAAATGATTAATTGAAATAGAAAAATAAGCTTAAAAAGTAACACAAACTGGATTATGTGTACAAATAGATGTGTTTTTTGTGCAATTAGTGCAAAAAATAATAAACGTAAAATTGATTATTTTCATCCATATTAACTTATAAATAGTAGTTCTCTATACTTCGGGAGTGTCCACATTCTGTTGTCTACAATCAACTCAAGCTTATCCACATGATATCTAATTGTATTAAAGAATACTTCTACTTTATCTTGATATGTAATAGCCTTTTCTCTGGTATCTTCAATTTTATTTGCAAGCTTTCTTGCTTCTACCATATCATCTACATTTAGCTTAATTGCTGAGATATGTTCTGCTATTTCCTCAATTAATGCAGCGTCTTCTTTCGATAGTTTTTCAGCTTTATCTTTCTCAAATACCATTCTCATTTTATATAGGTTGTCTAACAACATCGATTGGTATTCTGTTGCCACCGGAATGATATGATTCAAGCAAAGGTCTCCCAATACACGTGCTTCAATTTGAATTTTCTTGGTATAAGTTTCCCACTTCACTTCATTACGAGCATGTAGTTCTTTTTGATTAAGAACACCAATGCTTTCAAACATTTTCACAGACTCCTCCGAAGTGTATGAATCATAAATTAATGGAACGCTCTTCTCACAATTCAAACCTCTCTCATTTGCCTCCAACTCCCATTCATTGCTGTAACCATTACCCTCAAAGCGAATTGATTTAGATTCTCTTATGTAAGATCGTAAAGTGTCGAAGATTGCCTCTTCGGTTTTCATGCCATCACTAACTTTTTTATCTATATCATTCTTAAAAGATATCAATTGAGCTGCAACTGTTGAATTTAAAGCAATCATTGCTGCCGAGCAGTTTGCAGAAGATCCAACAGCCCTGAATTCAAATCTGTTTCCGGTGAATGCAAAAGGTGAAGTTCTATTTCTATCTGTATTGTCAACCAAAACTTCAGGGATATGAGCAACTCCCAGTTTCATCAATTTAAGTTCGTCAACTGTAATATCGTCATCATCCGAACTACTTTCAATTTTATCTAGAACAGCTGAAATCTGCTTACCAAGGAAGACTGATATTATAGCCGGAGGTGCTTCATTTGCACCTAGTCGATGTGCATTTGTTGCAGACATAATAGATGCTTTAAGTAACCCATCATGCTTCTTAACTGCCATAAGTGTATTAACTAGAAAAGTTACAAAAAGCAGGTTCTCATGAGCTGTTTTTCCAGGTGTAAATAATCCAATACCAGTATCAGTACAAAGCGACCAGTTGCAGTGTTTCCCCGAACCATTTATTCCTGCAAAAGGTTTCTCATGAAGTAGTAGTTTGAAATTGTGTTTAACGGCAATCTTCCTCATTAGTGTCATTACCAATAAGTTTTGATCCACCGATAGGTTTGTTTCTCCGTAGATAGGGGCAAGTTCATATTGATTGGGAGCAACCTCATTGTGTCTGGTCTTTAATGGAATTCCATATTTGTAGGCTTCAAATTCTACCTCTTTCATAAAAGATGCAACCCTAGGTGGAATTGCTCCGAAATAATGATCTTCAAGTTGCTGGTTTTTTGCACTGTCGTGACCCATAAGTGTTCGTTCTGTTAGGCTCAGGTCGGGTCTCACTGCGCAAAGTGCGCTATCAACAAGAAAATACTCCTGTTCCCATCCAAGGTATGAATATACTTTTCTAACTTCAGGATAGAAAAATCTACAAACATCTACAGAAGCTTTATCAACAGCTGAAAGAGATTTTAAAAGGGGTGTTTTATAGTCGAGCGCCTCCCCTGTATATGAAATAAAAACTGTTGGAATACATATAGTATCATCCATTATAAATGCAGGAGAAGATGGATCCCATGCAGTGTAACCTCTTGCTTCAAAGGTGTTGCGAATCCCTCCGCTTGGGAAGCTCGAAGCATCCGGCTCCTGCTGAGCAAGCACTTTGCCAGAAAACCTTTCTATAATACTACTGTCTGGTCCATTTAAATAATCAATAAATGAATCATGTTTTTCGGCAGTACCTTCAGTTAATGGCTGAAACCAGTGGGTGTAGTGGGTAGCCCCCATCTCTATAGCCCACATTTTCATCCCTGCAGCAACATGATCGGCAATCTCTCTATGTAAAGTTGTGCCCATATCAATTGCTGCAAGCACAATATCCATAGTTTCTTTAGAAAGGTATTTTGACATTTGAGCCCGGTTAAAAACATTCTTTCCAAAATATTCAGATGGAAGTTTACCCGGATTCTCAACTTCTACCGGTGTTCTTTTCGATGCTTCTTGTACTGCATTAAAGCGTAATGATGACATATTATTCTGAGTTAGTTCACAAATTACGACACAAAATTAATCTTTTTGTGCTATATCAGGCTCAAACTAACTCTTTTTATAAGAAAAACAATTACGTGTCCTGCAATTAACCTGCAACGTTTATGGGATGAACTATATTTACCGGGTTTTGATGAACCATTGATACAGCTCTTCCAGATGGGTCAGCATTTTCTCTAAAAGCTTTATCCCACTCCAAAGCTACAGGAGAGCTACAAGCTACTGAAGGCACAGAAGGTACACACTTCGCTGCACTTTCAGATGGAAACAGCTCGGAGTATATAGTACGATATAGATACTCTTCTTTTGAAAGTGGAGGGTGTATAGGAAAACGGGCACTAGCACTATACATTTGAATATCAGTAACCCTGTTATTTGCAATTTCTTTTAAAGAGTCAATCCAGCTGTATCCCACACCATCAGAGAATTGCTCTTTTTGTCGCCAAACTACTTCATGTGGCAAGTAATCTTCAAAAGCTTTCCTAATTATATATTTCTCGATCTTCCCATTTCCCGCCATCTTGTCTTTAGGATTTAGCCCCATGGCAACATCCATAAATTCTTTGTCCAGAAATGGAACGCGACCCTCGACGCCCCATGATGCAAGCGATTTATTGGCACGAAGACAGTCATACTGATGCAATTTGCTTAATTTGCGAACAGTTTCTTTGTGAAATTCTTCAGCATCTGGTGCTTTGTGAAAATATAAATATCCTCCAAAAATTTCATCTGCTCCTTCACCCGATAGCACCATCTTAATTCCAAACGACTTTATGAAACGGGCAAGTAAATACATTGGAGTGCTAGCCCGTACAGTTGTCACATCATAAGTTTCAATATGATAAATTACATCACGTATTGCATCCAATCCTTCTTGTACAGTATATTTCATTTCATGATGAGTTGTTCCTATATGTTCAGAAACCTTGCGTGCAGCCGCTAAGTCAGGAGATCTTTGTAAACCAATTGCAAAAGAGTGCAGTGGAAGAGCATACTTTGCAGCAATAGCAGAAATCACTGATGAATCTAAGCCACCCGAAAGTAATACGCCATACGGTACATCGCTCATTAATTGACGCTTTACCGCATTTTCAAGCGATTCTTTCAATAGTTGAGAATCTGAAATATTAACTTTCACATTCTCATATTCCGTCCAATCTCTATTATACCATTTAATAGGCACTGCGTCTTTGCTTGAATAATAGTAACCTGGAGGGAATTCTTCTATCTTTTGACAATAACCTTCCAAAGCTTTTAATTCAGATGCTACATAATAAGTTCCATCATTGTCCCAGCCCTGATAAAGTGGAATAATACCAATATGATCGCGACCAATTAAAAACAGATCTTTTTCTGAATCATAAAGAGCAAATGCATAAATACCATTCAACTCTTCCATAAAATCTACTCCCAAGTCACTATATAAAGCCATAATAACTTCACAGTCGGAACGAGTAAGAAAGTCGTATTTATGCTTATATCTTTCCCTTATCTCCAAATGATTATATATCTCACCATTAACAGCAAGTATAAGTTTCTGGTCTTTGCTTATAAGTGGTTGTTTCCCCGATTCAGGATCCACTATAGCTAATCGTTCATGAGCCATTATTGCATTGTCACAAGCAAATATACCCGAACAATCGGGACCCCTATGTCTAAGTTTCATAGACATATCAAGAAGTTGAGGTCGCAAATCATCCTTACTTTTTTGTAAGTTGAAGGCACATACAATTCCACACATATCGTTATTTTTAGATGATTTTGTTTAAACTATTGATTGCACAAATAGTTATGAATATCTTCTGCCACTTTTCTTCCAGATGCAATGGCTTTAACAACCAAACTAGCACCCATCATAGCATCTCCGGCAGCAAAGACTTTATCGACACTACATTTGTTTTTTTTATCTACAGCAACATTACCACGGTTATCGTACCCAACCCCCAACTCATTTAGTAATCCCTCCTGAACCGGATGCAAGAAGCCTAAAGCAAGCAATACCAAATCTGCTTTTAAGGTTTCCATAGTTCCAGAAGAAACCATAGAAAATTTATTATTGGCACTTAATTCCCATCTTACCTCTTCGGCCATTGCCTCGCTTACATTTCCATCAACTCCGTTAAATGAGATAGTATTTAATAACCATCTCCGGTTGCAACCTTCCTCATGCGAAGACGAAGTTTTTAATATTTGAGGGTAGGGGCTTGGCCATGGAGTGGCAGGATTCTTACCAACAGGTGGTTTTGGCATAATTTCTATTTGTGTTACAGATTTTGCTCCCTGTCTAACAGATGTGCCAACACAGTCCGAACCAGTATCACCTCCTCCAATAACCAAGACGTGTTTACCTTTAGCACTTATTCTTTCTTCGCCGTTTTTCTTTTCTCCCAATTGTTCTCTTATTTCCTGCGAAAGAAAATCCATTGCAAAGTGAATGCCTTGAAATTCACGACCAGCAGGATTGATATCTCTTGGTTTTCCTGCACCAACTGCAATACAAACCGCATCAAATTCACTCATCACTTGTGCACCTGATATATCTCTGCCAATTTCTGTATTAGTGGCGAAAATAATGCCCTCTTCAACAAGAAGATTGAGCCGGCGGTCTATAATATGTTTGCTCAGTTTAAAATTAGGAATGCCATATCTTAATAATCCTCCCGGTTTGTTGTCTTTCTCAAAAACAGTTACAAGGTGACCTTTCTGATTTAATTGTTGTGCTGCTGCGAGTCCCGCAGGCCCAGATCCTATAACTGCAATTCTTTTACCTGTGCGGTGCTTAGGAGGATGTGCCTTAATCATACCTTCAATAAAAGCTACTTCTGTAACCGAAGCTTCGTTTTCACGAATCGTAACGGGTGCATCGTGCAATGCAAGCACACATGATTTTTCACAAGGGGCTGGACAAACTCGACCTGTAAATTCGGGAAAATTATTTGTCTCATGTAATATTTCTACACCCTTTTTCCAATCACCCTTGTATATATAATCTTGCCACTCAGGCATTTTGTTGCCTAGTGGACAAGCCCAATGGCAAAACGGTATCCCGCAGTCCATACAACGCGATGCCTGTTGTTTTCTATCTTCTCTGTTAAGGGTCTGTTCAACCTCTCCATGATCATATATTCTTTCACTTAACAAACGATAACCTGCCTCTTTCCTGGGTATCGTCATAAATGCTTTAGGATTTCCCATCTTAATTGTTTTTTAATCCTCAAAAAGGATAGTTTACATTAGTAATCTCTCTCTACTACAGCAATTTTTCTTTCCAGTTCAGCAATTTTCTTTTCTTGAAGTACTTTTTTATATTCAATTGGCACCACTTTCTTAAACTTAAGCACATATTGGTCCCAATATGTAAGAATCTTTTTAGCCAATTCACTATTTGTGTATTGTAAATGTTTGAAGACAAGACTCTTTAGCTCATTTATATCTGATATATCTTCTACCAACGACAATTCAATCATCTCCATATTACAGAAATAATCGAAATTATTCTTTTCATCCAACACATATGCTACACCACCACTCATGCCGGCAGCAAAATTCCTACCCGTAGCTCCAAGAACAACTGCAATACCACCAGTCATGTACTCACAGCAGTGGTCTCCCGCCCCCTCAATAACTGCTGTGGCACCAGAATTCCTTACAGCAAACCTCTCACCTGCAATTCCATTAATATATACTTCACCTGTGGTTGCGCCATAAAGTGAAGTATTGCCGCATATAATATTACTTTCAGGATCAAAGGTGCTACCTCTAGGTGGAGTAACAATTATTCTACCACCCGAAAGCCCTTTACCCAGGTAATCATTTGTGTCGCCATGAAGATAAAATGTAATACCTTTAACTAAGAAGGCGCCAAAACTTTGACCTGCAGAACCATCGAAATAAGCTGATATAGTATGTTCTGGTAACCCTTCCTCACCATATTTGGCAGCAATAATCCCCGAAAGCATGGCCCCCGTTGCTCTATCAGTATTTTTAATTAACTTCTTTATACCTACAGGATGTTGAAATTCAATTGATGGTAGCGCTTCCTTTATTAATTTCCTATCCATCACATCCTCAATTTTATGAAGCTGTTTTTCACTGTACCTTACAGAGTTAGTTTTAGCTTCCTCAGGATAATAAATAATTTTTGATATATCTATCTTCTCGGTTTTAGGTGAATTTTGGTAACTTTTCCTCAATAGCAAATCGGCACGACCTACTATCTCATCCAGAGACCTAAAACCCAGAGATGCTAGTTCCTCACGAGTGTCTTCTGCCAAAAACCTAAAATAATTAACCAATTGTTCGTGATGACCCGTAAATCGTTTTCTCAATTCCAGATTCTGTGTTGCTATACCCACGGGGCAAGTATTTAAATGACATTTTCTCATCATCACACATCCTAAAACAATAAGAGCGCTAGTTGCAAATCCAAACTCCTCCGCACCAAGCATTGCTGCAATAACAATGTCTCTGCCAGTTTTCAGTTGCCCGTCGGTCTGTATTTTAACTTTACCACGTAAATTGTTCATCACAAGAGTTTGTTGCGTCTCAGAAAGTCCAATCTCCAAAGGCATCCCAGCATGCTTTATAGAGCTGGCTGGACTTGCACCCGTTCCGCCTTCGCATCCACTTATCACTATTAAATCTGCCTTTGCTTTTGCAACACCTGCTGCAATAGTGCCCACACCACTTTCAGAAACAAGCTTAACACTTATTGTTGCCTGTGGATTCACATTCTTCAGATCGAATATTAGCTGCGCCAAATCTTCAATCGAATATATATCATGATGAGGTGGAGGAGAGATAAGTGATATACCAGGGATTGAATGCCTAGTTTTAGCAATTATTTCATCAACTTTATAACCAGGTAGTTGTCCTCCCTCACCAGGCTTAGCTCCTTGAGCAATCTTTATCTGCAACTCATCAGCATTTATAAGGTACTCTGTTGTAACACCAAACCTGCCCGACGCCACTTGTTTTATAGCACTTCTCCTCGATAATCCATCTTCTGAAATACTAAATCTGGCTGGGTCTTCACCTCCCTCACCTGTGTTACTTCTGCCCCCAATAATATTCATTGCTACTGCCAGAGCTTCGTGTGCTTCTTTACTTATAGATCCATAAGACATAGCACCCGTGCAGAATCTTTTCAAAATATTTTCAGCAGGTTCAACTTCAACTAAATCTATAGGACTCTGTTTATAGTCAATCAGATCCCTAATAAAATTGGGCTTCTCTTTATAATTAACAATAGCGCAATAGTCCTTAAATAATTGGTAGTTGTTAGTCTTGGTTGCTATCTGCAAACCAACAATAGTCTCGGGGTTCCACGCATGGTGCTCACCATTTACACGATATGCATAACTTCCGGTGTTGTTAAGTCTAAAAGGAGTTGTGTCATCAGTACTATACGCTTCATTAAATGGTTGAAGCACTTCATATGTGATATCATCCATATCAATTCCTTCTATTTTGGAAGATATACCTTTAAAATAACTGTTTAATACAGCAGATGATATACCTAATGCTTCAAATATATGCGCACCCCTGTAGCTTCTAAGTGTGGAATTACCCATCTTAGAAAGAACTTTTAAGAGGCCTTTATTTATTGATTTAATATAATTCTTCTTTGCAGTATCAAAATCAATATTAATCTCACCCGTTTTTATTTGTTGTTGTAATATTGCAAAAATCAAATAAGGATTAACGGCGTTAGCTCCAAAACCAAAAAGCAGAGCAAAATGCATAATCTCACGAGGTTCGGCACTTTCCACAACAATATCAATCTGCATTCTCTTTCGCTTTTCAACTAAATACAGATGAACAGCAGAAGTGGCCAATAGCGAAGGTATTGGAGCATGATTAATATCAACTCCCCTATCACTCAAAACTATATAGTTTTTACCCTCATCAACTGCCTTTTCTACACTTAAGCATAGATCATCAAGCGCTTTCCTTAATCCTTCTGAACCTTTTATCGGATCAAAAAGTATGGGTATTATTGCTGTGGATAAACCTTTATAACGTAAGTTTAAAAGAATATCAAAATGTGTGTTAGTTAAAACAGGACTTTTCAATTTCACAATAGGTGACATTTCCGGTATCTGTTCAAGCACATTCTGATGGATTGCACCCATGTATCCTGTAAGAGACATTACTAACTCTTCTCTAATAGAGTCAATTGGCGGATTAGTAACCTGTGCAAATTGCTGCCTGAAGTAATTAAACATACGTTGAGGCTTTTCACTAAATGGAGCAAGTGTTACATCGTTTCCCATAGAAGAAACGGGCTCTTTCCCCTCTAGTGCCATTGGGTTAATAAGCAAATCTATATCTTCAACAGAGTATCCAAATATTTTCAATACTGTTTCGTAATTTGCTATTTCATTTATAACAGTTCGTCCCGATGTTATTTCTTCAATGTTAATACAGTTATTTACAAGCCACTCCTTGTAAGAAAACGCATGTGCAAGTTCTTCTTTCAGCTCCTCATCATGATAGATATTTCCAGTAAGTGTGTCAACTAATAACATCTTGCCTGGCTTCAATCTACCTCTTTCTTTTATATTAGAAGGCTCAAATTCAATAGTGCCAGTTTCAGAGGCAATTACCATCATACCATCATGAGTAATAGTGTATCTCGCAGGACGTAAGCCATTTCTATCAAGCATGCCACCGGCAAACCTTCCATCACTATATAGCAGTGTTGCAGGTCCATCCCATGGCTCCATCATCATACTATGATACTCATAGAATGCTTTAAGACCATCTGAAATCGGGTTTTTGTCGTTAAAGCTTTCAGGCACAAGCATTGACATGGCATGCGGTAAAGTCTTCCCCGACATAAACAAAAACTCCAGAACATTATCTAAAGAAGCACTATCACTCATATTTGGTTGAACAATAGGGTATAGTGGTACTAAATCGCCCAGTTGATCCGATTTAAGTACACTTTCCCTGCTTTTCATCCATTGCCTGTTGCCTCTTATTGTATTTATCTCTCCATTATGTGCAAGCATGCGAAATGGTTGCGCCAAATCCCATGTGGGAAAAGTGTTTGTACTAAACCGAGAATGTACCAGTGCAAGCCTGCTGGTGAAATTATTGTCGCTAAGGTCTGGAAAATATTGTCTCAATTGCAAAGATGAAAGCATCCCTTTATATATCATCTGCTTTGTAGAAAGACTAACAATATAAAAAGTCCTTTCCTTTATCACTTTATGCCCCGCAAGCCTGTTTTCAATCTTTTTCCTCAGAATAAACAACTTTTTATCTAGCTCATCCGAAGTGCCCGATCCTGATATAAATAATTGTTTTATAACAGGTTCATTAGAAAGAGCAATCTCACCCAAGCAACTACTGTTCACCGGTACATCTCGTATATTTAAAAGTGTGAGTTGCTCCTTTGCAACCTCTTCTTTGATTACATTAATACAAAAATCTCTTTCACTTTTGTTCTTTGGTAAAAATACAAGTCCCGTTCCATATTTTCCTTCAACCGGTACAGCTATACCATTTAAAAGTATGAATTCATGTGGAATCTGAATTAATATACCTGCGCCGTCACCAGTAATATTATCCGAGCTTTCTGCTCCTCTATGTACCATGTTCTCAAGTACCTGCAGTCCCTTTTCAATTATTGAATGAGACTTATCACCTTTTAATGTTATAGCCAAGCCAACTCCACATGAGTCATGTTCGTTATTAAATGAATAAAGCGACTGTTCTTCAATTTTATCGAGTCGACTAAATATATTTTTTTTGTTCATCTTTTATTGTTTTAAGTGGAAAGTTGCTGGTCTTAACCATCACATATTTATTAACTAATAAAAAGTAATTCTCTGTATTTAGGTAGTGTCCACATTCTATTGTCAACAATCAATTCCAATTTATCTACATGATATCTAATCTTGTTAAAATATACCTCAACGTTATCATGATAAGCAATTGCTTTTTCCCTAGAATCTGTCAACCTATTAGCCGATTTGCGTGCTTCTACCATCTCATATACCTTTCTGTTTATTCCAGAAATATGCTCTGCAATCTCCTCAATCAGTGCAGCATCTTCCTTCGACATTTTTGCAGCTTTCTCTTCATCAAACACTACTTTCATTTTATAAAGATTATCAAGAAGCATTGTTTGATATTCAGTTGCAACCGGAATTATGTGATTCATACACAAATCGCCCAACACCCTACCTTCAATCTGTATCTTTTTGGTGTATGTTTCCCATTTTACTTCATTGCGTGCATGTAGTTCTTTTTCGTTCAATACACCAATACTTTCAAACATTTCAACCGATTGTTCAGATGTATAAGCATCCTGAATTACAGGCACACTAGTTTCACAATCAATTCCACGTTCGGCTGCCTCTTTTTTCCATTCATCGCTATAGCCATTTCCTTCAAAGCGTATTGGTTTAGACTCTTTAATGTAGTGTCGGAGAGTGTCGTAAATAGCCTCTTCAGTTTTCATTCCACTCTCTGTCTTTTTGTCAATCTCTTTTTTGAATTCTATTAGCTGTGCAGCTACTACTGAGTTGAGCGCTGTCATTGCAGGTGAACAGTTGGCAGAAGATCCTACTGCCCTAAACTCAAAACGGTTTCCTGTAAATGCAAAAGGTGAAGTTCTGTTTCTATCTGTATTGTCAATCAATACCTCAGGAATATGAGCTACTCCTAACTTCATTAGTTGAAGTTCATCAACAGAAATTTCATCATCATCAGAGCTATTTTCAATTTTGTCAAGCACCGCTGTAATCTGCTTACCCAGAAATACTGAGATAATTGCAGGTGGTGCTTCATTTGCTCCCAAGCGATGTGCATTGTTGGCAGACATAATCGAAGCTTTTAATAATGCATTGTGTTTGTAAACAGCAATAAGTGTGTTAACAAGAATTGTTACGAATAAAAGGTTTTCGTTGGGACTCTTACCTGGGGTGAAAAGACCAATTCCTGTGTCGGTGCAAAGCGACCAGTTATTATGTTTACCCGAACCATTTACACCCGCAAATGGTTTCTCATGAAGCAATAGTTTGAAATTATGCTTATTGGCAATCTTATGCATCAAAGACATAACCAATAGGTTCTGGTCAACTGCAAGATTGGTTTCTCCAAATATTGGCGCCACTTCAAACTGGTTTGGCGCTACTTCATTATGACAGGTCTTTAGTGGAATACCAAATTTATATGCTTCATGTTCTATCTCCTGCATAAAAGTTGCTACTCGTGCAGGTATCGACCCAAAATAATGATCCTCCAACTGTTGATTTTTAGCGCTTTCATGCCCCATAAGGGTTCTCTCAGTTAGTATCAGATCGGGTCTAGCCAAATATAACGCTTTATCAACCAAAAAATATTCTTGTTCCCATCCAAGATATGAAAACACTTTTTTTACTTCCGGATAAAATAACTTGCATACATCAACCGCTGCTTTATCTATTGCGTTTAAAGCTTTTAATAACGGTGTTTTATAGTCTAAAGCTTCACCTGTATAAGAAATAAACACCGTAGGGATACACAATGTGTCATCAATTATAAATGCTGGCGACGAAGGATCCCATGCGGTATATCCTCTGGCTTCAAACGTGTTTCTTATACCACCACTAGGAAAGCTGGAGGCATCCGGTTCCTGCTGAGCCAATAATTTTCCCGAAAATCGTTCTATTACATTACCACCTGGACCGTCAACATAATCAATAAACGAATCGTGCTTTTCAGCAGTACCTTCTGTTAATGGCTGAAACCAATGTGTGTAATGAGTTGCTCCCATCTCTACAGCCCACATCTTCATACCTGCTGCAACATGGTCTGCAATACCTCTATTTAGTGTTGTTCCATTGTCAATGGCCTCTAAAACAATACTCATAGTTTCTTTCGAGAGATACTTCGACATCTGTGCACGATTAAAGACATATTTGCCAAAATACTCAGAAGGCAATATACCTGGTGACATAACTTCAACCGGTACTCTTTTCGACGCCTCTTCTACAGCTTTAAATCTTAATGTTGACATTTGGAATTTACTTTTAAGTGGTTATATATCTATATTATTTAATTCAGCAATCTTTACGACACAAAAATAGACAAAAAGATTATAAAACCAAGAAAAAGAAGAAAAAAGAAAGAAAAAAGAGAAAAGATTAACAAAAAGATGATAAAGTAGCGTTTTGTGTGACATAAGGTTTAATGCAAAAAAAACTCCTGCCAGATAATTATGACAGGAGTTCAAGTGTATTGTATATAAGTGTTTACCTATGAATAAGTATGTACACTCTGTTGTGCCGAAGGTAAATAATTAACTCCATACCAACAAATCTGTAGAAGTATAAATGAAATAATAAGTATTATCATTGAAGTTCTTGCAGAGGAATGTTTCTTTAGTCGGTAATGTATATAAATCATATAACCAAGCCAAGTAATAGCTGCCCAAGTTTCCTTAGGATCCCAGCTCCAATAATGCCCCCAAGCTTCCTTAGCCCATATTGCCCCCATAAGCATTCCAAGTGTAATACAAGCCGTACCGGCATAAACCATATTGTCTGCCATTAATATTATTCCCGAAGGATTAGATAATTTTTTCTCACATACCAAATAATAAATGGCAACTAATGTAACTGCTCCAAGAATTGCATAAGAGAACATATATATGATAACGTGAGGAGAAAACCATGGACTTTGAAGTGCAGGCATCAGCACTTTATTGTGAATATCGGGGTTAGCAATATTAACAATAATAAAAACTGTAGAAAGGATAGTTGTGAAAGAAAGTATCCACTTATAGTTCCATCGTAGATAAGTCAACACCCCCGCAACAGGCAAAAAGAATGAATACCACAAGCGCGTCTCACCCATTGTTCTGAGTGGTGGTCGCTCCAATGAAGTCCATAAACCTGCAATAAATATTGCAAATATTATTAATCCGGCGGTTGTGAAAAGAGCTGGTAAGGTTTTGCCCTTACTTTTATATGCTAAAGCTGCTCCACCTATCCAGAATAGTACAGAAGCAATTGCGAAATAAATAAATGAATCCCAGGTCATACTATATTATTATATGAATCATTATTCTCCAAACCTCTATTCTGCTTGGGTCCAGCAATGAAAATAAACAATGCTCCTGCCATAAGCATAATAATGCCGGTGTATACCACCTTTAACCAGGGGTCTCTAACAAGTTCAAAAACAGAAGTATCTGAATATTTACCCATCGTGTCGTCATAACTATATTGATAAATTGTCCAACTCTCAACCGACATTGGTTTGTTAACCTCAATAACAGCGTTTTTGGTAAGTCCTTCTTCAGTATAGAGAGTAACGTAAGAACTATATTTTTTAACTTCCTGTGGAGGCATCGCAATGCTTACCTTATCATCTACTATAAGGAGATTGTGAGGTAGCATATAACTTCCATTTGTAACCCAACCTTCAACAGGTTTGTCCATACCGGGTTTAGTAGCTTTAACCTTTATTGCTGAGGTTGCACCCTCCATCTTCATTGGCACAACATTAGAAAAGGTGCTGTCCCTAAATATCACTGCATCCGGGTAAAAATCTAATATTTCAATTGTCAAACCGGCTAACTGCGTTGTTTTGCCAATTCCTTCATACATATAACTTTCGGGTCGTGCTGCAGGCAACATCTTGCCAGTTTCGCTCTCTATTACAACCAGTTTAGGTTCATACTCCTCAATTGTAAATGTATCAAGTTGAATAGCCAGATTCAACTCCCTCAACTCCCCTTTGCTGTCCATTGCCCTCCACTCAAGATTGCCTTCTGTTACACTCATTGTGAGTCTTTCCAGATCAGCACTTCCAAGGATTCCTCCAAACAGAGCTAAAAACAGACCAAGATGGTTTAGGTAGAATCCGATATCACGTACCCCCTGTTTCTGTTTTGTACGTCTAAGAGTTGTAATTCCCAGTATTAGCAGCAAGTACATGCACGAAAGCACAAAAGGCCACGAAGTAGTCATGTTATGCCAGCCCAAAGTCGTAAAGAAATTAGGCGGTAAATGCTCTTTTGGTGTATCAAAATTAAACTGAGGCAATACACCCAAAATTACACACAAAATCACCAATACAGTAATTGAAGGTATCGTGGAATATACACTTGATAGCCATCTCACAATTCTGTTTTTGTTAGCAAAAAAGTGTACAGCAAGAAGCCCTATAACAAATAGGGCTCCTAAAATAAAGTTAATTGGCGAAGCAAATAATGTGGGGTTAATATTTCCTAAGGTCAGTTGCAACATTAGTCCTGCAATAACAATACCTCCTGCAACTATAAAACCTTCAGCATACCCCCATGGTTGCTCCCATATCTTTCGGGAAGAATTATTCATCAATAATAAATACTAATTACTAAAACCTTAAATCTTTGTTCGCTTTTATTTTAAACTAACAAGTCGATTGTTCGCTTTCGCCTGTTCCAACCATTTAGGAGTTACCGTTTCTTGAAACTTACTCTTGTTGCCTCTTTCCATATCCATATCCAAACCAATGTAAGCCTGTGCTTTGTCTTTAGTTGAAATGTCGGGAAGCTGAACACCTCCTGTATGACCAAGACTTGTTAATACCTGAGCAATTTCAAAACGAGCTTTGTGTGCACGATCCAGGCTAAGTGAAAGGAGTCTATGAAATTCAACAGGTGAATGGAAAGAACCTCCATGAGATGCCACTGCGTAATCCCAACGCCATTGCGACTGACGAATTAATTGTAATGCATTATGCATTTGAGCTTCTGTAGCTCCTTTTTCCCATGCAAATTGAGCTTCAATATGTGCCGTTGAGAGTTCTTTTTCTGCCAAAGTACGTATCTGATCGGCACTTCGTTGGCGTTGATATACTGTGTTACGAAGATCTTCTTCCGTTTCGCGGTGACATACCTGACAAGTATTGTTCATGCTTGCTAATGGGCTCCTGATATGGTGACTGCTAGATTTTACACCACCTTCTGAAACATATGGCATATGGCAATCTGCACAAGATACACCTCGCTGAGCATGAATACCCGTTTTATAAATTTCATAATCGGGGTGCTGTGCTTTAATAATAGGAGCTTTACTCAATGCATGAGTATAGTCTTTAAATTGAATGCTGTCGTAATACTGCTCTGCACCTTCCATTGTCATACCATTGTGCCAAGGAAAAATAAGGTATTTGCCTTCTGGTGTAAAATAATATTCAACATGGCATTGTGCACATGCAAGAGAACGCATATCCTGATGTGATGCTTCTAGAATATCCATTCCCATAGCTTCATAACCTTCAACTAGTGCAGGTCTGCTAATTTGCAAATCCATAGTTTCACCATCATGACAATCTGCACAACCTATAGGGTTCACAATTTCATTTCCCCAATGTGCCCATGGTTTATTATAAAACTCAGCCACACCAACAGAATCCATTAAACGTGGAACGTCGGGGCTCTTACAAGTCCAGCAAGTAGCCGGTTGTGGCCCTTCTTCTGCAGTCATCGGAGAACCGGTACGCAGTGTGTGAGTTACATCTGCAACTGCATGCATATGACCTCTTGGTGTGCCATAATCTTTTGAGAAAGCATAACCTGCCCAAAGAATAACCATTTCGGGACGTTGTTCCAGTACATCTACTACACTGCTTCCATTAAATTCACTCTGAAAAGTTGTATCGGCTGTTTGGGTCCATGACTCATACTGACGAGGAAAATCTGTTGCAAAAACTTCATTCCTCGATTCAATACCTTTAATATCAACCATTCTGTTATACATCATACTGGTTATTTCTGCTCTACGCTGAGTAATGGATGCTGCCAGCATTCCAAGTAAGAACACTACTCCTATTGTAACAAAGAATAGTAGCCAGCCTACCCAAGGCTTCATCTTGTTGTTTTCTTGTTTACTGCTCATAATGTATCTGTTTTCAGTTTGTTGCTTATATATTTTTTATTTATCTCCTGACGTTAGTTTTTGTAACCAATCAGGAACATTACTCTCAGGCATTGGAACACGAGCGTCAGGTGTTGAAGAAAGAGATCTACTGCGTGTATGGGGCACATCTCTGTGACAGTCCCAGCAAGCACTACCTCCAATTTCCTGCATCTCTCTCCAGCTATGACGACCAGTTTCTACAAACTCGGTATTCAGTTGTGAGTGACATCTAATACAGTTGTTCATAATTGCCTGCGAGTTCATTGGAATTGCCCGCATTGCCTGATCTTCAGTACGTTTTGTAAATACAGCTGCGTGATTATAGCCATTCAGACCTTTCACAAAGTACTTACTCACAATATTATCCTGTGGAATATGACAATCATTACAAGTCACATCTCTGCCATGTGAACTATGCATCCATGTTGCATAATAGGGAGCCATTACATGGCAGTTTACACACGTTTTAGGATCATCAGACAGATAACTATATGCTCTTGATGAAATAAATGTATAAATAAATATTCCAAAAAAAGCACCTGTTATAATGATTGCAGGATATTTCCATCCTCCACGCGGTCTTACTTTATTCCAAAAGTTTCGCAGTATGTCCATGATTTGCTAACTTTAAAGAGTTGTTTACATAAATAGCAAAGAAAGAGATAAATAGATAAAAAAACTGTAATAATTATGACGCTTTTCAAAAAAAAACTATATTAGTACTCTCTAAAAAGCTATTATACAATAAAATTTAAAATTCGGCAATGAATAGTGAGTCTCCTTATTTACAATATGCACGTATGATTTTTCAATGCCCATTATGCAGTAATGTGCCAGAAGATCAGCGCGACGAATTTCTTAAGGATGTGAAATTCACTGTCAAAGAGTATAATAAGGGTGATGTTATTGTTACACAAGGCTCGTTAAGTGAAACCCTGTTTATACTAATAAAAGGAGAAGTGTCAACAGAGATGGCCGACGAGAAAGGCGATTTTATGGAAATGGAATACATTAAGGCTCCCAATCCAATGGCAACAGGTTTTCTTTTTGCTGCCGATAATCGCTCACCTGTTTCTGCAATTTGCCAAAGCAATTGTAAAGTAATTGCATTACCAAAGGACAATGTTTATCTCCTTATGAGAAAGTACGAAGCATTTATGCTCACTTTTTTATCATATATATCAAACAAAGTATTCTTCCTATCCGAAAAGTTGAGGCTAGTTTCACTTCGAACAATTCGTGCCAAACTAGCCTATTACCTTTTAAAAGAATCCGAAGGAATGGAGACGTTTAAATTAAAAACCTCAAGAGAAGATATGGCTCGCCTTTTTAGTGTATCGCGTCCAGCACTTGTGAAAGTGATGATGGAAATGGCTGAGGAAGGATTAATTGAAGTAGAACGTAGAGATATAAAGATTAATAATAGAGCTTTACTGCAAAATATGTTTTAGATCATTATTCCAACACGGCATACTTATTAGGATGATACCAAGACTGAAATGGTGGCATCGAGGTCTATTTCCTGATATATTTGATAATGACGATTCTATCTACGTTAAATAATGAAGCAATCAGTTTTTGAGTAAGCCGACCATTGCACCATTATACAAAAATAAATTAGTGCTTCTCCGAATATAACCTTTGCATGGCCCTTACCAAGTCTTGATCCTTATCGAAATTTTCGAGGAGGATCAGGACTTGGGACCTATTATGTATGTGTTTGCTCTGGAATTTGTGTTGAGTAATTATTATAACACTTTGAATAGTTTAGACCTTTTCTAAAATTGAAAGAACAATTTTTTCTTCTTTTGTAAGTTCCGCTTTATTGTCGTCTTCTTCAATTGCATCAAGCTGATCAAAGTACTTCTGAATTGCTCCCGATTCAAATAGAGATAAAATTTCGGGATGTATATAATACTTTTTGCATACTGCACGTGTGTTACCTAGCTGTGTTGCTACTTTATCGATAGCAAATGCTATGACTTTCTTTTTCTCTGTCTCCGTTTCGGCACAACCATTTTCTTTAAAGGCAAGAAATGCTTTTACAGTTCCAGACCATGTTCTGAAATCTTTTGATGTAAAGTCTTCGCCACTAATTTCTTTTATATAATCATTTACCATTCCTGAGTCAATAGATTGTCTTTTTCCATCTTCATCATAATATTGAAAAAGCTCTTTGCCGGGAATTTCTTTACATCGCTGTACCATTCGAGCGAGCTTTGGGTTACGGATATTGACATCATGATAGACTCCTTTTTTGCCTTTAAAGGAAAAGTTGACATTGCCTCCTTTAACTTCGGTATGTTTGTCTTTTAGTGTTGTGAGACCAAAGGAGCCATGCAGTTTTTCATATATATTATTGCCCACCCTTATGCTGGTTCTTTCCATAAGACTTACAATAAGTGCAAGTATTTTTTCTTTTGGTAATCCTTTTCTTGAAAGATCTTTTTCTAAGTTCAGCCTTATTGCAGGAAGTGTTTTTGCAAACTGTGCCATGCGATGGTATTTACGCTCATTTCTTAGTGCAACCCACATTGGATGATATAGATATTGTTTTCTTCCCATTGCATCAATACCAGTTGCTTGAAGGTGACTGTTTGCTTTGGGGCTTATCCACACTTCTTTCCAAGCGGGGGGTATAACAAGTTTACGAATTCTTTCGAGCTCTTCTTCATCTTTAATAGTTTCTCCATTATAGTGATAGCTAAATCCTTTGCCTCGTTTTTGTCGTTTTATTCCTGGAGTTTCACTATCTACAATGTATACTATTTTCATTGTTTAGCTGTTAATTAATATATTTCATAAAACATTATGAAGTAATATTTAGTTCGTTTATTCAGATTTATGATTTAGTGTTATCTTTGATATTATGCAAACGTTTGGCGAAAGAGTAATTGATTTTAATAGAAACCTAACATATAATGGTAATTTGCCTGCCGGATTTCAGGTTATGAATCCTTTCTTAGATAACCCCGAGACTATGAAGGTGATGAGCGAGTTTTATCAAAAGTATTATAGTGATAACCGGAAGAGAAGATTTATAATAGGCATAAATCCTAGTCGCAACGGCGCAGGAGTTACAGGTGTACCATTTACTGATACAAAAAGACTTGAAAGTGCTTGTGGTATTAGGATGGAGTCGGCCCGAACACATGAGGTTTCTTCTGTTTTTGTATATGATATGATTGAGGCTTATGGTGGCACAGAGAGTTTTTACAATGATTTTTATATTAACTCGCCTTTTCCTCTTGCAATAATTAGAGAGTCAAAAGAGGGTAATTGGCTTAATGCTAATTATTACGACGATCCAAAGTTATTTAAGTTTGTAAAGGGTTTTATGATTGATTCTTTAAAGAAGCACATCGACTTGGGATTAGATAGTTCTGAGGTTTTTATATTGGGCAAGAAGAATGCCGATTTTATTGCAAGGCTTAATGCTGAAGAAAAAATGTTTGATAAACTTACCGTTCTTGAACATCCTCGTTATATTCAGCAATATAAATTGAGATACAAACAGTTATATATTGATAAGTATATTAACGCGTTATTTACTTTATGATAAAAAAGATGCGTAAAACAGACGTAAACAGCGAAAAAATTAGTTCTTTTGTAAGTAAATAGTTTCAAAATAACATTTATGATGATCCATGATTTAACAGAACTTATAAGTAGAGCTAAAGAAAGACCCAAAAGAAGGGTAGTTGTGGCTGCTGCAGAAGATGAAAATGTGTTGAAATCGTTGCAGAGCGCCATGAATGAAGGAATAATTACTCCTATTCTGGTAGGCTGTAGAAATAAAATTGAACAAATTGCTAATCATATTAATTTCGACTTGAATAAGTTGGAAATTATTGATAATAGCAATGGGGATGTGAATTCTGTAGCAATAGCTGTAGAGCTTATAAGAAATGGTGAGGCAGATTTTTTAATGAAGGGATTGGTTCAAACGGGTGACCTGCTGAGAGGGGTTTTGGATAAAGAAAAGGGACTGCCGGTAGAACGACTTCTTAGTCATGTTGCTCTATTTCAATCGCCTTATTACCATAAGGTTTTTTGTGTTACTGATGTTGCAATGAATATTGCTCCTGACCTGGAGTCTAAGGTTAAGATTTTAAATAATGCTGTAAATGTGTTCCATCAACTGGGTGTTGAAAATCCAAAAGTGGCAGTTGCAGCTGCTGTAGAGTATGTTAACCATAAAATGGAGGCTACTGTGCATGCAGCAGAAATTAAAGAGATGAATATGAATGGAGAAATTAAAGGTTGTGTTGTTGACGGACCGTTAGCCATTGATATTGCTTTTAATAAAGATGCCGCGATACATAAGGGTATTAAGGGTGATGTGGCAGGAGATTGTGATATCGTTCTTATGCCCGATATTGAGGCGGGCAATATGGTTTATAAGATACTTAACTTCCTTGGTGGGGCTAACTCTGCATCTGTTATTACAGGGGCTTCTGTGCCAATTGTACTAACTTCTCGTTCTGATGATGATAAAACAAAACTCCTTTCAATTGCACTGGCTTGTTTAATGGTGTGAAGAATAAAATTTAAATGAATATTATATGCGTATTTTAGTTATTAATCCGGGTTCTACTTCTACAAAAATTGCAATATATCAGCAGGAGAGAGTTATCTTCTTGAAGACAATTAGACATACTCCTGAAGAATTAAGAAAATATAAACGCATTACAGATCAGTTTGAGTTTAGAAGAGATGTAATAATAAATGAGCTTAAAGGTGCCGATGTTCATATTGAAACAATTGATGCTGTTATTGGTAGGGGTGGACTTGTGAAGCCCATTGCCTCTGGTGTTTACAGAGTGAACGAAACTATGAGGACCGACCTGCTTGAGTGTAAACGTGGTGAGCATGCAAGTAATCTTGGGGCACTTATTGCTGCTGATGTGGCTAAACAGCTGCCATCGGCTCAGGCATTTATTGCAGATCCTGTGGTTGTAGATGAGCTTGAACCCCTAGCTAGATTTTCGGGTCACCCTCTTTTTGAGAGAAGATCTATTTTCCATGCCCTCAATCAGAAAGCTGTTGCACGCTCTCATGCTAAATCGATTATGAAGAAATATGAGGACCTGAATCTTATTGTTGTGCATTTGGGTGGAGGTATAACTGTTGGTGCTCACCGAAAAGGAAAGGTTATTGATGTTAACCAGGGTTTAGATGGAGATGGTCCTTTTTCACCCGAACGATCGGGCACACTGCCAGTTGGGCAATTAGTAAAGGTTGCATTTAGCGGTATTTATAGCCAAACCAAGATGAATGAAATGATTTTGGGGAAAGGTGGTATGGTTGCCTATCTTGGAACAAATGATGCTTATATAGCTGAACGTGCGGCAAGAGATGGTGATGAGAAATCGCTTCAGGTATTGCAGGCAATGGCTTACCAGGTATCTAAAGAGATTGGTGCAATGTCTACAGTTTTAAATGGTAAGGTTGATGCCATATTGATAACTGGTGGAATTGCAAATAGTAAATGGTTTTGTAACCTTATTAGTGAGAGTGTTTACCGAATTGCCCCTGTTCACCTCTATCCGGGAGAAGATGAGATGGGCGCATTGGCAGAGAATGCCACTCTTGCGCTTGAGGGTGAAATTGAAATTAAAGAGTATATTTAATTAATGATATATATTTTTAATCCCGATCATGATTTGGCTATTGCCGATTTTAGCCCTAATTATACTCCCCCTGCTTCTATTTTAAAGATGAAGGGGGATTTGGTTGTCTTGCCAATTTGGTACTCTGATAGGCATAAGGTTGTTGCGGATGGTGAGCAGAATATGCATTATTTTGAACATATAAAACGATTGCTCCCCATAAAATCGACTCTAATTAGTAGTGATGATATTATTAACTATGGGGGTACCGAATTAGTCCCATGGGGTTGGAATCCTTTAATAAGGAATAGATTGCTAAAGATAGGTGTTTCTGCAAATGAACTTCCCACTACTGAATACTTAGAGAAACTGAGGGGTTATTCGAACAGGCTGCATGCGGTTGAAATACTTAAGAATCTGCGAGAAGAGAATGATAAGTTAACAGGTGAATCGCATTATTTCACAAACCTTGATGATGTACTTAAATACCTGAACTCAACCACTGGTAATAAAGTGCTAAAGATGCCTGTGTCGGGGAGTGGGAGAGGATTAATATGGATACTTGGTGAGATAACCGATAAACAAACCGATTGGTGCAGGCGCGTGATTAAAAAACAGGGAGGCGTGGTAGCTGAGCCTGTATTTGATAAAGTTTTAGATTTTGCTTTAGAGTTTGAGATCCAATCTGGGAATATTGAGTTTGTTGGTTATTCTTTATTTAAGACAGCCTCTTCGGGTGCTTATTCAGGAAACTATTTGATGTCTGATGGGGCTATTGAGCAAAGATTATCGTCGTATATTCCAATATCACTCTTACACCATGTGCGTGAGTTAGTACAGCAAAATTTGAGTAGTAGGTTTTTTGATTACAATGGGTATGTGGGTGTTGATATGATGATTTGTAGAGATACAAACGAGAGTGTTGTTGAATATAAGATTCATCCGTGTGTTGAGATTAATTTAAGGATGAATATGGGAATTGTGTCACAAATCATTTATAATACTTTTATAGACCCAGGTAGTGAGGGGCGTTATTCAGTAGAGTATTTTAAAAAAGAGGCATCGGCTTTAGTGTTTCATGAAAAAATGCAACGGGAGAAACCGCTGATAATAGAAAAAGGAAAAGTTGTTTCCGGTTATCTTGCGTTAACTCCCGTTACACCAGCCACACATTATGTGGCATTTGTTTTATGCACCACCAACTCTGGGGACTTCTAGTTTTTCAATCAGTTCGGTTGTAGCAGTATCAGAATAGATTCCATATGCATTTACCAATAGTCCTTTAAGATTATGCTTGGGTGATGAAATAGCATAGAGAATACTTTCAATATCTAGATCAGACATATCTTGAAATCGATATACTTCATCAATTTCAAACTCTTCGGGTTTTAGCAAATTTATATTCTCGGCACACTCCAAACCATCGTTTTTTAAGTTGAAGTTTGATGTGTAACCTCTTTTTGCTAATTCATTTATAGCTTCTGATAATGTTGAATAGTTTCCCATAATTTCCTGTTTTTTTAATTCTATTTTTTGAACTCTTCTGCAAAATATTTATAAAACAAAGGAATAGTTCTAATGCCATTATAAAACTGCTCAAGTGGAAAGTTTTCATTTGGTGAATGTATTGCATCTGAACCGAGACCGAAGCCCATTAGCACAGATTTTGTTCCGAGTATCTCTTCGAAAGTAGCGATAATTGGAATGCTGCCTCCAGAACGAACAGGTACCGGTTCTTTACCATACACATCTGTAAATGCTTTTTCTGCTGCTCTGTATGCAGGTAAATCTATTGGACAAACATATGAAGGACCGCCATGTAAATATTCCACCTTAACTCTAACCGACTTGGGAGCTATTCCCTCGAAGTACTTAACAAACATATCGGCTATTTTGTTGTGATCTTGATTAGGTACTAATCGTGTACTTATCTTGGCATATGCTTTTGAAGGAAGAACTGTCTTTGCACCTTCTCCTGTGTATCCGCCCCAGATTCCACAAACATCAAATGTTGGTCTGATGCCTGTACGTTCGTTGGTACTATATCCCTCTTCGCCAAACACCTCTTCTATATCAAGTGATTTCTTGTAGTTCTCAATAGAGAATGGAGCTTTTGCCATCATTTCGCGTTCTGTATCAGAAACTTCAATAATGTCATCGTAAAATCCTGGTATTAATATCTTTCCGTTATCATCCATTGTTTGTGCAATCATTTTAGAAAGCACATTTATTGGATTTGCAACTGCACCTCCAAAAAGACCGGAGTGAAGATCTACATTGGGGCCTGTTACCTCAACTTGCCAGTATGCCAGTCCACGTAGCCCTGTTGTTATTGAAGGTACATCGGGTGCTATCATAGATGTATCTGATACTAAGATGATATCCGACTTCAACAGCTCTTTATTCTCTTCGCAGAATTTGGGCAGGTTGGGGGAGCCTACTTCTTCTTCTCCTTCTATAAGGAATTTAACGTTGCATTTTAGGTCACCAGACTGCACCAGGTATTCGAATGCTTTGGCATGCATAAACGACTGTCCTTTATCGTCATCGGCACCACGGGCCCATATCTTGCCATCTTTTACAACGGGTTCAAATGGTTCTGTATTCCAAAGATGTAATGGGTCTACCGGCATCACGTCCATATGTGCATATACCATTACGGTTGGGGCATCGGGATCGATTATTTTCTCGCCATAGGTAACAGGGTTGCCTTCTGTTTCCATAACTACTGCTTTATCGGCACCTGCAGATAGTAGAATCTCTTTCCATTTCTCTGCAGCTTTGTACATATCGGGCTTGTGCTCGGGCAGAGAGGAGATGGAAGGAATTCGTATTAGTTCAAACAGTTCTTCGAGGAAACGATTTTCATGGGTTTTGACGTAGTTGTTTATTTTTTCCATTTTAATTTTATGTTTTTAGAATTGCAAATTATTGATTAAGGCAAACATACAAAAAACTATTTTTTTAGCCTCTGGTTAGCTATTCTAATTTATAATTTTTTATTCAATTAAATTCCCTTTACATTCATCTTGAGGGTGTATACAGAAGTTCTTGCGGTAATAAAAAGAACATCTTTGTTTTTACCTCCGAAACATAAATTAGAAGGCGATTCGGGCACGCTAATCTCTTTAATTAATTCTCCTGCAGGTGAATATACCCACACCTTTCCCATAGTTAAATATATATTGCCTTGGTTGTCAATTGCCATGCCATCAGACCCTTCTTTTGCAAATAATGTTCTGTTTGAAAGAGTGCCATCTTCCATGATATCATACTTCCATATCTTGCGATCGTTAATATCAGCAACATATAATGATTTTCCGTCTGGTGTACCAATAAGTCCGTTTGGCTGAATATATTTGTCGGAAACTAAGGTAGCTTCGCCTTGGGGTGTAACGTAATATACTCCACGTGTATCTTGAATTTCTGAGTGACCATCCTTCCAATAGGGTCTATGATAGTAGGGGTCGGTGAAATAAATTCCTCCATTGGGTGACTCCCAAACATCATTTGGCCCATTAAGGTGCTTTCCTTCAAAGTCTTCAAATATAACCTTGTACTCTTTGTTCTCGTTAAAAGCAATTATGCGATTAAACTCATCGGCGCAGGATAATAACTCGTCTTTGGCATTAAAGTACATGCCATTTGAGCGTTCTGTGCCCTCTAACCACAGTGAAACTCCTTTTCCCTCTTCCCACACATAAATCTTATCGTTTGGTTGATCTGTAAAATAAACTATGCCCTTAGAGTTAGCTGTGGAGCCTTCTGTAAAAGAATAACCTGTTTCTACTTTCTCTATTTGTGCATCTTTTGCAATTATATCTTTATTTGAATTATTGTTGTTTTGTGCACACATTACAGTAATTGTTATTAATGTAAATAGTAGTGAAATTAGAGTAAGCTTTTTCATATTAAGTTTATGATTCAATTAATTTATTATGATTTTTTATACAACAGGTCTTTGATAACCATTTCGATATGGTCGGGCAAGATGTTTTTGTGCTTCGGAGTGACCAGTGAGTGTGGAATTTCCGTCCCATTTAAGTTTGCTCTCGGTCTCGTAAGCTATCATGGCTAACTGTACTGCGGTAGTAGAATTATGAGCATCTTCTATTTCACAGCTAATCATATTCTTATTGTTTGTTTTTACTGCGTTTATAAATTCAGCTACATGTTTTTCTTGCATATCTGGAGTTGGTATTTCCATTGATGCATGTTCTACATCACGCGTCTTTAATACTATGTTGTTGTCTGAAGCAAAAAGAGTTCCTTTATCTCCATAAAAGAAAACACCATTATTGAACATAGGATTTAAATCGCCTGTTCCCCACATTCTATGTTCCCAAACAACAGGGATACCATTAAATTGCATTATGGCATTTAATGTGTCGGGTGTGGTTATTTTATCTTTTAGTACAAATATACCCCCTGAGGCTTCAACAATTTCCGGCATGTTAAATCCCATAATAGTTCTTATTATATCGATGTTGTGAATTCCCCAGTCGACTAAATGACCATTGCCATATTCTTTTTCAAGTCGCCATGGACCGTGCCCTATTGCAGGACTGTAAGGCAGCAAGGGGGCGGGACCACACCACGCATCCCAGTCGAGTGAAGCCGGAGGAGTTTGTGGTGTTGTATCATGTGTACCGGGATTAAAATGAATATTTGCACCAATCTGATATATTTTTCCAATTTGCCCTTCTTCTATTATCTGTTTTGCTTTTTTAAAAGCTTCATTTTGTCTTCTTTGAAATCCAATCTGTACAATATTTCCTGCCTTTTTAGCAGCATTTACCATTGCTCTGCCTTCATCTACATCATATGCAAGTGGTTTTTCGCAATAAATAGGCAAGCCTTTCTCACATGCGTCAATAAACTGTAATGCATGCCAATGGGGTGGAGTGCCAATTATAACTGCTTCAATGTCTGTTGAGTTTAATAAGTCTTTATACTCTTTAAAGCCTTTTGGTTTAGTTCCTTGCAGGGTATTTAATTCATTAATACTATTATTGAGATGGTCAGAATCAACATCGGCTACAGCAGTTATCTCTACACCTCCTGCTTCTAGGGCTGCCTTGGCAACAACCATTCCATACCAGCCACTTCCAATAAGGCCTACCTTTAAATTCTTATTTTGTGATATTGTAGATACTGATGCTAGACCTTTATTTGAGATGCCAGTTGCAAAAGCCATAGTTGCTATTGATGAGTTTCTGATGAATTTTCTTCTATCCATTTTACTTGTTGTTAATTATCAAACGGTTAATAATAGATTAATGCTAATTAGTAAAACGTATTTGTTGTTGAAATGTTTAATGATATTTAATAGATATAACTATATAGTAAGTAAAATAAAAGTTTTAATATTACAGCCGCCTATATATACCCAGGTATATTCTTCTTAGTAAAGGATTTGAAAACCATAGCTTTTGATTTAACATCCAGCGGAAATTGTCTTTTTTAATCTTTCTGTTATTCCTTAATATTGCTGTTACTTCGGCTAAAATATTGTTTTTTTTGCAATACTCTCTTGTGGTTAAGTTACCATCACCCCTTAAAGTAATGGTATCACCATCAATCTTCTCTATTCGGTGTATTACATAGTTACCATCATCTGTCTTTGCAAGTACGATATTTCCTTTTTGTATAGATTTGTTGTCTATAGGACTGAGTTTGATTTCATCTGTTCTAGGTCTAATGAATGGGAGCATACTGTTTCCTTTTGAAGGAATAACTACATGATACCCAGCATCTATCTCAGTAAGAATATGTGAAAAATATGTTTCGTTTTGTAATATTAATTGCATTTCAGTATAGTCCTAACTTTTATACAGGAACAAATATAATAATTTTAAGGTTTTAATTATAAGTATTGTTTATATAGTAAATGAATTCGATTTTTATATCTTTGTTTTAGTTTTATAATCAATAATATGAAGAAATTTAAACTTAATAGTCTATTTATTTTGATGGCTGGGTTAATGATGGCTTGCACTACAAATAATAAAAGTATAAATGATATGCAACTATCGGGTAATATATCCGAAAAGGTAGTTGCCGAGACAATCACAGAGTTGAAAGATTCGCTAGGTGATAATTATACTTTTAGAATAGAACGAGGTGTAAAACAGGTAGCCGCTTTGTGGCGTGAGTCTGATGGTTCGCAAGATGATTTTGTACAGTTTTGTATGAGTTCCTTTGTTTCAGAAGATAGTCAGCTTGAATTATTATACAACACATTGGAAAGAAACTTTGAAGTGATTAATGGCTATTTTCATAAAATGAACGTTGAGCTGAAAATGCCATTACAACTAGTTGGACCTGATATCAGCCCGGTTGACATGATGTTTGGGAGCTATAGTAGTTCATCACATTTGACAGAGGATTTATATTCTAATAAAATTGCTTTTCTAACTGCACTTAATTTTCCATTCTACTCACTTGATGAAAAGACCGAGCTTGGTGAAAATTGGAGTCGCAGGGAGTGGGCATATGCACGTATGGGCGATAGATTTACTTCACGTGTTCCTTCTGATATCCAGCAACATATTTCTAAAACAATGACTGAGGCTGATACTTATATCTCCGACTATAATATTTTTATGGATAAGCTGAGGAATGATGATGGTATTCAACTTTTCTCTGATAATATGAAGTTGATATCTCATTGGGGACTTAGAGATGAATTGAAATCTAATTATGCGGATATAGATAACGGTTTGGAAAAACAGCGTATGATATATCGTGTTATGGAGCGCATTATTGATCAATCGATTCCAACACAAGTTATAAATAGAGGTGAGTTTACATGGAATCCTTTCTCCAATGAGATATTAAATAATGGTGAAAAAGTAAGTGTCATTCCTGAAGAGACTGGCAGATATGAGGTATTCATTAAAAATTTTCAGGCAGTTCGACAGCTGGATCCTTATTCTCCTCATTATAAAACACAACTTGATCGTTCTTTTGATGGTACAATGGAGATTCTTCAAAAAGATGTTGAGAATTTATTCTTAGGACTGGTATCATCGCCGCTGGTAAAAGAGGTGGCGGAACTTATCAAATTGAGATTAGGGCGCGACTTACAGCCTTTTGATATTTGGTATAATGGTTTTGGATCTGACAAAAGTATGGGTGAAGAGGAGTTAAACGCTATTACTTCTCACAAATATCCTAATGCTGCAGCATTAGAGGCAGACTTACCAAATATATTAGTGAAATTGGGATGGTCTACCGAAAAAGCAAATGAGATAAGCTCGCTTATAACAGTTGATGCGTCACGTGGAGCAGGTCATGCATGGGGATCAGCAATGCGAAATGATGTGGCACGCTTGCGTACAAAAATTGGTGAGAGTGGTATGGATTATAAGGGGTATAACATTGCTATACATGAGTTTGGACATAATGTAGAGCAAACCATTACAATGAATGATGTTGATTTATATATGTTAAATGGTGTGCCTAATACTGCATTTACTGAAGCTGTAGCTTTTCTGTTTCAGAAACGAGATTTGGAACTTATTGGATTGCAAAATCCTAATCCGGAAGATGAGTATTTTGAGGCATTGGCAACTTTCTGGAACTCATATGAGATTATGGGTGTTTCTCTTGTTGATATTCAGGTATGGGAATGGTTATATGCAAATCCTGATGCAACTCCTGCACAGTTAAAAGAATCTGTTATTTCCATTGCAAAAGATGTATGGAACAAGTATTATGCTGAGGTATTGGGCGGTGAAGATGAAACTTTACTGGCAATATATTCACATATGATCGACAATCCGCTTTATCTTCCAAATTATCCTATTGGCCATTTGATAAGTTTTCAGATTGAGCAAGAGGTTGAAGGAAAGAATCTTGCAAGCGAGATGGATAGAATGTATACGCAAGGAAGCATTGTTCCTCAAATATGGATGAAGAATGCTGTGGGTTCGCCTATCTCTATTGAACCATTGCTGAGTGCAACAAAAGAAGCACTTAAAGCAATTAAGAATTAAACGGCAAATAAACTTCTATTATACTTATAATTAATGTCGAAAGCAATTGTTCTTACAGACCGAGTGAAGTTTTTACATTCTGAGATGAAGGAGTGGATGGACTATATGCATGCAAATCCTGAGCTTTCAATGGAAGAGTATAGTACAGCTGGTTTTATTGCAGAAAAACTCACATCGTGGGGATATACTGTAGTAGATAAAGTTGGGAAGCATGGTGTTGTGGCAACGTTAACCGTTGGTGATGGAAAAAAATCTATAGGTTTACGTGCCGATTTTGATGCTTTGCCTATACAAGAGGAGAATAATTTATCGTATAAAAGCACCAAAAATGGTGTAGCTCATTTATGTGGACATGATGCTCATACAACTATGTTGTTAGGTGCTGCTAAGTATTTGGCAGAAAATAGAAATTTTAATGGTACTGTCAGACTAATATTTCAACCAGCCGAAGAAACAATGCAAGGTGCAAAAGCCATGATTGAAGATGGTTTGTGGGAACGATTTCCGGTTGATACTATTTATGCAATGCATAATATGCCTGGCTTTGAGTTAGGGAAGTTTTATTTTAGAGAAGGTGAAACTATGGCAGCTGTTGACAATTGGGAGATTGTATTAACAGGAAAAGGTACTCATGGATCAACACCTGAACAAGGAGTAGATCCAATAGTATGCGGCGCTTCATTAGTAATGGCATTGCAGACAATAGTTAGTCGAAATGTTTCTCCATGGAACAATTGTGTAGTTAATGTTGGTTCTTTTCAGTCTGGGCAAGCGGGTAATGCTGTGCCTCAGAGGGCAATATTGCGAGTTAGTATTCGTAATATGGATAAAGATATTCGTAAGCTTGTTCTTAAAAGGATACGAACTATTGTAAAAACTCAATCTGAATCTTTTAATTGTGAATATGAAATAATTGAAGGAATTGCGGGATCCGTATTAGTTAATACCCTTGAAAATACTCAATGGTCAGCTAAGGTTGCTACTAATATCTTTGGCGAAGAAAATGTAGTTTATGGTATGCAACAGTTTATGGGTAGTGAAGATTTTGCTTTTATGTTAGAAGATAAACCAGGCAGTTATTGCATGATTGGAAATGGAGAATCACAGATGTTGCATCACCCTGGTTATATCTTTAATCAAGATCTTCTGCCAATTGGAGCAGGGTATTGGGTGGGTTTGGTGCAGGAGTATTTGACTATTTCTTAGTAATGATACTTTTGAATAAATCATATGCCGATAGAAGGAATTGATGTCTGGTTTGCTTTATCTTTTGTTGCTCGTTTAATAAATCAGACTGTTGAATATACCCTTTGTCGAATTGCATTTGAATAGCAAGGGAGTTTTGTTGGCTCATTTCCCAATTTTGTTGATTGAGTTGATAGTTTTCTTCTCTTATACGAAGTAATGTTAGCTCTTTCAGCCTTTCTTTATTGCGGTTATTACGTATGTCACGGAGGTTTTCTGACTCAATCAGTTTTCTTAAACGTAAACGTGATACTTCTTTAGCAGTTGTAAGGGATTGTGTAATTGGCACTCTTATTGAAAGTCCGATATAACTATTCCCTCTCCAGTAATTATTATTGAAAAGAGAAAGTTCGTTATTATAATAATTTGTGCCATAGTAACCATTTAAGGTTAGCGTGGGAGCAAATTTTAGCGATGCTGATTTTATTTGTAATGCAGCTAGATCAACTACCTGCTGCTGCCTTGCCTCTTCTAAGTTATAATAATCAGACTGTAATCTCTGTTTAATTTTTTGAAGGAGTGTTTGAATATCCTCTTGCAATATAAGAGTTTCGATATTTTCAGTTGTGACATCCATACCAATAAGGTAAAGCAGTTCTGCTTTGCGATCAGTTACAATCTTTTCAGCTTCAAGATAGTCGACATACGAGTTATTAAAGGCAGTATGAGCATCGTTTTTCTGTGATAAGCTAATCTGTTCTTTAAGGTAAAGAGTGTTTGCATTACTAAGTAAACTAGCATAATAGGCAGTATCACCTTTAAGTAACAGTTGCTGCTCATTTGCAATAACGCACTCTGCATACGCAAGCGCTACTTTTTCTCTTAATTCTTCTTCGGAAATTAGAGCATCGAACTCTTGAATTTTTAATTGATGCCGCTGTTCTGCTACACTATTAAGCTTCTCGGGATTAAACAAATCGTAATTGAGATTTACACCTGCCGAGGAGTTCCATTTGGTATTGAATTTTAAATACATTAATTCACCCTCTTGAGCCGAAGGATCAAATACGTTAGCTGGAACTGGTGTTGCTGGAATTACAAGATTTCGTCTAACATCACTAGTAAGATAAATGTTGGGAATATATTGTAATTGGCTCTCTTTAACAGAGATGCTGGCTTCGTTTAATTTTATAATCTCAATATTGAGAGTGGGAGAATGCTCAGTAGCATAATTTATTGCATCATCCAGTGTGAGCATCTTATCAACCTCTTGAGCAAATATTGAGGTTGAGTAAAACAATATTAATATGAAAACTATTTTTTGCATTGAAATCTATTTTCTCTTTTATATTCTATGTTTTATCTGAAAACTGATGACGGCTCAACAGATTTGAGTTTACGTATCGAAAAATAAGAACTTCCTACAGAAATAATAATAGTTGTAAAAAACAAAAAGCCTAAAAGTGCGGGGGAGAGACTGATTATTAGTCCGCCCTTTGCCATTCCTATCTTAGATACAACCAGCAAAATAAGAGATACAAAATAACCAAAAACTGCATAAATAATTGATTGTGTTAATACCAACCTAGTAATATAACTGTTGGATGCACCAATTGCTTTCATCGTTCCGTAATCCTTTATACGATCGTATGTTGCAGAATACATAGTGAGGCCAATGATAAAAAACCCACTTATTATTCCAAATAGAACCAGAGTTGCAAAACTCATTCCCATGTTGTTTGCAGTCATAACATTTACAATAGTATTCGTTCTGATTTGATCTGCAGGCCATGCTTTCAGATCGGGCGCATTATTGTTTATCTGTGAAACAACAGCTTCAATTTTGCTGTGATCGGGAACAGTTACAATAATTCCACTTACTTGTGATGATAGCATTCCAGAATAGTAACGAGCTTTATCTGCAGTTGTATATATTAGAGGAGAGGTAAACCCTTTTGCATCCTTGGTTATTACACCCACTATTGCAGTTTTGCCATTAATTTCAAAACGAGTACCCAACTCTATATCATAACCTAATGTTTTATTATCGTAAAAATCTGTAGAAACAATTTCAGGAGCAGCAAGACTTTGAATTGTTCCCGAATAAACCAACTCGCTATAAGGACCAGCTGCCAGTGCGGGATAGTCGCTTCCGATAATCATAATAGGAGCATCCTTACCATTTGGAAACTTAACAGATGCATTTGTTATGACAAAGCCATGTGTGTCTGTTACATCATCAAAGCTTCTTAACTGATTTACCCATCGCACATCAAATGGTGATAATTGGTTAATATTTTCCGTTTGCTTCTTCACTACAAATACTTGAGAGTAAAAAGGATTAGTATTTCCAACTATGCCTCCAATAATATTTGCAAGATAAAAGAACATTCCCAGTTCAATCCCTATCAAATAAATGCTGATAATGATTGCAGTGAGAATTCCCATACTTTTCGATTTTTCGTATTTTACAAATTTAAAAGCGGTTGAGAGCATAATCTTTTAGTTTAATTGTACACTACACTCCACTTTCGACTCTATAAATAGAGTTTTATTTGTCCGGTTTAGTGAAACTTCAATTTCACGAATACGTCTATCTTCTAAATCTGTACCTCCATCTGAAAAGAGTGATTTCTTCTTTAAGTCGGGTGATATACGTATAATTTCACCAATTGCAGCAATATCTGCACTGCTAGGCAATTTAATTATACAAGTTTGGCCTAATTTTAAATAGTCAGCAAAAAGTTCATCAATTTCAACTAAAACGACAAGGGGTTTATTTGGCGATATACGCGCATATTGTTGATGCAAATTAAGTGCCTCTCCAACTTTAGGTGCCAGGTCTAATAACATACCATCTATAGGTGCATAGAACTTAGTCTTTTCGAAATCATTTGCTCTTGTTGCTTGTTGAATCTTAAGTTCGGAAAGCTGAGATTGTTGTAATCTTAAATCGTTCTCAGCTTTTTTTAATTGCTCACCACTCTGATTAAACTCGTTTTGTAATAATCTCACACTCTCGCCTGTAGTAGCTCCAACTTCAAGTAATTCTTTGGCATCATTTAGCAAACGTAGTTTTTCTGAATGTGCAATACGTTCTTGTGCAAGAGCTATTTGTGCAGATTCAACTGAAAGCTCTTGTGATTTAATTCTTGTATTTGCTACATTAACCGATAATTCTTCATCAATGCTGTTTAAGGTAAGAATCAAATCTCCTTTATTCACACTGTCGCCAGCATTCACAAAAATTTCATTTACAATTCCGGATGCAGGTGCAGCTAAATTAACAACTCCGCCGTAAGGAGCTACTTTGCCAATTCCAACTATCTGCGATGGCGTAAGTTCTGTTGTTACAGGTTCAGACTTTTCCTGTTTATTTCCACATGCAATTAAAAGCATTAATATCAAAAAGAGGGCTATTTGTCTTTTCATTAATATTTGAGTTTCATTGAAACAATTTTATTGTTTCAATTATATGTTTTATTCATTTCAAACGATAGGTTCTATATATTAAATCATCTTATATAAAGGGAAGTACTAAAAATCACCCTATTAAAGTAATTAAAAATCATGTTCAATTGCAGTTTCGCTAGTTCTTCCTTCCGACACATAGATGGTGCGGTTGGCATATTTTTTTAATCTAACATCATGTGTTACTACGATAACTGCCTTATTCTCTTGAGATAATTGGCTCAGCATTTCCATTACCATTTTTGCGCTTTTGTGGTCTAGAGAGGCAGTGGGTTCGTCACAAAGAATAAGTTGCGGATTGGTTACAAGAGATCTAGAAATAGCAATCCTTTGTTGCTGACCTCCACTAAGATTTCGCGGAAGGTTATTTATCCGGTCTTCCATGCCAAATCTGCTAATCAGTTCCATTGCTCTTTTTTTTGCTTCTTTACGTTTCACTCCCTGAAGTAATAAAGGTTCCATCACATTTTCTAGTGCATTTAGAGGAGCTAGAAGGTTAAACCCTTGGAAAACAAAACCTATATGTTGTAGTCGTAAATTAGCTAATTCTTTTTCAGAAAGATTATTAATGCAAGTTTCACCAACCCACACTTTACCCATAGTTGGATAGATTACAGACCCCAAGAGTGATAATAAAGTTGTTTTACCTGAACCTGAAGGACCAACCAAAAGTGTAATCTCACCTGTCCTAAACTCAATAGTAGTTGGCTGTAACGCTACAATAGTTGATTCGCCTGTAATATATTCTTTTCCAGCTTCTGACAGTCGTGCTGCAATTTCCATAATATTAATTTGAAACAACAAATGAAATCATTTTATAACTCTTCTGCAAATAAAACATAGGATAAACAGTCATGATTTTTTGTCTATCTATTTGATGCTTACTTATCTTTGATTATATTTGTTTAGAAGCTGTTCTCAAAATTTACTCCATTTTTCTTAATCTAACTTCTATTCCATAATCTTCTAATCTGCTCTTTATTGGTTTTACATCAGTATCACCAAAGTGGTAAGGATATAAAATCTTGGGAGAAAACATATTAGCTGCATTGATGGCTTGGTCAACAGTCATTGTATATGGTTGATTTACCGGTAGAAATGCAATATCGATATCTTTTAATTCTTTCAACTCAGGGATATCTTCAGTATCACCTGCAATATATATTCTAACATCTTCTATGTTAACAATATAACCATTATCGCGATGACGTGGATGAAATTTCTCTCTACCTTCTGTAGTATTATATGCTGGAACCGCCTCAATTTTAATATTCTCTGTCAGATGTAAACTATCTCCGTTTTTCATAACATCTCCTTTAGAAATTATATCCCTGCTCGATTGATTGATAATTATCCTTGTATTGTTTTTAGTGAGCTGGTTAATTGCCACAGAATCTAAGTGATCGCCGTGTTCGTGCGTTATAAGAATAAAATCAGCTTTTGGAAATGTTGAGTAATCGGCAAACATGGTTACAGGGTCCACTTGAATTTGTAAACCTTCATATGTAATCATAAGTGAACCATGCTTAATAAATGAAATAATAACATCTTTATTGCTTTTGGTTTTAAAAGTGTCCTTTTCTAAGTCATTAGCCATGAGTATGTGCGAGAAAACAATGCATATAGTTATGAACAAATATTTAAGTTTCATATTAAATGAGATTAAGTGTGATTTAATTGATAGCTTATCTTCTGAAAAACAAGCTGAAGAGTAAACTTGTTCAATATCATTGACACTTTAAACCTCTTAAGATCTCCCTTTTACCGGGAGGTCCGGGTAGTCGTTCCATACGAAACCCTTCATTCTGCAGTATTCTTCTAACTACACCTTTAGCACAATATGTAGTAAATACCGCACCCGTGTCGCAAAGTGAGAATATTTTATTAAAAACATCAATAGTCCACATTTCAGGTTGCTTCTCTGGCGCAAAAGCATCAAAATAAACAATATTAAACAATTTGCTAGAATTAAATTGCACTGGATTACTAAAATCGATTTGCTGTTTAAGCAATGTGAATTTAGGTGTAATATCTATATGCTTTTCCCATTCAGAATTGTGTAGTCGAAGAAAAAGATCTGTTATATTTTCCTTTTGTTGTAGATGATTCTTGCTTAATAGAGTAGGGTAATTTAGTTGTTTTGCATTCTCAATAGTTACAGGATATAATTCCAAGCTATTATAAAATACATTAATTGATCTCATTTCACTTTCAATTAAAGTTAACAAAGCATTTAATCCCGTACCGAAACCAATTTCCAAAATATTTATAGTCTGCACCGGTTGTAGATTATTTTTATATGAATTATTCAAATAGTATTCAAGCCCTGCATTAATGAAAATATGGTGAGACTCCTGAATAGCACCATTTACTGAATGATAATGTTCATTAAGCTCAGGCACAAAAAGTGTATGTGAACCATCATCTGTGGTTTTTATCTGATGTAGCATCCGTTTAATAATAAATATAATCTTTTACAATCGCAATGATTTAGTGGTGTACAAACAAAATTAGGAAATCTTTGTTTAGTATTTCCATCATCGGTCTAAAATTATTACTTTTGTCACTTAAATGACTCATCTCCATTAATTATCTAAAGATTAAAAATGCAACAAAAATATATATCTCTTCTTATATTAATAATAATCGCTTTTGTATTTCTTGACTGCAGTGAGGGCAATAAATCAGAGAAAACGGAAGATAAAACTATCCTAACAGTTACAATTGACCCACAGCGTTATTTCTTAGAGCAGATAGCAGGCGATAATTTCACAATTAACACATTAGTTCCACCAGGAACAAGCCCCGAAACCTATGAACCTGCACCTTCAGTGATGGTTGATATGAATAAAAGTAAACTATATTTTATGATAGGAGACTTGGGCTTTGAGAAGGTATGGAGTAAACGGTTGGCAGAAAATAACCCTAATATAAAAATTATTGATTGTTCTCGAGATCTTAGTCTTATAGAAGGAGTTGAGCATAATCATACTGATGATCATGGTCATTCTCATTCTCATGGAGGTTTAGATCCTCATATATGGTCGTCCCCAGCCGCTGTTAAGGAGATGACTCAAATAATGCTTAATTCAATCATAGAATTTGATCCAGAGAATGTAGAGACATATCTTTTAAATTATAGTAATTTTATCAAGAGGGTAGATAGTACAGATAGTATTATAAAAGAGCTCCTTGCTGATATACCCACCAGATCATTTATTGTTTTTCACCCTTCCCTTGGATATTTTGCACAACAGTATAATCTAAATCAACATAGTATAGAGTTTGAGGGAAAGAATCCTTCACCTTCTCAAATTAGAATGCTAATTGACGATGCAGGCAAAGAGAATATCAAAACAGTATTTATACAACGAGGTTTTGATGAAAAAAATGCCGAGGTGGTGGCTAAGGAGATTGGTGCAGATATTTTTGAAATAGATCCATTGAGTTACGAGTGGGATACTGAGTTGATAAAAATAGCAGAGATTTTGGCAAGAGATAAAGCTAAAGATTGATTATATTGTAGAATATTTAGTATGAAGAAATTAATAGAAATAAATAGTCTTACAGTAGGATATGAAAATAAGCCGAATGTACTTAATGATGTCTCACTGACAATATATGAAGATGATTTTTTAGGTGTAATTGGTCCCAATGGTGGAGGTAAAACCACCTTGCTCAAAACTATACTAGGACTCATAAAACCCCAATCGGGTTCTATAAATTATTATGATAAAGGAATGAAAGTCCCTTCTCTTAACATTGGGTACCTTCCTCAAATTAATCAGGTAGATAAAAAGTTCCCAATATCGGTTTCCGAAGTAATACTTTCAGGTATAACACCCGAAAAGAAATTTTTTAGACGATACAGCACAGAAGAGAGAAATAGAGTTGTACATGTGTCAAATCAGCTAGGAATTTCTTCCATTCTTAATCGTGCAATAGGAGAACTATCCGGTGGTCAGTTGCAAAGAGTACTTTTAGGACGAGCAATTATCGATAATCCCAAACTTATAATACTTGATGAACCCAGCACCTATGTGGATAAACTTTTTGAAACTGATTTCTATAAATTATTAGGTGAAATAAACAAGTCTATTGCAATTATGCTTGTTTCTCATGATGTTGGTACCATTATATCACTTGTTAAAAATATTGCATGCGTAAATTTAGGGTTACATTATCACTCAGGAAGCGATATTTCTAAAGAGTGGCTTTCAACTGCATATCAGTCGTGTCCAATTGAGCTGATAGGTCATGGCTCTTTCCCACACAGGGTTCTACTAGAGCATGATCATATAGAAAGTGATACAAATTCAATTCAATAGGTATCATAAACAAAATGATAGATATAATTTTGATAATTATTGCAGCACTCCTCTTATTAGTTGGAGCAGTGGGCACTATTGCACCAATTATTCCCGGTCTACCACTTAGTTGGGGAGGATTATTAATCTTAAAATTCATACCTTCCACACAGGATAATATAAGCTGGACTACTATTATTATTTTGGCCGTTGTAACACTGGTTATAACAATTCTTGATAATGTATTACCAGTATGGGGAACAAAAAAGATGGGTGGTAATAAACAGGTGGTATGGGGGGCAACTATAGGACTTCTTGTTGGTTTCTTTCTAGGTCCCTGGGGAATAATATTTGGTCCTTTTATAGGTGCTTTTATTGGCGCAATAACTACTGGAAATAGATTAAAAAAAGCCACCAAACAAGCCTCCGGTGCATTTGGAGGCTATTTGGCGGGACTTCTATTAAAACTAATTGTAATAGGATTTATAATCTTTTTCTTCGTTCGAACATTAATTGTTAATTAAGTATTCTGCTATTTGAACAGCATTTAATGCTGCGCCTTTACGAATTTGGTCAGAAACAGTCCAAAATGTTAATCCATTTTCATTTGATATATCTTTCCTTATACGACCAACATACACAGGGTCTGTTCCTTCCAGACCTAAAGGCATTGGGTATTTTTTATTTGCAGGCTCATCAATCAGTTCTACACCATTTGCTTTACTAAAAGCTTCTTTGGCTTCTTCTATTGAAATGGGGCGTTCTGTTTCAATCCAAATTGCTTCAGAGTGAGCTCTCATCACAGGTACTCTTACACATGTTGCGCTAATTTCAATGTCTGAATGCATAATCTTGCGAGTTTCATAATACATCTTCATCTCCTCTTTTGTATAACCGTTTTCAGTAAATACATCTACCTGAGGAATAAGATTATATGCTAGTTGATATGCAAACTTTGACACTGTTGGCTCTACTCCATTCACAAGTTGTTTGTGCTGATCTTCAAGTTCTTGCATCGCAGCTGCACCTGCTCCTGAAGCAGCCTGATAGGTTGCAACATGTGCCTTTTTAATATGTGTAATAGACTCAATTGCTTGCAATGCAATAACCAATTGTGAAGTAGTACAGTTAGGATTGGCAATTATGTTTCTTGGACGATTCAATGCATCTGCACCATTTATTTCAGGTACAACAAGAGGCACATCGTCGTCCATACGAAAAGCACTTGAATTGTCAATCATAATTGCACCATGCTTAGTGATTGTGTCTGCAAATTCAATTGAAGTGCCACCTCCTGCCGATACAAATGCAATTTCTATATCTTTAAAATCGTCATTGTGTAGCAGCTCTTTAACGGTTATATTTTTATTTTTAAATTTATATTCTTTTCCTGCACTTCTTGAAGAACCAAAAAGGACTAAATTATCTACGGGGAAATTTCTCTGTTCCAATACACGTATAAGCTCTTGCCCAACGGCACCACTAATACCCACAATTGCTACATTCATAATGATTGAAATTAATGTTTTTGTTTTTTACAAGAGGGTTTCTCTTGCAATTTGATATCCTAACTCTCTTTTACATTACAAAAATATAAAAATATTTATTTAATAGCTATCTTCTTAGTGAATTTACCAATTTTTATAATGTAGTATCCTTTAGGGAGTGAAATGTTATATTCATTTGTGCCTGATTTAAGGCGTCTTGTATATACTTTCGCCCCCATAATATTATAGATTTCCAGTATATTATCTGTGGGAAGGTTTTCAATGATAAGTCTGCTTTCAGTGAAAACTACTTTTAAGCTATCTTGAAAATTGTTTTGAAGAATTTGGTCTAATTGTTTTTCCGAATTATATACATCGTCATTCCCATAAGAACCTAGGGTTGTTAATAGGATTACTAATGTAAGTATAGTACGGAGAATCATAATTCAAATATTTTTCCTTCATTAGCAAGCTCTGTTTCCGGAAATACTGTAATAGCTTCTTTTAACAGGAAACCCAATTCATTATACCGGGAAGAGTAATGTCCAATAACCAGCTTTTTAACATTAGCCTCCTTTGCTATCTCAGCTGCTTGCCGTGCAGTAGAGTGATATGTCTCTTTTGCTCTAAGGAGTTCGCTTTCAGCAAATGTAGCCTCGTGATATAGTAAATCCACATTAGCTATATATGGTATTATTTCAGGCGCATATGCAGTATCAGAACAATATGCATATCTTTTTGCAGGATTTCCGCTATAAGTTAATATATCGTTCTTTATTACCTCTCCATCTGGTTTAACAAAATCAGCTCCATTCTTAATGTCATAAATATGTGTAAACGGAATTTGATGAAATTCAATCATTTCACGAATTATATGTCTGGGCGACTCCTTCTCTTCAAAGATAAATCCATTAGTGTCTATTCTGTGATTCAATGGGAAAGAACTTATCTTAATAGATCTGCTTTCAAATATAACCTCTTCTTTGTAAGGATTCAACGGGATAATATTTACTTTAAAGGTTAGGTGTCTTCCCATATATGCCGCAAGAGGTGCAATCAAAAAGTCAATTTCCTTATGAGCATATATATTAAGGTCGTTTTTTCTTCCCAAAAGACTTAAAGTTGAAATTAGTCCAGGCAATCCAAATATATGGTCGCCGTGCAAGTGAGAAATAAAAACAGAGTGAAGCTTGCCAATTCTTGTTTTGAACCTTCTCATTTGTAGTTGAGTACCTTCGCCACAATCTATCATGAATAACTTATTGTTTATATCAACAAGTTGCGAAGGTGGGTTATGTAACGTGGTAGGCATAGCAGACCCACATCCAAGAATAGTTACTTCAAATTTTGTCATATTACCTAATGCCGATCAATTTATGAGTCTGCAGACTTAAAGCCCAAGTTGGGTTTTCTTTAATTAAAGAAATACAATAATCAACATTCTCCTGAATTATAACACTGTCGTCAAATATTGGACTTAGTAAATATCTTTCAGTCTTAGGTAGAATTGATATATCTGGAAGAGGGTCACCTTTCATTATTGGAAAACGCAACTCATCCACTTCGGGAATAAGCTCCTTTACTTTCTCGAAGTTCTGCTTGGGGCTACATGTTATATAATCTATGCCATTAGGCACTCTTTTTGTTCCATTAGTCTCTATAGCCTGCTTATAGCCCCTTTCCTTAAATAAAGCTACAATTTTATCATTAAGTTGCAAAGTTGGTTCACCTCCTGTCCAAATAATCCATTTGCATCCAAACTTATCAATATCATTAAGCACCTCATCAATTGTCATCTTCACACCATGCTCAAAATCTGTATCGCAGAAGCTGCATGCAAGATTACATTTGGCAAGTCTTATAAATATAGATGCTTGTCCCGTTCTACCCCCTTCACCCTGAAGCGAGTAGAATATCTCATTTACATTTAGGCTCATATATTGCCGATGTTTTAGGTGTTTCACTTACTTCAACTGCATACAGTTCGGGTAGCTCAGGTTTAAACTTATCATATAGCATCTTTGCAATATTTTCTGCGGATGAGTTCAGAGGCGTCATTATATCGTTTAAGTTTCTGTGATCCAGCTTATAATCAATATATTCTTTCACTATTTTTAGCTCGTTATAGTCTCTTACAAAGCCTTGTGGATTCAACTCTTCTGAGCATAAATGAACAGTAACAACATAATTGTGCCCATGCAGTCTGCTACATGGATGATCATCTGGAAGTCCAAATAATGAATGTGCGGCCGAAAAAGAGAATTCTTTACTTATTTTATACATAGAATTAAGAAGTTTCCAGAACCTATCAATTTTATTTTAATTCTAGCCAGGTTCTGAGTGGATAATGGTCTGAATGCTTTATCTTATCAACTTTAGATCTATATGCCTTAATGTTTTCACTATGCAAAATATAATCGATTCGAAAATGAAACAGATCTTCATTATATGTAATACCTGGACCAAATGCAGTTGAAATATAAGCATCATCCATTCCTTTCTTCATTTGATTGTATGTGTAAGAAATTGGAGTATCATTAAAATCACCGCAAATAATTGTTCCTTGAGTACCTTGCGTTTCTAAATATTGTTTAACTTTTTTTACTTGATTAGCTCTGGCACGATATGCACTGCCTAATCTGTTGCGAATGTTACTTGTAACTGTTTCCAGTCTTACAGAATCTGAGTTCTGAATAAAATCACTATAAAGCTTTTTATCTTCTGCCCTAATACTGTTAGATTCCAAATGTACATTAGCCACGCTGTATTTTTTACCATCAATATTTATGGTATAAATAGCTGCACCATTGTATGACGATTCAAATACAACTTCATGAGTCTCTTCAATAGGATATTTTGAGAAACATGCCAAGCCGAAGATATGATATTTTCCCGAAGATTCCAAACCTGTTACAGATCTATAAGGGTACTTGTTTAGTAGTCTGTTAACATCTTTTTGTGAGAAAATAGATTGTCCTGTTTTACTCACAAAGTACTCTTGCAAACAAACTATATCTGCATCAGTTGAAGCTATATAATCAAGTATGGGATGATCTACAGCATCTTTATTTCTTTCACTAATAAACCCCTGAACATTATAAGTAAGAATTTTAATAGCACCCTGTGGAGGTTTCGGAGAGTTTATATTAATGGGAAAAAATGTTGTTATAGGCTTGTAGCAAATAACTAGAGCTAAAAGACATATAGCTAATTGCTTCCATTTCGAGAAGAAAGCCCAAAATAATAAGTACGCTATATTAAGAAAAAATATAAAAGCAAATCCAAGACCTATATATGAAAAAAGGTTTGTTTTAAGAGTCGAAACATTCCATGATAAAAAAGAGCAGAAAAGTAAAATTATTGCCACTATGTTCGTGGCAAAAATAATCCAGGTAATAAACCTTCTTAATCCACCTTTATTATTTTTTACTCGCATCAAAAAGCTTTCTTTTTTCTTCTGACGATAAACCGCTATAGCCCGACTTTTTCAATTTATCTAGAATTGCATCAATCTCTTTCTCTTCAGACTGTTTTCTTTCATTATAGTCCCAATCCGATTCAGTTCGGGAATAAGTCACCTTCATCTTAGCTTTCTTTTTCCTTGGCTTAAATAATGCTACAAACCCATCAATAACTTTACTCATCCACTTAGTTATGTCTCTTCCGTTATGATATTGATTTGCAAATAAATATCCCAATAAAGCTCCCCCTATATGAGCAACATGGCCTCCAGGGTTAACTGGACTTCCAAGAGACATGAAATCGAGGATGAAAGCAAATATTGCAATATAAACAATTTTAATCTCACCAATAAAAAGCAGCTTCAACTTTAAATCGGGCTTATAAAATGCGGCTCCCATAACAATGGCCATAACTGCTGCCGAAGCACCAATCATCCATCCTCTATCCATTCCAAGATAATAAGGTATTGTATTGAATGCAATAATATATAGAATAGCACCAGCTAATCCACCCAGTACATAAAGACTACCAAGCGTTCTCCCTGTAAAATACTGCAGGAATATTTTTCCAAACCAATAAAGCCACAGCATATTAAAAAGAATATGCAAAAACCCTTCATGTACAAACATGTACGTAGCCAGAGTCCAAATTCTATTTATTAGTAAAGGGATATAAGAAGGAACTCCAAGTAGAGTTATCAGATCGAGTGAGTAAATATTGAAGAGTATGAATATAACACCAATAACCTTTAATATCACAAAGACCAATACATTAATAATAATTAGCCTGGTTAGTACACTGCCACTCTTATATATAGTTTTTATTCTTTCAATAAAATTTGCCATAGCCCTTGTCTTTTTTTCTCCAATAGAGTATCATGAATATTCCAAACAACATGCCACCTAAATGAGCAAAATGAGCAACATTGTCTCCTGTTCTATTGGCAACACCAAAAAGCAGTTCTATTAATCCGTATCCAATAACAAACCACTTTGCTTTAATTGGAAACGGAAATGGTATTATAAATAGTTGAGCATTGGGAAATAACATGCCAAATGCCAATAGTATACCAAATACAGAACCAGAAGCCCCTACCGTAATGCTATTAACCATAGAAAACATCTCGGGCGGTAATTCTGCACTTATACGTATGTACATAACCAATAATTGAACCAAACCAGCTCCAATACCAGTTACCATATAATAAGTTAAGAATCTTTTTGGTCCCCAAACCTGTTCAAGAGTACGTCCAAACATAAATACCGCAAACATATTAAAAAATACATGCGAGAATGAGAATGGGTCGTGCAGGAACATGTAAGTTATCAGTTGATAAAACCTAAAGTTATCTGAAGCAGGAAAGTGAAGCCCAAACTGTTGCGTTAAGTCGACATCCGTTCTCCTAAGCAATACAAACTGTGCCAACCATATTATCACATTTATGATAAGTAAGTTTTTGGTTACTGTTGGCAAATTTCCAAAATTATTTCTAGATGTATTCATTATCCAAATCTACTGTTGAAGCGCAAAATTACGTATTTTTTCGCATCATATGTGGTTTTATGCAACATAAATAATAAATTTTCAAGAAAAACAAATACTTTTTAGCTTTTTTCTTGATTGTTTACTTTTAATCATTTATATTTGACAGCAAATTAGGGCTCAGCCTTGAAAATAAATTTATTAATTTCTTTATTTATGTTTTCTTATGAATAAATCAGAACTAATTAACGCTATCGCCGATAAATCGGGTCTTAGCAAGGTAGATTCAAAAAAAGCGTTAGACGCAACTCTCGAAACTATTGCTGAAGAAGTAAAAGCAGGTGGAAAAGTAGTTTTAGTAGGTTTTGGAACTTTTTCTGTATCAGAAAGAAGCGCCAGAAAAGGTATCAACCCACGTACAAAGCAGCCAATTGATATTCCTGCCAAGAAGACAGCGAAATTCAAAGCAGGCTCAGAGCTATCTAGTCTTTAATAATTTAGCTAAAGAAATAAAAAAGGAACTAACAAGGGTTGGTTCCTTTTTTGGTATTATACAACCGTTCGGTATAATTTCGTTGCAAATTTACAGAACGGAATAAAAAATTAAAATATTAGAGGGCTATTGTTTTCAAAAATGAAAATTTTAAATACCTTTGTGCCCTTAAAAAAATGACTCCGTAGCTCAGCTGGTAGAGCAATTGACTCTTAATCAATGGGTCGAGGGTTCGAGCCCCTCCGGGGTCACATTATTTTAAAGTGCATTTAAGAATATTCTTAATGCACTTTTTTTGGTTTAAACTTAAGTTGTGTAAAATGGACATTTATAATTCAAAATCTATTATATTTGCAAATTACATTATTTGTAAGTTGTTAAATGCAAAGAATATATTTGTTTTTCATCTTCATAATTATCCTTTTGATAAATAGTTCTTGCAAAAAGGCTGATGAGAAGATATGGCTTGATAAATTCACAACATGGGATAGTTTAATTGACAGCATTCCATATGCTATATCAGATAGTTTAAGTTTAGTAGATTACCATAGTTTAAGTCGCACAAACGGTGCATATTATAATCTGCTCAAAGTTATCTCAGACGACAAGACATACGTTGATTTCACAAGTGACTCTACAATTAATAGTGTTGCGGCATGGTATAAAGGGCATAATCCTCAGAATACAAATTATATACGTGCACTTGCATATCAGGGTATTGTGCGTACGCGCATGGGTGTTAAAGATAGCACTGTATATGAACCCCTACGTGAAGCAGACAGGCTATTGCAATCTATGCCAGAGCCCGATCCATCACTTGGATACTTAGTGAATTATTTCCTCGGAAATATACATTATAATAGTAGAAATTACTCTAGTGCTGCTCAATATTATCAGAAAACTCTTGATTACGCGCATAAAGAAAAAGATTCCACTCACATTTTTGATACATACCTAGCATTTTTCTGGAATGAATTACAACAAAAGAATATTGAACACAGTAAGGTGCTTTTAGATTCACTTTCTTCCTTCTATATTCACTTACCTGAAAAAGATTATTATATATTAAATACTCAGTCGGTTTATTATGATGCTATAGGGGAGCCTGAATTAGCTTTAGGGCGGGTTAAAGAACAATTAAAAATATTATATAGACAGAAAGAAAATATCGATGTTTCTCGCCTCTATTTTAATATATCGGGAAGATATATAGGACTAGAACAACTTGATAGCGCCATGGTATATGGCAAGCTAGCCATTGATTTCATTGAAGATCCTAATTTTAGACAGAATCATTTATATTATCAGAATGTTGCTGATATTGCCGAGAAGCAAGGAGATTATTTGATTGCAAACAAATTTAGAAAGGAAGCAGCAGAGCTCTATAAAAATTCTGTTCAGGATAGATTAAATACTCAAATTGCAGAGATAGAGAAGAAGTACGATCTAACTGAGTCAGAAAATATGGCCCTTAGAGCACATCAGCAAACTATGAAAATAATTATTGGTGCACTTATACTCATTATTGGTCTAATTATTATAATAATGAATATACATAGGGTAAGAAAAGATACGAAAATGCAACTTCTAGTTACTGAAAACAAATTACATCAACAAGAATTGCAGTCAGAAATAATGCGAATTGAAGCTCGTAAGCGTAAGTGGTTGATAAAGTTGTATAGTAATATCTCGGGGCGACTAACATTTTTGCAAGATGAATTTGAAAAACTTACACAACGGTATGTTTCTAGTCAGCCCAAGGTATATAAAGATATGCAGAAAATATTAAAAACCACAGATACCGAATTGCGAGATATTAGTGTAACTCTTGCACCAGATGAGCAAACATTTTATAGTTATACATGCATAAAAGATGAGCAAGATATTTTAAATGCTAATGAAAAACTGATACTAATGCTTCTTTCTTGTGAGGCAGACAATCGTCAGCTTGCAACATTTATGAATACCACAATTGAAAGTATTAGGGTCAGAAAATCACAATTAAAGAAGAAAATGTTAGAAAATAACATAGATATATCAATTTTCGGAGAGTAAGTAGCGTTAAAAAGGACAAATTTAAAACCATGATACACAAACACATATATTCATAAAGGGCGTTAAATATCTTAAAGGGTATTGTTTTACATGTCATAAGTGAGTTATTTTGTGTCATAATTCTCCAACAGATTATTTAAACCAAAAAGTATGAAAAAATTAAGTGCTTTAATTTTGATGTTAGTTTGCAGTTTACTAGTATTACCTGCAAACCTTAATAATGAAAGTAATAACAGAGCTCAAGATGACTGGGAAGATAGAATTGAGTTAAGCAGAGAGGGGGGCACTACTCGCGTTGCAAGACAAAGCACGTTTAGTATACAGTCTCGGGTAGCACAACCAGTAGCTGAACCTATAGTTGAAGTATACTCTTCCAAAAATGATCTTCAGGTATTAGTACAAAACTATAGCGGACCAGTTTGGGTTGAGATCTACGGTGCTAGAGGTGCTACGCAAGCAACTTTTCAAATATACGATATGGGTTTTGAGGTTATAAAATTATCAGGCTTAGGTGCTGGTGAATATAACGTTAGGATAACAGTGGGTTCAGAAGTATTTACAGGTAAATTAAAAAAAGGACATAATGGAAAAAGGTAATACAATAAAAGATAATAAAGATAATGTACGCAGGTATATACTTACAGATGTAGAATCTTGCACATTTACTTTTACAGATGGAATGACAAGTAAGGTTAAACCTTCTCCAGATCATGAGATTGTAATTATGAAACTTATTCCTCACTCAACAAAGTCAAAGTCTTTTGAAGATAAAGTTCTTAAAAACTACATGGCTACAAAAAACGTTACCGATTTGTCTGCACTTTGTAAATACGACTGTGTAAGAACATTTACTCGTCATTTCAAGAAAAGTTTCGGTCAAACTCCTTATCAATGGATGCTAGATAGAAAAATGGAAGAGGTGCAGTCTTTAGTTCTAAATTCTGATATAACTATAACTGATATAGCTAAGATGTATGATTTCAAAAGTGTATCTCATCTTGTAAACTTATATAGTAAGCGATTTGGTAATTCTCCTCTTAAGAGTAGATTATCGGATGCGATCTAAATATTACACACTTATTTATTAAAATAAGTACAATCTTCTCTTAATCATTATATTAAAACCTTCAATTATTTTTTTCTTCTAAAAAGGGATTGTTTCTAAACAGAGACAGTCCCTTTTTTTTGCTGGTCACCACTTGCAATTTGGTGTGAATTAATATATTTTTGTAGAAGATGTAATACGAGTTGTAAAAACACTAATTATAAATATTTTATGAACAAAACATTTTTCGTTCTACTTCTATCTCTATTATTTTGTGTGAATGCAAAAACACAAAACAAAACTGACTGGGAAAATCCAGAGGTTTTCGCTGTTAACAAAGAAAACACAAGAGCGACATCCATTCCATATTCCACAGAGGAGTTGGCCATAAAGGATGTTTATGATTCATCTCCTTATTTTCAATCCTTAAATGGCAATTGGAAATTTCATTGGGTGCCAAAAGTATCTGAGGTACCTGAAGGATTTTACGAAGAAAGTTATGATGTTAGCGGTTGGGATGAAATACCAGTACCAGGAAACTGGGAGTTCAATGGCTATGGTATTCCTATGTATGTGAATACCGGCTTCGGATTCAGAGCAAGGCCCCCATTTATAGATAGGGAGTTTTCGCCTACGGGTACATATCGCCATGAGTTTTCAATTCCAGAGAATTGGGATGAGCGGCGTGTATTCATCCATTTTGAAGGTGGAACAAATTCCATGTATCTGTGGGTGAACGGACAAAAAGTAGGTTATACACAGAATTCAAAAAGTCCTGCCGAATTTGACATAACAGCGTATATCAGGAAAGGCCAGAATACACTTGCTTGCCAGGTACACAAATTTAGCGATGGCTCATATCTTGAAGATCAGGATATGTGGCGTTTAGGGGGAATTAATCGTAACGTGTATCTTTACAGTACTGATCAGGTACGGTTATTAGATTATTTTGCTCATCCCGACTTAGATAAAAATTACAAAAATGGACTTTTTAATTTAGATGTTACACTAAAGAATTATACTTCAACAAAGCAATACCATACAGTTGAAGTTTCGTTGCTTGATAAAACAGGTAAGAAAGTGTTTTCACAAAAGAAATCAACTGCCATTCCAGAAAATGGTACTGATGATATCGCTTTTTCCGGAAAAGTATCTAATCCTCTCAAATGGACTGCCGAAACGCCAAACCTTTACACCATGCTAATCTCGTTAAAAGATGAGAAGGGTAGTATAATTGAATCCACATCCCATAAGATTGGTTTCCGTAAAATAGAAATTACAGACGGTCAATTGTTTGTAAACGGAAAGAAAGTTTTCTTTAAAGGTGTAAACTTGCATGAATTTAATACCAACACAGGCCAGGTAGTAACACGCGAGGTAATGATGCGTAATCTTCAGCTTATGAAGGAGCTGAATATAAATGCTGTACGTACTTCTCATTATCCCCAACAACCGTTGTGGTATAAACTTTGTGATGAATATGGTATTTACCTTGTTGATGAAGCTAATCTTGAGTCGCACGGCCTGGGTTATGGACCTGACAATGTTTCAAATTTCCCCGAATGGCATGCTCAGCACATGGATAGAATTATTAGACTTGTAGAAAGGGACAAGAACCACGCTTCTGTAATTTTTTGGTCACTTGGCAATGAGGCCAGCAATGGAAAGGCCTTTTTTGATATGTACGATTGGGCAAAGGCACGCGATAATAGTCGCCCCGTACAGTATGAGCAAGCCTATCAAAGAGATAGAAATACAGATGTAATTTGTCACATGTACCCTTCATGGGAGAATATGAAAAGAGATGCTGCAAGAGACTTGGGCAAGCCATACATCATGTGTGAATATGCTCATGCTATGGGTAATAGTATGGGTAATTTTCAGGAGTATTGGGATCTTATGAGATCTAGCAAAAACATGCAAGGTGGTTTCATCTGGGAGTGGTATAATCATGGCTACCCAGCAAACGATGAACAGGGACGCTTTTATTGGGCTTATGGTGGCGATTTAGGAAGTTATGACAAAATGAATGACAATAACTTTTGTATGGATGGTATTATTAGCCCCGATCAAAACTATATTCCACATACTTATATAGTAAAAAAAGTGTATCAGGACATTCTCTTTGAAGCAAAGGATGTTGATAATGGAGTAATTACAGTTATAAATGACTTTAAGTTTACCAATCTAAGCCCCGCTAGCCACACATTTAAATGGGTTCTATTAAAAAATGGTCAAGTAGCCCAAGAAGGAACATTCAATGTTTCTATTGCAGCTGACAGTAGTAAAGATGTTAAATTGAACTTACCTACTTTAACAAAAGAAGATGGTGTAGAATATTTCCTTCAGGTATATGCTTTCAGCAATCAGGAAACTGAGTTAGTACCTTCTGGATTTGAAGTTGCAAAAGAAGAGTTCGAGCTTAGTAAAGGAACATATTTTGTTGCTACAGAAGGAGAAGGAAAACTTACTGTTGAGCAACAAGAAAATAAGATTTTAGTTAATGCGGGCGACGTTTCTTATGAGTTTTCTTCCATAGACGGACGAGGTCTTTTAAGTATGAAAAATAAAGATCGCAATATATTTAGAGAATTACCACGTCTCAATTTCTGGAGAGCACTTACAGACAATGAATTTGGAGAAGGAATGCAGTATAGTTCTCGTATTTGGGAAACTGCCGGAAATAATACCAAATATATGTATAAAGGATCAGAAGAAACTGCCGATGGTTTCAATGCGAAATATGAAGTGAAATTAAGAGGTATAGAAGCAAAAGTAGACGTTATTTATACAGTAAATAAAGATGGTAGTCTTACCACTACAGCCCATTACAAAGCATTGTCTGATGACTTGCCCGAAATGCTTCGATTTGGTATGTTAATGACATTACCCAGAGACTATAACGATTTTACATGGTATGGTCGCGGACCACATGAGAATTATGTAGATCGTAAACACGACACCTTCATGGGTGTTTGGAGTGGTAAGGTTGAAGACCAAGCTTTTGAATACTACCGTCCTCAAGAGACTGGCAATAAAACTGATGTTCGTTGGCTTACATTGAAAAATGATCAAGGTAACGGTATCAAAATAGAAGGTGCGCAGCCCTTGTCGGTAAGTGCCACCAACAACAGGCCAGAGGATTTAGATCCAGGTATGACAAAGAAACAACAACACTGGTCGGATGTATCGCCACGTAACGAAGTTGTTGTGTGTGTAGACCTCTTCCAAAGAGGTGTAGGCGGATTACAGTCTTGGGGAGCAAAACCGCTCAACGAATATAGGTTTATGGATAAAGAATATTCCTACAGTTACACTATAAGCGTAAATAATAATTCAAATAAATAATCGCATGCGGAAAAATTTACTATTAATCGCTATTATACTACTTACAGGGATTGCACCGTCACTTAGAGCACAGGTATCCTTTGGCAAGTCTGAAAAAATAAATGAAAACTGGAAGTTTATTCTTAATGATCAGGAAGATGGACAAGCAGTTGCACATAACGACTCGCGTTGGCAGCAGGTAACCCTGCCTCATGATTGGAGTGTAAAAGGTCAATTAAGCCCCACACTTGCAAGTTGTACAGGGTACCTGCCCGGAGGAATTGGTTGGTATCGTAAAACAATAGATATTCCTGCCGACAAGCAAGGACAAAAAGTATATCTATATTTTGAAGGTGTTTACAACCGCAGCGAAGTATTTCTTAACGGTGAGTCGCTTGGTAAACGTCCAAATGGATATATCTCATTTATGTATGATGCAACACCTCATCTTAAATATGGAGAAGAGAACGTGATTGCGGTGCGTGTAGACCATAGCCAGTCGGCCGATTCCCGCTGGTACACCGGGTCGGGAATATACCGCGACGTATGGTTGGTATATGCCAATCCGGTTCATATTGCCCAATGGGGTGTGTATGCATATCCCCAAGAGGTTAAGAATGGCTACATGCTAAATGTGGAGGTTGATATCCTAAACGAAGAGAAGAATAATGTTTCTCTAACTATTCTCAATGAGCTCTTCTCGCCAGAAGGAAAACTTGTTGCTAAAGAATCCAAAAAGATAGTTGCAGAAGCCGGCAAGGAGCACAAACTTACAACTTCATTAAAAGTGAACAAGCCGTCACTCTGGTCTTTAATTAATCCAAATCTATATGAGTTGAAGACTACTGTAATGAAAGGTAAGACTGTAACAGATCAAACCACCACTCGCACAGGGTTTCGTTCATATACTTTCGATTCTGATAAAGGATTTGCATTAAACGGAGAGTGGATGAAAGTAAAAGGTGTTTGCATACATCATGATGCGGGCGTACTTGGAGCAGCTGTTCCACACGATGTTTGGAAAAGGCGTTTGCAAACTTTAAAAGATATAGGTGTAAATGCTATCAGAACAAGTCACAACCCACAAGCCACCGATCTATATAATTTATGCGATGAATTGGGGATATTGGTGCTTAATGAGATGTACGATGAGTGGGTATTCCCAAAACGTAAATGGCTGGAAGGCTGGAACTTTGGAACACCTGGTTTTCAGGGTTCTTATGATATTTTTAAAGAATGGAGTGAGATAGATCTTGCCGATTTGGTACGCCGCGACCGCAACCATATCTCTGTATTCGCCTGGAGTATAGGTAATGAGGTGGATTATCCCAATGATCCTTATTCGCATACTGTACTTGGAGGTGAGAAAGCTGGATTTACACAAGCTTCATATGGTGGATATAACCCCGATGCTCCCGACGCGATGGAGTTGGGAGATATTGCCAAACGTTTGGTGAAAGTAGTTAAAACATACGACCATGCACGTCCCGTTACAGCCGGTTTAGCGGGTGTGGCTATGTCAAATGAAACAGAATACCCAGGAGCTTTAGATATTGCAGGATATAATTACACCGAAGATATGTACAACCGCGACCATGAGAAGTATCCCAATAGGGTAATCTATGGTAGTGAAAACAGGCACGATATGGCTGCATGGAAAGCTACACGAGATAAAGAGTTTGTATTCGGCCAGTTCTTATGGACAGGGATAGATTATCTTGGCGAATCGGGCAGATGGCCAACTAGAGGATTTTATTCTGGATTACTCGACTTTGGTGGATTCATAAAACCAAGAGGATATTTCAGGCAGTCGTTATGGTCCAGCACACCTATGGCATACCTTGGAACTTACCCCACTCCAGGCAGGGGAGCACGTAGCCAGTCGAGAGACGTATTGTCACAAACCGAAACAGATAATCAATCCAACTATGTAGAAAGAGTGCCATCTATGGACGCATGGTCTATATGGAATTACCAAGAGTCTCAATCAATAAGGGTGGTATGTTACACCAACGCAGATAAGGCTAAACTATTGCTCAACGGAACAGTTGTGGGAGAAACAAAAGAGTATGACGATAATACCGGTATAATTTATTGGGATATTCCTTACAGCGCAGGAAAACTAGAAGTAATTGGTATGGACAAGGATAATAATCCTGTTTCAGGTTATACAATTCAAACTTCTAACAGACCTCACTCACTAAAAGTTATACAATCTGATAAACAAATTGATAAAGATAGTGGATTGGCTCATATCGTGGTGCAGGTGGTAGACGAAAACGGAGTTCCAGTAATGCATTCAGACGATGAAGTTACTTGCCGTATTTCTGGTCCCGCAAAGCTTCTTGGCTTAGAGGCAAGCAATAATACTGATATGAGCGATTATACCGACAATAAACATCGTGTATTTCACGGGCGTATATTGGCGTATGTGCAAGCTACAGGAGAAGAGGGTGAAATTAAGATAGATTTTACATCACCTTGGTTAGAACCGGTTGAGGTTAAGCTACTGGCTGAATAACAATGAGACCTGAAAACATTTAGACATATGAAAAAATCATTCATAATAGGGGTTGGGTTTATTATCATGTTGCTAAATGTTCATGCTAGCAATATTCCATCGTTAGATGGAGATAGCAATCAATCTGTGGGAGTTCAGGTTAATACAGTAAGTGAAAAGGGTGCGTGGTGTTGGTTTGCCGACCCACGTGCCCTTCATCATCAAAACCATAGTGGTACTATAAATAATACATATATAGGTTATATCGATGTTCATGGTGCAATAAAAGCAACTCAAATAAATCATTTAACCAAAACGACTAATGAAGTTTTAATTCGTTCATGGTTTCAACCCGACGATCATAATAATCCCACCTTTTTGGTATTGCCAGATGAACGAGTAATGATCTTTTATTCGCGTCATACCGATGAGTCTTGTTTTTATTATCGTATTTCTCGTAAACCGGGAGATATAACTACCTTGGGAAAGGAGATTAGGCTGGAAACAAAAGATAACACCACTTATCCCTCTCCTTTTATATTGTCAGACGACCCTCACCATATATACCTTTGCTGGCGGGGGATAGGGTGGCATCCTACAATTGCACGACTAACAATGCCTGATGAAAATGATGAAGTTCAGTTTAATTGGGGTCCTCATCAAATTCAGCAATCGCAAAATGGAGTAGGGGGAGTTCGCCCTTATGCCAAATACAAGTCGAACGGGAAAGATAAAATCTATTTAGCATATACCACTACTCATCCCGACAATCAGAGTGTAAATTGGATATATTTTAATTATATCGATGTTAATAATTACTCTTTGAATGATATAAATGGAACAAACCTTGCCACCATAGGAAGTGGTGCTTTGCATAATGTAGATACATCTGCAACATATTTAAACAAATACCCCAATGCAGTTGCTGACGATTCGCCATATCGTAACTGGCTTTGGGATATTTCTATACTTAATGAAAACACGCCGGTAATTGCCACGGTTAGTATTAGTGAAGATAAAGAGTCTCACGATTATTATCATGTAATGTGGACAGGCAAGAAATGGCAAAAAACATTTTTGTCAAATGCAGAGGGACATTTTCACCAAACACCCGGATTAGAAAAATGTTATAGTGGTGGTATGTCAATTGATGCAACTGACCCGATGGTTATTTATGGTTCGGTTCCTACTAATGGTGAAAATGGTTCGGTTTATGAACTCAAGAAATTCACTGTCGGCTCGCATGGAGAAGTGGCTTCTACAGAACAATTGACTTTCAATTCACCGAAAAACAATATCCGCCCTTTTTCTATTTCAAGTTACAACAATAATCAAAACCTTGCATGGATGCATGGTGTTTATTACGATTGGATAGTGAGTTCCGCTCGGCCCGAAGGCTTCCCAACGTCTATTCAAACCAATATAATGCTCCCTGTTGGTAGTATCGATTTGGATAAAGGACTACTGTTTCACAATGAGGATGTTGGTGTAAATATTGATATTGATGTGCCAAGTTCTGAAAACTTTACGGTGGCTGTTAGTCTATCTCCTGATTATGGAGATTCATGCAACGAGATTATAAAAACAGACGCTTTCACATTCGGCATAGAACAAGGTGAACATCCAAGACCCTACATACAGGTTGAGAGCGATAAATCAATAAGCTCAAATATACTTGCTAACTCAGATACTTGGAGGATAAATGGCAGGGGAACTGGTGGTCAATGGTATGAACCGGCAAAATTATCTACATTACAAGTTGTTATAACTTATGAGAATGATGTTCTGAGATCATACATAAATGAACTTATTGATCAATCTATAGAAGTAAAAGGTTTGTCATTATCAAAAATACTTCCAACCGCAGGTAAAGGAGTAATACAAAATATCAGCATTTACAACAGGGCGCTATCTCAAGATGAAATAAAGAAAATATACAAATAAATTATTCCGACATGTTTTTTATGTAGGGCAAAGATCTCAAATTGCTTAATTTGTAAAAGTTTTGAGCATTAGAGCGTAAGAACTTATACTTATCATCTTCAGCAATTTGGTCCGATTTTACTATAAAATCGTACGACATCCTATAGGTTATTGCAGTAATTGTTCTGGGGTAGTCTGATCCCCACATTAATTTTTCAAAACCCACAAGAGAGGCGGCTTCAATAATTGCCTTTATAGCACCTGTAAAAGGATAAAACTCATCATTAAAAAGCCATGTAATTCCTCCCGATTCAATCATTACATTTTTATTGCGGGCTAGTTTAATCTGCTCCTGCCATCCGTTGCGTGTAACCATGCCAAAATGACCAATTGCAATCTTAAGGTTAGGGAATTCACTTATAACTTCCTTCATTTCATCCACCTGCATATCACCATCTGCCAGGTCTATAGAAAGAATAACATCATTCTGTTCCATAAACTTAAACACACGCATCAAATCGTCATTAGTCAGATACACCCTCCAATTGGGCAATATAAATCTGTTTGCCGGCAATTTCAAAGCTTTAAATCCTTTATTTATTAACTGCTCGGCATGCTCAGCATATCCTTCTTTTCTTACATCTACCATTCCGCAACAAAAAAACCTATCAGGATATCTTTGTTGCACCTCCCACAAATAGTTATTCTGTAACCCATCAATATACTCCTGAGTAATAACAGCAGCGGCCACCTGAGCATAATCCATATTCGACAAAAACACCTCTGCACTATTTATGCCATCAATCATAAAAGGGGGCAACATCTGCCTTACTTCACCCATAAACATAGATTTTCCATTCTCTATTGTCTTTATTTGCTTTCCTTCTACTATGGTATCTTGTTTTAACCACAGATGAGCATGTGCGTCTATAATTGAATAATCCATTATCATTTAAATTTAGAATTCAATAAAGATTCTGAAAACATTACCACTGTTACCCCTCCAATACTCAAGTGCATCTTTCGCCTCTTCGGGTTTGTATATAGCGGTTACAAATTCATCGGGTACACCGTTTCGCTTCACATATTCAATAACAGCTCTAAAGTCTTCTGGCAAAGCATTGCGTGAGCCCCTTATATCCAGCTCTTTAGAAACGAAAAGTTTTGTTTCAAATGAAACCTCACTCTTTGCATAACCAATATAAACCACTCTACCTGTAAATGCAACTTCATCAATTGCAGTACGATATGTTGAGGAAGCTCCCACTGCCTCAATTACAACATCAGGCCCCATCCCGTTGGTTATCTCATTCAATCTGGAGTGTAAATTCTCTGTAGCAGAATTAATGCCATGTTGTGCTCCCAACGACTTTGCCAACTGCAGCTTCTTGTCGTCTACATCCACTGCAATAACATTCGCACCGCGCAACACTGCACGAATCACAGCACCAATACCAATCATTCCGCAGCCAATTACCATTACCACATCCGTATCGATTGTGTTGGCCCTTGCAACAGCATGAAAACCAACGCTAAGCGGTTCTATAAGTGTTAAGTCCCTCTCAGATATCTCATTGTCTATAATCACCTTTTGCCACGGAACCACAATATATTCACACATTGCCCCATTTCGCTGAACACCCAGAGTCTCATTATATCTGCAAGCGTTGGGCCTTCCGTTTCTGCACGACGAACAATGCTGGCAATTAGTATACGGGTTTACAGTACAACGATTACCAATCTTAATACTCTCCGGCACATCTTCTCCTACATCCACTATAACAGCACTAATTTCATGACCAGGAATTACCGGAAGTCTCACCATTGGGTTCTTGCCAAGAAATGTATTCAGGTCGGATCCACAAAAGCCAACATATTTTATCTTCAATAAAACCTCACCCCTGACCGGTTCAGGAATAGATTTTTCAACAACCTCTATCTCACCTACAGCCAATATATTTATTGCTTTCATCATTCTTTTATATACCCTTTACAAGATGTTTAACTATTTAACCATGTATCCCTAAAGCGAGGTTTTAAAATATCCTTAACCTCCATAAGTAGCTCCTCATCAATTGGTTCAGACGCCCATTTTAAATTCTCAAGCACCGAAGTTGACCTTGTGGTACTAAACAGGGTAGTTGCAATTCTTTCATTAGAAACCGAATATTGTATTGCCAGCTTCTCAATACTCTCGCCCTTGCTCTTGCAATGATTTGCCGCCTTAACTGCCAACTTCTTCAATTGCTCTGGAGCCGGGTGCCACTCGGGTGCCCCTCTTTCGGTAAGTAAACCCATCGAGAACGGAGAAGCATTTATTACTCCAACCCCGTGACTTTCAAAATAATCAAGATAATCTGTAAGTGAATCATCATTAAGCGTATAGTGACAAAAAGAGAGTATACTATCCACCGTACCCCCAGGCACATTGTCTATTACATATACAAAATGACGCAATGTTAGATTTGTAATTCCCACATGTCTCACTATACCTTTATTCTTAAGCTCAACTAACGCGGGCAATGTCTCCTGGCATATTTTGTCTAAATCGCCAAACTCAATATCATGTACATTAATCAAATCGATATAATCAATATTTAAGCGTTCCATGCTTTCGTATACGCTCTTGATAGATTGCTGAGCACTATAATCCCATGTGTTAACACCATCTCTTCCATACCTTCCAACTTTTGTAGAAAGATAATACCTGTCCCTCTCAATTTCTTTCAAAGCTTTACCCAAGACACGCTCGGCTTTAAGGTGACCATAATATGGAGATACATCAATAAAATTAATGCCATTATCAATTGCAGTATGCACAGCTTCAATGCCCTCTTCCTCTCTAAGCGAATGGAATACACCCCCCAGCGACGATGCTCCAAAGCTTAGCGGAGAAATCTTCATTTGTGTGTTTCCTAATTTTCTATATTTCATTTGTTAACTTTTACTTTTTGCTTCAAAAACCAAAAATATGTTACTACTGCAAAAATAGATTATTATACTAAAAGATGGCAAACATTAAAGATATAAAATACATACCTATAAAAAGAAATCCATAAGATTGAAGGCTAACCTCCATACTTATGGATCAAAAAAAATGCATGAGAATAACTTAAAACTTATGAACCCAGGCCTCAAATGCTTTCAACCAATCATCTAGAAACTTGCGGGTCTCAGGATTTGCTATTTCGTTAAACTCATTAAATAAAGTTGTTGTGTTGCCAATGTAAGCCTCAGGTTGTTGCATCATGTAAACATCAACAAACACCATAGGCTGACGCAGTGCATGATTAGCAAGCGCACCACCAATAGCACCTATCGAGCTACTCACTACAGCACCAGGCTTGCCGCCCCAGCTATTTTGTCCGTATGGTCTTGAGCCCACATCAATAGCATTTTTCAATACTCCCGATATAGATCTGTTATACTCAGGTGTAAAGAATAGGTAACCATCAGCCTCTTTAATTTTTTTTCTAAACTCCACCCACTCAGCAGGAGGATTGCCATTATCAAGGTCTTCGTTGTAATGTTGCAAATTACCAATTTCAACAATCTCCAAGTCTAGAGATTCGGGCTGCATCTTAATTGCATCATTCGCAAGTTTTTTGTTAAACGACCCTTCACGTAAACTGCCCACTATTACGACGATTTTTTTCTTATTCATAAATATATATTTGTTAAATAGTTAGTTTTCACCTCTATAATTTAAATATAAACGCTTATCATTGATATTTGTTTGTCAATTAAATATAAATATAAGTTATAAGTTAAAATACCAACTAGGGGAGTTGGAGGTGTAATCTCTTTCATGTTTGTAATTGAGTTTGATTTAAACAACTATGATTGAAATTGAAGAACATGATTTAGGGATTGATTTTAAAAATATCGTGATAAAAAGCAGTAAATACAGCACTTGTAAACATCCCTTTTTTTATATATTTTTGCAATTCAAGAGAATTAGTTGAAGGTGGAGTAGATACATGGATATATATAACGAAGCAGATGTAATAACAGCATTGAAAAATGGCTCTGCGGAGGCTTTTGAAATAATATATAATAGGTATGTTGGTAAGCTCTATAATTTCATACTTGGAATAACCTGCGGAGATGAATATATGTCGGAGGAGATGGTGCAAATGGCCTTTATACAACTTTGGGAAACACGCGAAAGAATTGACGCAGACAAGTTGTTAATATCATATCTTGCAACTATAGCCAAGAACACATTATACAATAAATATAAGAGGCAGACACTTGAGTATCTTTACAAAGAGACACTTTTGCGAGAGGAAGTAGAAGTGGATTACTCCACCGAAGAGCAAATAGAAGAGGTATGGCTAAAAAAGACTGTAAATGAAATTATTGAGCAGATGCCACCGGGGCGAAAAAGGATATTTAAGATGAGGCGTCAGCAGGAAATGTCGACAAGAGAGATAGCCAATAAACTGGAAGTTTCTGTTAGTACCGTAGAAACACAAATATCGTTGGCTACAAAATTTATGAGAAATGAAATGAGGAAGTATAAAGATAAACTTTTTTAGTTAAACATGTATAAAAGAAGGATACTCATTGGTGGTAATTAACTGATAGAATGTATTATTATTGAGACATGTTTTGTTAAATAAATATAGCAGGTGATGAATAGTATTGATAAGATAATAGAAATGGAGCTTGAAAGCACTCCGGATGAGATTGATATACAGACAAAAGAACGACTGTTTAAGAATATTAAATCAGGAATTGTGATATCTCAAAAGAAGAGTATTAGTGTAACTACCAGGGTTTTACGTTGGACTGCCATATTGTTGCTTCCCTTGGTTTCTTCTATCCTCACATATTATATTGTTAGTTCAAATACCATTAGTGAGGGTTCGCCCGTTACTTTTACTACCGGTTATGGCGAGAGAGCAAATATTACGCTACCCGATGGAAGTCAGGTATGGCTTAACTCAGGTACTTCTGTAACATACAACTCATCGTTTAATAAAAAAGAAAGAGAATTACTACTATCGGGCGAGGCTTATTTTGAGGTAGCAGAAGATGCCAGGAGGCCGTTTGTCGTGCAAGCAAATGACATCACTGTGGAGGCTTTAGGTACATCTTTTAATGTTACGGCATATAAAGATGATTTGTTTGCTTCATCAGTACTTATTGATGGTAGCATACGAGTTAGTGCCGATGGCCAGGAACGTATATTGAAAGAAAACCATCGCGCCACATATTATAAAGAGGGGAGCAAGCTTGCAACGGATGTTGTTTTGGCATCGGATTATATATTATGGAAAGAGGGTTATCTATATTTTGAGAGTAGTTCTTTTGAGGATATTGCAAAGCAACTATCTCGCATGTTTAATGTTAAGATTGAGTTTACATCCGATAATTTAAGGTCTATCAGGTTTACCGGAACATTGGGAAACAGCAGTATAAAAAATGTACTTGATATATTATCGCTTACATCGCCAATGTATTATGAAATGAACGGAACCACTGTTGAGTTGTATTACAGCGAAAGTTGATTACTGACTAATCATTTTTATAACCACTAAAAGTATGATTATAGTTTAATGGTCAGAAGTCCTATGTGAATTTGCTATGCTTAATTAGAGCAAACTGTTTAACGAAGCCACAGCGTTAAATAATATTAATGAAAGTTAATCGATTAGTGCTTTCCTATCACTTTATTGTATCCAATATAACAACCTTGAAACTAAACTAATTGTAGCAAGTTTTGAGAATGAATGTTATTTTTAATTTGTGAAATCCTAAAACAAAAATGAATGAAAAGTAAAATGTTATTGCTTCTGCTACTTATGTGGATGATTGCAATTTATGCAATTCCACAGGTTACAGTTAATGTTACAAACAAATCGGTGAGAGAAACACTGAAAGAAATTGAAAAAAAGAGCGAGTATAAATTCTTCTTTAACGAATCGCTCGCAGGATTGGAAAAGCAAACCAGTCTGAATGTAAATGAAGCTGATATAGCCGAGGTTATGAGTAAGCTTTTAACCGGTACAGGAATAGATTACAGGGTTGGAGAAAATAATCTTATCGTGTTGGTCTCAAAAAGTGCAGCTAAGACAACATCAGCTGCTGTAAGTCAGCAAACCGGCAGAACTCTTAGAGGAAACATTGTAGATCCATCTGGAGAGCCTATTATTGGAGCAACCGTTGTGCTTAAAGAAGAGCCATCGGTAGGTACGGTTACCGATTATGATGGAAACTTCTTACTGCAGGTTACAGGTGACCCTGTGCTTTTGATTTCATACTTGGGTTATGAAACAAGGGAGGTTGCCACGCAAGGTGTAAGCACACTTAATATCACTTTATCGGAAGATACACAACAGCTAGACGAGCTGATAGTGGTGGGCTACATGGTTCAGCGAAAAGAGAGTTTGACCGGCTCACTGCAATCACTTTCAAGCGATAAGTTGAAAGATATCACTTCGCCTTCGGTGGAGAATATGCTTAATTCAAAGGCACCTGGGGTGTATGTGGCACCGGGTTCGGGACAGCCAGGGGCTGCAGGATCAATTGTTATAAGGGGTAAATCTACCGTTAACGGCAGCACAGACCCGCTATGGGTTATAGATGGAGTTATTGTGGGTAGCTCTGCAGGTTCGCTTAATCCTTCGGATATTGAGTCGATGACAATTCTTAAAGATGCAGCATCTACAGCCATTTACGGATCTCAGGGCGCTAACGGTGTTATTGTTGTAACAACAAAAAACCCATCGGCAGACAAGATGAGTATAACTTTCTCTGCAAAAGCAGGCGTAACAAATCTTTACAAGGGTAATTTGCAAGTAATGAATGGTGAAGAGTTGTATGATTACTACTCATCATTTAGTAACCGCGAAGAGATTGTTTTTCCAAGATGGAATCCAGAACTTAGAAACTCTAATTTCGACTGGTGGGATCTTGCATCTCAAACAGGTAATATTCAGGAGTATAACCTTTCACTTTCTGGCGGTACAGAGCAATTGCGCTCGTTAGTTTCTGTAGGAGTTTATGATGAGGTTGGTGCAGTAAAAGGGTATGATTATACCAGATACAACCTTTTGTATAAAACAGATTACCGCCCGTACGAGTGGCTTACAATTAAGCCGTTTATTTCAGGATCACGCAGGGATATTAAAGATCAGCAGTATTCAGTTTCTGCGATGTACTCGGCTCTTCCATGGGACAGCCCTTTTGATGATGAGGGAAATATTGTAGGTCATTATTCCGATAGATGGGTTAACAGCAATAGCACCAACTACCTGTACAACTTGCAGTATGATTTCAGTAACTCAACAACTTATGAGTTTATGGGTAACTTCGACTTCGATATTAAATTTACCGACTGGCTTACTTTCTCTTCGGTAAACAATATCAAGTATAATAATTATAGTTCCAAATCTTATACCGATCCGCGTTCTTCTTCGGGTGAAGGTGTTGGTGGCCGCATTAATGAGTATCGTACAAGCATGCAACGCCTGTATACAAACCAGTTGCTCCGTTTTAATAAGTTGATTGGCAAACACTCAATAGGTGCATTGCTGGCTTATGAATACAATGATTATACTGGCGAAACATTAAGCTCAACAGGTATTGGATTCGTTCCCGGATTTCAGATTCTTGATGTAACAGCTAAGCCTGAACTTGCAAGAGGAGGTGTTTCGGAATGGGCTGTTCAATCGGTTTTCTCTAATGTGAATTATTCATATGACAACCGTTATCTTGGACAGCTTTCTCTTCGCCGCGATGGTGCTTCAAACTTTGGGGATAATGCAAAATATGGCAACTTCTTCTCAATAAGTGGAGGATGGAATATTCACAATGAAGAGTTTTTTCAGAATGATGTTGTTAATCAGCTAAAGATAAGAGCTTCTTATGGATCGGTTGGCAACAGACCTTCGAGCCTTTATCCGCAATACGACCTTTATGCAGTTGCAGCAGGCAACAGTTATAATGGCGAGTCGGGGGCACTTATTAGTCAAATTGGAAACAAAGACCTTACATGGGAAAAATCATATACAGCAGGTGTTGGAATTGATGTGTCGCTCTATGATAGAGTGAGACTTACGCTTGATTATTATGATAAGAATACTAGCGATTTGCTTTATCAAGTGCCCGTTCCTGGTGTTACAGGTGTTACAAGGGTTTGGAGAAATATTGGAGCGGTACGAAATAAAGGTTTTGAGGCTATTATTGGAGTAGATATTATAAGCAACAAAGATTTGTTGTGGACTGTTGACGCCAATATTGGTCTTAACCGCAATAAAGTTACTGAATTGTACGGACAGCGAGATCCTCAAACAGGTGAAGTGGCTCCTATTATTTTGGGTGATGGTGTAGGCATTGCTGGTTCGGCAAACAGAATACTTCGTGAAGGTTTGGATGCCGACACATGGTATATTCCTGAATGGGCAGGTGTAAACCCTCAAACAGGTGCTCCACAGTGGTACCGCACGGTAACTAATGAAAATGGTGAAGAGGTTCGTGAATTAACTGACAAGTATGCTCAGGCAAACCAGGTTGAGATGGGTGCATATACTCCCAAATTCTTTGGTGGTTTTTCTACTACACTCACCTATAAACAATTTGATGCAAATATGGTATTTGGATATTCGGTAGGTGGTAAGATTTACAACTACTCACGTGCCGAATATGATTCTGACGGTGCTTACAGCGATCGTAATCAGATGAAACTTATGCCTTCATGGAATCGTTGGGAAAAGCCAGGAGATATTGCTACTCACCCAATTGCAAGTTATAATAACCCGTCACTTTCAAATAAAGTATCATCACGTTATCTTGAAGAGGGTACATATCTGAAGATGCGCACTCTTTCGTTGGGTTACAACTTTGCACTTCCACAGATAAATCTTGAGAATGTGAGAGTTTTCTTAACTGGAGAAAATCTGTTTACTATAACCGACTATTCGGGTGTTGATCCTGAGATTCCTTCATATGATGGCAAGGTAGTGGGAGTAACTACAACAGTTTATCCTTCTACAAGAAAATTCTTATTGGGCTTTAATCTTACTTTCTAAAAGTTTTTTATTTAGTAATGATCATAAAAAAGTATTTCAGAACGGAGAACATTAAAAAATAAATAGAATGAAAAAAATAACAATATATAGCATTCTGGCTGCAGTTTTATTTTTAACTGCATGCGACATTGACAGACTACCATATGGCTCGATGCCGGATGAAAGCATTAAAAAAGATCCGGGTGCATCGCTAAACACACTGCTAACAGGAACATATTCGCAACTTAAGGGCTGGTCGGACGTTATGCACCGATGCGGTGAGTATGCAGGTGATAATATTATGATTCGTGGTACATCAACCGATGCTTTCTATGAATTTATCTCTTATTCCAGAACGCCAAATAACTACAGATTGCAGACTTTATGGGATAATAGCTATAAGGTTATTGCACAATCTTCTAACATCATTAAAATGATTGAAGAGGGTAAGAGCAGCGATATTGACAGTCAGATTGGCGAAGCATATTTTCTTCGCGGAATGATGTACTACTATCTTGTGAGAGCTTATGGCAGACCTTATGCTCAAAACCCCGATCAGAATCTTGGTGTACCTATTGTAAATGGTACGCCCGATAATGTGTTTGGTGAAATGCCCGACCGTTCAACGGTAAAAGAAACCTACGAGCAGGCAATTGCCGACCTAGTAAAAGCTGCCGACCTACTTACTGTTAACAAGGGAAGTGTTTATGCTTCGGAGATGGCAGCTAAAGCGTTGTTGTCGCGTATATACTTATATATGAGCGGTACATACAACAATCCCAACACACAGTTTGCAGAGCTTGCCGAGAAATATGCAGATGAGGTAATTGCTTCGGGCGAATATGATTTGCTTCCACGTGAAGAGTTTATGCGATATCCAAGCTTTACTCCTGAGAATAATGCCGAAACAATATTTGCAATTAAACGTGTTGCATCTGAATTTTCGGGTTACGACCATTACTATGGTGTTGGAGGAATGTATGCTAACATAGGCGGAATGGGCTGGGGTGAAATGTATGCCAGCGCTGAATATATTGCTTTGCTTGATGAAACTGGTCGCAACGACTGGGCAAATAATAAGATTGTGGATGCTCGTGCAGCATTTATCGAACCACAATATACAGACGATGGAACAGAGGTTTTCCGTTTTATTAAAGATGTATATAATGCCGGTGGTACTCAAACCAGTTTTGGCTATGTTCAGGCACCTATTCAGGTAGTTGATGGCAAACTGGTTTGCAAAGAGGGTGAAGTAACATTCGATATGACGCCTGTTGATGAAAATCAGGGTATATATTCAATTAAATATAGCGATGGTAAGACCTATACTGGGGTTATTGATAAGCTTATGAGACTGAACCGTGCATTTCCTATGTTCTACATTACTAAATGCTCACGCGAAGGGGAAGAGTCACACTTGCATTCACCCGTAATATCACGTCTTGCAGAGATATATCTTAATAAAGCAGAAGCAGCAGCTAAACAGGGCGATTATGCAACCGCACTTGTGGCACTAAATACAATTCGTGAAAGGTCGCTACCAGGCGAAGGCTACACAGTTCTGAATGCTGGAAATGCAAGTGAGCTGATTGATAAAGAACGTAGAATTGAGCTTGCTTTTCAGGCAGAGCGCAGTTATGATGTTTTCCGTAACGGAGAATCGCTCACACGCGAATATCCTGGTCCGCATAACGCGATGGAAGAGGTTGAGGCAACCGATTACAGAGTGGTTTACTACATTCCTCAGGATGCTATAAATGCATATAGAGGTACCGGAAGTACTCTAACTCAGAATCCTACTTCAAACTAAATGTTAGGAGACTAAGAGATATCTAAATTGAGACAAAACAATTAATAATAAAAATATTAGAATAAAAATGAAGTTGTTTTTTAAATTTAATTTGCTGCTGATTATTGCAACAATGATGTTTTCATGCACAACGACATCTGAAAAGGTGTTGCCACAGATGATTACGACCGATGTGCCCGAACGTGTGGCAGGGCAGACTGATATGATACAGTTTGCTGCTGAGCCCATATCAACTGTAAGGGTTGGATTTATAGGGCTAGGGATGCGTGGGCCAGGTGCTGTTCAGCGATTTACACATATACCGGGAGTGGAGATAGTTGCACTATGCGATTTGAGAACGGAGAGAGTTGATTATGCTCAGGAAATACTTCGTAAAGCAGGATTACCCGATGCAATTGGTTACTCGGGTGATGTAAATGCATGGAAAGAATTGTGCGAGCGTGATGATATTGATCTTGTTTATGTTGCTACCGACTGGGATTCGCATGCCGAAATAGGTGTTTATGCGATGGAAAACGGAAAACATGTTGCCATTGAAGTACCTGCTGCTATGTCACTAGAGCAGATATGGGATCTTGTTGATACATCTGAAAGAACTCGCAAGCACTGCATGCAGCTTGAAAATTGTGTATATGATTTCTTTGAACTCACTACGTTAAATATGGCGCAACAGGGTTTGTTTGGTGAAATAATTCATGCAGAGGGGTCATATATCCATGACTTATCGGCCTTCTGGGATTCGTATTGGGATAACTGGAGACTAAACTATAACGAAAAACACAGAGGTGATGTTTATCCAACACATGGTATTGGTCCTGCAGCTCAATTGCTTAACATTCATCGCGGTGATAAGATGAACTACCTGGTATCGGTTGACACAAAACCACTTATGGGTCCTGAGATTGTGAAAGAATTAAGTGACCGTGAGGCTTCGGACTTCCGCAATGGAGATCATACTACAACAATTATAAGAACAGAGAAAGGTAAAACGATGAATATTCAGCACAACGTGATGACTCCTCGTCCTTACTCAAGAATGTACCAGCTAACCGGCACTAAGGGTTTTGCTAATAAGTACCCAATGGAAGGTTATGCTCTGGAAGGATCTCAACTTCCTTCTGATGTAGAGGTTGATCATGAGAATCTGAACGCACACAGTTTCGTATCTCAGGAAATGAAAACTGCTTTGATGGAGAAGTACAAACACCCTATCCACAGAGAACTTGAAGAGAAAGCCAAAACAGTAGGTGGTCATGGTGGTATGGACTTTATTATGGACTACCGTTTGATTTACTGTATTCAGAACGGTCTTCCTCTTGATATGGATGTGTATGACCTTGCAGAATGGTGCAGTCTTATTCCTCTTACAGAGATATCTCTTGATAATGGAAGTATACCCGTTGAGATACCCGATTTTACACGCGGTAGCTGGGATAAGGTAAACGGTTTACAGTTTGCTTATTAATGTAATGTTATACGTAAGATTATCATAAATACATAGAGAGAGTGCCTGGGAGAATTCCTGGGCACTTTTTTAATTAATTGAAATAAACAGAAATATTTAACTGCTGATTAACGCAATTTCTTAAAAAACAACTGCATCAAGTCCGAACAATCATCCGCCATTACTCCTGCAGTAACCTCAGTTTTTGGATGTAGCAGAAATGGTGAGATAGAAGAGTATCCTCTTTTGGGATCGGTGGCACCATAAACCAGCCGCGAGAGTTGTGCCCAGCGTAATGCTCCTGCACACATGGGGCAGGGTTCTACAGTAACATAGAGTGTGCAGTCGGTTAGGTACTTGCCCCCCAGCATATCGGCAGCAGCTGTGATGGCTTGCATCTCGGCATGAGCAGTAACATCATTAAGCACTTCGGTGAGATTATGTGCGCGGGCAATTACGCGCTTATTGGCCACAACAACCACGCCCACCGGAACCTCTCCTCTATCGAAGGCTTTGTGTGCTTCTTGCAGCGCTTGTTTCATAAAATAGATATCGTCCATAATTTCACCTTCATTTTTATCTGCGCATTTCATTTTCTTCAAAAAGAGTGGGATAGTCTTGATCCATATTCTTTAACATATGGTTGATAATTGTTTCGCGATACCAGCGGGAACGATTTGTAATCTTATATTTCTTGAGATAAAATTGAATCAAATTATACTCTTCGTCGTTAAGAGTGAAAACAACTTTTTTGTCGCGCGGTTTTGGGCGCCCATTCAATTTAAAAATCTTTGTTCCCATTAAATAGTTATTGTGTAAGCCGAAATGCAATAAGCATTTGAGTTACAAAAAAACAAAATATTTTTGCTAAAAGGAAGTATTTATGAGGTAAATTTGTATTTTTACCATGCATATGGGGCTTTTAGCATATATAAGGTCCATTTTTCTGAAATTGAAATGGCTGAACATAATTTATTGGGAATAAAGGGAGAGGACCTGGCGGTTGAGTATTTAAAAGATAAAGGGCATAAGATTATTGAAAGAAACTGGAGATTTAGTGGTTATGAAGTTGATATAATTAGTGAGCACCAAGAGTTTATAGTTTTTGTGGAGGTAAAGACCCGATCTACATCGCACTGGGGAAATCCTGAGGAAGCCATTGGTAAGCAGCGAATGCGCAGGATGATAAACGGGGCCAGCAACTATCTTAAATTAAACAACATTGACAGACCTGCCCGATTTGATATTGTGGCCATTATTGTGAGTGGTGAAGAAAAGGAGATTGAGTACTTTGAAGATGCATTTCTTGCTTTTCTGTAATTTAACCAATTTGCACTTTATCTTAACCAGCAGCTTAAATTTATTTGTATGAATATTGAGGAACTTTTTGATTACTGTGTGTCGATAAAGGGAGCGGAGGCCTCTACTCCTTTTGACGAGGTTACCATAGTTGTGAAGGTTATGGACAAGATGTTTGCAATGATTCCTACGGATAATGAGGTGTGTAGTATAACTCTTAAATGCGATCCGGAGAAAGCTATCAATTTGCGTGAGACTTATGATTGTGTGGAGGCTGCATTTCATATGAATAAAACTTATTGGAACACTATATCGATGGATGGATCTATGGCGGATAGTGAAATTATTGATTGGATTAATCACTCGGTTGATGAAGTGATTAAGAAATTACCCAAAATAAGACAAGCAGAGTATTATGGAACATCTAAGTAAAAACCGACTGATTATTAAGCTTAAAGAGGTTGATTCTACAAATAGTTATTTGAAGAATCTGGTTCATGATCAAAACCCCGAAGAGGGATCGATGGTGATTGCAGAGTTTCAGAGTGACGGAAGGGGGCAAATGGGCAATGGATGGGACTCGGAAGCTGGTAATAACCTTTTGCTAAGCTTACTGATATACCCTGCTAATTTGTTGGCCAACGAGCAGTTTATAATTTCGAGAATAGCATCATTGGCGGTAAAGAACTGCTTGGATCAGTTTGTTGATGATATTCGTATTAAATGGCCCAACGATATTTATTGGAAGGACAAAAAGATTGCAGGGATGCTTATTGAGAATGATGTGCAGGGCAAATATATACAGAACTCGGTTATTGGTATTGGCATAAATATTAATCAGCAAAGCTTCCCTGCGGAGCTTCCAAACCCGATATCGCTGTGGCAAATTACTGGTATTGATAACGACATAGATAATATTTCTGATATTTTTGTGAGAGAGTTTTTCTTGTTGTATCGTGAGTTTCAAAATGGGATGACTACGCAGATTGAAGATGAGTATATGTTGGATCTGTACAGGATTAACGATTACTATTGGTTTAAGGATGAGGGTGGCAGCTTCAGGGCAAGGATAAAGGAGGTTATGCCTTCGGGGCATCTGGTGCTGAAGACAATGGAGGATGGCGATTTGCGCCAATATGCTTTTAAAGAGGTCTCGTTTATCGATTCTGAGGAATAAGAACTAATATTTTTATTGATTAAAAAAAACGTAATGCAGTATAACAGAATTTTATTGAAGCTGAGTGGAGAGTCGCTGATGGGAAGCAATGACTATGGTATTGATGAGAAGCGACTTACTGAGTATGCCGAGCAGATTAAAGAGATTTCGGAAATGGGCATTCAAATTGGCATTGTTATTGGAGGTGGTAACATATTCAGAGGCCTTAGTGGTGCTACCAAGGGGTTCGACCGTGTAAAAGGGGATCAGATGGGCATGCTGGCAACTGTTATAAATAGTTTGGCACTGAGCTCGGCGCTGACTTCAATTGGTCAGGATAATCGTGTTTATACGGCTATAAGAATGGAGCCTGTGGGTGAACTTTACTCTAAATGGAAAGCTATTGAGTCTATGCAAAAAGGTGAGGTTGCAATACTGTCGGGTGGTACGGGTAACCCATTTTTTACAACTGATACCGCATCGGCTTTAAGGGGTATTGAAATAGAGGCAGACGCTATGTTTAAGGGCACACGAGTGGATGGTGTTTATACTGCCGACCCCGAGAAGGATAGTACCGCTACAAAGTATCAAACTATCTCTTTTGATGAGGTGTATAAGAAGGGACTTAAGGTGATGGATTTAACTGCAACAACGATGTGCAAGGAAAATAATCTTCCTATTGTTGTTTTTAATATGGATATTGTAGGTAATCTGAAGAAAGTGATTTTAGGCGAAAACATTGGTACCATAGTGCATGTATGATAGTTGACAATTAGTTTTTTTTCACTATTTTTGTTTATCAAACATACAGATTGGAAAATTTATCAATACAAAATATATATGGAAACAACAGTAATTAAGCAGGAAGCAGAAGAGAAAATGAAAATGACAATCGAATTCTTGAATGAAACTTTCTCTCGAATTCGCGCAGGTAGGGCAAACACTCATATACTTGATGGTATTCGTGTTGATTACTACGGAAGTACGGTGCCTCTCTCAAATGTGGCTACTGTAACAACCCCTGATGCAAGAACTATATTGGTGCAGCCATGGGAGAAACAGATGCTGAAAGTTGTGGAGAAGGCAATTATGGATTCTGATGTTGGTATAACACCAGAGAATAACGGCGAGGTTATAAGACTTGGCATTCCGCCACTAACTGAAGAGCGCAGGAAGCAGCTTGTGAAGCAGACAAAGCAGGAAGCTGAAGATGCTAAAATAAGTATCAGAAGTGCACGCAGAGAGGGCATTGATGAAGTGAAAAAAGCTGTTAAAGCAGGTATGCCCGAAGATGCAGGCAAGACTGCAGAAGAAGATCTGCAAAAAATTCACGATAAATTTATTAAGCACGTAGACGAGCTGTTTGTAGAAAAAGAAAAAGAAATACTTACCGTTTAATGACAAGTGCATCAAAGGGACTGGTTATTAGAAATACAGGTAACTCTTACTTGGTTAGGGATGTTGATGGCAATGAGTTTATAAGTAAGGCTAAGGGGAATCTTCGACTGAAGGGAATTAGAAGTACAAGTCCGGTTGTTGTTGGGGATATTGTATTTTTGGATGTATACCCCGATGGAACTGCTTTTATTAAAGAAATTGAAGATCGTAAAAATTATATTGTACGAAAAGCTTCCAACCTATCTAAACATGCTCATATTCTTGCTGCTAATATCGATTTGGCATTATTGTGTATAACTGTGCGTTTTCCGGAAACGACAACCGTTTTTATTGATAGGTTTTTGATGACGGCAGAAGCGTATTCGGTGCCTGTTTATCTTATTTTTAATAAAATAGACCTTTATGATGATGAGGATGACAGGGATTACCTGGATGCTCTCATAAACTTATATTCTACTATTGGCTTTACTTGTCTTAAAACATCTATGTCGACAGGTGAAGGCGTTGAGGAGCTTATTAAGGCGACGACCCACAAGGTTGTTTTGCTGGCTGGTCACTCTGGTGTTGGCAAGTCTACCATTATAAACACTCTTAGAGGAAAGCAGGTGCAAAAGGTGGGTGATATTTCTAGTTATCACTCTAAGGGAATGCATACAACTACCTATTCGGAGATGATTGATCTTCAAAACGGGGGTATGGTTATTGACACCCCCGGAATTAAAGGTTTCGGTACCATTGACATGAAAGTTGATGAGGTATCGCATTATTTCCCGGAGATATTTAAGTTTTCCAAAAAATGTAAATATAATAACTGCTTACATCTAACTGAGCCTGAATGTGCTGTTGTGAAGGCTGTGGAGGATCATTATATAAGTGAGAGTAGGTACCATTCGTATCTTAATATTATGGAAGATATTGGTGGTAGTAAATACCGTGTTTGATTATGCAAATAAATGCTGCCCTGCTTCTGATAATTGAGATACTTTATCTGCTGACGGTTGCAAGTATTGTTGTAGTTGTAATTTCTGAAAACAGGAATCCTATAAGGACTGTCTCGTGGGTGCTGGCAGTTGTTTTTCTGCCTGTTATTGGTATTATTTGGTATGCTATATTTGGGCAGGAGGCCACTAAGAAATACCTGATTTCTAAAAGAATGTACAGTAAGCTTAAAAGGCGACCGCTTGATGAGATGGGTACGCCTGTGGAGTTTTCTGTTCCTGATGAGCATGATAATTTAGTTGCCTTACTAAAAAACTTGGATTACAATCCTCTGCTGGGAGGAAATGATGTTAAATTGTTTTCGACAGGCGATGAGAAGTTTAACTATCTGTTTTATGATATAGAGAGAGCAAAGGAGCATATTCATATTGAGTATTATGTGTTGATGGATGATGAGCTAGGACTAAAACTTCAGGATGCTCTTATCAAAAAGGCTAAGGAGGGTGTAGAAATACGCATTATTTATGATGGTTTTGGTTCGAGGAAAGCTCGAAAGGAGTATTTTGAGAATTATCGAATGGCGGGTATTGAGGTTGAGCCATTTTTAAAGCTTACCTGGAATGCTGTTTCTTCACGCATTAATTATAGAAATCATCGTAAAATAATTGTTATTGATGGTACGATTGGTTACGTGGGGGGAATGAATATTGCCAACAGGTATATTGCTGGAACAAGTTGGGGAGTGTGGCGCGATACACATGCACGTATAATGGGTAAAGGGGTGCAGGGGTTGCAGTCGGTTTTTTTGATCGACTGGTATTTTGTTTCTCAAACACTTATCACTTCTCGTAAGTATTTTCCTTCTTTACAAAATTATGGAACTACCCCAATGCAGATTGTTGAAAGCGGTCCGTTGAGTGCAGCAAATGAATTGTCGCATGGCATTACTCAGGCAATATATGATGCTAAAAAATCTATCTACATTCAAACACCCTATTTTCTGCCTCCTGAGAGTATGCTGGATGCTCTTCAAGCTGCTGCGATAAGAGGTGTTGATGTGCGTGTTATGATGTCTGAAAGATCAGATGTGCCCGTAGTTCAGCTTGCATCACGATCTTATATTAAGAGTATGCTGAGATCGAACGTAAAGGTTTATTTTTATAAAGGTGGGTTTTTGCATTCTAAGTTGATGGTGTTTGATGACTCGCTAACTTTAATTGGTTCGGCTAATTTTGATAGTCGCAGCTTTGAACAGAATTTTGAGGTGGAAGCATTTATTTATGATACTGATGTTACCAATAAAGCAACTGAGATTTTCTTAGAGGATCAGAGGAATACTGAGCAGCTGCATCTGAAGGATTGGATTAAGAGGCCTGTAACTAAACGTTTTATTGAATCGCTGATGCGTCTTTTTGCACCTCTTCTTTAGTGTAATATGGGGTAAATTAGTGTTATTAGTAAAATATGATGATTTAGTGCTAAACGATTGATTAAGTGCAATGAGCTGATTTGGCGCTAATGAGTGATTGTTAAATTAATGAAGCAGATGAACAGAATTTTTCTAATAGGATATATGGGATCGGGTAAAACAACTGTTGGCAAGAAATTGGCAAAGTCTCTCTCGCTTTCGTTTATCGATTTAGATGATTTTATACAGAATAAATATAGAAAAACTATTGCAGATATTTTTGCCGAGCAAGGTGAAGAGGAATTCAGAAAGATCGAATGCAGAGCACTTACAGAGGTCTCGGAAATTGAAGATGTGGTAATTTCAACCGGTGGTGGAGCTCCATGTTTTTTTGATAATATGAAGATAATGAATAATGCCGGTGTAACGTTATATATTGAAGTGGAGCCGCAAGAACTGGCATCACGTTTAATGGCTTCAAAATCGGTTCGACCACTTATTGCAGGAAAGTCTAAAGAAGAGCTTATTGCCTTTATAACAAAACATTTATCTCAAAGAGAGCGTTATTACAAGAGTGCGCAAATTATTTATCATTCTGAGAAAATGACTACTAAAGAGGAAATATATTTAACTGTACAGGAAATTGAAGATCATTTGAAAAACAAATTACAATAATGGTTTATAAATCAGATAAAAGTACCTCATTCTTGGTAAAGGAGTTAATGCTCAAAACTGATAATCAGAAAGTTTCGGCTGTTATTGGAGTACCGAAAGAGAATAAGGAGGTTGATAAACGTATACCTTTAACTCCCGAGAGTGTAGCACTTTTGGTAGCGTCGGGTTATAGGGTGTTACTTGAAGCGGGTGCAGGACTTTCAATCAATTATTCTGATAGATATTATGCCGAATCGGGCGCAGAGATTGTAGCGACGGCCAAAGAGGTGTTGCAAGCAGATATTGTGTTAAAGATATTGCCACCAACGCTAGAAGAGGTGGAGGTGATGAAAAAAGGAGCGTTTGTTTTTTCTTTTCTTTACTTACATCTGCTTACTAAGCCATTAATTGAACTAATGTTGAAAAAGAGGATTAACGCTGCTGCGTATGAGCTAATATGCGACGATACAGGAGCTTCTCCATTTGTTACAACTATTTCTGAGATAGAGGGGTCATCTTCCATTACTCTGGCTGCTGAGTTATTGAGTAATACACATGGTGGAAAAGGTATACTTTTGGGAGGGATTCCAGGGATTTCTCCAACTGAGGTGGTAATCATTGGCGCAGGTGTGGCTGGAACTATGGCTGCCCGCTCGGCGATTGCAATGGGTGCTTCTGTTAAGGTGTTTGATAATGATATAAATAAGTTGCGTAATATTCGTCACGAATTGGGCGATCCGCTTTTTACCTCCACACTTCAGCCAAATGTGCTTAGAAATGTATTCCGCTCGGCCGATGTGGTTATAGGAGCGATGCAATATATCAATAAGATTCACTTTTATCGTATCTCATCCGACTTAATACGCGAAATGAAGAAAGGTGCAATAATTATAGATTTGCGAATGGCACAGGGGGGATGTTTTGAAACTACAATGGAGGCTTGTTTGCCCAATTATCCCTCACAATTTGAAAAGCATGGTGTACTTCATTTTTGTGAAATGAGTTTGAGTTCACGTGTTGCACGTACAGCCTCTATTGCTTTAAGTAATATATTCTTTACGATGTTTACTTCTATGGCAGATTCAGGAGGTATAGATCACTTTGCGATGTTTGATAGAGGTTTTGCAGCCGGTTACTATGCCTATTCGGGGAAAATAGTTAATGTGTATGTCGCAAATAGTTTTAATATGCCTGTTTCGGATATCGGGCTTTATCTAAGAGCTTACTAGAGCTGTTTTTGAAAGTCTTCTTTTCAATATTAAATACCATATAAAAAGGAGAGTACCCTTAAACATTGAGGTGATGGTAATTGCCCACCAGACACCTGTTACTCCTATTTTTGAGCCAAGAAATATTGCCAAGGGTATTCTGATTGTATTAAAGGTTATACTAATAATTGCAGGAGGAGAAGTTCTTCCGAATCCATTAAACATACCTTGGGTTGTTATTTCAAGCATCATAAAGAGTTGCGAGATACCTAGTATAAACAAATAAGCTCCACCTGCTTCGTAGGCTTCTTTTTCTGAGACGAAGAGAGAAAAGATATTATCTCCAAACATTATAAATAAGAAACTTGTAACACTCCCTAATATTCCCATTAGAATAAGCGTAACACGGTATGCACTTAGAGCGCGCTTTATTTTATTTGCTGCATAGTTTTGTGCGGTGAAGCTGCCTAGAGCAGTAGAAAACCCAGATGAGGAGTTCCATGTAATACCTTCAATTTGCCCGCCTGTGGTTTGACTCATTATACCAAGATGACCACCGTAAATTGAAGCTATCCGGGCAAGATTCATATTGATGAATGCAAAATATATGTTCATGGCTGCAACAGGAAACCCTAGTTTAAGAATATTAGCTGTGTATTGCCATCTGAGTTTTACCAAGAGAGAGAACTTTCCGAGCATGCCGTTATTCTTTTTCATATGATAAAGAAAAAGTGACATGACAATACCTTGTGATACGATGGTGGCCAAGGCAGCTCCTTTAATTCCCATTTCGGGGAAAGGTCCTATACCAAATATCAATAATGGGTCTAGCCCGATATTCATTATCAGTCCAACAGCATTAAAATAGAATGGGATGTCGCTTCTGCCTGAACCGATATAGATACCCGAGAAATTGAGTACTAAGAATACAAAAGGTATGCCTAAGGCAATCATTCTTAAATAAGACACAGCATCTAATGCGATATTTGTTTCTAATTGATAGAAAGAGATATAAGGTTTTGGGAATAGGAAAAATAATATTCCGAAGAATAGTCCCAGTATTATTGCAATGGTTGTTGTATGAGAAGCATAGATTGATGCTTTATCTAATCTGCGAGCACCAATAGATTGGCCTATTGTTATTTCAGCGCTTACTTTGGATATGATGGCCACTGAATTCATCATCCACATGAGCATGCCAACAGAGCCCACAGCTGCTACTGCCTCGCTGCCAAGTCGGCCAATCCAAAGGAGGTCCACCAGGTTGTATGCCATCTGTATAAAACTAATGGCAAGAAGTGGCAATGCCAGTGAGAAAAGCTGACGGAATATACCTCCCTGCGTTAGATCTCGTATTGTGGTTACGTTTTTATATTGCTCTTTCAATCTGTATGAAGTGAGTTATTAAAAATAGGTGTAGTTATTAAATATGTATTGTTATTAAAAAAGGAGTAACCTATAAAGTTACCCCTTTTAAAATTATTTTCACCAGAAATCGAAAAGATATATTAATTATATCTTTCTTTAAGTTTTATCATCTTAAGTGCTGTTATAGCAGCCTCGTCTCCTTTGTTTCCGTGTCTGCCACCAGATCTGGCAATTGCCTGTTCTTGTGTGTTGGTGGTAAGTAACCCAAAGATTACAGGGATATCGTAATTAAGATTCAGCTTAGTTGTTCCTTCTGTTACACTATCGCATACGAAAGTGAAGTGAGGAGTTTCTCCTTGAATTACACAGCCTAAAACAATTACGCTGTCCACATTAGCTTTCTCTATCATTACTTTTGCTCCAAATGTAAGCTCGTAACTTCCGGGAACATATTCTATAATTATATCGTTACTATCAACACCAAACTTAACCAGCGTGTTATATGCACCCTTAAGTAGATTTCCGGTAATCGAACGATTCCACTCAGATACAACTATAGCAACTCTTTTACCTTTACCATTAGGAATTGAGTCAGGTTCGTATGAAGAGAGGTTTTTAAATTCAGTTGCCATATTTAATTTGCTCCTTTCAAAAGTTCGGCTTGCTTAATATACTTGTCGGCTTCCTGACCTTCTGGAGCGCTAATATAAGTTTCCTTTATATGAGTAAAGTTCTCTATTGCTTTATCGTAATTACCGATATACAAATATGCTTCACCTGCTTTTTTATAGTAAATTGGACTTAGCATAGCATCATCTGCTTGTTTAGCTGCTTTTAAATATTGTGTGATAGCATCGTTTGATTGTCCCATATTCATATAAACATCACCGATTGCACCTGTTATGGCTGGTGTTATAAGGATATCTCCTCCCTTAAACTTTTTAAGGTGCTCTAAAGCTTTCTCGTGGTTACCCATACGATTGTATGAAATACCTGAATAGGCACGTGCAAGGTCGGCAGTTTTAGTACCCTTGTAATTGCTGATAATTTCTTCGAAACCGATGTAGTCGTTTCCGTTACCAAAAAGAGCAAGTGAGTCTTGTCCCTCCTGGAAGTACCTTTCACCTTTAAAAATTGCAGCTTGTGCTTTGTTGTTTTGTGGCAATTTATGCATATAATGATAAGCAAGAAAAATTCCAACTAGTGCAATAATTGCTAACAATCCAATTAAAATGCTTTTCTGATTTTTCTCCAGAAATTGTTCGGAGGTGGTTAAAGCTTCACCAATGTTTTCAAAGTTCTTATCGGCCCTTGACTCTTTAGTTTTTTTAGCAGACATATTTATTACTGAAAAATTGTTACGAATGATTTTTGAGTTGCAAAAGTAATCGTTTTTGATAGATAAATAAAATTTAATGAACTGTTTTTGAAAAAAGTAACAGCTAATTTTAATCTTTTTCTTATATTTGTAGTCATATGACTGATACCGGAGACGTTTTTTCGGCATTAAAAGGAATAAAATTATGAGAAAACTTATATTGACAATTTACCTGTTAACAGTCATCTTGCTTAATGTAAATGGGCAAAGTGACATTGCCTTTAACTCCGTTCCTATTGTAAATGGGAAGGTTGTTTTTGAACATTTTATTTTAACTGACAACAGCGTTACTCCTGAACAGAGGTATGGTAAACTACAGAAATGGGTGAGAGGTAAATACAAAGGAAATCAAATGGTTTCTGGCATTAGATTTGATGACAAAGGACAATTTGTTACGATAAGTGCAAAAACTAATTTTGATAATCTCACAACCATGAACTATAGGTTAGATACCTCAGTTACAGGTGCAGGTTGCATGATTGTTGTAAGAGATATTACTTATCAGAATATGAGTAATGACTCATCTTTTTTCCCTAAAGTGGTAACTGCTGAGCAAACTATTACCGATCAAGCCGTACAAAGTGGGGGCGATGATAAGAAATACAGGGATGGTGTAAGAATTGCAACTCTAGCTTTCTTAAATGAAATATATTCAGAAATTAATTCGCTTTATTAATTTACAAGCTAGTCTATTTTTACATTGTACATATAAAATATAGATACTATTCTATTTTTACATAGCAATTAATTAAAAATTCTAATTGTTTCTATACATCAATCAGATAAATAATTTAAGCAGATATTTTTACCAATATTTCATAACACTTATAGATATCGACTAAAGGATGAGTGAAATATCTTTTAATTTAATAAATTAATTTGATGTATATCTTGGTAAATCAAAATTATATACTTAATTTTGCGCCCTGATTTGTCAGGAATAAATATAATACACTATATAGCAATGTCTAAGATTTGTCAAATAACAGGAAAGAAAGCAATGGTTGGAAACAACGTTTCACATTCAAATGCCAAGACGAAACGTAAATTCAACGTAAATTTGTTTAGGAAAAAGTTTTATTGGGTAGAAGAAGATTGCTGGATAAGCCTGAACGTTTCAGCGTCAGGATTGCGCACTATCAATAAGATTGGATTGGATGCAGCACTCAAAAAAGCAGCTACTAATGGATTTTTAAACGCGTAATGTTTACGCATAACGAATAGGAGAAAGCAAAGATGAGTAAAAAGGCTAAAGGAAACAGAATACAAGTGATTCTGGAATGTACAGAGCACAAGGAGAGTGGTATGCCCGGCACATCAAGATATATTACTACTAAGAACAGAAAAAATACAACCGGTCGTATGGAACTGAAGAAGTATAATCCAGTTCTTAATAAGATGACCGTTCATAAAGAAATTAAGTAAATAGCATAGATTATGGCAAAGAAGTCAGTTGCGGGATTCCGCGATAAAACAACCACAACAGGGCGAAGTCACACAAAGGTAATTAAAATGGTTAAGTCGCCCGAAACAGGAGCATATGGTTTCAAAGAAGAGATGGTTCTGAATGATCAAGTAAAAGACTATTTTAAGTAATAGATTTTCATCTACAGAATTAATAAACGATTATATCGTTAATAATGATTAAAAGCCTCCCTGTGCATTGTCGCAGGGATTTTTTTTGTTTACTATTTTGTAGATTTGTGTTATTATTCAGATCTGGTTATTATTTAATTATTAGTGTAATATGGGCTTTTTCAATAGATCCTCCAAAGGAAAAAATGAGACACTTGACAAAGGTCTTGAGAAAACAAAGGTGAATTTCTTCTCAAAGATAACTCGTGCAGTAGCGGGAAAATCGAAGGTAGACGACGATGTTCTTGATGAATTGGAAGAAATTTTAGTAACATCGGATGTAGGAGTTGATACTACACTAAAAATAATTGACCGAATTGAAGCGCGTGTTGCAATAGATAAATATTTAAATGCCAGTGAGCTAAATGGTATTTTACGTGAAGAAATTACTCTTTTGTTAACTGAAAGCCGCTCTAGTGATGTTTCTGAATTTTCTGTTCCATCTGAAAACAAACCTCATGTTATAATGGTAGTTGGTGTAAATGGAGTGGGGAAGACTACAACAATTGGCAAGCTAGCTCATCAGTTTAAGCAGAATGGACTTTCTGTATATTTGGGTGCAGCAGATACTTTTAGAGCTGCTGCTGTAGAACAGTTGGATATTTGGGGTAAGAGAGTGGGGGTGCCGGTTATAAAACAGAAAATGGGTTCTGACCCTGCATCTGTAGCCTACGATGCCGTTAACTCTGCTAAAGCACACAACGCCGATGTGGTGATAATTGATACTGCAGGACGTCTTCATAATAAGGTTAACTTGATGAACGAGTTAACTAAAATCAAAAACGTAATGGGTAGAATTGTTCCCGATTCTCCACATGAGGTATTATTAATCTTAGATGGATCTACAGGACAGAATGCTTTTGAACAAGCTAAACAATTTACTGCTGCAACAGAAGTGACGGGATTGGTTATTACAAAGCTAGATGGCACTGCCAAGGGTGGAGTGGTAATTGGAATTTCAGATCAGTTTAAAATTCCTGTTAAGTATATAGGACTGGGTGAAGGTATTGATGATTTACAGGTATTTCGTAGAAAAGAATTTGTTGATTCACTATTTGGAGAATGAAACAACCAGCAATAAAAAATAGAGTTGATGTGGTTACTTTGGGATGTTCAAAGAATCTGGTAGATTCTGAGCTGCTAATGAGACAGCTCGTATCTAACGGATATACTCTTGATCATGATTCGGATAACCCCAGAGGAGAGATAGCTATAATAAACACATGTGGTTTTATAGGCGATGCCAAAGAGGAATCGATAAATACGATTTTATCATTTGCAGAAGCTAAGAATGAAAATAGACTTAAGAAACTATATGTGATGGGATGCCTCTCTGAAAGATACAGAGACGAGCTGCAGAAGGAAATACCTGAAGTGGATAAATTCTATGGTAAATTCGACTGGAGAGGGATTATTGCCGACCTTGGCAAATCTTACAATAAAGAGTTAGAGTTTGAAAGATCTTTGTCTACTCCATCGCACTATGCATATTTAAAAATATCTGAAGGTTGTAACAGAACATGTTCTTATTGTTCTATTCCACTTATAACTGGAACGTATAATTCGCGTCCGATAGAAGAAATTGAGGAGGAGGTAATACGTTTAGTGGACAAGGGTGTTAAGGAGTTTCAATTTATTGCTCAGGATCTGACTTATTATGGATTGGATTTATACAAATCAATGAAACTTCCTGAGTTGGTAGAAAGAGTTTCTGATATCAAAGGTGTTGAATGGATTCGCCTTCATTATGCATATCCTGCCCATTTTCCTATCGATATGTTAAGAGTAATGCGTGAAAGGGATAATGTATGTAAGTATCTCGATATTGCACTTCAGCATATAAGTGATAGGATGCTTAAAATTATGCGTCGTAATATTACCAAACAACAGACTATCGATCTTATTAATAAAATTAGAGAAGAGGTGCCCGGAATACATCTAAGAACAACTATGATGGTTGGTCACCCTGGTGAACTGCAAGAAGACTTTGATGAATTGATAGATTTTGTGAGTGAATTTAAATTCGAGCGTCTTGGGGCATTCCCTTATTCTCACGAAGAAGATACATATAATGATAAGAATTATATGGATGATGTAGACGCGTCTATTAAGCAAGAGCGCATGAACAAAATAATGGAAATACAGGAGGGTATATCACTTTCGTTAAACGAGAATAAAATAGATGATACTTTTAAAGTTATAGTTGATAGAGAGGACTCTGATTATTATGTGGGTAGAACTCAATTTGATTCACCTGAGGTTGATGGAGAGGTTTTGATAACTAAAGAAATAGAATTGAATATTGGAGACTTTTACAACGTAACAATTGAGTCGGCTTATCCCTTTGATCTTATAGGAAGTGTGAAATAACATTTTTATTAATTTACGATATGACGCAACAGGAATTAATAAGTATAGTAGCAGAAAAGATACAGGCTTCAGTAGAGAGTGCTACTGATTTGATGAATATAATTTTGAGTATCTTATCTGAAGAATTAATAGAAAATGGAATAGTATTTATAGATGATTTCGGGGTTTTTAAAACTCAAAAGAGGTCTGAGTATTTATCTTTGAACAGTAAAACTGGTGAGAGGCTACTTATGCCTCCAGCAATTGAAATTGTTTTTGAGCCGTTTTTAAATGTGTCTGCCAAAACTGATACTGTTACTGCCAATACCACAACTTATACTTCTACTGATAATTCTAATGCGGACAATGATAATATTGTAAAAATAAATTATAGCTCTAAAGTTTTGCTTTTTGAGCCTGATTTCTCATTAAAAAATAGTGTAAACAGTGCTTTTATCAATTTTGAACCCACAGTACTAAATGAGGGTGTAGAACTTTCAGGTATAGAGGTGATTTCAGATGCTCAACTTACTCCCATTCTTCCTGAAAATCAAAATCCCATTGATGAGTCTGAAACTGAGAGTGCAATACCTGAGCAGATTGATTTACAAGAAAAAGTGATGATGCATCATACACTTAATGCAGCTCCACCATCCATTGACACAGCTCCACCATCCCTTGATGCTGCTCCATTAGTCACTGATACTGCTCCACCAATAAAACAAAGCTCCAGCAATAATAGAATTTGGATGCCTATAATGGGAGGTGTAGCTATTACTTTGGCTGCTCTTTTTTTTTTCAATGGAACTACACAAAAAAAATGTAAATAGGAGTTCTGTTTTAGTATATAATCAAGAGAATATTGATGTTTTTTTTAATGAGAAAAATGGTAAGAATAACATAATTCCAATTGATATTGATTCTGACAATAGTAATTTAATTGAAGTAGAAGAAAAGCAAACTAAAACAATAATATTGAGTGAAGGGAAAACACTTAGACTACTGTCTTTAGAGTTATTTGGAGATAAGGCCTTTTGGGTTTATATATATCAAGAAAACATAGATATCATACCTAACCCAAACATAGTAAGCTCAGGCTTAAATTTGAAAATTCCGGATATTGATAAGTACTTTATCAAAAAAGATGATTCGGAATCTATTTCTAAAGCTATTCAAGAAGGGATTAGAATATTAGATTCCAAAAAAAGATATTAATTTTCAAACTATTTAGATTAATTTTTATGCAAAAAAGTTTATTTACCATTGCCATTTTATTGGCATCATTTTTATTTGTTGGCTGCACAAACAACGGCACAACAGGTTCTAAAGAATCATTTGAGCCCATTCAAACTGATGTGCCAGCTCGTCCTTCAGGACAAAAGGATGTACTGGGACTAACCATTCCAAAAATGGATACCGTGCGTGTAGGTTTCATAGGTCTTGGAATGCGAGGACCAGGTGCAGTTAGTCGTTTTACTCACATTCCCGGAACCAAGATAGTTGCTCTGTGTGATATTTTTGAAGAAAGGGTAGAGGGTGCTCAGAAAATACTTGATAATGCGAGTCTGCCACGCGCAGCTGGTTATAGCGGAAGCGAGGATTCATGGAAAGAGCTTTGCGAGCGCGATGATATTGATCTGGTATATATTGCAACAGATTGGAAAAATCATGCCGAGATGATGATTTATGCCATGGAACAAGGTAAGCATGTAGCATGTGAGGTGCCTGCAGCAATGACTCTAGATGAGATTTGGGCAATAATAGATACAGCCGAAAGAACTCAGAAACATGCAATGCAGCTAGAGAACTGTGTTTATGACTTTTTTGAATTAACATCACTCAATATGGCTCAACAAGGGCTTTTTGGAGAGATACTACATGCTGAGGGAGCTTATATTCATGACCTTAGTGCATTTTGGGAATATTATCAAGACGACTGGCGTTTACAGTATAATAAAGAGTTTAGGGGTGATGTATATGCTACGCACGGAATGGGGCCTGCTGCACAAGCACTTGATATCCATCGTGGCGATAAGATGAATGTCCTTGTAGCTATGGATACGAAGCCTGCAAATATCCCTGAACACTTGATTAATAAAAGAGGTGTAGACAGAGACAGTGCATACATGTTTGCAAACGGTCAGCATACCATGACAATGATTAGTACAGAAAATGGTAAGACAATTCATATTCAGCATGATGTTGCATCTCCAAGACCATATTCTAGAATGTATCAATTAAGTGGTACTAAAGGTTTTGCAAATAAATATCCAATGGAAGGATATGCACTTGATGCTTCATCACTTGAAGGTAGTGAAATACCAAATTTGGAGAATTTAAATGCACATAGTTACGTTTCAAAAGAAACAAAAGATGCTTTGATGGAAACATATAAACACCGCATTCATAGAGAACTAGAAGAGAAAGCAAAGGAAGTTGGCGGACATGGAGGAATGGACTTCATAATGGATTACAGATTGGTTTACTGCTTACAAAACGGATTGCCATTAGATATGGACGTTTATGACCTTGCAGAATGGTGCTCACTTGCAGAGCTAAGTCGCATTTCATTAGAAAATAACAATGCTCCTGTTGTAGTACCTGATTTCACACGTGGTAACTGGGATAAGATTGATGGTTACAGACATGCATTTGTGGATTAGAAAAAGCTGAGATTAAATATTATTATTTAAAGTATTAGTTTTTAATCTTAAAAATAAAAGAGATTGCTCCAACCAAGGTGCAATCTCTTTTTATTATGCGCCGTGCATGGTGTTTAACTTGGTGGTGAAAGTCCACTATGGTGGTTCGTAATCGCCGGAAAACGAAAGTAGGAAGAAAACTACTTCGTTTTCCTCCTACTTGATTACTTCAGTCGGGATGAGAAGATTCGAACTTCCGACCCCACGCCCCCCAGACGCGTACTCTAAACCGGACTGAGCTACATCCCGAAAAAGTGAGTGCAAAAATAGTATATTATTTTGATTTCCACAAATCAATGTCTGATGCGGTTTAAAATAAATTATGAATAAATTTATGACTAGAACGAAAATAAGTTGTTAATTTGCAAAATTAAATATTGACTAATGTGGACGTTGTCTGGATCATTCATCGGTTAATTTGTTTCAGTTGAATGTTATCTCTTTTCGTCCCTATAAATTGACAGTATCAGTAAAACGTTTAATAAAATGGCTTATACAGCAAAACAAATAGCTGATTTCCTACACGGAGAAGTGATAGGCAATCCGGATGTCACAGTTTCTAGTTTCTCAAAGATTGAAGAGGGTAAACCAAATACTCTAACCTTTTTAGCAAATCCAAAATACACATCATATATCTATGAGACGGAATCAGATATAGTGCTTGTGAACAGAGATTTTGTTCAGGATAAGCCTATAAAGGCAACTCTTGTAAAAGTTGATAATGCTTATGCTGCATTAGGTGCTTTAATGGAAATGGTAAATCAAAGTATTCCCAAAAAAAATGGTGTAGAAGGGATGAGTTTTGTTTCATCTTTGGCTACAATTGGTAAAGATGTTTACATTGGGTCCTTTGCTTATATTGCAGATAATGTAATTATTGAGGATAATAGTAAGATTTATCCGAACTCCTATATTGGTGATAATGTAAAGATTGGTAAGAATACAATCATTTTTCCCGGTGTTAAAATTTATCACGACTCAATTATTGGAAGTAACGTAATTATACACTCAGGTGCAGTTATAGGAGCAGATGGCTTTGGATTCAGTAGAAATGGCAATGTTTATAATAAAATTCCTCAGCTGGGCAATGTCATTATTGAGGATGATGTAGAAATTGGAGCTAACACCACTATCGACAGGTCTGTAATGGGTTCTACAATAATACATAAAGGGGTTAAACTCGACAATTTAATACAAATTGCTCATAATTGTGAAATTGGCGAGAATACAGCTATGGCCGCTCAAGTGGGAATTGCTGGTTCTACAAAAATAGAAGAGAACTGTGTCTTAGGTGGACAGGTAGGTATTGGTGGACATATAACAATAGGTAAAAACAGCCAGATTGGTGCACAGTCGGGTATTATAAGTAATATAAAAGAAGGGTCTGAACTGTTAGGATCTCCTGCATACCCAGTTAAGAATTTCTTCAAATCTAGTATCATTATTCCCAAACTTCCTGATATATACAGGCAAATAAATGTAATGGAGAAAGAACTTGCCGAATTAAAAAGGAAAATGGAAACTACTGATTGATCAATCGTTTTTATTTCGACTTAATAAACATTTTACATTTTGTTACACGAATTTGTGCTTTTGATTGTATCTTTGCACAAATATAGGTAAAATGAGAAATTAAATATATATTACAGTGAAACAGCAAACATTACAAGGTAGCTTCACATTAAAAGGTGTGGGTCTGCACACTGGGTTAGAAATTGTTGTAACATTTAATCCTGCGCCCGAAAATCACGGAGTAAAGATTAAGAGAGTTGATCTTGAAAATCAACCAATATTAGATGCATTAGCAGAAAATGTTGTTAATACTCAACGTGGTACTGTAATTGGCAAAGACGGAGTTACAGTTAGTACAATTGAACATGGTATGGCGGCATTGTATGCACTAGGTATAGATAACTGTCTTATTGAAGTGGATGCATCAGAATTTCCAATACTTGATGGTAGTTCAATCGAGTATGTGAAAGAAATAACTAAAGTTGGAATAGAAGCTCAGAGCAAGGATAAGGATTTCTACGTAGTTAGAAAAAAGATTGAAGTAACTGATCCTGAGACGGGTTCAAAACTCACATTATTACCGGATGATTCGTTTTGTATCAATTCATTTATAGAATTTGATTCTAAATATATACCAAACCAGTCGGCAACCATGGACTCTGTAACTGATTTTCAGACAGAGATTGCTCCTTCAAGAACATTTGTTTTTGTACGCGAGATACAAAAGTTACGTGAAGCCGGACTCATTAAAGGTGGAAGTCTTGAAAATGCTATTGTAATTTATGAGAGGGAACTTCCTCAGGATGAACTTGACATAATTGCCGACGAGCTGAAGGTGCCTAGGCAAAATGCGAAAGAATTAGGTTATCTCAATAGTCGCAAATTAGTATTTCCTAACGAGCCAGCTAGGCATAAATTGTTAGATATTATTGGTGATATGGCTTTAATTGGAAAACCAATTAAAGGAAGGCTTATAGCCTATCGTCCTGGTCATATGATTAATAATAAACTTGCGCGACTCATTCGTAAAGATATTAAATTAAATGAGGTTCAACCTCCTGTTTATGATCCTACTTTAGAGCCTGTTATGGATAATATACGTATTCGCGAACTGTTGCCTCACCGATATCCATTTCTGATGGTTGATAAAATTATTCAAATGACTGATAAGTTTATTGTAGGAGTAAAAAATATAACTTCAAATGAACCTTTTTTTACCGGTCATTTCCCCCAAGAACCAGTTATGCCAGGTGTCTTACAAATAGAAGCTATGGCGCAAACTGGGGGACTGCTTGTTCTTTCTGGATTAGATAATCCTGAAAAGTATTCTACGTATTTTCTTAAGATTGATAATGTTAAATTCAGACATAAGGTTGTACCTGGCGATACCATCATCTTCCGCGTAGAACTTTCAAGCGAAATGAGAAGAGGAATTGCCACAATGCGTGGTTTAGCATTTATTGGAGATAAAGTTATCTCAGAAGCAGATTTCACTGCACAGATAGTAAAAAATAAATAACAAATAACTAAGTTTATATATGAATTCTGTTTCGAATTTAGCTTTTGTACATCCTGAAGCAAAGCTGGGCGATAATATTATTGTGGAACCATTCGCATTTGTTGATAGCAATACTGTAATTGGAGATGGAACACGAATAATGAGTCATTCAACCATCCTATATGGTTCACGTATTGGTAAAAATTGCACTATATTTCCTCACGCAACCATTGCAGGAGTTCCACAAGACCTCAAGTTTCAAGGGGAAGATACAACTGCTGAAGTTGGTGATAATACAATAGTGCGAGAGTGTGCAACTATTAATCGTGGAACAGCATCAAGAGGAAGAACTATTGTTGGTAGTAACTGTCTTATTATGGCATACAGCCACGTCGCTCATGATTGTATACTTAATAATAATATAATTATTGGCAATGCTACACAATTGGCAGGTGAAGTTGAAATTGATGACTATGCTATTATTAGTGGAGGTTCTCTAATTCATCAGTTTACTCGAATAGGAGCACATGCAATGATTCAAGGAGGTTCTAAAATACCAAAGGATATTCCACCTTTTGCGCTCGTTGGCCGCGAACCAATAGTATATATGGGTCTTAATGTAGTAGGCCTTCGCAGAAGAGGTTTTAGCGGCGAGCAGATCAATTCAATACAGGAGATTTATCGTTATATATACCAGACCGGATATAATGTTTCACAGGCTACAGAAAAGATAGAAAACGAGCTTCCCGAGACTGATGAACGCAATCATATATTAGAATTTATCCGCACTTCGAGCAGAGGCATAGTTCGTGGAAATATGGAGGGTTAGGGTATGCAGCAAATCTTTTTTCCGGCTGAATGGCATTCACAAAGTGGTGTTCAGTTAACCTGGCCACATATTGATACAGATTGGGTTGATATATTAGAAGAGGTTATTGATTGTTACGTCTCTATATCCAGGGAGATAATAAAAAGGGAAAAACTAATAATAGTTGCTTCAGCTAATTCAGATGTTGAACAATACTTTTCTGATGAGGAGAAGAATAATATCATTTTTACTGAAATAGAGAGCAACGATACCTGGGCAAGAGATCATAGTTTAATTTCTGTAATTATAGATAATAAGCCAGCCTTATTGGACTTTGGATTCAATGGTTGGGGCCTTAAATTTGCAGCAAATCTCGATAATCAAATCAATAACAAACTTTACAAAAAGTCCGTATTTAAATCGGATGTAGAATATAAGAATAATCTAAACTTTATACTAGAGGGCGGATCAATAGAGACTGATGGAAAAGGTACTTTGCTTACAACATCTCAGTGTTTATTAGCACCTAATAGAAATCAGCCTTTAACCAGAGAACAGATAGAGGAGCATTTTAAACGTGTTCTGGGGATTAACAGAGTGTTGTGGCTCAATTATGGCTTCCTTGCAGGTGATGATACTGATAGTCACATTGATACACTGGCACGGTTTTGCGATGAGGATACCATTGCTTATGTGAAATGTGATGATGTAACTGATTTGCATTACTTTGAACTAAAGCAAATGGAAAGTGAGTTAAAGTCGTTCGTTAAATCCAACGGAGAGCCATATAATCTTTTACCTCTTCCAATGGTTGATGCTTTATATGGCAATAACGGTCGATTACCAGCTACTTACGCCAATTTTTTAATTATAAATAATGCTGTTCTGGTCCCAACATACGGTACAAAAAAAGATGAGATTGCGAAGAATCAATTAAAGAAGCAATTTCAAGAAAGAGATATTATAGGAATTGACTGTAGGACATTAATTAAGCAGAATGGATCGCTTCACTGTATAACTATGCAGTTTCCTGAGGGGTTTATTCGATAGATCTTAAGAGATGAAAGAAAGTCAATTTTCATTTTATTTAAGAGGAGTCATTATTGCAAATTACAGTACACTTTTGACAGAGAATAAACAAATATTCCATTTTTAGAGTTAACTTAAAAGAAATCTTTAATTATAGTTATTATGAAAGTAGGAATCATACAACAAGCAAATAATTCTGACATTACAAGTAATTTAAATAAACTTCAGGATAAAGTAAGATCACTTGCAAGTGAAGGTGCCGAACTTATTGTTATGCAGGAGTTGCATAATGGGTTATATTTTTGTCAGACAGAAAATCCTGATGTTTTTGAACAGGCCGAAACAATTCCTGGACATTCTACTAATCTTTTTGGGAATCTTGCAAAGGAACTTGGAGTTGTAATTATTCTTTCGCTTTTTGAGAAGCGTGCGGCAGGACTTTATCATAATACTGCTGTTGTAATTGAGAAAGATGGTACGATTGCCGGAACATATCGTAAAATGCATATTCCTGATGATCCCGCATATTATGAGAAATTTTACTTCACACCCGGAGATTTGGGTTTTCGCCCTATAGACACATCTGTAGGAAGGTTAGGCTTACTTGTTTGCTGGGATCAGTGGTATCCCGAAGCTGCTAGACTTATGGCTATGTCAGGCGCAGAAATGCTCATCTATCCAACAGCAATCGGTTGGGAATCAACTGATAGTGATGATGAGAAACAGCGCCAGTTGGATGCATGGATTACAATACAACGTGGACATGCTGTAGCAAATGGTATTCCGGTAATTGCAGTTAATCGTACTGGTTATGAGGCCGATCCTTCAGGCGTAACTAATGGCATTAATTTTTGGGGCAATAGTTTTATTTGTGGTCCACAAGGTGAGTTTTTATTTCAGGCACAAGAAGGAGAAGAAACGCATATTGTGGAGATTGACAAGAAAAGAACTGAAAATGTGAGACGTTGGTGGCCCTTTTTCCGTGATCGTCGTATAGAGGATTATAAAAATCTTACAAAACGTTGGATTGATTGAAATGATTATTGAATAGGATTGAAATAACTAATTGACAAGTCTGTCTTTAATATCGTACTAAAAGGCCGCTCCATATTAATGAGGCGGCCTTTTATTGAAATTAAAAACACACACATGAAAATTATCTGCGACTAGACGAAGATCTTGTATTTGTAGAGCTACTGCTGGCTCTGTTGTTTCTGCTAGAGCTTGAAGAAGAGCTAGATCTCACAGTTGATGTTCTGTTACTTGTGTTATTGCTATTTTGAGTTCTTGCAGTAGCATTTCTGTTACTTGATGTTGAAGAACTTCTTGTTTGATTTACAGTTGAACTTCTATTGTTATTAGTACTGTTTCTATTTGTAGAGTTAACTGTTGCATTCCTATTAGAGGTGTTGCTTCTGTCAGTTCGAGTTGTAGTAGCATTTCTTGTAGTAGTTGAGTTTCTATTAGTAGATGTGTTCCTGTTATTTGGATTAACAGTCGCATTTCTGTTTGTGCTACTATTCCTTTCAGTTGAATTTACAGTTGCGTTTCTATTTGAACTACTATTTCTTTCGGTAGAATTAACAGTTGCGTTTCTATTAGTTGTAGCGTTTCTATTAGATGTTGCACTTCTATTAGTTGTTGCATTTCTGTTAGATTCGTTGATTGTTGCGTTGCGTGTAGTGCTATTATTTCTTACTCCGGATTCGGGACGGTAAACAGTCACTGCATTATTGCTAACTCTGGTGCTCCTACCTGAAGTGCGATTGTTATTACTTTCTAGTTTATGAACAGTTGCCCTTCTGCCAGTGGTTCTTTCGAAATCATTACTGCTAGGACCACTGTAGTAGCGATTGTCGTTATATATGTATGTATTATTTATAATTGTTGTACGGTTATATATTGCTGGAGTATATCTATCATAATATCTGTGCATATTTCTATGATACATTCTTTTATGTGGTAAAAATGTCCAGTAACTACCCGGTAAATTTATATTGATGTTTATATTAAGTCCAGGAGACATTGGTGCCCATCCGTAGTATCCACCACCACTTCTCCAAGAAACCCAAGCTGGCGCCCACTCATATCCTGGTACCCAAGCCCATCCGTAATAATCGTCGTGGTACCATCTTCCATAGTGGAAAGGAGCCCAACCCCATGAATAATTAGATACCCATGTGTTACCATGGTCGGTCATTACCCAATATCCATTTGATGCATAAGGATGAAAGTCTCTACCTACATTTGGAACCCAAACCCGGCCGTAATTACCATTGTTGATCCATCTGCCGTGCGGCCTTAATTCATTGTAAAAAACATTGAAATTTACCCCGCTGTTATTATAGTTATCGTAATACTCTTCTTCGTAGTAATTATCATATCCCTGTGAGTACATCTCTCTTGAAGAGAAGCATGATGTAAGTAGAAGTGCAAGTATTGCTAGAACTACTGGGTGTTTTATTGCTTTTGCTTTCATATCCGTATGTTTTAATTGGGTGATACATCATTTATTTAACACTATGACCTCATTTTAAAAGAATGGTTTAACACATAAAAGAAAAAGGGCTCAAATCAGAATATATCTAATTTGAGCCCTTGTATGTTATATGTTTCTGTAATTTGCTGTTTTATTTGAATACCTGATCAATTCCAGAGAATCCCATAAATGCCATAGCAATAACACCCGCGGTTATAAGCGCAATTGGTATACCCTGCATTGACTTTGGCACTTTAGTAAGAGCAAGTTGCTCACGAATACTTGAGAATATGATCAATGCCATTGCATATCCAATAGCAGTAGCAACAGCATAAATAACAGATTCCAGCAGATTGTATTCTTTTTGAATAACCAGAATAGCTACTCCCAGAATAACACAATTTGTTGTGATGAGTGGTAAGAAAACTCCCAATGCCTGATATAATGAAGGAGAAATTTTTTTAAGTATAATCTCAACCATTTGCACCAAAGCAGCAATTACCAATATAAAAGTAATGGTCTGAAGATATTCAAGTCCATATGGTTCGAGTATGGCTTTTTGAACAAGAAATGTAACTATTGTAGCTATTGTTAGCACAAACATAACTGCCAGTCCCATTCCAACTGCTGTATCCACTTTTTTAGAAACACCCAAAAAAGGACATATTCCTAAAAACTGTGAGAATACAACGTTATTAACAAAAATAGCGACTATTATAATTCCAATTAATTCCATAATGATAATTATTTAGTTTGTTTTTGGTCTGTTCTGAAGCTTGTTAAATACTGCAATTAAATATCCTAGAACAATAAAGGCACCTGGTGCAAGCACAAATATTAATGATCCAAACTGCTCGGGGTAGATATTAATTGAGAATATTTTACCTGTTCCCATCAATTCTCTTAGGGCTCCTAAAACAGTAAGAGAAAGTGTGAATCCTAAACCCATGCCTGCACCGTCAAAAATAGATGAGATTACACTATTTCTAGAAGCAAATGCTTCAGCACGACCAAGTACTATACAATTTACAACTATAAGTGGTAAGAATATTCCAAGGCTATCGACAAGGGCGGGTACGTAAGCATTCATTATCATCTCAATGATAGTAACAAATGCTGCAATTACAACAATATATGCTGGGATACGTACCATATCAGGGATTAAGTTTTTTAATAATGATATTACAGCGTTTGAGCAAATTAAAACAAACATTGTTGCTAATCCCATACTCATTCCGTTAATAGCTGAACTGGTAGTTGCAAGTGTTGGACACATTCCTAAGAGTAATACAAGGATAGGATTCTCTCGTATTATTCCATTTAAAAGCACGCTTAAATTTTTATTCATTGTATTTTATCCTCTCAGTTAATTGTCATTATTGTCAACGCTATCAGTAGTAGCACTGGAATAGGAGTCTGTCTTACTTCCACTGTAGGCACTGTAGGCTTTATTAACTGCATTAAGAAAAGCTCTGGATGTAATTGTTGAAGCAGTTATTGCATCTATATCACCGCCATCGTTTTTAACGGCCAATGCACCTAAAGTCATATCCCTTCCAATAATCGATTTGCTGTTAGATTCTGTATCCTTGAACCAGTCACTCATTTTAGATCCCAACCCTGGTGTTTCGGCATGTTGTAAGATTTCATAATTTACTAGTTTTTCATCCATGTCAAAGCCAACCATTATTTGAATCTCTCCCGCAAAGCCATTTGCAGAACTACTAATTGCGAATCCTACAAACTCTCCACCTTTTATAGCAGGGTATACTAACAGAGAATCTCCACTTTCGTTTGCAATCAAATAAGATTCTGCAACCGGGTCATTATCAAATTCTGGTACAACTTGACCAATTGCATTCTGAAGCTTCAAAGCCTTTGCTTCAGCAATTGGCTTTGCAGTCATTTTGTTAACCTGTGCCAATAATAAAGCCACAGCTAGGCATATTATTGATAATGACAGGAACATATTTTTAAATGTAGATGTTAATTTAGCCATTTTTTACAACCTCCCCGAATCTTTTTGGTGATGTATAACTATTAATTAATGGTGTAAAAGCATTCATTAAAAGTATTGCAAAAGATACCCCTTCAGGATAAGCTCCCCAGAGACGAATTGCTACTGTAATAAAACCTATTCCAACACCGTAAATAATCATTCCTTTTTTGGTCATTGGAGACGTTACATAATCAGTTGCCATAAAACAGGCCCCAAGCATTAATCCCCCCGAAGCTAGATGAATAATAGGATTATATAACTCTAATGGATTAATTAGATATAATATTCCTGTAAAGAGTGCAACTGTTACAAGAATTGAAACTGGGATATGCCATGTTATCACCTTTTTCCAAATCATATAAATTAACCCAATAAGAATGGCCAGAGCACTCATCTCACCTATAGACCCCGCTTCAATTCCTAGAAACATTTGTTGTAACGTAGGCAATGCTTCGGGATTATATTTTAGAACTCCCAATACAGTAGCCGAGCTCACAGCATCAGTTGTTTCTGCAATTGCGGGCATAGGCCATGTAGTCATTTGAGCGGGAAATGAGATTAATAAGAATATTCGTCCCGCAATGGCTGGGTTAAAAATATTATTTCCCAATCCTCCAAAAGATAGTTTTACTACTCCTATTGCAAATAGACATCCAAGTGCTAAAATCCACAACGGTAAATTTGATGGTACATTAAAAGCTAAAAGAACTCCGGTAATAATTGCCGATCCATCGAATGCGGAAGGTATCTTTTTTATCAAATATTTAACTATAACATATTCAAACAAAACACAGAAAACCACTGCAGAAAGAGTGATTATCAGTGTGTCAAGTCTAAATACATATAAAGCTATAATAAATGCCGGAATTAATGCTATAAGCACATGATACATGTTTCTCTCAATCGAATCACCACTGTGTATGTGTGGTGATGGAGAGACAATCAGTTTGTTTTCCATATCTAAATTTGTTCTGCTTTAATTTTTTCTTGTCCTTATAATGGTATTAACTTTCCCTTTACCCAATTTTATATAATCGAGCAGCGGACGGTGCGATGGACATATAAAACTGCATGAACCACACTCTATACAGTCAGTTATATGATTCAATTCCGCTTTGTCCCATACCTCGTATTCGGTTAAATTCATCAATAGAGTAGGGTTAAGTCCCATAGGGCAAACAGTGATACATTTAGTACATCTTATACACTCTTTCATCACTTTTCTCTTAGCTGCTAGAGTTGGAATAATCAATATCCCTGAGGTTCCTTTAGTAATAGGAATCTCAATACTTGCTAAAGCTTTACCCATCATAGGTCCCCCGCTAACTATCTTCCCTGTTTCATTAGGTAATCCACCTGCTTCTTCAATAAGATTGTTTAGAGGTGTACCTATTCTAGAAAGAAAATTAGAAGGCTTGCTTACATGGTCGCCGGTAATTGTTACCACACGATCTATAAGTGGTTTGTTATTCTGAACCGCCTCATATACTGCGAAAATTGTGCCTACATTTTGAACAACTGCTCCCACCGATATTGGTAGTGAACCGCTTGGTACCTGACGCTTAAGTACGGCATCAATCAACTGTTTTTCACCACCTTGAGGATATTGTACTTTTAAGGGTTGAATCTCAATGTTAGGATATTCTTTAGACAATTTCTTGAAGCCCGTGATAGCATCTTTCTTATTATTCTCAATGCCTATGATAGCTTTATTTACATTTAAAGCTTTCATTACAATTGTAGTGCCTACTAATATCTCTTCAGTCTTTTCAATCATTAGTGCATGGTCTGATGTGAGATAAGGTTCACATTCAACCCCATTGATGATTAAAATCTCTGGTGTTGTTCCCGGGGGAGGTGTAAGCTTAACATGAGATGGAAATGTTGCACCTCCCATACCAACTATACCGGCTTTTTCTATTTTGCTCAATATCTCTGTTGGGGATAAAGTGCATTCCCTTTTAATTGTATCACTTCTATCAATCGTTTCTTCCCATTCATCACCTTCACAGTTTATGAAAACTGCATCTCTTTTGTAACCGCTCGAATCTAAGGCTTTATCAATCTTTAGTACCGTGCCAGATACCGAAGAATGAATGTTTGCTGAAACATACCCTACGCTCTTACCTATCTGAGTTCCTACCTTCACTTTATCCCCTTTCTTAACAATGGGCTGACAAGGTGCACCTATGTGTTGACTCATAGGAATTACTACCTGTTTAGGTATAACAATGGGTTGTATTGCTTTTCCGGCTGATATTTTCCTTTCTTTCGGATGAATACCACCAAGTTTGAATGTTTTTAACATATGTTCTCTAAACTTACAGGTTAAACAGATACTGCAACCGGCTCATCTTTAATAGCCAGAGGTTTATCTTTTTTAGGTGGAAAATTTAATTCTAGTATCGAGTTAGTAGGACAAACCGGTACACATTTCCGGCATAATCTACACTTATCATCAATGATAAAAGCCAGGTTGTTTTCAATAGTTATAGCCTCAAATGGGCATACTTGCTGACACTTTGTACAACCAATACATGCCACTTCACATGATTTTTTAGCTACACCACCTTTGTCTTTATTCACGCAACTTACATATATGCGTTTAGATTTAGGTCCTTGCTTTCTTAATTCAATTATATCCTTAGGACAAGCCTTAACACAAGCACCGCATGCAGTGCACTTATCCTCAATTACCTCAGGTAGCAGAGTATCCGGGTTTATATGAATTGCATCAAATGAACATGAATCAACACAATCGCCAAGACCATAACACCCAAATGAACAGCCTGTATCACCACCATATAAAGCGGATGCAATCGTACAATTAGAAACTCCATCATAGAGATTCAATCTGGGTCGATTATCGCAAGTTCCATTACAGCGGACTACCGCTATTTTCTTTACTGCTACAGGAGCTTTTTGACCAAGTATCTCGGCCACAGCGTCCATTGTTTTTTGTCCTCCAACTGGACAGTTTAAATCGCTTAATGTCTCTGCATTAACGCATGCAGTTGCAAACGAGGAACATCCGGGGAACCCACAGCCACCACAATTGGCAGCTGGTAAAGCATCTTGAACCTCCTGTATGCGAGGATCTTCTTCTACTTTAAATTTTTGTCCCACAATATAGAGAATTGCCGCGCTTCCCGCACCAATAGCTCCTAATGTTGCAACGGCAGATAGTAATACACTCATAATATTAATTTGTTTTTTTAATACTGAATCTAAACGAATTTGCCATTCTGTTTCTGAAAAAATAGAGTACGCCATAATAAGGAACCAGAGCTACCAAAGAAGCCAAAGCTGCCTTTATATCACTTAAATTCCATATTTTAAGAGAAAGAACTAAGACAAGTATAAGAAATAGCAGTGGTAACACAAATGCCCAAAAAACAGCTTTATAACCAATTGATTTTTTACCTTCAATTAATACTTTTTCGTTTTCATGAAACATACCTGTAAAATCCCATATATCAACCAACTTTTCTTTTGAATCGGAAGCCATACAGGCTGCTCTTGCATGACAATCACTGCAGGCCGATTTTTGTAGTATTCGAACTGTAATGTTATTGCCTATTACTTTCTCAATTATTCCTTCGTGTTCAATCATGAATCACTGGTATAATAAATTCTTATTTAATTTATATGCCTAACTAGCCACAAAGTTAGGTATTATTTTTGTGATTATTAAAAGTATTAATGAACTAAATCCCAACTCTATTGTTAATATAAGTTTGCAATTAATTTATAATTGCCATAGACGGTGTTGATTGACTACAATTAAATAATATAACCCTACTTTTCGACGAACATTTAGCTCAATTTTCTTGTTTAAATGTAGTGTTCTAGCTTAGTCAACAGATTTTTGTTATATTTTAATACTTCGATTCCTATGATTTTTGATATTGAGATGATTCGGAAGGTTTACGAACAACTTCCTGCTAAAGTGCAACAAGTTAAAGATGTACTTCAAAGACCTTTAACATTAACTGAAAAAATTCTATTTACGCATCTTTCTACCGATATGCCGGTTAGGAACTATAAGCGTGCAAAGGATTATGTTGATTTTGCTCCCGACCGTGTAGCAATGCAGGATGCAACAGCTCAGATGGCTTTACTTCAGTTTATGAACTCAGGCAGAACTTCTGTTGCGGTGCCTTCTACGGTTCACTGCGATCATTTAATACAAGCTTATAAAAACGCTTCTACAGATCTTGAAACAGCTAAAATTACAAATCGTGAGGTTTTTGATTTCCTTCGCGATGTATCAAACAAATATGGAATTGGATTTTGGAAGCCAGGTGCAGGCATTATACATCAGGTAGTTCTCGAAAACTATGCTTTCCCAGGTGGTATGATGATTGGAACCGACTCACATACACCCAATGCTGGTGGTCTGGGCATGATAGCAATTGGTGTTGGTGGTGCCGATGCTGTTGATGTTATGGCAGGCATGCCATGGGAGTTGAAAATGCCAAAACTCATTGGTGTTAAGCTTACAGGTAAACTATCCGGATGGAGTGCGCCAAAGGATGTAATTCTTAAAGTTGCAGGTATACTCACGGTAAAAGGTGGAACAAATGCTGTAATAGAATATTTTGGTGAAGGCGCAGAGTCTCTATCTGCCACAGGAAAAGGAACTATATGTAATATGGGTGCTGAGGTCGGAGCAACAACATCAATTTTCCCATTCGATTATAAATCTGCCGAATATCTTAATCATACGGGTAGAAAAGAGGTAGCTGATGAGGCAATGAAAGTTGTAGAACATCTAAGACCCGATCCTGAGGTGGTTGCTAATCCTGAACTTTATTACGATCAATTAATAGAAATCAACCTTTCAAAGCTAGAACCGCATATAAACGGTCCATTCACACCCGATGCAGCATATACGATATCTGAATTTGGGGAAGCTGTAAAGAAAAATGGCTGGCCTCGTAGGATGGAAGTCGGACTAATTGGTTCATGTACCAACTCATCTTATGAAGACTTAACCAGAGCAGTCTCTATTGTTAAACAGGCTGCAGATGATGAAGTGCCAGTAAAAGCACAGTTCCTTATCAATCCAGGTTCTGAGCAAATAAGATATACTGCCGAGCGTGATGGCATCCTTCAGGTTTTTGAAGATGCAGGCGCCACAATTATCGCAAATGCTTGCGGTCCGTGTATAGGACAATGGAAACGTGATGATGAAACAGCAAATGATCGAGTAAATTCAATAGTAACATCGTTCAACCGTAATTTTGCTAAGCGAAATGATGGCAACCCAAATACACATGCCTTTGTAACTTCTCCTGAGTTGGTTGCTGCCCTAACTATTTCAGGTGATTTATGCTTTAACCCCTTAACCGACACTCTTTTAAATGAAAGAGGCGAAGAGGTGAAACTTAAAGAACCACAAGGTTTTGAATTGCCTCCTAACGGATATGATGTAAAAGATGCCGGATTTATTGCACCCTCAGATAATGCTGATGGAGTAAGCATTAATATCGATCCAGAATCAAACCGATTGCAAAAACTAGAGCCTTTTGCTCCTTGGAATGGCAATGATTTAACAGATTTGCCCCTTCTCATAAAGGTTAAGGGTAAATGCACTACCGACCATATTTCAATGGCAGGTCCTTGGCTTCGCTACAGAGGTCACCTCGATAATATTTCTGAGAATATGCTCATCGGTGCTGTAAACATATTTAACGATCAAACAAATACTGTTTTAGATCCCGAATCGGGAGAATATATGACTGTACCCGGTTTAGCTCGCAAATTCAAAGCTCAGGGCTTGGGATCCGTTGTTGTTGCAGAAGAAAATTATGGTGAAGGATCAAGTCGCGAGCACGCTGCAATGGAGCCTCGTCACCTTAATGTAAAAGCAATACTTGTTAAATCGTTCGCGCGTATTCACGAAACAAATTTAAAGAAACAAGGAATGTTGGGTCTTACATTTGTTGATAACAGCGATTACGACAAGATTAGAGAGGGCGATAAAATAAGTATATTAGGTTTAAGAGAGTTTGCACCAGGAAATAATCTGACAATAGAACTTCTTCATACAGATGGCTCAAGGGAATCTTTTGAAGCAGCTCACACATACAATGAGCAGCAGGTAGAATGGTTCAAAGCCGGTAGTGCATTAAATGCGATGAAAAGATAATGTTACCTTTATAAATTTAACACATGCAAATTAAAATGAATAAGGGTAAGATGATTATCCCAGATAATCCCACAATTCCTTTTATTGAAGGAGATGGTATTGGCAAGGAAATCACTACTCAAGTGCAAAAAATACTAGACTCCGCTATAGAAAAGTCTTATAGCGGAACAAAGAAGATAGATTGGCTAGAGGTACTGGCCGGAGAGAAAGCCTTTACTGAAGTGGGCACATGGTTACCTGCACAAACCATAGATGCATTTCGTAATCATTTTATTGGCATAAAAGGACCCTTAACCACTCCTGTGGGAGAGGGCATTAGATCGCTAAACGTTGCGCTCCGACAGGAACTTGATCTTTATGTATGCTTGCGACCGGTAAGATGGTTTAGAGGTGTTGCCACTCCACTTTTGCATCCCGAAAAAGTAAATGTTACTATTTTTCGCGAAAATACAGAAGATATTTATGCAGGTATCGAATGGGCAGCAGGAACATCAGAATCAAAAAAAGTTCTCGATTTTCTGCAAAACGAGATGGGAGTAAAGAATATTCGATTCCCAAACAGCTCTTCCTTTGGTATCAAACCAGTGTCTAGAGAAGGAACAGAGAGGCTGGTTCGATCGGCAATAGAGTATGCTATAGAAAATCAATTGCCCTCTGTAACGTTGGTTCATAAAGGCAACATCATGAAGTTTACAGAAGGTGGATTCAAAAAGTGGGGTTACGATCTTGCTGAACGTGAGTTCTCCGATAATACATTCACAGAACATAGATTCAATCAAATTAAGGTTGAGAAAGGTCTAAATAAGGCAGTTGAAATGTACAATCATGCAATAGAGTCGGGTAAAGTATTTATTAAAGATGTTATTGCCGATGCTTTCTTGCAAAACACACTGCTCAAGCCCGAAGAATACTCGGTCATTGCTACACTTAATCTCAATGGAGATTACATCTCCGATCAGCTTGCAGCAATGGTGGGAGGTATAGGTATAGCACCAGGTGCAAATATCAATTACCTTTCTGGTCATGCCATATTTGAAGCAACTCATGGCACCGCACCCGATATTGTCGGTAAGAATTTGGCCAATCCCTGTTCATTGTTGCTTTCTGGTGTAATGATGTTAAATTATATCGAATGGTATGAACCAGCCAAGCTAATAACCTCATCTCTAGAGAAGTTATTCAAAAACGGATATGCTACTTCCGACCTTGCACGTTTCATGGAAGATGGTAAACCTCTTTCAACATCTGAGTTTTCGTCAAAAGTAATAGAGTATCTCTAAAAATAACCGCTTTAATTAAACAAAAAGAGTATTCCCTATGTTAGAACTACAACAGTTTTTAGTGCCATTCGAAAACTGAATAATAAGTGCAATCAGATTATTAAAAACGGATACAAAAAATCAACATTATAATTATATGAATAATAACGAAATTACTAAAATCTTGTCAGAATCAATTCTGTTTACAAGCGATATCGACAAAGAGTTATTTACCAAAATGGGAGTAAAGCGAGGACTGCGTAATGAAAATCATTCCGGAGTTCTGGCCGGACTAACTCGTATTGGCGATGTTGTAGGATTCGAGAGACAAGCGGACGGAAGCTTAAAACCAATTCCTGGAAAACTTTTCTATAGAGGTCTTGATGTTGAGGAGCTGGTTGCCGGTGTGCAAAATGAGAATAGACTGGGATTTGAAGAAACAATTTTTCTTCTTCTATCAGGACGTCTTCCTAATAAAACCGAGTTAGATGCTACTCAAAATCTAATTGCACAAACAATGCCCTTGAATCATAAAGCTACAATGAATATTCTTGCTCTTCAAGGTAAAAATATTATGAATATACTTGCCAGGAGTGTACTCGAATTGTATGTATATGACCAGGATCCTGATAATATCTCACGCGAAAATCTGATAAGCCAGTCTATTAATTTAATTGCCAAATTCCCAACCATCATTGCATATGCATATCAGGTGTTAAGGCATGATGTTAAAGGACGCTCATTACATGTTCGTCTGCCTTACCCACATAAATCGGTTGCCGAGAACTTCCTCTTTATGATGAAAGGTCACGATAAATATACAGAACTGGATATTAAGATACTCGACCTGGCACTTATCCTGCATGCCGAGCATGGTGGAGGTAACAATTCAACATTCTCGGTACGAGTAACAAGTTCAACCGAAACAGATACATACTCGGCTATAGCTGCCGGAATTGGGTCTCTTAAAGGACCTTTGCATGGTGGAGCAAACGTTAAGGTTATGGGTATGCTTTCTGATATGAAAAAGAAGATAACCGACTGGACAGATGTTAGTCAGGTTGATGCTTATCTCACAAAGGTTTTAAATAAGGAAGAGTTTGATCGTACAGGTCTCATTTACGGTATTGGGCATGCTGTTTATACAATCAGTGATCCTCGTACAGCACTTCTAAAAAATATGGCAAAAGATCTTGCAAAAGAAAAAGGTCGTGAAGATGAATTCGCTTTTATGGAATTAATCGAAGAGCGTGCAATAGAAGTCTTTATGGATGCTAAAAAACGTACAGCTAAAGGTAATGTTTGTGTCAACGTCGATTTCTATTCAGGCTTTGTTTATGATGCAATAGGTTTGCCATCTGAAGTTTATACTCCTCTTTTTGCAATGGCTCGTATCGTAGGCTGGTCTGCTCACCGAATCGAAGAGATGAACTTCTCAAGCAAGAGACTAATTCGTCCCGCATACAAGAATGTACGTGAAATACAAGACTTTGTACCACTAAGCGAAAGAAAATAGAGTTTTTATCAAATGATTAAGTGTTGAAGTTGAATATTATTAATCAGCTTAAACACAATTGTCTAAATATATAGTGAAAGTTATATTATAATGCAGAAAATTAAAGTAGTAAATCCCGTTGTAGAACTTGATGGTGACGAGATGACCCGTATAATCTGGTCGTTTATAAAAGAAGAACTTATCCTGCCCTATCTCGATTTAGATATAAAATATTACGATCTCAGCATACAGCATCGCGATGCTACGGATGATCAGGTAACAGTGGATGCCGCAGAGGCAATAAAAAAATATAATGTAGGTATTAAGTGTGCAACCATCACACCCGATGAGGCTCGTGTTGAGGAGTTTGAACTCAAAAAGATGTGGAGATCACCAAATGGTACTATTCGTAATATTGTGGGAGGCACCGTTTTTCGTGAACCCATAATCTGCAATAATATACCTCGCTATGTTCAGGGTTGGACCCAACCAATAATCATCGGTCGTCATGCTTTTGGCGATCAATACCGTGCAACAGACACGGTAATAACTGGTAAGGGAAAACTCACAATGACATTCACTTCAGAGGATGGCAAAACGCAGAGCTGGGATATATACGATTTTAAAGGTGATGGTGTAGCAATGGCAATGTACAACACAGATGAGTCGATATATGGCTTTGCTCGCTCATCTTTCCAAATGGCTTTAAGTAAAAACTATCCACTCTACATGTCCACCAAAAATACCATCCTTAAAGCTTATGATGGTCGCTTCAAAGACATTTTTCAGGAAGTTTATGAAAATGAATTTAAAGATGAATTCATAAAAGCAGGCTTAACCTATGAGCACCGACTTATAGATGATATGGTAGCCGCTGCCATGAAGTGGAATGGTGGATTTGTATGGGCATGTAAAAACTACGATGGAGATGTGCAATCAGATACCGTTGCGCAAGGATTCGGTTCACTTGGAATGATGTCATCTGTATTAATTACACCAGATGGCAAAACTGTTGAAGCTGAAGCCGCACATGGCACTGTTACTCGTCATTATCGCCAACATCAGCAAGGTAATGAGACTAGTACAAACCCAATTGCATCAATCTTTGCATGGACAAGAGGACTTGCTCATCGTGGTAAATTAGATAATAATCAAGAGTTAATAGATTTTTGTAATAACCTCGAGCAAGTTTGCATTCAAACTGTTGAAGATGGCGAGATGACAAAAGATCTTGCAATTCTAGTATATGGTTCTGATATGCAGCGAAACAACTGGTTAACAACAAAAGATTTCCTCCATGCGCTCAAAAGGAATCTCGAAAAAGCTCTAAAAGATTAAAAAACGGTTAATGATTTAGTTCAAAGTAGAATTAATGATTTAGCTTAAAGTATTTATTAATGATTTAGCTTAAAGTATTTATTAATGATTTAGCTTAAAGTATTTATTAATGATTTAGCAAAAAGCTTGATAATATTAAAGATAAAATAAATTAGGGCGACTCTTAACGGGCCGCCCTAATCGTATATAACATAAGCTTTAATTAAAAAGAAAATTAGTCCTCTTTTTCCTGCTCTTCATATTCCTTAAGCAGTTTTTCCTGAACATCAGATGGAACAAGTTCGTAACCAGAGAGTTTCATAGAAAATGAACCTCTACCACCAGTAATAGAGCTCAGTGTGGTTGAGTAATTACTCATCTCCTTTAAAGGCACCTTTGCATTTAGCTTCTCAAAACCTTTCTCACTTTCCATACCCATAATAATAGCTCTGCGTCCCTGAAGGTCACTCATTACGTCACCTAAATAATCACCAGGTACCGACACTACAATATTATAGATAGGCTCAAGAATCTTTGGAGCTGCGTTCTTAAATGCAGAAATAAAAGCATGTCTTCCTGCAAGCATAAATGAGATTTCATTAGAGTCTACAGGGTGCATCTTGCCATCATAAACAATAACTCTCACATCTCTTGCATAAGAACCTGTTAATGGACCTTGCTCCATTCTTGCCATAATACCTTTTAGTATAGCAGGTAAGAAACGAGTATCAATAGAGCCCCCAACAATACTATTTACAAATACCAACTTTCCACCCCAATCCAAATTGATTGTTTGGGTGTCGCGGTTCTGAATTTTAAACTCCTGACCGTTAAATTTATAAATCTCAGGCAGTGCCATACCTTCAGAGTAGGGCTCAATAATTAGGTGTACTTCACCAAACTGACCGGCTCCACCAGACTGCTTCTTGTGTCTGTAATCTGCGCGAGCCGACTTAGTAATTGTTTCTCTATAAGGAATCTTTGGCTCAAAAAATTCAATATCAATCTTATCATTATTCTCAAGACGCCATTTAAGAGTTTTAAGGTGAAACTCTCCCTGTCCCGAAACAATAGTTTGTTTCAGTTCTTTCGATATCTCAACCAGCCATGTTGGGTCTTCCTCTCTCATGCGGTTAAGTGATTCATTCATCTTTTCAGAATTAGATTCACTTACAGCCTTAATAGCTCTGCGATAACGTGGCTCAGGATACTTAATAAAATCAAATTTATTGTCAGAACCCTTAGCATTAAGGGTGTTGCCTGTACGTACTTCTTTAAGTTTTACCGAAGCACCAATGCTACCAGCATGAAGTTCTTCTGCTCTGTTACGCATCTGTCCCGCAACAGTATATAATTGTGCAAGTCTCTCTTTAGACTGGCGATTAACGTTTGTAAAATCATCACCCTCTCTCACCACACCGCACATTACTTTAAAATAACTCACCTCGCCAATATGTGGCTCAACTGTCGTTTTAAAGAAATAAAGGCTTGCTGGCTCGTTGTCAACCGGATGCACCTCAACTCCTTCAGAGTTAACTGGTGATGGCATATCGTCTGGCGATGGAGCAACCATACTCAAAAAGTTCATAATACGGTGAACTGCCATATTCTTTTCGCCCGAAGAGCAGAATACCGGATATAAACTTTGATTAAGCATTCCCTTATGAATTCCGTCACGCATCTCTTCTTCAGATAGTGTTCCCTGATCAAAGAATTTCTCCATCAAACCCTCATCATTTTCAGCAGCAGCCTCCAATAAAACCTGATAGTAATCTCCTGCTCTCTCTTTCTCGCTTTCTGGTATATCTAATACTTGTGGTGCGGTGTCATCTGATTCCCAATGATAATATTTCTGTTTCAAAACATCAATGATACCGTTAAAAGTGGTACCACTACCAATAGGATATTGAACCGGTGTAATTTTATTTCCATAAACCTCTTTAAGGCTTGCAATCGTGTTATCATAGTCGGCTTTCTCATGGTCCATCTGGTTAACAAGCAAAACTACAGGTTTCTTAAGTGCATCGGCATAACGAAATTGGTTAATTGTGCCAACTTCAACTCCACTGGTAGCATCAATAAGCATAAGAGCCATATCAGTAACATTCAGTGCAGTAACCACTCCCCCTACAAAGTCATCCGAACCAGGGCAATCGATAAAGTTCATCAATTTATCTTTCCATTCATACGATATCACAGACGGAAATACAGAATATCCATACTCCTTTTCCACTGGGAAATAATCACTTGCGGTGTTTCCTCCATCTATGGTACCACGTCGTCTTAATAGACCACACTCGAAAAGCATAGCTTCAGCGAGAGTGGTCTTGCCTGACCCCGAATTTCCAATCAGGGCTATGTTCTTAATTTGGTTTGTCTTGTAAACTTTCATGATTAGAAAATATTATTAATTAATTTATTATTCACTCATTTCTTATTTTCTCTCTTCTTAAAATGGTATAGTTATTAAAATGCGATGTAATTTAATTAAAGTATATGTATATGTTAATCAGATAATTGAGCGCTCAAAAGTTAGTATTAAAAAAGACTTTGCGTCTAAATAAGACTGGCAAAGTCATGCTTTACTTAATAAGAATGCAATTTATACAAAAGGGGTCACAAAAAAAAATGAACTCTTTATGTTATATAACATATACAAACATTCAATACAATAGTCAATACCGACGTTTATTAGTTGTTTAAATATTTAGTTACATTTACTAAAAGATTTATAAATAATGGAGCATTACTATAACCAAACCATAGACGAGGTAGTAAAGAAATTTGAAGTCGATTCAACCAAAGGTCTCTCAAGTCAGGAGGTAGAAACAAGAAAAGAAAAATATGGACTAAATAAGTTGGAGTCACATAAACAAAAGTCTCTTTTCTCCATATTCATAGAGCAATTCAAAAGCAGCATGGTTGTTATTTTATTTATAGCAGCCGTAGTTTCAGGTGTTATTGGAGTTATTGAAGATGAAGGGTTGATTGAAACCATTGTGATTCTTGCAATCTTACTTCTCAATGCCATCATTGGTACAATAGAAGAACGAAGAGCTCAATCTTCCCTCGAAGCACTAAATAAGATGAGTGCGCCACGCAGTAAGGTACTGCGTGACGGTCAAACCACAGAAATTACATCCATAGAAATAGTTCCCGGAGATATTGTTGTACTAGACACAGGAGATATTATACCTGCCGATATGAGGCTAGTCGAAGCTATAAACCTCAAAGTGCAAGAGTCGGCACTTACCGGCGAATCCGTTCCTGTTGAAAAGATAAATGGTCAACTTAAAGGTCAAGACATTTCCCTTGGCGATCGTACTAACATGGCATTCTCCACAAGTGTTGTTACTTACGGTCGCGGCAAAGGTGTTATTGTAGGAACCGGTATGAATACAGAAGTTGGCAAGATAGCCCACATGCTCCAAAGTACCGAAGCAACCGAAACACCAATGGGCCGACGCCTCGAGCAGCTGGGTAAGGTTCTGGGATACGTTGCGCTATTTATCTGTGCTCTCATATTTGGCATAGGTATGCTTTATGGCAACAATTGGCTAGATATGTTTATGATGGCAGTTAGTCTTGCAGTTGCAGCTATCCCCGAAGGGCTACAAATTGTAGCCACAATTGTTCTCGCAATTGGCGTGCAGCGTCTGGTTAAACAAAATGCAATTGTTCGCACACTACCGTCAGTAGAAACACTAGGCAGCACAACTGTTATATGCTCAGATAAAACCGGCACTCTCACTCAAAACAAGATGACCGTAGTCGAAACCTGGACAAATGAAAATAAATCCGATTTCAGAAATACCAACAACCAAAATGCTATAAAGGACAATGAGAAGTTGATAGGTGATGAGGATTTGTTAATTATCTCTGCTCTGCTATGTACCGACTCACACCTCAAAGTGCATAGCAATGGTGAACATGAGCTTTCAGGCGACCCAACAGAAACATCAATTGTTGAACTAGCATTAAAACTTGGTTACGACAAAAACGAACTAGAAAAACAATATCCACGTGTACAAGAAGTACCCTTCGATTCTGAAAGGAAGAGAATGACTACCATCAATCAAATGGAGGAGGGTAAGCTTCATGTAAATGTAAAAGGTGGTCTTGATGAAGTACTTAGTGTAACCACACATATACTATTTAAGGGTGAAGTCCGGCCAATAACAGATCAGGATAAAGAAACTATAAAACTTGAGAATGAACGAATGGCAAAGTTAGCCTTGCGAGTACTCTCTGTTGCCTATAAAGAAATAAACTCCATTCCCGATAATGTAAGTGCCGAAACTATCGAGAAAGACCTTGTATTTATTGGACTTTTAGGGATGATAGACCCCGCTCGTCCGGAAGTTATAGAAGCAGTAAAGAAATGCAGAACAGCCGGAATAAGACCTGTAATGATTACCGGCGATCATAAGATTACCGCTGTTGCCATTGCCGATGAAATTGGCATTTATGACAAAGGGCATAAAGCTGTTACAGGCACTGAAGTTGAAGCGATTGATGATGAAACACTTTTCAGAAATATAGAAGACTACTCAGTTTATGCTCGAGTGGCTCCCGAGCATAAGGTCAGAATAGTAAAAGCCTGGCAGAAGCATGGTGATATAGTTGCAATGACAGGCGATGGTGTAAATGACGCACCAGCCCTAAAGCAGGCCGATATTGGTGTTGCCATGGGTATCGTCGGAACTGAGGTTGCAAAAGACGCATCAGACGTTGTGCTTACCGATGATAACTTTGCTACAATAGTTAGCGCAGTTGAGGAGGGCAGACGGATATACGACAACATTCTCAAAGTAATCCAATTTCTCTTATCGGCAAATATGGGAGAGGTACTACTTATTTTTATTGCATCAATATTTAATCTTGGCAACCCGTTATCCCCAATATTAATACTTTGGATTAACTTGGTAACAGACAGTTTGCCTGCTCTTGCATTAAGTTTAGACCCAGCCGAGAAAGATATAATGACTCGTAAACCCAGAGATCCCAAGAAAGGTTTCTTTACTAAAGGCATGATTTTAAGAATTGTCTACCAAGGGTCAACTATCGGACTTATATCCCTTGCTGCTTATATAATTGGACGAAACGATGGGGTTAATATGGGACTTGATAATCCAGAAGCACTAGGGCAAACAATGGCCTTTGCCGTGCTAGGGTTCTCTCAACTATTTCATGTCAGAAACCTTCACTCAAATAAGATGTCTTCATTCAAAACAAGTATATTAAGCAACAAATCTCTATTAATGGCAATTCTTGCTTCTAGTGTATTAATGCTAATAGTATTGATGATTCCGGGTGTAATGAATGTATTCGGACTTGTTCCTATGGACGCTACACATTGGCTATATGTACTTGCACTTTCACTAGTCCCAATAGTAATTGTGGAACTTGTAAAAGCATTTAAACTCAATCATACTAAAGATGAGTATTAATAATACCTTATAAGTATATTTATTTTAAAGCCCGGATTTTTAAATTCGGGCTTTATTGTTCTATATTATATAATCTACCCTTAAACAATGCTAAAAATTGCACAAATAAGTGGTGTACGTGCACAAAATAAAATATTATTTGTATTTTTGAAATAATAATTACATTCATAAGTTATTTCCCTTTATTACTAACAATTAGGTTATAAATTTTAAGCCATATTGAGGTGTGATTTTGGTATGTAAACAAAAAAAGAAGTTATGGAAAACATTCAAGCGGCATTAGTTCTTTTGCTTATCGGAATGATAATGGTAATTATCGTTCTTTGGTTAGTTGTAGGTCTAGGTAATCTCCTTATCAGGCTCACAAATAAGTATGTCAAAGAAGATAAAGATACACCATCAAATTATGGAATGAGCAGAACAGGCAAAAACCCTAAAAAAATTGCAGCAATTATAGCAGCAGTTGATATCGCAACACTGGGAGAGGGTAAGATAGAATCGATAAATAAAAACAGATAAAAAATAAAATTATGGCAAAAGAGATTAAATTTAGTCTTCTCTACAGAGATATGTGGCAGTCGGCTGGTAAGTATGTACCCACGGTTGAACAATTAAAAGAAGTTGCTCCTGCTATCGTAGAAATGGGTTGCTTTGCCCGTGTTGAGACAAACGGAGGTGGCTTCGAACAAATAAACCTTCTTTTTGGCGAGAATCCAAATAAAGCAGTACGCGAATGGACCCAACCATTTAACGATGCAGGCATACAAACACATATGCTTGAGAGAGGACTCAATGGAATTCGTATGTCACCAGTTCCTGCAGATGTACGCAGACTTATGTTTCAACTTAAAAAGAAACAGGGAACCGACATCTCTCGTTCTTTTGATGGTCTAAATGACCCTCGTAATCTCGAGAATTCAATAAAGTTTGCCAAAGAAGCCGGAATGATTTCTCAAGCAGCACTTAGTCTAACCGTTTCACCTGTTCACACAATAGAATATTACACCAATCTTGCAAACACACTAATTAAGATGGGTGCAGATGAGATATGTATTAAAGACATGGCAGGAGTTGGACGCCCCGTTAGCATTGGCAAAATTATTAAGAATATAAAAGAGCTTCATCCCAATGTGGCAATAACATATCACGGACATGCCGGTCCCGGTTTCCAGATGGCATCAATTCTTGAAGCAGCAAATGCCGGAGTAGAATATATAGATGTTGGTATGGAACCACTGTCGTGGGGAACAGGCCATGCCGACCTCCTTGCAGTGCAGTCAATGCTCAAAGATGCCGGTTTCAAAGTAGCCGATATCAATATGAAAGCCTATATGAAAGTGCGATCCCTAACTCAAAAGTTTATGGACGACTTCCTTGGATATTATATTAGTAATAAGAACAGAGTAATGAATTCTCTTCTTATCGGTCCAGGACTACCAGGTGGAATGATGGGTAGCCTCATGTCAGACCTCGAGGACAACCTCAAATCACTTAACAAGTGGAAAAGGAAGCATAACCAACCCGAGCTTACTCAAGACGATCTCATGATAAAGCTGTTTGAAGAAGTATCATACGTATGGCCCAAGGTAGGATTTCCTCCACTGGTTACACCATATAGTCAGTATGTTAAGAATCTTGCACTTTTAAATGTAGTTCAAATTGAGAAGGGGAGAGAACGGTGGTCTATGATAGCCGACAATGTTTGGGATATGATGCTTGGTAAAACAGGTAAACTTCCGGGACAACTTGCTCCTGAGCTTGTAGAAATGGCAAAAGAACAAGGACGTGAATTTTATACAGGCAACCCACAAGACCTTTATCCCAATCAGCTCGATGAGTTCCGTGCCGAAATGAAAAAGAACAATTGGAGTACAGGTAAAGATGACGAAGAACTATTTGAGCTTGCCATGCACCCCGAGCAATACAGAGCATACAAATCTGGCGATGCACGTAAATATTTCCTTGCCGACCTCGAAAAGAAAAGAGCAAAAAGTGAAGACACTGAATTAACAGATTCAACAGAAGTTCCTGCAATATTCTCATCAGGAAATAATTATCAGCCAAAAACTCTAATCGTTAATGTAGACAACGAAGAGTACCTGGTTAATATTTCATATCCACAAAACGGAGAAGGCGCTGCTGCAGTTTCTGGTACAACTCCTGCCGCCGTCGCTGCACAACAACCTGTTGCACAACAAGCACCTGTTTCATCTAACAGTGGCACAAAAGAGGTTACTTCACCACTCGAAGGTAAATTCTTCCTCACTAAAGAGGCATCAGAGAAACCTCTAAAGGTGGGAGATACCATTAAAGTAAATGATATCGTAGGTTATATCGAATCAATGAAGACCTACAACGCCATAGCATCTGAAGTTGAAGGTACAGTTACAGAAATATGCTATGCCAATGGTTCATCAGTTGAAGAAGAAGATATACTCGTTAAAGTTAAATAGAAATGGGAGAATTCTTTTCAAGTCTTTTCGGAACAACCGGTTTAGTTGGAACTGATTGGGGAACCATGCTCATGTGGATAATATCCGGAGCACTGTTGTACATGGGTATTTTCAAGCAGTACGAACCGTTGCTGCTTGTGCCCATAGGATTTGGGGTACTTCTTGCCAACCTCCCCGCAGCAGGTTTAGCAGTAGTTGAAGCTGATATGGTTCTTAATCCTGATGGCAGTCTCATGAACTTTGCTGAGATTGCAGCCAATTATGGGATTATTAATCTTCTTTATTATTCCTTGATCAAAACAGGTCTATTGCCACCCATTATATTTATGGGGGTAGGGGCGTTAACCGATTTTGGACCGATGCTCAGAAACCTCAAACTGGCATTCTTTGGAGGAGCGGCTCAGTCGGGAATATTTACTGTAGTCATTTTGGCTGTAATAATGGGGTACACACTTCCCGAAGCAGCATCCATGGGTATAATAGGTGGTGCAGACGGACCAACCGCTATATACACCACAATTAAGCTGGCTCCACATCTGTTAGGACCAATTGCAATTGCTGCATACTCATATATGGCAATGGTACCGGTTATAATACCTGCAGTAGCCAAACTCCTAATGAAAGAAGATGAATTTAAGATTCATATGAGAAACATGGACAAGCAGTTTCCTCCTAAATATGAAATTAAACATCTTAGAACAGTAAAAATTCTCTTCCCTATTGTATTAACTTTAGTAGTGTCTATTTTAGTGCCTTCATCTGCACCACTTATAGGCATGCTGATGTTAGGTAATCTGCTTAAAGAGATAGGAGCTAATACAGCCCGTTTGGCCGATGCTGCGTCGGGTCCAATTATGAATACTGCTACAATCTTCCTAGGTTTATGTGTAGGAGCTACAATGCCTGCAGAGGTTTTTCTTAGATGGCAAACAATAGGCATTTTAGTATTAGGACTATTTGCATTTGCTATATCTATAGCAGTAGGAATAATAGCAGTTAAAATCTACAATAAGAGCTCAAAGAAAAAGATCAATCCACTTGTGGGAGCAACAGGTCTCAGTGCGGTACCAATGGCATCACGTGTAGCTAATGATCTTGCACTTAAGTACGACAAATCAAACCATATTCTGCAATACTGTATGTCTAGCAACGTTTCAGGCGTTATAGGTTCTGCAGTTGCAGCCGGAGTGTTAATTGCATTCTTAGGTTAGTAATATTCAGAGTTAAATAATTTAAGCGGCTACTTTTGTTTATCAAACATTAGTAGCCGCTTTTTAATTTACAGAAAACCTTTTTTATATACAAAAAAAAAGCGAACCCCATTAAGAAGCTCGCTTAGTAATTATATCAATAATATTAATTATTATTATCCTGTCTTTCTGGACGTGGTAGTAAAGCCTTTCGCGAAAGTTTAAACTTACCACTACGAGGATCAACATCAATAAGTTTAACCTGTATCTTATCACCCTCTTTAATACCCGAATCTTCAACTCTCTCGAGTCTCTGCCAGTCTATTTCTGAAATATGAAGTAAACCATCCTTACCAGGCAAGAACTCACAGAACATTCCGTAAGGCATTACCGAGCGAACAGTAGCTTCATACACTTCACCAACCTCAGGCACTGAAACAATACCCTTAATCTTATTAAGAGCAGCATCAATAGCAGCTTTATTAGTAGCTGAAATTTCAACGTGCCCCATGTTGTTAATCTCTTCAATAGTAATTGTAGCACCAGTTTCTTCCTGAATGCCCTGAATGATCTTACCACCCGGTCCTATTACAGCACCAATAAAATCTTTAGGAATATCAAGTGAAACAATACGAGGAGCATGTGGCTTCATATCCTCTCTTGGCTCTGTCATTGTTTCCAATATCTTACCCAAGATATGCTCACGTCCCGATTTAGCCTGAGCCAAAGCTTCTTCAAGAATCTGATAAGATAAGCCATCCACCTTAATATCCATCTGAGCAGCAGTTATACCATCTTTAGTACCACACACCTTAAAGTCCATGTCGCCCAAATGATCCTCGTCGCCAAGGATATCCGAAAGAATAGCATAATTTAGTCCTTTATTCTCAGATATCAATCCCATTGCTATACCGCTAACAGGTTTCTTTATCTGTACACCCGCATCCATAAGAGCAAGAGTGCCAGCACAAACAGTTGCCATAGAAGACGAACCGTTTGACTCTAAGATATCAGAAACTATACGAATTACATATGGATAGTTAGCAGGAATCATTTTCTTAAGAGCACGGTTAGCGAGGTTGCCATGACCAATTTCACGACGACCAGTTCCACGCTGCGGACGAGCTTCCCCAGTAGAGAATGGAGGAAAATTATAATGTAATAAGAATCTGTCGTGACTTTTTAATAAAGCATCATCAACCAATTTCTCATCAAGTTTTGTGCCTAACGTAACAGTAGTAAGCGACTGTGTTTCACCCCTAGTAAATAAAGCAGAACCATGAGGACCCGGAATAAAATCAACCTCACTCCAAATAGGTCTTATCTCAGTAGTCTTTCTTCCATCCAGACGTTTTCCCTCATCAAGAATACTTCTGCGCATAGCCTCCTTCTCTAAGTCGTGATAATAACGCTTAATTAATGGAGCTTTTGCAGACAGTTCCTCTTCAGGAATAGTCTCAAGAAATTTAGCAAGAACGTTTTCAAATGCAGCCAAACGTTCGTGCTTGTTAGGGTTTTGAGAAGAAGCAGCCTCATAAGCAGGCTTATAGCATTTATCCCAAACCAATTTTTTCAGCTCTTCATCATTATCCTCATGGTTGTATTCACGTTTAACGGTCTTACCCACCATTTCGGTTAGTTCAATCTGAGCCTGGCACTGTTTTTTAATCTCCTCGTGAGCAAATTTGATGGCCTCAAGCATATCAGCTTCAGAAACCTCATTCATCTCACCCTCCACCATCATAATGTTGTCTATGGTAGCGCCAACCATAAGGTCAAGATCAGCTTTTTTAAGTTCACTGAAAGTTGGATTAATTACAAGTTTGCCATTAATACGAGCAACGCGAACCTCAGATATAGGTCCGTTAAAAGGTATATCAGATACAGCCAGAGCAGCAGAAGCAGCAAGTGCAGCCAGTGCGTCGGGCATCTCTTCACCATCAGAAGAGAAAAGTATCACATTAACAAAAACATCAGCATGATAATCACCTGGAAACAATGGACGAAGAACACGATCAATCAGTCGGCTCGTCAATATCTCTGAGTCTGACGCTCTACCTTCACGTTTCAAAAATCCACCCGGAAAGCGTCCGGCTGAAGCATATTTTTCTTTGTACTCCACTTGAAGTGGCATAAAGTCTGTACCCGGGGTAGCATCTTTAGCAGCTGTTACAGTTGCCAGCAGAAAAGTGTCTCCCACACGTAATGTAACGGACCCATCAGCCTGTTTAGCCAACTTTCCCGTTTCCAGCGTAATCTCGCGTCCATCTGACAGTTCGATACGCTTAGTAATTGGATTCATCATAAATAAAATCAGTTATTTCTTTTACGTAAAATTATTACAAAGGTACACAAAGTTTTGGTTTATTGGGATATCCGTTATATAAAAAAACAGGAATGTCATATTATAACATTCCTGCAAATTAGAGAAAGACTTTAAATTTATGATATAATCACATACATGACTAAAGTTGTTATTGTAATATATTTAATATCATTCTCAAATTTCAAATAACTATTTAGATACCTCTACTCTACGAGCACTAATAGTAAGTGCTTCATCACCCGAAGTCTTTGAATCCTTACCTTCACCCGAAGTAGTCATTCTAGAAGCATTAATACCCTGTTCAACAAGATACTTTTTAACAGCCTCAGCTCTGCGAAGAGAGAGTCCATCATTGTAACTATCAGAACCACGGTGATCGGTATAACCTGTTACCACTACATCATCACTAGCAAACTCTTTTAATATGCTAACGATAGTGCTAAGCTCTTCAGAATATTTCTGAGTATCCACAACATCGCTATCAAAATTAAAGTGAATAGCAGGCATAGCAGGCAATTCCTTCGCTATAGGAGCAGGTGCTGGTGCAGGCGCAGGCTTTGGAGCAGGCGCAGGCGCTGGTTCGGGAGCAGGTGCTGGAGCTGGAGTATCATAATAAACAGGTGCAGTGCGAGTAACTGATTTACCCAAGTTAAATTTAAAACCTGCAAGAGCATTAAAATTCCAATCAGGATTATCAGCTCTCTTAGAGTTGAAATGATCAGAAAGAATGCTAGCGTTACCCTCAATCATAAAAGAAACAGCATTACTCAATTTAAAATCCAGTCCAAGACCCACTCTTCCACCAGGGAAGCCTTTGTTGTCTTGCCATAGATATTCAAGATCATAAGTACCAGTATTAAGAGCATTAGTCTCATCATTTTCAAAACCGTAAGCATAAGCACCACCGGCAAACAGATAAGGATTAAATACCCTATCAGGATTAAACCCGTTAAACATCGATCTTAAGTCGAGCATAAAATCAAGATTAGCCTGAATAAACTTAAATGAGTACAACTGAGCAGGAGCCACCCAGCCCCCTTTACCCTCCCAACCAGAAGCACCAAGGCGCATTCCGAACACAGGAGTAAATTTATATCCTAAGTTAAGTGCCGCAGCTGGTGAAATCAGGTCAGCAAACTTAGCCTCACCCAATGTGTGCGCAACACCACCTTGTAATTGTATAAAAGCGTGTGGTTTAAACTCAACTTTTCCTTCCTCCATAATTTGTCTCTCTTGAGAGAAAGCTGCCAGCGAAATCGCCAGGAAGGTAGCAGCCAATAATATAATTCTTTTCATACCTCTATTTATTTAAAATGTTAGTGTTTATTATGGTTGATTTAATTATAATAATAAGACACGACTCATAATTAAACAAAGTAGGAGGAACCTACTTGGTTTCCTCCTACTAAGAAATTATTATTTAAAAAAGATTATCGTTTTAGAACTGTAATTGGAAGTTCGATTTCAACTTCATGTCCGTACATATCAAATACAGTAATTACAAGTGTTGAAGCAACATTGGCCGTTGGATTAGAAGATCCTGAAGCTTCAGTAAGAACAACGCCAGCAGCTGTAACGCTTGCTGTGAAGTATTCTTCAAGTTCAGTACCATTACTGTACAATTTAGCACCGCCTACAGCACCGTTTAAACCTGTTAATGACAAGCTACCTAAATATGGAGCACTTAATGGAGCATCATAATTACTATCTCTTTCGCTTGTTCCTAAGATTTCTGCTAATGATATAGTTGCATCTGAACCATATACGATTTCTGTTTCAAAATCTTCATCCCATTCCCATGAATATGTATCGTTGTAAATATTGTTAAATACAGTTGGGAAGTTTTCAACTTCTATCACATAATCAACACCATCTTGAGCAGTAGAGATATCACCATAATTGTAAACAACAGATGTCTCATGTTGAGTTGTATTATTGATAAATTCTTTAGCAACATTTAAAGTAGAGTTACCTGGATTAACAGTTAGGTCTACAATATCATCACCACTTCTAGCAGCGTCAGCAAAGATAACATCAAAGTTAGCTACAGATGCTAAAGCATCTCCTGTAAAGGTAAACACATCTCCTAGAGGCATAGTACCTTGAGTAGCATTTGGTGCTGTCCATGTGTTAGGAACTAAGTATGCATTATATACACCATTAGCACTTAATTGGCTAGTCTTAATAGAGAATCCTGAAGGAGCACCAGTTGGAAGTACTTTCTTCATTGATACTTTTAATGTTGCAATTACGTGACCAGTTGCATTTTTAACAATAAGTGTACCATTGTATACTTTATTATCTTCGTATGCTAACCAGCTAGAAGCTGTTGGAACTGTATGAAGTTTAGTTACCTCTGTGAAATCCACACTACTTACAACTCCCCCATCAGTTGTGAATAATTCACCATCAGCATCTTCTAATACTACATGGAATGCAGGAGTATTTTCATCTGCATCTTCGTCTGTTGTCCATTCGAATGTAGTTGCGCCTGTTATAGCAGTAAGTGTTTTATTAACATCTTCTGATATAACTCCAGGAACTGTTTCACTTTCAGGAGTGATAACTGTATTAACAGTGCCCCAATCAGCACCTTCTGCACCAAGACTTACATAGAATGCTTTTCCGTCAGGATCAACTAATGTACCGTCGAAGTTAACTGCATATACTCGGAAACCAATCATATCATTAATAGCACTATTGTTATTAATAACAATTTCAGTTTCAGTTCCTTCTACTACAGAATTTAAGCCTGTGTAGCTATAGCCTTGCCAAGCATTCCATTCTGATGGTGCTGATTCAACAGCATTTGCTTGTTTGTCTAATGTAACATAAATAGCTCTAATTGTTTTAACAGCACCTTCAACAATAGAAATTTTCATTGGTCTGCCTTGTACTGCAGGGTAAACAGATTGAGTTGTACGGTCGTCACCTGAAGTAACATTTTGGTTCGCACCAGAAGTAATTGCATCTGTTGCAGCAACATCACTCCAAACTAACTCTGCATATGGAGTTGCAGTTCCGTTATAGTTTAGAAGACTTTGTGAAGTAAAGTCAAAACGGTTATTGATATTGTCAATTGAAGTTTCATCAACCAAGAAATCTAATTCGTTTGCACCATCAAAATCATCACTCCAATCAAGTGTAATGTCATATGAAGAAACTACTTTGCGTATCAAAGGATTTTCCTCAGTTTGAGAATTGTCAACTGCAACTGCAAATAGAATTTTACCTTGATTGCTTCCAGATATAGCATCTTCATTTACGGTAGCTGCTAAGAAGTCATCTTCGTTATACTCGCTAAGTTGAACAGTAACTTCCCAAAGACCTGCACCATTAGTAGCACGAGTAAGAAGTTGTTCGTAAGGTTTAACGCTTAATATTTCAAGATTTTCATAAGCTATACCTAAACTGTTTTGTAATGTTACCATTTCTGGAGTAATCACTGCATTAGTTGGAGATACACGAATTACAAAAGATGTAGGAGATTGAATCTGATTACCTTCTTTAAAAGTAATTGCATTTGCAATACCTGTTTCAAAAACATTATCTTGTTCAAGAACAGCAGCAAATGTAAGATCAATAGCTACATCATTGTTAGATGTAATTATTAACTCTACATCTGTTACGATATTTCCAATCATGCTATCCACCTGAGCAGTCATTGCTGCAACATCCGCAATAATTGCTTCAAGTTGAGCTTCATTAGCTAATTTAAGCTCTTCCATTAAAGCATCAATTCTAGCTTCTAGGCCGGAAAGAGCTTCTAGTTGATCATTAATAGCATCAAGTTCTACTTGGAAATCAGCTATTTGTCCTTCAAGTGCAGAAATAGCTTCTGCATCACCAGCAGCTTGAGCAGCAGCTAAAGCTTCGTTAGCTTTTGCTAATGCATCTGTAGCAGTAGACTGAGCAGCTGTTGCAGCGCTTTGAGCTGAAGAAACAGTTGTCTGTAATGCTGTAAGATCACTTTTTACAGTAGATACAGACGTTTCCAGACCACTGATGTCATCATCATAATCCTTACAAGAGGGCAATATCGCTAATGCGCCTACAAGTGCAAAGACAAAAAATTTAAAAAAATAACTCTTTTTCATACATTAAAAAATTTAAAAAATAATAATTAAAGATATATCACTAAGTTGTTTCTATTTTCTAGAAATTTTTCTTATTTAGTTTTGTTAATAATAATTCTGTCATGGTTGGGTTATACTCTTTTTCGGAGTTATTGCCATTTTCAGTTCCTGATGAATCTCTGTCTCTCAAAAAGCGACGTCTCATCCCGGTAATCTCCTCGAAATTTGGTATATATTTTATTTCAACCTGACCAAATTCTATCATATCGTCTGTATTCTGAAAATCTATACAAACTTTAAGTAGTACGCTCTTTTTTACCAATACTCTGCATGATGTTTGAATTATTCCTGAAGAAAATAAATCTGTTTGTAATTTATCATCATGTACAATAGTTGCTGAGATTGGCTCTCCCTGCTCTACAAGCCTCACAAATAAAATTCGGTTGTCAATTCCTACCCTATGATATGAGATTTTAATATCTGTGATTAAGCTTCCACTAACAACCGGCAGCATCATGTATATCCATTTTGAGTCGCCTGGCTCAGTAACAGTTATTTGCATTCCTGGATGGGATATATAAGGGTAGCCAAGATTTATAGTAGGATCTCCGGTTACAAATCCAATTCCGTGAAGCATTAAAGACTCTGTTTTAGAGAGGAGCTTCTTTGATATATTTATAGTTTGATGGGGCATGTGTAATAGATAGTTACTCTTCTGTAGATATTTCCAATTTCATGTCTTGTAAGGTCTTCTTAAACTCAGGTGCTGGAGTGAAGATCACTTTGGTGTTTTTAATATTATCGCCAGAGAAGTTTGTGGGATCATCAACTCCATTACTGGATAATGATAATCTAAGAGTTCCCAGATTATTGAGATTAACACTATATCCTTCAATTAAGTAGGCAGGTATCTCATCAACCATGTTCTCAATCACATTAAGAACCGCACCTCGTGTCATAGACGATTTAGCAGAAATGCCTTTGCTCAACTGGTAATTGTTTATGGTGCCCTTTTTCACTGGGCTGGCATACCACTTTCGTTTACTATCCGGTTCTAATGGATTAGCTTTCTGGATAAGTTTAAACTTCATATTTTATATTTAATTTGTGTTTATTACGCTAAAAGATTGAATACTACCTCTGTTTACAAGTGTGTTTCAATATTTGTTACGTTTCAAGCAATGTCTATAACCGCTTATAGTTAACACGCTGACCGCTTGTCGTTTTTGTCTACTTATAAATTATTTATCCTCTCTGAACGCTTAGAAAACATTATGGGACTTTTCACCGCCCCTTTTTTTTCTACGACAAACTTACACTATTCTATAAAATGAGGTTAGGACTTATTCTGTTATTTATAGCACAAAACCCGCTTTAACATTCATTTAATATAGCACTATTTGCTCATTTTAAAAGTTAAGTAGCAGTATTACTGTTTAATACGTGTGCTATTTGTCCTAAATATACAGGTTAAAGTTTTTTATACAACAAAGATAAAAACAGTTGTTAAGCTATAATATATTTAATTTAACTAAGTTGCTTTTTTCTATTAGCTGCAGGTAATCTCTTGTATTGAGTAGGCGTGAAACCGATATGTTTTTTAAATACCCTCGAAAAATAGTTAACATCATATATACCACACTCGGCTGCTACTTCACCTATAGTTTTGTTCTCGTTGGAGAGTATCTTTTTTGCATATGACAGTTTTACATGAAGTATGTATGTTGAGGAAGGGTAACCGGTAATTGCATTTAGTTTTTTGTTTAGCTGCGATACGCTTATTGCAAGTTCTTCAGAAAGCATTGTAGGTGTAAAATCGGGGTTTTTCATCTCCCTATAGATAAGATCAGTTGCTAGTCTCAAAAACTCTGTATTAGCATTATTTTCATCTATTATTTCGGTATTATTGTCTTCTTTTAATATCGTACGTTTATATTTTTCGATTAACAGATCGCGTGATGCTAAAAGATTCCTTACTCGTATTTGTAGTTCTTCTGGTTGAAATGGTTTTGATAAATAAGTATCTGCTCCTATATTTAAGCCCTCAAGTATATCCTCATTACGGTTCTTTGCAGATATTATTATAACTGGTATATGGTTTAGTAAAGTTGAAGCTTTTATTTTTTTTATCAATTCAATTCCGTCTTTTTTGGGCATTATAATGTCTGTAATGATTATGTCGGGTATCAAAGATTCTGCAAGTTTATATGCTTCTTCGCCATTACTACAGTATATAATATTGTATTTATTATTAGGAAATATTGAACGAATATATATTGCAATATCTTTATTGTCTTCTACAAGTAGAATTGTATAGCGTGAATCGTCATCAGCCCTTTTTTCTATGAAGAATCCAATCTTCGAATCAGTTGTTTCTGAAGGAGGATATATAATTTTAGCTGATGCGTCTTGTTTCCAGTGTGAATATAATATTTTCTCACTTATCTGAATAGGTAATGTAATTGTAAATGTTGTGCCTTTGCCGGGTTCGCTTATTACATCAATTTTTCCACCGGATACTTCTACTAGCTGTTTGGTGATAGTTAATCCAATACCATTACCTTCTTTTACTTTATGCTTGTTGGTTTGATAAAACAGGTCGAATAAATGTGGTAAATCATCTTTATTTACACCGATACCGTTGTCAATTACTTTTATGATAAATTTTTTCTTGTCTTTTTCACTTATTTCTGTCATTACATATATATGTGTACCACCTTCACTATATTTAATGGCATTCCCTATAAGGTTGTTGAGTATCTTGTTAAGATAATCGGGTACAAAATCTGTTTCTACTTCTTTTTCTTTACTAAAAAACTGTAAGTCAATATCTTTACCACTTGCCAGTATGGTAAAGGACTCGGTAACCATATTTACAAAGTTTACTATATTGCCGGTTTTCCATTCTATAGTGTTAATTTCGGATTGCAAGTTGGTGATATCTAACAACTGATTAATCAGAAAAGAGAGATTTTTACTTTGTCGTTCTATTGCACTTAAGAATGCTCCTGCATTATTGGGGGAAATATCTTTCATGTCACGCATCTGACGGCTCAATCCTAATATAGTGGTTAAGGGAGTACGGAACTCATGTGTGATTTTAGCAAATATATCGCTTCTAATTTGTTCTAATTGTTTTAATGATTTAATTGTCTTTAATTTATCTATATATGCAATTATTAAAAAAGATACTATAATTGTCAATAAAACAATAAGTATAATAAATGTAGTATTCTCAATATTCATGTAGTATGGTAAATATAAGTACGGTTATATTCATTTTTAGAAATTACGCAAAAGCAAAAATAATAAAAATAATGTAAATAAGACAGTTTCTAAGCATATTTTCTCAACACTTCTTTGTAATAATTGTATGTGCCCAATGGTATATCCCATTAAATGTGTAAATTTGTAATTATTATTAACTATGGATATTCACAATAATCAAATAACTAAAGTGGTGAAAAAAGTGATTAAAAAACTATTATTTCTTACAATCCTTACTTTTGGTGTGTTTGCATCGTGTAAGCAAGGCGATAAATTTACCGTAGCAGGAACAGTTACTTCTGCAGATGGCGATACTCTTTATCTTGAGCATAGAGATCTTGCAGGACTTGAGCTGATTGATTCTGTTAAACTTAAAGATAACGGAGTGTTTAAATTTAAACATCAGGCACCGCATAATCCCGAGTTTTATCAATTGAGACTGGGTAAACAGGTGGTTGCTTTTGCGGTTGACTCAACTGAAACGCTAAATGTATCGGCAGATGCTTCTGATTTGTATAAGACTTTTGTTGTTGAAGATTCATATACTAATAGTCAGTTGAGATTAGTAGACGCTCTTACTCAAAAAGTAGCAGAAGGTATCAATAATCTAGAAAAGAGTCACACTGCTGGTAACCTAGATGATGTTGCTTTTATAAATAATCTCGATAGCCTGCTCACACAATATAAACGTGAGATTTCTAATCTAATATTAGCAAATCCATCAAGTGCCGCTGCTTACTATGCCGTATTTCAGAAGATAAACAATTATCTTATTTTTGATCCATACAATAAGAGCGATTATGCTATGTTTGGAGCTGTTGCTACATCGTGGAACCGTTATTTTCCTGATACAAAAAGAACCAAGCACTTATATGATTTTACCGTTAATGCGCTTAATGCAAGACGTCAACAAGAACGCCAGGATGCTCTCTTTGAAAATATTCCTGTTGAAACTGGTTCTGGTTTACCCGATATTAACTTACCTGGGATAGGGGGGTCTAAGGTTGCCTTGTCTTCTCTTGAAGGTAAAGTTGTAATACTTGATTTTGTGGTTTATAATGCCGATTTTTCACCTGCTCATAATATTCAACTTAACAATATATATAATAGGTATAAGTCGCAAGGTGTAGAAGTGTATCAGATTTCATTTGATTCTGACGAGCATTTCTGGAAAATTTCGGCAGATAACCTTCCTTGGATTACTGTTCATGATGCGGCTTCTGTAAACTCCTCATTGTTGCCAAGATATAATGTAAGAGAATTACCTACTACCTTTATTATGAATCGCGAAGGTGATGTAGTATCCCGATTAGAAAATTTAACGCAACTGCCTGAAGAACTGAATAAAGTGTTATAAAACAAATCGATAATATTTTTTTTATATAAATTAATTATTTATCTTTGCTTTACTAATCATGAAAAAAAAGAGTTCCGACTTTCTATTCTTTAGGTCGGAATTCTTCTTTCTATACATGATTTACAACTTAGATAAAAAAATATAGATATGACAGTTACCTACATGACCGAAGAGGGCCTTCGGAAATTACAAGAAGATATTAGAGAATTGGAATCTGTGCAGAGGCCTGAAATATCTCGCCAGATTGCAGAAGCCAGAGACAAAGGAGATCTGTCTGAGAATGCCGAATATGACGCTGCTAAAGAGGCGCAGGGTATGCTTGAGGCTAAGATAGCCCAATTGAAAGCTCTTTTATTCTCGGCTCGTTTAATTGATGAAAGTGCAATTGGCACCGATGAGGTGAGAATTATGAATAAAGTTACCATAAAGAATCTGAAAACGAAAAAAGAGATGACTTATACACTTGTCTCTGAAAGCGAAGCAGATTTAAGAAGTGGTAAAATAGCAGTGAATACACCCATTGGTTTGGGCTTATTAGGCAAAAAAGTGGGCGACGTAGCCGAGATTGAGGTTCCTTCTGGAATAATGACGTTTGAAATAATGAATATTTCTATTTAAGCGAAATACAGATTAGATATGGCAACAATCTTTAGTAAAATAATTTCAGGCGATATCCCTTCTTACAAGATTGCAGAGAACGATAAGTTTTATGCTTTTCTGGATATTAACCCAATGGCTAAAGGTCACACGTTGGTGGTGCCAAAACAAGAGACTGATTATATATTTGATTTAGATGATACATTACTTGGTGAGATGATTATCTTCGCCAAGCAGATTGCCATTGCAATAGAGAAAGCAATAAGTTGCAAGAGGGTGGGGATGATGGTAATTGGCCTTGAGGTGCCTCATGCTCACATTCATCTTGTACCTATACAAAAAGAGGGTGATTTGAATCTCTCTAATCCAAAACTAAAATTAAGCAGTGATGAGTTTATTGAAATTGCAGATAAAATAAAAGAGGCATTTCAATAAGACTTCTTCGAGAAGATATAATAAAATAGCGATGGTTTCATTAATTTGAATCATCGTTTTTTTATGCATTATAATTACCAGATCTATTTTAACATATAATATTATTTTTACTATTATTTCTTTTATATTTCTTACGCATTGGTTACATCCTCTTTATCTTCACCTCGTCTAACAATTGTTTAAATAAACCATTTTATATCCATAAATAAACTGTATTATCTCTACACATAGTCCGCACATTCTCCTGATTCTCCTCGAAAATTTCATGGCGAATCAAGACTTGGTTGGAGTAAAACAGGTGTTTGGTAATGTTAATAACTACCATCTAAATGAACCAAATGCAATCGTTTGCGTTAAAAAGTGAGCATATATATTGAATAAATTAAAAATTAAAGAGAGTTAACTGTTATTATTGTAAAAGAAATATTACATCGAGGATGCATAAAAACCACTAAACTAAGGGATTAATGTTATATATCTATTCCAGATACATGTTATAATAAAGAAAATTAATTTGAATTAACTAAATTATTTTAAGTATTTAATCTAAACATTCATGAATTTATGAAAATTAAAAATTTTAATTTTGTTAAAGGGATCATGTTCGTATTAATATGGATATGTTCCTTGAGCATTTTTGCCCAGAACATTACCGTAAGAGGTAGTGTAAACGACGAAGATGGAGAAGCGTTGATTGGGGTGACCGTGCAAGTGCAGGGTACCTCTATTGGTACTGTTACAGATTTTGATGGGAATTTTGTATTAGAAAATGTAGGGCAGAGTGCAACTCTAGAGGTTTCGTATGTAGGGATGCAGTCGGCAATTGTTCCAGTAAACGGAAGAACAACTATTAATGTTGTAATGGAAGCTGATGCAGAGATTCTTGATGAACTTGTGGTGGTAGGTTATGGGCAACAACGCAGAAGAGAAATTACCGGTTCTGTGACAAATGTTACTCCCGAAGATTTTAATCAGGGGGTTAACAGAGATGCTGCCGACTTACTTCAGGGTAAGGTTGCTGGTTTGCAGATAACTAATCCTTCGGGGGATGTTACAGACGGTGCCAGAATTAGACTACGAGGGGTGTCTACTTTGCAAAACGACCAGGGTCCATTCATCGTTATTGATGGTGTGCCAGGAGGTGATATGCAAACTGTTGCTCCACAAGATATTGAATCTATTACTGTATTAAAGGATGCTTCTTCTGCAGCTATCTACGGATCGCGGTCGGCAGGTGGTGTTATCCTTATTACCACAAAAAGAGGTTCGGGTGTGAAACCAAGAATCTCGTACGATGGTTATCTTGCTACCTCTTTAATTGCAAATAAACCCGACTTGCTAACGGCTGATGAATGGCGTGAGTATGCCAAAACAAGTGGCAGTGATGCTTCGGTTTATGATAGGTATGGTGCAAGTACAGATTGGTTTGATGAGATTACAAGAAATGGGTTTTCGCAAAATCATAGTTTGTCACTTGCCGGTGGAGGTTCTAACAGCAACTACAGAGCTTCGTTTAACTATCAGAAAAGCGATGGTATAATGAAGGATAACGATATGGATAGATATAACTTCAGGTTTCAGCTTCAACAGAGGGCAATAAACGACAGGTTGCGTATTGGACTTACAGGGTCTGCAAATATGCGCGATTTTAATCAACCTAATCGTAGGAACTTTGTACTTGCTTATAATATGCTTCCGGTTTATCCTATTAAACAGAGTGATGGCGAGTGGTTTGATACTCGAGAGTATGACCAGGGTAACCCGGTTAGAAATCAGGAGTTGAATCATAATTTCCGCAAGAACATTCACTTTTATGGTTCGGGAGATATTCTTTTTAATCTGATGGAAGGTTTAGACATAAAAACTCTTTTGTATAAAGAGAGAAGATCTGAAGAAAGAAGTCAGTATAATAATTCGGCTTCGGAGGCTGGAAGAGATGATGGTGGTTATGCTCTGCGTGAAAACAGAATTTGGGATAAAGAGCTGATGGAGTGGTTGCTTGAGTATAATACTGATTTTGGTGCATCGGAGCAGCATAGCTTAAATGCTATTGCAGGTTACTCGTGGGAAGAGAATGAATTCTCTTTTATGCGTGTGGCTAATAGAAACTTCACAACAGACCTGCTGGGTTCAAACAACTTAGAATCGGGTCAGGGTTTACGTCCAAATGATGTGGGTTCTGAAAAAAATATGAGTAGACTCATTTCATTTTTTGGAAGGGCTCATTACAGCTATATGTCTAAATACATGATAACTGCCACACTGCGCCGCGATGGTTCTTCTAAATTTGGAGCTAACCATAAATGGGGTACTTTCCCCTCGGTTTCGGCTGCTTGGGGAATTACCGAAGAGGCATTTATGGAAAATGTGAACTGGGTAAATGATATGAAAATTAGGGTTGGTTATGGTATTACGGGTAATCAATCGGGACTAGATCCTTACAAAACTTTGCAGTTATACGGAACTAGCGGTACTTACTACGATAATGGTCAGTGGCTTACTGCATATCAAATTAGTCAGAATGCCAACCCCGACCTGAAGTGGGAGGAGACATCGATGTTTAATATTGGTTTGGACTTCTTTTTGTTTAATAATAGAGTGAGCGGTACAGTTGAATGGTATGACAAACGCACTACCGATATGCTTTATACTTACCGAGTGCCTACTCCTCCTTTTTTGCATCCGGATATGATGGCAAACGTGGGTGATATGAGAAACACCGGTATTGAAATGGCATTGAGTATTGATGTTTTAAAAGAAGGTGATTTTAGATGGAACACTTCTATTACAGCGGCGCACAATAAGAATGAAATAACAAGTCTTTCGGACGATGTTTATACTACTAGCAGAATTCTTGTGGGTGATGCTTGGGTTAGAGGTGGTTCGGGAAGAACAACGCACGTTATTGAAGAGGGTTATCCAGTTGGTCAGTTTTACGGACCGGAATTTATTCGTATTGATGAAGATGGCAAGTATGTATTTAAAGATAAGGATGGTAACGAAACAAATTCTGTAACTGCCGAGGATTATACCTATATAGGATCGGCACAGCCTGATCTTACTTTTGGATGGAGCAATCAGTTTAATTTTAAGAACTGGGACTTATCCTTCTTCCTCCGTGGAACTCTAGGAAACAAAGTGCTGAATATGGGACGAATGACTTACGGTCACCCAGGTTACCTAATTGGTGCTAATGCGCTTAATGATCCGCTTATACATCAGTTGAAGGTGGTTCCTGAGTACTCGTCGCTATATGTTGAAGATGCATCTCATATTCGCCTCGATAATATGTCGCTTGGTTATACATTTAAAACAGATAATATAAGCTGGCTGGAGCGTGCTAGAGTTTATGCAACAGGACAAAATATGTTTGTGTTGACAAATTATAAAGGTTTGGATCCTGAGGTTGATGAAAACAGGAATAACGGACTTGCTCCCGGTGTGGAGGATAGAGAATATTATCCGAAAGCCACAACTTACTCAGTTGGTATAAGCCTAACTTTCTAACTTTAATATCACACGAAAATGAAAAAAATATTTAAACTAACAATAATGTTGACAGTGTTGGTGTTGATGGGTGGAATATTCTCATGTACCAACCTCGACGAAACTGTGTATGACACAATTCCGGCAGATGAATTTGGTAAGAAGCCTGCCGAGATTAATGCAATAATTGCACCTATATATAAAACACTTAAGAGTGTATTCCCGGGGGATGTGTTTCTTCTTTCGGAAGCTACAGGTGATATGGCTATTACGCCCACACGTGTGGGTGGCGACTGGTGGGATGGTGGTGTTCATATGGTTTTAAAGCTGCATACATGGCATGCAAGAAATGGTCTTATTAATGGTTCGTGGAATGCATGTATGTCTGGTATTACTAGCTGCAACCAAATTTATGCAACTATTGAAGGGTCTGAAATGGACGCCGATTTGAAGGCTCAAACTCTTGCCGAGATTAGAGGAATTAGGGCATTTTGGTACTATATTCTTATAGATTATTTTGGAAATGCTCCTCTTGTATCTGATTATGAATCAACAGATTTGCCATCGATGACTGATCGTCAAACTCTTTATAATTTTGTGGTTTCGGAACTTAATGAGATTAAAGATAATCTTAGAGCTGATGTTACGGGCGAGAGCTATGGCAAGTTTACACAAGGTGCAGCTTATACATTGCTTGCTAAGATGTATTTGAATGCGGAGGTGTGGACAGGTACTCCAAACTGGCAGGGTGTGATTGATGCTACAGATAAAGTGATGTCGCTTGATTATATTATTGAGCCTAACTGGAAGACTAACTTTGAGGTAAATAATGAGGTTTCGAGAGAAATTATTCTTCCAATTGCATTTGGTAAGGATGATGGGGACAATCATATTCATAAACGTACATTGCATTATTTAGACCCGATTGCATTGGGAATGACCGTGGGTACTTGGAATGGTGTGAGTGCGCAACCCGACTATGTAAAACAGTTTGATGATGCTGATAATCGTAAGAAGGGTTCGTTTTTAATTGGGCCAATGATTGATCCGGCAACTGGTGAAGTTTTAATAACTGGTCACGCTCGACCTCTTAATCATACTATTGATTTCAATATGATTCCTGGTTCTCTCAGAGAAGGAATGTGGGGTGAGGTACACCAAGAAGAGGGTGCACGCTGCAATAAATGGGTGTATGAAAAGGGTCTTGCCAATTCGGATATGGAAAACGATTTTGCAATTTTCCGCCTTGCTGACGTTTATCTTATGAAAGCAGAAGCTTTGGTGAGATTGGGACAGAATAACTCTGAAGCTACAAGTCTGGTAAACACTATTCGTGAACGAGGATTTGGAGACGACTCTCATAACTATACTTCTGTAACACTAGAGAATGTGCGAATGGAAAGACGTCTGGAGCTTGCATGGGAAAACGCTAACCGTCAGGATTTGATTCGCTTTGGTAAATTTCTTGAGCCGGGTTACCTTCGTCCAACTGCTTCTTCACCTCACTTGTTGTTATTCCCTATCCCTGAAACTGCATGGGAGACAAATAACAATTTAGTACAAAATCCAGGTTATCCTAGTTTTTGATTAATAATGATATAGTATTGCCAGTTGAGACTGGTAACAACAATGTTTTAAAAGTGCCCGTTTAATTGGGCACTTTTTTTTTGGTTATACTAAAAGTCAATACGATACTTGCAGATTGTATTACCAAAGGATTTAGGTTGTGATTACGATTGCTTTGTACAGTTTGCTAAACTTTGCGTGTGCGAATACCTCTAATCATATGACTTTTGCCTTTCTCCAAGATAAGATCGGCACGAAAGCGTGTGGGCAGAATATTTTGTTGAAGGTTAGGAAGGTTTATTTCCTCCCACACCATATTGGCAAAGTTTAATAGTTTTTCTTCGGAATATGATGCATATTTATGAAAATAGGATTCGGGGTTGCTAAAAGCTGTTTTCTGTAATTTTTTGAATCGCTCTATGTACCATTGTCGAAGATCTTTCTCGCTTGCATCAACATAAATTGAGTAATCGAAAAAATCGGATACAAATACGCGTCGTCTGGCTTTTAGTGCATTTGACACCTGTAGCACGTTTATTCCTTCAACTATGAGAATATCTGGTCGTTTGAATTTGTGAACTTCGTCTTTTATAACATCGTAATATAGATGTGAGTAAACTGGCACTTCAAGATCTTCGCGACCAGATTTAACAGCGGAAAGGAACGAAAGTAGTTTTTTTGCATCGTAGCTTTCGGGAAAGCCTTTTTTATTTAATATACCTCTGTTTTCCAACTCTTTGTTGGTGTAGAGGAAGCCGTCGGTAGTAATAAGTTCTACCTTTAAATTGCCAGGGGTGAGCGATAATAGTTTCTGAAGTACACGCGCTGTGGTGCTCTTGCCTGCGGCAACGCTACCGGCTATGCCTATTATATAGGGTATGGTGGTGCTTTTGTTTTCAAAAAACTGATCTAGCTCGTTGTGAAGGTTGCGATAATGTGTAATATAAATTTGGAGGAGGCTAATCATGGGTATGTAGATATCCTCAACTTCTTGCTCTGTGAGTGGTTCGTTTAACGCATGCAGCCTAGTTAAATCGATATCAGATATAGGGAACATTGGGTGCTCTTCAAGCATTTTCCATTCGTCGCGTGTGAATGCCCGAAAGGGTGAATAGGTGACCTCATAGACTTTGTTCATATGATTGCAGATTATTTAACCACAAATGTAAGGTTTTTTTATAAAAAAACCGGTAAACAAATGTCCACCGGTTTTTTAGGGTTTTATATAATCGTATTAAATCATATCGAAGCTGCGTTTTACAAAATTACTTAGGGCCTCACCTCTTAGCATTCCGTTAGAAAGCAATGCAATATCTACAAGATGCTTAAGCTTACCATTGGCAGTTGTTTCGTTTAATAATGCTTCTTTATCTTTTTGCTTGCTTGCCTCCATAAGCTCTTTTATGAGAGGGTGCTGCACATTAAGCACTACCTGATAAGTATCGGGCATCTCGCCATAGAACGCCATCTGCTGTTGCATTGCTGCCATCTCTTTCATTCGGCGTGAGAACTCGTTTTGAGTAATCTGAATAGGCCTTGAGTTTTCGCCCAGCGACTTGAAGTCTACACTAAATTCTGTTTTTGCAATAATCGGCATTTGTGCTTTTACAGTTTCTGTAAGTGATTCTTTTTGCTCGTCGGTGAGCTCAACCTCTTTAATATCCTCTTTTTGGATTATATGTTCAATAATGTCGCTATCGACTCTAATAAAGCGGGTTTTTTCAAGCTTTTGTTCAAGTAATCCCACCCAGTGAACATCTAACTGGCCATCAAGCTGCAGTACGTCGTAGCCTTTGTCCTTGGCTGCTTCTATATGCGAATATTGTTCTTGTGTGTTGCTGCAATAAAGGTATATAATATCACCATTTTTATCTGTTTGACTGCTCTCTACCAGCGTTTTGTACTCGTCGAATGTGAAGAACTTGCCATCAACATTCTTAAGTAATGAGAATTTTGTGGCACGGTCGTTAAATCTCTCGTCGGTGAGCATGCCATACACAACAAACATTTTAAGACTATCCCATTTTTCCTCAAACTGAGCACGTTCTTTTTTGAATAGTTCTTCAAGCTTATCGGCAACCTTTTTTGTGATGTGGTTGGATATCTTTTTTACGTTATTATCGCTTTGCAAATATGAGCGAGATACATTTAGAGGAATATCGGGTGAGTCTAACACACCATGCAACAGAGTAAGAAATTCAGGCACTATTCCCTCAACAGAATCGGTTACGAATACCTGATTGCTGTATAGTTGAATTTTATTGCGCTGAAGATCGATATTACTCTTCACCTTAGGGAAATAGAGCACACCGGTGAGATTGAATGGGTAATCTACATTAAGGTGAATCCAAAACATTGGCTCTTCGGTAAGCGACATTGGATATAGATCGCGATAGAAATTGAGATAATCTTCATCCTTCAGAGCTGCTGGCTGACGACGCCAAAGTGGATTAACATCGTTAATTACATTATCCTCGTCCGTATCAACATAGCTGCCATCTTTCCATTCCTGTTTTTTGCCATATACAATTGGAACGGGAAGGAATTTACAATATTTTTTTAATAGAGTCTCAATTCTTCCTTTTTCAAGATACTCGCTATACTCGTCATCTATATGAAGTACGATGTCGGTGCCTCTGCTATCTTTCTCTACAGTCTCCATCGTGAACTCGGGAGAACCGTCGCAAGTCCATTTTACCGCTTCTTCATCTTTATAAGACTTAGAAATTATCTCAACCTGTTTTGATACCATGAAAGATGAGTAGAAACCTAAGCCAAAATGACCTATAATGGCATTTGCATCATCTTTATATTTATCTAGAAACTCATTTGCCGATGATAGTGCAATTTGATTGATGTATTTATCAACCTCCTCTGCCGTCATGCCAATACCGCGATCGGAAATAGTGAGTGTCTTATTCTCATTGTCGATAGCAACACTTACAGATAAATCGCCAAGCTCACCTTTGAACTCACCTCTGTCTGATAAAGTTTTAATTTTTTGTGTCGCATCAACTGCATTCGAAACTATCTCGCGCAAGAATATCTCCTGATCGCTATAAAGAAACTTTTTAATAATGGGGAAAATGTTGTCGGTGGTAACCCCGATTTGACCTTTTTGTACCATATATTCTGATTTTTAAACTTAAAATTTAGCTAATATAACAGAAGCAAATAGTGTGCCAATCTAATATGTTTTCTATGCTAGAAATTCAAATTTGATTAGTAAATAATATATGCTTAAAGTGTAAAATTTACAAATATGAATGAACCTTAAGAGGTTATCAATTATTTATATTGGGTATAAATACCCCAATTAAACCCTTTTTTCTTTAACCAACATACTGATAATCAATGCTAAAAGGGGTGTTGCTGATGCATTAACAATATTTAATTATAATTGACTGCTAAAATATTGTTTGTTTGGAAATTTATAGTTTATATTTGCCTAACACAATCATTTTTAAAAGTCAAAGCTTATGAAGACAAAAAGTGCATTCGAAAAACAATTGCTGAGTTTGCAAGACAATATGTTTAATTTCGCACTCACGCTAACAGCTGACAGAGAAGAGGCTAAAGATTTACTACAAGAGACGACACTTAGAGTATTAGACAACAGAGAAAAATATTACGAGAATGTAAATTTTAAAGGTTGGGTTTTCACAATCATGCATAATATTTTCGTTAATAATTATCGCAAAATAGTTAGAAGCCAAACCATTATAGACAAAACAGAGAATCTTTATCATCTGAACTTACCGCAGGATTCAGGATTTGATACTCCAGACGGTGCATATACTATTAAGGAGATTAATAAAGCAATTAATAGTTTTACCGATGAGTATAAGGTCCCTTTTTCTATGCATGTTTCGGGTTACAAATACGAAGAGATTGCTCAGCACTTGAGTTTACCAATAGGTACAGTAAAGAGCAGAATCTTCTTTGCTAGAAAAAGATTAAAAGATATGTTGAAGGACTTTAGATTTTACGCTGAATAATTCATCATTATATAAAACACAAAAAAGCCTCTTCAGAAATGAAGGGGCTTTTTTGTTAAGGCTGGTGGAGAATAAAACTTATGCTGTTTCTTCTATGAACTGTTTAGGCTTGTTTACTTTTTCCTTAAGCAGAGCAATTTCGAGTACTTCTTTAACATCGCTTACATAGTGGAAGGTAAGTCCCTTTATGTATAATTCGTTTATCTCTTGTACATTTTTGCTGTTTTGTGTGCACAGTATGATATCTGTGATGCCAGCGCGTTTTGCAGCTAATATTTTTTCGCGAATTCCACCAACAGGCAACACCTTGCCTCGGAGAGTTATTTCACCGGTCATAGCTAAATTAGCTCTCACCTTGCGCTGTGTATAGCTTGATACGAGTGAGGTAATCATTGTTATTCCTGCAGAAGGGCCATCTTTGGGTATTGCACCCTCGGGAACGTGAACGTGAGTATTGTATTGCTCAAATATTTCGGGATTGATATTAAGCTCATCGGCATGCGAACGGATATATTCCATTGCTAGCATTGCCGACTCTTTCATTACATCGCCAAGGTTTCCGGTGAGTGTTAGTTTGGGGTTTTTACCTTTACTTAAGGAGCTTTCTACATATAGTATTTCACCACCTACAGCAGTCCATGCCAAACCAGTAACAACACCTGCATATTCATTTCCCTGATATTGCTCTCTAGTATAATCTTCTATTCCGATATAATCTTTGAGATCTGTAACTTTAAGAGATTTTGGATATGCTTCTTCGGAAGCAATCTTGCGAGCAACACGGCGCATTATTTTTGCAATTTTTTTATTCAGCTCTCTCACGCCCGACTCGCGAGTGTAGTTCTCTACTATTTTTTGCAAAGTAGCTTTGGGAATTGTGAGCGATTTTTTATCTATACCATGATTTTCCTTCTCTTTTGGTACAAGGTGACGATGGGCTATTTCAATTTTTTCTTCTGTTATATAGCCTCCCACATTTATTAGTTCCATCCGATCGAGTAGGGGACGAGGAATGGCGTTGTAGTTATTGGCAGTTGCTATAAATAACACCTTTGATAAATCGAAATCGATTGACAAATAGTTGTCGTGAAAAGCATTGTTTTGCTCTGGATCGAGCACCTCAAGCAGTGCAGAGGATGGGTCGCCTCTGAAATCAGATCCTAATTTATCTATTTCATCTAGCACAAAAACTGGATTGGAAGAGCCTGCCTTTTGAATGTTTTGAATTATACGGCCAGGTATTGCTCCAATATATGTACGGCGGTGTCCGCGAATTTCAGATTCGTCGTGAAGACCTCCTAAGGAAACACGCACATATTTACGATTAAGTGCTTCGGCAACTGACTTGCCAAGTGAGGTTTTACCTACCCCGGGAGGGCCGTATAGACATATGATAGGCGACTTTAAATCTCCTTTTAGCTTTAATACGGCAAGGTGTTCTATGATACGCTCTTTAACTTTCTCCATGCCAAAATGGTCTCTGTCGAGTACCTTTTGGGCATTTTTTAAATTGAAGTTGTCTTTTGTATATTCGTTCCAAGGGAGCTCTAGAATGGTTTGAAGGTATCCAAACTGCACGGAGAAATCGGGTGCATGCGGATTTAATCTCTCTAACTTTTGTACCTCTTTCTCGAAAATTTCAGCCACTTCGGCACTCCATTTTTTACTTTTTGCTTTTTTTCTGAACTCGTCAATTTCCACCTGTTGCGAGTTTCCACCCAGCTCTTCTTGTATAGTTTTGATTTGCTGCTGGAGGTAATATTCTTTTTGCTGTTGATTGAGATCTTCACGTGTTCTAAGCTGTATATCCATCTTCATCTCGATGATTTGCAGCTCACGACTGAGTTTATTTAAGAGGCGATAGGCCTGTTCTTTTTCATCGTCGATAGTAAGTATTTCTTGCTTTTCGCTACTTGCAATTGGCATATTAGTGCCGCAATAACTTATTAATACCGAGGTGAATCCTTTATCACTAAGTGTTTGAACCAGCTCCTTTGGAGGATCGCCAATTGTATTAAGCATGCTGAGCATGGTTTCTCTGATTGAATCGAGAACGGCATCAAACTCTTTATCGTCTACTGCAGGCTTAATCGATTCCTTGAATTTATAGTTAGCAAGCATATATGGCTTGGTCTGTGACATCTCATTCCAACGAAAACGCTTTTTGGCCTGTATTATGATGCTGTAGTTATCTTCAGAAAATTCAACAACGCGCAACACTTCTGCTACTACACCTATCTGATATATATCTTCTGGTTTAGGATCTTCGGTATAAGCATCTTTTTGACAAACTAAACCAATGTATCGTTTGCCTTTTGGAAGTGATTTAATGAGTTCAATTGATTTTTTTCGGCCTACAGATATTGGGAGTGTGATTCCAGGAAATACAACTGTATCTTTTAATGGAAGAATGGGCAATAACTCAGGTAATTCTTTCTCGTCGATGTTGTTATTATCTAGAGACAAATCACCTGTTATGAATGATATTGTTCCTTCCACCTCTCTATCGCTGGCACTATTTATTTTAAATGGATTCATACTAATCTTTACTTAGATATAAGAACGAAATAATTATTATATTTGTTTATGTAGAATGTATACTTTATTACTCAAAATTCATGCCAAAGTAAAAATAAAGGGACAGAATGACAGGAACAATGAAATATATACTTTTTTATGATGGAGATTGCAGATTTTGTAACCGGTGGGTTCAATGGGTAGTGGATAGAGACGAAGAGAGGGTTTTTATGTTTGCTGCATTAGAGAGCGTTTTTTATAAAGATTTGCAAGCTTATTTGAATATAGAGAAGGGTGCAAATTCTATTGCTATAATTGATATAAATGACTTGTTGCAAAATAAACGATTGGCAAAGCTTAAATATCGGTCGGAGGCAGTGGCATGTTTATTTGCAAATTTGCAGCCTAATGCATTTGTGCATAAGCTATTGAAAGTTACACCTCGGTTTATATCTGATTTTATATATAGCTGTGTGGCTGGTGTAAGAAAGTTTTTGCGGGTGGCTAAATGTCGTCTCTACACAAATGAGGAGAAAAAATTATTTTTAAATGATAGAGATTTTATTGATTTCATTTCTTTGTCATTATAAAAAATTGTATTTTTGCCGTTCTAAAAAAAATCCAGAAAATTGAAAGAAGTAATCACCATTAAGGACAAGCAGTTTGAACTCTTTATAGAACAAGAGGTGATTGAACTGGAAATTAAGCGTATTTCTCAGCAGATTAACGCCGATTTAAAGGATAAGAATCCGATATTTCTAGCAGTACTAAATGGCTCTTTTATGTTTGCAGGAGAGTTAATGAAAGAGGTAACTATTGCAAGTGAAATAACATTTGTGAGATTGGCTTCTTACGTTGGTACCTCATCTACCGAACATGTAAAGGAAGTTCTGGGCTTAAACGAAAGCATTGAAGGGCGTGAAGTAGTAATTGTTGAAGATATTGTTGACAGCGGTAATACCATGAACTCTCTGCTTAAGGAATTGAACAAGCTTAATCCGGCAGGAATCAGAATTGCAACTTTATTGTTTAAACCGGCAGCTCTTGTGAATAAAGTAGACATTGATTATGTGGCACTTGAGATTCCCAACGATTTTATAGTGGGATATGGATTGGACTACGATGGGTATGGTAGGAATTTGAAGGATATTTATAAGGTAAGACAATAATCGAAACCAGATTAAACTATTTAGATAAAATTCTATCAAAATAGTGGGTCTATTGAAAATAATAACTATTTTTGCAAGATAAGCAGTCGAAAAATATTAATGAAGCAGATAAAAAAAATTATTCACAATGAACAAAGATGAAGTAAAAAAATCACAAAAGGCGAATCTGGAATCACACAGAGGGACTTTTATCCTTATGGGATTGGTTTTAGGTATTTCAATTCTTTTCTTTGCCTTTGAATGGTCTACTGTAACAGAAAAGTTAGATGAGTCCATTATCGTTCAGGATGTATTGGCTGAGGAAGAAATTGAAATTACCAGACGCGACCCAGCTCCGCCACCGCCACCACCACCACCTGAGCCAGAAACACCGGAAATTATTCAGGTAGTTAATGAGGAAGTGGAGACAAAATTTGATATTAGTACTGAGGACGACCAGACTCAACGACAAGTGCAAGCTTATGTTCCACCACCACCACCACAACCTAAACATGAAGAGGTTACGGAAGAGATTTTTGTGGTTGTAGAAGAACAACCTGAATATCCTGGAGGTAATGTTGCAATGATGAAGTTTTTAGGTGATAACATCAGATATCCGGTTATTGCACAGGAAAATGGTATTCAAGGAAGGGTAATTTGTAACTTCGTTGTAGAAAGAGATGGTAGCATTACTGACGTTCAAGTAGTACGTGGAGTTGACCCTTCGTTAGACAGGGAAGCTGTTCGTGTTATTCAGCAAATGCCCCGCTGGAAACCCGGTAAACAGAGAGGATCGGCAGTTCGTGTACGCTTTACATTACCTGTTGTATTCCGTTTACAAAACTAAAAGTTTGATTTGATTGGTTTTTAAATATCAGTCGGGTTTATAAACAAAAAGATAAAGAAAAAGCTGCTTTTCGTAACCGAGAAGCAGCTTTTTTAATATAAGATTTCTATAAAATTGATGAAATATGAGTAACAGAATAGACTTTCTTGAAAAAAGAATTAATGAGGAACTTGAAAAAGTACTAGTCAACGAAGAGCCTCGTTCTCTTTTTGAGCCACCGGTATATGTATTTTCGTTAGGAGGTAAGAGGGTACGTCCGTTACTGACTTTGATGGCTGCAGATTTATTTGAGAAAGATATTAATATTGCTATAAACCCTGCTTTGGCGGTTGAGATATTTCATAACTTCTCGTTATTACACGACGATTTAATGGATAAAGCCGATTTGCGACGGGGGAGTGAAACTGTGCATAAAAAATGGAGTGCTAATACCGCTATTTTGTCGGGGGACGCAATGGTTATAGAATCCTATAAATATATATCAAAAGCGCCTCATAAATATCTCCCAGAGCTGTTAGAAGTGTTTTCTGATACTGCTATGGATATTTGTATAGGACAGCAGTTGGATATGGATTTTGAACAGCGTATGGATGTTACAGAAGATGAGTATTTGAAAATGATTAGATTAAAAACAGCCGTACTTATAGGTTGCTCATTGAAATTGGGCGCAATTGTTTCAGATGCATCAGTTAAAGATTTAGAAGCATTATATCAATTTGGAATTAACTTGGGTATGGCGTTTCAACTTAAAGATGACTTGCTTGATGTGTATGGTGATTTTAAATCTTTTGGAAAGAAGCCGGGGGCTGATATATTAAGTAATAAAAAAACATATTTGCTAATTAAAGCACTCAAGAGTTCCGAAGGGAAGCAAAAAGCTGAACTGTACAAATGGTTAACTGCAGAAGAATTTGATCATGAACAGAAAATTTTTGCTGTTAAAAAAATTTACGATGAATTAAAATTGAGGGTTTTAGTGGAAAATCTAATAGAAAAGTACTATCTTGCATCTTTGGAATTTTTGTCATCCATTAGGATATCTGACGCTCTTAAAAATGATCTCCTAGATTTTTCAGAGCAACTGACCCACAGAGTAAAATAGTATTTTTTTAAAGAAAAAGCGGAATGCCATATAGAAGATTACCAAACACCGATGCCGCACGGATTAAAGCTCTAAAAACAGCTATTGAGAAAGCAGATAATACAGATTATAAAGAATTACAGATTACAACTACAACACTATCTGAGTCGAAAACTACACTAAATCAATTTGAAATTCTTTGTTCTCGTTATCGACGAATGCACGATATACAAGTGAAGGCAAATAAAACATTTCAGGGTAAAGTCAAAAATGCCCGAATGTACATATCTCACTTTGTTCAGGTTTTATATATGTGTGTAGTTCGTGCAGAAATTAAAGAAACCCAATTGGAATATTATAACCTTCAAAATTTAAATATGGTTGTACCCGATCTCACTTCCACTGAGTTGATATTGGAGTGGGGTGAGAAAATAATTGAAGGTGAAAATCAACGTATCTCTAAAGGGGGCGTACCAATTTATAATCCCTCTATAGCAAAAGTGAAAGTTATGTTTTCATTATTTAAAGAGGGATATCATACTCAGAAGTTACATCAAAAAAGTACATTAAGAGTGTTGGATGAGGTGGCTGCCTATCGAGAGAAGGTTGATAAGGTGATTTTTGATATTTGGGAAGAGGTTGAAAAAAATAGTTTAGATATTTCTTCCGAAAAACGCCTAGATAGAAATAGGGAGTATGGTATTGTCTACTACTATAGAAAAGGTGAAATAGTAGAATGAATATGGTTGATACGCATGCTCATATTTTTGCCGAGGAGTTTTTGGATGATTTACCAGAGGTAGTATTAAGGGCAAATAATGCAGGTGTAAAAAAAATTCTGTTGCCTAATATAGATGAAGCTTCTATTAATGATCTAAAATATAGTGTCTCACAATATCCCGATTTATTTATTCCGATGATGGGACTACATCCAACTAGTGTTACTAGTGATTGGAAACAACAGCTTGAAATTATATATAACGAATTAAACAGCAGTAATTATATTGCTGTTGGAGAGATTGGTGTAGATTTATATTGGGATACTTCATTGCAAACAGAACAGATTTCTGTTTTTGAAGAGCAACTTAAATGGAGTGCCGAGAAGAATCTTCCGGTTTCAATACATTTTAGGAGTGCAACCAAGGAAGTAATAAAAAGTATAAAGAGGATTGGAGTGGGATCTCTTAGAGGAGTATTTCACAGTTTTGGTGGCTCGAAGGAGGAGTTGGATAATATTCTTCAACTAAGTGATTTTATGATTGGAGTGAATGGAGTGGTTACGTATAAGAACTCAGGATTGGCCCAAACATTAATTCATTGTCCTAAAGATCGATTGGTAATGGAAACCGATTCTCCATACTTAACACCGGTTCCTTATAGAGGAAAACGCAACGAATCAGCTTATTTATGCTTTATATTAAATAAAATTTCTGAAATATGGAACTTAGATGTTAATGAGGTTGAGAAGCTTATTAATCAGAACGTTAATATGATGTTTGGATTAAACATAATATAATTTTTGAAGCTAATAAAAGGATTTTTAAAATATTTTCATCACTAACTAGATTATAATTGATAAATTCAGTAAATTTGCAAACTAAATTGAGTGGGATTGAAATATTTTTAGTAATTTGCGCCCGTTTCTGGGACGTCCCTCTATGGAGAGGTGCTCGAGTGGTTGAAGAGGCACGCCTGGAAAGCGTGTATACGCCAAAAGTGTATCGCGGGTTCGAATCCCGCTCTCTCCGCTCAAAATAGAAGTCGTATAAGGTTTATATAGAAGAATTGATAAATCAAAATCATTAATAAAACAAACAAATTAAAAGATCATTAATCAACAAAATTGAACACACAATGAAAAAGTTATTCGCAATTTTAGCAATCTTCGGAATGATGTCTGTAGGATTGTCTTCGGTTCTTTTCGCACAAGAAACAACCCCTGGAGATCAAACAGAACAAGTTGCCACTACTCAAGCAGCTGTTCAGGAGTCTTCTGCTGGCTTTCACCAAGCATTGAAGGTTAAATTTATAGAAGGTGGTGCCGGTTTTATGAGTCTCATCGCTATATGTTTAATCTTAGGATTAGCTTTTAGTCTTGAAAGAATTATCTATCTAAGTTTGGCTGATGTAGATCCAGACGCATTCCTAAATAAAGTTGGTGATGCTTTAAATAGAGGTGATGTAGAAGCAGCAAAAGATATTGCTCGCGATACAAGAGGACCTATAGCATCTATTGTTTATCAGGGTCTATTACGACTAGATAATGGTGCTGATGAGGTTGAACGTTCTATCGTTTCTTACGGTGGCGTACAATCGGGACTCCTAGAAAGAAACCTTTCATGGATTACACTTTTTATTGCTATTGCACCATCTCTTGGTTTCTTGGGAACAGTAATAGGTATGGTTAAGGCTTTTGATGATATTGCTAGAGCAGGTGATATGAGCCCTACAATTGTTGCTGGTGGTATGAAGATTGCTTTAATTACTACTGTAGGTGGTTTGATTGTTGCAATTATTCTTCAGATTATCTATAACTATATTCTTTCGAAAATGGAAGGTATCCTTAATAAAATGGAAGATGCTTCTATCACTTTCCTTGATCAAGTAATCAAATATAACGTAAAATATAAAAACTTGTAATAAGATGGCTGTAACTAAAATACACAGGACATCCAGAACAACATTAATCATAGGGGTTATTATCTCTATAATTGTATTGGCTCTCTTTTTCTTTGGCGGTCAGGTGGCCGATCATGAAAAAGTTGCTGCTGATATGTCTGAGCCTAAATTTACAGATTTAATATTGTACTGGAGTTATATACTTCTAGTTGTAACTGTTGTTATTTTAATAGCATTTGCAATTATTGACTTCGCAAGGGGATTAAAAGAGAATCCTAAGAAAGCAATGAGCGGTTTCCTAGCAATTCTTGCATTAGGTGCTCTGTTGGTAGTAACTTATATTATGGGTGATGGTACTTTATTAAACATACCCGGGTATGAGGGAACTGATAATGTGCCAGGAATGTTGAAACTGACCGATATGTGGCTGTATTCATGCTATTTCATGATGATAGTAACAGTATTGGCTCTTATTTTTTCGCCTTTGATGGCTAGAAGAAAATAAACTTGTCTAGGTTTAAATATTGACGATTCTCTATGAGAATTTTTTAAAAGAAAGGTTTATAATTTATGGCAAAAACTACAAAAAAGGTTCCAGCTCTGAATGCTAGTTCAATGGCTGATATTTCTTTCCTGTTGCTTACATTCTTCTTGCTGGTATCAAATATGGATGTTGATTCTGGATTGGCTAGACGCCTTCCTCCTCCTCCACAGTCAGATGATCAGACATCTGTTGATGTTCAGCGTAGGAATTTGCTAGTGGTGTTGGTAAATGCACAGAACGAAATTCTGTTACAAGACCAACAAGGTGTTATTGTATACGCTAATGAAGATGATTTGATGGGTGGTGCTGGTCGTGCTGCAATGAAAGATGTTGTTAAGGGTTTTGTTCTTAATGAATCTAACAGCCAAGACTTGCCACAGCTTATTGAGGAAGACTTTGGTCCCCCTATTGGAATAGTGCCCGTTACATCTAACCATGTTGTTTCTATTCAAAATGATGCTACAACTAGGTACAGTGCTTATATTGCTGTTCAGAATGAAGTCGTAAAAGCATATAATGAGTTGAGACAAGAAGGAGCAAGAAGATATTTTGGAACTGCATATGAAGAACTGACAGTAGAGCAGAAAAGTCAGATTGATACACTTTATCCACAACGTATCTCTGAGGCTGAACCTAAAAATTATGGAGATCAATAATTATGGGAAAATTTAATAAAAGCGGCAAAAAAGATATGCCCGAAATGAATACATCTTCAATGCCTGATATTGTATTCGCTATTCTGTTTTTCTTTATGGTTACAACTACTATGCGCTCAGAAACTCTGTTGGTGCAGATGAAGTTGCCCTCCGCAACTGAAGTTCAGAAACTAGAGAAAAAGTCATTGGTTACTTATATTAATATTGGAGTTCCTATGGACAACAGATTAGGTACAGGTACCCAGATGCAGCTGAATGATAGATTCGCACAAGTTGCTGATATACAAAACTATATCGCGCAAGAAAAAGCTAGTATGAATGAAGCTGATCAACCCTTAATGACTGTATCTATAAAGGCAGATGAAAATACGCGTATGCAATATATTACTGAAGTAAAACAAGCATTGCGTCAAGCTTATGCATTAAAAATTAGTTATTCTGCAAGAAAATCTGAAAACTAATATTTTTTATTGTATCTAAATAATACCGGAGGTCTATAGAGACTTCCGGTTTTTTTTAGAGTTTCTGGTTTAAAGTATAAGTTTATACAAGCATATCAATTTAATTTATAATAGAAAGATAAACAAATTTCCCTATTTAATGTTTTACTCTTAATTATTGGGATGTTTAAATAATGTATGAGCAATAAATTGCTTGATAATTTAACTATAACTGTTTAATTTCAGATATTATTAAGCTACAATATTTAACTTAAGAAAGAGAATAAATGAAATTTATATAATGAAAAGAAAAAACGATTTATTACAACTAGGGTGGCTAATATTAAGATTTGGAATTGGTATATCAATTTTCCTACATGGTCTTCCTAAAATTATGGGTGGAGCTGAGACATGGACTATGGTAGGTAGTACTATGTCTAACTTCGGTATATATTCAGGACATACATTCTGGGGTTTGCTTGCTGCATTTGCCGAAACAGTTGGAGGAATTCTATTTGCTTTGGGATTGATCTTCAGACCGGCTGCTTTAATGCTTACTGGAACTATGGTTGTTGCTCTAATAACTCACCTTTCTGCAGGTGATAGTTTTATGGTATATGGTCATGCATTAGACCTTTTAATAGTTTTTGCGGGATCAGTGTTTATAGGAGCAGGAAAATACTCAATAGATAATAAATTATTCCCTAAAATTGCTTAATTAAGATATAAGCTAAGATTACATACTTCAGATTTAAATTAAGTTTACCAAACTGAGTAAAGGTAAATAAAAAAACCCCCCTTTTCTACGACTAAAATGCGTAAGAATGGGGGGTTGTTTTTATTAAATAAAAAAAGGGTAAGCTTACTATATCGCGCCGCTACAACCAAATACCCTTGCTTCGATCAAGACCTGGGGGATTAAATGGGAGCTGGCCGTATAGGACTTACCCAACTGCAAAGATAGTGTTTTTTTTAAATATACAAAAGGGTAAATTGATTTTTACTATTCAACTCAAATATTTATCTTTGTAAAACCAATGTAGCTTTAACTTTGAAAATGCATTTAAATCAAAAAAAGTATAAACATGACAATTGTAGATCGTTTTATTAAATATGTTCGTATTGATACTCAGTCAGATGAGAATAATACACAGACTCCCAGTACTCAGAAGCAATTTAATTTAGCCAAAGAGGTCGAAAGAGAGGCTCTTGAAATGGGATTATCAGATGTTAGTTTAGATAACAATTGTTATTTGATGGCAACTCTCCCTTCTAATACAAATAAGATGAATGTACCTGTAATTGGTTTTATATCACATTTTGATACAAGCCCTGATATGAGTGGGAAAAATGTTAATCCAACTATAATTAAAAATTACGGTGGTGAGGACATTGTTCTTAATGAAGCAAATAATGTAGTACTATCTCCTAAGGATTTTTCTGAATTGTTGAAATTCAAAGGTGATGACATAATTGTTACAGATGGGACAACACTATTGGGAGCAGACGATAAGGCAGGTATTGCTGAGATAATGGATGCAATGCAATATCTTATCGATCATCCTGAAATTGAGCATGGAAAAATAAGAATAGCCTTCACACCGGATGAAGAAATAGGTAGGGGTGCTGATAAATTCGATGTTAAGAAATTTGGGGCTGATTGGGCATATACAATAGATGGTAGCGAGATTGGTGAACTTGAATATGAAAACTTTAATGCTGCATATGCTAAAATTGAAATCCAGGGAAGAAATGTGCACCCGGGCTATGCAAAGAATAAAATGATTAATGCACTTCATATTGCAAATGAACTTTCATCGATGCTACCACAAGAAGAGCGTCCTGAAAAAACTCAAGGATACGAAGGTTTTTTCCATCTTATTTCTTTAAATGGCACTGTTGAAGACTCTAAAATGTCATACATTATAAGAGATCATGATAGAGTGAAATTTGAAGAACGCAAAAATACATTAAGCAAAATTGTTGAAGAACTCAATAACAGATACAATAATCGTATCACTCTTGAAATGAAAGATCAGTATTTTAATATGAGAGAGAAAATTGAGCCTGTTATGCATATTGTAGATTATGCGCACCGTGCAATGGAAGAACTTGGTATTAAGCCTATTGTTAAGCCAATACGTGGTGGAACTGATGGCTCTAAGTTATCTTTCATGGGATTACCTTGTCCAAATATTTTTGCAGGAGGTATGAACTTTCATGGTAAATATGAGTTTCTGCCTATACCAGCATTAGAAAAAGCTTCTAAGGTTATTGTAAAAATAGCCGAATTAGTAGCCAAAGAAAATTAACACGTCATTATTATAATTATCAATTCAAAATGAAACAGACTCCATTTACAGAACTCCATATATCTCTAGATGCAAAAATGCACGAGTTTGCTGGTTATAATATGCCAATTGAGTATACAGGTATAATTGAAGAACACCAAACTGTAGTTAATGGTGTGGGTGTATTTGATGTATCTCATATGGGAGAGTTTTGGGTAAAAGGGCCAAAAGCATTAGAGTATCTTCAAAAGATAACAAGTAATGATGTTACTAAGCTTCAGCTAGGCAAAGCGCAGTATACGTGTTTTTTAAATGAGAATGGTGGAATAGTAGACGATTTTATCCTTTACTATTACGAATCCGAAAAGTATTTGCTGGTTGTAAATGCTGCTAATATTGATAAAGATTGGCAGTGGTGTAAGAAATGGAACACAGAGGGTGCTATACTTGAAAATGCTTCTGATAATATGGCACAACTTGCGGTGCAAGGCCCCAAGGCTGTTGAAACACTACAGAAACTCACGAAGGTTGATCTTTCCACAATTCCATCATATGAATTTGTAACAGGGCAATTTGCCGGAGTGGATAATGTGATTATTTCGCATACAGGATATACTGGTGCTGGTGGTTTTGAGCTCTATTTTTATCCTTCAGAAGGACTTAAAATATGGGAAGCTGTTTTTGAAGCCGGAGAAGAGTTTGGGATAAAACCTATTGGACTGGGTGCAAGAGATACCTTGAGACTTGAAATGGGTTATTGTTTATATGGCCATGAACTTGATGATGTGACCACTCCATTAGAAGCAGGTTTAGGATGGATTACTAAATTTGCAGAGAATAAGCCATTTATCGGTAGAGATGTATTAGAAAAACTAAAATCAGAAGGCGTTTCAAAGAAATTATGCTGCTTTGAATTAATTGATCGAGGTATTCCTCGTCAAGGCTACGAAATTGTAAATCTTAACAACGAAGTCATAGGAAAAGTAACTTCAGGAACAATGTCTCCAATGCTTAAGAAAGGTATCGGTATGGGCTATATTAAAACAGAGTATGCTAAACAAGGAAATGAAATTGCTATAAAAATAAGAAACAAATCACTAAAAGCTGAAATAGTGAAAGCACCTTTCAGAAAATAAATTGTGAAGAAGGCAAAGATAGCTAAGAATATCTTTTTTATTCTCGGTGCGATTGCTCTGGGAATTATGGTCTATTCAATTGGTCTGGATAATATTTGGAGAGATATGAAACAGACCGGTTGGTGGTACATTCCCATTATTGGAATGTGGATAATTGTTTATACTATAAATACATTATCGCTATATGTTATCGTGCGCGATGGAAGTCAAGATACTAAAAAGATTGGCTTTTTAAAGCTCTTCAAACTAACAATAAGTGGATTTGCTATAAACTACATAACCCCATTCGGGTTAATGGGTGGTGAGCCTTACAAGATCATTGAACTACAGTCACATCTGGGTATTCAAAAGTCTACTTCTTCAGTTTTATTGGGCACAATGATGCGTGTAGTGGCTCATTTTATCTTTTGGATGGTCTCAATACCTCTCTTGTTGTTTCTTGTTCCCGTGCTATCAGATTCTGTTGAGATAGGCATAATTATAACTACAGGCACTACATTTTTACTTTTGCTTTGGGCATATAGAATTTATACTCGTGGAGGTGTGAATAGGGCATTAATTATTTCAAGTCGTTTGCCCTTTATAGGTAAGAAGATAAAAGCATATAGAAATGGCAATCAGGAAAAAATAAGTCAAATGGATGAACTCATCTCTGATTTATATAAAAACAGAAAAAGAGATTTTTTCCTTTCCCTATCGTTTGAGTTTATTGCCCGCATATTAGTTTGTGTTGAAGTTATACTTATGATGCAGGCAATTAAACAACCCATAAGCTTTGGAGAGAGCGTATTGATTGAATCATTACAATCGCTCTTTTCAAACCTGTTCTTCTTTATGCCAATGCAGATGGGTGCGCGTGAAGGAGGATTCGTAATAGTATATGGTATGCTTTCTATACCTCTTGCTTACGGAGTTTTTGTAAGCATTTGTAAACGCATACGTGAGCTATTTTGGACGTTAATCGGTGTTGTACTTATAAAGATAAATCGATAATATCTACTTATATAATACATCATTTACTTTTAGAGTTTTATCTATTTATAAAGTCATAACTACTTTGAGAGCCATATTTAGTTATACACCTCCTTTTTAGCAGCAAGAAGGGTATTCTTCAATAAAGAAACAATTGTCATTGGTCCAACACCACCAGGTACTGGTGTAATATATGAGCATTTGGGCGCCACTTCATCAAACATAACATCTCCTGTAAGTTTAAAGCCGGACTTAGATGTCTGATTGGGCACTCGTGTTGTACCTACATCAATTACAACAGCACCCTCTTTAACCATATCACTCTTCAAAAATTCAGGTACACCTAAGGCAGCTATTATAATATCAGCTTGAAGCGTAATCTCTTTAATGTTATTAGTGCGGCTATGGCAAATTGTGACTGTACTATCACCGGGGTTTGCTTTTTGTAGCATTAGCATTGATACAGGTTTACCTACAATATTGCTTCTTCCCAAAACTACACAATGCTTGCCTTTAGTTTCAATATTATATCTTTTAAGTAACTCTACAATTCCCGATGGAGTTGCAGAAAGGAAGCAAGGCATACCAAGAGACATTCTGCCAACGTTTACCGGATGAAAGCCGTCTACGTCTTTCCGATAGTCAATTGCCTCTGTAACTTTTGTCTCAGAGATGTGTGTGGGTAGTGGTAGCTGAACAATAAAACCGTCTATGTCTTTATCACTATTAAGTCTGTCAACACAAGCAAGAAGATCTTCCTCGGTAACGTCATTTTCATATCTGATTAAAGAGGACTTAAAACCAACCTGCTCGCAAGCTTTTACTTTGTTCGCTACATATGTTTCACTACCACCGTCGTGCCCAACAAGTACAGCAGCCAGATGTGGCACTTTACCTCCCGAAGCTTTTAAAGCCTCAACCTCAGCGGCAATTTCTTCCTTTATTTGTGCAGCAACTGCTTTCCCATCTATTAATTGCATAGTTTAGTAATTAATTGGCAATTTTCTTATTATGAAGTTATTCAACCCCACTTTCTAAATTAATTTGATGTTACCTTTACATAACACAATTATCTTCTTCTCATATTTTTCAATGCTTGCTTTCCTCCTCCGGTGGTCATTTTCCGCATCATCTTGCGAGTTTCATCAAACTGCTTAATTAGCTTATTTACCTCTTGAACATCGGTTCCGCTACCTTTTGCAATACGAGCTCGTCGACTCCCATTTAATATCTCAGGATTAGTTCGTTCTAGTGGTGTCATAGAATGAATAATTGCTTCAATGCCTTTAAATGCATCATCATCAAAATCCATATCTTTTATTTGTTTGCCCACACCAGGTATCATAGAAGCGAGATCCTTTAGATTACCCATTTTCTTAATCTGCTGTATTTGAGTAATAAAATCGTTGAAGTCGAATTGATTCTTAGCAATCTTCTTTTGCAGACGTCGAGCTTCTTCTTCGTCATATTGTTCCTGAGCTTTTTCAACAAGTGTAACCACGTCGCCCATACCCAATATACGGTCGCCCATACGATCGGGATGAAACACATCAATAGCATCAAGCTTTTCCCCTGTACCAACAAACTTAATTGGTTTGTCAACAACCGAACGAATAGATAGAGCAGCGCCACCACGAGTATCGCCATCAAGCTTAGTGAGAACTACACCATTGAAATTAAGGCGCTCATTAAATTCCTTAGCGGTATTTACAGCGTCCTGACCGGTCATTGCATCAACCACAAAAAGAATCTCCTGAGGGTTCACAGCCTTTTTAATAGCTTCTATCTCAGCCATCATCTCCTCATCAATGGCTAGTCGACCAGCAGTGTCAATTATTACCAAATCTCTGCCGTGCTGACGAGCATATTCAATAGCATTTTTTGCAATCTTTACCGGATTCTTGTTATCCTCTTCAAAATAAACAGGAACACCAATTTGTTCGCCTAGTACCTTCAACTGCTCAATTGCGGCAGGGCGATAAACGTCGGCAGCCACTAGTAATGGATTCTTGCCCCTCTTGCTCTTAATCATATTTGCCAACTTACCGGAGAAGGTGGTCTTACCAGAACCTTGCAAACCCGACATTAAGATAACTGCAGGATTACCTTTAATATTGATGTCCTCTGCTGTACCACCCATTAAAAGAGCCAATTCATCATGAACTATTTTAACCATCAGCTGTTCTGGCTTCACTGCTTTGAGCACATCCTGCCCCAGAGCTTTCTCTTTAACAGTTTCGGTAAATTCCTTGGCAGTCTTATAATTTACGTCGGCATCAAGAAGTGCACGACGAACTTCTTTTAATGTTTCCGCAACATTAATTTCAGTTATCTTTCCCTGACCTTTTAGTATCTTAAACGACCGTTCGAGTCTATCACTTAAATTTTCAAACATATTCTATTAATACTATTATATTCAATTTCTAATTATTTTGTTCTCTAGAGTTAGACTATTTCTCACTATGGCAAATTACAAACAAGCCTGTCTTCTGTTCGCTTTGTTTATCGAAATAGCTCACTAATTTTTATTCTATTTTTTACTATGGCATAATACAAATAAGTTAGTCTTCTGCTCATTAAGCTTTATGAAATAGTGCATTATATTGAATCACTTTGGTTTATAAAATAAAGCGATTTGGCAAAAGCCGATATTATTCATACAAAGATAATGAAAAAGGATTACTCTCTAAAGCAGATCGATACACAAATATTTAGTATGATAAAGTTATTGACTTTACTAATGTTTTGTTTAACCGTTTTTAAATCTGAATATTTAATACATGCCCTTTTTTTTGTACTTTAGCGGTCCAAAGTACATTGGTTATCCAATAATTTATTAGGTATCTACATTAAAATGAAGAAATCCCCATTGCAATATTTCTTGTATCTTTCTATTGGTGCTGCAATAGTTACAATTGTTTTAAAGTCATATGCCTACTATGTAACAGGCTCTGTGGGTCTTATGTCTGATGCACTTGAGTCGTTTGTGAATCTTTTTGCAGCAATATTTGCCTTATTGATGCTTATTATTTCACAGAAACCAGCCGATAAGAAGCATATGTATGGTCACAGCAAAGCAGAGTATTTTTCTAGTGCGGCTGAAGGTGCGCTCATTATAATTGCAGCTTTTAGTATAATTAGAAGTGCCATACCTCGAATTATTAACCCTGTTTCTATAGAGAATGTTGATTTAGGCCTACTTTTATCCCTAATTGCATCATTAGTGAATTTTGGAGTAGGTTCAGTACTTATAATCAACGGAAAGAAAAGAAAATCTCTGATACTCGAAGCCGATGGGAGGCATCTCATGACAGATGTATGGACATCGTTAGGCGTAATTGTGGGTATCATAATAGTTAAGTTTACAGGTTGGTATATTGTAGACCCAATTATTGCACTTTTTGTTGCAGTTAATATAATGTATACTGGTTACAAACTTATTAAACGCTCGGCTAGAGGATTAATGGATGCAACTATCCCCGATGAAGATATGAAGCAAATTATAGTTTATCTCGATTCTCTCAAATCCAAGCAGATAGAGTATCACTCACTAATGACCCGAGTGGCTGGACAAAGAAAATTCATATTCTTTCACTTGCTGGTTCCGGGTAACTGGACAGTTAAGCATGGACATGACTGTGCAGATGAAATTGAAGAACACATCATAAGCATGTTTACCGAGCCTGTTACAGTAGATACCCACTTAGAGCCGGTTGAAGATCCAGCATCAATGAATGATATCGGAATTGATAGAATACATTAAGGGATATATTCCTAAAAATATACCCCTTATAAATCCTTAGTTAGTATACTGCCAACTTCTATTGTTTGTAATAAAGCTAACTACTACAATTTCTAATTACACAACTGCTGTTCCCATAAGGAAGGCTGCAGCGAGTGCTACAATTGCATAAAGCTCTGGAAACACAGCTAGAATAAGCGTATTACCAAAAGCATCGTGACCTTGTCCTATTGATACAACACCATTGGCACATACTTGTCCCTGACGAATGGCAGTGAAAAGACCAACAAAGCCAAGCGCTAAGCCCGATGCTAGAGTTGACCATGCCTGAATAGCAGTGATTTCAGGAGTTAGAATATTAAAAATACTTTGGAACATAAAGTAACCTGCAAATCCGTAAAGTCCCTGTGTTCCAGGAAGAGCGGTTAATACAAGGAAATTTCCAAACTTTCCGTCCACTTTCTTTGCAGCACCAATAGCTGCATTTCCCACAATAGTAACCCCATACGCACTACCAATACCAGCAAGTGCTAGCATAATTGCTATACCTGTATAGGCAATTATTAAATTTGTTTCCATCTATTTGCTTTTAAAATTATAATGTTGTTTTTAAATTTCTCTATTTTCAATCTCTATAAATTTATACATTAATGTTAAATGTCTATATTTCTAATCCACATAATTATCTAAAGATTTATCTTATATTTCTTCTTTACTTAATTATTAATTTATAGTCATGGTTTAGCTTTCAATAAACACCTAACTATAATTGTATTCATATGTTTTTATAAATTTGCTTTTGCAAAAGGTCTAAATTTCTTTCCACCACCAGAGAATTCAGAGTTATTATAAAACTCCACAAAGGTAAGTCGAAGGGGATGTACAAAGGCTCCAAGAGTATTCATGAAAATATTTATAGCATGCCCAAATAAAAATATAATTATTGTTACAAGTGGCCCTAAAATAGCTTGATCAGGACTCATTCCCGTTGCCAAACTAGAAAATACACTTGCTAAAATTCCTCCCGACAATCCAAGAGCGAAAAGCCGCACATAAGATAAAATATCACCCAGCAGCCCAGTTGCCATATTATAAGTATCCCACAGTGATGTTCCAATATTCACAAGAGGATTCTTGCCAGGTGAATTGAAAAATACAATCAAAATCCCCGAGGCAATCATAACACCAGTATGTATTGTGCCTCCCATTGGCACTACATTAGGTGATAAATATGATACAATAATACTCAACAGTAATACAAACCATCCAATTGTTGAAAGAGCATGCTTAAATCCAAATTGCTTAATTCGATTAAATATCTTTAAAAACATACCAAACATAATTTGTACAGCCCCCAATATCAATGATAATGTAAACATTTGAGAGTTGTCGAAATATAGCATGCTTTCGAGATTATCAATAAAAGGAGAATCAATTTCGTATATATTATAGCCAAAAAAGCCTCCTTGCAATAAACCACATATCATTGTAGATGCACCTAATATCTGAACTAGCGACATCGTACCCCGCATTGTCATACTTATCGATTTCTTCTTTACCGCCTTAAATACAGTTGATAGAAGCAATAAGAAAGCACCATAACCAATATCGCCAAGTGCAAGACCAAAGAATATCATGTAAAAAGGAGCAAAGTAAGGCGTTAGGTCAATCTCATTATATTTGGGCAACTCATACAGTTCAGCAATTGGTTCAAACAAACGTGCAAATCTGTTATTTTTAAACTTGATAGGCACATCATCCTCTGGTTTTGGGTAGGATATTTCGTAATAAACACTCTCTTTGTTTAAATATTGCTCAATTGCAGGCACAGAATCTTCCGGCGCCCATCCCTGAAGCAGAATTACCTTATTGTCAGCCATCGGAATACCACTTTGCACTACTTTTGAAAACTGAATCTCGTTCTCCAGCTCATTTATAGCCGCATCAAGTGAAGGAATATTATCTGACAATTTAACCAACGCCTCATCTTGTTTTATAAGGTTTTTGTTAACCGATTCTATTATATCTTCTAGTGAGCCAAATGAAACATCAGGCAACTTCTCCACTTCAAGATCTAGCAATTCAGATATATTATCTTTCTTACTAACTGTTACGAAATATGTGCGAGATGACTCCTTTTTTACAACAATAACATCATACAACTCTTCCCACTCCGGGTTATATTTTATATTAGGAGAAATGAAGAAGTTTATATTATACCCTGCAACTTTCAATAGCTCAATTTGCGCTGGGTCGAAATTACCCCACGGCTTTAGCATATCCCGTTCTTTAGAAGCAATCATAAGTTGTTGGTTAAGAAGCGATCTCTCAGTCTCAATCTTCTCAATCTCCGCTGGAATAGAGTAGCCAAATTCAGCATTAGGTTTATTAAATGCAACATCCAACTTCTCATCCCTGTTTCTTCTAAGTACTTTTTTAGCCTCCTCAAGTTCTTTCTTAGTCTTTATTAAACTATATAATTTATCTTCATCAATATTTTTTCTATCATGCTCCACAACGTGAATCATTCCCATATTGCGAAGATTCAAAAGAAATTGGTCCCAGTCCCTATGGAATGCCAGAAAAACAAACTTTTTCATAGTTGCTACCATATACCTTCACCTCCCATTCTTTTTTGTTTTTCTCTTCTCTGTTCCTGATGAGAACGCATTATCTTCTGAGATGATTTAGAAAGATTCTCCTCATCCTCCAAATAACGTTTTATCTTTAATATAGCTTCATGATAACCAGGTATCTGCACCTTCTCAAAAAGATTAACTTTCTGAGTAGTCTTTTTGCGAGCATGTTCTAATCGTCCCAGTTTAATATTGTGAAACTCCCTGCGTATACCAATCTCAGCCAGTCCTTCCACAGTTTTCACACCATCCAAAAACCACTTAGGTTGATTAAAAAGACTAAAGGTTTTAATCTCAAAGTCTACCCCATCCAATATAGGAATCTGCACACCAGCTATCTTTTTCTTCGACAAGCGCACATCTTTCACACCAATAAGAGAGGGATCAAACTCGGTCCACATCCCCATCATTTTATCATATGAATGCACCCGTTTTTCCAGTTCCTTCTCCAGATTAATTATTTCGTCCTTGGCCTTTTTCACCTCCATACGTAGAGCTGTCTCCTTGTTTTGCAAGGTAGGCAGCGCCCGCTCACGTACACCCAGTTGTTTTTCCAGGTTCTGCTGAGAAGTTTTATTATATTGAAATTTTATAGCCATCCTTTATTTCCAGTACTTATCAACCAATTCCTGTTTCATATTCACCTCATTCTGATTAAAGTGAGATGATAAAAGATCCCACGTCTTATCAAGCATCTCCACAGTATCGAGGTTAACATCAATTGCAAGTAGCTCTCTTGAGTAATCCTTAGCAAAAGCAAGCGTCCTAAAATCGTAGTCGGTAAGTTCAAACCCATTCTCCTGCTTAGTTTTAGCGTTCGCTGCATCAGCATAAAGTCTCACAGCCGCATTCATTAATTGTGGATGATCTTCACGAGTTTTGTTACCCTGCACATTTTGCTTCAATCGCGATAGAGAGCGGAACGGATCCACTATAACCTTACCAATATCACTGTCGAAACGCAGGAAAAGCTGTCCCTCAGTAATATATCCAGTGTTGTCTGGCACTGCATGAGTAATATCACCGCCCGATAGGGTAGTAACCGCAATAATTGTAATAGAGCCACCAGAAGGAAACTGAACGGCTTTTTCATATATTTTTGCAAGGTCAGAATACAATGAACCCGGCATAGAGTCTTTAGAAGGAATCTGATCCATTCTATTAGACACAATTGATAGAGCATCGGCATAAGAAGTCATGTCTGTAAGCAAAACCAGCACCCTCTCGTTTTTATCCAAAGCAAAATACTCAGCTGCCGTAAGAGCCATATCAGGCACCAGTAAACGCTCAACAGCAGGGTTCTCGGTAGTATTCATAAACGATATAATACGATCCAGAGCACCCGCATTGCTAAATACATTCTTAAAGTAGAGGTAATCGTCATTTGTCATACCCATACCTCCAAGTATAATCTTATCAGTCTCAGCTCGCAAGGCAACCGTTGCCATCACCTGATTAAAAGGCTGATCAGGGTCGGCGAAAAAAGGAATCTTCTGTCCCGAAACCAAAGTATTATTTAGGTCGATACCCGCAATACCCGTAGCAATTAATTCCGAAGGCTGATCTCTTCTAACAGGATTAACCGATGGACCACCAATTGCCCTCTCTTCACCCTCTGTTGGCGGTCCCCCATCTATAGGTTCACCAAAAGCATTAAAGAAACGTCCAGCCAACTGTTCGCTCACCCTCAAAGAGGGCGATTTACCCATAAATATTACTTCCGCATTTGTTGGTATACCTTCAGTTCCTTCAAAAATCTGCAGTGTAACCTCATCACCAATTATCTTCACCACCTGAGCCAACTTGCCTTCCACAGTGGCCAGCTCGTCATACCCAACATTAGTAGCTTTTACAGAACAAGTAGCCTTTGTAATCTGGGTAATTTGTGTATATATTTTTTGAAATGCTTTTGCCATTTTCTTTCAATTTATCAGTTATTCAACTATCACCTCTTCCAAATGATTTACATTCTTAGAAGAAATCATTTTCTGCAACTGACTATAGTATTCATTAAATTTATCAGACTCATACTCCGAGTAGTTCATTTGTCTTCCCACATTAATCAGTTCCTTAAAGAAAGCAGCCACATCGTTGAAGTTATCAAACTCTAAATCGGTGCGACAGATATCAATAACCAAATCAAGAATGTTTTTCTGACGTTCAATAGAAGAAACCGCATCTACATCATCAAACGAGTCTTGTTGAAGAATAACAAAATCAATAAATTCCGATTTCCAAAAAGTAGTATGAAACTCCACAGGAACACCATCGTCACCAAGAATATTAATCTGTTCAGCAATCTCCTTCCCTCTCACTAAACGCGTTTTAATCTCCCTCACTTTTTCTGTCCAATCGTCCGAAATATGTTCCGATATGTAACGTTCAAATTCAGGATAATCAAAATACTTAGAGTAAGACTCTATAGGATTAATTGCCGGATATCTCTTCTTATCGGCTCTGTCCTGCTCAAGAGCATAAAAACAGCGTGCCACCTTCTTAGTGTTCTCTGTAACAGGCTCTTTGAGGTTACCCCCTGCTGGAGAAACTGTACCCAAGAAAGTAATAGACCCTTCCTCCCCATTATTCAAAATTACATGACCGGCACGACCATAAAAGTTTGATATAGTTGCAGATAAATCCATGGGGAATGCGTCCGGTCCGGGCAACTCTTCAAGTCGGTTACTCATCTCACGCAGAGCCTGCGCCCAACGTGAAGTAGAGTCGGCCATCAGCAATACCTTTAGCCCCATCGATCTGTAGTACTCTGAAATTGTCATTGCTGTATATACCGATGCTTCACGTGCAGCAACAGGCATGTTAGAAGTGTTGGCAACAATAATAGTTCTCTCCATCAACCTTCTGCCTGTATGAGGATCTATAAGTTTGGGGAACTCAGTAAAAATCTCCACAACCTCATTCGCACGCTCTCCACAGGCAGCAAAAATTACAATATCAGCCTCCGCTTGTTTAGAAATTGCATGTTGCAAAACAGTTTTTCCAGTACCAAAAGCACCCGGAATAAATCCTGTTCCACCCACTACAATTGGGTTTAATGTATCAATTGCCCTAACTCCTGTTTCAAGCATTTTATATGGTCTGGGCTTTTCTTTATACACTGTTAGCGGTATCTTAACAGGCCAACGTTGTATCATACTAAGCTCAGTCTCATTCCCCTCACTATCTTCAATCACTGCAATTGTGTGGTGGATATTATATTCACCCTCTGCCGCAACGCTCTTTATTTTATATTCTCCTTTGATTACAAAAGGAACCATAATCTTATGAGGTTGATTGTTTTCATCTACCTCGCCAAGCCACGATCCTGCAACCACTTTATCTCCAACTTTTGAAATAGGTTTAAATTTCCACAGCTTATTTTCATCAAGCGGGAAGGTATACTCGCCCCTTTTAAGAAAAACCCCCGACATCTTATCAAGATCATTCTCCAGCCCGTCCAGATTACGTTGAAGAAGCCCTGGCCCAAGCACTACTTCAAGCATGTGCCTCTGAAACTCCACTTCGGCGCCAATGGTTAACCCTCTCGTGCTCTCAAACACCTGTAGGTTGGCATTCTTGCCCACAACCTTAATTACCTCAGCCATCATACGTGTGCCGTCATGATTTATATAAGCAATTTCGTTTTGAGCAACAGGACCATCTGCCTCTACAATTACAAGGTTAGATATGATTCCTCTTACAGTTCCTTTTGTTAACATATATGATTTTATTTTTTATCGATATTAAAAACCTTCCGGTAGTTTTGTCTCATTCTTCAGATCGTTGATAAGCTTCCTAAACACCTTCTCACCCTCTTCTGCGTTCAGGCTCACCCAACGCTCAAGAATCTGAAGCTTGCATAAATATGCAAATATATACTCAACATTAAAATAGTCAAACACTGTGTTTTCCTCAAGCCAATCCCACCTAAACTTGTCAATCTTTTTCTCTCTATCGTAGATATCAGGCTCCTCAGCTATACGCAATAAGGTATCAAAATATTCCAGTTCCTGGCTTATTCCAAAGTCGCGACTTTTTGAATTTTCTCTTATTAATTTTGCAACACTATTATTTCCAACAATATATTTTGCAATCTGAAGATCATATTTCCTTGCATAAATTGCCGCAAGTACATTTCCTATATTCAGATTTAGCTCAAACCAACCAGACATAAGGCGGTTTTTCACCTCCATACCATAATCCATGTATAGCGATGCAAGCATATCCTCCCAAATTCGTCCCCCTTCATGTGGGTTGTCATAACTCAACCATCTTCTTATATATTCTTCAAAATAGGGTGGAATCTTTTTATCATTTATTGGAAGATCCTCTCTAACTTTAGTTACTGTGTTCAGAATCTCCTCACGCAAGAGCTTGCCCTCCACTTTAATGACTGCATCCTTGTTCTGCAGAAGATTAAGCAAGTTGTCATTATCCTTATTAAGGAAATACTTATTAATGAGCATCATGTCTGCAGGCTTAAGCTCATCTCTAAGCATATTTCTAAACTCCTCCGTTGTAAAAGGAAGCTTCATGCTGTCGAATGAGAAATCGGGCAGTCCAGCTATAAAATAGTAGTATTGATTTTTGAAGAGCATAAGCTAAAACTAAAATAGTAGTTTTTGTATCTGTGGACGTAAGAACTCCTTAAAGTATTCTATAAACTCCTCTTCACCAAATTTTACTTTATATGAGCCATCCTCCGGTGCTACAGTGAAACCGGTTTTTATTCCGTTAACCGACTCAATTTTCATTCCTTTATCTAAAAGATCTTTGGCGTTTGAAGCAATATAATCTTCAAGTTCATTAGCATTCTCCACACCAATAATCAGCTTCTCATTATTAGCCCAGTTCTTCACAAGCTCCAAAATAACCTTCTGCATAAATGCGCTATCAGTTGTTGCAGCTTTCACGTTAGAAGAAGTTAGTTTTTCGGTAAGCAGGTTAGTAATTTCTGTTTTAAGAGCTTCAGATGATTGCTTTGAATATAGCTTCAGCTCCGATTCGGTATTACTCTTCAGTTCTGCAGCCTCTTTCTTTGCAGCTTCTATTATTTGACTGGCTTTTATTTCAGCTTTCTCCAAAATATCTTTCTTCTGAGCGTTTGCTTCAGCTAGAATTTTTCCTGCCTCCTCTTTCCCTTTTTCCACACCTTCGGAATAAAGTTTAGAAGTGAGTTCCTGAATTTTGTCCATATAAAGTTAATTGTATTTCTGATTTTAATAAGACTCCAACCACAAAAATACTAAATAACTAATATAAGCCGATATAAAGTACATCAAAAGATTGAAATGTAATAAAAAATGCTTGAAATATCTGGCATATTATTTGCGGTATTTAACAACTATGGACAAGAAGATATTCAGACTGGCTCTTCCAAATATAATTACCAATATAACCGTACCACTGCTGGGTATGATAGATATTGCCGTGGCAGGACGATTAGGATCGGCCGTATATATAGGTGCAATTGCACTAGGTGCTAATATCTTTAATATGATATATTGGAACTTTGGTTTCCTGCGTATGAGTTCAAGTGGATTTGCTTCTCAAGCATACGGAGCAAGAGATTTCAGTGAATCTATGAATGTATTCATTCGCTCACTAGCCATTGGTCTAAGCATAGGTTTTTTAATAGTTCTTTTGCAATACCCAATAGGCGAGCTAGCATTTAAACTAATAAAATCGGGTCCCGAATCGGTTCATCACGTAAAAACATATTTCAGAATTGTTGTTTGGGGTGCTCCAGCAATATTGGGCATGTACGCATTTAAAGGATGGTTCATAGGCATGCAAAACGCGCGTATCCCAATGTTTATAGCAATCCTCAATAATGTTCTAAACATCATTCTCAGTGTAGGTTTTGTATTTGGTTTAGGAATGCGGATTGATGGTATAGCACTAGGGACCGCTCTATCGCAAATAATATCATTTTTTGTAGCTGCCATATTGTGGCAGAAGTATTATGGACGATTAAAAAAGTATGTACGCAAAGAAACAATTTGGGACAAACTGGCATTTCGTAGATACTTTAAAGTTAATAGCGATATATTTGTTCGCACGTTCTTACTCACTCTTGTAACCACATTCTTTACATTTGCCTCCTCCGGCATGGGCGATACAATTCTTGCAGTTAACGCTCTCTTGATGCAGTTTTTTATGCTCTTTTCGTACTTTATGGACGGATTTGCCTATGCGGGAGAAGCACTCACCGGTCGCTTCATTGGAGCCAATAACAAACCCATGCTTAGTCATATGATAAAAAGAATATTCTTCTGGGGGTTTATAGTTAGCCTATTTGCTATTGTTGTTTATACTTTCTTCCCCGACCTAATACTCCGTTTACTAACCAACGATATAGCTATAATACTAGAAACAAAGAACTTTATGTTCTGGACACTGCTCATCCCATTTACTGGCTTTGCTGCATTTCTTTGGGATGGTATCTTTATTGGAGCAACTGCATCTGCCGAAATGCGAAACGCTATGATTCTGGCATCTGTAATATTCTTTATAAGCTATTTTTTATTTACACCACTGTGGGGCAACAACGCTCTCTGGCTATCATTTATAATATATCTTGCAGCAAGAGGAATAACTCTTACCTTTATGGCGAGAAAAACATTTTTTTATGAAAAAGTTTGATTCAATTGAAGGATTATCTGAGTACTTAAGAATATCAAAAAGTACAGTTTTATTAAATGTTAATGCTAACAATAGCGCAAACAATAGTGAAGATAGTTCAAACTATAATATAGAAGAAATAGCAGTTCAGTCGCTCAACCTCGGTAAGGTGGAAGAACTTATACTATCAATCTCATTTACTAAATGTTTGTTTCTCGGATGCACTATGTCCGACAATCTGCTGAATCACCTTTTGCCCAACAATTTTATATTTCCCCTGTTGGAAGTTCCATTTAATACATATCCTAATAAACTTTACAACAAAGCAACTTTATACAACGGGTTCAACCAAGAAATCCCGCAAACCTATTCTCAGACTCTAGATAAGGTGGTGTATGACTACTATCAGCTAACACTTAAAAAAAACTCAATAAAAGATACATTGGCGCAGCGTCTTCACGATCACTCAATTACCGATACGTTGCACGAGTTCATTGCTAATTACGATGAGCGCAAACTAGTTGCTATTATGGGAGGTCACAAGGTTAAGCGAACCGACGAGATGTATCTTCAGGTAGCGCAATTGTCTAAAACGCTCACAGAGAATGGATACTTAATGCTGTCGGGTGGGGGGCCCGGTGCAATGGAGGCAACTCACTTTGGTGCTTGGATGGCTGGTAGATTCAATGAAGATTTGCTTGAAGCTGCAGCAATACTCAGTGAAGCACCAATCTATTCAGATAAAAACTGGCTGGCAACATCGTTTAAGGTAATGGAGAAATTTCCCGATCCCCTATTCAATAGTTTAGGCATCCCCACATGGCACTATGGGCACGAACTTCCCACGCCTTTTGCAACACATATAGCCAAATATTTCGAGAATAGCGTAAGAGAAGAGGGCCTATTGGCACTTGCTAAGGGAGGAGTAATATTTACTCCCGGAAGTGCCGGCACAATGCAAGAGGTTTTTCAGGATCTGGCACAAAACCATTATGAATCGTATGGTTATGCCAGCCCTATGATATTTCTAAATGTAGAGTTTTGGACTAAAGCGCGACCAATATTTCCAATCATACAACAAATGTCAGATAATGGCGATTTAATGAATCTCAATCTTGGATTATATGACAATAACGAAGATGTTTTAAAACATTTGAAGAAGTTCTTTTAGTACAATTTCTATGTTCTTGTAACGTAATTTCTATTTATTTGTAATTATAACTCCGCCTCCAGACTCAATGGAAAGAGTAATTTTGCCGTCCTCTTTTATTTTCATAGAATTAAGTTGAGGCAAACGATCCTTCTTATCGGTGTAAAGTGAAACATTCTTACCGGCTAGCATGGGAAGACTAATCTCTATCTTCTTTACCTCTTTTTCTGCGTTAATGGCTGCAATGTACCATTGATTTGCATGACGACGAGCAATTACCACATATTTACCAGGATAACCGTCTATATGCAGTGTCTCGTCCCATAAAGTAGGAACCTCTTTCATAAAATCAATCACATAATTGGGGTATTCCTGTAAATTATTGGGAGTAATGCCAAAATGCTGTATGGGTGTCTGAAATATTACAGATGTTGCCAGTTGGAAAATTTCGGTAGTCTTACGCACATTACCTCCGTCGTTAGACCGGTTATGTTGTTTGTTTAGCAATACCGGTCCAAAATCCATTGATCCAACACTATTTCTGATAAATGGATGCAGTGTGGCATTGAGAGCCTCTTGGTCATCGGCATATTGACTGAAAATTAAATTCTCAGAAGCAAGCACCGCTTCACTTCCCGCAAAATTGGGATACATAATTTCCCATCCACGGGGTAGGGTGCAACCGTGAAAGATAACTGCCAGCCCATAATCGTTGGCGTCAGAAAGAATATCTTCATATAGTTGCATAGTTTCCTGTTTATCACCTCCAAAGAAATCTACCTTTATTCCTTTTGCACCAATACTTTGCAGCCATGCCATTTCTTCTTTACGTGCAACCGAGGTGTTCATCCTGTTTTTAGGGCCTTGTGGTGCATCGCTCCAAAAGCCATTGGAGTTATACCAAAGTGAGATACCCACATCCTTTGAATCTGCATAGCGGGCCAGCTCTTCAACCTTCTCTCGTCCTATTCGTGTATCCCACCAGTTGTCAATCAGCGCTAGTTCATATCCCAGCTCAGAAGACAAGTCGATATATGTTTTCTGATCTTCGAAGTTGATGCTACCATCTTGCCAAAGAAGCCAACTCCAAGTTGATCTGCCAAACTCATAGTCTCTGGATGGTTCATATAATGATTCAACTACATCAAAAGCGATAGTAGTTTCCACAATTGGTTTCAAGTTTTCACCAATCGTTATTGTGCGCCAGGGAGTCTCACCGGGTAAAGAGATTGCAGGATTAGCACTTCCAATTCCATTGTTTTCCCCTTCCTCAGGAAAAGAGATAGTATACAAACCCTCCTTTGTACCTTCGCTTAGTTTACTTCCGCAATAGAGGCTACCTACACCTGTTTCTGAAACTAATGCCCAGCCGTTATCTCCTATATGAAATAGTCCCGGGAAAGTATATCCCACGCCATACTTTGAATGAGTTCCAACTGGCTCGTCGGTCACATATTCTTCTTCATAACTGGGTTTGGTTTTCATCCATCCAATCATAGGAGGGGCTTGTGGTGTTAAGAAGGTGGTGGTGAAAGAAGGGAAATTGAATCCTGTTAATTCTTTTTCTATGATGCAGCGTGCTGTTTCCCCGTTTTGAGCCAAGGAGTATTTAAACGCTATATCGTTATTACTTACACGAAAAATAAGACTTATTTGCTCGTCTTGCTCAGTCTTATAAATGGCTGTTACTTCATTTGCATTGTAAGTAACGTTGCTTTTCTTAATTTTTGGTTCTTGATATGCCTTGTGTATTGTTTGAGTGTTTTTTTCTACAAAAACAAGATTTCGGCTGAAGTCGCTCACGTTAGTAATCATTCCAAGTGGTGAGTCTTCCAGAATGGTTTTTTCTTTGTATGTTACATTATAGTTAAGACTCCCATTTGCAAGAAACAGCGATACAACCAGGTTGTTATCAGGGCTTTTAATTACAATCTGTTCTGCCCAAAGCGGAAATAGAAGAAATATCGATATTAGACTGAGGATTATCTTTTTCATTGTGTTGTTTAATTAATAAGTGCAAAAAGCAAAGATAACTATTATTCATAATTCTAAAGAATTCAATTTTTGTATCACACCTCATTTAATGTTAAACTTTTTTGTCGTAAAAAAATATCGTATATCTTTACATTATTCAAGCACTTGTAAATTACATACAATGAAATTCAAATCTTTATTACTTCTTTTAGCAATAAGCATTTCTTTGCATTCTCAAGAACCTAAAGGTATATTGCACTATGTGTTTCCGGAATTCCAACAAGGCGTTGTATTATTAAAAAACGGTGTAAGTTATAATTCAAAACTAAATTACAATATTGCAACTGAAGAAATGTTGTTCGACGATAACGGTACAATACTAGCAATAGGTGAAGAGATTTTACCTCAAATAGATACTGTTTTTATTTCGAACAATAAGTTTATACGTGTGAATAACAAGTTCGTTAAAATCCTTATTGAAGAACCGAGTATAAATTTATTCATTGAACACAAATGTCGAATTATTCCTCCTTCCAAACCTGCTGCTTACGGCGGTACATCGCAAATATCATCCACCACATCTTATTCTTCCATTTTATCTGGAGGCAAAATGTATAGCCTCACTCTCCCCGAAGATTATGAGGTTGTTCCATATAATGTTTACTGGATAGAGAAAAACGGACAGTTAAAAAGTTTTTCGAGCATTGGGCAACTTAAAAAGATTTATAAAGATAAAAGGAAGGTTTTAAATGATTATCTTAAAGCAATTGAAGTGAAACCAGAGGACGTGAAAAGTGTAGAGGAGGTAATTATCTATATGGAAATCAATTAAACAATTAATCGTAAAACCAACATGAGAATATTTTCAATATTACTGATTGTGCTTTTTAGCTCAATATCATTAGCAGCACAAGATATTACGGGACAATGGAATGGAGAATTAAAGGTACAAGGCATTCAATTGAGGGTTGTATTTAATGTTACATCAGATAATGGGGAATTAAAATCAACGATGGATAGCCCCGACCAAGGAGTTAAAGGAATTCCAACTACTGCAACAACATTTGAAAACACTACTTTGAAAATTACCATCATAAATGCAGGAATAGAATATGTTGGTACATTAGGTGATGACAACATAATTGTTGGTACATTTAAACAAGCGGGGCATTCATTCCCTATGAACTTATCAAAAGAAGAAATTGAGAAAGAGGTGATTGCAAGGCCCCAGGAACCTGTAAAACCATATCCATATTACTCTGAAGACATAACTTTTGAAAATAAAGAGGCAGAAATTACTCTTGCAGGAACTTTAACATTGCCAAATGAGAATGGGGTATTCCCCGTGGTAATTTTAATAAGTGGAAGTGGACCACAAAATAGGGACGAGGAATTGCTTGGACACAAACCTTTCCTTGTTTTATCAGATTTTTTGACCAGAAATGGAATTGCAGTTTTACGTTACGACGACAGAGGTACAGCACAATCAAAAGGAGATTTTAAAACTGCAACCTCGGCCGACTTTGCAACTGATGTGGAAAGTGCAATTGAGTATTTGAAATCAAGAAATGAAATAAATAAAAAGCAAATTGGCTTAATCGGACACAGTGAGGGTGGTATAATTGCCCCAATGGTTGCCAATAAATCAAAAGATGTAGCTTTTATAATTCTGCTAGCGGGTACGGGGCTTCAAGGCGACCAAATACTATTGTCGCAACAGAAATTAATAGGGAAAGCATCTGGAATTAGTGATGAGGCACTACAAGAAAATGAACTGATAAACAGAAAAGCATTTGATGTAGTTAAAGAATCAAACAGTCTCGAACAACTTAATATCGATTTAACTAATCTTTTAAATCAATTTTTAGTGGATAATCCAACAACCGAAATTCCTCAAGGTGTGAGTAGCGAAGATTTTGTGAAATTGCAAGTCGCTCAAGTTACAAATCCCTGGATGCGTTATTTTATCAAATACGATCCTTCACCAGCATTAGAAAAAGTAAAATGTCCTGTTTTAGCACTCGGTGGTGAGAAAGATTTACAAGTGCCCTCAAAAGAAAATTTAGAAGCCATAAAAAAAGCTTTATCCAAAGGAGGCAATAAAAAGATAACAATTAAAGAGCTGCCAAACTTAAACCACTTGTTTCAAGAGAGTAATACTGGTACTCCAAATGAATACGCAACCATAGAGCAAACTCTTTCTCCCATAGCACTTAACGAAATACTTAAGTGGATTCAATCTCAGACAAACTAAACCATATCACATATCACGCAAGTCTTTTCATATAAATTTCATAACTAAATGAAAGCATTCATAAGAATATCCATTATACTATTATTGTTAAATGTTTATTTAAACGTTCTTAGAGCTTCGACATTTGAGCCATTTAAGTTTGCGCTAGTAACCGATACTCATATTGGTAACCCTTTAAATAACGAAGATCTTATACGAACTGTAGAAGATATTAACACGATTCCCGAAATCTCATTTGTAATAATATCAGGAGATGTAACAGAATTTGGTTCATATGAAGAACTTCGAATAGCAAAAGATATTCTTGATAATCTTAATGTTCCATATTATGCTATCCCCGGAAATCACGACTCCAACTGGTCTGAAAGCGGGACAAACGATTTTTTAAAGATATTTGGTAACGAAACTTTTGGGTTCGAGTATAATGGATATAAGTTCATCGGACTTGCATCTGGACCAAATATGAGAATGAGCCCTGGGCAAATACCACGAGAAAACCTTACATGGTTTTTTAATGAATTGGAGCAAACTAGCAACGAAATTCCAATAATCTATGTCAATCATTACCCTATGGATGAGGGCCTCAATAATTGGTTTGAGGTTATGGATGAACTACGCCTTTATAATGTTAAACTAATGCTATGTGGACACGGACATAACAATAGTGCATTGAATTTTGAAGGAGTTAAAGCAACTATGTGCAGATCTAACCTACGTGCGGGCAAAGAATTTGGTGGATATAATATCATATCAATTGAATCAGATTCAATTTACTTGCAAGAGCGTATTGTATCTGGAGAAACAAATACACCCTGGCTCGCATATTCTACGTCCGAAAGACCACAATGGGAAGATAATCCTCCACGACCCGATTTTACAATCAACCACAACCACCCATTTGTATCCGAGACATGGAGCATGCAAGAGAAAAGTGATATGGGTAGTGGCATGGTGTTGCAAGATAATGTTTTGTATTATACCAATACAAATGGTGAAATTAAAGCAGTTAAAACAGATGATGGCTCAGAACTGTGGAGTTATCAAACAGATGGTAAAATATACTCAACACCATTTATTTATAAAGATTTAGTTTGGTGTGCTTCTTCCGATTCATATTTATACGGAATAAATATAAATAATGGAAAAGTCGTCTTTAAACTGGCAAATGACAAAGCAGTAGTTTCTTCGCCTGTTTGTGCAGATGATAAAGTAATACTTTCGGGAGGTGATGGTTATTGCCGAGCCTGGAATGTGCACACCGGTGAAATAGTTTGGGAATATGACAGTATCAATAATTTTGTTGTAACACGCCCGACGGTTGAAGATGGAGTAGTTTTCTTTGGTAGCTGGGGAAATGAATTTTATGCACTTAATGTCGAAACTGGCAGCCCCGAATGGATTTGGAATAACGGTAACACAAACCGTATGCTATCACCTGCACAAGTTATTCCGGTTATAACCAACGGTCGCATTTACTTAGCCTCACCCGACAGATATATGACTGTTTTAAATGAAAATACTGGTGAAGTAGTGTGGCGATACAACGATCCGGACCATAGAGTAAGAGAATCTATTGGTATTTCAGAAGATGGGAAAACTGTATATGCTAAAACAATGGATGGTGAAATTGTAGCCTTTGATGCCACGGTGCCGGTAAAAAAAATTAAATGGGTATCTTCAGGTGAAAATATGGGATATGAACTTGCACCTTCTGCATTAGTAGAAAAGGATGGAGTTATATATGCACCAACAGATAAAGGTAATATTTTTGCTTACTGTGCATCAGATGGTAAATTCCTTTGGAAATATAGAATATCAAATGGCTTAATTAATATGATATTACCTACAGAAGAAGGTGAGCTTTTTGTTTCAGCAATGGATGGTAAATTGGTAAAACTCACACTTCTTAAATAGAGTTATATTTACTAAGCCAAAAAACAAATAAATAAATCATGAGAAGTTTTGCCGCTATTGATTTTGAGACCGCCAATGAACAACGATCCAGTGTGTGCAGTGTGGGTGTGATAATTGTTCGTGATGGCGAGATTACAGATAGCTTTTACAGCCTCATCCGTCCAGAGCCAGAATATTATAGTTATAGGAACATAATGGTGCATGGCATCAATTACAACGATACTATTCATGCACCAATTTTCCAACAAGTATGGTGTCAGATCGAACCAATGATAGAAGGCTTACCGCTCATTGCTCATAACAAAGGGTTTGATGAAAGTTGCCTAAAAGCCTGCTTTAGGATGCATCAGATGGATTATCCCGACTATGAGTTCCACTGTACCCTTCAAAAAGCAAGGAAACAACTAATAGGTTTGCCCAATTATAAACTCAACACCGTCTCCACTCACTGTGGCTTTCATTTAAAGAACCATCACCATGCATTGGCTGATGCCGAAGCCTGTGCACGCATTGCGTTGCAGATATTTAGTTGAACAGATTATAAATGAAGATGAAAGACATTCAATCTAATCAAATAATATTTCAATTAACTAGTTGTTTTATTGAACCCTAATGTATGTAATCATGTTTATATATAAATTGAAATCAAATCTAAGCACTAAAAGATATTTAATCCATCAATAATAAAACAAGATGAGAACAAGACAATTTATTCATTTACTCTTAATAAGCTCTATTATGTTAGGATTATTTTCATGCGCAACTATACCCAAGGGAGCAGTAGCAGTAACACCTTTTAATAAAGAAAGATATCTAGGTAAATGGTACGAAATTGCCAGAAAAGATTTTAAACACGAACGAGGTTTAAATAACGTAACAGCAAATTACTCAATAAACGATAACGGAACAATAAAGGTTGATAATCAAGGTTATGACCCAAAAAAAGGGGAGTGGCAACAAGCCATTGGCAAAGCAAAGTTTGTAAAAGATGAAAACACCGCAATGCTAAAAGTTTCTTTTTTTGGTCCTTTTTATGCCGGATACAATGTAATTGCAATCGACAATGAATACAAATATGCATTAGTTGCCGGACAGAACCTAAAGTATTTATGGATACTATCACGAGAGACTAATATTCCCGAGAATATAAAAGAAAATTATCTTAAGATTGCACAAGATATTGGATATGATACTAGTGATTTGGTGTGGGTGGTGCATGATAAGGAGAGGTAAATAATGACAAAAACTAATAAGGGCATTAAGATAGCTTCAGGTGAAGCAAGGTTCGGTATACATTATAAAATGAAGGGTGTTACATTAAATGTATTAGATTTAAAAATATCATCTAAAGATACAAATGGTGAATTTGCTGTTTTTGAACAAAATGGATTCACCCCGAAGGGAGGACCTCCATTACATATTCATCCTTATCAGGACGAGTTTTTTTATATAGTTGAAGGTGAATATCTTTTTCAGGTTGCCGAAGAAAAATATCAAATGAAATCAGGCGATACTATATTCTTACCAAGAAAAGTTCAGCATGCCTTTGTTCAATTAACAGAAAAGGGCAAGGTGATTGTAGCATATATACCAGCTGGAAAAATGGAGGATTTTTTTAAAGTTACCGACTCATGGTCTTCTCCACCAACAATAAAAGAAATTGAAAAGACTTTCGAAGATCATGACATGAAAGTTGTTGGTCCACCATTGAAGTCGAACTAATTTTATTAAAGCTTAACAAAGTTCATAATTTACCTATTCAACCGTAGCTATCCCCTCCAATTCCTCCAAGTCAATATCAGGCGCCCTATCCGTATTAGGTTTTCTATTAAACATTGTACCATATTCTGTATGTTCATCAAAGAATCCAAAACTACGTAGCGAAAAGCTGTTGGTTTCCTCATCAATCTCACCATAAACATCGTATCGCATGCCAGAGCGCCCTGTGGTGTCGATAGTGAATTTGGCATCTAGCAATTCAATCCATTCGCCGGAGGTTGTATATGCCCATTGGTTTTTGAAATGTACCGAACGAGTTATTACAGATTGTACAGGATGGAAGTTCTCTAAAAAAGAATGCGCTCCTTTGTAGTGCGTATCTGTTTGGGGTCGAAGAAATGAAGCTATAAGTTTCCATTCATCTTCCGCATAAAAATATGCTGTATATATAGTATTTCCTTTGCCGTCTGGCTCAATACCAACCAGAGCTTTGTAGGTTTCGTCAGGTTCCCAGTAATAGTGTAACCAGCTTTGCCCACCACTTCCTTCGTTGCCAAACTCTCCAACTGTTACATTCTTTCCTTTTCTAAGGAGTTTGATTTGCATATCCTCAGGTATCTCGTTAGGGTTATCGGTAGAGTAGGGGCTCCAAACCGAGAAGAGCACTCTTCTGTCATCGTCGGCAATTTGTTGAATTCCCATATATCCTTCCGAGAAGCCATTCATCATAAAGTAGGTGCTGTTTACGGCACTCTCTTCTGACACAATTATCTCGTTGTAAAAATACTTTACGTCCGTTTCGGGAAGTGTATAAGAGTAATGTATTGATGCACCTCTTCTGTAAAAGTAGCAATTATAATCGCCTTCGTTCATTTTCTCTTCAGTAACAAAGTGGTTGTCAGCATCAGTTGCCTGTCCACCTATCCTAAAATGAGTAATCTCGCCGAAAGTATCTCCTGTTTTAGAAATACCCTGAAAACCGATTCTTACATATCCTGGAGCAGTTTTTTTTATTGTAGTAATGCCATAAAGAGAGGTTGTGTCTCCAGTTACCTCCACGTCATACTCTTTTCCGTCTACTGTAAACCTGATTACACTTGAGCCGCTTTTATTGCTTCCTTCAAATCCAATATTAAGTTCACCAGAAGCGCCCACCCTAAAGTAGGTGCTCATCTTCATATCTTTATCAGTCCAGTCGCTTTTGAACTTCCCCGTGTAGTTATCAATAAATTCCGACCCCAATGGCTCTGTTACGTAAGTGTTTCCCGCAAAAGGTATGCTTATGGGCAACTCCTTTTCAGGGAATATTACTTCTTTATTAGATAGGCTACAAGAGTTTAATATAAGGGCTATTAGAGTAAAAGCCGCTACAGAAAAGAGATTTTTTGACATTTATATTTGACTTTAAAACATTGTTCGTTAATATATCTTCAAAGATAAGGTGAAATAATCAATTTATATCTGTATATATACCCAAAGTCTGAAAGGAATCGAAGCAAAGTACAAACAATCGTTCAACCCTATTGAGCGGGTTTGGATGTAGATAATAATTATTTAATTCTTATTACCTCAAAAACTCCGTAATACTCCCACTAATTTGCATCAGTGAAATCTCATAAAGTTTGGTATTATATTGCGCAGTAAGCAATCGCTGTTCGGCTTCAAGTAGGCTGTTTTGTGCTTCACGTAGTTCGAGGCCCGAGAGGTCGCCAATTCTATATCTCTCCATGGCTATCTCGTAGTTGATCTCGGCGTTCTCTAAGCTTTCAACCTCTAGCGTGGTTAGCTCTATGTTGTTTTGGTAGGCCATCCACATATTGGCAAAGTCGCTTTCAATTGCCAGCTTATCTCTATGTACCTCTAGCTCTCTGTTTCTAATTCTTATCTGTTGATTCTTCTGTTCGCGACTACGATTAAACCCGTCGAACAGTGTGTAGCCAATGGTAACCCCTACATTAGGGCCCCAGGTGCGTTGCCTGTCGAAGTTTCCTTGGTTGTAATCGAAATGTGTGAAGCCGTAACCAGTGTTTAGTCTAAGGTAAGGATAATTTCTGCTTCTTAAACTGCTGAGTTCTAATTCGCTCAATGTAAGATTGCTCTCACTAAGTTGCAGAAAAGTGTTCTGCTCCATAGTTCTATTAAACAAATCTTCTTTGAGCAGCGATGTGTTAAATAAGATGGTAGTGTCGGCAGCCATAAACTGCTTATCTACATTCACCCCCATAAGCTCGTTGAGCCTGATTCTTGAGCGGTTTACAATCTCATACTGCTGAATGAGCATTGAGCTGTCGGCATTAAAATCTACGCGTGCCTGCTGCAGGTCGAGACGTGATAATGAACCCACCTGATATCTAGCCTCCACAATTCTTAATCGTTCTTTAGATAGAGAAACCGCATATTCAAAATTGCCAAGTCTGATTTGCTGCTGCACATAGTTGTAATACTCTGCTGTGAGCCCTGCAACAAGATTTTCCACTTCTAAACGAGTATAAAGTTCGCCTACCGATTGCAATTCTTTGAGCCTTTTATAGTTGGTTTGTACCCTAAACCCCTCGAAGATAGTCCAGTTGAGATTAACACCTGCATCAAGCGTCTGCGTGTTGGAGTTGCGAGTCTCCACTGCGTCGCCGCCTTCCATGGGGAACTGATTAGAGTTGTTACTACGAATGTTGTAGCCGGAGTTGAGACTTGCATCGGGCAGGAACCCCGCATTTCCGAGGGTTACATTATTATCAGAAATAAGCTCCTCGTTGCGCACAATTTGCAGATCGAAATTATTTACTAGTCCTATTTCAAGGCACTCATTCAAATTAAGAAGTGTATCAACAACCGTTGGCTTTTGCACCTGAGCAACGGCGGAGCTAGTTAATAAAATAAGTAGTATAGAAACTATTTGTTTTCTTTTTAACTGAATAAAAAGTCTCATTATTCTTTGTTTAAATTGTTTGATTCCTCCAAAAGATTATCCCCATTACTTTTCTTCTGAGCCGCTTTACGGTCGGTAGACAAATATATATACATTGCCGGGATAAGATATAGTGTAAGGAATGTTGAGATAAGCAGACCACCAATAACTGCTGTTCCCATGGCAATGCGACCGTTTGCACCTTCGCCCGTGGCAAGTGCAAGTGGAAGCAAACCTAGTACAGTAGAGATACTGGTCATAAGAATTGGGCGCAACCTTTGAATTGATGCCTCAATAATTGCATCTTTTTTCTTAAGTCCCGCAGTTTGACGCTGATTGGCAAATTCCACTATAAGAATACCGTTTTTGGTAACTAGTCCGATAAGCATAATAATGCCAATCTGACTATATATATTCATTGTAATACCAAACACCCACATAAACAGCAGGGCTCCAAACAGAGCCAGGGGCACTGTAAACATAATTACAAACGGATCTTTAAAGCTCTCGAACTGAGCAGCCATAACAAGGAAGATGAGTAGAATGGCTAGTCCGAATGCAAACAAAAGGCTAGAAGAGCTCTCGCGGAAGTTTCGGGACTCACCCTCTAGGGCTGTTCTAAATGTTTCATCAAGCACATCGGCCGCAATACGGTCCATTTCTTCTAGTCCCTCACCTAGCGAATATCCCGGAGCAAGTGCAGCTGTCATAGTAGCCGAATTGAAACGATTATAGCGGTACAACTGTGGAGGCGCAACCGACTCCTCGAGCTTCACCAGATTATCCATCTGAATCATATTTCCGGCGTTGTTCTTGATATATATCGTTCTGAGATCTACTGGAGTATTACGTTGCTGACGATTAATCTCACCCAAAATCTGGTACTGCTTACCGTTCATGTAAAAGTAACCCATTCGCTGTCCACTTAGTGCGTATTGTAATGTCTGCCCAATATCTCTTGTACTAACACCAAGCAAAGCAGCTTTATCTCTGTCGATATTAATACGAGTCTCGGGTTTAGTGAATTTCAGGTCCACATCTGCCATCTGAAAATAAGGACTTGCATTCATCCTCTCGAGGAAAGGAGGAATAAATTCCTGCAACTTCTCGATATTAGGAGCTTGAAGTACATACTGAATGGGCATACCGGCACGACGACCGCCAAAAGTGGATTGCTGCTGAACAAATGCACGTGCCGCATTTTCGTTTCTTACTGCTGCAGAAAGAGCGTCGGCAATCTCCATTTGCGATCGTTCACGCTTGCTCATATCGGGTAGAACCAGACGAACCATGGCCCATCCACCGCGTATCATAGTGATATTCGACTCTTTATCATACGCTACTGAATCGGCAATATCTGATATTCTATCTGTGTAATCTCTGATAAACTCGTACGTAGCACCCTCGGGCGCCGAACTTCTTATGGTAATCTGCGAGCGGTCTTCAAGTGGTGCCATCTCATCGGGTATTGTATTCCATAAAACGGCAATTAATATTCCTGAAAGGATAACAACCGGAAATACAATCCACTTCTTACTGAGGAAAGAGAGCAATGTTTTATTATAGAAGCGATTCATACCTTCAAACATCACTTCCGTTTTTTCGTAAAACCTGCTTTTCTTTTTTCCACTCTTAAGTAGTTTTGAAGATAGCATTGGTACAAAAGATAGAGCTACGAATGTGGATATTATAACAGCCCCTGAGATTACTATACTAAACTCACGAAACAGTCGACCCGTCATCCCCTCAAGAAAAACTATGGGAAAGAATATGGCTACAAGCGTAATTGTTGTTGACAACACCGCAAAGAATATCTCTTTCGACCCCACTATGGAAGCCTCCATTGGGTCCATGCCACTCTCAACCTTCTGATATATATTTTCTGCAACAACGATGGCGTCATCCACAACAAGTCCCACTGCCAGCACAAGCGCTAACATCGAAAGAACATTAATTGAGAATCCGGCAAGGAACATCACAAAGAATATACCAACCAATGAAATTGGAATAACAATAGCTGGTATAATTGTTACTCTTATGTTTCTGAGGAAGAAGAATATAATAAATACCACAAGTGCAAAAGCCACCAATACTGTTTTCTCTACTTCGCTAATTGAGGCCCTTATAAACATTGTATTATCAAAAGCAACATCGAGAATAACATCTTCAGGAAGGTCTTTTTGCATTTGCTCCAGACGCACCCTCACCTCATCGGCAATACTAATATGATTTGCACCCGGTTGGGGAATAATAACCGCACTAACCATAGGTATGCCATTTCTTCGAAGTATATTTTGTCTGTTCGCAGCATCAAGCTCGGCATAACCCACATCTCTAAATCTTACGATTCGGAAATCATCCTCTATAAGAATTAGATTATTAAAATCTTCGGGTGTTTCCATAAGACCCATTGTGCGAATAGACTGCTCGATATGGTCGCCCTCGATACTCCCGGCAGGCAGCTCTATATTTTCTCTATCCAACGCACTTTTAATATCCATGGGAGTAATATTAAAAGAAGCCATCCTTATTGGGTCTAACCATAAGCGCATGGCGTAACGATATTCACCCCAAATTTCAACCGCACTAACGTTAGAAATAGTCTGTAAGCGTTCCTTGACCGTTAAGTCGGCTATCTCAGAAAGCTCCAGCAGTGATCGAATAGGACTCTGCACTGTAATTTGCATGATTGGGTCGGAGTCGGCATCAGCCTTAGAAACCGTAGGGGGGTCCGCATCCCTTGGGAGGTATCTCTGTGCAATAGAAACTTTGTCCCTCACATCGTTTGCAGCAGTTTCCATATCTACACTCAATTCAAACTCCACCGTGAGACGCGAGCTGCCCTGGCTACTGCGGCTCACCAGCGATCGGATACCCGGAATACCATTAACGTGCTGTTCTAGGGGCTCAGTAATTTGGTTCTCGATAACCTCAGCATTAGCTCCCGGATAAGAAACATGCACCGTAATAATTGGGTTATCAACGTTTGGATATTCACGAACGGGAAGACTGGTATAGCCAATAATACCAAAAATAATGATAATGAGTACCATTACAGTAGCCAAAACCGGTCGCTTTATACTTAATTCCGATAAATTCATAATATTAATCTGCGCTATTTTGTGTCATGCGGTCAATTCTCACCGGCATACCGGTTCTCAATTGCATAACACCGGTGGTGAGCAGAGTATCACCAACATTTAGTCCACTTATAACTTCAACAGAAGAAGATGTGCGCATACCTGTAATAATCTCCACCTCCTGAGCTGTACCATTTTTATACACATAAGCAATATCGCGTCCCATCTCTTTAACACTAGAGATGCTTGGGATAACGATAGCATTATCTATCTGATCGAGTTTTATTTGTATGCTGGCCGACTGCCCTGGCTTGATTCTACTATCGCTATTATCATACCTTGCACGTGCAAATAAGCTAAGAGTATTTAGGTCGAGTTTCGACTCCACCGCATAAACAGTTGCATTAAAAACCTCAAGATCATTTTCTACACTAAATGCGATTTCACTACCCGGGCGAATGAGGTTAACGAAATTCTGAGTGAGCGAAAACTCTATTTTAAGTGGAGATATCTTGGTGAGGTTTGCAATAACAACATTAGGTGATGCATAGGCACCCTCACTAACCTGTCGCAAACCAATCACTCCACTAAAGGGAGCCCTCAGTTCTGTCTGTCTTATTCTAGCATTAACCAATTCAATATCAGCCTTTAGAGTTTCTAATTGAGTAGATACCGACTGGTATGTCTCCTGACTGATAGCATCTTTCTCTAATAATGTCTGTTGACGACGAAGTCTGTCTTCGGCCAATGGCATTTGAGTTTCCAACTTCTTTAGTTCGGCCTGAAGAGGTGCATCATTTACTTTTGCAAGCAAGGTGCCTTTGTTAACAAATGAACCCTCCTGAAAATTGATGTTAGTAATTTTTCCTGATGTCTCAAAAGTTAAATCAACTTCCTCGTCGGGAAGCAATACGCCAGTAATGCGAAACATATTGTTAAGAATTTGTGGCTCAAGCACTGTAGCCGAAACTACCAGCTCCGACCTTCCTCCACCTCCACCCATGCTGGGCTGTGAAGGTGATGCACCATTTTCGTTCTCAGATGACAACATCCTTTTAATAATTGGAAAAAATGCCATTCCCAATATCAGAACAGCAATAGTTGCAAAAACGATTATCTTAGTTCTTTTAGTCATAATTGTGTTGAAAGATTCTTTAAATGTAACTCTTTTAGATTAATACTAATAAACTAATATTTTGTTTTTAGTTTTTTTAGTTGATTTTATCGACGGAAACCTCTTTTCAGTCGATGAACAATTTTTTTGAGAGCCTAATAATAACTATTTTTGACAAATTTTATTCACATTATTAATATTCATCACTATGAGAAAACTTTATCTAATCCTTTTAATTATGGGAGCATGTTTTTTTACTACTGAAGCGCAGGACTGGGCAAATCTTGAACGATTTAGAGAGGCAAACGAGAAGCTTCCTCCATCGTTGGAGTGCGACGATAGGGTAGTATTTATGGGAAATTCCATTACTCAGGGTTGGATTGACCAATTACCGGAATTTTTTGCTCCTGAGAAGCATTATATTAATAGAGGAATAAGCGGACAGACTACTCCTCAGATGCTATTACGCTTTCGTCAGGACGTTATAAACCTTCGTCCCAAAGTGGTGGTAATACTAGCAGGCACAAATGATATTGCAGGTAATACCGGTCCTTCTACACTTGAGATGATAGAAGATAATATACGCTCCATGACCGAGTTAGCACAGGCAAATGGTATACAAGTGGTGCTGTGCTCAATAGTGCCGGCATACGACTATCCATGGAAGCCCGGATTGGAGCCTGCTCCTAAGATTATGGAGCTGAACAATCGCATAAAAAAGTATGCATCTACACGCGGAGCTGTTTATTGCGATTACTTTTCTGCAATGGCCGACGATAGAAATGGTTTGCCTGCCGAGCTTTCGGGCGATGGTGTGCATCCCAATAAAAAAGGTTATGCCATTATGCAGCCTATTGTAGAGAATGCTATTGCCAGGGCACTGCTTATGTGGACCAGATAAACTACATGGCTATAAAAAGATAAAGTAGATTAAAATAATATCTAAGGTTCAAGCCCCTACTTATATTGAAAAAGTAAAGTCTTTTGGACTTTTTAATCCAGGTGCGGAATAATATTTTTCTAGATTTCCTTTAATCTTAACTTTCCTTCCTACGTTGGAAGGATTGTTAAGAATATTAAGTGCACCTCTTACTTTACCAGATGGGAGTTCAACAGGCAAAATAGCATCTGTATTAACATCATGCTTTGTATCAGAAACTGCAATAACTGAATGCTTGGCTGTTGAGGCGTCTGAAGTGAAACTTTTTACACTGTTTCCTGTAAAACTGCCAACTATATATCCATATATCCACACATCTTTTTTTCCTTGATTGATTTGTGCCTCTGCAATTGAGTAGGGTGATGACTTTGAACCTTTAATAGAAGGTGGAGTTTGCTCTGTCTGCTCTGCAACTACATCAACAACAGGGCCCTCTAGCCAGTCGGTTATACTGCCTTGCACACTTTGAGCCATGTCATCTTCATTAATTGATATATTATAAGTATAAAGAGTGGATTTTTGGAATGAGGTTATGTTTATTTCGCTTCCTAGTGAATATTTGTAAGCCTTGCTCTCATCACCATCAAAAATAAGCCATAGTTCTTTTTGCGATATATCTTCTTCTGGCAAGAGTATAGCTTCAATTAGGCCCTCTTTATTTACAGTGAGCTCAACATCTTCAAAAACTGTTGCAGGTTGAAGTGTCCCCGTGTTCAAGTCAAACATTGCCTTTGTACCCACATTAGTTATCATCACACTCAAATCACTTAAATTATTGCTGCCATAACCACGTATTTTTATTACGATTTTACAAAGCTGATGGGTGAAAGATAGTCCCACCTCACCCTTCTCTTTATTAATATCTTTTGCATTATTTGAATACATAAAATCAATATCGGGCAAATTAACCTGAGAAGAAACATCAATTGGGTATTTAAAATCATTTATTACTTCACGATATGGATAATAGGCAATAAAATCGACACTTTTGTCATCACTGGGGAAATATAAAGCATCATCTTCAGTAGCGGGTGTAAAACTATTATTACCAGTATTGTTTATATACTTTGCATTATGATTGAAGGTTGTGCCTGCAAGGGGTTTGTTAACGTCTTTCATGAATACACCAATTTCGTCATTCTTGTGCCACGTATCGTTTGAAGCACGTATGGTTACGCCTTCTATATTGGCATTAAAGTTGACTAGATTGTGAGTTGATTCCCAACTAATTGGTTCGCCTTCGCAAGAAGCAATTATCAGGCATACAAGCGATAGATAAAGTAATTTGTTTCTCATGATTTCAATTTATTTTATTTTTACAGGGAGCATTATAACATATAATATGAAAATACCAAATAATACCAAGTAAATTAAAACTGACAACAAAAACCATTAATATCTGTTTAAAGAATAAATTCAATAATTATGGAAGATTTAAATAAATACTCTAGAACAATTACTCAAGATCCTACACAGCCTGCCGCACAAGCGCAATTGTATGCTTTGGGGCTGACAGACGGCGATTTAACTAAAGCTCAAGTGGGCATAGTGAGCATGGGATACGATGGTAATCCTTGTAACATGCACCTGAATGGGTTGGCTATGGAAATAAAGAAAGGTGTGTGGAAAGAGAATCTGGCAGGATTTATTTTTCATACTATTGGGGTGAGTGATGGTATGAGCAATGGCACCGACGGAATGCGTTACTCTCTTGTGAGTCGTGAGGTGATTGCCGACTCGATAGAGACAGTTTGTGGAGCTCAATATTATGACGCCCTTATAGCAGTGCCGGGTTGCGACAAAAATATGCCCGGTTCGCTTATTGCCATGGGGAGGCTAAACAGACCTGCCATAATGGTTTATGGTGGCACTATTGCTCCTGGACATTACAAAGGAAAGGACTTAAACATTGTGTCGGCATTTGAAGCTTTAGGCGAGAAGATTGCCGGAAAGATAGATGAGACAGATTTTAAAGAGATAGTAAGAAGAAGTTGTCCTGGTGCGGGCGCTTGCGGAGGAATGTATACCGCCAATACAATGGCAGCAGCAATTGAGGCAATGGGAATGAGCTTACCTTACAGCAGCAGTAACCCCGCCATAAGTAAAGAGAAACGACAAGAATGTCTGGATGCAGGCAAGTATATTCGTTTACTTCTCGAGAGAGATATAAAACCACGTGATATAATGACGCGCGAGGCTTTTGAGAATGCAATAACTATTATAATTGCATTGGGAGGAAGCACAAATGCTGTGCTTCATATGCTTGCAATGGCCAGAACAGTAGATGTGGAATTAACGATAGACGATTTTCAGAAGTTTAGCGATAAGGTTCCGGTTATTGCAGATTTTAAGCCAAGTGGTAAATATTTAATGGAGGATCTTCATAATAAAGGAGGAGTGCCATTAGTTATGAAATATCTGCTCAAAAAAGGGATGTTGCATGGAGATTGTATGACTGTGACTGGCAAAACATTGGCCGAGAACTTAGAAGAGGTAGCCGATATGGAGTTTGATACTCAAGATGTTATTGTCCCTATAGAAAATCCTCTTAAACCTCAAGGTCATATACAAATATTGTATGGCAACCTTGCCGAGAGAGGGAGTGTAGCCAAAATAAGTGGTAAAGAGGGAGAGCGGTTTGAAGGAACTGCACGTGTGTTTGATGGTGAGAAGGATTTAATTGCAGGGATTTCGGAAGGACGAGTGAAGGCAGGAGATGTTGTTGTTATTAAGAATGAAGGACCAAAAGGTGCTCCAGGAATGCCGGAGATGTTGAAGCCCACTTCTGCAATTATTGGAGCTGGTTTGGGCAAATCTGTAGCCCTAATTACAGATGGCAGGTTTAGTGGAGGCACACATGGTTTTGTTGTAGGTCACATCACTCCCGAGGCGTATGAAGGAGGGCTTATTGGTTTTGTTAAAGACGATGATATAATTGAGATTGATTCGGTTAACAATACCATAAACGTAAAGCTCACTAATGAAGAAATTGCAAGGCGTCGTGAAGGTTGGATTCAGCCACCACTAAAAGTATCAAGAGGCATCTTATACAAATTTGCAAAACTTGTAAAAGATGCCTCACATGGTTGTGTTACAGATGAGGATTAATATTTAAATATTACCCTCTATTTGATAGGTACCAGATCCTAATTCTATTTCAGTTACAATATCGGTTGAAGATACATTTAGTACTCCTTCACCTTCAGGTGTGATAATGTTAAACTCTTTGGGCAGTCGCACCACTGCCGAGGAGTTGCCTGGTATTGTTATGTTCCAAAAGAATTTATCATCCTCTTTGCTCCACTCACTCTTAATTTCACCCCTTACAGAGTTGTAAGTAGCCTCAACATGAGTTAGCCCATCAGGGAATTTTGGTTCCATAAGCAGTTTCTTAAATGCTACGCTTTCGGGATGGTTTTTTATTCCGGCAAGATCTTCGTAATACCAGATTAATAAATCGCCAAGTAGCATTACATGGTTACCCGAGTTCATAGCAGGATTGGCAGTATCTCCATTCCACAGCTCCCATATTGTTGTGGCACCTTTATCAATCATATATCCCCAGCTGGGGTAAGTACGGTTGGTAGCAATCTTATAAGCAAGATCAACATTGTTATACTCTGTGAGCCCACGCATTAGATGTTGAATCCCTAAAACACCGGTACTTACATGACCACCAAAATCGACTTCAGTTTTATCTACAATATTATTGAACAATGCTTGTTCACTGCCTTGAGGTGCCAATCCTAATTGAAGTGATAAGATATTGGCAGTAACAGTGTTATTGTCGTAGAATGCCGAGTCGGCATTAAAATATTTAGTGTTATATGCATCTTTAATTTGAGAAGCAAGCTCTAAATACTGAGGAATATCGTTGCTATTTCCTGTGAGCTCAGCAAATTCAATCATCATATTAAGTAAACTATAATAAACGGTGGTGCTTAAAACTGCACCTGCCGTTTTACGAGAGGGATCTTGTGAATGGATAAGTTCTTGCGATTCGGGTGGCATGCACCAATCGCCATATGTGTCTTTTGTAATAATATAATCTTGCATAGACACCTCTTGAATCCTCAGTAGATAACGCTTCATTGAGTTGTAATGTCTATAGATGGGTTCTTTATCACCATAGTGCTGCCATAACATTTTAGCTCCATAGAAATAAGCAGAGGGCCATGTTACATCATCATTATAAAGAGTCCAATACCTTGGAGAAACAACAGAGATGCTACCTTCGGGACTTTGTGAATCTTCTATATCCTGCAACCACTTGCTATAAAGTGGAGCGTTATCAAATACAAAAGCTTCACCAAAACAACCAGTTGCACGGTCGCCCAGCCATCCCTGTCTTTCATCTCGCTGTGGACAATCTGTTGGCATTCCCCTGTAATTGCCTCTGATTCCCCAGAAAGCATTTTTAAATGTTTGGTTGATAATATGATTATTGGTTTCAAAAATTCCGGTTGTCTCCATAGTATCATAAATAACCCTACCGGTGAAGTCGGTTAATTTAGGCTCATAATCAAGCCCCGAAATCTCAAAATATCGAAATCCATGAAACACAAAAGAAGGCTCCCAGCTGAATGACCTATCTTCAGCAGGGGTATATATATCAGTGACCTTTGCACCCCTAAGGTTATCCATATAAAGTGAACCATCATCCATTAGAGTTTCGGCAAAACGCATGGTTATTGGTTGGTCTTTTTTGCCGTTCAAACTGTTTATTTTAATCCAACCCACCATATTCTGTCCCATGTCAAGTATATACTTGCCATCGGGTTGAGCAGCGATTGAAATTGGAGTTAATTCATCCTGAACACTAATATTTGGATTAGGTTGAGCCACTAATTTACCGGCGGGATTGCTCATTAAATCTACCTGCTTCCAACTGCTATCATCAAAATCCCACTTATTCCAGTCGGTTAACTCCTTTCGAGCATCATATTCCTCACCATCAAATTCATTATTTGCAACAACTGGTCCCATAGAAGTTACTTTCCACGATTCATCACTAATAACCATGTCTTTAGTACCGTCGGTAAATTCAATATTGATTTGTGCCAGCAGTCGTGGAAGACCAAACACTTGTGTGTCGGACTGCCTCATGCCAAAATAGCGACCGTTACCTAATTTCACTGACAAGACGTTATCCTTATTATTTAATAAAGAAGTGACATCATAAACATTATAATATACCTTTTCTGGATACCACGAAACGGTAGGTGCAAGAACATCGTCCGTAACGCTATTCTCATTAACAAAGGCTTCATAAGCACCTAAACCGGAGATATATAATACTGCACGTTTAATTTTTTTATCCACACTAAAAGGCTTACGCAGATATCTAGCAGCAAGCCTGGTGTTACCCTCAGCTGTTTCACCCAGATTAGACATATTATCCTCTCCAATCCACTTAGCTTGCCAATCAGATTCATTCAAAAGAGCCATTGACCATTTGTTTATGGCGCTCCAACCGCTCTCTCCCTTATTGGTTGCTACACTCACATGCCAGTAGTATTCATTACCTGATGTAAGATTTTTACCCTCAAAAGGAATTAGAATCGACTCGCTGCTAGTTACAATACCCGAGTCCCAAATAAGGTTTTTACCCTGCTTTAAATCTTTTTCGTTTTCAGCTACTTGTATTTGGTATGATTGCTGCTGCAAATTAGGTGAAGTTGAACTAATTTGCCATGAGAAGCGAGGTGTTGTAGTGGCAATGCCCTGAGGGTTAACCTGCATTTCTACCTGTGGTGAAAGCAACTTAATGCCCTGACTTTCACATCCCGTTAAACCTGCCAAAACAATTATGAGGGTTAGCAGCTGTGTGATTAAAATAACTTTGTTTTTCATTTTCCTATTTTTAAATTCAATTAAATAATCAGATACAAATCAGTTCCTAAACTGATAACTTCCAGCATTAACCTCATAAAGCAGATACCCATTACGCTTACCCATTGGTTTGGCTAAGCCACTGCTTTCGCTCACGGTCATCCCCTCAATATTTGGAAACCAAACGGTGGCAGAACAATTGGGCGGCACCGTAACGTTGAGTTGAATCGAAGAACCACTACGTTGCCATTGCGATTTAATAAGTCCCGCAGGAGAATTGAAATTGGCCTTTGCCCACGATATCTGGTCCTCTCTAAGATTAGGTATGCGCACAGTAAACTTTCTGTAGCCAGGGCTTTCAACATCTTGCTTGATACCGGCAACACCATCTATATACCATGCGCCGGGATAGAGATATGAGCTATGCAGTAAAGAGTGTCCGGGAAGATTCTTTTCCCACATCTCCCAAATGGTTGTTGCACCGCTCTCCTTCATCAATCCCCAACTAGGATAGGTAATTTGTGAAGTCATTGAATATATCAGATCGTCGCGTCCTTCATCACGAAGCACTTTAAACAACATTGCACCACCCGTTATGCCCACATCTATATGCCCGTTTTGGTTGACAATAATTTCATTCTCGAGACTGTTAATAATATCTTGACGCATCTCGTTTGGCATAATATCACCATAAAGAGCAGCTGCAAGGCTACGCATCGAACGGTCGGAATAATTAAATTCACCTTCATGATAATATTTCTTATGGATAGCCTCACTTGCCATTTGTGCCTGAGAGAGCCATTGCGTGGCCTCAATATCTTTTCCGAGAACTTCAGCAATTTGAGCCGCAGTTTTAAGGTTATACACCCAATAACAATTATTGAAAAATATATTTTCATCAGAATAGTTGTTCATTCCATCTGATGTAGCACCCGGCCATAACCAGTCGCCCAGAAAATCCCACCTCCCGCCATATCTTTTAAGCATATTATTTTCGGTATGAGAATTGAGGAAATTGAGCCAACCCTTAATCATATCAAAGTTAGTTTCCAGTGCGTCTATATCGCCATTATACTGATATAGGTACCAGGGAAGTGTAACTACAATGCCGCCCCAAGCAGGACCGCCACCCCCATGATATGTTGGTGCAGTTTGAGGCATGATGCCACCACCAAGCTGCCTGCCGCTGCCCTCTTGTTTTCTTGCCCATTCGGGGTCATTCATATTGCCAACCATTGGCTCTGTACCCTGAACATCGCGCCAATCCTCAAGCCATTTTGTGTAAAAAGCACCTAGCTTGTAATTGAGTAATCCAGTTTCGGAAGTAGCATGAGCATCACCACCGTATCCAAAGCGCTCACGTTGTGGACAATCGACTATAATACCCCCTAAAGAAATATTCTCGAATGTCCATTTTGTTGTTTTATATATCCAATTTTGTAGAGAGTCGGAACACTCGAAGTTGGTTGCATCTGCAAAATCGGTACGAACCATCCATCCTTTAATATCCTCTTTAGTAGGAGCGGAGGTTGCTCCACTAATTGTAATCCAGCGGCCCGACATATAATTAAACCTATTCTCGAATGTGCCTGTAACCTCATTGCCCATAACATAAGCACTATGAAGTGCAAAAGTCATATCCTCATTCTCCCTCTCAGAGAATTTAAAACGAATAGTATCACCAGGATTTCCCTTAACACTAATTTGAGTCCAACCCGCAAAATTCACACCCATATCAACTCGATATGAACCATCTGAGCGAGCTATAATATCAACTGGGGTAATCTCTTCAAACAACCTGTTAGTCTCTACTTGCTGAGCAGACAATGTAAGTGAAGGAGTGGTGATAATAGCATTTTGCCAGTGGGCATCGTCATAATCTGACATATTCCATTTGTCAATCTTCATGCTAGCATCCCATAACTCGCCGCCATAACCACCCACACCAAAGCCCCAGTTGCCAATTAGGCGGTTTGGACTAGGATATGTTTTCCAACTATCATCCGTATCAACGCGCATAACTAAATCACCTTCACTGTTATAAATATCTGTTTGGGCAATCACAATGGGAGCACGTGGCTTATCTTCTGTGGCATAAGGAGCAAAGATAGACCATCCGGTTCCTAGCCAAAGAGCAATTACGTTATTGCCTTTTTTTAATAGCGGTGCTATATCATAAGCAATATACCTAGCACGCTGAGTATGATCTGTAGCCGCCGGAGCAAGAACATGATCACCTATCTTTGTTCCGTTTACATAAACCTCGTGGTAACCAACAGATGCCACAAAAAGAGTGGCCTTAGCAGGTTTTTGGTTGAGATTAATAGTTTTTCTAAACCATGGATCCTGCATCTTATTTCCTCCATCAGCAGGGTCATAAGACTCACCAGTACCAATCCACTGAGCAGTCCAATCATCCTTTAAAAACAAACCAGTGCTCCATTGCGCAATATCACTAAATTCAGACTCGTTGCCACTCTCATCTCTAACTGCTACTTTCCAGTAGTATGTGTGGTCTGACTGTAACTTCTTTCCATTAAATTTTATCAACTGCATGTCGTCAGACGTTACCCATTCAGTATCCCAAACATCAGCTTTACCCTCTTTGAGTAAGCTGGGATTGCTTGCCACAAGAATGCGATATGCAGTTTGAATCTGTCCATATTTACTCTCGTTTGTGGGTTTCAAATTCCAGCTAAAGCGAGGATACGGATTATCTAACCCAGAGGTATTTGTAAGATACTCAAGTGTGAGATTTGCAGGAACTATACTGCATTTAGAACTATACCTACAAGAAATAGCAAAAAATAATGATAATACAAATAATATAACAACGGGAGATGTTTTACAGGTCATGATATCATAATTTTATATTTATTGTTATAAAATCCAAATTTACTAAAACTATATCTTATCTTTGCATTGTTAACGGTTAAAATTTAAGACATGTACACCAAATGTGTATAAACTTGCACATGGCAAAAAAGCAATAAATTATAAAGATTATCAAATTTTGCGAGAATTATCTAAGTGCGAAATAATAGAAGGTATAATTAGAGGATGATGATTGTAAATTTGTATATTTGTAATAAACAAAGATATTAAATTATGATTATTGCCGTAGATTTCGACGGAACTATAGTAGAGCATGAATACCCAAAAATAGGTAACCCTATTCCGTTTGCTATTGAAACATTACTTGAGATTCAGAAAGATGGTCACAAACTAATATTGTGGACGGTTAGGCGTGGTGACCTTTTACAGGAGGCAGTAGATTATTGTGCCGAAAGCGGGCTGTTTTTCTATGCCGAGAACGAGAACTATCGTGGCGAGACAATTGAAAAATCAGAATACTCTCGCAAATTAAAATCAGATTTGTTTATAGACGATCGTAACCTTGGTGGTTTGCCCGATTGGGGCATTATATATAATGTAATAAAAGCCATGGATTCTGGTCATTCTAACCCACTAGCACTTTTGGCAGGCAACTCAGCAATGCCAGAAATGAAAAAAAGAAAAGGTTGGTTCAGACGATAAACAAAGATCGTGTTTTATATAAAGGATTTGCACTTCGTTATAATGATAAAAAGGATCTATTTAATTTTGAAATACGATTATAGAAAATAATTAATCATTAAAAAAGCAGCGTTCGTTACGCTGCTTTTTTAATATACTTAAAATCCCTTTATGGTATTAATCCTTTTTACGGTTCTTGTTTTTATTCTTGTCACCATAACCATATCCGTAACCATATCCATAACCATACCCATAACCTCGATGGAATTCTGATACATCGTTAATTAGAAGAAGCATATTCTTCAATTTTTTCTGCTCCAACAGGTTGTTTGCATATCGGATATTACCCTTGCTAGAGTAATCCATTCTACAAACGTAAATAGTAGCATCTGAAACTCTGCTCAACACCAATGTATCTGTAACCAGTGCCGAAGGTGCGGAGTCGATAAATATATAATCAAACTCCTCTTTTAACTGGTCAAACGCTAGATCAAGTGATGGACGCGAAAGAAGTTCAGCCGGATTAGGTGGAATAGGACCAGATGGTAACACATAGAAGTTAGGATGCAACTTCGTAGGAATAATCAGTTTGTCAATATCTTTTTCGAAGCCTGACAAGTAATTTGTTATCCCATTTTTAGATTGAATATCCAAGTATTCTCTTAATCTGGGAATTCTTAAATCGAGCCCAATAAGCAATACTCTTTTATTTAGTAAAGCTGTACTTAAGGCTAGATTTATAGCAATAAAAGTCTTACCCTCACCAGAAACAGTGGAGGTAACCGAAACTACTTTATTCTCCGAACCCAGTGTGAGCAATAAATTGGTACGCGCCATTCTGAATGCTTCGTCAATAGGTTTAGTTTCGTTCTCTTCAACCACTACATTTTTATCATCATTATGTTTAGGAATCTCTCCCAACACTGGCACTTTGTTAATTCTATCTACATCAGCTCTAGTGCGCAATTTATATTGCAAAATATCCATAAGATAAATAATTCCTGCAGGAATCAAAATACCAAGCATTAATGCAGCAAGAAGTAAAATCATCCTTCTAGGTGAAACCTGACCCTCGGTAATAGCCTCATCTAATACCTTAGCACTGTTGGCTGTAGCAGCTAGCTCAAGAGCATTCTCCTCACGTTTCTGCAGAAGCATCAAAAACAAGCTCGCTTTAATTTGCTGCTCGCGTGAAAGCTCCATGAACTCTCTTTCCTGAGTTGGCATAACTCCAACCTTACCACCATATATATTGGCTTGATTACGTGCATCACGACGTTGAATGCTCAGCCCCTGCTGCACACTATTTATAGAAGAATTAATATTTTCCCTCAACCCCGAGATCTGATCCTCCAATCTCATCATTGCTGGGTTATCAGCAGTCATGCTCTGCGAAAGGCGTTCACGTTCAAGAACTAGTCGGTTATACTCACTAGTGGTGGCTGCTAAATTAGGATCTTCAAGTCCCACATTTGCAGGTATAGTTTTATTTATATTATTAGGATTATTCACATAATTGCTCAACGAGGTCACAACATTCAACTGAGTTTCCACCTGAACGAGTTGTTGTTCGTACTGACTACCCATTTGCATATTACGTTGAAGGTCAATCTGTAAGTCGCTCAAACCTTCTTGTTGCTTATAATCCTCAACACTTCTTTCGGCATCACTCAGTTCGCGGTCAATAATTGCAATACGTTCGTTTATAAAAGATTGAGTGTTGAAAGCCTCCATCTTATTATCTTCAATGGTTTCATTGTTATACACCTCCACAAGCATATTCAAAAAATCTTTTCCTTTCTCGGGATATGGTGTATTTATAGCAAGATCAAGCACAGAAGCCTGTCTCGAAGCCTGCTGAACAGATAAGCTGCCTCTATACTGTTTAATAACTGCATCTGGATGCATAATCATAACAGTCATTTCAAAATTCCCCATTACTGTGCCTGGTCGCTTTGTAAAACTGATAATACCATGAGGTGTGTGCAGTAATGCAGGTAGCGTAGTAAAGACAGTATCAATCTGTTTCGACTCATTTAAAAGACCCGAAACAGTAACCGTGCTAGTTTCAGTATTTGTGGATATCTCAAAAGAGATGTTGTTCTTAAGGCTATCGAGTCTACTCTGCTCCATGCTCACAATAACAGGACTCTCCTTATATAAGTCGGTTTTTTTAATCCTGCCACTTATTATGTACGAAGTATGCAAATTAAGTCTGTTGGTAACATTCCTAATTATTGAGCGACTCTGCAAGATGTAAATCTCATTCTCTAGATTAGTCACTGCACCAAGTCCACCTAGTTGTAATCCGTCCATACCACCTATTGAAGGCTCAAAGCGTTGGTTTCTAGCTTCTTTTAATACTACACTAGAAGTTACATTATAAACAGGAGTTGTATATCTCAGGTATAAAAACACTATAATAAGTGCTATACCAGTACCCACCACAAACCATTTCCAGTATCGTGCAAAGCGCATCACTATTTCCATAATAGAAATTGTCTCACTATTCGCAAGATCAGTTATATCCGTTTGCGAAGCGGAATTCAAATCAGTCATTCGTGAAATTTATGTTGTAAATTAAAAAATAGGCTTACCGCCATTGCATTAACAATTAAATAAGGAATTGGTTTTTTTATTTACTTAGAATATTAACCAACAATCCGGCAAGAGAAATTAATATTGATGTTCCAGATATCCAAAGGCTGGTTGCACTACCAATTTCCGAGCTCTTAGCTTTAGTCTTATTAGGTTCTACATATACAACATCGTTTTGTTGTAAAAAGTAAAATGGTGAATAAATAACAGTGGGATCATTCAAATTTAAAACAATCACATGCTGATTACCATTGGTATCTTCCCTTATAATCTTTACATTGTCACGTCTGCCATAAATGGTCATATCGCCAGCCATTGCCAGTGCTTCAAAGATATTAACCTTCTCGTTCTGTATAGTAAAAGTATTAGGACGAGCAACTTCACCTAGTACAGAAATTTTGTAGTTAACAAAACTCACAGTTACTACAGGTGGTTCTTTTAAATATTTTAAGAGCAAATCGGTAATCTTTTGTTCAGCTTGCCTTTTCGTTAAACCACTCAAAGTAACCATTCCTACTACTGGGAAATTAATCTGTCCGTTATTATCTACAAGATATTTTTGCAGAGATGGCTGAGAATAAGTGCTAGATCCGGTAGTTAAACTCGGTACAGTTAGGTTAAAAGGTTTTACTGCTTCAGGGTCAGTAGCCACAACAGTTATTGTAAGCAAATCTTTTGGTAATATTTGTGCGTCATACAATGGTGTGGTTTGCATATAACCAGTCATATCCACCTCACCGGCATCTTGAATGTAAGCTACATTCTTTGACCCACTACAGGCGGTCATACCTAATATAGTAATAACCACTGTTATGAAATAAAACAATTTCCTCATATAAAATAGCATTTGTTAAATTGTTGTTCGCAAAATTAGCATAATTAGCCGATAAAAGCAACAGATTATATGTATAATATTGATTAGAAGTAGATCTTAGGGATTTATTTCTACAATTTGGTATTTATTGATAAAGTAAATCAAACTACTTTTTTATGTCATTCTTCAATATGTTGCTTCTTCCAGGTTTATCTCCAGGTCCTGATTTTTCGTTTTTTTCCGTTTTCTTAATCGAATTACTTTTCTTTTTGCGGTCTTTATCCTCTTGGTTTTTGGTATCCATATTATTTTATTTTTATTCATAATCGTAATCTTTGGCTCACACCATAATCGTATAATTTAAACTTATAATCCTGTTTAAAAGTTCACCCTACAAACACACATTAAAGTTGTTTAACCTTAGTAGTGAGCCATTGCAAAAAAAAACTACTACCTCTTTTCAAAAAAGTAGCAGCTATTAATAAATGACACCTTAATTGTGAAGACGTTCTTAGAATATTTATCGTTTCTATTGTTTTAAAATCGACTCTGAGGGAGCTTTTTGTAAAGTGCTAACCCCTGCTCAATTAAGTGTTAGAATGCACCCTCAGAGTAAATTTTAAATTTCTGAGGGCTTAAGACACATGCCCTCAGAAATTAGAGTTGAGTGATTAATTAAAAACATAACGCTAAAACCTTACATTTACAAATTCAAAATCTATAACGGAATAAAAAAATAATGGTTCATGAATTTAATACGCTTTAAATTTGATTAACCCAATTGCGTGAATATCAATATATATTAGGTAAGATTCTGTAAGGTGCTTATATAAATTCAACTCTATTAATGTCAAGCTCTCATTTTTTAATTTGTTAATTCACTTATATTTCGTTAATTTAGCAAAATTTGATAAAAAGAGTTTAAAGTAAAGAAGTTAGCTAAATCATTATCTAAAAAGTACTTTATTTATTAATATAAAAATCTATTTCAATGTTTACAATCAACACAAAAAACAAATCGAGCACAAGAGTCAGTAGTAAAAAAATTAAATTATCGTTCTTAATTTCATTAATCGTTTTAAGCTTAATATCATGCGAAAAGAAAGAATTAAACAGTGAGTCTAATGAAAATCAAAATGTAGCTATATTCACAAGTACAATAAAAAGTTTTATTTTAGAGTTCGCAAAAACAAGAGTGGTGGGCACCACTTGGCACGAACAAGATGCAATTGGAATATATGCCATAAATTCACAACAAGAAGTAAATGAAGAGTCTATATATAACGACTATAGTAATATAAAATACATAAATGCCGTTTCAGGAGAAATAGCCACCTTCTCAGCTGCAGACAACAAAATAATATTACCGGTAAACGACCAAGCATTAGATTTTTTTGCCTATTATCCATATACACCTAACGTTACTGGATTTACATTTCCCATCGATATTACATTCCAAGAGGCGCGTACAGATATCAATATAATGTATGCAATTTCAACAGGACATACTTCGGCGAATTCTGATGTTGAATTCAAATTCCAACGTGTACTATCTTCAATTGTAATTCATATTTCATCTGAAGAAGGAATCAATTTACAAGATGCAACAATTACAATCGAAAATGCAAACACAAATGCCATCCTAAGTTTGGTTGATGGAACAATATCGGTCGGTCAAGAAAAAAATGCAATTACCCCTATAATAGAAAACGATACAACCAAAAACGAAATCATCACAAAAGCAACGTTATTGCCCGGCCAGGAGTTAAGCGATTTAGATATTAATATTAAACTTGCAAATGGCGACGAATATTCTTGGACGCCCGACGATTATGAGCTTACTTCACAAGTTGCTAGATGCTATGAGCTCAATTTAACCTATCATGACGTTGAATTAATTAATAGTGGCTCCACAATAGACGGTTGGGAATATGATAGAGATGAAACCGTACACAATCTCAAACCTGTTCCAAAAGATATTACAGAAGACCCAATAGACTCTGAAGACGAAAATCCTGATACAGAAGCTTTGGGAGATGGTACGCAAGAAAACCCATATACCATACATCAAGCAATTGCTGCACGAGGAGAAATTGCTTGGGTGACAGGTTATATAGTTGGTTATGCAGTAAAAAAAGAAACAGGAATTAGTTTAAATTCAAACGATTTTTCTCATAAAAATGCCTTGTTGAATGTAGTGATAGCAAACAATCTTTTAGAAAATGATGAGAAATTTTTGTTACCTATTCAATTGGTTGACACAAGTCCAACAACAAAAAAAGAACTTAACTTGAGAGAAAACGAGCATTTATTAGGTAGTAGAGTAAAAATATGTTGTAGACTCATAACGTTTTTGGGTGTTCCTGGTGGTGTAGCCGAATCAGATTATGAGTTACTCGCCGAAGAATAATACATATTTATATGTAGCATTCAATACATATGCTTAATATCCAAGTGGGTCGATCTATATCGACCCACTTTTTTTATCTCAACTTCTTACTCATCAACTTTTCCTATACAAATAGTTTTTCCATATTTTATATTTATATATTTATAATTTATTAAAAAATATTATCTTTGTGCATGAAAAGTTCTTTTCGTTACTCAAGTAAAAATTTGTAAACTCCCCTATGGTTGTTTGAAAAATCTTAATTAACAGTAGTTTAACTAAGGTGAGATTGGAGGTTACAAGATAAGCACAATGAAAGGCTGTTAATTCTATACACTTATTAATATAATTCTATACACTTATTAATAAATAAACGTTATAAATGAAAAAGACACATTATATATCAGAAAAATAAACATAAAAAAAGCACAAATCAAAAGCACAAATTAAAAGTACAAATTAAAAGCACTAATCAAAAACACTAATTAAAAGTACAAATTAAAATCTTAAGACCACTAAAACTCATAAAAGTACTAAATCATGTATGAAACATTAAATGAAAACAAAATGAAAACAAAACCGAAACAACATACATCACGAGTGTTGATGTTCTTGTTATTTGCATTGTGTACAATCTCATTATCAGCACAAAAGGTGGTAAAGGGAACCGTAAGCGACATAAACGGAATACCTATAATCGGTGCCAATGTCATAGTAAAAGAAACTACAATCGGTACTGTTACCGATATCGATGGAGCATACACCCTTGAAGTACCTGGTGACAACTCCATCATAGTATTCTCATATATTGGGTACAACTCCAGCGAAACAATTGTGGGAACACAAACGGTTATTAACCAAACGCTGATAGAAGATACTCAACTTATGGATGAATTAGTTGTAGTGGGATACGGCACTCAAAGGAAGGTAACTGTAACAGGATCTGTTGCCAGTGTTTCCGGCGATGACCTAAAAGTCTCTCCAACAACAAACCTCTCAAATGCCATTGTAGGTCGTATGCCCGGAGTAATCGGCTTTCAACGCTCCGATGAACCTGGTGGAGGAGGCACAACCATTCGCATACGTGGTACCAACTCACTCGGTTATAAAGAACCCCTTATAGTTATTGACGGGGTGCCCGGACGTGCAGGAGGACTAAATCGTATCAATCCAAACGAAATTGAGTCAATGTCTGTGCTTAAAGACGCTGCAGCAGCCATCTACGGCTCGCGTGGAGCAAACGGAGTTATCCTCATCACCACCAAGCGAGGTAAAGAAGGCAAACCCACCATTACCTATTCAGGAAGCATGGGATTCTCGCAACCAACACGTATACCTGAGCTTGCCAATGCATTTGAATATGCAACAATGGTAAATGAAATAGATAAATATTCGGGTCGCGATCCTCGTTATTCCGACGATGATTTAAGGCAATATCAAGATGGGTCAGATCCATGGGGACACCCAAATACCAACTGGTATAAAGAAACCATCAAAGATTACTCTCCAATGTATCGTCACGATATAAGCCTAACTGGAGGTAGCGATCGCTATAAATTCTTTGTAAGCTTAGCTGCAAATGGCGAAGACGGAATCTATAAGAATTCGGCAAACCGCTACGACCAATACAGCGCACGTATAAATCTAGATATGAAGATAAGCGAAGCATTCGATATATCATACGGCAACGTAAATCGTATGCAGGTAACCAATTATCCAGCTCGTGGTGCAGGAGATATATTTAGTGCCATGGTACGCAGTAAACCCATCTTGCCAGCCTATTGGCCTAGTGGAGAACCGGGTCCAGATATCGAGTACGGCGATAACCCAGTAGTTAGAGCCACCCCCGCAACAGGTGAGGATATCTACAAAACTTATTATATACAAAACACACTCAGAGCAACATTTAAAGTTCCTGGTGTAGAAGGTCTTGCACTTATTGGAACTGCATCGTACGACCAATATTTTAATAATAGACGTCGTTTCGAAACGCCTTTCACACTCTATACATGGGATGGTAATCCTGAGCACACACTCACACCTGCTTTAAAAGGTGTTTCACAACCCCAGTTGGAAGAGAGAAGAGAGGAGCAGAACGACTGGATGACCAACTTAGTTGCATCCTATGATCGATCTTTTGGTAACCACAACGTTGGTGTAACTGCCGGTATAGAAGCTCAGCAAAACGAATGGCGCATGGTAAGAGCAACTCGTAAATATTTTATTTCTGATGCACTAGACGAAATTAACAACGGATCTGTAACCGATATGGAAACAGAAGGCTACTCTTGGAAAGAAAGCCGTATCAACTACTTTGGAAGAGCAAGTTATAACTACCTCGAAAAATATCTTGTTGAGTTTGTATTTCGCTATGACGGATCATACCGTTTCCCAAGTGACAAACGCTACGGATTCTTCCCCGGTGTTTCAGCTGCATGGCGTGCTTCAGAAGAACCATTCTGGCAAGACAACCTCGATTTCATCAACTACTTTAAACTACGTGGTTCTGTTTCCCAAACTGGTAACGATTATCTGGTAAATACTGACGGAAACCTCGACAGAAGCATTCAGTACTTAAACACTTATGGTTTTGGTACCGAGTATCTTTTTGGTTCATCTTTCCAAAAAACTCTCTACCCAACTCGCACACCCAACCCAAATATCACATGGGAGGTGGGAACAACATACGACCTTGGCTTCGAGTTTAAATTCCTCGACAACAGGTTAAGTGTCGAGTCCGATCTCTTCTATCAAAAACGAACCAATATGCTTATCTATAGAAATGCATCCTTACCTCAAATGTCAGGTATCACACTTCCTAGAGAAAATATTGGTGAGATGTCAAATAGAGGCATCGAAGGACTGGTATCTTGGGCCGATAGGGCAGGTAAAGTAAATTATGATGTTACTTTCAACATGACATATGCAAAGAATAAACTACTATTCTGGGACGAAACTCCTGGTATCCCCGAGTATCAAGTACGAACCGGATATCCTGTAAATACCGAGTTGTGGTATATCGCCGACGGTGTATTCAATACACAAGAAGAGCTCGATAGCTATCCACATTGGCCAAACGCTCGCACAGGTGATATCAAGTTTATCGATACAAATAAAGATGGTGTAATTAATGCCAACGACCGTGTTCGCTCCAACAAGAACTCAGAGCCTCAATTTGTATTTGGTACCACATTGGGACTTAACTGGAATAACTTCGATGTTAGAGCACTTCTTCAGGGGGCTACAGGCGGTATTACCTATATCTGGCGCGAAAGAGCCGGCGAAGCAGGTAATTACTATAAGTTTATGTATGATAACAGATGGACCGAAGAAAACCCAAATGTAGAGCATCCTCGTGCATATAACCGCGAGAATGAATATTGGGCAAAAGAGGGCACCGATCAAAAGAATACCTATTATCAGTTTAAAACAGATTACCTCCGTTTAAAGAATCTTGAATTAGGATACACCTTTAACTACCCCGGTATTCATAACATAGGTATCCAAGAACTTCGTCTCTATGTAAATGGGTCTAATATAATTACTTTCGATAACGTAAAAGTACAAGACCCTGAAGCCAATAGCACCGGTCGCGATTACCCACAACGCCGTATATGGAACCTAGGTGTTTCTGTAACATTCTAAAATAAAGCAATTATGAAAAATATAAAACAACTAACAGCAATAATCGTTTTAACGTTAACGATAGGGCTCTACTCTTGTTCCGATTTTATGGATATAGTGCCATCTACTTCATACACAGAGGATATGGTCTTTACCGATGCGGCACTAACTCAGGCTTTTGTAAACGACTTGTATAATAATATACATCCCGGAGCAAGGGAACACTCGCTAGATGGACTCACAGACGATGCTTATTTTACTCACAATTACGGACAAAAAGATATTGTTGAAGCAGTTTCCATATCTGGAAGCAACCTACAGTGGTATAACGATAACAACAACCCATTCAAGTGGGAGTTGCGTTACAGAGGAATACGTTATGCCAATATCATAATCAACAACATCGATGAAGTACCTCCCAAAGTTGGATTCAATCTCGAACGTATGAAGGGCGAAGCCTACTATATGCGTGCACATATGTATCACGAACTTGTGCGTGGATATGGCGGTGTACCAATAATTACAGAAGACTTCTCGCTCGATCAGATAGAGGAAATGAAAAAACCACGTAACACCATGCGCGAGTGCTTGGAGTTTATTGTAAGCGACTTAGAAAAAGCAGAGCAATTTCTACCCGAAACAGTAGGATCATCAGAGTGGGGGCGCGTAACAAAGTATGTAGCAACCGGATTAAAAGCACGTATTTTACTCCATGTGGCTAGTCCTCTTTACGCCGACAGAACCGTCAATACTCTTGCAGTAAATCAGTTCGATGGCGATCGCATGGCAACATATCGTGCAGCCAGAGATGCCGCTGTTTCAATAATAGAAGATGGTCCTTTTGCGTTAATCGACTGTACAGGTGGTATCAATACCGATAGAGCCGAAAAGTTCAAAGCCATCATGACAGATGTTCAAAACAGCGAGCAAATGTTTGTTCGTAACTACCACACATCCATTGGAGCCGAAAACCGCATGGGGTTATGGCACGGACCAAACGGATATCACAACTGGGCAGGAACCACTCCTACTCAAGATTTAGTGATGGCATTCGAATTCGAAGATGGTACCATGCCAGAAGGAATGACAATCCCTGGTGAATTCCAGCAAGGAAACCCATATAACGGTCGCGAACCCCGCTTCTACGCAACAGTAGCAACCGATGGCAACACCTGGGGGCGTCCACGTCCGTCTGATGCAGCAACCTTAGACCCAACACCACTTGGTCGTTTACAAGCAGGTAAATATGAAGTAACCGATGGTGATGTCGAAATAGAGTACCGCGATGGAGTTGTACGTCGCTCAATGTGGGGAGTTGATACCCGTCAAGGACCAATTGAAGATTGGAATGGATCTTGGACTGGCTACTACGAAAAGAAATTGATAGATACATCAATCGACGCTCAGTATTTTCGTCAAACCGTACCTCATGTGTATATGCGTTTAGCCGAAATGTACCTCATTGCAGCCGAAGCGTGTATAGAACTTAACGAACTTGAAGAAGCAGCAAATTGGTTAGATATTTTGCGTGGTCGTATCGATTTACCCGATACTCAAACTACACTTGCCGTACGAGGTAAACAGTTTAACCAGGCCGATATGCGTGAATTTGTACGCCAACAACGTCGTGCCGAGTTTGCATACGAGCAACATCGCTATTTCGATGTACGTCGCTGGATGATGGGACCCGAAACCGGAAACAAACCACTCACAGGAATCATTGTAGAGGGAATCCTAAAACCCGGACAAACATCTATGAAGCCATATATCCACAACGAAGATATCTACAATTACTATTACTATGTAAATGACCTTTCAAGTAGAGAAAATCGTAAATGGTTAGATAAGATGTACTTCGCACCAATCCATCAAGACGAAATTCGTCGTAATACCAATTTAGTTCAGAACCCCGGATTTGAAGATTAATCATTAACAAGTCATATAAAGCTACAAGCCCAAACACTATTAATTAAGTGTTTGGGCTTGTTTCATTGTAAGAAGAACGAATAAATTGCTCTTCTAAATTTAACATTAAAAAAGCAGTTGAAAATGAATTTTATTTTACTCTCCAAATGCTATATTCATAAGGCGCAAGCGTGATAACAGATGGCAATGTCTCGGTCTTTTCATCCAACAGATTCACTGCATTTCCTTTAGCAAATTCAATGGGAGTCTTCACCTCCCTAGTTTCATTTTTTGTGTTTACCATTATCAGCACCTCTTCATTCTTGCTTGTGCGCAATATGCTCACTACATCAGGAGTGTTGTATGTTCTAATTGCACCTTTCTTCATCGCATCCGACGAAGTATAAATGCTCATAACGTTTTTATACTCTGCGGTATATGACGGATTGCTGTTCCAGTCGAGAACATTTCGCCCGAAAAAAGATAACGGTCTGTTGTACCCTATCTCTTGCGAGCTGTATATCATTGGCGATCCACCCATCGAAACAGAAATCACAAAGGCCGACATAGCACCTCTCTCACCCTTAAAAGATTGTATGGGCGACTCATCCGAGCTCATATCGTGATTAGTACTATATCGCATTCTTTGCTGCCCCTCTTTTAAACCTTCATATTCTTTTCTGTGAGTTTCATATAAAGCACTGGTGCCAATTTTACCCGCATACAAATCCTTAAGTTTATACGCAAAATCCCAGCCATACAAAAAATCAAAACCATAAGACAGCAATTCCGCTTTACCCCCCTCAGCAAGCATCAACAAATCATCCTTCCTTATCTCTTTAAGTTCACTAATTGCTTCCTTCCAAAAATCACTCGGCACACCCTCAGCATAATCGCACCTATATCCATTAACACCCACTTCGGTAACCCAATACTTCATTGCATCAATCATTGCATCACGCATAGCAGCGTTAGAGAAATTCAAATCAGCCACATCCGCCCAATTGAATCCAGCTGGCGAAATAATATTACCATTAGCATCTTGTGTGTACCAATCTTTATTATCAATCCATGCATTATCCCACGAAGTATGATTTGCCACCCAATCAAGAATCACCATCATATCCTTCGCTTTAGCTTTAGACACAAGAGACTTAAGATCCTCAAGCGTACCATAATCCTCATTCACCTTCTTATAATCCTTAATAGAGTAGGGCGATCCAATCGCTTTCTCCACTCCCTGCTCGTAAATAGGCATAAGCCATATAACATTCACTCCCAGCTCTGCAATCTCATCCAAACGATTCGAAATAGCATTAAAAGCATTCTGATGCTCATAGAGGCCAGGATAAACTTCGTATATAACCCACTCGTTACCTATTTCATCCACCACTGGTGGTAAAGGTTCCGGAAGTTCATTAGTGCTGCATCCCGCAAACGTTGGAGTAGAAGCAACGATAAATAGGAGTAATAATTTTAAAAAGTATTTTTTTATGTTATTTGCCATATTTCTTATTTTTTTATTCACAGATTTATCTTTACTCTATCGCTGTTGCTCCTTCGGCAGTTACAGTAAAGAAATAATCCTTATCAATCAGAATATAGGGACCATCAATTTGTATGCCCGCACCATTATTGTTAAATATAGTGTTAATACTCTTACCGTTTAATTCAGCGGGCAGCTCAAAATATGAGTAAGTTACACCGTCAACCACCTCTGTTCCTGCAGGACTAAAGCCTGGCCAACCTGGATCTGCAACATCATCGCCCCAATAATATAGAGCAATTGCATCCCATCCACTATTATCTTCAAAAAATACCTTGAACCCCTCATCTTCAACAGGTTCACCATCCGGATTAACCTCCGTTGCCCCATCAGTAGTAATCTGAAAATAAAAATCCCTTTCAAGCACAACAGGCACATCGGCCAGTTGAGAATTATTACCATTATTATTAAAGATAAGATTCAGACTAGCGCCATTAACATCTTCACCCATCTCAAAGTAGGTATAAACAACACCATTTATCTCCTTGGTTCCCGTGGGCTGTATTCCCGGCCATCCAGCCAGTTCCGCATCACCCCATGTATATATAGCCAACTCATCCCATCCAGTTTGGTCATCCACATACACAGTAAAACCTGCATAAGGAATCACATTTGGATCCACCTCTTCAAAACTGCCTTCTGTAACAAGCAGATAAACATCGCGGTTAAGCGTAAACCCTTGCATGGCGTCAAACTGCTTGCCGTTGTTATTATTATTAAAGATAAGGTTCATCGTTACATCCTTATTATCCTTACCCATATCAAATACAGAGTAAGTAACACCATTAATAACCTCAGTACCAGTTGGCAGAAGTCCCGGCCATCCAGGTGTAATACCCTCAATATCGCCCCATGCATACAATGAAAGTTCATCCCAGCCAGTCTGATTATTTACGTAGATACTATAACTATCTTTTACAACCTCACCAAAGTACGATTCCCATCTATCAACCCATACATTGGTAAAGCTACCTACTTGCACATCAAGAGTATGCACAACAGGTTCATTTTTAACCGAGCGCTCGCCACCTTGCCTCTTAGCTTTCAAGTAAAATCCATCGGTCAACGACTTTCCATCTTTAAAAGAACTTGGCATAAGGTAAATACCCCACTTTAGGTTACTCTCAGCCGCTTTCTCCAACATCCATTCAGGATTCTCAAAAGCCTCTTCCTCACCACCATTAAAGTCGCCAATTATATAATACTCATCATCCACAAGGCTTCCCGTTGGCATAATAAACTCCAACAAAATTGCGTTCTCACGCGTAGAAAACTCTTGCTTCTCATGATCAAAAACGATTTCTTCCAAATCACTGCACCCTGTAAATGCTATAAAAAGAGGCAGCAATAACAGCAGGTAATATATTTTTTTCATTATGTAGATCTATTATTAGTTAATAATTAGGATTCTGCTCCAATCCAGGGTTCACCATAAGAGCCGAAGCAGGTAAAGGAAACCACTCATACTTGCGGTCGCGTTGAGCAGGCAAAAGACTACCATCTTCAGTTGCACGACCAAAGAACCACCACTGTCCCTGAGTAAACTTATCAAAACGACGCAGGTCTGTACGGCGACGGCGACCCTCAGATAAGAATTCTGTTCCCCACTGGCCCAACATCCAATCTAAATCAAAAGCATCAAATCCAGGTCCTGGCTCATCCTTCACCACTGTCCAGTCGGCTGCAGAGAAATAACGTCTCTTCACGCTGTTCACCAGTTCCTTAGCACCATTAGCATCACCCGCTCTCATCTTGCTCTCAGCAAGCATAAACACAACCTCCGCAAGTCTAAACTCCACTTCATCAATATCCTGAAAATCGATACCAGCAGAAGAAGGATAAATAGGATATTTCACCAGCCTCACACCCGATGTAGTCTCACCCCAGCGAGGCGACATCACCGTTTCAAGCTCACGACCTTTACCCAAGAAAGTACCCACCTGATCAACATACACAATATCCTGTCCATCACGGTCGGCATCCGCCTTCAAAGCAGTACCAGTACCATAGTTGGCTTTAATCTCACCCTTCAAGAACATACCACTGTAATTTCCCGAAACAGCATCATATTTATAATTTTGTTTCCTTATATCCCTATCATCATATCTCTCGTAAATCGCGCCCAGTTTATCATTATAAGGTGCCTCCAGAAACGAAACAGGGTTGCTCGTACCACCGTTAGGTAAAACACTGCCCGAGTTGTCAAACGAAGGCGTAAGGATAACGCAGTTCCATGGACTCTGATTATATGTACCACCAAAGTAATCCCAAATATTATATGGCAAGAAAGGCATATTACGCATCCAACCACCATTTAGCTGTCCCACCTCAAAAGCAAAAGCCATAATCACTTCCGGAGAGTTCACATTGCCCATAGAAAATATAGAACGATAATCATCCGCAATAGCATAATCACCATACTTGTTGTCTAGTATCTCCTGGCTAATCACAGCACACTCATCATACCTCGCCTCATTAATAAAAACCTCAGCATTAAGCAATAAGCGCGCTTTAATAATCCTATTAACCGCCTGGTTCATACGATTTACCGAGTTCTTTGTAAGATCTCCCACACTCTCATCAAGTTCAGTTACAAGAAAATCAAAGATGATGCGCGATCCCTCGTCAAAGTCAGTAGAAGCACTACCCGGAATCTCCGATCCAGCCGATATATTCAATGGCAAAGCACCACCCCAAACCTCATAAATATTATAATAAGCCCAAGCCCGCAAAGTGCGCACCTCAGCAATATATGTTCTTAACTTCTCATCACTCATGTTCAGCGATACGGGGTCCAGGCTCTCCAAATCGGCAATCAATGTATTGCACAACCCAATAGTTGTCCAAGCCGTTTCCCATGTCTGACGAATAATCTTCGACTCCGGTGTCCATGTATGGCTCGATAGCACAAACTTCTCAGCCTCGTCCCATCCCCACAAACCACCGTTCCATGTACGCCACGACACCTGATCGGCAGAGAATTCCTGCAAGTACCAAAAATATTCAATATAGCTCAAAGCCCCCGTACCATAAATCGATGCCACAGCACTCTTCACGCTGCTCTCATCCTGATAATAAATACCCGCATCCACACGGTCAAACACCTGCTCATCCAAATCAAAGCACGATGTCATCATCACGCCAATAATTGCGAGTGACATCCAATAATATGTGATTGGTTTCATAATTTTCCTTGTTGATTTATTTGCTTTCATGTCTTTCAGTTTATCTAAAATTAAGCGTTACACCCACACTCACCTGTGTAGCCGTAGGGTATGCACTGTTGCTATCCACACCGGGTTCAATGCCGTTAACTCTCACAATAGACGGGTCGTTGCCCGAGTAGCCCGTTAAAGTAAACAAGTTCTTAGCAGATAAAAAGAACCGTGCATTTCTAATATAATCGTTAGACCTGGGAGATAAATTGTATCCCAGCGTCATATTATCCAGTTTCAGATAATCGCCCTTCTCCAAAAAGAAAGAAGAAATTACCCCACCACCAGTACTCATATCATCATGATCGGTATAAGCAGTGCGATACACGTTATCCGTACCAGCCCCTTTCAGTCCCATTCCATAAGTACCCATATTAAATATATCAAACCCAAAAGCACCCGTAAAAGAAAGGTTCAGATCAAAGTTTTTATACTGAATAGAGTTATTCCACGAAAGATATGAGGTTGGAGTACCATTGCCAATGTATCTCTTATACTCAGGAGTAGCGTCACCAACAGGAATTACATTGTTTTCATCATCATACACCATCATCCTGCCATCCTCTACACCTGCATATTCATACCCGAAGAACTGGCCAATTTTGCCACCCTCCTGCACACGAAAGAAGTACTCACTCGTACCCACACCCGGCTTCATATAAAGCTCTAAATACGATGCCTCATAAATATCATTAGAAAGCTGCTTCAAAGTAGTAGTACCATAAGAATAATTAATACCACTATTCCATCTCACCGGTGTATTCTTAAAAATATCACCATCCAAAGCAACCTCCACACCCCTGTTTTGAGTAGTACCCACGTTAACCAAAATATTAGGATATACAAACGGTGGCTGAGGCGCAGTATAGTTGTATAGCAAGTCTTTAGACTGCCTGTCGAAGTAGTCAACAGAACCCCTTACACGGTTCCACAATGCAAAATCAAATCCAATATTTGTGCTCACACTCTTCTCCCATCCAAGTAGCGGATTAGCGTTGCTCGATGGAGCATAACCATTAACCCATTCTCCGTCAATAAAATATTGAGCGCGAGTGCTGTAGGTGGCAAGCGACTGATATGCACCGAAGTCCGATCTCCCCGTCACACCAAACGATACCCTTGGCTTAAGGCTCTGAACCGTACCAGCCACATCCTCCATAAAAGGCATATTAGCAAGTTCCCACGCCACAGAAGCCGACGGAAATGAACCCCACTGATGATCCTTTCCAAACTTAGTAGAACCCTCATGCCTAAGCGAAGCCGAAGCCATAAGCAAGTTCCTCCAGTTGTAATTTACTCTTCCAAAAACTCCAATCAGTTTAGAAAGCGATGCACCAGTGCCCATGCTAGCCTTACCGTCGGTTAAGAAACTACCACTACCTAGGTCGTGCCATTTTATATTATCAAACACAAAATCGCTGTTGCCACCTTGCAAACGCTCCCAATGCGACTCCTCATACGAGTACCCCGCCACAGCCTTAATGCTATGATCATCCAAGTCTAATGAGTAATTAAACAACCACTCAAGTCTATTTGTATACCATTTCTGATATTGCACATTAGCCCTTCCCTTATAACCACCCCAGTAAGACTCACCCGAAGTAGAAGGCGTATAATATTGCTGTTTTAAATCGTCGTAATGCAAAGAATAAGCCAGCGACGTATTAAGAAGCTGATTATCCTGCTGAATAAGGTTCAACTTAGCCTCTGCCGTACCCAATACATAAACACGCTGTCCATTATTATCAATATCCCTCACCTCAGCCACAGGGTTTCGTGCCCCGGTGGGCGAAGTAGGCTGATAATAAGTGCCATCCTCATTATAAACCGGCATAGTAGGGTTCATATTAAGCGCAGTATCAAACATACCCGTGTTGCCCCACACCTCATTCACACGTCGTGCGTTAAGCGAGCCATTAAGCTGAAGACGGTTGTTAAGCATCCTTTGCTCCAAAACAAAGCGACCAGCATACTCCTCCCTTTCAGATTTTATATCAATACCCGTAGCATTTTTATAATTAAAAGAGGCGCCATAGTGTCCACTCTGTGTGGTGCCGTTTATCGATAAATATTGATTATTGTCGTATGAAAAATCTCTCAACAACATATCATACCACACCGTGTTGTAACCATAGTCTGTGCCACGTCTCGATCTTCTAAACTCATCAGGAGTAAGTACCGTTCTGGGGCTTTTGGCCAAGTTCACACCAAACCAGCTGTCATACGTTACCTGAGCTTTTCCCGGCTCACCACCACCTTTTTTGGTAGTAATCAAAATCACACCATTTGCGCCTCGCGTACCATATATGGCAGCAGAAGCAGCATCTTTCAACACTGTCATCGACTCAATATCCTGCGGAGACAAGTTGCGGATATTACCACCCGTTACCCCATCAATAACTATAAGCGGATCATTTGAGGCCGATATAGAAGTAGCCCCGCGAATTTGCAACGACGACCCCGAGTTAGGATCAGCCGAAGCCGTATTATTCACATTCAGTCCCGCCACCTTACCCGTAAGCAATTCCATCGGATTACCCACTGCACCAGGTTGAAAATCACTTCTATCCACTTGCACTATCGAGCTCGAAAGCTCCCTTCGGCTTAGCGAGCCATAGCCCACAACCACCACTTCATCTAAGCTCTGCACATCTTCCAGCAGCGTAACATTAATACTGCTTTGTCCGTTATACAAAATCTCCTGATCAATATATCCTATATAAGAAACAACCAATGTAGAAGGATTATCTACGTTAGAAAGAGTATAATTGCCATCAATATCCGTAACCGTACCCTGTGAAGTACCCTTAACCAAAATATTGGCGCCAATTATAGAAAGGCCGTCTCTATCTACAACCGTACCCTTAATAGTACCTTGTTGTTGAGCTATTGCATGCGTTGGTATTAACACAGTCGTCAACAAAAGAATACTAAACAGGAGTTGTCTAAGCAAATGTTTATTCTTAACTTCCATACATTATTAGATTTTACAAATTATAAATTAGATTTTTATCATTTAAATATTCACCACTTCACCTACCCGTTTTTCATGTATTCACATATCAGGGATAATGACAAATATAATAAAAAAAGGACCATCAAATTTGAAGGTCTAAAAAAATCTAAAAAGTTAAAAAGGTAAATAGTTGAAGATTAGTGGTATATAGTAATGAAGAGGCCTTAAAAACTAAACCATATATTAAGAACGAAAGGCGCCAATCTCCATAATCTTATGTTCAAAATCCTCATTGTGTAACGACGACTTTTTTAATTTAGATCTATAAGTATAAATAGTGGTGATGGAATAACGCAGAAGACTTGCAATCTCTGCACTATCATTTATCCCAATTCTTATAAGCGCATAAATACGCAATTTTGTAGTTAAATGCTCATCCTGCTTAAGAGTAATCTGTTCATCCTCCGGTAATAAAGCATTAAACTCCTCCACAAAATGAGGGAAAATCTTGAGGAATGAACTGTCGAAATTCCTATAAAACTCATTCAGCTCTTCCTCAACCAACCTAGTAGATTTCAGCGTCTTATACAACTCATCCATCTTTCCCGATGTAGCTTTTTTGTTTAGCATCCTTCTATAAGCCTCCTGTTTATCAATATAAGTAGAGCAAAGCCCCAGAAACCTGCCAATATACTCCTCCTTAATAGAATTAGCCTCATACAGCAAGTTATTGCTGAGCTGCTGCTCACGGTTGGCACGTTTAAGCTCATTGTTTAAGAGATGCAACTCATTGTTAATCTTCATAATCTCCTTCTTCGACTTTGCAAGTTTTCTCACCTGAGCAATTGCATATATTACTGATGCAAGTAAAAACAGTGTAAGCACACTAATAATAATCAACAACTGTTGCAGCTTCTTTTGTTGAGTCTCCTTTTCAAGCTGATAAGCACTGTTAATAATTGGTAGCATTCTGGAAGCCTGCAAGTTGCGAAGCCTTGCGTTATAAAAATTAGCATCCTCCATGCTAGTCTTCACATACAAATGGGCACGTGCAATCTGCCCCTCCTCATACAATAACTCTGCCAGCGTACGCAACGAATTGTTCTCTTTCACCACCGCCTTAATATCCGAGATGGCACTTCTAATAAGATATTCCATCCTCATCTCGCCATCACCCATGCACTCATAAAGAAAAGCAAGAATAGAAGTCAACACCGAGTAATCTCTTGTACCATTCTCAACTTTAGGCAAATAAGAGAGCAGTAATACTTCCGCCTCATCAAACAAACCCTCTTCAATCAATTGCGATGTTTTGGTAATTGTGTACAGATACTCATTTTCAGGCAATATCATCAGAGCCGAATCCCTATATAAATTCCTCAACTCCAGATATTTCCCCAACATGTCATCGCCGCGCACATACTCAGCGTGATATAAATAAGTATGCTCTAAAGCAAGATAATAACGCGCAGAGTCTTGATGAGTTAAATGCGAAATATTCACAGATTTAAGCAACTCAATAGCTTCAGGATACAACCCAGCCGTAGCAAACAAGTTGGCCTTCTTAATAAAAGCATTGGCAAGCCGCACCTCATCAACATTTTGTTGCGCAATATCAATACATCTATCAATATAGAATCTTGCCGAGTCGCTCATGTAAAATTCATACTCTTTATGCAGCATCTCATATATGCCAAAACTTTCTTTACTACCTATGTTCTCAAGCTGCAACTCCGCCTTAATACTTGCAATCCTGTTCTTTTTCTCATTTTCATAAAGCTCACTATCCGCAATTGTTTTATCCAACTCATGCAACAGCGAATCTATTTTCGGAGAGGCAAAAATTGATGTTGTAAACTCAAAAAATAATATGATAATTAATAGATATCTCATGTTTCTATAAAGTCCTTTCACCAGAAAATCAATTAAAGTATACAGACTTATTTAACTTGCTTATTTTAATTCAATCGCCCTACCTTCAGCAGCACTCCTCTTTGCCGCATCCAATATCTTAACAACAATAATATTATTTTCAAGAGAAGATAGGTCGGTCTCATTAACAACAATATCCCCTTTAATTACCTTTGCAAAATAGTTAAAAGGCTCATTCGTTTCAAGAGGAATATCAGTCACTCTCATCACTTCCTTAGGAGAGTTGCGAGTTAGTCTATACTCCAAATCATGCTGATTAGGTGCATCAACATAACCCTCCTTGCCATAAATTGTAAGATCCTTCCTGTCCACCGGCCAGTTCCACGAAGCCTGAATAACCGCCTGTGCATTAGGGTAAGTAAGAATAATTGTAGCCTGATCATCCACCTCAGGATAAACATCCGGCTTTATAGTCTGAAGAACTGCAGTAATCGTCTCAGGCACTTCGTTTTGCATAATCCATGTCATTATATTAGCACCATAACAACCAAAATCAGTTACAGCACCACCACCATTCAAAACAGGATCGGTGAGCCATTCGATAAACTCAGGTGAGCAGCCAATCTCAACCGGACCCTTATGGCCATCATTAATCCACACCTTGTTGATGTCGCCAATAACATTATTCGCAACAGCCATATCAAAAGCCTTATATAGAGTGGGGTACCAGGTAGTCTCGAAATTAGTCAGCAGATGAATATTATTCTCCCTTGCCAATCTATCCATCCTCTCGGCATGCTCAACACTCACCGCCAACGGCTTCTCCACCATCACATGAATACCTTTTGGGGCACATACCTCAACCGTTTTCAAATGATCATAAATAGAGTTAAAAGCAACCACCCCCTGCGGCTCAGTTTCCTCAATCATACTCTGCAAATCATCATACACCAATTCCATGTCAAAGCCATACCTGCCAGACAGCTCCTGCGCCCTCTTCTTGTTAGGCTCTGCAATACCCACAATTACAATATCAGTCCTGGTTTTATGATTATTCAAAAGACCATGCACATGATCATGCGACAAACCATCAATACCTATTCTTACTTGAGCATTAACCAATTGCAAGCTAAAAAGAGTTATAAACGCAAAAAGTATACTATATATTTTCATATGATTAATTTATTTTTTCTTGTTGGTATATGGAACCTTTTATGACTAAAATAATCATTCCCTTCGGTTGTTTAATGATTATTTTAATCATGTCGGTTTCATATCATTTGATTTATCAATTAAGAATTTCAAAGATAAAGTTTTAATTCTATCAATTGCAATTCAAGATTAAGGGAAGTTAGGGGAAATTAGAGGGGAATTTCCCTTAATTGTCTATTTCCAACTTTCAGGTCTTTCTAGTATATATCCATTTTCAAGTTCTATCTGTTCAGATAATACAGATTCTGCGAATACACTATAGCTTGAGTCAAGTTTTTCATATAAAAAATGACCGCCCTACAATTGGGCGGCCGACCTTTATCTATCCCAATAAAGGGTGTAATAATTCTATATTACACAACTATATAATTATTCTTGATATATCAAATTTGATGTATCATTTCCAGTATGTTTTACAACATTTTATATGAAAATTATTCAACAGTCCCAATCTAATTTTTGTAACCCTCTTTCTCCAAAAAGCTTGTCAACTCTTTAATCCTGTCAGTTTGAATAATATTTACATTATTGTTTATATACCACTCATAAACATTAGGGTTTTCAAGTGAAACATCGTCGTGATTACCCGCATTATGATTATACCACAAAGAATTTACCCAAATACGAATTCCTTTATCCCTCAATGGCTTAAAGTCTATAAGACTATCTTCGTTTTCGCCCACTGTAAATTCAAAACCATAAGGACTGTAGTTTTCTATGAAATCATTAATAAGATCCCATCCTTCACCTCTCTCCAACCTTACAATAGGCATATACACTATTTCATCTTTTATATGGCCGTAGTTGTTATTGAAAGTCTTATACTCAGAATTACCCTTAAAAAGCACTTCATTCAGCATATCATACTTTTCAAGCATCGGATATACCAAACCAATATAGTCAAATCCTTTATCTAAGTTAAGAAATATTTTCCCTTTCGATTCTAACAAAATCTCTTCCAACGTAGGCACTCGCATCTGTGTAGCATGTCCGGCACCATCACGCAAATACAACTCCTTAATCTCGGCAAGCGTATAATCACTTGGCATACCTTTACCAGTAGTTGTGCGATCGATAGTCCTATCGTGCATTAAAATCAATACACTATCTCGTGTCAGTGCAATATCAATTTCAGCCATATCAGCCCCTGCCTCAATAGCCTTTCTAATTGCCCAAACCGAATTCTCAGGCGCCTCTCTCCAGTTGCCCCTATGAGCCACCACCATCACCTTGTCTTGCGGAAACTCATGAAGTGAAAACACTTTCTCGCTCTCAGTTTGAGTGCAACCTAACAGTACAAGCGAAAAAAATATAATTATTGTTCTTATCATTATCATACAAATATATTTCTAGCTACTGACCAATACTATACCCTTCGTTTTGCCAACCTTCTTTATTATTCACATTTTCAATTTCAGTCATTGGCACAGGGTAAAGCTGTCTGTATGGTTCAATACCACTAAATATACTAGCAAACTGCCCCGTTCTCACAATATCAAACCAGCGGTCGGCTTCCAAAGCAAGCTCTAATCTACGTTCTTGGTAAACAGCTTTTCTGAAATCATCTTTTGTTGTATAGTCGCTAATGGTTTTCGCAGGCAATCCAGCATTCATTCTTACAGCATTAAGCGCATCCAAAGCATCAGCGCTTACAGTACTACTCTGCTCATTCAACGCTTCGGCATACATTAACATAACTTCAGCACAACGCATTATGGGGAAGTCGCTACTGGTCTCATTATTAGTGGCAGGAGCATTAAATTTCCCTGGGCGCTGACCACTTCCTGTGGGGCGCAACATTGCTTTTCTGTTGTCACTGTCGCTTTCAAATTGTGATTGTTCCAACGTGATAACATTGCCATTATCGTTGTTTCTGTATCTGTTGTTCTGATGAACAGACTCTCCAACACCACCTTTCAAGTATTGAACTGCAAACAAAATATCCTTACTAGTTTTTAAATTATCCGGAAATGTTTCAGGAGTAGGAACAAGACCTATAGTTTGACCCAATTCTATTGCATCCACCAAAGGACTTAGCTCGGATATTGCATTATCGAATGATTTTTGATATAAATATACCTTAGCCAAAAGAGCTTGTGCCGCATAAGAAGTAGCTCGCCCTCTTTCAGAATCAGGCCATGAAGTAGGCAGTTTCTTTGCATTTGTTAAATCAATAATAATTTGTTCATATATCTTACTTTTATCCTCTCTAAAGTTTTCTCGCGCTTCATCCACTGTTTGTACTTCAGTTATTAAAGGCACATTTCCCCATAAACGAACTAAATTAAAATATGCCAAACCTCTTAAAAATGATGCTTGTCCAACAATGTTGTTTTTTTGTGTCTCAGACATTTGAACGTTATCTACATTTTGCAAAATCAAATTCGTTCTATAAACAACTTTGTAAAGAGACTGCCACGCATTCTGAAAATTAGTGTTTGCAGGAGTTTCAGTAAACACTTCAATCTGATAGTGAATACCACCACTGGCGCCCGAGTTTTCGTTAGCAACATTATCACCCCTAATTTCCATAAGAGTCATAAAAGTTCCGTTGTACTGGTTGCCCGATTGCATTTCGTCATACGCACCAATAATACCACCTTCCAATCCTTCAATATCTTTATAAAATGTTTCCTCAGTTGGAAAATCAATAGGTTTTAAATCTAAGAAATCTTCGCAACTATATAGTAGTATGATTGATAAACTTATTAATATTATTTTTTTCATAATTGTCTAGAATTAAAATTGAATATTTAAACCTAAAGTAACAGTTCTTGCCAAAGGATACATACCATAGTCTTCGCCACTTGTAGTTGCAGATGACCGGTTAGAAACCTCAGGATTATAACCGTTATATTTAGTAAACGTAAAAGGATTTTGAACGGAGGTATAAATACGAAGATTTTCAACATAAAGTCTACTCATCAAACTTTTAGGCAGAGTGTATCCCAATGTTATATTTTTAATTCTCAAGTATGAACCATCCTCTATATGCCATGTAGATGTTGTACCGTTTTGTCCTTTACTTACTCTATTTGCGCGTACATTCATTCCACTTCCCGGTTCAGATTCCGAAACCCATCTATTAAGCGCACCTTTATAGTTGTTCATATTTCCTTCATGATTGTAAAAATATCGTCTCGAAAGATTTAGTATCTCATTACCATAAACGCCTTGAAAAGCCATATTAAAGTCGAGATCTTTCCAACCTAAAGATGTTCCGAAACCATATGTGAAATCCGGAGCATAGTTTCCAACAACTGCACGGTCTGTATCTGAAATATCTAAAATACCATCACCATTTACATCTTTAAACTTAAAGTCACCAGGTTTGCTATCCTGAAAACCATAGTTGGCTGGAGAATCTTGATGGTGTAATGAAGCATCAACTTCAGCTTGATTCATAAATACCCCTTCTACTACTGGCAGATAGTATGATCCAATTGGATCACCAACTTGGGTTATAAAGTAGGCATTACCAACAGATCCCGACTGAATTATAGGTGCGTTGCCCGGACCCAACTCTTTTACTTTATTAATATTACGCGAGATGTTGAAGTATGTTCCCCAAGTAAAATCTCTTCTTGTATAGTTGGTTCCAAAATTAAATTCAATACCCTTATTATTTACTTTCCCAATATTCTCAAGTCGTGTAGCATAACCTGTTGTACGTGGAATAGGAACATTTAATAGTAGATCATAAGTATTACTGTCATATACATCTAAACCTAATGTCAGAAAATTATTGAAAAGAGAAGCATCAAAACCTATGTTAACCTGTGCTGTCTTTTCCCATTTTAATTCAGGGTTTGGCATACTGCTTGGAGCTGCACCAGTTATAACCGATGGAGTAGAACCACCCAATACGTAGCTGTAATAACTAATTTCACCCTGAGCACCATAATTTGGAATTCTGAAGTTTCCTGTTAATCCGTAACTAGCACGAAGTTTCAAATCATCAATAAAAGTCATTTCACTCATAAAATCTTCTTCTGATAATCTCCAACCTACAGATGCAGAAGGAAAAGTACCCCATCTATTGTCACTGCCAAAACGCGATGCACCATCGGCTCTAATTGCTGCAGTAGCCATATACTTTCCTAAATAGCTGTATTGCACACGAGCAAGAGCAGAAAGTAGTGCCCATTCTGATGCACCCGAGTTACCACGTGTTACAGTTCCAGCATTTAATGTTTTAATAGAATTAGATATAAATCCATTTGCAAACATATAATTGTCATCATCTCTCTGAAATTGCATTGTCCAACCTCCTAGGGCAGAGATATCGTGCCCATTGCTGTTTTTTGCATAATTCAAAGTTTGCTCCAAAAGCCAATTATACCTTTGCGATGATCGAGAAGTAGCTTCAGCTTCCGATTCAGGATTTCCTGCAGTATTCGAAACTGGTAAAGTAGAAGGGCGAAATGTTTGTCGTGCATCACTTGAAAAGTCTACACCAAAGTTTACTTTATATGATAAGCTAGGTAAGAACTGAGCTTCCCCAAAAACATTACCAAAAATCCGCGTTGCTTTTCTAATATCCGTTGGTAAAAGAGCCAGCGCAACCGGGTTCCAAACCTGTGTTTGAGAATTCCCTCTTCTTTCAACCCCGTTTACCGTAGTTATTGCATTAGGGCTCCAAGCATTCTGGTCGAAATTAAATGAGCCATCTGCATTATAAACCGGAAAAATAGGAGCACTGTGCAGGGCAGATGATATAATTCCACCTCCAGATGCATTGTAAGCACCGTTTGCATTTACAGCATTATCAACTATATAAGAAGGATTTAATCCCAAGCCAAACTTAAATATACCCTCTGTAACATCAAGGTTAAATCGAGCACTATATCTTTCAAAATCACTACCTAATACAACACCTTCTTGAGTGAGATAATCCAAAGACGTATAATATTTAATATTATCAGATCCGCCCGAAACCGATAAAGTGTGATTTTGTATTCCTGCAGTTCTAAATATTTCATCTTGCCAATCAGTATCAGTAAGTCCTTTTTCTCCATTCAGATAAGGATATATTTCTACCGGCATTACCGTATTGTAGTCGTTATTTGTGTTTTGTAATCTAATTACATTATCATCATTAGCACTATAAGCCAAGGGACTTTGGTTATTGGCAATTCTGCGATTATTAATTGATTCCATTCTATCTGAATAGGAATTATTTCTTGAATCGCGAACCAGCTCCGAGTATTCGTACGCATTAAGCATATCTATTTTTTTTGAAACATTCTGTGCTCCAAAATAACCGTTGTAAGTAACTTTTGCTTTACCTTCACTACCTTTCTTGGTTGTAATTAAAACTACCCCGTTAGAACCCCTCGATCCATAAATAGCAGAGGATGAAGCATCTTTTAGAACTTCTATAGATTCTACATCATTCATATTAAAAGAATTCAAATCTTCTTTAGCTAACGGCACGCCATCAACCACATATAGCGGACTTGTTCCGGCAGTTATAGTACCGGTACCACGTACTTTAATTTGTAGGTTCGAACCTGGTTCTCCCGAATTCTGAGAGACTTGTACACCTGGCATTCTACCAACCATTGCTTCTGCAAGAGAAGTAACTGGTTTGTCTTGCAAATCGCTGCTTCTTAAACTTGCAATAGCTGTTGTAACATCTCTTCTTCTTTGCACACCATACCCCACCACCACAACTTCATCAAGCATCTCAGTGTCTTCCTGCAAAACAATATTTGCAAGTTGCGTACTTTTAGCTGATAGTTCCAACGGTCTGTATCCCACATAAGAAATTGAGATTACAGCATCTTGTGGTACATCAATAAGAGAGTAATTACCATCGTAGTCTGTAACTGTGCCCTTAGTTGCATCACCCTTCACCATCACGGTAGCCCCAATTACCGGTTCACCGGCAGCATCAGCAATATTTCCCTCTATATTGCGCCTCGGAGCAGCTTGTTGCACCTCTCTCTTCAATACAACCTGATTACCCGAGATCTCATAGCTAATATTCTTATCGCTAAAAAGACTTGTTAGCAGAGTTGCAATATTTTCTTCATTACTCTGCAAAGTAACTCTTTGTTGCAATGGCACCGAATTGTCGAATACAAAACGGTAGTCAGACTGCAACTCAATAGACTTAATAGCCTCAGATAGAGTCACATTGTTTAAGTTCAGTTGTATTGCCGAATTATTCTGTGCATTTGCAGTCACCACACATAACGATAGTGACAGGCTGAATAGCACATTAAACAGCATTTTTTTCAAATTCATATTAAATTCATTTAAAGTTTAAAGTTTGTTTTTTAATTATCTCTCTTTTCTATTATTTTTTATCTCTTCTATTATTGTATTCCATTAATTTTAACATGCTTTTCATCAACAGTATAAGATATAGGAACTATTTTACTCATTATATTCAACATCTCTTCAAGCGATTCATTTTTGATAGTCATCCAATATCGTCTATCGCTATCAATGTTGGTATAGTCAATTGTCATCCCATATCGTTTTTCGAGTTTCAATATAATTTCATCAAAAGTCGCATTCTCAAATTTAAGTTCATCAAGCAACCAAATATCATAGTTGTAATTTGTAATCTTATCCACACTGCAATAGAGTGCACCATTTCTCTTTTCAATAATTGCCATCTCCATATTGCTTAAAACTGCAAGACTGGCATTATTTCTCCTGTCTTTAAGTTGCACGCTACCATTATTAAGGGCCACTTCAATTGCATCCATATCACTTTTCACATTAAACGAAGTGCCAAGAACAGTAAGCAAAACCTCATCCTCAATATTCAGGATAAAAGGCATCTCACGGTTTTCAGTTACATCAAAATAAACCTCACCAGTCATAGATATATCTCTGTTATCAACTGCAAACAAGTTAGAGTAGGAGATAGAGGCACCAGCATTTAGCCATACCTCGGTACCATCAGGCAATATAGCTTTAGATTTCTGCCCTTCAGGAGCTAAAATAGTTGTATAGGTATCAGAAAGTCCGTCGTTATTAAAAACAAATGCAGATAAGGCATATCCTGCAGTTAAAAATACCACTGCCACTATTGCCGCAACAGCTATAAACTGCTTTAGAGAATAAGTTACAGCCGGTTTATTAAAAGATATCCTCTGAGCAATCTCATTCCATACCTTTTCTTTGTTCGGTATAATAAATTTTGTACTTTCTATTTCAGTAAAATGTTTTTCGTTCTTTAGTGAATTATAGACAAATTCATTTTCCGCCGATAAGTTTCGCCACAATTCCACCTTTTCTTTTTCAGATTCAGAAGCAGTTTCATTTAGCACTTTATCAATTAATTCGTACGGTATTTCCATATTGTCATATAATAACTTTATCCTTATATCCTTTTAGACACAAGAAAAAGAAATACCCCTAAAAAAAATAAATAATTTAGAAAGAAATTTTATTTAGAAATAAATAGTACCGATATTAAAGTGGTTAGAGCACTGTTTTTAGAAACATACTCTCTTATTTTTTTATAGGCAATGCCCATTTGGTTTTCCACTGTCTTCACCGAAATATTTTTAGTATTAGCAATCTGCCTATAAGTATTGTTTTCCACTTTACTCATCTTAAATACCTCTTTGCACTTTTCAGGCAATGACTCAATAGCCTCATTAGTCAGTAAGTATAACTCTTCATTAAATGAGTTTTCATTATCGTCAGATATGCTCAAGTTGTTATGATGCTCCTCTAAAAGAGTTTCAAACTTCTTGCTATTTCTAAAAAGGTTAAACATTTTGTTTCTTGCAGCAGTAAAAAGATATGTTTTTATGTGCGATATACTCACGCTATCTCTATTTTCCCATAAGCTCACAAACACATCCTGCACAATATCCTCAATCAATTCCACATCAGAGGTGTAGTAGTTAAGAGACTTGCATAGATCATTAAAATACAAATCATACAAATAACGAAACGACTGTTTGTCTATTTTTATTTGATTCATTTGTTTTGAAAATTCAATTTTGAGTACTGCAAATTTAAGGGGTTAATTTATGAATACAAACATTATAGAAAAACTTAATTAAAATGTAACTAATTCAAGCATTTACGATTTAAGTATTACCAAAAACAAAACGCCCGGATTTCTCCGGACGTCTGAGCAAAATTTCTAAGAATTAGAACAACAATTAATAACCTTAAACTTACCTTTAAATTTATTTCATCCTTAACATTAATATAAACCTTAATCTCAATTCGAATAATAGGGTAAACTCTTAAATGTATAAGTATCATCCCAACCAGCATTTTGCTCTAATACCCCTTCGGAGAGGGTGATTTGCGAATCGGGAATCTTCCAGAAGCCGCCACCCGTAGCACTATATCTTTGCATGTAATCAAAAGATCCAAATGTATATTTCGATGCAACGCCTCTGTTTGTGATATTCAATCCCTGTTGGTTCTCAACAATCTTCTGCACATCGCCCCATCTGCGGAGGTCGTTCCAGCGCAAAGCCTCAAAACAAAGTTCATACCTGCGCTCTTTCTTAATCGCTTCCAAAGAATAAGCAACTGGCGGAAGGTCGGCACGCTCTCTAACCCTGTTCAAATAAGTATTAGTTTGCGATAGCTCAGAGTGCATCAGGTAAACATCGGCAAGACGAATAAGAATCAAATCATTATTCAATCCACCCTGGCGATTGTTTGGTCCACCATAAAAATATCCAAAAGTCTGAATCATGTTCGATCCCTCATAAGCACTCACTCCCAAATATTTCTTAGCCCATAAGCGAGTTTTCTCCACCTCTTTAGTCTTATCACCTGCATAATTAGGAATCTCATCCCCCTCATTTAAAATGGAACCAACCCTACGATAATCACCTGCATAATCAGGATCCTCAGCCCAATCGTTCCACAAATTAGTATTCACCGGACCGTTAGAGTAACCCTGCGCAGCAAACGGAAAGCTAGTAGCACTTGTCAAACGCATATTATAATACTCAATAATTCTATTGAAATAACCATTCACGCCCGAGTTTGCAAACTTCATTGCAAAAAGCGTCTCCTTGCTGTTATCTCCTTCCCACACCAGGCCATTATCACTAACATACTCATAATCCTTACCAGTATATATATTCGTATATGGCCACAAATTACGCTGGTCGCTAACCAAAGAGTGCCCGCTGTTGGCAATACAGTCCTCAAGATACGATATCACTTGCTGTTTGGTTATTTCACCCCCACCTGCAATTGGCAAAGATGTTTTATTATAAAACCCTGTGTAAAACAAAAATGCACGAGCCATAAGAGCCTCAGCCGCCCATTTCGATGCATGGCCGTTGCCATACTGCGGAAATGGATCCGAAGGAAACAATGAAATTGCCTGCTCCAGGTCATACCCAATCTGAGCATACACCTCATCGGCACTGTTTTTAGGAATATTTTCAGGCGTAGTAGACAATTTTAGCGGCACCTGTCCAAATACCTGAATCAGATCCAGATAAAAATAAGCCCTCAAAAAATGAGTCTCGGCAAGCAATCTCTGTTTCACCTTATCGTCGTTCCACACCTCAATGTTATCAAGAGTCTCAAGAGCATTGTTAGCTCTAAAAATACCAGCGTAGCGAGTTTGCCACAAGTTCTCAAAAGCACTTATTTTGCTATTAAGAAGGCGGTCCAACGATTGTGCACCAACATTACTGGTGCTTCCCCCTCCCAATCGGTCGTCACTTGCAATATCAAAAACCATAAAAGGATGCTCCTCTGGGTCAGTTATCAAATCATTCATTGCCATGTATATACCCGTAATCATCTGTTCCGCTTCATCTTGCGTAGTTGGGAAATTAGAAGTATTCTTCTTTGTGAAACTTTCAGTATCCAGAAAACTCTCACAGCCGGCAAAAGCTAATAGTAATAGTGTCGCTGCTATTATTTGTATATATATATTTCTCATTATCTGTTCCTCCTAATTAAAATGTAAGATTCATACCAACCATAAGTGTGCGTGAGCTAGGATAGTAGCCGTTGTCAATTCCCGATGCCCAGTTGGTATCGGCACTAAAGCCAATCTCCGGATCCATCCCCGAATAGCCCGAGATAGTAAATAAGTTCTGTGCTGTCACATAAAGCCTTAATCGTGATACAGGCAAATTTCTGAAACCCTTCTTAAAATCATAACCAAGGGTGATGTTAGACATCTTCACATAATCGGCATCCTCCAGATATATATCCGAAATATCAATATGATTCACGTTCTTGCCATATGCAAAAGCAGGGTATTTGTTGGTCGATCCCTCACCATCCCAGTAACGAGTTACATCCTTATTGGTATAATTATCGTTGGGTGTATCAGAAAACGATCTGTAAGATCTCAAAATCTGCATACCAAAAGCACCATAAGCAGTAAGCGATAAATCAAAACCCTTATATGCCACATTGAGGTTAAAACTACCTGTAAAATCGGGGTGCGGATTGCCAATCATCGTTTTATCTTCCGCATTAATCTCACCATCACCATTAGTATCAGAGAAAATCAAATCACCCGGCTTTGGTGTATCCTGTCGCACAGCATTACCATCGCCCAGCCAACTGTCAATCTCACCCTGATTCTGAAACACCCCAAGCGTCTTATAACCCCAGAAATAACCCATTGGGTAACCCACCTCAACGCGGAACGATTCAGTAGTGTTTTCAGCAATAACCGCTTCCGGACCATGAATAATACCTTCACTATTGGCAAGTCTAATCACCTCATTGGCGTTGTGAGCCATGTTAAGCGAAGCCCCGTAAGTAAAATCATTGCCAATTTTATCATTCCAGGTAAGAGCAAGTTCCACACCCTTATTCTGCACGTCACCACCATTAATAAACGGCGCACCTGCACCATAAATTAGCAATGTTGGCGCCACCACCAGCCAGTCTTTAGTAGTCTTAGTATACCAGTCGAAATTAACTCCCAACTTCGATTTCAAAAAGCGAGCATCAAAACCTAAGTCCAACTGCTCCGAAGTCTCCCAGGTTACATCTTTGTTTGCAAGCAAATCGGGATAACCTCCAGTAGAAGGAGTGGCCTTATCATTAAAATAATAAGCATTAGTATTAAAAGCGATAGTTGCCAGGTACTGAAAATTATCAATGTTAGCATTACCGTTTTGTCCCCAGCTACCACGCAACTTCAAAAAGTCCAGCCAGTTATCATTGCCCCTCATCCACTCTTCCGAAGTAACAATCCATCCAGCAGAAACAGAAGGAAAATAACCCCATCTGTTTCCTCTGGCAAAGTTAGATGAACCATCTGCACGCATAATAAGCGAAGCCAAATATTTCTCACCATAATTATAATTAATGCGACCAAAGAATGAAGCCAAACTGCCGTCGGAGTTCGGTCCACCACCCATTTCAGAGTTAGTAGTGTCAAGTCCCTGCGTATTGTCAATATAAGCATGATCAAACGATCCGGGGAATAACGCATATGAGTTCTTCGCCGATAAATCTTCACCAAATCCCCATTTCTCAACAGACTGTCCAACAAGTGCATTGAAGTTATGAGCAGCCAAATTAAAATCGTAGTTCACCGTATTCTCAAGTGTCCACTGTGAGCTCCACGATTGCGACTGGCTAATGTCGTCCGTCGGATTGGCTGTTTTAGAAGATAGTATATATTCCGCTACATAGCTGCGCGATGAGTTCTGAGAAAACTGATAACCCACGCTACTCCTGAATGTAAGGTTGGCAAGCGGTGCAATCTCAAGATAAGCATTTGACTGCAACAATCGCGAAATAGAATTTCTGTTGTTACGGGTATAATCAAGTTGTGCAAGCGGGTTGTTTATCGACTGATCAAACATCCATCCATTCTCCTGCATATCCTTGTAAATATAATAATCGCCATTAGCATTATATGCCGGTAGCAGTGGGGTCATCTTCAACAAGTTGCGCACGTTGTTGCTATACATCCTGCCAATCTGCACACCCTTTCTGTCGTAGTTAGAATAAACCACATTCTCACCAAACTTTACAATATCTCTGCCATCCTTTTTCCATAAAGAATGCTGAGAATTTATACGAGCTGTATACCTGTTGTACTTAGGAGTTGCAGGAAAACCAATAGTTCCCACCTGCTTTAAATATGAAAAACCCATTGCAAACTTCGAGTAATCCGATCCACCCGTAAGATTAATAGAATGATTAGAAACGGGAGCATTTTTTACGGTCGATTCCTCCAGCCAGTTTGTGCCGTTCCATGAACCATTATTAATGGCGGTTAACAAGTCTGCTGGCAGTTCCTTAGTCCAGTCATACAATAAACCACCCGTGGGGTCCTGCGTTAGAAATGCCGCATTAACCATAGTCATATACTCTTTGGCATTTGCCGGACGCACACCATTTGTTATAGCGTTTTGCACACCATAATAACCATCGTACGAAACCTGTGTCTTTCCTGCTTTACCCTGTTTTGTGGTAACCAGCAACACACCATTGGCGGCACGAGCACCATATATAGCTGCAGAAGCCGCATCCTTCAAAATATCTATCGATTCAATATCACTAGGGTTAAGAGCATTAATAGAGCCACCCGGAACACCGTCAATAACGTACAAGGGACTGTTGCTTGATGTGGTACCCAACCCTCGAATGTTAATTCTGTAATTCTCACCCACCTGTCCCGAGCTTTGCGTAATGTACACACCCGGGCTCTGGCTTTGCAGTGCACCCAGCACACTGGTGGTATTTAATTTCTCAATATCATCACCCTTCACCTGAATGGTGGCGCCGGTAACCAGTTTCTTTTGCTGTACACCATATCCCACAACCACCAGTTCATTTAGCCATACATCATCTTCCACAAGCGTGACATTATATTGAGTTCTGTTACCTTCAACATTAACAAGTTGAGTGTTAAACCCAATAAACGAAAATTCAAGTACTGAGTTTTCACTAACTGTAAGGCTAAACTGTCCATCAATATCGGTGGACGTACCGTTAAAAGTACCCTTTTCAATAATAGAAACACCTGCCAGCGGTTCGTTAGCATCCGACACCACCCCTCTCACTGTAATAGTAGCCTGCGCCAAAGCACCCGTGGTAAACACTGATATTAGGAGGCAACCAACAAAAAGTCTGCGTAATTTCACTCTCATAATTTTACATTGTTTTTGATATTAGTTCACTTGAGAATTACACAAAGTAAAAAAATAAGTTAATGCGATAATGATAATATCCTTTATAAAAATGAAAATATATTGGAAAAAAATAATTTTGTCATATATTTTCATTTCTTTGCGTGTTCTTTCTATATCCTTCTTGGCTAATTATACTATTTTTGTTGCATAGCCAAATATGTGTAACATGAATTATTTCCTCGCTTCTATACTATCTCTGTTTATGCTTTCCTCCATGTCGGGAGTAAACGAAAGCCTGTCTCATAATTCAGTTTGGGTTATGTTGCAGGACAGTCGCGGTGTAATGTGGTTTGGCACAAAAGAAGGTTTAAATTGTTATAACGGATATGATAATACTGTTTATAAATACGACCCATCCGATTCACATTCATTAGGAAATAGTTTTATTAGGGCCCTGTATGAAGTCACTCCCGGCGAAGAACTTTGGGTAGGCACAGACGAAGGATTATATATATGCGATATACCAAATGGGGAGTTCACCAGATTCAATGTCTCCACTCCCGATGGAACAATCATCAACGGTACTGTCAACGCTATCACCAAAATTCATGATGATCTTTGGATATCTGAAATTGATAAGGGCTTCTACCGCTACAACCTTTCCAATGGCGATTTAAAATTTTATCCAACCGGCAAATTCCACTGGAGCATTGCCACAGATAATTATGGAAGTATATGGGTTGCATCATTTGAAGGGGGTGTGTACAGATACAACAGGCAGACAAACAGCTTCCTGTTTTCAGCTATTAATAATGAAGGAGTTGTAAACTCCGATTATGACACCCGTTCTTTTTTTTATGATGCTATAAATGATTGCATGTGGATTGGCACATTTATAAAGGGAATTGTAAGATATGATTTCAAAACTCACAAATGGAGTGAGTATCAAATCAATGATGGCAGCGATCTCCTCTACGAAATTAATTCCATTACAATGTACTCATCAAATGAGTTGGCATTGGGTACAGAAAAAGGACTCTACTCATTTAATACCATCTCTCACAAATTCGAAAAACAAGCCAATATTCAGTCCATCTTTTCACTCATACACGATAGAGAAGGTGGTATTTGGGCAGGTACATATTACGACGGAGTACAATATTTGAGTCCCGGATACAAAGCAATCATTCAGCACACTATCCCCGATACGCAGGGAAGGGTGGTTTCTGCTTTTGTTACAGATCAAAACGATAAAAACAAGATATGGATCAGTGCCCGTGACGTACTGGGAGGATTAACAAGATACGATAAGCTAACTGGTGATTATGTAGAGTTTGATAATCTTATGCCCTATCATAACATCCGCAGTCTCTCATATTTCGACAATGCTTTATGGGTGGGAACATATTCCAATGGCATGATAAAGATTGGAGATAATGGCAGAACTCAACATTTTAGTCGTACCGAAGGCAACTTCACAACACTTTCTCATAATTCTGTTTATTCCATATTTCAGGCATCAGACAAAACAATTTACGTTGGTACAATAATGGGTCTCGATATATACGATCCTGTTAATAATGTATTTACCAATGTTCCCGAAATTCGTAATACCCGCGTGCATAGTATCATAGAAGATCATTTGGGACTAATATGGGTTGCCACTTACCAGCAAGGACTTTATTGTTATAACCCTGCCACTGACACATGGGTTTCATATCGTCATAATCACGAAAAAGGATCACTGCCCAGCGACCGTCTTATATGTTTGTACGGCGACAAGCAACAGCGTCTATTCATAGGAACCGAGGGCGCCGGGATGTGTCGCTTCAATTATCAAACACAAACATTTGAACCTATTTCCGATCAAATATCAATTTCAACGGGAATCATCTGCTCAATAGTTGGTGATGAACAAGGTAATTTATGGATAAGCAAGAGTAATTCCATCAACAAAATCGATATCGAAAATGGTAAAATTCAGGTTCTCGAAGAGAGCATTGGCATGAAGGGAAACTACTATACATATAACAGCTCGTATATAGATGGAGACGGATTGCTATATTTTGGTTATACGGGCGGATATGTAACCATCAACACTAGTTTGCTCACAACCCTCAAAGTGCCACCTCGTTTAATGTTAACAGGTGTGAGGAATTACGAGAATCTAACCGAATACGACTACACAAAGCCTATCACCATCGGTCCATATAACCCCTCCATAAACTTCAATTTTGTAGCATTGAGCTATAAATTTCCCGCGCATAATAGTTACACGTACTACCTTGAGGGTCATGAAGAAGAATGGTTGCACACAACAACAAACCGCTCAGCTTCATATATCAACCTGCCACCCGGAAAATACCGTTTTCATCTAAAAGCCGCAAACAGCGATGGGGTGTGGGCCGACGAATCGGAATGGATTTCACTTCCGCTTACCGTTAAAAAGGTGATATGGCAGCGCAACTTTATGATAATTCTATATATAGCTTTTCTATTATTGCTTATATACTTCACAATATATCTATCTCGCAAAAAAGAGGGTAAGAAGCTCGAAGACAAAATGACTCACTATCAAATAGAGAAAGATAAAGAACTCTATAAGCGACAGATACAGTTTTTCACCAATATCATTCATGAGATACGTACACCGCTTAGTTTAATTAAGGCACCGCTCGAAAGTATCATACAAACTAGCACCGCCAATGAAGAAACAAGCGAAAATCTTCAGGTGATGGATCGCAACGTAGAAAGATTGCATACGCTGGCCGATCAACTACTCGACTTCAGAAAAATAGAGCAAAACACCATCGTCTTCAACTTCAAACCTCACGATTTAAGAGAAATAGTTCAGCGTGTATCTTACCGATTTAAAGCCGCTTGTCGTCTCAAATCCATCGATTATGAGGAGTCTCTGCCCGAGGAACCCCTAATTTGTAGTGTCGACTCAGAAGCAATCAATAAAATTCTCAGCAACCTCCTTTCTAATGCATTAAAGTATGCCGTATCAAAAATTAAAGTGCAATTAACTCGTACCGATAAAAATATATCTCTGGAAGTAATTAACGATGGCAGTCATATTCCCGAGAAGTATTGGGAAAGCATATTTCAGCCCTTCTTTCAGGTCAACGAAGATAAAGACATCTTTCGCAAAGAGGGTAGTGGCATCGGGCTGGCACTCGTAAAATCACTTGTCGAGAATCACACCGGAAAAATTAAGGTATATAGCGAACCCAATTATACAATATTCACGGTCACAATACCATACGTAAAATCGTCGCCCAACCTATCCTCGCTCACCGACGATCTACTGGATGAAGACATAATCCTCTCAGAAGAATTTGATTATCAAGATCAGGACGACAAAAAGGAGTTTGTGAATACACTACTTATAGTAGAAGATAATTTAGAGATGCTCAACTTCCTGAAGAATAATTTCGCGCGTCTCTACAATGTACTCACCGCCAAAAACGGCAACGAGGCACTAGCCCGTTTAGAAGAAAACACCATTATAGACGTAATCATCACCGATATATTAATGCCCGAGATGGATGGCGTGGAGCTATGCAAGGCAATCAGGTCGATGACCATGTTCTGCCACATACCCATCATTTTGCTTACTGCACAAACCGATATACGCTCAAAAACCGAAGGACTCGATTACGGTGCCGATGTTTTTATCGAGAAACCCTTCTCTCTAGAGTTTCTAAAAGCACAAGTTGCAAGCATCATAAAAAACCGCAACCAGCTAAAAGAGGTATTCACCACATCACCGTTTATACCGCCACAAAGCATTGCACACAACACATACGATATTGAGTTTCTAACCAATATCAATAAAATAATTATGAACAACCTGTCGGAGTCGGGCAACATTATAGAAACCCTGGCAAACGAAATGGCTATAAGTCGCTCAAGCCTTCACAAGAAAATAAAATCCATCTCCGGCATGACGCCCAACGACTATATACAGCTCATCCGCCTCAAAAGAGCAGCCGAACTACTTAGTGGCAACGAATATCAAATCAGTGAAATTGCATATCTGGTAGGATTCAACAGTCCCTCATACTTTTCCAAATGCTTCTATAATCAATTTGGAATGCTGCCGAGGGATTTTGTGATGAAGACGAAGGTTGAGAGTTGATGGGAGTATTTCCATTCCTCCATTATATTAATTATACAGTGGAACAAATAAGTGATCGAGGGAATCTTTTTTAATTTTAATAATTCTGAACCCCGATTTTGCTTCCCCCAATGGTCTTCATTAAGTAATACGATGAAATATAAGATATGCGATATTCTTTTTCAATTCGACTATCTTAACGAGCCAGCTTTATTTTATAAATGTAAAATATTATATAATGAGGGAAAAAAGGAATCGCAAAAAACATTTATGATAGTTTTTGCATAGAGTACCAAAACTCATTGGGCTTACCATATGCCATATCATTTATGAATGTATGTAAAATGAAGCCGGAGTTTTAGAATGCTTTTTGAGTAGTTGCCACTATCCAACCTTTGGTGATACCTCATATGCACATGGCCGTGAGATGAGCTATTTACGCGCATCTGTTTACACAACCGTTGTACATAAGAGAGTAGGTACTTCCGTACGTTGTGTAAGAGACAACTACTGATATAATTTATTAGTTCATGAATGAAATGAACGATATTTAGCAAACTTCTTTTTTAGATTATCAAAAATTAGATGTTTTAGTGAAGTTTGTGAAGTTTGTGAAGTTTGTTATTCAAACTTATTTTTTTAAACCAGAAAAAAGTAATTTTTGTGAATCATGAATTGAGGTTGATTATGTGAATTACGTGAACAATATAGGTTTTTATAGATGTAAAAATAAATATTAATACATTATTGTTAATAAAAATTAGCTATATAATTAAATTAAAAAGTTTTGATTATATTCTTCACAAACTTCACAAACTTCACCGATGCTCTATAACCCTTATGTCTGCAATGTTTCAAAATAGACCTAGGTAAAAATATCAATAAAATTGGTGTATTTTAGTGCACAGACTTCACTTTTTCTTCACCTCAAATGTTAATTGTAACCAGTTGCTCCCTTATAATAGTATGTTATATTATTCAAATTATATATTAAAAAAATTATTGTTTGATTTCTCGTTCACTTCATTCACCTTATTCATCCAACAAATGTAAAATAAACAATAAATAGTTTAAAATACTACGCTAAGCTCTCTTTAATTAACTATTGATACTTTTTAAATTCACTGTAAAAAAAAATAGAAAGTTTAGAAAATATGCTTCATATGCTTCATATGGTTCATATGGCTTCAAAATCATACATTCTCCGTCCTTCGCTCGGATCCTCCTCGAAAATTTCAATGAGAATCCAGCCAAAGTCCAGCCCATCTCGTCACTTAAAAGCATGGCAGTTCTCATAATTTTTACTATATTGTGCTTATTATAAAATATTGATATCATGGAAGAAATTGATTTAAATAAACTAAGCCGTTCAGGCAAAATAGGACCAGTTGTAGTATATACAACCAAGTATGGAACGGAAGTTTTACGAAAACACGTAATACCAAAAGACCCAAAATCTCCAAAGCAGCTTGCATATCGAATGAAGTTTACACTTGTGAGCAGCAGCATCTCACCATTTAGCAAGATTATCAAAGATGGATACAATCAAAAGCGTGGTGCATACAGAGCTGTCATTTCAAATGCATTAAGAGAGGCAATTGAGAGTGAATATCCCAACTTTCGTTTCAATTACAGCAAAATTCAGCTCACAGAGGGTAAGTTAAAACTACCTTCAAAAATTGAGGCTTCTATACAAAATAATTCATTGATAATCACGTGGAATCCTCAAACTAAGGGGCAACCAGCACTAAATCGGTCAGACGACAAAGTAAATATTATATGTTTAGATGAAAGCACAAATGAAGTGTTTGTAAAGTATAACGCGGCTAAAAGAGGTGATGGGGAAGTTAATATTGATATTTATAATTTCTTGAAAAGAGATGGTGAGTCACAAACAATAAATTCCGAGAAGTTGCATTTCTGGTTGTATCTGAGCTCTAAATATGGAGAGGATAATTCGGGGAGTGGGTATGTGGATAGAATAAGTTGATCATAGAAACAATTCCCTCTCCTTCACCGTTATAACCATATCACACATTTAAAAATCACAAGCAAATGAAAAAGTTCGAAGGAAAAACAATAGTTATCACCGGAGCAGCAGCAGGCTTAGGATATGCAGCAGCAGAGAATCTAGCATCGCAGGGAGCAAACTTATCATTGATAGATTATAATGAAGAAACACTGAAAGAAGCCGAGCAACAATTATTACAAAAGTATTCCGGAATAAAGGTTTTGGCTATTGTAGCCGATGTATCAGATGAGGCGGCTGTAAAAAATTACGTAGATCAAACCGTAAAGGAATTTGGCACCATAGATGGGTTTTACAACAATGCCGGTATCGAAGGAAAGCAAACCCCGCTGATAGAATATGACACAAATATATTCAAAAAAGTAATCGATATTAATCTCCTTGGCGTATTTTACGGAATGAAATACATAATACCGGTAATGATCAAAAATGGAGGAGGAAAAATTGTTAATGTATCGTCGGTAGGCGGATTAAGAGGAGTGTTGAATCAAGCGGCCTATGTAGCCACCAAACATGCCGTGGCTGGATTAACCAAACAGGCGGCGCTTGAATACGGTTCGGATGGCATATTAACCAACGCCATTGCACCCGGCGCCATTATGACACCCATGGTGGAAGAGGCCTTCAGACAAGTGAATCCAGATAACCCCGAAGCGGCCGAAAAAGAATATGCAAGCCGTAATCCCGTCAAACGATTGGGAACTCCAGCAGAAGTTGCTAGTGTAGTAAGTTTCTTGCTGAGTGATGATAATGGTTACCTCAATGGTCAGGTTATCGCAATTGATGGTGGGGAGGCTAATTTTTATGGGAATGAAAAGAAGTAACCTTTGTTGCCATATGAAATGAAAGATATGTATAGTTTGGCAAAAGAAGTAGTGGCGCGATCGGTAACAGTGCCGGGTGTTCAAATGATTCTTAATAATGATAAATGGCTTTTTTCACCTGCATACGATTTACTAAATGTAATTTCTTTTTTGTCAGATGATTATAAAAAAGATTACTCAGATACCATAAAAGAACATGTTTCTCGCTTTAAATACTAGTTCTTAGCCTCAATCTGATGGAGATTCGTGTTTATACAAACACATTGCAGGCAATTGCGGTGGGTTATCTCATTGCTGCAATGATGATACTCCATATTTCTAAACGTTGGCAAATTATAATAACACTTTTACTATTGATAAGCTCTATCTTTGTGAACTGATAACATCAAAAATTAGTGTTATTGGTTCACGAATGAAAGGAGTAGAATGCCAAGCCAGGTTATAATCCCCTTGAGTTTGCCAACCTCCTTTACACTCCATCTTATATCTCTTTAGAGTATGTATTACAACAGGCTGGAGTTGTTTTTCAGTATGATTCGCGCTATACAAGTGTGAGTTATCTTAGCCGGGAGGTAGAGGTTGATGGCAATACTTTCAGTTATCGCAGAATCAAAGAGGATATAATAATAAATATAATAGGTATTATTCGTAAGGATAATATTAATATAGCTACACCAGAAAGAGCATCTCTGGACGTATTGTATCTCTATAAAGATTATTATTTCGATAATCTTAACCCACTCAACAAGCTTCTAATCTCACAGATTCTTCCGGTTTATCAATCGGCAGCATTAGAAAAACGAGTATTTAAAATTCTTGAAAATGGTTGATATTAACAAACATAGGTTTTAAAGGTGGTACCGCATTAACGTTCTTTTATGACCTTCCTAGGTTCTCGGTCGATTTAGACTTCAATCTACTTAATAGTAGCAAAGAGGATATGGTATATGAGAAAGTTCGTAAAATCATTCTTAAACATGGATCTATTCATGATGAGGCTAAGAAATTTTATGGAATTATTTGTGTGCTCGATTATGGTATGAGAGAACGCAAGCTCAAAGTAGAGATTTCTAATAGGAATTATGATGACAAATATGAGATAAAAAACCTGCTTGGAGTTAATATGCAGGTAATGGTTGCCCCCGACATGTTTGCTCACAAACTATGTGCCGTGCTCGATCGTTCATCTATATCCAACAGAGATATTTTCGATTGCTGGTTCTTTATGAATAATAAAACTCCTGTGAATAAATCGATCATAGAAACACGTATGGAAATGCCTTTTACCCATTATCTTCAAAAATGTATCGATGCCTTGGAAGCGATGAGCGACAAAGGTATGCTTAATGGCCTTGGTGAGTACGTTACTTAAGTTTTATAAGCAGTTTCCCATTTTTTAAACCTTTGCCAATTTCATGATTCTATTTCTAATACTGAATTTGAGCTATAAATTGAGAGTGTTTGTAAAGATATGAGGAATGTTTTCCCTTAGATCTTTATCAGAAAAGAAAGAAAATGTTAAACCTTACTGATAAAAATACAATACTTCCAAATCACCTGCAAATTCCAAGAACAACAAAATTTACTCCATTAGTAAAGATATAAAGTGCAATTTCATATAAGAGATTATCTTGGTAGTATAATATTTTGTTGTTAACTTTACGTACTGAAGATAAGATAGTATAAATGTATTAAAGCTTGTGATTATGAAATATAAAATAGAAGAAGATAAGAGACAGGTTGCTCGTAGTTTCTTCCTTAAATCAATAGAAGACAAGCGAGCAATTAATAAATGTATAAGAGAAGGAGGTAATTTAAATAAAGTTATAGATGAGCGAAAAGTTAAATTTTCCGCTCCCATATGATTATTCCAAGGATGAACTTAATGTATATATTTTATTGAAATAAATTATTTTGAAACATCAAAAGCTTATTCATTTAGTTTCGAGAAAGAGAAAGAGGGAGGCAGAAAAACACACGACATAAGAGTTGCAGCTACTATTATAAGTATTATCAAAGATTTTTTTATAAAAAACTCAGACTCTTTGATATATACATGTGATAATACAGATAATAGGCACCAATCAAGAAAAAAATATATTCAGTTATCTCATTGCTGCAATGATGTTACTTCATATTTCTAAGCGTTGGCAAATTATTATAACACTCTTACTATTGATAAGCTATTGGGCTTTGCTCACATTCGCGGGCGACTTTACAGCAGATGGCAATTTTGCAGAAAGAATAGATCGTGCCAACTCGCTGTTATGGGGATTAGAAAGATACGTGGGCGATTATTACGGAGCTATACTTACCCTTGCCAATTTCATGATACTTTTTTTGATTTTGAATTTGATGTATAGGATGAGGGTTTTTGTGAAGATATGAGGTGATATTTGCAATCTCAACATAATCACTTTATTTTGTATTCTTAATCACATATTTTAAGCTTGGTGCAACTAATTTAAATGGTAGGTTGTGAATACAATATTATTTCTGATAATCGCTCTCGTAACTGTTCTAATATTTGTTGTAGTATATAAACAGTTAGAAGGAAAGAAGAGGTATACTAATGCTCTTTACTTGCAAAGCTTAGGGCGGATAGCTATATTTTTCGAATTGGTAAATTCATTTAGCGATTATGTAACCTGGGTGGAGCGTGACATAATTAAAGCTGAATTTTCGGATATTGGTAAATTCTTCAGAAACAAAACTAATTATTATAAGAAAGAGCCTATTGTTGGGAGGTTCAATGAGGTTTTCCATGATTTTGATGCCTATATTGCTCGATATAACCAAAACTACGTAAAGGCGCAAAAAATTAAGCTAAAAGAGTATTTTGATAATGTAGAGTGCAAGATGCTTGACGACCAACAGCGTACTGCACTAATTACAGACGAATACTCAAATTTAATACTAGCAGGTGCTGGTTCGGGTAAAACGCTTACTATACTTGGTAAGGTTAAATATTTAATTGAGCAGAAAGGTGTAGACCCTAAGAATATATTACTTCTGTCGTTTACTAAGAAAACCGTAGAGGAGTTGAATGAAAGGTTGCAAAACATTGAGCTTGGTACAAAAGCAACTACATTTCATAAGCTTGGTTACGATATAATCAAGAAGCATCATCAATATATTCCGGTACTTACAAATGATAATACTTTAAAATTAGTAATAGAGGAATATCTGAAGAAAGATATATTCAATAACCCAACTGCGCTGCAGTCTTATATAGAATATATTGCTTGCTACATGAATATTCCTGAAAAGGATGAGAATTTAGGCTCGTTGGGAGAAAAGCTAGACCTGGAAAAAGGTATCGACATGCAAACATTAAAGTCGAAATGCGAACCTTTGAATATTGTGGCAAAAGCTAATCTCGACACAATGAAGGGCGAAAAAGTAAAAAGTGTTGAGGAGCTTATGATTGCCAATTTTTTATATCTCAATGGAGTTGAATATGAATATGAGAAAACCTATCCATTTGGTCCATCTGTTTATCGTCCCGACTTTTACTTAACCGAATATAATATCTATTTAGAACATTTTGGTGTAGATGAGCATAATAGGGCGAAATGGCTTACTCCTTTTTATGAACAGAAATACATCGAAGAGATGAAGTTGAAAAGAGAGACCCACAATGCAAACAATACCAAATTATTAGAAACTTATTCATACTATAACAGAGATAAGGTGTTGCTCCAGAAGTTAAGGCAAATTCTGGAGGATGAGGATGTTGTTTTTAAACCAAGAGATTTTAAGAGTATATACTCTAAAGTGTCTAATTATGACAAAAATTTTGGGAAGGAGCTCTTTAAACTAATCGAAAGTTTTATCAACCTTAGCAAATCGAGACAATTGAACAACGACTCTTTAATCAGTCTTTTTTCTAGCAATTCTAAACTTATAAACGAGTTCTTGTTTGAAAGACAAAGTATGTTCTTGCAGTTTGTAATTCCAATAATAGAGAAATATAACACTGTTTTAGAACAACGTAATGAGATTGATTTCAACGACATGATAAACAGAGCTGCTTATATTGTGAAAATGAATAAACCTGATTATAAATATCAGTATATAATTATAGATGAATATCAGGATATTTCATTTGCCCGGTTCAATTTAATTAAAGAGATAAGAAATCAGTCAGGATCAATAAGTCGATTTTAGTTTTAGGTCGCCACAGCTTTGATATTAACGAATTGATAAAACTTACCCAAGTGAGTAGAGTGAAATACATCGAAAGAACGGGTAAGCTAGTAGTTAAAGGTTTTGAAGATGTTGATATTAGTTACTTGACTATACATAAATCTAAAGGGACAGAGGCTGATAATGTTATTATATTGAATCTTAGAAATGATATACTTGGTTTTCCCAACAAAATGACCGACGACCCTATATTATCTCATTTGCTTAATGATAGCGAAGGGTATAGGTATGCAGAAGAGCGCAGGTTGTTTTATGTGGCACTAACGAGAACCAAAAATGAGGTAGTGTTATTGATTCCGCCTGAGGCTTCTTCATTTGCCGAAGAGTTGATTAACGAAAATGGTTATATAATAACTTCCAACAACGGTTCACTCAATACTGTAAATTGCACTTATTGTAAAACAGGGAAACTTGTGCTTAGGAAAAATCAGTTGAATGGAAATCAGTTTCTGGGATGTTCGCATTATCCCGCTTGCAATCGGACCTATAACAACATTGATATTTTGTTCGATAACATAGTTTGTCCCCATTGTAATAGCGGCTTTATGACAAAGAGGAGAGGGAAATTTGGCAATTTCCTTGGGTGCACAAATTATCCTGATTGTAGAAAAACCATCGATTTAAAGTGATAACTTATTACTTTCTTAACAATAACTTATTATTGACATGGAGTGTCATAAAAGCTAACATGTGTATATAAATATCATTTTATTTTGATGATTAATAGCCAATTGGTAAATATTACTACTCTGTGGAAAGAAATCCCTATTAAATTAATTAGAAGGAATATAATTCCCTTTATACGATATTTTGAGTATTTTTGCACATTGAATTAAAAGTACAGCCGACTTGTTATTTTATATAAGACAAATAGTTGCAAATTTACTCAAAGTTAGTTGTAGTGCGGATCTTTAATCGCACTACATTTGTTTGTATAGATTGAACTAAATAACCACTTGTTGGTTTAAGGACGAGATGATTTATGTGCTTTTGAAGGATTACCTCCATTTGAAAGATGGGACAGGTAGTCACGAAGTGTATCCGGACGTGAAAGAATAACTAATATATCACCTATGAAAGTTAAAGAAGATATTATTAATAAAGTAAACCAAGGTAACGAAGTGATAGGAATAATAGGCCTTGGTTATGTAGGTCTCCCCCTAGCAGTAGGTTTTGCCGAAGCTGGTGTGCATGTAATTGGATTTGATAAGAACTCACAGAAGGTTGAAATGATTAACCGTGGTGAGAATTATATTGGTGATATCAGAGATGCAGTTCTAAGAGAGGTTGTTATAGATACTTTAACTTTAACTGCAACTACAGATTTTACAAGAATAAAAGAGTGTGATGCTGTATTAATATGTGTGCCTACTCCACTAGATAAGTTTCGTAAGCCAGATATGAGCTATATCGAAAGTGCTTGCACCGAGATAGGCCAACATATGAAACCAGGTACATTCATCTGCTTAGAGAGTACCACTTACCCAACCACAACAGAGGATTTAATGCTTCCCATCATCGAAAATGAATCAGGATTGAAAGAGGGTGAGGATTTTTGGCTTGCATATTCGCCCGAGAGAGTGGACCCAGGTAATGTAAACTTCCACACAAAAAATACACCTAAGATTATTGGTGCAATTTCTGAAGAAGGACTAGAAATAGGGGTGAAGATCTATTCAAAAGCTATTGATACACTTCACCCAGTGAGTTCGCCACGTGTTGCCGAGATGGTAAAGATATTAGAGAACACTTACCGATTGGTTAATATCAGTCTTATAAATGAGCTTGCTCTGTTATCTGGAAAGATGGGTATAAACATTTGGGAGGTTATAGATGCAGCTAAAACAAAACCATTTGGGTTTCAAGCATTCTATCCGGGTCCAGGAATTGGAGGTCACTGTATACCATTGGATCCTTTCTATCTTGAGCATATCGCCAAGAAATACGACTTCGACCTTTCTATGATACATGCTGCAGGACACATTAATATGCGTATGCCACATTATATGTATATAAAGATATCAACAGCACTCAATCGACACAAAAAAGCAGTAAATGGAAGCAAGATTCTCTTTTTGGGAGTAGCTTATAAGCCTAATATTAACGACGAAAGAGAATCGCCCGCACTAGAAATTATGGATACAGTGAAACACAAAGGTGGCGAAGTGCAGTACCACGACCCACACATTGATAAAGTAAGAACCCCACACGGACGCAGCTTCAACTCTATGGAACTTTCAGCAGAAACTCTAAGCTCTGCCGATGTTGTTGTACTCACCACTAACCACTCCGCATTTGATATTGCTTTCATTCAACAACACGCTAAGTTGATTGTTGATTTGAGGAATATGATTAAAGAGGGTGGGGAGAATGTCTATAAATTATAGAGTTCACTCTATATATTGATTTTTAAATAATTGGAAGAAACTACATCTCCATCTACATCATCGCAGAAGAATAGGCGTATTGCAAAGAATACGCTTATGTTGTATTTCAGAATAAAGGTTTCTATCTTTTGAATATTTCGGGTAGATATCCTATTTACATAGATGAAGATAGCTATTTGCATATTGCGCCCTGCATCAAAGTGACCGAAGCTGGCCAAGATATTAAACATTGAACGATAGCATGGCTGGGCATGTAGCCTCGCAAGTGGTAAAAACAATGATTCAGAAAGGAATCAATGTAAACAACTCACACGTGTTGATGCTGGGCATCACTTTCAAAGAGAACTGCCCCGATGTGCGCAACACTAAAATTGTGGATGTTATTCGTGCCTTGGAGGAGTATGGTGTAAATGTATGTGTGTATGACCCTTGGGCAAATCCTGAAGAAGTGTATCACGAATACGGAATAAAACCACTGAACAACATCAATGATGTGCAGAATGGTGAATTAAACAACGCTCCCCCCTCTGATCACTCATCACTGATCACTGATCACTTATTTGACGCAGTCGTCCTTGGTGTTGCTCACAATGAATTTCTTGATATGAATCTTGATGCATTGAAGAAAGATGTGAGTGTGGTGTATGATGTGAAGGGGGTGTTGGATAGTAATGTGGTTGATGCGAAACTTTAATTAGTTGACAATTGATAGTTGACAGTTGATAGTTGAATGGTTATTGTATGGATAGAAAAGATGATAATAGGGTAGCACCGAAGTCTTATGCTTTTGCATTGAGGATTATAAAGCTCTATAAGTTTCTGATAGGAGAGAAGAAAGAGTATGTCTTGTCAAAACAGATTCTTAGAAGTGGCACTGCTATTGGTGCATTGATAAAAGAGGCTGAACATGCACAATCTAGACCCGATTTCATTCATAAAATGAATATTGCATTAAAAGAAGCTAATGAAACAGTATATTGGCTCATGCTATTAAAAGACAGTGAATATATAGATGAAAGCAGTTTTAATTCAATACATGCTGATTGTGTGGAAGTGTTGAAAATGCTAATAGCAATAGTAAAAACAAGCAAGAAAAAATAGTTGATAGTGGACAGTTGATAATGGAAACTATCAATTGTCAACTGTCACCTATCAATTAAATTAATATTATGTTGAAAAATAAAACGTTATTAATTACTGGAGGAACAGGGTCTTTTGGTAATGCTGTATTAAATGGTTTTTTGGATTCAGACTTAAAAGAGATAAGAATTTTTAGTCGTGATGAGAAAAAACAAGAAGACATGCGAATTCGATACAAAAATGATAAATTAAATTTCATTATTGGTGATGTTCGCGATTTTAAAAGTATTAATAGGGCAATGGATGGAGTTGATTTTGTTTTTAGTGCAGCTGCATTAAAACAAGTGCCTTCATGTGAGTTTTATCCTATGCAAGCTGTTCAAACAAATATTTTAGGTTCTGAAAATGTGTTAGAGGCTGCAGCTATTAACAAAGTGAAAAAGTTAGTCGTTCTTAGTACTGACAAAGCTGTTTATCCAATCAATGTAATGGGCATTTCTAAAGCAATGATGGAGAAACTTTGCGTAGCCAAAGCTCGAGATTCTCGAGTAACACGCGAGCATGGCGTTTATACTGCTACTCGTTATGGTAACGTTATGTGTTCTCGTGGTTCAATTATTCCATTATTTATAAGTCAAATTAAAGAAGGCAAACCACTTACTATAACCAATCCGAATATGACTCGATTCATGATGACTTTAGATAATTCGGTTGAGTTGGTTATGTATGCTTTTCAAAATGGACACCCTGGAGATATATTTGTTCAGAAAGCACCAGCTGCAACCATTCAAACTCTGGCTATTGCATTGAAAGAATTATTTAATGCAGATAATGAAATAGTTGTTATTGGGGAAAGACATGCTGAGAAGATGTATGAAACATTATGTTCTAAAGAGGAAATGTCAAAAGCAGAAGATATGGGAGGGTTTTATAGAATTCCTGCAGACTATAGAGATTTGAATTACACAAAGTACATTCAGAAAGAAGGACCTAAATTATTAGATGCTGAGTATAATTCAGATACTACTAAGAGATTAAATGTAGAAGAATTAAAAGAATTATTGCTAACTCTTGATTACGTTCAAGAAGAGTTAGTGTCATATAAAAAATAAATTTATGTTACCATTAATCAAAACAAGTATCCCCCCTCGAGAAATATTAATGCCTCGGTTAGAGGAAGTATTATATAGTGGATATGTTGCACAAGGTGAAATTGTAGAAGAGTTTGAAAGAGAATTTGAAAAATATATCGGCAGTGGTTATACATTATCTTTAAATTCAGGTACAGCTGCTTTACATATTGCCTTAATATTAGCCGGAGTAAAAGAAGGTGATGAAGTAATCAGCACACCTTTAACTGCTGAGCCTACAAATGTTGCAATAAAAATGGTAGGTGCAAAGGTGAGATGGGCGGATATAGACCCTGACACTGGAAACATTTGTCCTAATTCCATAGAGGAAAATATAAATTCTAAAACAAAAGCCATCATAGTTGTTGATTATGCTGGGATACCAGTAGATGTACTTAGGATACAAGCAATCTCAAAAAAATATAATATACCTGTTATAGAAGATGCAGCTCATGCTTTAGGTGCTAAGACCAATGGCAAGAAAACAGGCAATCATTTTCCTTTCACAGTTTATTCTTTTCAAGCAATCAAGCATCTAACAACTATTGATGGTGGGGCATTACAAATACAGGATAAAGAATTATACGAAAAGGGGAAAACTATAAGATGGTTTGGTCTTGATAAGTCAAAGACAAGGCTTGAAAACAATATACAGATACAAGGATACAAATATCATATGAACAATGTGAATGCTATGATTGGCATTGTACAGTTGGAAAATATTGAGTCATTGATTCAAAAGTATATCGACAACGGAAAGTATTTAGATGAAAACTTAAAAGGAATCGAAGGTGTAGAGCTTATCAAGTATTATCCAAATAGTGAACCTTCCTATTGGCTTTATACTTTAAAAGTAGACAATAGAAAAGGTTTTATAGATATGATGACAGCAAACAGTATAACTGCTACAGAACTTCACAAAAGAAATGATAAACATACCTTCTTAAACGATTTTCCTACTACTTTGCCAAATCTAGATTCATTCTATAGTAAAATGGTACATATCCCATGCGGATGGTGGGTTACTAAAGAAGACTTAGATAAAATGATTAGTTTAATAAAAAAAGGTTGGTAACTATGATACCTTTATATAAACCTTATATGCCAAAAGAGCTACCCGAATTAAATGAAATTTTATATTCTGGTGCACTTGCTTATGGCAAATGGGGGAGGAAGTTTGAGGAAATGTTGTCTAATTATATTGGTAATACTCACATAGCAGTAGTTAACTCATTTAATTCAGCTATGTTGGTTACAATAGCAACACTTGGAATAAAAGCGGGAGACGATGTCATAGCTTCTCCTATGAGTTGCCTTGCATCAAATCAGCCTTTTGCTTCTATGGGAATTAATGTTATATGGGCTGATATAGATCCAGAGATAGGTACGCTATGTCCTAAAAGCGTAAAAGAAAAAATAACCTCTAAAACAAAAGCGATATTTCATAATCATTATTGTGGATATCCTGGATATATAGATGAAATAAATGAAATAGGACGACAAAAAGGTATTTATGTTGTTGATGATGCGATAGAAGCTTTTGGTACCGAATATAAAGGTCGCAAAATTGGAAATGCTGGTTCAGATGCAACAGTGTTTTCTTTTCAAGCTGTAAGAATTCCAAATACTATTGATGGTGGAGCTGTTGTTTTTAAAGATAAATCGCTTCATGAAAAGGCGAAAAAAGTAAGAGATTTTGGAATTGAAAGAAGTACATTTCGTGATCAACTAGGAGAAATTTCAAAAGAAAGTGATATTGTAGAACCAGGATTTGGTGCAACTTTAAGTGATGTTAATAGCTATATAGGATGCATTCAATTAGAGCATATTGAAGAGTTATTACGAATTCATATAGATAATGCTCAAAAATGGAAAGTAAAATTAGAAGATAAAGAGTATTCAGAATTAAAAGTTCTTGGGAAGTCATTTCAAAAACCAAATTACTGGGTGTTTGGATTGTTATCTGATAATAAGATTAAAACAATTAAACATTTCAGAGAAAAGGGTTTTTATGCTTCTGGTGTGCATTTACCGAACAATAATTACTCTGTTTTCGGAAATCAAAAAGTACTACTTGGAGTTGAAGAGTTTTATTCAAAGTTTGTCGCACTGCCATGTGGTTGGTGGTTTTAACCTATATAATTATGTTTGATTTAAAAATTATATCACATTCCGAATTAGAATCAGAAATACTTAACGAGATAATCTCTGTAAAATCTGTACCATGGGACTATTCATATGAGAATCAATTAGAGTGGATAAATAATAACTTAAAGAATAACGATCTGCACTTGCTTCTGTTTATGAGAAACAAATCGGTAGCATATTTAAATCTTATTTCAATTGATCTTATTATTGATAAAGTTTCCTACAAAGCATTCGGAGTAGGAAATGTTTGTGCAATTGAAAAGGCAAAAGGATATGGAAAAGAATTGATGAAACTTACAAATAAATTTATTGTAGACAATCAAAAATTAGGATTATTATTTTGTAAATCTGAGCTTGCGAGTTTTTATCTAATGAATAATTGGAGGTTAGTTGATAAGAATAAAATTACTCTTTCATTTGATGATTCTAATATTACTTCTATGTTATATAATTTTAAAGGAGAATATAACTCGATAATTTATAATAGCAGACCTTTTTAAAATGACAGAAGAAAAAGGATATAAAAATATATTCAAGACAACTTTCCTTTTCGGATTTGTACAAGTTTTTAATATTCTTGTTAAAGTAGGGACTAATAAAGCTGTTGCTTTATTTCTTGGTGCTGAAGGAATGGGTATAATTGGGCTGTTTAATTCTGCTATTGGGATGTTGAAAACTGGTGCAGGATTGGGAGTTTCTCAAAGTGCCGTTCGTGATATTTCAGAAGCTAATGCATGTAAAGATGACAAAAAGCTTTCAAGAATTATATCTTTAACCAATAAAGTTATAATTATTACTTCTTTATTGGGGATATTAATAACATTAGTTTTGTCTCCCTTTTTAAGTAAATGGTCTTTTGGCAACAATCATTATACAATTGCTTTTGTTTGGATTTCCATAGTTGTTGGTTTAAATATTCTTTCTGAAGGGCAATTATCTATATTGAAAGGTATGAGGCAATTGAGAGCTTTAGCAAAAGCAAGTATGATAGGTTCTCTAGTTGGTTTAATTACTGCTGTGCCATTTTATTATTTCTTTGGTAAAGGTGGTATTGTACCCTCCTTAATAATTACTGCTTTCTCCGCTTTATTTTTCTCTAATTATTTTGTTAGAAGAATAAAGTACGATCGCATTAAATTAACTTGGAGAGAGGTTTATAGTGAATCATCTCTAATGGTTAAAATGGGTTCAGCGTTAATGTTTTCATCTTTTCTAGCGTCTTTCTCAGCCTTAGTTATTTCGAGTTATATTAGACGGGAAACTGGGTTAGCTGATGTTGGTTTCTACAATGCAGGTACTGCAATTATGACTGGTTATTTTGGTGTGATTATTACTGCCTTGTCTACTGATTATTATCCTAGAATAGCAGCTGTTAATAAAGATAATGTTAAACTACAGTCCGAATTAAACAAACAATCTTTAGTAAGTTTGATTTTGACAGGTCCCATAATTGTTCTATTCTTATTCCTTTTGCCTTTTTTTGTGACCATATTATATTCAAGCGAATTTCTGCCTATTGTTGATTTTGTGAAAATTGGAATTTTTGGAACATTGATAACTATTGTATCAAATCAAGTAGATATGATTTTAGTTGCCAAATTCAATATAAAAGTCTTTACAATTATCTCTGTTATCTACAGGGTTATTCAAGTCCTTTTAAGCATTGTCCTATATAAATATTTTGGATTAATAGGAATGGGGTTTACATTAATGCTATTAGGAGTTATTCACTTATTAATAATGACAATTACGGTTAATAAGTTATATAAGATTAGATTTAACAAGTTGTTTATAAAGATAGCATTAGTTGTTTTATTATTCACAATTTCAGCTATTTTTATATCTGAAATTGATAATCTTTTTTTCAGATATTCAATTGGAGTATTATTATTTGTTTCATCATGTTTGTTTTCTTTGTATATTTTAAAAAAGCATTTAAATATGGATTTTGTGAAAATGTTAAATAATAAGTATAATAGATGAAGTTTTAGATATCGATGTACATAATAATGGATTAGTACTAATGAAACATTCACAGATGTCGATATAGCAACTGATTTATAAATCAATGTTAACAAAAAATAGATATGAGTCATTAGACTTTGGTATTGGATTATTTAATGAAAAATGAATATTAATTATTTTTTTAATAGAAAAATATGAATAACAAACCACTTTTAAGCATTGTAGTACCTACAAAAAACAGGTATAAATATTTAAAACATCTTATTGAGTTAATTGATAATTTCGATACTAATAAAATTGAACTAGTTATACAAGATAATACTAAGGATAATAAAGAGATATTGAATTTCATAAATGAAAATTCGTATTCATTTATGAAATATTCTCATTGTGAAGAAAATATTTCTGTTGGTGAAAATTTTGATTTGGGAATATTAAATTCCTCGGGTAAATTTGTTATTGGTATTGGAGATGATGATGGTCTAAGTCGAAACATAATAAATTATGTAGAATGGATGGATGAAAATAATATTGATTCATTCCGACCACAAGTTGTCGTATATAAATGGCCATCTGTAAAAGGATACAAATTTGATTTTTCATCACAATTGCAATTAAAAAAACCTACTAAAACTATCAAATATATTTTTAATTTTGATAAAATACGTAAAACTGTTTTAAATAAGGGTGCTACGACATTACATAATTTACCAAGAGTATATTATGGAATTATAAGAAGACGTATACTTGACCAGGTTTATGAAACAACAAATACTTTCTTTCCAGGACCTAGTCCAGATATGGCAAGTTCTATAGCACTTAGTTTTTATGTAAAAAAACATGTAATATTTGATGTTCCAATTGTAATTGCAGGACATAGTCCAAAAAGTGCAGGGGGTTTAGGTACCGCACACAATCATATATCAAAGATTAATGAGGTTCCATGGCTCCCAACTTCTACTGAAAAGTATTGGGAGAGGTTTATACCTAAATATTGGACAGGTCAAACAATATATGCTGAAACTGCTATTAAAGCTCTCAGAGCTTTGAATAAAGAAAATGAAATTAAACATTTCAATTATGCATATTTATATGGATCAATTTTGTCATTTGATCCAGTTTTATTGAAATCTCTAAAACAATTTATTAATTACAAAAATATTATCCCTATATTTTTCTATTATTCAAAAATTATGTTGGTGCGTGCAAGGATATTTGCATCCAATCTTTTGAAGAAGTATAATATAAAGTCAAACAATATAGTAGTAAAAAATATTTATACAATAGAAGAATGTGAATCTTATCTTTTTAAAAAATCTCTGAATCAATTCGATTAATGTACTTTATAAATAAAATAGAAAATAAAAATCCTAATCTTAAAAACGATTTAAGATTAAGTATATATATAGTTATATATTTTGTTCTGATAGCTCTAAATGGTAGTCTTAAGCACATATTCAAAATAAATGAATCTCAATCTTCTTTTTTGAGTATAATGATTGGTGCTGTTATATTGTTTTTTATTTTATTAGGCATCAGAATTGTTTTAAAAAGAAATTCGAAAATTATATTGTTTTCTTCACTATTTATTTTCACATTATTGTATGTGATAAGTTTTATTTTTGCAGATATATATAGTTTTCCATTGAAACCATTAATAAACAAATCATTGATACCAACTTTCCTTTGGTATATTCCACTTGGGGTTTTAGTCTTTTCAATAAACAATAAAGAAATATTATATAAAATTCTACTCAAATCTTCATATTTTATATCCGCTATAGTTTTTATAGTATTTATACAAATATTTGTTGGTAATTCAGAGGAAATCAAAAATTACAACATGTTCTTTTCATATACTTTACTATTACCAACACTAATTCATATAACAGAGTTTGTAAGAACTAAAAAAAAATATTTATTATTTCTTTCATTATTTGAGATTCTAGAAATATTAATATATGGCGCGAGGGGACCTCTTTTGTGGATAATTATTTTTTCTTTCTTTGTTATTTTTATTAATAAAAATAAAATAAAAAAAACTTTTTTAGTTGCAATAACAGTATTTGCAATCTTTATTTTTATTAATACAGATTCATTTCTTCTTTATCTTACTAAGCAACTTGATTATTACGATATTAATAGTAGAACAATCACATTACTTACATCTAACGATATAACATTACTTTCATCAAGAGATTTAATTTGGAATTCAAGTATAAGTTTGATACTTGAAAAACCCATTTTAGGATACGGGCTAGGTAACGAGTTTTATGCAATCTCTAATGATATGAATATGGGAAGAGATGAAATAGTTTCACCTCATAATGGGATTCTACAACTTGCTTTAAATTTTGGTATACTTTCAGGAGTAATCCTAAGTGTATTAATTATAATATCCTTCTTTATAATAAGAAAAATTAATAATGTTTTCCATAGAAATTTATTATTAATTTTTTTCTTTGCATTTATTTTACCATCAATTACTGTAGGAGATGGTTTATTAACCAAGCCAGGAGCCGCCGTTTATTTTTACTTGTTTTTAAATTACATATTTCAAAAAAATAAATATCAAAATGAAATCAAATTACAAAAAAAAATTATCCACAATTAGTGTAAAAATTTTAGGAAAAAAGAATGCATATAAACTGCGGTATTTTCGTAAAAGAAAAAAACTGCCAAACTTAAAGAATCCTTCTGATTTAAGCGAAAGATTAATTGCTTCAATTCTGTCACCCGATTTTGAGAAATATGCTTATTATACTGATAAAGTAGAAGTACGCAACTACGTACAAAATAAAGGACTGGATAGAATATTATTAGAACATTATGGAAATTGGGAAGATCCAAAAGATATAAATTTGAGCCTTTTACCTAATAAGTTTATATTAAAAACAAATAATGGTAGTGGTAACCATGTAATATGTAAAGATAAAGCTACTTTTAATCTCAATGAAGCGATAATAAAATTAAATAATCAGTTAGAAAAAAAATATTTATATGAATTACATTACAATGCAATTAAGCCAAAGGTTTTTTGTGAGGAGCTTATTGACACAGGTTCGGATTCATGGCCAACCGACTATAAGTTCACTTGTATAAATGGGAATCCATATGATATTTTTGTTGCAACAGAAAGAGAAACAAAAGTCAGATATAGTACATTTGATATGAATTGGAATCACCTACCTTATACAAAAAAAGAATTCATGCCTGAAAAATTACCCGAAAAGCCTTCGCAATTATCTGACATGATTTCCATTGCTAAGACTTTATCCAAAGATTTTGAATTTGTAAGAGTAGATTTGTATGAATATAAAGATAAAGTTTACTTCAGTGAACTGACCTTCTCCCCCTGGGGAGGTATTATGCATTCTTACACCAATAAGGCTATAGAAATATTAGGTGAGAAATTTGATGTTAAATAAATATTGGTATTTTGGAAACAATGCTACTTTTCGATTAAATCATGAAAGATTGAACAGCTTTTACCAGATACTATGTCAGAAATATTAGAATTAGTTACATAATACAAATATTAAGTAAATGGAAAGAGTTCTTCATATCAGCAATGATTATGCTGGTTCAAAAGTGTATATGAATTTAATTTCAGAGTTGGATAATTTAAACTTAAAACAAATTATTTATACACCTCTTAAAGAACAAATTAAAATCGGAAGTAATTCTATAGAATTTGAAACTATAGAGTCGAGAATAGTATATTCTCATATTTTAAATTGTCATCTGGATAGGATATTATACAGGAGAAAAATTAAGAAAATACTCAAAGATATAGAATCAAAATTTGATTTTTCTGAGATTTCTATAAACCATGCACACACGTGGTACAGCGATGGTGGTGTAGCTTATTTACTTCACAAAAAATACAATATTCCCTATATTATAACAATAAGAAATACGGATTTAAATGTTTTTCAAAAGTATTTGATTCATGAGAGAGCATTTGGAAGGAATATTTTGAAAAATGCTCAAAACATTATTTTAATTTCTGCTTCTTATAAGGACAGAATTTTAAAGGAGAAATCTTTACAATCAATTAAGAGTAATATTCTGGATAAGCTTATGATTATTCCTAATGGAGTAGATAAATTCTGGATTGATAATACAGCCCATTCAAGGAAAAATATTAACTCTGATAAAATTAAATGCTTGTACGTAGGTAGATTCACAAAAGGTAAGAATGTTGATTTATTACAGCATGCTATTAAGGAACTAAACCACGAATCTTTAAATGTTCATTTGGATTTGGTAGGAGGTGGTGGTAAAGATCATCAGAAAGTGTTGAAGATTGTCAATGAGAACAAGGATATAATGACTTATCATGGACAGGTGAGAGATAAGAATACTCTAAAGGAATATTACAAAAAAGCAGATATTTTTACAATGCCTTCGAGTTACGAGACATTTGGTTTAGTATATGTAGAAGCTATGCTACAAGGATTGCCCATACTTTATACTCATGATGAAGGTATTGATGGTTTTTATGATGAAAAAATAGGAGAAAAGATTATCTCTAATGATGTTGTAGAAATCAAAAAGAAATTACTTTCTTTAGTGAATAATTATAATGAATATGCAATTCCTACCGATAGATTAATAGAAAATCATGATTGGAGTAAAATTGCAAAAAAGTACGTTTATATTTACAAATCAGTAAAAAGGTCAATCAAAAGATAAACATATAATATGAAAGCATGTTTCATAGGACTGGGGTACATTGGTCTCCCCACAGCAATTGTTGCTGCAGATAATGGTATTGAGGTAGTGGGGGTGGATGTGAATCCTCATGTTGTTGAAACTATCAACAAGGGTAAGATACACATTGTGGAGCCGGGGTTGGCCGATTTGGCTGCTAAGGTGGTTAACAACAGTTGGCTGAAGGCACAAATGGTGCCGGAGGTGAGTGATGTTTACCTGATTGTGGTGCCAACGCCTTTTACGGGTGATCATGAGCCGGATATTTCGTATGTGGAGGCGGCTACTCGTAATGTTTTGCCTTTCTTAAAGGAAGGGGATCTGTTTATTATTGAGTCTACTTCGCCGGTTGGTACTACTGAGCAGATGGCGGAGCTGATTTTTAGTGAGCGTCCTGAACTTAAAGATAAGATATATATTGCCTATTGTCCTGAGAGGGTTCTTCCGGGTAATATTATTCATGAGTTGGTGAATAATGATAGGGTGATTGGTGGTATTAATCTGGAGTCAACCGATAAGGCTATTGAGTTTTATAGCAAGTTTGTGAAGGGTGTTTCGCACAAGACTAATGCTCGTACGGCAGAGATGTGTAAGCTTACAGAGAATTCATCGCGCGATGTGCAGATTGCTTTTGCTAACGAGTTGTCGATAATTTGTGATAAGGCGGGTATTAATGTGTGGGAGCTGATTGAACTGGCTAACAAGCATCCGAGGGTGAATATTCTTCAACCGGGTAGTGGTGTGGGTGGTCACTGTATTGCGGTGGATCCATATTTTATTACTTCGGCATTCCCAATGGAGAGTCAGATTATTGGTAAGGCTCGTGAACTGAATAATTATAAGGCATTTTGGTGTTCTGAGAAGACACAAGATGCTATGAAGAGTTTTGAGTTGGAGCATGGTAGGGAGCCGGTGGTTGCGCTTATGGGACTTGCTTTTAAGCCTAATATCGACGATTTGCGTGAGTCGCCCGCTAAGTATATTGCTACTAAGGTGATGCAGGGGCATAATAATGCTGATTTCCTTATTGTTGAGCCTAATATTGAGAATCATAAGGTTTTTAAACTGACCGATTACAGAGAGGCTTATGAGAAGGCTGATATTATTGCTATGCTTGTTGCACATAATCAGTTTAAAGAGTTGCCCTGGAGAGATGATAAGGTGATTCTTGATTTTGCAGGGGTTTTTAAGAGATAAGTTTTAACTTAGGTTTTCTTAGTTCTTCTGACTTTATTATTATCTTTTCAATTAATATAATTTCGATTCTCGATTAGAGAAACAAACAGATCTGAAATATTGATCTTTATTTAAAAATAAATGGAACAAAAAAAACGAGTGATGCTGGTTTTCGGTACACGCCCCGAAGCTATTAAAGTGGCACCTCTGGTAAAGGCGTTTCAGAAACATACAGATAGGTTTGAAACAATTGTGTGTGTAACGGGTCAGCACCGCGAGATGCTTGATCAGGTGTTGCACCTTTTTGATATTAAGCCTGATTATGATCTTAACATTATGAAGCAGGGGCAGGATTTATATGATGTTACTGCTCGAGTGATTACAGGTTTAAGGGATGTTTACAAAGAGGCTAAGCCTGATGTTGTGTTTGTGCATGGTGATACTTCTACATCGATGGCTGCCGCACTGGCTGCATTTTATCAGCAGATTCCTGTAGCACATATAGAAGCGGGATTGCGCACTCACAATATATACAGTCCGTGGCCTGAGGAGATGAACAGACAGATTACAAGTAGAATTTCGGTATATAATCTGGCACCTACTGCTCTTAGTAAAGAGAATTTGTTGAAGGAGGGAATTGATGAATCTACAATAACCGTAACTGGTAACACTGTTATTGATGCTCTCTATTTAGTTTTAGATAAGATTAAAAGCGACAAGAGTCTGCAGTCGGAAATAAAAGAGACACTTTTAGAAAGTGGCTTACCGGGTGTGATGGTTGAAGATTATATGTCGCCACTACCTAACAAACGTAAATTGGTACTTATCACTGGTCACAGAAGAGAGAATTTTGGTGATGGTTTCATCAATATGTGCAATGCCATAAAAACCCTCACAGAGAAATATCCTGATGTGGATTTTGTTTATCCTATGCACCTAAACCCAAATGTGCGTAAGCCCATTAAAGAGATTTTTGGTGAAACTGCAGTTTCAAAGAATATTGAAGAGTCTTCAGGTTCCAATATCTACTTTATTGAACCATTGGAGTACCTGCCATTTGTGTATCTTATGAATCAGAGTACATTGGTATTAACCGATAGTGGCGGTATACAGGAAGAAGCTCCCGGCTTAGGTAAACCAGTTTTGGTTATGCGCGACACAACAGAGCGCCCCGAAGCAGTAGATGCCGGCACAGTGAAGCTTGTTGGCACTGATTATGATCTGATTGTTTCTGAAACCTCACGCTTGTTAGACGACCAGGAGTATTATAATACTATGTCGCATGCAAATAACCCATATGGCGATGGACAGGCTTGTGAGAGGATTATAGAGTTTGTGGGGGAGAGGTAGTGAAATATACTGATGTTTAAACAGGCAGTTCATATTATTAAGAACATGGGAATGCGATACACATTGTATCGCGTTCGTCATGAATTGGAAAAGAGGATAGGGGTACTAAAGAAAAGACACCCAGCTAATCCTCCTTTAAAGAATTTTATTTCTTTAGCTGAGTTTAGAGATAATACTCCTGCTTTTGTTATATCACCCAGAGAGAGTATTAGTTTTGAGAAACATCCGAATAGTGGACTAAAACAGAATGCTGAAAGACTAATTAATGGTGAGTTGCAGTTTTTTAATAGCGAGTGGAAGATTCTAGGTAAGGATTATGATTGGGTAACCAATCCTGATAATGGTTATCGGTATGATACAAGCAAACATTGGTCGGAAATACCCGACTTCTCTTCTTCTACAGGTGATATAAAATTTGTTTGGGAGAAGTTGCGCTTCTCATGGTTATTGACATTAATCCGGAACGATTTTCATAATGATGAGGATCATTCCGGTTTTGTTTTTTCTGAGATTGAGAGTTGGATTGATGCAAATCCTATTAATAGGGGGCCAAATTGGCGGTGTAGTCAGGAGACTTCACTGCGTATTTTTAACTGGTGCTTTGCTTTGCATTTTTATAGAGACTCGGAAATTCTAACTGAGGAGCTTTGGAGTAAGATTCAGAATGTTATTTACTGGTCGCTGCACCATGTGTATCATCATATTGATTTCTCGAGAATTGCTGTAAGAAATAATCATGCCATTACTGAGACACTTTTTCTTACTTTAAGCAATATGCTTTTTCCTTTTATTCCTGAGACTGAAAGATGGGCACAGGATGGAAGGAGATGGTTTGAGGAGGAGATTGACTATCAAATATATTATGATGGTACTTTTTTGCAATTTTCTATGAATTATCATAGGGTTGTTGTTCAATTGCTTTCTTTAGGGATTTCTGTTGCTGAATATAATGGTGAGCCATTTTCTGAGAAGGTTCATGAGAAAGCTTATAAGAGCTTGAATTTCCTTTATCAATGTGCGCAGAATGAGACTGGACATCTTCCTAATTATGGACCTAATGATGGTGCTTGGTTTTTTCCTTTATCTGATACGGATTATAGGGATTTTAGACCACAACTGAATGCTTTACATCAACTTCTTACAGGTGAGTCGCTTTATAATGAAGATGAAGTAACGGAAGAGGCTAAATGGATGAGAGCTTATGAAAGCTTTATAATTAATAGGTTTCCCCCTATAGTGAACAAGATGGGGGTTATGAAGTTCCCGTTTGGGGGGTATTATTTAATACGTGAGCAGGATACTTTAATTTTATCAAGTGTGGTCGATATAAAAATCGTCCGACACATGCAGATAATTTGCATATTGATATTTGGTATAAGGGTGAGAATGTTTTGATTGATGGTGGTTCTTACAAATATAATACGGATGAAGATACGGTGAAATATTTTGGAGGTACTGAGTCTCATAATACGGTTATGTTAGGTGAGCTTGATCAAATGCTTAAGGGTCCTCGTTTTATTTGGCTTAACTGGTCGCAAGCGATTGGTGTATCCATAACTGAAACAGAAACTGAATTTGTTTTTGACGGTTCTGTTAGTTGTTTTACATACTTGGAAAAGGATATTGTTCACAACAGGAAGATTGTAAAAACTAAAGGAATACCTGAGTGGTATGTTAAAGATGAGATTTTAAATAAGCCGGAAGGACTAAATATGCGTCAGTTATGGCATAGCCCGGTAGGGACTGAAACATTTGAGATAATTTCAAAAGATGCAGACAAATCTGTTAAAGAAGGATGGAGTTCTTTGTATTATGGTGTAAAAGAGAATACCGAACAGACTGAATTAATTACTAATAACACAATAATTGAAACAACAATTAATATAAAAAAATGAAGGTATTATATTTTCATCAACATTTTACTACTCCTTCAATTGGTGGAGGTACAAGATCGTATGAGTTTGCCAGAAAATTAATTGACTGTGGTCACAAAGTAACACTTGTATGTGGCGAGACGGCCAAATTGAATCTTCCTTCTACTGATATTAAAGGTGTTTATAGAGGAGATATTGATGGGATAGATGTAATTCAAATCAATATTCCATATTCTAATAATGATGGAATTGCTAAACGTGCGTTGATTTTTGTAAAGTTTGCATGGAAAGGGATTCAGGTAGCTATGAAAGAGGAGTACGACCTGCTTTTTGCAACATCAACTCCTTTAACAGCAGGTATTCCTGGAATATGGATGAAATGGTTTTCTCGTAAAAAACGTAAGTTCGTTTTTGAAGTACGTGATCTTTGGCCTGAATTGCCTAAAGCATTAGGCATGAAGAATCCTTTCCTGTTGTGGGGAATGGGAGTCTTAGAGAAATTGAGTTACAAAAAAGCAGATGGCTGTATAGGTTTGTCACCGGGTATTTGTGAAGGAATTAAGCGAATAGTACCAGATAAAGAAGTTGAGTTGGTGCCCAATGGATGCGATCTTGATATTTTTAAACCGGGTAAGAGAGAGGATCTAAAATTGGAAGGTGTGTTGCCAGCAGATACAGTTGCAGTATTTACTGGTGCTCATGGTATTGCAAATGGTCTTGAAGCCGTGCTTGATATGGCATCTATTTTGAAACAACGTGGTCGCAATGACATTAAGATTGCCTTTATTGGTGATGGTAGGGTTAAGCCTGATTTGGTGAAGAGAGCAATGAAGGAAGGTTTGGATAATTGCCTATTCTTTGACCCTGTACCTAAAACAGACTTAAACAGGATTGTTGCTTCAGCAGATATTGGTTTGATGGTTCTGAAAAATGTACCGGCATTTTATTACGGCACATCGCCTAACAAGTTTTTTGATTATATAGCTTCAGGTCTTCCTGTTGTTAATAATTACCCCGGTTGGCTTAGCGACATGATAAATGAAAACAATTGTGGTATGGTAGTTTCACCCGATAATGCCGCAGCCTTTGCAGACGCCTTAATCGAATTGGCTGATAATCCTGAGAAACGCAGTGCTATGGGTGCTAACTCTCGAATACTTGCAGAAAAACAATTCTCAAGAGATGAGTTGGCTGATAAATTTGTGAGGTTTTTGGAGGGGGTATAGTCAATCAATTATGATTTATAAAAGATATATCAAACGTATTTTCGATTTCATACTTTCACTTATCGGATTTATAGTTATTAGTCCGATATTCATCATTTTATTGATATGGCTTACAATTGTGAATAAAGGTGCTGGTGCTTTGTTCTTTCAGGAACGCCCAGGTAAAGATGAAAGGATTTTTAAGGTGATTAAGTTTAAAACGATGACGGACGAGCGGGATGCTTCGGGTAATCTGCTTCCGGATGCTCAGCGGTTGACTAAGGTTGGCAGGTTTGTTCGCTCTACTTCTCTGGATGAGATACCGCAGCTTTTAAACGTGATTAAGGGGGATATGTCGCTTATTGGGCCTAGGCCTTTATTGGTGCAGTATCTGCCTTTATACAACGATGCGCAGAGGCGTAGGCATGAGGTTAGACCTGGTATTACCGGTTGGGCTCAGGTGAACGGGCGTAACGCTATCAGCTGGACACAGAAATTTGAGTACGACGTGTGGTACGTGGATAATATTTCGTTATCTTTGGATGTTAAGATTCTTGTACGAACCATTATGAAGGTTTTCAAACGTGAAGGGATTAGCTCGGATACGAGTTCTACTATGGAGGCGTTTAGAGGGAATGATATATGAAAAAAATTGCTATTTATGGTGCAGGTGGTTTTGGTAGAGAGATTGCCTGTTTGATTAATAAAATAAATGAGAAGTCACCTGTATGGGAGCTAGTAGGTTTCTTTGATGATGGTAAAGCTAAAGGAACTAAAAATGAGTATGGTGAAGTATTGGGTGGTATTAATGAAGTTAATGAATACCCCGAAGATTTAGCAATTGCGATTGCTATTGCATCTCCCAAGATAGTGGAAAAGATTGTTAGTAATATTACTTCATCAAAAATTTACTATCCAAATATAATTGCACCAGATGTTATTTTTATTGATGAGGCTAATATACAATTAGGTGTAGGAAATATAATCACATTTGGTTGTATTATTAGTTGTAACGTGAATATTGGTGATTTCAATATATTCAACTGGGCTGTAACCGTTGGTCATGATGCATCTATTTGTAATTACAATTCTTTTATGCCGGATGTGAAAATTTCTGGTGAAGTTATAATAGGAAATAGAAATTTCTTTGGTGTAAATTCAACGGTTTTGCAGCAAATTAAAATTGGTAATGATACGATAATAGGTGCAAGTAGTTTAGTCTTAAGGAAGACAAAAGATGGGATGACTTATGTGGGCAATCCCGCTTCAATAATAAAATATTAATAAAAAATATATATAAAATGCAGATAGAAGAATTTGTAGACAATTTTGCAAATCAGTTTGATGATACTGATGCTTCAGAAATAACAACAAATACTATTTTCAAAGAATTGGATGAATGGAGTTCATTAACCGCATTAACAGTCATAGCTATGTGTGATGAAGAGTATTCTGTTAAAGTAACGGGTGATGATATAAAGAATACTGAGACAGTTGAAGATTTATTTAACCTAGTAAAGAGCAGAAAGTAATCATGATTAATCCTTTTTCTTTAGAAAGTAAAACAATCTTCGTAACTGGTGCCTCTTCGGGTATTGGTAAAGCTATTGCTATTGAGTGTTCTAAAATGGGGGCTAAAGTAATAATTAGCGGTAGGAACGAAGAACGGCTTAAAGAAACTTTGTCTAATCTAAAAGGTGATAATCATGAATTTGTTTTAGCCGACTTATCAAGTAAGGATGACTTGATTGCTCTTCACAAAAGATTGCCTGTTTTAGATGGATTAGTTAATTGTGCCGGTTTAACAAAAGTAGCCCCTTTTGCTTTTGCTACACGTGAAAGTTTTGAGGAGGTGATGAATGTAAACTTTTTCGCACCTACCGAATTAACTCGTCTTCTGGTGAAGTCTAAGAAGATTCCTAAAAACGGGTCTATTGTTTTTATTTCATCTGTTTCTGGTGTGTATTGTTCTGCTGTGGCATCTTCCATCTACTCGTCTTCTAAAGGTGCAGTAAATGGACTTGTAAAGGGTGTAGCTCTAGATTTAGCACCAAGAGGTATTAGGGTGAATTCTGTTAATCCTGGTATGATAGATACAGATATTTTTTCTGATTCGACTATTACTCAGGATCAGTTGAATGAAGATATGAAGCGTTACCCACTTGGGCGTTACGGGAAGCCTGAAGAGGTTGCATATGCAGTAATATATTTATTGTCTGATGCCAGTACATGGACAACGGGTTCAAATATCTTAATTGATGGTGGTTATACTTTAATATGATTTTAATGAAGGCTTTTATTAAGGCAATATCATACGCATTACCTGATAAACAACTGACTAATGAGGAGTTGGTTGGTGAGTTTCCTGAATGGAGTGTTGACAAGATTGCAAACAAGGTTGGTATCAACAAGAGATTTGTTGTGGAAGAGAATGAGACATCGGCTGATTTGGCAGTAAAGGCTGCTGAGAAGTTATTTGAAGATAATTCTGAAATAGACAAGAGTTCGATAGATTTTGTTCTGTTTTGTACTCAGAGCCCAGATTACTTCTTACCAACATCTGCTTGTGTGATTCAGGATAGGTTGGGTTTGCCAACATCGTGTGGAGCATTGGATTTTAATTTAGGTTGCTCGGGTTACGTTTATGGTCTTTCGTTGGCAAAGGGTTTGATATTTGGTGGTATTGCAAATAATGTTTTACTGCTAACAGGTGAGACTTATTCGAAATTTATGCATCAGAAAGATAAGGGTAATCGTACAATCTTTGGTGATGCAGGTTCTGCAACTTTAATTTCGAAAGAAGGTTTTGCTGAGATTGGTAACTTCAGTCTTGGTACAGACGGTAAGGGTGCTGAGAATTTAATGGTTAAATCGGGTGGAATGCGCTTCAGAGAGCAATTCAATGATTTGCAGTTTGAAGAAAACGGAAATCCGCTCTCTTCGGATCATCTTTTTATGAATGGTTCGGAGATATTCAACTTTACAATCGATGCCGTACCACCGTTGATAGAGGATACATTGTTGAAAAATGGACTCACACGGGAGGATGTAGATGGTTATGTATTTCATCAGGCTAATAAATTCATGATTAATTTTCTTCGCAAGAAGCTTAAGATTAAACCTGATATTTTCCATATGTATATGAGTGAAGTAGGCAACACTGTTTCTAACACTATTCCTATTGTACTATCAGAGAAATTAAAAGAAAAGGCCCTCAAAGGGAGTATCCTATTAGCTGGCTTCGGTGTGGGATACTCATGGGGAGGGTGTGTGGTGAAAATATAAATCAATATCATGGCAAAGCCAAGATTACTCATTAGTTCTACCTTTTATGATCTAAGACAAATACGTGTTGAATTAGACAAGTTCATTGTAAGACTAGGGCCCTCTTGCCAAACAACTGAAAACAATAGGAGTTTAATAAAACTCTAAAAATAGTCTAAAGAAACTCTAATAAATATCTGAGGACCTAATGGCCAAAAGCGATTAGGAGAAAATCAAAGGGTATTTGCTTAGGCTTACAATAATCGGTTATGAGAGATAAAAGAACACTAAAATTTGGAGATATTGTTAATTCCAATGCAATCATTATTAATGGAGATGTTTCGATTGATGGGGAAGTGTTTAATAATGTCAAGAATATATTTTTTGAAATCTTACGAGATGATTTTTTAAGATATTCTGGTGAGGCAATTATTCAGGCAAAAATAGAAATCAATAATCTCATGTTGAATGTCTTTGAAAGATTAGTAAAAGAACAATTAACACAATTAACAGAAAAATTTAAGAGCCCATCAATTCAAGTTTTTTTACATGATACCCTTGTTGGATATATTACAAATGAAAATGATGATGTTAAGGACCTGATTGTTGATATACTGATAGATAGACTTAAAATTGATAATGTAGGTACTGAAAAAGCAATCTTAAATGATGCAATTAAACTCATACCAAATTTGAATAGTTCCACTTCAAGTCTGATTGCGTTGTTGAACCTAAGAAATCAGGTAGCAATACCCGCAATCTCGTTTATGCTAGAAAGCTTCTTTATGCAAATTTCACCGATTATTAATAATTCATGTAATATAAATAATATTGATATTGAATATATTAAGCAAGCCAATTGTACTCAACAAATAACAGGAATTTATCATATAGACAGTTATGAGAATCATTTACTAAAGCAATACGATTTATATTTCAGACAAAAGGGCAGTATTGAAATATTTAATAATTTTAGAAATGACCATCCTGAAATTATGCATCAAGTTAACGATATGGGAACTTGTATGTTTTGTTTAATTGACAAAGAAAAAAAATGGTGGAGGTTTTGTGATGTTAACACAAATTTGTTTTACAAGCGATTGATTAAAAGAAGACAAGAATATTTAATTCCTTTAATAGAGAAACTGAAGGCAACAGTACCTCCATTAAGCAACAGCGAAGTGAGAGAGTATCTTTGTAATATAAATATGAATTGGAAATACGTCTTTGATTTATTAAACTCTTCGGAATTGAATACTGTGAGTTTAAATGTTTTGGGCAGTTACATTGGAAGTAAGATAATTAGTAAATATACTAATGGAAAAGCTCTCTCCTTTACGAGTATATCTAATCCTGTCGCATTATGACTATAATTGAATTTATTTATGAAAACCATATTTGGGTAACTCCAATAATCATTGCAGTATTATCTGGTATAATAGCAGGTGTCTTTAAACTATTTGCTAAAAATGGCAGAGTTCATAAACAAAAGTTTGGAGCAATTAAAAAAAGTAAGATAACTAATATCAATGGAGATTATCTAAGTAAAAAGAAATAAGTATAACTATTAGAGTGAAATTATAAGAGGATATAGAAGTTTGCTTTCTCATAATGACACGTAAATCTAGAATAAAACTCGAATATCTTTTAGATTCTCTAAGATTACTTCTTGCTGAAGAAGAAGACGAAGAGGTGGTCGATATTAACTTATTAAATAGTGGTGATATTGAAGTAAAGGGATATAAACGTGTTTGTGTTATGATTATAACAATACCTTTTATCTTTGTAATGGTATTATTTCAACTGCCTTTCCTTCTTATATCTAACTTAGTAATTTTAATAAAAGCCATAATATATGGCATTCCGATACAGATTGTATATCCAATTATTGGAGCGGCGAAGGAGGTTGATCGAGTTGATAACAATATTAAAATAGAAATTAGACATAAAGAACATCCCCCACCTCATTTTCACGTGATCATTGATAATGAAGATTGCTCCTTTGATATTATAACAGGCAGTCGACTTAAGGGGATTTTCACACAAAAGAAATATTATAAGAGAATTGATAGATGGTTTATAAAAAATAGAAAAATCTTAATTAGATTTTGGAATGAAACACGTCCATCGGATTGTCCTGTTGGTCATATATCTGATTATGGCAAATATTAACCATCGTAGTTTGAATTATTCTCTTGTTGTTAACCCACATCGCCCTCTAATTGGGCTATTTCTATCAACCTTATTTCTTAACTATTAATAATTTATTTCAATTATATTTATAATTGAAGTGTATACACTCTAGTAACACGTAGCTCAGATAGTCGCCTAATTGAGCTATAGCTAACAATTCTCTTCATTTTAAAGAGTAATCGTTCATCAGTTACTATTATTCGAATGATAATTTAAGAATTAGCTGTTTAATTTTGTAAATTTGCATCTTCATAGTTTCACAGATAAGAAATCATCAAATAATGAATAAAAGAATATGGCTGTCGCTTGCTCACATGGGTGGGCATGAGCAGAAGTTTATACAAGAGGCGTTTGATACTAATTGGGTGGTGCCGCTTGGTCCCAACGTGAATGGGTTTGAGCAGGATTTGAGGGGTTATCTCAATGATGATGTGCATGTGGTGGCGCTGAGCTCGGGTACTGCGGCTATTCACCTTGCATTGATCCAGCTGGGTGTGGGGCCTGGGGATGAGGTGATTTGCCAGAGTTTTACTTTTGCGGCTTCGGCCAATCCTATAAAGTATTTGGGCGCTTCTCCGGTGTTTATTGATAGTGAGTCTGACAGTTGGAATATGTCGCCTGTGCATCTTCGGGAGGCTATTGTGGATAGGATTGCTAAGACGGGTAAGAAGCCTAAGGCTGTTATTCCGGTGCACCTTTATGGTATGCCGGCTAAGATGGATGATATTATGGCTATTGCCAATGAGTTTGAGATTCCTGTGTTGGAGGATGCAGCAGAGGCACTGGGGTCGGAGTACAAGGGTAAGAGGTGCGGTTCTTTTGGTGAGTTTGCTTGTTTGTCGTTTAACGGTAATAAGATGATTACTACTTCGGGTGGGGGTGCGCTAGTGTGCTCTACTGAGGAGGAGGCTATGCGTACGATGTTTTATGCTACTCAGGCGCGTGATGATGCTCCGCACTATCAGCATTCGCATATTGGGTATAACTATAGGATGAGTAATATTTGTGCAGGTATTGGTCGTGGCCAGATGATGGTGCTCGACAATCATGTGGATCGCCGAAGGGCTATTCATCAGTTGTATAAGAAGGAGCTTGAGGGTATTGCTGGTATTTCGGTTTTTGATAATCCTTCTTCCGATTTTAACTCTAATCACTGGCTTACTTGCATTGTGGTTGATCCTGCTATTGCGGGCTTCTCTCGCGAGGATATTCGTCTTAAGATGGAGGCTGAGGATATTGAGTCTCGTCCGTTATGGAAGCCTATGCATATGCAACCTGTATTTGAAGGTACGCCTTTCTATGGGGATGGCACAAGCGAGGCTTTATTCGACAAGGGGTTGTGCTTGCCATCGGGTTCTTCGCTCTCTGATGATGATGTTTTAAGAGTGATTGAGGTGATTAAAGGGCTTGCGAAGTAGTTTGCGATTCATGAAATATTAAGGTCTTCTAAGACGACCTGTTTAACCCCCGACGATGTGTTGGGGGTTATTTTTTTCGTATCATCTGCATCCAAACTGTCTCATTTTTCGCATTCTTAAACATTATATCGTCGGCTTTAAATGCATAGCTAGTTATTGTTCCGGTGATTACCTCGTTATCATCATTAGTTGAAGTAAGTGTAATGGTGGGATATTTGAAGCTGTATGTATATTTAGCGAGGGTGTTGTCTGTTTCACTCTTCTGATAAGTATAGGTGCACTCTTTGCTATCGAACTCAATTTTCATGGTGTATCCAAATAGTGAGTGGCTTTCCCACAAGGTCCCACTTATAGTGGTACGGGGTTGCGATAGGTCGCTTAACATATTGTAGTTTGGCCTTGAGGCTCCAAGATTATCATCATCTTCATTGTCTACGTTATCTTTGCTACATCCATTTAAAGAGAGACTTCCCATCAGAAGGAATAATACCATTAAGTTCCACGCGCATTTCTTTTTCATGATATTTGTTTTTCATTTTTAAGAACATATTGCTTACTAGTCAGTTATAGTTTCGCAAATGTAAGATATTTTAAATATAACTTGCTACACTTGTGAGGTTTTTTTTAAGCTTATAATTTCACCTCTTCCTTAAAATGAGTTACTTTTGCTATACTTCATAGGTTTTACTTAAAACAGATTTATACAATAATTTATGCGTAAACTACTTTCCTTACCTCCCAATGCTGTAAAGGATTATTACAAGCTTAATAATCGTAATAGTGAAGATTGGTTTTGTACGTCCGACCCTCGTGATATGAGGTTGGGATCGGGTAGTGGTACTACATGGTTGCTGGAGGAGTGTTTTAGGGAGGAGGCGTCGGGCACTAATTTTATGGAGTGGCTATCGTCTGAGAAAAGGATATTGATTCATGCGGGTGGGCAGAGCCGCCGTTTGCCTGCGTATGCTGTGACGGGAAAGATTGGTTTGCCTGTGCCGGTGTTTAGATGGGCCAGGGGGCAGAGGTTGTCGCAGGATTTGTTGAGTTTGCAGCTGCCGTTGTATAAGAAGATTATGAGGTTGGCGCCTGAATCTATGCGCACGTTGGTGGTGAGTGGTGATGTTTATATTCATACCGACAAGCCTTTGCAGGTGATATCGGAGGCGGATGTGGTGTGCTATGGTTTGTGGGTGGATGCTTCGCTGGCAACTCGTCATGGTGTGTTTGCTGCTAAGAGGGAGAGCCCCGAGGTGCTGGACTTTATGTTGCAGAAGCCGTCGCTGGGTGAGCTGGAGGGCTTGTCTGATTCGCACTTCTTCTTGATGGATATTGGTTTATGGTTATTGAGCGATCGTGCCGTGGCCCTTTTGCGAGAGCGCTCGTATGGTGATGGTGAAGGCTTGAGGTTTTATGATCTTTATAGTGAGTTTGGACTGGCATTGGGCGACTCTCCGTTGATTAGTGATGGTGATATTAATGGTTTGAAGGTGAAGATTCTTCCGCTTAATGGTGGTGAGTTTTATCATTTTGGTACTAGTCGCGAGATGATTTCTTCTTCTTTAGCTTTGCAAAACAGGGTGTATGATCAGAGGTTGATTATGCATCGTAAGATTAAGCCTAATCCTGCAATTTTTACGCAGAATGCGGTGGTGGACATTGCTTTTGATGAGGGCAACAGGAATATTTGGATTGAGAATTCTGTTGTTGGCAAGGGCTGGTCTGTGTCTACAGATAATGTTATTACTGGGGTTCCCCCAAATGATTGGCAAATTGATGTGCCCAAAGGTGTGTGCATTGATATGGTGCCTGTGGGTGATAGAGGTTTTGTGGTTCGCACGTATGGTATTGATGATGCGTTTAAGGGTGATCTTCAAAAGGATGCGCTGTTTCCATATCTTGAGTCTAATGATGATATAGAGAAGGTTTTACTTTGGATGATTGGTGGCGATTCTTTATCGAATGAGGGTAGAGAGATTTGGATGAATGCTCAGCGGTTCTCGGCCGATGAGTTGATGGATGTTGCTTCTTTATCTAGGTTGTATGAGCAGCGTAAAGGGTTGAGACGCAGCAATTATTCTATGCTGGAGAAGAATTTTGGGAAGAGTGTTTTTTATCAGCTCGATTTGAGTGATGTGGCCAATGATTATATTGATTTGGGGTTGCCTGTGCCATCTACTTTAACTGATGATGCTGATGTTATGCATAGGATTCATAATAGGATGTTGCGCTCTCGTCTTTTGGGCTTGAAGGGTGATATGGTGAACTCTAAGTCTGAAGAGATGGAGTCGTTTGCTCTTTTGAGAAATGGCTTGATTAGTGCTGTTAGTGAGCATAAGAGGATGCCTCGGTTGGCTGCTTTGCCCGATCAGATTGTGTGGGGCAGGAGCCCGGTGAGGATTGATTTGGCGGGGGGGTGGACCGATACTCCGCCTTTTTCGCTTTACTCGGGTGGCTCGGTTGTGAATATGGCTATTGAACTTAACGGACAGCCACCATTGCAGGTGTATGCTAAGCCGTGTGCCGATTTTAATATCGTGTTGCGCTCTATTGATATGGGTGCCACGGAGGTGGTGCGCTCTTATGAGGAGCTGGGTGATTTTAGGTTATTGCAATCGCCCTTTTCTATTCCTAAGGCTGCTTTGGCGCTTTGTGGTTTTATTGCTGAGTTTGCTGCCGAAAGGTTTGACTCGCTTGAGGAGCAGTTGAGGGCGTTTGGATCGGGTATTGAGATTACGTTGCTTTCGGCTATTCCGGCGGGGTCGGGACTGGGTACTAGTTCTATTTTGGCTTCTACGGTGTTGGGTGCTTTAAACGAGTTTTGTGGTTTGGAGTGGAGTAAGCAGGATATTTGTACTAATACGTTGGTGTTGGAGCAGTTGCTAACTAGTGGTGGTGGCTGGCAGGATCAGTATGGGGGTTTTATGCATGGTGTGAAGTTGCTTGAATCGGATAGTGGTTTTGTGCAGACTCCTAAAGTGAGTTGGTTGCCCCAGACAATTTTTACAGACGCTGTTTATTCTTCTTGTCACTTGTTGTATTACACGGGTATTACGCGTGTGGCTAAAAATATATTGGGTGAGATTGTGAAGTCGATGTTCCTAAACTCGGGCAAGCATCTTTCTATTCTTAATGATATGAAAGCGCATGCCATTGATATGGCTGAGTGCATACAGCGAGGTGATTTTGATAGGTTCGGAAAACTGATACTGAAAACATGGCACCAGAATAAAGGTCTGGATATAGGTACCAATCCTCCTGAAGTGGCCGCTATTATCGATCTGATAAAGGATTATACACTGGGTTATAAGTTGCCTGGTGCAGGGGGTGGTGGTTATTTATACATGGTTGCCAAAGACCCCGATGCTGCCCTCCGTATCAGAAAGGTGCTGAGCGATAACCCGCCAAATAACAAGGCCCGCTTTGTTGAAATGCAACTTTCTAATAAGGGGTTTCAGGTTTCTAGATCGTGATTTGATATGAAAAATAAATGTAGCATCAAAATTCAAATAGCATTATATTTACTTATAATGATTTTTGCTAATCTGTTTATGTTGTCGTGTTCTACCTCTGCAAAAAAAGAATTGGCTCAGCGTGAGAAAATCTCTCTAAACGAAAATTGGACTTTTTATCGATATGATATGTCAGAAGAGGCCGATGATCTGAATTATGACATACGGCCTGTAATTGAAGATGATAGTGAATATTTGGTTGCAGATGCTAAACCAACAGAGGCTATTAAAGCTAGTGATTCAGCAGAGGTACTAAAACCATGGGTGCTACCCACAGCAAATGCTTTTATAAAAGATCCCCAAAAGCATTATATCCGTCCCAATAGCGAAGCACCTGGAAAAGATTTTCCATTTCTTCAACTAGATTTCAATGACTCTGATTGGGAGAGTGTAACTTTACCGCACGACTGGGCAATAGATGGTCCGTTTTACGAAGGTGATAATCCTGAAGTAGGTGGTGGAATGGGGCGTCTTCCTGTTCAAGGAATAGCCTGGTATCGGAAAAAGCTGAATATTACTTCAGATGATGTTGGTAAGTCAATCTTTTTAGAAGTGGAGGGTGCCATGTCGTATGCCATGGTCTGGCTCAACGGTACTCTAGTGGGCGGTTGGCCCTATGGCTACAACTCGTGGCAACTGGATATTACTCCATATATTATCTTTGGGGAAGACAACCAGCTGGCCATCCGCATCGACAACCCTAACTACTCTTCACGCTGGTATCCGGGTGCAGGAATCTACAGAAATGTTTGGCTTATCAAAACACACCCCATACACATCGGTCAATGGGGTACGTATATAACAACAAGTGAGGTCTCTTCGGCATCAGCAATGGTAGACCTTGAAATAAGTGTAAATAATGATTCCAAATCGGTAGTAGAGGTAACAATAGAAACAGAAATATTTGAGTTGGATAGCTTGGGAGTTAAAGGGGAGAAAAGTATCAACCGTTTTCCTGATTCGGTAATTTCTCTAGATCCTGGCGAAAGAGGTAAAACTAAACTTACAACTGAGATTAATAATCCGAAATTATGGGGACCAAAACCTACTCAAATTCCTAATCTATATCAGGCGGTAACTACATTAAAACAAAACAATAGGGTAGTGGATCGTTACGAAACTAATTTCGGTATTAGGGACCTTCAGTTTAACCCTAATGAGGGTGTTTTGGTAAATGGTGAGTTAATTGAACTTAAGGGTGTAAACCAACATCATGATTTGGGTGCTCTTGGGGCTGCGTTTAACCGAGGTGCTGCAGAGCGACAACTTGAACTTTTGCAGGAGATGGGGTGTAATGCTATTCGTATGGCACATAATCCTCCTGCTCCTGAACTGCTGGAGTTAACCGACCGAATGGGTTTTATGGTGGTTAATGAGATATACGACTCGTGGGAGAGGAAAAAGACTCCGCACGACTTCCACCTAATATTCCCCGAGTGGGAGGAGGCTGATACTCGTTCTTTTGTGCGCCGCGACAGAAATCATCCTTCTATAATCATGTGGAGTTATGGTAATGAGGTAGGTGAACAGTACACGGGCGAAGAGGGGGCGGCTATGGCTGAACGTTTAAATAGAATTGTAAAAGAGGAGGATCCCACACGTCCTACCACTCTTTCTATGAACTATGCAAAGCCGAATATGCCTTTTGCCAGAGTTGCCGATGTTATCGGTCTCAATTATCAAGGTGAGGGTATTCGTCAGGAGCCAGAATTTAAAGGTACAGACAGGATTCGTACTGAACCGCAATATGATTATTTCCACGCTGCCTTTCCCGATAAAGTTATCTTCGGTAGCGAAATTGCATCTTCTTTTAGTAGTAGAGGTATTTATCTCTTCCCGGTAACCGATGCTAGCAGCTCCATCACTCGCGATGGTAGGGGCGGAGATTCTAATATGGCACAGGTAAGTAGTTATGAGTTATATGCGGTAGACTTTGGGTCGGCTCCAGATAAAGTATTTAGGATGCAAGATTTACATCCTTTTGTTGCTGGCGGTTTTGTATGGACGGGATGGGATCACTTAGGAGAGCCTACTCCCTATTATTCGGCACGAAGTTCCTATTGTGGTATTATAGATCTGGCAGGGTTTAAAAAGGACCGTTTCTATCTTTATCAGGCGCGTTGGAGACCCAACTTCCCGATGGTTCACATTTTGCCTCACTGGAATTGGCCTGATAGAGTAGGACAAGTTACTCCCGTTCACCTTTTCACCACTGGTGATGAGGCTGAGCTATTTCTAAACGGGCGTTCTATGGGTCGCAAGAAGAAAGGTGATTTAGAATATCGTATCCGATGGGACGATATACTTTATGAACCTGGAGAACTAAAAGCTATTGCCTATAAAGATGGAGATAAATGGGCAGAGGAGGTTGTCTTCACAACCGGAGAGCCATTCTCTTTGCAGATGGAAGCAGATAGGAGTATAATTGCAGCTAATGGAGATGACCTATCATTCGTCACAGTTAAGGTAATTGATAGTGAGGGTCGCGTTGTACCCGATGCCGTACTTCCCGTTAATTTCACAATTGAAGGATTGGGAGAGATTGTGGCAACTGATAATGGCAATGCTACCGACATGACTCCTTTTCATTCCACTTCAAGGGATACTTTCAGTGGTCGATGCCTGGTTATAGTGCGAGGAAATAGAGGTAATCCAGGTGAAATTACAATTAAAGCCGAATCACAAGGATTGAAAGAGAGCAGTATTACACTTATAACTGAATAATTATTCAAATACTAAATAACATGATAAGAAATTGCTTCAGATTATTAACCGCAGTTGTGTTGATAACTTTCAATTGATGGCTATGGTGGCACCACATCCCTATTCTAATGAGAAAGTTGCTTTGTGGATGGATTGGTAATTTCGTAAGAAATGTTATTAATATTAAACCTTCTTCTATATCTTTAACTGTGAGAGGTAAACATTTTGTTTGTATAGGGTTGTTATAGTTGTAGTGTTATTGAAATGAACAAACTATTTTTAATTAAAACCAAACAGTTATGAAAAGAAGAATTTTTAAGACCGGCTTACTGGCACTGGCATCGTTGGCGATGCTGTGGGGTGCTGTGGGCTGTGATATCAATGATGATGTGAATGAGAAAAAGGCATCTATTCAGATTAAACTGACTGATGCTCCTGCTTTGAATTATGATGAGGTGAATGTTGATATTCGTGGCGTTAGTGTGGGTGTTGCCGGTGGTGACGCTGATGGCGACTGGATTGATTTGAATATCAATAACCCGGGTGTTTATAATTTGCTTGACTTGCGTAATGGGAATACTGTTTTACTTGCGGGTGGTGATATTCCTGCAGGTGACATTTCTCAAATTAGATTGATGCTTGGTGAGAATAATAGTGTGGTGGTTGATGGTGTGGAGTATGATTTGGATACGCCGTCGGCACAGCAGAGTGGTATTAAGCTGAATCTGCACCAGACATTGCTGCCGGGGGTGGCTTATAGTTTTGTGATGGACTTTGATGCGGCGCGCTCAGTTGTGGCAAGAGGTAACGGTTCATACGGGTTGAAGCCTGTAATTCGTACTTATGCTGAAGCTTTTGGTGGTTCGATTAAGGGTGTTGTTTTGCCTGCCAGAGTGGATACTGTGGGTGTTGCATACGTTCAGATAGTGAATGATGGTGACACGCTGATATCTATCCCAGAGGATGATGGTTTCTTCCTATTCGCCGGTTTGGCTCCTGCGATGTGGGACTTGACTGTTGTTGCTGATGAGTCTACCTCATATGTGGATGAAGCGATTGATGATATTGTGGTGAAAGTTGGTGAGGTTGTTGATTTGGGTGTTATTGAATTGGATGTTATAGAGTAGATTATACTACATCTGTTTTTATGTTATGTATAACCCCCAACGATTGTGTTGGGGGTTATTTTTTTTATTTACCTCGTTTTTAATTTAATATTTTATCAATATCTATCCAGAAGAATCTAGGTCGATAGGTACTAACATCGCTAAATTGCTGTGCAAATACTTGCGTATTCACGTTATAGCTTACAAGTATCATGTTTAAAAGTATATATCTCTCCGGAATTGAATGTCTTTTTCTGTGTAAGCAATACATATTTGTCTCGCAACTTAAATACATTGAATTGCGACGAAACAGGTACAGTTGACAGACCCTCTAGCTTTACTGCATCTTGCGAGTTTGCACTCCACCCGTTACCATTATAATATTGCCAATTCTCATATGGGTTGCCAATTGCAGTGCGTGCAAGATGCACTTCTGTGATCGGATCAAAATCATTTCTTATATCTACTTGTGCATATATATAATTATAATTTCCTTCACTTAGTGCTGCCATTCCATAATGAATATCTGCCGACCCTATCGCCAGCCACATCAGTAATGCCTATTTTTGGTGCTAGGGCTGCAAATGGAGCAATACAGATAGCCTTGGAGTGGCTAATTTAACTTTCTATTCTGCTGACTCCTCATCTAATTACGGAATAATCATAGAAGGAACAAGTAGTTTAGGCCACCTTATATATACATCGAGCGAAGTTGTTGAGGTGGAATAATATTTGCAAATAAAGTGAAAGATAGTTTATCAAAACAGGGCTTTTTACAAATAAATTAACTAAACTTGTACTTGTACTTGTTACAATATCTGCACTTAGATTACGGTTTCTAGATATTATTGAAAGACAGAATTAAAAAAAAATGAAAAGAATGAATGTAAAAACTATCGGGTTGTTTGTAGCACTGTTTATCTGCTATACTTATATAAAGGCACAGGAGAAATTGTATAACAACGAGTTCCCTATTTCTGATGTAACGCTTCTTGATGGACCGTTTAAGCGTGCTCGCGATTTGAATCTTGAGGTGCTTCTGCAATATGATGTGGATCGTCTTTTAGCTCCATATCGTAAAGTGGCGGGTTTGCCGAAGAAGGCCGAAAGCTATCCAAATTGGGATGGTCTGGATGGTCATGTGGCGGGTCATTATCTTTCTGCAATGGCAATTAATTATGCTGCAACGGGAGAAGAAATCTGCAAAGAACGTATGGATTATATGTTATCTGAGCTTAAGGAGTGTTTTGATGGAAATGCGGTAAATAGCGCAGAATGGGGAAGAGGCTATATAGGTGGGTTCCCAAATAGCGATGCATTATGGTCGACATTTAAGAAGGGCGATTTAGGTATTTATCAATCGTCATGGGCTCCTTTCTACAACTTGCATAAGATGTATGCTGGTTTACGTGATGCTTGGCTTTATTGCGACAATGAGCTTGGTAAGGAGTTGTTTTTGCAGTTCTGTGATTGGGGTATTGATATTACTTCTGGTTTTAGCGATGAGAAGATGCAAACGATGCTTAATATGGAGCACGGGGGCATGAATGAGGTATTTGCGGATGCTTATCAGATTAGTGGAGACGAAAAATATCTTGAGGCGGCTAAGAGGTATTCACATAATATATTTCTTGACCCCTTGTCAAAAGGGATTGATAACCTCGACAATTGGCATGCGAACACTCAAATTCCTAAGTTTATAGGATTTGCTAGGATAGCTGAACTTAGTAATGACAAGGATTATGAAAATGCAGCACGCTTTTCGTGGGAGACCATTGTGAATAATCGCACCCTGGCTTTTGGAGGGAATAGTCGCCGAGAACATTTCCCAAGCATTGAATCGAGTGGCGATTATATTAATGATGTTGATGGACCGGAGACTTGTAATTCGTATAATATGTTGAAACTAACTGAGGATTTGTATAGAATGCAACCATCGGCATACTATGCAGATTATTACGAAAGAACTCTTTTTAATCACATCCTTTCTACTCAGCATCCTGAGCATGGCGGGTATGTTTATTTTACTACTGCACGACCTCGTCATTACCGTGTTTATTCTACTCCAAATAATGCTATGTGGTGCTGTGTGGGCACGGGTATGGAGAATCATAGTAAATATAATCAGTTTATCTACACCCACTCGGGCGATTCTCTGTTTTTGAACCTTTTTATTGCTAGTGAGCTTAATTGGAAGGATAAAAAGATTAGAATTAAACAAGAAACTAAATTTCCTTATGAGGAAAGTACAAAGCTGACTGTTACTAAAGGTTCTGCAAGGTTCCCTCTTATGTTGCGTTATCCCGAATGGGTGAAGGAGGGGGCGCTAAAGGTGTTTGTTAACAAGAAAGAGGTTAAGCATTCAGCTCTTCCTTCTTCGTATATCTCTATCGACAGGAAATGGAAAAAGGGTGATGTTGTTGAGGTGGTGTTGCCAATGACCAATAGGGTGGAGCAGTTGCCTAATGTGAGTAATTATATTGCATTTTTACATGGTCCTATTTTGCTTGGTGCGAACACGGGCAAAGAGGATTTGAGAGGGCTGCTTGCTGATGATGGTAGATGGGCTCAATATCCTGGTGGTAGGTTGTTGCCGGTTGATCAGGCTCCTATTTTGGTAGAGGATGACATACAGCGTATTGCAGAGAAGTTGGTTCCTATTGAGAATGAGCCTTTGCATTTTAAGTTGAAAGTGGATATGGAGAACAGGATGGATGTTACTTTAGAGCCTTTTGCCAATATTCATGATGCAAGGTATATGATTTATTGGCTGGCGCTCACAAATAGTGGGTTAAAGTCGTATAAAGATTCGCTTACGGCAATTGAAAACGAAAAGATTGCTATTGAGAAACGTACAATCGATTTTGTTGCAACGGGTGAGCAGCAGCCTGAAACTGATCATGCTATGGAAAATGAGTTTTCTGTTTCGGGTAATAATCATAACCAGTTTTATCGTGAAGCAAACAAAGATGGGTTCTTTAGCTATGAAATGAAGACCGATTCTGAAGCCAACGTCAGACTTATGGTTCGTTATTGGGGGGCTGAATATGGAGGCAGAAAGTTTGATATTTATATAGATGATGAGAAATTGTTGACCGAAGATAATACTGGTCGATGGAACCAATCTACATTTCATGAAGTGGAGTATGAGATTCCCAGCAGGATGGTTGAAGGGAAAGAGAAAATAAGGGTTAAGTTTCAGTCCCTTCCCGGTAATACGGCGGGTGCAGTTTACTTTATCCGTTTGCTAAAACAGAATTAAAAATACTATTAATAATAAAAGAATAAAACCTCTTACAATGAGCAAATTTAAGAACACATGTTTAAAAACTCTAATATTGGGTGCAGTAGTGCTTACTGCATTAACTATTAATGCCCAAAATCCAATTGTACAAACTTATTTTACTGCTGATCCGGCGCCAATGGTTTATGATGGTACTGTTTATATGTATTCGTCGCACGACGAGGATACGACGGTTAATAACTTTTTTACTATGTACGACTGGCGCTGTTACTCGTCGAAGGATATGGTGAATTGGACCGACCATGGGATGGTGGCGTCATTAAAGGATTTTGATTGGATGGATAAAACAAACGGAGCATGGGCGCCGCAAGCTATTGAGCGTGATGGTAAGTTCTACTTATATGTGCCTATTCATGGTGAGGGAATTTCGGTGTTGGTTGCCGATTCCCCTACTGGCCCGTTTTCTGATCCAATTGGTAAGCGTTTGATTGATAGTGATCATATATGGCAAGATATCGACCCCACAGTGGCAATTGATGATGACGGGCAAGCGTATTTGTATTGGGGTAACCCAGGTTTGTGGTATGTGAAGTTAAACCAGGATATGATATCGTACGACCGTAGCATTGGGCAGGATGGTGTTGTTACTGTAGAAATGACTGCCGAGGCTTTTGGTTATAAAGAGAGCCGCGATGGGCAGGCTGGTACTACTTATACTGAGGGACCTTGGTTTTATAAGCGTAACGACCTCTATTATATGGTTTATGCTGCTGAGGGTATTCCTGAATATATTGCTTATTCTACTGCGCCTTCTCCTGTAGGGCCATGGACGTACAGAGGGCATATTATGGAAAGGGCCGATCATTTAGCTTTTACGAATCATGCTGGTACAATAGATTTTAAGGGAAATTCATATATCTTTTATCACGATCAGGCTTTGTCTAAGCAAGGCTTTAAGCGCTCGGTTAGTGTTGAGCAGTTTACCTATAATGCCGATGGCAGCATTCCGCTAATCACCCCTACTAAAGAGGGCGTGACCAAAAGTGTTGCCAACCTTAATCCTTATCAAAAGGTGGAAGCCGAGACCATCGCATGGAGCGAAGGTTTGAAAACTGCTGGTAATACTAAGGATGGTGGTGTTTATGTTGCTAATATAGAGAACGGTGATTATCTGAAGGTGCGCAGTGTCGATTTTGGGAAAGGTGCCAAAAGTATTGAAGCGGGTGTTGCTTCGGCTTCTAATGGGGGCAAGATTGAGATTAGACTTGATAATCTGAACGGTGAGCTAATTGGCACGGTTGATGTGAAGAATACGGGTGGTTGGCAGAAATGGGCAACCGTGAAAAGTAGTGTGAAGAAGACTACTGGTGTGCATGATGTTTATTTTGTGTTCACAGGTGGTGAGGGTGAGTTGTTTAACTTCGATTTCTGGAAATTAAAATAGTAATTAAAAAATATAAAGAACTTTACTATGGATAAATTATACCAAAATTATAGCATTGAATTGTTATTTCTTTTGATAGTTGTTTACTTTTATTTAGCAATAACACTTATTCCCAAAGCGAAGTGCTCGCTCACTGGCGCTTTGAACAGGTTCAGCATCTCAATGGCGATTCCGCTTCGACTTCATGCGTTGAATACCTCTACTTCGATAAAGATGGCAGTATAAAACCAATCGGCCTAACTGTTGAAGGGGTTAGTATATAACCGAAAAAATGATCACAATAATCATATTTAAAATGAAAAAAGTACTGATAATTAATATCTTTATGGCAATTGCTCTTCTTGGTGTTGCACAGAAACCTATGACTTTGCCAATTATCTCAACAAAATATACGGCGGATCCTGCGCCATTGGTGTATAACGATACGGTGTTTTTATATACTTCGCACGATGAGGATGATGCGATGGGTTTTAAGATGCTCGACTGGCTCTTGTATTATTCTACCGATATGGTAAACTGGACAGAGTACGGTGCGGTGGCGTCGTTAAAGGATTTTGACTGGGTGCCGTATGATAATGGTGCTTGGGCGGTGCAGTGTATTGAGCGGAATGGTAAGTTTTATCTGTATTGCCCCATGCCGGGTGGTGTGGGTATTGGTGTTTTGGTGGCGGACACTCCTTATGGTCCTTTTAAAGATCCGCTGGGAAAGGCTTTGATTAAGAATAGCAACCATGATATCGACCCAACAATAATGATTGATGATGATGGCCAGGCGTATATGTACTGGGGTAATCCTAAGGTGTATTGGGTAAAGCTTAACGAGGATATGATTTCTTACTCGGGCGAAATTATGCAGGATGCTACTACTCCCGCAAAATACCAAGAGGGGCCTTGGGTGTGGAAGCATGATGGTATGTATTATATGGCATATGCGTCTACTTGTTGCCCCGAGGGTATTGGTTACGCTATGAGCACTAAGCCTACAGGTGCTTGGGAGTATAAGGGTATGATTGTGGATGCTTCTGAGAAGACGCGCGGTAATCACCCGGGTATTATTGAATTTAAGGGAAAGTGGTATTGTTTTGGACATAGTTATGATTTGCTGAAACAGATTACGGACAAGTTTTATGAGAGGCGCTCGGTTGATATGGATGAGATGGTGTTTAATGCGGATGGGACTATTCAGAATCGTGCGTATTGGTCGGTTGAGGGTCCTGCTCAAGTTGGCACTCTTAATCCATTTAATCGTGTGGAGGCCGAAACAATGGCTTGGAGTGAGGGTGTGAAGACTCATTTTGAGACTGAGTGGACGGGCGACTTTGACTGGGACCGTGGCACTAAGATTGATGATCATTTGTTTGTGACTTCTATTAATAACGGTGATTATATTTTAGTGAGGGGTGTTGATTTTGGCAGTGGTGCTAAAACTGTTGAGGCTAATGTTTCGCCTATTTATGGTGGAAAGATTGAGGTGCGTGTTGATAGATTAGATGGTCCTGTTATTGCCACTATTAATGTTGATTCTTCCCGTGAGGCTGGTTACTGGAAGTCTTTTTCTGCGCCAGTTGATGATGTGAATGGCGTGCATGATGTGTATTTTGTTTTTAAGGGTGATAAGGACTTGTTTAACTTCGACTGGTGGAAATTTAATAGATAAGTTATATTATAATAAATACTAAATTTTATGAAGAAAATTATTGTTGCTCTTAGTCTGATATTGTTGTACACGTCAGGCTTTGCTCAATCGTATAAGAAGACAGATTATGGGGCTAGTGCTCAAATTAACTCGATGGATATTGAGGTTCAGTTTTATGGACCGTCTATTGTTAGGGTGGTGAAAACGCCTGTGGGTGAGAGTGTAGAGAAAGAGAGTTTGTCGGTTATTAAGTCTCCTGAAAAGGTGAGTTTTACGACTAAAGAGTTGGGTGATGAGCTCTTGTTAAGTAATAAAAGTGTGCAGGTGGTATTGAATCTGAAAAGTGGTAAGGTTTCTTTCAAGAACACTAAAGGTGAAATCCTTTTGAATGAGAAGGAGGGTGGTGCTACTTTTACTGATTTTGATGATGCTGGTGTAAAAACATATAGTGTGAATCAGTCTTTTGTACTTGAGCAGGACGAATCGATTTATGGTCTGGGTGTTCTGCAGAATGGTAAGATGTCGCAGCGCAACCAAGAGGTACACATGGTACAGAACAACACATGGGATTTTGTTACTTTCTTTCAGTCGGTAAAGGGTTATGGTCTTTTCTGGGATAATTATTCGCCTACTAATTTTAAGGATGTGCCGGGTGAGACTTCTTTTAGATCTGATGTGGGCGATTGTATAGATTACTACTTTATGTATGGTGGTGATGCCGATGGTGTGATTGCAGAGATGCGCAATCTGACCGGCGAGGTACCTATGTTCCCTTTATGGACGTATGGATTTTGGCAAAGTAAGGAGCGTTATAAGAGTCAGCAGGAAACTGTTGGTGTGGTAAAGAAATATCGCGAACTGGGTGTACCGCTTGATGGTGTGATACAGGACTGGCAGTATTGGGGTAGCAATTATTTGTGGAATGCAATGGAATTTCTTAACGACGAATTCCCAAATCCGCAGGCAATGGTGAACGAGATTCATGATTTGAATGCGCATATGATCATTTCTATTTGGTCGTCGTTTGGCCCTGCTACAAAGCAATATCGTGAATTGGAGAAGATTGGTGCACTTTATAGTTTTAATACGTGGCCGGAGTCGGGACTTACCGCTTGGCCTCCTAATATGGATTACCCGTCGGGTGTGCGTGTGTATGACGCTTTTAATCCGCAAGCTAGAGATATTTATTGGAAGTATATGAATGAGGGCTTGTTTAAGTTGGGTATCGATGGTTGGTGGATGGACTCTACTGAGCCTGATCACTTGAGCTTTAAGCCTGAGGATATGGATAATAAAACGGCATTAGGTTCTTTTAGAAAGGTGAGGAATGCGTATCCACTGGTAACTGTTGGTGGGGTGTACGACAATCAGCGTGCGGTTAGTTCTGATAAGAGGGTGTTTATTCTTACTCGTTCGGGGTTTGCTGGTCAGCAGCGATATGGTGCCAATGTGTGGTCGGGCGACGTATTTACTACTTGGGAGAACTTCCGCAATCAGATTCCTGCTGGTTTGAATTTTTCTATGACTGGTATTCCGCATTGGAATAGTGATATTGGTGGTTTCTTTGCCGGTGAGTATAATAAGTCGTGGAACGACGGCACTGCTTCTAAAAACCCATTGTTTCAGGAGTTATATGTTCGCTGGATGCAGTTTGGAGCTTTTAACCCGATGATGCGTTCACACGGTACGGACTTATCGAGGGAAATTTATAACTTCGGTGTAAAGGGTGAGCCGATTTATGATGCTATTGAGAGTGCTATTCATTTGCGTTATTCTCTTTTACCTTATATTTATTCTACTTCGTGGGACGTGACTAATAACCAGTCTAGTTTCATGCGTGCTCTTGTTATGGATTTTGCTCATGATAAGAATGTATGGGATATAAAGTACCAGTATATGTTTGGCAAGTCGATTCTAGTTGCTCCAGTGGTGGAGGCACAATATACTAATGAGAAGATTGTGAAGTCTACTATCGATGAGGGTTGGCTGCGTAATGATGGTGATGGAAATGATGGCACTGAATCTAATAAAGGTTCGGAGGTTGACTTTACTGTAAATAAGTCTACTGAATTATATCTTCCTGCTGGTGCTGAGTGGTATGACTTTTGGACGAATGAAACTTTTGAGGGTGGACAGGAAATTACACGTGAGACTAGCATCGATCTGATTCCTTTATACATTAAAGCGGGTAGTATTTTGCCTATTGGACCAAAAGTGCAGTATGCAACAGAAAAGAACTGGGACAACCTGGAGCTTAGAGTTTATGAGGGTGCTGATGGTGAGTTTACTCTTTATGAAGATGAAAACGATAACTATAATTACGAAAAAGGTATTTATTCTACTATCACATTTACGTGGAACGATGCGAAAAATGTTCTTACAATAAGTGACCGCAAGGGTGAATTTCCAGGTATGTTGTTAGAAAGGAAATTCAACATTGTGCTTGTTGGGAAAACCAATAAAGTGGTTGATTTTAAGGGGAAGAAGGTTACGGTTAGGTTTTAAAGATTTAATGAGCAGATCAATTGTGTATAATTGTTTATAAATGAACTGCTCAGCAGACAAATAAAAAATTACTAATAAGATGAAATTCAACATTATTGCAGTATTATTTTTTACATTATTGCTGTCTTCATGCAATGAAAAGCATGAGCAGATGATGAGAGGAAACATATGAACCTACATGGGAGTCGCTTGCCCAATATGGTGAAGCGCCTGAGTGGTTTAGGGATGTTAAGTTTGGGATTTGGTCGCACTGGGGACCGCAATGTCAACCTGGCCAGGGCGATTGGTACGCTCGCGAAATGTATATTGAAGGGAGTCGTGCATATAATTGGCATGTAGAGAATTATGGGCATCCATCTGAGTTTGGTTTTAAGGATGTTATTAATGAGTGGAAGGCCGACCAGTGAAATCAAGAAGAGTTAATGGAGGGTGAAATCAGTTCTGTGTCGCTAGTTGGAAGTGATAGTGAGATTAAATTCAACAGAAATGCTGAGGGGTTAGTTGTTGAACTGCCCGAAGCTGAAACACCAAATGAGATATCGTTGTTATTAAAAATATTGTAATTTTGTATTAAATAATATTATTAAATACCTTACCTATTAAATATAAAGTGGAAAATTGAATGAGAAGAATAAGTATTACATTAATTCAATTAACATTAAAATCATTTTTCATGATTTTTGCTATTGCATTGATGTGTTCGTGTTCTACCTCTGTAAAAAAGGAATTAGGTCTTAATTGCCCGGAAAAGCTAAATCAGGAAAGCTGGGGAGGCCGGTTTACACAACCGGATCTCAAGAATAATCACTGGTGTGATCACCCTGACGGATCTATTACGGTGTCGAAATGGAGAAGAGTAGTACAGGATGATTTTGCCAATCGAGCAGACTGGATGCAACCCTGAAGTATAAGGTTATTACTAATCAACCGGAAATCAGATTTAAAAAAATAAATAAGATGAAAAGGAAAGTCTTAAGAACTTTTGCAATGACAATGCTGACTGTTTTCTCTATGAATCTTCAAGTGTCAGCTCGAGAGATACCACTGGTCTATAATACCGAAAGCTCGGTCACCCCTTTTGAAGTTTGTCTGCCCTCTTTGAAAGAACTGCCTGTAATCGAAAAACTTCCCGATCCCTTTGCATGGTCAGACGGGAGTGGGCGTTCAACCCTTTTCGAGGACTGGAGTCGCAGAAGGATGGAAATTGGTGCTGAGATTCAACATTATGAGATTGGTGAGAAGCCAGCACGACCGGACTCTATTACTGCCGACTTCAGTGATGACACTCTCACTGTATGGATAAATGTTAATGGTGAACAATTGATACTCAAATCTCATGTGATTATACCTGAAGGAGAGGGCCCCTTTCCTGCAGTGATAGGTATAGGCAGAGGTTCTGGCAGCTTACCGGCTGAACTCTTTTCCTCTCGCGATATTGCACAAGTAACTTTCAATTTTGCTCAGGTGATGGCTTGGCAACAGAAAAGAGGAGAGGAGCCGATTAACCGTCTTTATTCCGATTTGGTACATATGGGTGCGTATAGTGCTTGGTCGTGGGGGGTGAGCCGTTTGATTGATGGTCTTGAACTTGTGGCCGATAAACTGCCTGTGGATTTGCAACGGCTAGCTATTACGGGTTGCTCTTTTGCTGGTAAGATGGCGCTTTTTGCTGCTGCGTTTGATGAGAGAATTGCTCTGACCATTGCACAAGAATCGGGTGGTGGTGGTGCTGCAGCGTGGCGTGTGTCTGAGACATTGGGTGAGGTGGAGACCCTTGGCAGAACCAATTTTGTATGGTTTATGGAGAAATTGTCTCAGTTTTCTGATGATGTGAATAAGCTGCCTTACGATCACCATGAGCTGATGGCTATGGTGGCACCACGTGCATTGCTGGTACTTGGCAATCCCGATTTTGAGTGGTTAGCCGAAGAGTCGGGTTTCATCTCTTCTAAAGCTGCAAAACGTGTATGGGAAACATTTGGGATTGAAGACCGATTTGGATTCTCAATTGTAGCAGATCATGGTCACTGTATGCTTCCAGATGTGCAAAGGCCTGAAGTGGAGGCTTTTATTGATAAATTCTTGATGGGTGATAAAACTGCTAATACTATTGTTGAGATCCATCCCTATTCTGAAGAGAAAGTTGCTTCGTGGATGGATTGGTAATCAGAAGATAATCTGTATTGTGATTTGTTAATTTAGTATTATCTTTGCGGTTTGTTTTAAAACAGACAAAAGCCGTAGTCTTTCAAGATTTTCGGTATAAACCAACTGCAAAGATAAATATGAATTATAATAGTCCTGCCCAAACTGCTAATGATTTTAGATTGGCGGCTCTTGATAAATGTAAGCGTCCGTTTTGGGAATTTGCATTAATGGCAATTCTTGGTGGTACATTTATTGCTATTGGAGGTTTGCTCACTGTAATGGTTGCAGGTGGTATGCCTGGTGTAGCTGCGGTTAACCCTGGTATTGTGAAGTTTGTGGCGGGTGCACTGTTTCCGGTGGGGCTAATTATGGTTTCTATAACGGGGGCCGACCTGTTTACGAGTAATTGCGCCTCATTTACTTTCCCTTTGATGAGGAGAGAGTTGCCGCTATCGAAAGTGGCTTTGGTGCTGGTTATATCGTATTTGTTTAACTTTATAGGTGCTCAGTTTATTGCCTTTGTTTTATCTGCTAATGTAGGACTGCTTGATTCTGATCCTTGGAGGGCTTACCTTCTAAATTACACGGAGCTGAAGATGAATCAGGATTTTATGACTGTGCTATGGAAGGGTATTGGTGCCAACTGGCTTGTATGTCTTGGTATGTATATGGGGTACGCGGGTAAGGATATTATTGGTAAGTGCATTGGTATATGGATTCCGGTTATGTTGTTTGTTACACTTGGATATGAGCATTCTATTGCTAATATGTTTTTTATGCCGGCAGCAATATATGTGGGTGCGGATTTCACCTGGAGTAGTTTTATTATCAATAACCTGATACCTGCTACTATTGGTAACTTGATTGGTGGCGCAGTGCTGGTGGGAATGGTTTATTGGTATCTGTTTCTTAAAAAGAGGAGCTGATTAACCCATTTAAGGAAATAATATTTCTCCTTTAAGACCTTTTGCATTTTTATTTCTATTTTTATATTTAGAATTAATAATTGGTTTTTTAAAGTATTATTTTCTCAATCATGAAAAATATTGTTGTTGCGCTCATATTTCTTATTTGTGGGGGTGGCTTGGCAGCTCAGGTTGCACAAGGGAATGCGATATTGCCTGATACTGTTGGCATTAACATACAAAACAAGAACTTTGTATATGTGGCAAAGAAGATGAAGGGCGATGATATCTTGCTTGATGGTATTTTGGATGAGCAGGATTGGCAAATTGCAGATAAGGCTAAAAACTTCAGGTTGGTAACGCCTGTGGATAGCGGCTATCCCGAGCAGGCATCGGAAGTGATGATTACTTACAACAACAAAGCTATGTTTATTGCGGTGGTGTTTCATGACACTATACCCGGTAAAATGGTGGCAGAATCGTTTAGGCGCGACTTCAGCTTTAATAATAACGATAATTTTCTTTCTGTTTTTGATACTTTCAGAGATCAAACAAATGCATATACATTTGGCTTTTCTGCAGTGGGTGCACTGTGGGATGGTGTTATATCTGGACAACAAACAAACCTCAACTGGGATAGTAAGATGGAGGTTGAGGTTAACCAACAGGATGGAATGTTGGTGGCTGAGATTAAAGTGCCTTTTAAGTCGGTAAGATACCCCGAGGGCAGTAAAGTGTGGTATGCCAACTTTGGGAGGCTTGATTTGAGAACTACTGAGAAGTCGGCCTGGGCCCCCGTACCTCGTCAGTTTCCTCACGCTTCTCCTGCTTATACGGGTGTATTGATATTTGATGAGGTATTGCCCAAGCCGGGTATTAATCTATCTCTTATTCCTTATATATCTGGTGGCTACCACAGAGATTTTGAAGCGGGCGAGAGTGCGGGCTATCGCAAGAATGTGGGTGTGGATGCAAAGATTGGTTTTTCGACTTCTACTAACCTCGATTTAACTATTAACCCCGACTTTGCACAGGTGGAAGTTGATCAGCAACAGATGAATGTGGATAGGTTTGAATTGTTTTTTCCGGAGAAGAGGCAATTCTTTTTGGAGAACCAAGATCTTTTTGCCGAGTATGGCGAGCGTGAGGTGCGTCCGTTTTTCTCACGACGTATTGGTTTAGATGCTCCTGTGTTGGGGGGTGCACGGTTTACGGGTAAGATTGGCAACGACTTCAGATTGGGGGTGATGAATATGACTACCGACGAGACATCTGTTATGCCTGTAAGAAATTATACTGTATTATCTATGCAGCAGAAGTTGTTTGCTCGTTCTAACCTCAGTTTTATGTTTGTAAACAAAGAATATTCGGGAAGCGATAATTTTAACCGTGTGGCTGCTATGGATTATAATATGGCCAGTAGTAATAATGTTTGGACAGGGAAGTTTTTCTATCATCGTTCGTTTCAGCCGGGCAACCCAGATAAGCAGTTTGCACAGGGTGCTCATGTTAACTTCAGCAAGAAGAAGATTGATATTGAGTTTAATCAAACATCGGTTGGTGAAAACTTCCATGCCGAAACGGGTTATGTGAGGCGCAGGAATTATATTTTACTGAATCCGGAGATAAGATACTCTTTTATTCCGAATAAGATGGTTGTATCTCACGGTCCGTTCATTGATATGGAGGGTTATTATTCTATGGGTTTTGATAGGCTGGATCATGTATTAGAGCTAGGATATAATGTTGAATTTAAGGATAAAACTTCTCTGTCTACCGGTATGAGCGATATTTATGTGAGGCTGATGGAAGATTTTGATCCAACTCATGCGAGTGACAACTACTTAAGTGCAGGTACCACATACAGATATAAACAGTGGTATACAGAACTTACAACTAGTCCGCGCCACCCCTTAAATGGCAGCCTTATGTACGCGAAAGGTGGTTTTTATAGTGGCGATGTGGATGTTGTACAGGCTAATATGGTTTACAGGTATCAGCCATTTATAAACCTTTCTTTGAATGCAATTTATACTAACCTCAGACTACCTTCGCCGTTTGAGCATCAGCAGTTCTGGCTCATCGGACCAAAGCTGGATATTACTTTTTCTCCAAAGGTATATCTCACAACTTATGTACAATATAACGAGCAGCTTAATAATGCTAACGTAAACATAAGATTTCAATGGAGATATAAGCCTGTATCTGATCTTTTTATTGTTTATACCGACAACTATTTTGCCAATACCCGTGAGGTGCGCAACAGGGCTCTTGTGCTTAAACTTACATACTGGTGGAATTGAACAATAGCTGGTATTATGCTGTTGTATAATTAGATAATTAAGGTGTTATTTAAAATGGATAGGTATGATCTATTTTATTGTTATTATTTTACTACTGGCTTTTGAACTGTTGTATTTGCGACTTGCCTCTAGAAGGGATTCTCTTATAGTACCATACTGGAGTGAGGCTACGAGTGATGAACGCGATTTTATTACTGTAAGGGGAGGTGGGGTTGTATTTTGGATTGCCTCACTATTACTTCTCATTTTTATTCCCAACGAATTTAACACATGGTTTTTTATAGCAATTACTATTGTTGCAGCAATTAGTATGTTTGACGATGTAAAACGAGTGTCTTTATGGACCCAGTTATTGTTTCACATTGTAGCTGTTAGCATTGCATTTTATATAGCAGAACTGTTTGTGGTAATCACCTGGTGGAATCTGCTGTTTGCATATATCTTTTTTATTGGAGTTATGTACTCATTTAGGCCAATGGATGATGTGAACGGGATGACAGGACTTTATACATTGGCAGCACTGCTCCCAATGGTGTATGTGAACCAGTATATTGAGTCGTTTATTCATATTTATCACCTTTTGTTTCCTATTATTGCGGCGTTTATTCTTCTTGTATTTAATCTCAGGAGGGATGCAGCAACAACAGCGGGTAGTGTTGGAAGTATGACTATTGGCTTTTGGGTGAGCTTTCTTTTGATGATGCTTATAATAGAGAGTGGATCAATTGTATGGCTATCGTTTGTACTTGTATATTTGGTGGATGAAGCACTTACTACAGTTCAGAAAATATATCAGAGAAAAGCATTTTTTGGTCCCGAAAAGCTTCACATGTCTCAGCTATTAGGCAATGAGATAAGAGTTGATCACAGACTAGTTTCGTCTATTTACTTTTTTATGCAGCTCTTTTGCAGTGTTTTGGTAATATTGCTTTACCCCACTTTGGGAGTATCGATATTCTGGATACTGCTTGTTGTATTAATGAGTTTATATTTATTCAAATTCAAAGTAGTGAAAGTTGCCAAACAGCTGCGTTAACATCTTAATTTAATCTGAATTAATTTAATGTTGAATTTTTAAAAGATCATTTATAATGAAATTGAACTATAATACATTATCTAACAGACCACATTTGGCCGTTTTAACAACGGATGGATTTCAGGATATGGAGGTTATTGTACCCATTGGATATCTTGTGAACAAATGTGTTGATATAACAGTGATTGGTCCCAATAAAGGCAGAATTAAAGCTTATAACAGTGACTTTGAGATGATAATTGAGAACGAAGTGGGAGAGGTTAATATTGATGACTTTGATGCTTTGTTTATCCCCGGAGGGAAAGCACCCGCTGCTTTGAAAGAGCATGAAGGATCGGTGAACTTTACAAGAGATTTCTTCATGACCGGCAAGACCGTGGCAGCAATTTGCCACGGCCCGCAAGTCTTAGCTGCCACCGGAGTACTTTTAGGTGTTATAACCACCGGTGTAAGTAAAATAAAGAATGAGCTTAAAAAAGCAGGTGCTATTTACAAAGATGAGGAGTTGGTTATAGATGACAACCTCATTACATCAAGGGTGCCTGAAGATTTGCCGGTATTTGTAAAGGCAATTGAAGAAGCCTTAATCACAAACCCCATCGATTGAGCAACTCTGTCCTTTGGTAATTTCTATCTTAATTTCTGGGTTAGCTTCTCTCCACTCTGCAAACGACTTCTCAAGGGTTTGTAGGAATGCTTGTTTAGGTTGAGCACCCGATACAGCGTACTTTCTATCGAAGACAAAAAATGGTACGCCCTGAACACCTATTGTGCGTGCTTCTTGAATATCTTGTTGCACCCTCTCAAGATACTTATCGTCTGAAAGCGCTGTATTCACATTCTCTTCTGATAATCCAATATCATTACCAATCTTAATTAGCGTTGCGTTATCGGCTATATTCTCACCATTAGTAAAAAAAGCCTTAAAGAAACGCTCTTCAGCTTCATCGCCCAATCCTCTTGTTTTGGCAAACTGTATTACCCTGTGTGCTTTAAGTGAGTTTACCATCACTGCCTTGTCGAAATCATAATCAAGACCTGCACTTTTTGCATTATTGGTTACGTTTGCAAGCATACCCTCCACTTGAGGTTTGCCCATACCCTTGGTTCTAGCCAGATAATCGGTGTAATTATTTTTCTGCACCTCAGGAATTGAGGGGTCTAGTTGATAACTCTTCCATACCACCTGCAACTTATCTTTATCGGTAAACTGCTCTAGTGCCTTCTCAAAATTTCTTTTGCCTATATAACAAAACGGACACATCACATCGCTCCATATTTCTATTTTCATATTGTTCTTTGTTTTAGTTTTATTTTTAGCAATAGTATAAGCTCTATGTGCTATTATTGCACAAACCTATGCACTAGTATGCTGTATTACTTATATATACTACAAATTTAACGCTTTAATGTCAATAAAGCATGCAGATTGCCCTTCGGCCTCACTTTTGAATAATATTATAGATATACATAAACCATTGCTCATCTAGCTTACAGCTATGATTATAAAAACAGTCTTAATGCCATTAATTCTATCAATAATTAGCTAGGCAATTCATCTCAATTCTGAGAAATCACTATATCAGACCCTAATTTTCTCCGAACCAACACTAGACATGAGCCGCAGCATCTTCATGCCTGCATCGTACCTGGTCCGTATCTTGCTCGTTTATAAATGAGGATGATCAGGACTTGGTCCTGCTGAAGTAGGGGAGAAGTTGGGGGGATGAGTGTGTTTTTCGTAAAGAAATAAAATAAAATAATAAAGAGCTAGAGTAAAATGCTGTTTAAAACTAGTTTTCTGATATTTGAAGTAATTATAAATATATAGTAATTATTAATTTATTCTATGTGAATATTTTTTTAATTAAATAAAAGAAATATATTTGTATAATTAATTTTACCAATATATCATAGAAACATTTATATTATAGTTTTAAATGAGAAAGTTAATATATTTAATATCCATACCATTGATTGTCCTTTCTGTAACAATTGTTAGCTGTAATGGTAAATCGGGCCGTAATAATAATTGGAATCCCAATTCACTTCTTGCTTCTCCAATAGAAGATTCATCTGTGCAATTTGAACATACAAAACCTGTCTTAAATGTCTACTTAGAGAACTCTGGCAGTATGGATGGATATGTAAATGGAGGTTCTGATTTCGCTAGTATTATATATAGATATCTAAATCATATAGACAATTCAGGTTGGGTTAATGATTCCATTAATTTGCATTATATTAATAGTAATTTAGTTCCTGTTGGAAGTGATATTACATTATTTTCGAGCAAAAATCTAACTCCTTCATCTTTTAGGATGATGGGAGGAAGTAGAGCTTCAACTGATATTTCAGATCTCTTAAAACAAGTTCTAATTAGAACTAACAATGACACTATATCTATGCTGATTTCTGATATGATATTCTCTCCAGGATCAAAAGTTGATGCGAGTCAATACTTAGAGGATCAAAAAACTGAAATTATGTCTTTGTTTACTAACAAAGTTAATAATAGTGATTTATCCGTAATAATTCATCAACTAAGTACTGCATTTAATGGCACTTATTTTAATAAAATTGATGCTAAGTCTTCTATCAATGAAAACCGTCCTTTCTATATTATTTTCTTTGGGAATAAGGAGTATTTAGAGCAAATTCCATTTGAAACTTTACTTCAAGATGACTTAGTTTTAAAACATATAGAAAATAAGTATTTAATTACAAAGGAGGTACCTGTAAACTATGCTGTTCAAGTAGGATCTGGTAATTTTGTACTAGATAAGAAGGACCCTCAAAAAAGTATAATTAAAGCAAGGAAAGATAAAAGGACAGATAAAATATCATGTGTAGTAAATGTTAACTTTCAGAATATAATGTTGGATGATTTATATTTAACCGATATAGATAATTATTTTATAGACAATAACTATCAAATTGAATCGATAAAACCTTCGGCATTACAAGGCTTCACTCATTCTTTAAAATGGAACACAGTTGTTCCGCAATCAAAAGTACTTTCAATTGGACTATCTAATAAAATCCCTGAGTGGGTCGATAGGAAGAATGACAGCTCGGGAGATAATTTATTTAACGATGATGCCATAGACAAAACATACGGATTAAAATATTTAATTGAAGGCATTCATGAACCATATAAAAAAGCATCAGAATTTTATACAAAAATTGAAATTAATATTAACAACTAATAAAGCTAGTAATGGGAAACATTTATTGTGTTTTAGAAAATTTATTTGGCGTTAACCTGGCCAACTATCTTTGGGGATATGATTGTGCAACAAACGCATATACCAATCAAAATTTATTCAATATCATAGGTGTTATAGCAATAGTGATTACACTTATTTTTACATTGATTTATTATTATGCAATTAGACATCCTCGCTTTACTGGATGGGGAAGTTGGTTGATAGTAATGGCTGTGGTAGGTCTAATTAATTTCTCTATTGGGTATGCTTGGACGAATAATGATTTACTAAATGGGAAAATTGGTAGCTGCTTAGTTCACCAACTGGATCAAAATGGTGATGTCATTAGTACACAAATTGCTTCAATCAACTGTTTGATGTTTGGTTTTGTAAACCTGCTTGTGTCAATTATTCTGTTAGTGATTTTTTCTTTTGCATTAAAATGGTGGAGCAAACATGCCAAATATTCACCCATATAAATAAATTAATTAATTAGACATAGTAGTATGAGTAAATTATATATATTTGGAATCGGAGGCACTGGTTCTCGTGTTCTCAAGTCGTTGATTATGCTTTTAGGAGCTGGTGTTGAAATGAAAAACACATTGGAAATTGTACCTGTTATTATTGATCCTGATTTTGCATCTGCAGATTTAACTCGTACTATAGAGCTAATAAAACGATACAAAGGAATTAGATCAAAGATTAAATTTGAATCATCTAAAGAGAACAAGTTTTTCAATACTGATATTAATGATGGCATTTTGCCAAATATGATAATACCTTTAAAAGAAACTCAAGACAAGAGGTTTAAAGAGTATATAGGTCTAGAACTTATGAAAGATAGTAGAGGAAAGAGTGACGCTAACTATGCCTTTGCTAATTTACTTTTCTCTGAACAGAATCTTGAGTCAGATATGAATGTAGGTTTCAAAGGAAATCCTAATATCGGTAGTGTTGTGCTTAATCAAATAACTAATACTAAAGAGTTCGAAAATATTATTGCATCATTTGATCAAGGAGATAGAATCTTTATTATAAGCTCAATTTTTGGTGGAACTGGAGCAAGCGGTTTTCCACTTCTTCTTAAGAACCTTCGTTCAATATCAGATAAATTGGCGGGTGCTGGAATCATAAAGAATGCACCCATTGGTGCTATTACTGTCCTTCCTTATTTTGATGTGAAACCAGATAATAATGATAAAAGCAAACGCAGTCAAATTGACTCTTCAACATTTATTTCTAAAACAAAAGCAGCTCTTTTATATTATGATAAAAATATAAAAGGGGCCAACGCACTATATTATATTTCTGATGATATATCTAAACAGTATGAAAACTCTGAGGGTGGAACGACTCAAAAAAATGATGCTCATTTTATAGAGATGGCATCAGCTTTAGCAATTATTGACTTTGTAAGTATTTCACCAGAAAATTTAATTACACAAAACGGTGTGCCTGATAATTGTATTTATAAGGAATTTGGTATTAAAAACGAAACTGAGAATATCATATTTGGTAACTTAGGTAATCAAACTCAAGGTTTGATTAAAAAAGAACTACTACAGTTCACTCTTTTTTCAAAATATTTAAAAGAACAGATTAAACTTTCAAGAAACACAACATGGGCAAGAGACCATAAATTAGACAACAGTTTTTTTAAATCTAATTTTTACAATTATGATTTAACTGGGTTTTGTGACGATTACATTTCTTGGTTGAATGAGATGTCTTCAAATAGAAGGGGTTTCTCGCCATTTTATTTAGAAGAAAAAAGGAAAGATTTGTTTTCTTTGGTTAAGGGTTTGAAACCCGATAAGGTGATGAGTCTTGCTTCTAATTATGATCTCTTTGACTTTTATCTAAATGAAATTCAACGAGATGTAAAAAAAGATGCGCCAAAAGAAACATGTTTTATAGAGCTGTTCTATCGTGCTACGAGTATGCTAGTTAATAAAAAATTCAGTTTATAAATTTAATTGCCATGGCAAAAGTACTAAGATTACATAAACAAGGTGACAATACGATTAACGATTGGGGAAATTCTGCAAAATATAGCAATCAAGTAATTGATCAAATAGTGGATCCTAATGGGCAGTCGCCATCAAGAGAGATTACATCCATACCTTCTCCATTTGCAAGAATGGACCTTGTGAAAAGCGCATTTAAAGTAGTAGTTGAATCCCCCAGCTTAGAGGGTAATACTATTTATCATAAGATGGTTTCAGACAGCTTAGATGTGGGGCAAATATTTTTTGATATTGATAAATTTAAGAATTTAGTTGAGATAATTGTATGGGACAAAGGTAGGGATATAAAAGAATTAGCTATATCAAATAATGAGGGCCATAAACTTCTTGGTAAAACTTATGAGATTTATCTTAATCAAGATGCAGAATCGTTCAATTTCGATAAGTTGAAATGCATATACATCTTAAATTATAAATATGGTAAAGCATTTTCTAATATAATAGGTGGTACTTCACCGGCCTCGTTATTCTTTTCTCCTGCAAATGACTTAAGTTATATAAGTAGCAAGTTTTCATTAGGTAGTCATTCTGCTTTTGATGGAAAATTCACACCTCTATACAAAAGAAATTTTGAATATCAGAAATACTGGTTTTACCTACAGTCAAAATTTGACGGCAAATTTTCACAGTTATTCCCCGAGGTTAATGAGTATTTGGACTTGAGTTATGAAAAATTAAACTGGAATGAAAAGGAGAAAATCCGGAAAATGAGGGATAACACTACTAATGTTTTTTTACCCTTAACTGTTTCTGGGGCGGGTCATAATGTAGAGGTAGTTGGATATAGTTTAGAAAAAAACAATCCAATCAGTAAAGCAATTGATAGTGATTTTGCAATTAAAAGCAAAAAGAAAATTACTGAATTAACGCCTCTTGTTCTTCCAATAGGTACATTAAATGAAGAGTATGTTTATACTCCAAATAATATTTGGAAAAGTGAATATAAAGCTCCAGTTAAATCAGACAAGCCTTTAGAGGATAGACAACTCCCTAACGATGGTATGAAATACCCTTTCTTAACAATTAGTGATTTTTTGGAAGATACAATCATTGAATTGCCAGGAAATATAAACCGAGCTGCTTTTTTTGATGGAAATCTTGATAAGCGTGAGGGTAAAAGCTATTTATTGCCAATTAAAAAAAAGTTCTTTAAGTATTTTTATAATGAGGATCTTACGGGAGTACTACCAGACGGTAAGAAAATGATTGAACTTAAAATTAGAGCTGATTCCGTTGCTGTTGAGTTACGAATCCCTACTAAGAAAAATTATATTGAGTATAAAAGAACTTATATAGAAAATTACAAGCCTAATGTTGACGAAACTAATAATGATGGTGCAGTTGTTAAATGGGATTTTACTTTAGGCTTAATTCCAGCAGTTGATTTTATAAAACCAGAGTTTGCTAACTATCGTGTAAGTTTGATTTCAACTGTAGGTGATACAAAAACGTACGATTTAGCATTTTATAAAAACAACGAACATATTGGTGAAGTAGAGAATGTAGTGAGGAATGTGGACATTATGAATATTCCAAAAAGCGAAACTCGTATAATTGAAAATGAATTGTTTGACACTATCGAAGTCTCAAGTAATATGTGTAGGGGAATTATAATACCACAATTAAGAAATCAAACTGGAAATGACAGGTTTGCTTTTGCAATAGATTTTGGTACAACCAACACCCATATAGAATATAGTATTAATGACTCTCCTTCTAGAGTCTTTGATATTACAGAGGCTGATAAGCAGATTGAGTTTCTATTTGATGATATTGACGATATACATAAGTATATTTTTGATTATGACTTAATTCCTGAACATATAGGTGTTGATAAGCAATTTAATTTTCCTACAAGAACAGCTTTGTCTGTTTCCAAAAATGCCAATTATAAACATGCAGTTTACCCTTTAGCACATGCAAGTCTTGCATTACCATATGAAAAAAGAGTTGGGTATAAGTATAATTATATAAAAACAAATCTTAAGTGGTCTATTGAAGAGAATAATGATGTTCTTATAAGAAAATACATTGAGTCAATTTTCATCTTAATCAGAAATAAAGTTGCTTTAAATAATGGTGATATTTCTGCCACCAAAATAATATGGTTTTACCCAACAAGTATGGCTGAAAGTAGGTATAACTTATATAAAAGAGTATGGAGAGAGTCTTATATGAAGTTCTTTGGAGATAAAGTTGAAGAGAATCTAGTTGAGATTACTGAATCGATTGCGCCATATAAGTACTATAAAGAAAGTAATTCAGTAAACAACATAGTAAACATAGATATTGGTGGTGGTACTTCAGATATAGCAATTTCATATAATGGTAAAATAGAGTCTATTACATCATTTAGATTTGCAGCAAATTCAATATTCGGTAATGGATATTCTATAGATGGTCTTTCCAGAAACGGGATTGTAGAACAGTATATGGAAAACATTAAAGAGAGGTTGGAGTCCAATAGCCTTGATGCGTTGAATAATGTATATACGGATCTTATTAACAAAAAAGATAAAAGTGATATGGCATCTTTTTTCTTTTCTCTAAAAGATAATAAAGATGTAAAGGATAAAAACCTGCAAAATCTTTTAGATTTTAATGACATGTTGCAAAAAGATGAAGATTACTCAATTGTTTTCCTTATTTTCTATGTTGCTCTTATTTATCACTTTGCTCATATTTTAAAATCTAAAGGTTTAAAAATGCCCAGACATTTATCATTTAGTGGAAAAGGATCTCTGATTCTTCAAATATTAACCCCAGAAATTAAAACTCTAGAACAGTTTACGAAATTAATTATCGAAAAGGTTTTTAGAGAACAATATCATTCAGACGGTCTTGATATTATTCACAATATTAAAAATCCAAAAGAAGCCACATGTAAGGGGGGTATTATTAGTAACACAAAACATGATTATGAAGAAATAGAAAACCTTAAAGTGGTTTTAAAAGGATATGATATGAAGTCTTTTATAAAAAGAGATCAAACATACGAGTCTGTACTAAATGATGAAAACTATATAGAGAGTGTAGTGAATGAGGTTATAAAGTTTTTTGATTTCACTTTTAGTTTGAACAGTGAGTTTTCATTCAAAAATAAGCTGAATGTTTCAAGTAAGTCATTAGAAATAGCAAAGAAAGTGTGTTATAGAGATTTGGAAACTTTTACGAAAAAAGGGATAGATAAAAAACTTGAAGAGGTGTCTAAAGACGATAAAATTGAGGAGAGCTTCTTCTTTTATCCGCTAAATGGGGTACTGAATGCACTTACAAATGCGATTTTTCAACAAAAAACAAAAAACTGATACCGATGAAGAAAAAAACAATAACTTTTTTATTACTTGCAATTATAATATTGTTAATATCATCAGTAGTGATTATATATAAAAGGAGCAATGATAATTCAAACAATAATGTTCAAAAAACAGAACAGACTACAGAAAATGAGGGAGAAGATGTTCAAATGGTCGAACAAGTACAGACAATTAAAATGCAAGTTTATGAGATAAATAATGATTTAATAAGAATAAAAAGGAACAACGCTATCCTTACGTTACTAATAATCATTGCTTTTATTTTATATGTACTAAGTTTTCTTATAAAAAGGAAGACATATAAACATCGTAGTAAAAGTTCGAGAAGTTCTAATATTGATTTTGAATTAGATATAAAAAGAAAGGTTAGAAGGTTGGAGGTTAGATCAGATGAATCTTATAGTACAATAAGGGGCTTATACAAAAAAGTTGAAAATCTCGAAAATAATTTTTCAAAAATTCAAGAAAGTACGAAATTATCAACATGCGAAACAGAAGTCAATCAAAACAGCATACCAAAAGAGGAAAACGAATCTGAAGATAAAAGCTTTACACCAAACAAAATAAAATACTTAAAAGGTAAAACAGGTGATAAATTCAAAAGAGAAGTAGATACTGAAGATCACGAAACCTTTTATAGACTAGAAAAAAATGGAAATATTGGTTTTTTTGAATTCTGCGGAAATCAGGAAGGTGCATTAGGTAACTTTAGTGCAATATTTGACAATGTGTGTGATTATGAAGGAGATCCAACAAGGGCAAAAAAGATTATCAATATTGAACCTGGTCAGGTCGAATTGAATGAAGGCTATTGGAAGGTATCAAAGAAAGCAAAAATTAAAGTGGAATAAAATATGGAAACTTACCAAACAATAATTTCGATTTCAATTATAATTATTATATTTATTTTTCAGATAGGTGTTTTCGAATCAACTTTATTAGGACTAAAAATATATCGTAATATTTTTCCAAAACTAATAGGAAGTAACAGTTTTAGTGTGGTTAAAGATGAAAGCACAAATAATATAATTGGAGTTAAGACCACACATAAAAACAATATACTTGAATCAATAGTAATATCTATCAACAGTTATCTGTTCAATAATCAGGGTAGTGTAAGCGATTTTCATATTTTAAAAGATATAGTAGACAGAAACTGCGATTCAAAAGAAGAAGAAATAAATACTCAAATACCTATTCCGATATATCTTGGATTAATGGGTACAATGATAGGGATACTACTAGGTGTGGTTTTTTTAATGAATTCAGGCAGTATACAAGATTTACTTAATATAGGTAGCACTGGGAACAATATTGATGGGGTGAAAGAAGGCAGTGCTAATGGTATCAGCGGATTATTGTCGGGTGTAGGAGTTGCAATGATAACTAGTATTCTCGGGATTTTTCTTAATATTTGGGCTTCAAGTTTACAGAAAAGAGATAAAGTTGAAATAGAGAGGAGAAAAAATGATTTCCTTAGTTGGATTCAGGCTGAGTTGTTACCCCAACTTTCTACTGATACAACTATGGTATTTGAAAGAGTTACTAGAAATTTAATTGACTTCAATAATACTTTTTCCAAAAATACAGATGATCTAAAAGAAACATTATCTATCGTAGGAGAAACCACTAAGTCGCAAGTCGAACTTATTGAGAAGTTAAACAAATTAAATATTTATGAGATTGCTTCCTTAAATATTCAGGTGTACGACAAATTAAAGAATAGTACACAAGAAATTGGTCAGTTTGCTGCTTATCTTGACAATGTAAATGGATATATTAATGGAATTAATGAACTCAACAAGAAATTAGATGAACAGGATGTCAGAACAAAAGCCATAGAGGATATGGGATTTTACTTCAAAGAGGAAAGATCCAGAATGGAGAAATGGGATAGTGCTGTTAGTGCGTCTGTTGCGAAAGCTAATGAAAAGTTATCTGATAGTGTTGAGGCCTTAATAAATAGTTCTGACGAACAGATTAATAGGCTAAAAGACAATACTAGAACTCAAACTGATGGATATAGAGATTTAATTGATGACCAGCATAAAGCATTCAATGAAGCTGTAAAAATAGTTAGTGCGGGATTAAAGATTACAGTGGAGGAAGGACAAAATGCAATAAATAAAGTTGTTGAGGAAGAAGAGAAGTCATTGCGATCACGAAATGAACAGTTGGAAAAGGTTGTTGAAGAAATCCAAAGTTTATCTTCAATTAAAAATTTACTAAGTGATCTAGCGAAAGCTACACGAGAACAAAATAATAAGCTAGATGAACTTGTTACTTCTATAAATATAACTCCTACTTATGAGGGGCAAATAGTTAAAACAACACCTCACAGAATAAAAATACCTTTATGGGTTAAAGTATCTGGTGTCGCAGCAGTTTCAATTTTAGTATTGCCGAATTTAATTACTTTGATAACGTTCATAATATCAATAATATGACTCAGTTTTAATGAAGGTAAAAAAACAACCCTCTTTTTGGGCAAGTTATTCAGACTTGATGTCTAACTTGTTTTTTATCATGTTGGTACTCTTTGTATTAGTATTGGCCCTATTGAGCTCAAGAGTTGTGCAAATTAGTACAATAGCTATTTCTACAGCAAACCAGTTAAAAATCCTAGAGGAAATTGAGAAATCGACCGATAATATTGACTCTGTTTATTTTGAGTATAAGCCAGAATTCAAAAAGCATGTTGTAAAGATTAAAGTAAATTTTGAAACTGGAAGCTCTGATATAAGCAATATTGGTTATACCACTCAACAAAAACTAGCAGCTGCAGGAAAGACAATACAAACATTTATAAAGCAAAATACCGAAGAGTATAAAGAGTATGACATTCAATATTTACTTATAATAGAGGGGCAGGCGTCTAAAGATAACTGGGATAGGAATTATGAATTAAGTTACGAAAGAGCACTTTCCTTAAAAAAATTTTGGGATGATCAAAATATTCACTTCGGAGATAAATGTGAAGTTTTAATTTCAGGAAGTGGGGATGGAAGATCTAGTGGAACTGATTTTATGCGTGAACATATTGAGACTGATAATCAGAGATTTCTAATTCATATAATTCCAAAACCTGGTATTGTAGAAAAAGTAAGTAGTTAACAATATTGTCAATCATGAGACAGGTCATTTATTTTGTACTGATTTTTTTATTATTAGCCACTTCTTGCGGAAGAAAATCGGGGCGAATGGTAAATGATGGCAATCAAGTTCAAGGAAACTCTAATTCCGAAAATCAAAACTATGTAGTACGTAGAAATCAAAACACAAAAACCAAATCTGCAACAGCCCAACCTGGGCCTAAAGTTACGAAGAATCCTTTGACAGGGAGCGAGATTTTTGAAAAATATAACAAAGCTGTTTTCATGGTTTACACTTATGATGGTGTTAATGTTTTTCAAGGTTCAGGGTTTGTAGTGAAGAGTAAGGGAATTGCAGTTAGTAATTATCATGTTTTTGAAGGTACAGGAATGGGATTTGAGTTGTTAGTATTTTCAAATGGTAACGAATATAATCTTAAGGATGTAATAGCATATGATAAAGAAAAAGATATAATAATATTTAGTATAGACTCTGATGGTGAAATATTTCCTTTTATACCAATTTCTACCTCTACGCCAAGAGTAGGTGAAAAAGTATATGCAATAGGTAGTCCATTAGGTTTAGAAAATACTTTTTCGTCAGGTGAGATTTCGCAGATAAGAGGTTCTGATATTATTCAAATTAGTGCTCCAATTGATCATGGTAGTAGTGGTGGTGCTCTTTTAAATAATTATGGAGAGGCAATAGGAATTACAACTGCAGGTATAGACGAATCAAGTGCTAACCTCAATTTTGCAATAAATATAAATGTTGTAAAGAAATATCTATCAGAATGAAAAATAATTTTTTACTTATATTATTATCCTGTATTTTCTTAATTTCCTGTACAAGAAAATCGGGTCCTAACGCTGCACCATCTGACACTTACTATAGAATTGAAAAAAAGAATTCAAAGTCTGATGTTGATTATTATATTACTGTAGTAAAGGTAGTTGATGGAGATACATTTGATGCTGTCACTCAAGATGGAATTGAAATTCGTTATCGCATACATGGCATAGATGCACCAGAAAGAAAACAAGATTATACTACAAAGTCAAAAGATAAATTATCTGAATTAATTTTTGGAAAAAGTGTTGGTATAAAAGTGCAAAAGAAAAGGGATGGGTACGGCAGACCTATAGTATATGTGAGAACTGCTGAATATAATGATGTTGGTGCTGAAATGCTAAGATCGGGTTTAGCGTGGCATTCAAAAAAATATGATAATTCTGAACTTTATGATGAATTAGAAAAAGAAGCACGCAGGGACAGGAGGGGTATGTGGGATGCAAATAATCCTATACCACCATGGGAATATCGTAATTAAAATCAACATTCAACTATACTTTTTGACCGATTAGGCCAAGACGAAAAGTGCTTCTTTCCAATTCAGGATTGTCTGCATCAAAATTGACAAAGAACCCTTATAGATCGAAAGTGCTGGTATAAATCAAACCGTTTTATCCAATGTTTGATGTATTACAATCAAAAGAAACTGTATATTTGAATTAAGTAGAATAATATTGATATCCTAAGATGACAACCAACAGATTAAAAGCAGGAAATATGCAGGATAATAAATGGAAGTTTATTAAAAAGAATGCCTTCACTATAGTGTTGGTTATTATCGTGGGGGTATTGTTTTTTAGCCCCGATGCAAAATCATTTGTGTTGCGACAATTAGTGGCAACTGGACTTTTTAATCCTAGTATAGATAATAAGGATGCTAATATGGCGAACTTGGCAAAAGTAGATTTTGATTTTGTTGACGAGGGAGGGAACCTTCAAAATACTTCATCCTTAAGAGGCAAAGTGGTATTTATTAATTTTTGGGCATCATGGTGTCCACCTTGCAGAGCAGAATTTCCTTCAATCGAAAAACTTTATACTCAGTTTAATGACAACCCTGATTTCATCTTTCTTACCATCAACGAGGACATCGACACAATTGCTGGAAAAGCATACCTTGATAAAGAGGGCTTTACTGTTCCGATGTATCAGTCCAGAGGTAATGTTCCCGCAGAAGTATATTCCGGTACATTGCCCACTACTGTTGTTTTAGATAAGAATGGAATGGTAAGATATCATCATATTGGGATTGCTAATTATGCATCAAAGAAATTTGTGAGACAGATTAGGGAATTGATAAATGAATAATAAGATCTTTTCATGAAAGCATTATTAATAGGCGCCACAGGTGCCACCGGAAGTGATCTCTTGCAGCTATTACTTGATGATAGTGAGGTTGAGAGTGTGGATATTTTTGTGAGAAGAGATCCGGGCATGGAGCATTCAAAGATTAATGTTCATATTATAGATTTTGAGAAGTATGAGGAGTGGAAACATCTTGTGGATGGTGATGTTTTATTTTCTTGTTTGGGTACTACTTTAAAAGATGCAGGTAGCAAGGAGGCTCAGTGGAAAGTGGACTATGAATATCAGTATCAGTTTGCTAAGGCTGCCCGTGAGAATGGAGTGGGGTGCTATGTGCTGGTTTCTGCTATGAATGCATCTTCAAAATCTAAGATATTTTATTCTCGTATGAAGGGTAAGCTAGATGAGGATGTGAATAAGCTAGGGTTCCCCAAATTATTGATCTTTAAACCGCCTTCGTTAATACGAAAGGGGAGTAGTAGGAAAATGGAAAAGATGGGAGTTAAGGTAATTAACTTCTTTAATAGGTTGGGGCTGTTGAAGTCTATGAAGACTATGTCTACTTATACTCTTGCGAAAGATATGCTGGATGCTGTGAAACTTAGCGTAAAAGCCTGAGCCCATTAAGTATTACAACAAGCGTGCTTCCTTCATGAAATATTACGCTGGTAGTGATATCGGTGAGGTTTGTAAAGGTTGCGGTAACTAGAAAGGCAACTACCCCCATTGAAATGAAGATGTTTTGCCAGATTACCCGCTTCATTTTTGTAGAGGTTTTATGTGCATGGACTAGTTTTGATATATCATTGTGAATTAATGCCAAGTCTGATACTTCTACTGCAACATCGGTGCCATCGCCCATTGCTATGCCTACATCGGCATTGACAAGTGCGGGGGCGTCATTTACTCCATCGCCTACCATTGCGGTGATTCCATATTTTTGTTTTTGGCTGCTTATTATGTTGGACTTGTCATGGGGCATTACATTTGTGATGGCTTCGTCAATTCCTAGGTCACGGGCAACTGATTGGCCTGTTATTTCTGAGTCGCCGGTAATTAGGGTGGTGTGGATTCCAAGTTTTTGGAAGTAGTTGATGGTTGCTTTGGCTTCTTCTCTTGGTGTATCCATTAATGCTATGACTCCGATTACATTTTCGTCTTCTGAGACATATACAACTGTGTTTCCGTTAGTCGACCATTTGTAGTTTAGATTGGTGTATTCGTCTGACACTTTCTCAAAAGCGGTAGGTTTACCAATACGATAGTTTTTATTATCGTAATTGCCTTCTAGTCCTTTTCCGATATGGTTGGTTGTGCTGATATCTAGTATGTTATTAGGCGTAAACTTTTGGAGTATAGCATCTGCAAGGGGGTGATTAGATTCTTTTTCGAGAGCTACAATTATATCGATTATATATTCTTCTTTTATAGTATCTGAGAAAAAGTCATTTGTTACTTCTGGTTTTCCTTGGGTAAGTGTTCCGGTTTTATCAAATGCTATAGCCTTTATATCTGCAAGTTGCGAAAGATAAGTGCTACCTTTTGAAAGCACTCCGTGCCGTGCAAGGTTTGAAGTTGCTGATAATGTTACTGAAACAGTAGCAGCTGCAATGGCGCATGGGGAAGTTGCAACTAATAGCACCAGTCCTCTGTAAATACTATGCATCCATGTATAATTGAAAAAAATAACTGCACCTATAACTATAAGAGGGATTGATATCAATACAAAGTTTACATATTTAGGCTCTAGCTTTTGAATAATGCTTGCTGCCTTAGTTTGGTTGTTCTGATTTTGATCTACAAGTTGCAATATTTTGGAAAATAGTGTGTCTTTATTTTCTTTCGTTACTTCCATTATAAAAGTGCCACTACCATTTATAGTGCTTCCAAATACTTGATCGCCTTTGTACTTCTCTCGAGGTATGCTTTCGCCGCTAATTGACGATTCATCGATGGAGGTGGTGCCCGACAGGATTACTCCATCTATTGGTACCTGATCGCCATTAAGTACCTGAAGATGATCGCCTACTTTTAAATCTTTTACTTCTACTAACTGAGTATTGCTGTTGGGCATAATGAGGCGGGCGGTAGTTGGGCTCATTTGCAGCAGTTTGGTTATCTCTCTTCTACTTCTTCCCTCGGCATAATGTTCTAGAAATTGAGCGCCTGAGAATATAAGAATTAGTAGTGTTGCTTCCCAAAAATTACCTATTACAGAAGCTCCAATTGCTGCTAAACCCATTAATATATGTGAGTTGGGAGTGAATCTTCTTTTTAGTCTAGTATGCACAATAGTTTCTCCAACTCCTTCAAGAATAATTACATGGTAACCGGCAGCAATTGTTGCAAGTGTAAATAGTATATTTTTTAATACTATATTATTTTCACTCACAAACAGTGCTGCAATTGTAAGTGCCAGGCCAATGAAATAGAGTGTTACGGGTGTCTTTTTATGACTGTGTTCCATATATTTGTTTATTCTATCGCAAACTTATGATATTTTTTTTACAATTTGGTTTTTATAGTTAAATATTGCAATTTCTGCTTTTGGTAATTGTAACGTTGTTATATTTGCAACATTGTTGCATTAATAGGATTGTTTTATGATTACAGCGGAGAAAATATTACATAAGTATGGTTTAAAGGGCACAGGGTGTCGCAAGTTTATTGTGAGCCGGTTGTTGGAAAGCGAAATGGCTTTATCGGAGAATGAGATTAAAGGTAAGTTTACCGACTTGTTTGATAGGGTTACGTTTTACAGAACTTTAATTACGCTTGAAGAGAGTGATATTATTCATAAGATTGTGCTTAACGACAATTTAGTGAAGTATGCATTGAATAAGCATCATCATGTGATAGGTGATTTGCACTCGCACTTTCATTGTAATGGGTGTGATGATGTTATTTGCCTTGAGGGGAAGACTAAATTTGATGTTGAGCTGCCGGAAGATTTTGTGCAAAACGAAGTTTTTGTGGTGATTGAGGGGGTGTGCGCAAGTTGCAATAAAGAATAGATTGAAGGGATGAGGTTATCTTTTACAATGCTGTTCTTGACAGTGGGACTACTGTATGCTTTTTCGCAGGACATTTCTATTGGTGGGTTTGTGCATGATCCTGAAAATGAAAGAAATTTGCAACGCGATACTTTTGAGCATCTTTTGCAACCATCGCCTATATTGCTGCAGGAGGTGACGGTAGTTGCAAGGAGGGATGACTTTAATGGGGCTGCTTCGTCGCTACCTGTAACAGAGATAAGCAAGAATTATCTTTTGAAGAACAGCGCTGCTAATTTTATACAGACTCTGTCGTCTATTGCCGGTATTTCGTCGATGGATATTGGTGCGGGTTTCTCGAAGCCAATGATTAGAGGTTTTGGGTTTAACCGCGTGGCGGTGGTTGACAAGGGTGTGGTGCAACAAAACCAGCAGTGGGGTGCTGATCATGGACTAGAGATTGATCAGTATGATGTGGATGGTGTGCGCGTTCATAAAGGTCCGATGTCACTATTTTACGGCTCCGATGCTATTGGTGGGGTAATTGAAATTATTCCTCCTGTAATTCCATTTGAAGATATGTTTTGGGGTGATGCAACAATTATTGCTAAGAGTAACAACGATTTGATTGGTGCTTCGGTTGCAGCTAGTGTTAAGAGAGGCAACATGTTTGTGCGTGGTCGTGCTACGGTTCAGAGTTATAGCGATTACAGGGTGCCTGCCGATACTATTGAATATCTTACTTGGCGCTTGCCTGTGCATAACGGCAGGATGAAGAATACAGCTGGAAGGGAGGCTAACCTGGCATTATCGGTAAATTACAGTAAGGACAACTTAAGCAGTTGGTTTCATTTATCTGATATTTATAGTAAGAATGGTTTTTACCCCGGCGCACATGGTATTCCATCGTTAGATAGGGTTGCACATGATGATAGCTTTAGAAATATTGAGATGCCTTTTGCAATATCTAATCATTTTAAACTGATTTGGAATAGCGAATTAAAGCTTACAGATAATGATAAGATAATGTTAGATGTTGGATATCAGCAGAACAAGCGAGAGGAATTGTCGGCATTTCATACTCACTACGGAAATCAGGATGCTCCTGTACAGAAACCGAACGTGGAGCTGCAATTCGGTCTTAACACTTTATCAGGTAGTGCCAGGTATGTTAAGGGTGAGGGTAAGCGTTGGAGTAAAACATTTGGTGGTTCTATCGAATATCAGCACAACCGGGTGGGTGGATACTCATTTTTATTGCCCGACTTTGAGCGGCTTTCAGGCGGTTTGTTTTGGATTAATAGTGTGAAACTCAACGATAAGTTTGTGCTTACCGGAGGATTGAGATATGATATGGGTAGGCTTAATGTTAGTGAGTTTTACGACCCTTTATTGGCAGAATTTTTGATGTTGCAGGGATATACGCAAGAGAATGTGGAGTTTTACGCGATGAGAGCGGCCAACTTAGATAGGGTATTTGGTGATTTATCGGGTTCGGTTGGGTTTGAATATCGTCCTTCTACTATTCATTCTTTAAAGTTTAATGTGGGTAGGAGTTTTAGATATCCTGGGGCTAATGAGTTGAGCAGTAACGGTCTTCATCATGGAGCATTTAGGCATGAGCAGGGGAATAAAGAGTTGAGTTCTGAGAGAGGTTATCAGCTGAATATTGATTATCTATATGAAAATGGAGTATTTAATGTGAGATTGAATCCGTTTGTGAGTTGGTTTGAGAACTATATATATTTGGAACCCACAGGTGGTTGGTCGGTTCTACCCCACGCTGGGCAGATTTACCGTTACAACGAGGCGGAGGCTTTGGTGGCTGGAGGTGAGCTAATGATGGGCTACAAGATTAACAGCATGTGGAGTGTGAATATGGATGTTGAGTATGTTTTTAATAGAAATATTACTGATAATTATGCTTTGCCATTTACGCCCCCTACAGTGGTGACAACAGATATTACATATTCTGGAAACAGTATGAAAAGTTTAATATCAAACTATGAAATAAAGCTTGAAAATAGGCTGGTGATGGATCAGACTTCGGTTGCACGTAATGAGGCAGCTACTCCTGGTGCAGCACTTTGGAATATCTCGGCATATGTGCATTGGCATATCAGGGGTAAGATGTTTATTACTTTACTACAGGTAGATAATATTTTTAACACATCGTTTATGAATCATCTGAGTTTTTATAAAAAGCTTAATGCTCCTGAACCGGGCAGGAATATTCAGTTGATTGTTAAAATTCCGTTTTGAAGCTCTGTAATAATCTAAATGTATTAAATTAAAATATGAAAAAATCGGTATTAATTACAGCTATTGTGTTGAAAGCTGTGTTGGGTTTAGTTTCGTGTGATAGCGAAAACCTGGATAATGAGAGACCTGTAGTAAAGGTAATTTTGCCCTCAGAAGATGAGTTGGTAATACCGGGTAGTGATATTCATTTTGAGGTGGAGATGAGCGATAATGCAGCTCTATCATCGTATAAGGTGAATATTCATGGTGCTTTTGATGGGCACGGACATGGAGAAGCTCTTTCTGCAACAACCCGTGCTGCATCTGATTCGGTGGAGTTTAGTAGGACTTGGCTGGAGAGCGATTTTATAGCTTTGGGTGAAGAGCCCATTTCGGGTAAGACAAAAGTGAGCGTTAAACATCATCATATGAAAATTCCTGCCAGTGTAACCAGAACCATTGATGGGGAACAAAAAGAAATGCCCCTGAAGGAGGGGCATTACCATTTTATAGTGTATTGTACCGATGAGGCAGGGCAGGAATCATTTGCATCTAAAGAGATTTTTATTTCTTATGATGCAGAGGGTCACAATCATAATTAGTGATTGCTCATATAAAATGTGAGTTTGCCACCATTCATTATATCGGAATGTGTGATAAAGTTTTCTTTATAGGGCTCTCCATTGAGCTCTATTTTTTCGATATACATATTCTCTTCAGATAGGTTAATTGCCTCCATTATAAACGAGTTGCCATTACCTAGATTGATTGTAGCTTTTGAAAGTTGTGGTGCACCAAATATGTACTGGCCATCTACTGTATTTACTGGATAGAAACCCATTGAAGAGAATAGATACCAAGCAGACATCTGACCGCAATCGTCGTTTCCGATTAGTCCATCTGGCTTGTTTTGATAGAAATCTTTGCAAATTTGTCTGATTAGTCGCTGCGTATCATGTGGCCTATCGAGGTGCATATATAAATATGCTATGTGGTGACTAGGTTCATTGCCATGAGCATACTGACCGATGAGTCCGGTAACGTCTGATAGTTGACCGGTTGACTCCTGCTCTGTGGTGAATAGATAGTCGAGTGCTTTGCCTGCCTGTTCTTTACCTCCCATATGTTGAATTAACCCTGGTATATCATGCATTACATGCCATGTGTATTGAAGTGCATTGCCTTCGGTGTAATGACCACCTATGTGTGAATCGGCATGGGCAAGCTGATATGGGTCGAACGGTGTCAACCAATCTCCTTTTGAATCTTTTGGTCTCATGCTCATTGTTTCACTGTCGAAATGGTTTTTATAGAAGTTAGATCTATTGATGAAGAACTTATAATCATCGGTTTTGCCTAACTTCTGTGCCATTAGTGCAGCAGCGTAATCGTCGTATCCTGCTTCGAGTGTACGTGATACTGATTCAACTTTTGCAATGTCGTATGGGTAATATCCCAGTTTATCATAGAGCTCCCACCCTGCATTCTTGTGTGTCCCTTGTGTGAGCGACTTCTTAATTTCGTTGTAAGCACGCTCTGCATCGAAGCCGTTGAACCCTTTTAGGTAGGCATCTACAACCATAGGAACGGAGTGATTTCCTACCATAGTGTAGGTTTCTTGTGCCATTAATGCCCAAATGGGCAGGTGGCCCTGTTGCTCGCTAAATTCGAGCATGTTGTTTACGAGGTCGTCGATAATTTCGGGACTGAGGATGGTATACATCGGGAAGGCCGCACGGAAGGTGTCCCACTGCGATAGTGTGGAGTAGTATTTTCCGGTTGGTGATTTTGCGACTTCTCTATTGGGCCCAACATAACTGCCATCTACATCGGCAATGTTGTTTGGTTGTATATAGAGATGATAGAGGGAGGTGTAGAAATTGACTTTATCGTTTTGGCTACCTTCAACTTGTACTCGTGAGAGGTATTTGTTCCACTCGTTTTTGGCATTGGTATATACTTTGTCAAAATCCCAGTGTGTAACTTCAGCAGCGAGGTTGGCCTTTGCGCCCTCTATGCTTGTGGTGGACATGGCTACCTTCATATTGAGTACGTTCTCGCCATTCATATCAAAATTAAGTATGTAGCGTGGTGCCTTTTCGCGAGGGTCGCGTTGTTCGAGCATATCCTTAGAAAGAATTGGTTTATCGAATTCGATTACGAAATAGTAGGTGCGACGAACCCATTCTGTGCGTGTGGTATAACCAGTTATGATTCTGTCGCTTTCGAAGTTAACCTCATTGTCGAGTACATGTATTGCAGCACGGTCTTTGCTCCAAACTAATCCACTTTGGAAATCGGCAAGCACATTTGCTTCTTTTTGGGAATTGTACGTATAGCGATGAAACGCAACATGTGGAGAAGTTGTGACTTCAACCTTAACATCATTATCGGTTAGCTCTACACCATAGTATCCGGGAGTTGCCTTTTCACTGCTTTTATTGAATCCGCTGCTTAGATCTTCTCGAATATCTCCTGAGAAGGGTTGAATTAGCAGATCGCCAAGATCGACAATGCCAGTGCCATTGAGTCTGTTTTGTGAGAACCCGTTTATTCTGTCATCATCGTAAAAATAACCTGAACAGTAATCCCATGAGTAATTACCGGTTTCGGGTCCGGGTTGCATAAACCCCAAAGGATAAGTAGCCCCAGGGAATGTGTGACCGGTGAAGGCGGTGCCAATGAAAGGATTGACATATTGTGTGAAGTCGCCACCAGCATCAATATCACTGCTTACTTTGTTTGCACAAGCAAGCAGTGAGAGTGATACGGCGAGCAGTATTATTGATTTTCTCATAAATTGTTTTACTGTTAAACGCCTTTAATTAGTAGTTGTACTTTCGATTAGTAGTTGTACTTTCGATTAGTAGTTGTACTTTCGATTAGTTGTTATACTTTCGATTAGTTGTTTTACTCCTGATTAGTTGTAATTGATTAATCATCAATTTTTGCTCTTTTTGTTTCCCAGATAAAGTAAGCTATAAGACCAATGAAAGCAACGAGAGCTGTAACTTGAGCACCTACACCATCGGGATCTGACCAAACACCCATATCCATTGCATAGCTATTGCCAGTTAAGAATATTATTAATGCACCAATTACACCAAACAAAGCTGCACCGGCAATGAAGCCCGAGGAGATGAGTATTGCACGTTGGTGACGAGCATTTTTAAGCTTTATGTCTTTGCCTTTTTTATTGATGAAATGATTTAGAAGACCTCCTACAATAAGTGGAGTGTTAAGTTGAATTGGAATGAACATGCCCAGTGCAAATGCTAGTGGGGATATGCCCAGCCAGTTGATTAGAACTGCAATAATAGCACCAATTCCCAATAACATCCAACTTACACCTGAGCCTGCCATAAGAGGCTCTATAATAGCTGCCATGGCATTTGCCTGAGGTGCAACCATTGGATTGGGATGATCGGGAGATGGAACAAAACCATAAGCCTCATTGAGGATAAAAATAACGGCGCCAACAGTTGCTGCTGATACAAGTGTACCGAGGAATTTATATGACTCCTGTTTTGCTGGAGTAGAGCCAATCCAATATCCAATTTTAAGGTCGGTGACAAACCCTCCCGCCATAGATAACGCTGTACATACGACACCACCGATGATGAGTCCGCTTACCATTCCTTGCCAACCATCGAGACCAACTGCAACGAGTACTACCGATGTGAGAATGAGTGTCATTAACGTCATACCTGATACGGGGTTTGATCCAACAATTGCTATTGCATTTGCAGCAACTGTGGTGAAAAGGAACGAGATTATGGTTATGGTTAGGAGGGCTACCAGAGCCTGCACCAATGTGATTTTAACGCCTATGATTAGGAATATGAAAACTGCAATTAGAGTGAGAAAGAGAAATAGCATTACGAATGACATCTTTAGGTCGCGATCGGTACGTTTACCATCTTCCTGATTGCCTTCTGTTTTTATTTTTTTGCCTACCGCCAACTTAAATGCTGTGCCGATTACACTAGATGACTTGATAATTCCTATTATACCTGCCATGGCAATTGCACCTATGCCGATGGGGCGTACATAATCTGCAAAGATTAGCTCGGCACTCATTGCTTGAAAAGGGTTGATGCCACCACCTACGGCAGCACCTAGTACGCCAATTTCGTTTACCATAGGCACTAAAACCAACCACGAAAGGAGTGAACCCATGGCAATAATAACAGCATATCGTAATCCTACCAGATATCCGAAACTGAATATAAGTGCACTTACGTTGAACTTAAATACCATCTTGAACCTGTCGGCCATCATTGCCCCTGCAGGAATGATTTTGGTGGTTATAACTTCACTCCACAAGCGGAATGATGAAAAACAAAAATCAAAAAGACCTCCAATGATACCACTAGTAATAAGTAGTTGTGCTTTATTTCCACCTTTCTCACCGGTCATCAGTATTTCTGTTGTGGCTGTAGCTTCTGGGAATGGAAGTTTGCCATGCATATCTTTAACAAAATATTTGCGGAAAGGGATGAGAAATAATATTCCTAAGAAACCCCCTAAAAGAGATGAGAAGAATATTTGCCAGAAATCGACCTGGATTTCGGGGTATTTTGCTTGAAGTATATATAATCCGGGTATTGTAAATACTGCACCGGCAACTATAACTCCTGAAGATGCACCTATTGATTGAATGATTACGTTTTGTCCTAATGCATTTTTTCTTTTGAAAGCAGCAGATGCACCCACAGCAATGATTGAAATAGGTATGGCAGCCTCGAATACCTGTCCGATTTTTAGTCCAGAATAGGCGGCAGCAGCTGAGAATATAACAGCCATTAACAGTCCCATAAAGATTGAATAACCTGTTACCTCGGTTGCGGGTTTGTTTGGCGGGAGAACCGGTTTGTATTCTTCGCCAGGAGCCAGCTCTCGATAAGCATTTTGTGGTAGTTCAGTTACCTTCTTCTCTTGCTCTTTTGTTTCCATCTAATTTTGATTAATATGTTATGATTTTCTATTTATATTATTTGTCTACTTTTGCATGATGCAGTTGCATTAGCTATTCTTTATTTAGGATATACGGATTTAAACAAACGCCGAAAATACAAAAAAAAGAGTTAGGTACACATAATTTCAGTATTGTAAATAACTTTTGTTACCTATTTAGATGTAGATTTCTTATATTTGTGGCTTAAACATGATAAGGTAAGGACAATGAGAAAGATAATGTTTTTGGTGCTGACAGTAATGTGTGTTTCAATTCTAGCGGCTCAGCAATATAACCTACATGATATTGTAGGAGGAAAATTTAGGGCTAAGGGTGTATCGGCAATAGTTTCATCGGCCGACGGTATGCATTATTACAAAGCTGATGTGCCTGGCACTGCAGTGATTAAATATTCGTATAGCAATGGTGAACCAGTGGATACGCTATTTAACACAAGAACTGCCCGCAATTGTACTTTTGATACTTTCGAGGGGTTTTTAGTTAGCGACGATGAGAACAGAGTACTTGTTTATAGAGATAAGGAGCAGATTTACAGGCACTCGTTTAAGGCAACATATTATTATCATGATGTAAGACGTAATATGACAAGGAAATTGTCGGAACAATCATCGAAGCAGATGGTTCCGGTTTTCTCTGATGATAGCAAGTTATTGGCGTATGTGATTGATGGAAATATATGGCTTACAAAATTCGACTTTGATACTGAGTCTCAAGTTACTAATGATGGTGAGGCCAATAAAATTATAAATGGTGCAACAGATTGGGTATATGAGGAAGAGTTTGGTGTGACTAGATTAATGGAGTTCTCGCCTGATAATAGAGTGTTGGCTTTTGTACGCACCGATGAGAGCGAGGTTGAGAAGTTTAGTTTTCAAACATATGAAGAGAAAATGTACCCGGGATATTATGAGTTTAAATATCCCAAAGCAGGAAGAAAAAACTCTACTGTGGAATGTAGAATTTTCGATATAGAGAGTAGAGTAACACGCAAAATGGAGGTGCCACTAGATGTAGATGGATATATTCCGAGAATAAAGTTTACAAAGGATGAGTCGCAACTTGCTGTGATGACACTCAACAGGAATCAGAATAGGTTTGATATGTATTTTGCTAACCCCAGATCTACTGTTGCAAGATTGATTCTTAGGGAAGAAAATAAATATTTTATCGACTCAGAACTGTTGAAATCGATATATTTCATGAATGATAAATTCACTTATTTATCTGAGAGAGATGGCTATAGTCACATTTATATTTATGGAATAACAGGAACTTTGCAGAAGCAATTGACATCGGGCAGCTGGGATGTGACGAAGTTGCTTTCTGTGGACGAGCAGTTGCAAACGGTTTATTACCAAGCTGCTGATGAGCAGCCTATGCAGCGAAATATCTACAAGGTGAATATTGCAAAACCAGTACCTCAAAAGCTTTCGCAACAAGTGGGACATAACAATGCAACATTTAGCAGTAATGGTAAATTTTATGTTAATCAATGGTCTGATTACAACACACCAACACAAATTACACTTCACAGTGGTGATGGCAAGCAGGTGAGGGTGCTGGAAGATAATCGTGCAGTGAAGGATGCTTTTAATGCCGCACAGATGCCTAAACGCGAATCAATTAAAGTGAAAGCTGCAGATGGGATAACAGATTTGAATGGTTGGATTTTGAAACCGGCTAGCTTTAATCCCTCAAAAAAATATGCTGTTGTGATGGTGCAATATAGTGGCCCGAACTCGCAAGAGGTACTAGATAGGTATAGTGTTGATTGGTATTTTGCATTGCTTAATGAAGATATTTTGGTGGCTGCTGTTGATGGTAGGGGCACAGGTGCAAGGGGGGCTGAATTTAGAAAGGGTACTTATCTTAATTTAGGTATACAGGAATCGGACGACCAGATTGCAGCTGCTAGTTACCTTGCTTCATTGCCTTATGTTGATGCCAAAAGAATTGGTATTTGGGGATGGAGCTATGGTGGTTATAATGTTTTGATGAGTATGAGCAGGGGTAATGGTGAAATTAAAGCGGGTGTTGCTATTGCGCCTGTAACCGACTGGCGCTTTTATGACACTGTTTATACCGAACGATTTATGCGTACTCCGCAACAAAATATTGAGGGATATGATAAGGGATCGCCTGTTGCACTGGCAGGTAATTTGCAAGGGAATTTGTTAATTATTCATGGCACCGCAGATGATAATGTGCATTTACAAAACTCAATGGAATATGCGCGTGCTCTTATAAACGAAGGTAAACATTTTGATATGTTTTTCTTCCCAGATAAAAATCACTCTATTGTTGGAACATCTGTAAGGGAATACCTTTATGAGAAGGTAATAAATTATTTTAAAGAAAACCTGTAGATAACCATAGTAAACAAAAAGGACCTTTTATTGTTATTAAGTCAAAATTAATGCCTAATGGCAGTATATGACAAAAATTTCATTTATAGATAGGTTGATTAAGAATCCGTCATTCGGTCTTATTCCATTTTTAATATATTCGTTCCTAATCGGTTATGTCGACTCTATAGTTGCCATCTTAATTGCTTTTGCTCTTTCGGTTTTGGGATTGATAGTAGTAAAAAGGAATAACAGATTGGTTTATGATGCTTCGTTTGTTACATTTTTGATTGCTCTTTTATTGTCGTTTACCTCATTTAGTGAACTTCCACGAATGAATAAGTTTGTTGTAGTGGAGGTTGTCTTTGCGATGATTCTGACACTTTTGAGATTGTCGAAAGGTCGTTTGTTGCTAATTACTGCCAAAGATACAAGTGGTAGTGCTGAAACACATATGGAAGAATCTATTAGGGTAGCATTTCAAGCTCAATATGGTCTAACCCTGCATCTATTTCTTTTTATGATATATCTGGTTTCTGTGGGCACTGTTGAGTCAATGGTTAGTGCTATGTTTATAAAAGTGTTGTTTCAACTTATACTGCTATCTATTATAGTGTTTGAATCTACACGTTTGCATATTCTTACTAAAAAACTTTTTAACGAAGACTGGCTTCCGGTAATTACCGAAACAGGGGAGGTTACAGGAAGAGTGGCAAAGTCGGTTACGAAAGATATGAAGAATAAATTTATGCATCCGGTTGTTAGGGTTGCATTGATGAACAAAGGTGCTATTTATTTGAAAGAGCGCGGTATGAGTAGAGTGCTTAACCCTGGAAAACTCGACCATCCATTTGAAGAATACATGGAGTTTAAAGGTGAACTTGATAAATCTGTAAGAGAAAGTATTGGCAAAGAATGTGGAAATGAAAATATACCTGTTAGATTTTTACTTAAATATACTTTTGAGAACGAAATTACGAAGCGTTTAATATTATTTTATGTTGCAGAGATAGATGATGATGTTATGTTTAACAGTCTAAACTTGCAAGGAGGAAAACTATGGACAACTGCCCAGATTGAAGATAATATGGGATTGGAAATCTTTTCTGAATGTTTTGAGCTGGAATTTGAATATCTGAAAAATACACTTCTTTTAGTTCAACAGTATAAAAAGAAATAAAGTTAGAACTATAGCTGTTGAAAAGTTTCTTCATATTTTTTGTAAAAACAATTGCAAATGCTTGCGTATCTGGCTGATTATTTGTAATTTTGTGCCGTTTTTCACCCTAAGTATACGGTTATCTCATGATAATCAGGGCGTTATTAAAGCCTATTGTGGGAAGAAATGCATTAAGAGAAAGTAATACATAAAATAAAAATTACCAAAAGAAAGTAGAAAATGCCTACAATTCAACAATTAGTAAGAACAGGACGTACTACCCTGAAAGAAAAGAGCAAATCCAGGGCTCTGGACTCAAGTCCACAGCGCCGTGGTGTTTGTGTGAGAGTATATACTACCACCCCTAAGAAACCAAACTCAGCGATGAGAAAGGTGGCACGTGTTAGATTGACTAACTCAAAAGAGGTGAATGCTTATATTCCGGGAGAAGGGCACAACCTGCAAGAGCACTCAATTGTGTTAGTGCGCGGGGGACGTGTAAAAGATCTTCCCGGTGTTCGTTATCATATTGTAAGAGGTGCATTGGATACAGCCGGTGTAGCTGGTCGTACTCAAAGACGCTCTAAATATGGAACTAAAAGGCCTAAGCCAGGTGCAAAAGTTGCTCCAGGTGCAAAAGCTGCTCCAGGTAAGAAAAAATAATTAGGCGATATAATAATTAAGAATTAAAAAATTACTGTTGAAATATTTGGGAAGGCTACTTTATGGGGGTTGAGTAAATGAATTCAGTGGAATTTGTTGAAGGCTAATAAAAGGCAACCAAACAACACAAAATTATACAACAATGAGAAAAAGTAAACCAAAAAAGAGACAGATCCTCCCGGATCCTGTTTATGGTGATATAAGGGTGACAAAATTCGTTAACCACCTTATGTACGACGGAAAGAAAAGCATATCGTACGATATTTTTTATTCTGCATTGAACACAGTTAAGGCGAAATTGGCCAACGACGAGAAGTCGGCTCTCGAGATATGGAAAGCTGCACTCGATAATATTACTCCTCAAGTGGAGGTTAAATCACGCCGTGTAGGGGGTGCTACTTTTCAAGTTCCTACAGAAATTAGACCAGACAGAAAAGAGTCAGTTTCAATGAAAAACCTAATTCTTTATGCACGCAAAAGAGGAGGTAAAACCATGTCAGATAAATTGGCAGGTGAAATAGTTGACGCTTATAACAGTCAGGGTGGCGCATTTAAACGTAAAGAAGATATTCATAGAATGGCAGAGGCTAACCGTGCATTTGCTCATTTCAGATTTTAACATAGCAAGAAGGTAAAAAAGATGGCTAAGGGTTCAAAAGAAGTTTTAAATTTAACTCGCAATATAGGTATCATGGCTCATATTGATGCCGGCAAAACAACCACTTCTGAGCGTATCCTGTTTTATACAGGTTTGACTCATAAGATTGGTGAAGTGCACGACGGCGCAGCAACCATGGACTGGATGGCGCAGGAGCAGGAAAGAGGTATTACTATTACTTCAGCAGCTACCACTACAAGCTGGAAGTATAACGATCAAACATATAAGATTAATTTAATTGACACTCCGGGGCACGTTGACTTTACAGTTGAAGTTGAGCGTTCGCTTCGTGTACTTGATGGTGCAGTTGCAGCATTTTGTGCAGTTGGAGGTGTTGAACCACAGTCTGAAACCGTATGGCGTCAGGCTGATAAATATAAAGTGCCACGTTTAGGTTACGTAAATAAAATGGACCGTTCTGGTGCCAATTTCTTTGATGTGGTACGCCAGATTAGAGAAATGCTAGGTTCTAATGCTTGTCCAATTCAAGTGCCAATTGGTGCTGAAGAGAGCTTCAAGGGTGTTGTAGACCTAGTGACAATGAAGGCATATTTGTGGCACGATGAAGCTATGGGAGCCGACTATGATATTGTTGAAATTCCAGCAGATGTTTTGGAGGAAGCAGAAGAGTGGCGCGAAAAATTGCTTGAGGCAGTTGCCGAGCATGATGACATTTTGATGCAGAAATATTTTGATGATCCATCAACTATAACTGTTGATGAAATAAAAGCAGCAATAAGAAAAGCTACCCTTTCAATGGAGTTTAACCCTATCATTTGTGGTTCTTCATTTAAGAATAAGGGTGTGCAAACTCTTTTAGATGCAGTTTGTGCATATCTTCCTAGCCCAATAGATACTGAATCTATTACAGGCACAGATCCTGACGATAGCTCTATAGAACTAGTACGTCATGCAGATCCTAATGAACCACTTAGTGCACTTGCATTTAAGATTGCTACAGACCCATTTGTTGGTCGCTTATGTTTCTTCCGTGTATATTCGGGTGAATTAGAAGCAGGATCTTATGTATATAATCCACGTTCAGGAAAAAAAGAACGTATTTCACGTCTATTCCAGATGCACTCTAACAAACAGAACCCCAAAGATTTTATTGGAACTGGTGATATTGGTGCTGGGGTAGGTTTTAAAGATATTCGTACAGGAGATACTCTTTGTGACGAAAAACATCCTATTATTTTAGAAGCTATTGACTTCCCGGATCCTGTTATCGGAATAGCAGTGGAGCCAAAAACTCAAAAAGACTTGGATAGATTATCTAACGGATTGGCTAAGCTTTCGGAAGAGGATCCAACATTTACAGTAAAAACTGACGAGGATACAGGACAAACTGTTATCTCGGGTATGGGTGAACTTCATCTTGAAATTATTATCGACCGATTGAAACGTGAGTTTAAGGTAGAGGCAAATCAAGGTCGTCCACAGGTAACTTATAAAGAGGCTATCACAAAATCTGTTGAGCTTCGTGAAACTTATAAGAAACAATCGGGTGGTCGTGGTAAATTTGCTGATATCATAGTTCGCATTGAACCAACTGACGCTGATTTTGAGGGAGATTTGCAATTTATTGATGAGGTAAAAGGTGGAAATATTCCTAAAGAATATATTCCCTCAGTACAAAAAGGTTTCCAGCGTGCCATGAAAAATGGTGTTCTTGCAGGATATTCCATGGATAAACTGAAAGTAACACTTATTGATGGTTCGTTCCACGCAGTTGACTCCGACCAGTTGTCTTTTGAGATTTGTGCTATGCAGGCTTATAAGAGCGCTGTGGAAAAAGCAGGTCCAATTTTACTTGAGCCTATAATGAAGGTTGAAGTGGTTACACCCGAAGAAAGTATGGGAGATGTAATTTCTGACCTAAACAAGAGACGCGGACAAGTTGAAGGAATGGAGTCTAACCGTTCAGGTGCTCGTGTAGTTAAAGCTAAAACTCCATTATCGGAGATGTTTGGTTATGTAACTTCATTGCGTACTATTACTTCAGGACGTGCTACATCTACAATGGTGTTCTCGCATTTTTCAGAGGTGTCTGCTTCTATTGCAAAACAGGTATTGGAAGAAGTGAATGGCCGTGTTGATTTGATCAAATAACATAATATATATATGAGCCAAAAAATCAGAATTAAACTGAAATCATACGATTATAGCCTGGTTGATAAATCGGCTGAGAAAATCGTGAAAACCGTAAAAGCTACGGGTGCTGTGGTAAGCGGTCCAATTCCATTGCCAACACACAAAAGAATCTTTACAGTAAACCGTTCTACTTTCGTGAATAAGAAGTCTCGCGAACAGTTTGAACTGGCTTCTTTTAAACGTCTTATTGACATTTATAGTTCAACAGCTAAAACTGTCGATGCGTTGATGAAGCTTGAACTTCCAAGTGGAGTTGAAGTTGAGATTAAAGTCTAATTTATAGACACAATTATAATTTATAAACAACAGAGAAATGCCAGGATTATTAGGAAAAAAAATCGGAATGACATCCGTTTTCAGTGCCGAGGGAAAAAACATTCCATGCACTGTTATCGAAGCAGGTCCTTGTGTGGTTACTCAGGTTAAAACCGTTGACAATGACGGTTATGACGCAATTCAGGTGGGGTTTGTTGACAAAAAAGACAAACATACACCTAATGCTGAAAAGGGTCACTTTAAAAAAGCCGGAACCACTCCCAAGAGACACTTGGCCGAGTTCAAAGGTTTTGGAGACCAGTATAAAGCTGGATCTGAAATTAGTGTTGACATCTTCGAAAATGAATTGTATGTTGATGTAATAGGAACATCAAAGGGTAAAGGTTTTCAGGGCGTTGTAAAACGTCATGGATTCTCAGGAGTTGGCCAAACCACACACGGACAGCACAATAGATTGCGTTCGCCAGGTTCGATTGGTGCGGCTTCATATCCCGCTAAAGTTTTTAAAGGAACTAGAATGGGTGGACAAATGGGTAATGAGCGTGTAACTGTTCAGAACCTACAGATAATAAAAATTATTCCGGAACACAACTTGTTACTTGTAAAAGGTTCTATCCCCGGATGCAATGGTTCAATCGTAATAATTGAGAAATAAAATGGAATTAGCAGTATATAATATCAAAGGAGAGGTGACAGACAAAAAGGTGACACTCGATGATTCCATTTTCGGGATTGAACCTAATGAGCATGTTATCTGGTTAGATGTGAAGCTATATCTGGCTAACCAACGTCAGGGTACACATAAAACAAAAGAGAGAAATGAAATTACCGGTAGTACACGCAAATTGATTCGTCAGAAAGGCGGTGGCGGTGCTCGTCGTGGTGATATTAAATCACCCCTATTGGTAGGTGGAGGTCGTGCTTTTGGTCCTAAACCAAGAGACTATGGCTTTAAGATTAATAAGAAAACTAAAGTATTGGCTCGTAAGTCGGCACTTTCTTTAAAAGCTAAAAATAGTGCTATAGTAGTAGTAGAGGATTTTGATTTTGAAACACCTAAAACTAAGAGTTTGGTGGAGCTTACAAAAAAACTGCAACTCACTGATAAAAAGCTACTTTTCGTTTTGCCAGGTCAAAATAAAAATGTATATTTGTCGGCTCGAAATTTAGCAAAAGTTAATATAGTAACAGCTTCGGATATAAATACTTACAAAATCATGGACTGTACAAGTCTAGTGATTACTGAGTCTTCTGTGGCCGCAATTGACAACCACTTTAAAGTGCAAGGAGAAACAATATGAGTGTAATAGTAAAACCAATATTCACTGAAAAGCAAACTGCGATAACCGAAAAGTTTGAAAATCGTTACGGATTCATCGTAGTTCCTTCTGCTAATAAGGTGGAAATCAAGAAAGCTGTTGAAACGCTATACAACGTACATGTTGAAAGTGTAAACACTATGAAATATGATGGTAAAGAAAGAAGCCGATTTTCTAAATCGGGAGCTGTAAAAGGTCGTACTGCATCATATAAAAAAGCAATTGTAACCTTGAAAAAAGGTGAAACAATCGATTTATTTAGCAATATTTAATAGAAAATGGCAATACGTAAATTAAAGCCCACTACACCGGGGCAAAGACACAAGATTATCGGTTCATTTGAAAATATCACTGCAAGTGTACCGGAGAAATCTCTTGTTGTTGGTAAAGGCGTTACAGGTGGTCGCAACAATCGCGGTAAAATGACCGTAAAAAATGTTGGTGGCGGACACAAGAGACGTTATAGATTTATCGATTTTAAGAGAACAAAAGATGGTATACCAGCCGTTGTTAAAAGTATAGAGTACGATCCAAACCGCTCGGCAAGGATTGCACTTCTTTATTATGCTGATGGTGTTAAAACTTATATTTTAGCTCCAAACGGTCTAAAGGTAGGAACCACAGTGATGTCTGGGGACAAAGCTGCCCCTGAAGTAGGAAATGCATTGCCTTTGTCGGTAATTCCAATTGGTACAATTGTTCATAACATTGAGCTACGTCCAGGACAAGGTGCAAAAATGGCACGCTCTGCCGGAACATTTGCACAGCTTGTTTCTCGTGAGGAGAAATATGCTATTATTAAAATGCCTTCCGGAGAAGTACGTAAGATTCTTTCTGCATGTAAGGCTACGATAGGTAGTGTTGGTAATTCGGACCATGCTCTAGAACAATCAGGAAAAGCCGGTCGTTCACGTTGGCTGGGTCGCCGTCCTAATACTCGCGGGGTTGTGAAGAACCCAGTAGATCACCCGATGGGTGGTGGAGAAGGACGTGCTTCAGGTGGTCACCCAAGATCAGCCACTGGCTTATACTCTAAGGGCTTGAAAACAAGAGCTCGTAAAAAGCACTCCTCTAAGTATATAGTTGAAAAGAGGAAGAAAAAGTAACTGATTAAATAGAATAAAACTATGAGCAGATCATTAAAAAAAGGTCCATATATCAACCTGAATTTAGAAAAAAAGGTTCACGCCATGAATGATAGCGGTAAGAAAACTGTTGTTAAAACATGGGCCCGCGCCTCTATGATATCACCCGATTTTGTTGGACATACTATTGCAGTTCATAATGGTAATAAATTTATACCTGTATATGTAACTGAAAATATGGTGGGTCACAAGTTAGGAGAATTCGCTGTAACACGTACGTTCCGCGGTCACGCAGGCAACAGAAAGAAATAAAGATAAACAGAAAAAGAGATGAGTGCTAGAAAAAGAATATCAGCCGAAAAAAGAAAAGAAGCCCGTAAAGAGGTCTCTTTAGCCGTGTTGAGAAATGTTCCGTCTTCGCCGCGTAAAATGCGATATGTTGCAGATATGGTACGTGGTATGGAAGCCTTTAAAGCATTAGGTGTATTAAAGTTTTCCAACAAAGAAGCATCAGCTAAAGTGGAGAAATTGCTTATGTCAGCTATTTCTAACTGGGAGCAAAAGAACGATCGCAAGGCAGAGACTGGCGAATTATATATTAAGACAATATCTGTGGACGAAGGTACAACTTTAAAAAGATTACGTACTGCACCGCAAGGACGTGGACACAGAATCCGTAAACGTTCTAACCATGTAACTATCGTGGTTGATACTATTAACAAAGAAGTTAAAGAACAAAATTAAGCAAGATGGGACAAAAAGTAAATCCGATAGCAAATCGTTTGGGAATCGTCAAAGGATGGGACTCTAACTGGTATGGAGGAAATGACTATGGCGATATTTTGTTGGAAGATAACAAAATCAGAACCTATCTGAATGCCCGTCTTTCTAATGCAAGTGTATCGCGCATTGTCATCGAGAGAACATTGAAATTGGTGACAATTACTATCTGTACTGCCCGCCCAGGTATAATTATTGGAAAAGGTGGACAAGAGGTAGACAAGCTCAAGGAAGAGCTGATGAAGATTACCGATAAAGACATTCAAATAAACATTTACGAAATCAAAAAGCCCGAGTTGGATGCTGTTATTGTAGCAAACAACGTTGCTAAACAAATTGAAGGTAAAATTGCTTACCGTAGAGCTGTTAAGATGGCTATTGCTTCAACTATGAGAATGGGTGCTGAAGGTATCAAAATTCAGGTTTCAGGAAGATTAAACGGTGCAGAGATGGCACGTTCAGAAATGTATAAAGAGGGTAGAACTCCTCTCCACACTTTCCGTGCTGACATCGATTATGCACTTGGTGAGGCACTTACCAAAGTAGGTTTAATTGGAGTAAAAGTTTGGATCTGCCGTGGTGAGATTTTCGGAAAGAAGGATCTTGCTCCTTCATTCTCAACATCAAAAGACAATCGTACACAAGGTGGTGGTGGTCGCAGAGGCAATCGTCAGGATGCCGGACCAGGACGTGGTGGCAAACGCGGCGGTGGCGGCGGAGGCAGAAGAAATATTAAAAAAGCTTAATAGGATATAGAGATGTTACAACCTAAGAAAACAAAATTTAGAAGACAGCAAAAAGGTCGCATGAAAGGCAATGCCGGACGTGGAAACGAGCTGGCATTCGGTTCTTTTGGTATAAAATCATTACAATCTAAGTGGATTACTGGAAATCAAATTGAAGCTGCCCGTATTGCTGTAACACGTTATATGCAACGTCAGGGACAAGTTTGGGTACGTATTTTCCCAGATAAGCCTATTACAAAAAAACCAGCAGAAGTACGTATGGGTAAAGGTAAGGGTAATCCAGAAGGATTTGTAGCTCCAATAACCCCAGGAAGAATAATTTTTGAGATTGAAGGCGTTTCGTTTGAAATTGCACAAGAGGCATTGCGTTTAGCTGCCCAAAAACTTCCGGTTACAACCAAATTTGTGGTAAGAAGAGATTATGATTATGACAAAAAATCGTAAACAGAGATGAAAAAGCAAGAAGATATAAGAGAGCTTCCAGAAAAAGATCTGATTGAGAGATTGGATGCAGAGATTATTGAACTTAATCAGTTGCAAATTAATCATACAATTACACCACTCGATAATTCAGGCCTAATAAAGGAAAAACGCAGAGATATTGCCCGTATAAAGACAGAGCTGCGTGCCAGAGAATTGAAACAAGATCAATAAAATAGAGAATGGAAACGAGAAATTTAAGAAAAGAAAAAGTCGGGGTCATTTTCAGCAATAAAATGGATAAGTCTGTAACAGTTGCTGTAAAATGGAAAGAAAAACACCCTATGTATGGGAAGTTCGTTAACAGAACGAAGAAATTTCACGCCCATGATGAGAGCAACAACTGTAACATTGGTGATACAGTTCGTATAATGGAAACACGTCCTTTGAGTAAAACAAAGAGATGGAGAGTGGTTGAAATATTAGAAAGAGCTAAGTAATATGATACAAAAAGAATCCAGATTAAAAGTGACTGACAATAGCGGTGCAAGGGAGGTTCTCTGTATCAGTGTATTGGGAGGTACAGGAAGACGTTATGCGTCGGTAGGGGATATCATAGTTGTTTCAATTAAGAGCACAATCCCTGCGAGTGATATAAAAAAAGGTGCCGTATCAAAAGCAATTATAGTTCGCACTAAAAAAGAGATTCGTCGTAACGACGGTTCTTATATACGATTTGATGATAATGCTTGCGTATTACTAAATAGTGCAGGTGAAATCAGAGGAAGCCGTATCTTTGGACCCGTTGCTCGTGAACTCAGAAACACGAACATGAAGATTGTATCATTAGCTCCTGAAGTATTATAATCTATTAATCAATCACAGGCAATGACAAAATTACATATAAAGAAAGGTGATACGGTTTACGTTAATTCCGGAGAAGACAAAGGAAAGACCGGCCGCGTACTTGAGGTTCTAATTAACAAGAACAGAGCTATTGTGGAAGGCGTAAACGTTGTATCGAAACATGCAAAACCAAGCGCTCAAAATCCTAATGGAGGTATTGAAAAGAAAGAAGCTTCAGTGCATCTTTCTAACTTAAACCCAGTGGATCCTAAAACAGGAAAGCCCACTCGCGTTGGTAGAAAATTAGATAGTAAAGGCAAAAACGTTCGTTACGCAAAAAGATCCGGGGAGGAAATGAAATGAGTGAAACTACAATAACATACGAAGTAAGTCTGAAAAAGGACTACAATGAGCGTATTGTTCCCGCTTTGATGAAAGAATTCAACTATACATCTGTAATGCAGGTACCACGCCTAGAGAAGATTGTTATAAATCAGGGTTTAGGTGCTGCAGTTGCTGATAAAAAAATCATTGAAACAGCGATAAACGAACTTACAGCTATAACTGGACAAAAAGCAGTAGCGACAATTTCAAAAAAGGATATTTCGAATTTCAAGCTACGTAAAAAAATGCCAATTGGTGCTAGAGTTACATTGCGTAACGATAAAATGTATGAATTCCTAGAAAGATTAGTTCGCGTATCACTACCACGTATACGTGACTTCAAAGGGATTGCTTCTAAATTTGACGGTGGGGGTAACTATACTCTTGGAATTGAAGAACAGATTATCTTTCCTGAGATAAATATCGAAAATGTGGCAAGAATTCAAGGAATGAATATTACTTTTGTAACAAATGCTCATACTGACGAAGAGGGTTATGCTCTTTTAAAAGCGTTTGGATTACCATTTAGAACAAAACAAAATCAATAAATAATGGCAAAAGAATCAATGAAAGCCCGCGAGGTGAAGAGAGCTAAAATGGTTGCCCGTTATGCAGAGAAAAGAGCAAAGTATCTTGCAGAAGGTAATTATGAAGCACTCCAATCTATTCCAAAAAATGCCTCTCCTGTACGTTTACACAATCGTTGTAAAATAACAGGAAGACCTAAAGGATATATGCGCCAATTTGGCCTATCTCGTATCCAGTTTAGAGAAATGGCATCACAAGGTTTAATTCCTGGGGTAAAAAAAGCGAGCTGGTAAGAGAATTATAAATATTGTCCCGGTAGTCGGGATCAATTTAAACTATTAAAATATGACAGATCCAATAGCAGATTATTTGACGCGGTTACGCAATGCTATCCAGGCGAAACATCGTGTGGTAGAGATACCCGCATCGAATCTAAAAAAAGATATCACTAAGATTCTTTTTGAAAAAGGATACATACTTAATTATAAGTTTGTAGACAATGGTCCTCAAGGTACTATTATGGTTGCTTTGAAATATGATCCAATTAACAAAGTTAACGCGATCAAGAAATTAGAGCGCATTTCATCTCCTGGTTTACGTCAGTATGTAGGGCATAAAGAATTGCCTCGCGTACTTAACGGGTTAGGAATTGCCATTCTTTCTACTTCAAACGGAGTAATGACTGATAAAGAGGCTCGCGAGAAAAAAGTGGGTGGTGAAGTATTATGTTTCGTTTATTAATTTGAAGGAGAAGAAAGTATGTCAAGAATAGGAAAATTGCCCATTACATTCCCTGCAGGTGTAACAGTTACACTAGGAGAAAATCAAGTGGTTACAGTAAAAGGACCTAAGGGAGAGTTGAAACAGCAACTTCGTGAAAATGTAAATGTAGAAATAAATGGTGACGAAATTGTCATTGGAAGAGCAAACGAATCGAAAGAAAGTCGCTCAATGCACGGACTATACCGCTCACTATTAAATAATATGGTTATTGGCGTTTCGGAAGGTTTTCGTAAAGAACTGGAACTTGTTGGGGTTGGTTATCGTGTATCTAACGTAGGCCAAATTTTAGAGTTATCACTTGGTTTTTCACATAATATATTTCTTCAGTTACCTGATGAGATAAAAATAGAAACTAAGATGGAAAGAAACAAGAACCCACTTATTTTGCTTGAGTCTTGTGACAAACAATTACTGGGACAAGTATGTGCAAAAATTCGCTCATTCCGTAAACCTGAACCTTATAAAGGAAAGGGTGTACGCTTTGTAGGAGAAGATGTACGTCGTAAATCCGGTAAAACGGCATCTAAATAATTTTACGTAAACTGAAATCGCAATGATAACAAAAAACGAAAGAAGATTAAAAATAAAGACTCGTGTTCGCGGTAAAATTAGTGGCACACCGGAAACTCCGCGTCTTACCGTTTATAGAAGTAATAAACAGATATATGCTCAGGTAATTGATGACTTAAGCGGTAAAACTTTAGCTTCAGCATCATCACTAAAGATTGAAGATAAACTTCCTAAAATAGAGATAGCTGCAAAAGTTGGTGAACTTATTGCTCAAAGTGCAAAAGAAGCTGGTGTAGAAAAAGTTGCTTTTGACAGAAACGGTTATCTGTATCATGGAAGAATTAAAGAACTGGCTGATGCCGCTCGTAAAGGAGGACTTAAATTTTAACGATTATGGCTAGAGTAAGTAATAAAGTAACAACAACAAACGACATCGAATTAAAAGACCGTTTAGTGGCTATTAATCGTACCACCAAAGTTACAAAGGGAGGACGTACGTTCACATTTGCTGCTATGGTAGTGGTAGGTGACGAAGATGGCATAGTAGGCTGGGGACTAGGTAAAGCAGGTGAGGTTGCAACAGCAATTGCAAAAGGTGTTGAAGCAGCCAAGAAGAATCTTATTAAAGTACCTGTACATAAAGGAACTATACCACATCAGCAAATTTCACGCTTTAGCGGTGCTGAGGTATTTCTTAAACCAGCAGTTACTGGAACAGGAGTTAAAGCAGGTGGTGCAATGCGTGCTGTACTTGAGAGTGTGGGTGTAACGGACGTTCTTGCAAAGAGTAAGGGTTCTTCTAATCCTCACAACCTTGTTAAGGCAACAATTCTGGCATTAACAGAAATGAGAGATCCTCTTACTGTTGCCCAAAATAGAGGCATAAGTGTAGACAAAGTATTTAACGGATAAAAAGGAAACTGAAATGGCTAAGATTAAAGTTAAACAGACAAAAAGCAGAATTGGTGCTCCTATAGATCAAAAAAGAACGTTAGATGCTCTAGGACTAACCAAAATGAACAGAGTGGTTGAACATGACGATACTCCTTCTATAAGAGGACTTATTAATAAGGTTCACCATTTGGTAACTGTAATAGATTAAGATATATAAACGGTTAAAAAGATATATAAAATGGATTTATCGAATTTAAAACCGGCTGCGGGTGCTACTAAATCATCAACCAGAATCGGACGTGGTGAAGGCTCTGGCAAAGGTGGTACTTCAACAAAAGGACATAAAGGTCAAAAATCAAGATCAGGATATTCAAAAAAAGTTGGTTTCGAAGGTGGACAGATGCCATTACAGCGCAGGGTTCCGAAATTCGGATTCAAACCTCTTAATAGAATTGAATACAAAGCTATCAATATCGAAACACTTCAGGAGTTGGCTGATGCTAATAAGCTCACCAAAATAGACCGGAAGGTGTTGATGGATGCAGGTCTTGTTACCGGTAAACATTTAGTTAAAATATTAGGTAGAGGTACATTAACTGCCAAACTTGAAGTTGAGGCAAACGCATTCTCTAAGTCAGCTGAACAGGCAATTACCAATGTTGGTGGAACTGCAGTAAAACTCTAAGAAAATGGGATTTGTACAAACAGTAAAAAACATTTGGAAGATAGAAGATCTTAGACAAAGACTTCTGATAACTATTGGATTTATTGCCATATATCGGTTTGGGTCATTTGTTGTATTACCAGGGATTAACCCAGAAGCACTAGTTTCATTACAACAGAATGCTAGCACAGGTTTATTAAGCCTATTGGATATGTTCTCAGGTGGTGCATTTTCTAATGCATCAATTTTTGCACTAGGAATTATGCCTTATATCTCTGCATCAATCGTAATGCAGTTGTTGGGTATAGCTGTTCCTTCTTTTCAGAAGATGCAACGTGAAGGTGAGAGCGGACGTACTAAAATTAATCAGTACACACGTTATCTTACTGTAGCAATTCTTCTAATTCAGGGTCCTGCATATTTATATGGTGCTGTTGGTGCAGCTATTCCAGGGGGTTTCTGGGATTGGGTATTGCCTTCAACAATAATTCTTGCCGGTGGAAGTATGTTTGTACTATGGCTTGGTGAGCGTATTACCGATAAAGGAATTGGAAACGGAATTTCGTTTGTTATTTTAATTGGTATTATTGCACGTCTTCCACACTCTTTGGTAGCTGAATTCGATCGTTTGGTGAATGCACCTGGTGGTCTTGTTTTATTACTTCTAGAGTTGTTATTTCTTGTAGCTGTAACAGCTGCTGCTATCATGCTTGTTCAGGGTGTAAGAAGAGTTCCTGTTCAGTATGCAAAACGCATTGTTGGAAATAAACAGTATGGTGGGGTAAGACAATATATTCCTCTAAAGGTTAACGCGGCTAATGTGATGCCTATCATTTTTGCACAAGCATTAATGTTTATTCCGCTAACCCTCGCACAGTTTTCTGTGAGCGAAGGAGGCGGCTTTTTTGCAGCACTTATGAACCCTGGCAGTTTCTGGTATAACTTGATATTTGCTTTGTTGATTATAGCATTCACATGGTTCTATACAGCTATTACTGTTAACCCAGTACAAATGGCAGAAGATTTGAAACGTAATAACGGATTTATTCCGGGTGTGAAACCAGGTAAGAAAACGGCAGAGTATATCGACACAGTTATGTCGAGAATTACACTACCTGGCTCTTGCTTCCTTGCTATAGTAGCTATACTACCTGCTTTTGCAGGGCTTATGGGAATTAATTCTATGTTTGCTCAATTCTTTGGGGGAACATCACTATTAATTCTTGTTGGTGTAGTTCTTGATACTTTGCAACAAATTGAAAGTCATTTATTGATGCGTCATTATGACGGCTTCCTTAAATCAGGAGCAAAGATTAAAGGTAGAACTGGATCAGCTGCAGTTTATTAATGTCAGATTATATGGATAGCAAAATGATTATACTGAAAACCGACGAAGAAATTGAGTTTATGCGTGAAGCGAACCGATTAGTGGGGAAGACACTTGGAGAGTTGTCTAATTACATTAAACCGGGGGTTACAACGTTGCAGCTTGACAAAATTGCGGAAGAATTTATCAGAGATCATGGCGCTGTTCCCACTTTTCTAGGATATGGTGGTTTCCCAAATTCATTATGTACTTCAGTAAACGAAAACGTGGTACATGGTATTCCAAATAACACTCCTCTTAAAGATGGTGATGTTGTTTCAATAGATTGTGGTACTCAGCTCCGTGGATTTTGTGGTGATTCGGCTTACACTTTTTGTGTAGGTGAGGTATGTGCAGAAGTGAAAGCACTTTTGCAGACTACGAAAGAATCACTCTATAAAGGGATTGAGAATGCAAAGGAGAATGGGAGAATTGGAGATATAGGTTCAACAATACAAGAGTATTGTGAAAAAAGAGGATATTCAGTTGTTCGGGAACTGGTAGGCCATGGAATTGGTCGCCAGATGCACGAAGCCCCCGAAGTTCCTAATTACGGTAAAAGGGGTACAGGCCCTATCATTAAAAATGGTATGTGCATAGCAATTGAACCGATGATTAATATGGGTGGCAAGAAAGTAGTATTTGAAAACGATGGATGGACAGTGCGTACTAAAGATCGCAAACCATCTGCTCATTTCGAACACACAGTAGCTATTCGCAACGGTAAAGCTGATATACTCTCAACATTTGAATTTATAAATGAGACAAATTAATTAAACAATAAAGCAGAGATTCATGGCTAAACAATCATCAATTGAACAGGACGGAACAATTATTGAGGCATTATCAAATGCTATGTTTCGTGTTGAATTAGAAAATGGGCATGAGATCACCGCTCATATTTCGGGAAAGATGCGTATGCATTATATTCGTATTTTGCCCGGTGACAGAGTGAGGGTTGAAATTTCGCCCTACGATCTTTCTAAGGGTAGGATTTCGTTCAGATATAAGTAAATTAGTTGTCAGTAGACTAATTATTCAGTTCTGACAATAGAGAAACAGTATAAAACAGAGGACCTGAAATTTCAGGAGAAAAACAAGTAACGAAAAATAAAATTATAAGATATGAAAGTAAGAGCTTCTTTAAAGAAACGTTCGGCCGATTGCAAAATAGTAAGGAGAAAGGGCCGGTTATATATTATAAATAAAAAGAATCCCAAGTTTAAACAACGTCAGGGATAAATAGTATATCATTGTAATCAAATAATTAAATTATATATGGCTATAAGAATTGTTGGTGTCGATCTGCCGCAGAATAAGAGGGGTGAAGTTGCCCTTACATATATTTATGGAATCGGAAGTAGTGCAGCTAACACCATTTTAACAAAAGCAGAGGTTGATAGAAATATCAAAGTGAAAGACTGGACTGACGATCAGGCAGCCCGAATACGTGAAATCATATCCACAGATTTTAAGGTGGAAGGAGATTTACGATCTGAAGTTCAAACGAACATTAAGCGATTAATGGACATTGGTTGTTATCGTGGCATACGTCATCGTATAGGTTTACCTGTACGTGGACAGAGTACAAAAAATAATGCTCGTACACGCAAGGGAAGAAAGAAAACCGTTGCTAACAAGAAAAAAGCTACTAAATAATAAATAAGGAACATGGCAAAAAGAACAGTTGCAGCAAAAAAAAGAAATGTAAAAGTTTCAGCGGTCGGACAGGCTCACATTTCTTCATCATTCAACAACATTATTGTTTCGTTGACTAACGAAGATGGCGAAGTTATAAGTTGGTCATCGGCAGGAAAAATGGGATTCAGAAGTTCCAAAAAAAACACCCCCTATGCAGCACAAATGGTTGCATCAGATTGCTCTAAAGTAGCATATGATTTAGGCCTGAGAAAGGTGAAAGCATACGTAAAAGGTCCCGGAAACGGTCGTGAATCTGCAATCAGAACAATTCACGGATCAGGTATCGAAGTTACTGAGATTGTAGATGTGACACCACTACCTCATAACGGTTGCCGTCCTCCGAAAGCCAGAAAAGTTTAATTAAAAGATAATATAAGTTTGTAAAAATGGCAAGATATACTGGTCCAAAATCAAAAATCGCCCGTAGATTTGGCGAACCCATTTTCGGTCCCGATAAAGTACTTTCTAAAAAAAATTACCCACCCGGACAACATGGAAACTCACGTAGAAGAAAAACCTCAGAGTATGGTATTCAATTACGTGAAAAACAAAGAGCAAAATATACTTACGGCGTTCTTGAGAAACAATTCCGTCGTATTTTTGAAAAAGCTTCACGCAGCCGTGGTATTACAGGCGAGGTTCTATTGCAATTATTAGAACAACGTTTAGATAATATGGTTTTCCGTTTAGGAATTGCTCCAACAAGAGCAGCAGCTCGTCAGCTTGTAACTCACCGTCATATTGTTTTAAATGGTAAGGTAGTAAACATACCTTCTTATACTGTTAAAGCAGGAGATGTTATAGGAGTTAGAGAAAAATCAAAATCATTAGAGGTGGTTGTTAATTCTTTATCAGGTTTTAATCACAGCAAATATCCCTGGTTGGAATGGAACAATGGTAATATGAGCGGTACTGTGCTGCACGTGCCAGAAAGATCTGACATTCCAGAAAGTATTAAAGAACAACTCATCGTAGAATTATATTCTAAACATTAATTTCATGGCAATATTAGCATTCCAAAAACCCGATAAGGTAATCATGCTGCAGGAGGATACGTTCTCTGGTAAGTTTGAATTCCGTCCACTAGAACCGGGATATGGCATTACAATAGGCAACGCCTTACGCCGTATTCTACTTTCTTCACTGGAGGGATTTGCGATTACTTCGGTAAAAATCGATGGTGCAGAGCATGAATTTGCTACCATACCAGGCGTCATAGAAGATGTAACAGGTATCATTCTTAATCTTAAAAAAGTAAGATTTAAGAAGATAGTTGAAGAGTTTGAAACAGAAAAGGTGAGCATCGCTATTTCGGGAACGGAAGTGTTTAAAGCCGGAGATATTGGAAAACTGCTTACCGGTTTCGAAGTTTTAAATCCCGAACTGGAAATTTGCAGGATGAATAAAAAAGCCGATTTACGTCTCGAACTTACTATTAATAAAGGAAGAGGATATGTTTCGGCTGATGAAAATCGTGCAACATTCGTAAGTGAAGATGTTCAAGTATTGGCAATCGACTCAATTTTTACACCAATACGTAATGTGAAATTCGAAGTAGAAGATTATCGTATTGAACAAAAAACAGACTACGAAAAATTGCTGATTGAAATTATTTCTGATGGTTCAATTGCGCCAAAAGAGGCATTGAAAGAGGCTGCGAAGATACTTATTCAACATTTTATACTGTTTTCAGATGATAATAAGATTATGCTGGAGACTTCAGATGCTGAAGGTATTGAAGAATTCGATGAAGAGGTGCTTCATATGCGTCAACTTCTGAAGAGGAAGCTATCTGACCTTAACCTCTCCGTTAGAGCACTCAATTGCTTAAAGGCAGCAGATGTGGAAAACCTAGGACAGCTAGTTCAACACAATAAGAATGATCTACTTAAATTCCGTAACTTTGGTAAGAAATCGCTGACTGAGCTAGAAGAATTACTTGACAGTTTGAATCTTACTTTTGGTATGGACATATCAAAATTCAAATTAGATAAAGATTAGTTACTACAATGAGACATAGAAAAAGAAACAATCATTTAGGACGTAAAAGTGCTCATCGTGGTGCAATGCTGTCTAACATGGCAACATCGCTCATTATGCACAAACGCATATTCACCACTGTTCCAAAAGCAAAAGAATTAAGAAAATTTGTGGAACCCATTATAACTGTAAGTAAAGAGGATACTACAAATGCAAGACGTAATGCTTTTAGTAAACTTCAAAATAAATATGCAGTAACCGAGCTATTTCAAACGATATCCCAAAAAGTTGGAGATCGTCCAGGTGGATATACTCGTATAATCAAAACAGGAAATCGTTTGGGTGACAATGCTTCAATGTGCTTCATTGAACTTGTAGACTTTAACGAAAATATGCTAAGTGAAAGCACAACTAAAAAAGCAAAAACACGCCGCTCACGTAGAGGTGGTGCTTCTGTTGCAAGTGCTGAAACTGCTGATACTAAAGCTAACAAAAAAGAATCTTCGAAAAAGGAGGCCCCAAAAGCAAAAGACGAGGCAAAAGTAAAAGAGACCAAGGAGGTTAATGAACCAGCTGAAGTAAAGGACGCCGATATACAAGCAGAAGTGAAAGTTGAAGAGACACCAGAGGTGGAAGACACAGAAGCTATGGTAGAAGAATAAAACAAAGAGACAGAATCGAGCTATTATAAAAAAGCTTTATCTCTATCTCTATAATAAACACTGTGGGTGCAACGTCATTACGACGGAGACCTAAAACCTCAGTCGATGCTGTAACTGCAGTGAAGCTGTGATTTTTAAAATGTTAAACATTAAAGAAAGCGCCGCGAGTGATTCGTAGCGCTTTTTGCTTTTTACAACTTTCGATATTCCAACCAGATTTATCCATTTATAATATTCAGAAATTATTGTCCAACATTTATTGATAACAATTGTTTATATATGCATAGGTAATAGGTTATTTATCAAAAATTAAAATGAAAAAAAGGATTATTGTTGCAGGTTGTGGCTTCGGAGGTCTTCAATTTGTAAATCATTTAAAAAAAAATCAGTTCGATATTATAATAGTGGACAAAGTAAATCATCATCAATTTCCACCACTTTTTTATCAGGTTGCCGCATCGCAAATAGAGCCATCAACTGTATCTTTTCCAATTAGGAAGATATTTCAAAAACGAAGAGATGTACGTATACGCCTGGCTTCTGTTTTGTCGGTCAACAAAGAGCAAAATTTCATCAACACCACAATAGGTAAGTTTAATTATGATTATTTAGTTATATCTACTGGAACAAGCACCAATTACTATGGGAATAGTAAAGTTGAAGAAAATGCAATGGGACTTAAATCAACCTACCAATCTATCAACGTTAGGAACGAGATCCTTCATAATTTCGAGAAACTTCTGTATGCTGAGAATAAAGAAGGACTTTACAATATTGTAATTGTTGGAGGTGGAGCAACCGGTGTAGAATTGGCAGGTGCTTTTGCCGAAATGACAAAAGAAATACTTCCCAAGGACTATCCGAATATTGAAAAAGCTAAAGTTAATGTATATCTCCTAGAAGGAGGAAAAAATACATTATCAAATATGAGTTCTTATGCACAGAAATACTCTCAACAGCAATTACAAAAAATGGGTGTAATTGTTAAGACAAGTACCTTTGTAAAGGATTATGATGGTAAAGTTGTTACACTTAATAGTGGTGAATTAATCTTATCGAAGAACGTTATCTGGTCGGCAGGAGTTGTTGGTAACACAATTGAAGGAATTCCCGAGGAATTTGTTTTGCCTAATGGAAGGATTAGAGTAGATAGAATAAATAGGGTAGAAGGTTTCAGTAATGTATTCGCAATTGGTGATGTAGCTTATATGGAAACAGATAAATATCCAAAAGGTCATCCACAGTTAGCAAATGTTGCTATTGGACAGGGAAAGAATTTAGCACGTAACATACATAAACTAGATTCAGCCAGCAATCCTGAAGTAAGTATGAAGGAATTGATACAATATGAGTATAAAAATCTAGGGACAATGGCCACCATAGGACGTAACAAAGCGGTTGTGGACCTTCCGTTTATTAAGTTTAAAGGTAACCTTGCCTGGTTCGTATGGATGTTTCTACACCTGATGCTCATTTTGAGTGTGCGCAATAAACTTGTGGTATTTATTAACTGGGCATGGAACTATGTAACTAAGAATAATTCGCTACGTTTAATTATAAAAGACAGTGATTAATCATAAGTATAGTTTTTAAAATCAATCCGTAATTCTTCTAATTATATCTTATTATTATTTTATTATTTAAAACTAATATTGTTTGATAAGTCAATTCATCTGCAACTATATTAACTTAGAAGTGAGCATTTGTCTAGAAATTAAGTTATATTTGTGAGAGAAAATCTTTAGGACCTTAACCAAATTAACTGATATGCGTATAAAAGAGATAATTCAGACCATTGAACAACTTGCTCCACTTTCACTTCAAGAACATTACGACAATAGCGGAGTTCAAGTTGGGGATGTAAACAGAGAAGCCACTGGCACTTTATTGGCAATTGATATTACAGAGAATGTAATAGAAGAAGCTATTTCCTTAGGTTGTAACCTTATAATATCTCACCATCCAATTGCATTTAAGCCATTTAAGTCGCTAACAGGTAAAACCTACATTGAGCGGTGCATAATGCAAGCAATAAAAAACGATATAGTTATTTACTCAGCCCACACTAATTTAGACAATGCACTAGGAGGAGTCAATTATAAGTTGGCACAGATGCTTGAGTTAGAGAATGTGAAAATTCTTCAGCCTAGAGAAAATTCTTTATTAAAGTTTATAACTACCGTGCCTATACAGCATGCAGAGAGCGTTAGAAATGCTATCTTTAATGCCGGTGCAGGACATATCGGAAACTATGACAGTTGTAGTTATAATATATTGGGTGAAGGTACATTTAGAGCTGGTAAAGAAACTAATCCGTATGTAGGTGAAAAGAATGAGCTTCATTATGAGAAAGAGGTTAGAATAGAAACTGTAGTTCCCATTATGAAAAAAGAAGAAGTTTTGCGTGCCTTACTGGCTGTGCATCCTTACGAAGAACCTGTCTTTGATCTTTATCCAATTGCTAACGAGTGGGGGACCCATGGTAGTGGAGTAGTAGGTGTTTTGCCTGAACCAATGCCAGAACAAGATTTTTTATATATGCTTAAAGATGTATTTAATTTAAGTAATATAAGTCATTCTAAGATACAAGGAAAAGAGATTCTCGACGTAGCTATATGTGGAGGATCGGGAGCATTTTTATTTCCCAAAGCTATATCTTATGGTGCAGATGCATTTATTACAGGTGAAGCAAAATATAACGATTTTTATGATGTAGAAGATAAAATATTACTAGCTGTGGTAGGTCATTATGAATCAGAAGTATGTACAAAAGAAATCTTTTTTGAAATCATTTCAGAAAAATTTCCTACCTTTGCATTGCATAAATCCGCTTTCGATTCGAATCCGGTAAAGTATCTGTAAAAATGGCGGTTAGACTGGTTCCCTCCATTACAGTGAAATGTGGTAATATTTCGATTTTAATTTAAGTCGTTATAATTACTGCATTTTTTATTAAATACAAACTATTATAAAACATATAAAGATGGCTACAAAAAAGCAAAAAACCGAACAAGAAGCATCTGTAGAGGATAAATTAGATTCACTCTATAAATTACAATCGTACTTGTCAGAAATTGATAGGATTAAAATTCTTAGAGGAGAGTTACCGCTTGAGGTTGCCGACCTTGATGATGAAATAGCTGGCCTTGGTACTAGAATTAATAATTTTGAGCTAGAAGTTAAACAACTTGAGGAAGATACTAAATTACAAAAAGCTAAAATTGAAACCAGTAAAGCTAAAATTGAGAAGTATAATAAACAGCTCGATAATGTAAGAAACAGTAAAGAGTTTGACCACCTATCTAAAGAGGTAGAGTTTGAAACTCTTGAAATTGCTCTTTCTGAAAAGCGTATCCGTGAGTTTGGTGAGCAAATTGCAGATGTCAAAGTGCAGAAGGACGAAGCCAATTCAATATTAAAAGATAAATCTAACGATTTAGAGCATAAGAAAAAGGAGCTTGATGACATCGTTTCAGAAACAAAAGCAAAAGAAGAAAAGATAAGAGAAAAAGCCAAGAAAACAGAAACTACTATTGAGCCACGTCTGCTTACAGCGTTTAAACGTATTCGCAAAAATGCACGTAATGGATTAGGTGTGGTGCCTATTCAGCGCGGGGCATGTGGTGGATGTTTCAATAAAATTCCACCACAAAAACAGATGGATATCAAATTAAGAAAAAAAATCATTGTCTGTGAGTACTGTGGAAGAATTATGATTGATCCAGAAATTGCGGGAATTACAGAAAATTAGATTAAAGAATTATTTCACTATTTTAAATTAATTTCCTCTTATTTGACTTATAAATAATGTATATTTGCGCCATCAAATGGTAATATAACCAAGAATTATTCACAGTTCATCAATATTCTGTTGATATATAATTGGTTGGTTGAGTAAGAAAACTACAACTAGGTAAATTATAAAAAAACTATATGGCAAATCTGATAAAAATAAAGAAGGGCTTGCAGATACCGTTAATTGGAGCTTCAGAAGAAGTTTTAAGAGGCGATATAACAAGTGAATTTGTGAGAATTTGTCCCAATGATTTTCATGGCATTACACCCAAACCACTTGTTAAGGTTAACGATAGGGTGAAAGCCGGAGAAGCGCTATTCTATGCAAAGGATCACGAAGAAGTTCTTTTTGCTTCACCCGTTAGTGGTGTTGTTACTGCAATTGAACGTGGAGAAAAAAGGCGAATACTTAATTTTGAAATTAAGGCCGACAGTACAATAGAATATGTGGACTATGGAATAAAAAATGTGTCATCGCTATCATCAGATGATATTAAAAACTCACTTCTTAAGGCGGGTATGTGGTTTCTAATCCATCAGCGTCCTTATGATGTGGTAGCTAATCCTAAAAAACAGGCAAGAGATATTTTTGTAACCGGTTTCGACACAGCGCCACTTGCTCCATCTTATGACTTTATTTTAAAAGGTCAAGATAAAGATCTTCAAACAGGATTCGACGCACTTGCTAAACTCACCACAGGTAAAGTATATCTTTCGATAAGTCCAAAAACCAAGAGTGAGACACTTAGAGGAGCAAAAAATGTAGTTATAACGGAGTTCGAAGGTCCTCATCCTGCAGGAAACGTTGGCGTTCAAATTAATCACATTAAACCTGTCAATAGAGGAGAAGTGGTTTGGACACTTAACGCACTGGATGTTATACTTATTGGGCGTTTGTTTAATAAAGGTATAGTAGACTTAACGCGTACAATTGCTCTCACCGGATCTGAGGTAAAGCAAACTGGCTTCTATAATATGATTATAGGCACTGAGGTTAGTTCATTATTCAATAATAATGTAACCGAAGGTATTTCTATTAGATATATTAGTGGAAACCCGCTAACAGGAAGAAAGATTAATAAAAACGGTGTTTTGCGAGCATACGATTCACAAATTACAGTTATTCCAGAAGGTGATGATGTGCATGAGTTGGTAGGATGGGCCTCATTGTCTGCAAAAAGATACAGCGCAGGTGCTACTTATCTGACTCACAATAAGAAGTATCGTTTAGATGCTCGTTTATTAGGTGGACCAAGAGCAATTATTGTTTCTAACGAATATGATAAGGTGTTTCCAATGGATATCTTTCCAGAGCAGCTAATAAAAGCAACTATTGCTTTCAATATTGATAAAATGGAACAGCTTGGTATATATGAAGTAGCTCCGGAAGATTTTGCTCTCTGTGAATTTGTGGATACTTCTAAACTCGAGATACAACGTATCATTAGAACCGGGTTAGATTTACTTCGCAAGGAAATGGAGTAATTTGTGTGATTACATCAGAATAAATAATAACATTTAAATAATATAACTTTGAAAGCGTTAAGAAATTATCTTGATAAGATAAAACCTAATTTCGAAGAGGGGGGAAAGTTTCATTGGCTCTATTCAACATACGATGCTTTTGAGACATTCCTATTTGTACCTAATACAACTTCGCGATCAGGTGTGCATATTCATGATGCTCGAGACTCTAAACGTACGATGATTATCGTGGTAATTGCACTACTACCAGCACTATTAGTTGGTATGTATAACGTAGGTCTTCAACACTATATGGCTATTGGTCAAGAAGTAAGTATATTAACCAATCTATTATTTGGTTTACTTGCTATTCTGCCACAATTAATTGTATCTTATGTTGTGGGGCTCGGTATTGAGTTTGCCATAGCACAAGCAAGGAAAGAGGAAGTTGCAGAAGGATTCCTGGTTTCGGGAATATTGATTCCAATGATTTTACCAATCGATACTCCATTATGGATGATTGCCGTAGCAACAGCTTTTGCAGTTATTTTTGCAAAGGAGGTATTTGGCGGAACTGGCTATAATGTGTTTAATGTGGCTTTAGTAGCACGTGCATTCCTATTCTTTTCTTACCCATCTAAAATGTCTGGAGATCAGGTATGGGTTCGCACCGGTGAGACTTTTGGAATGGGTGCAGGCCAAGTGATTGATGGTTACTCAGGTGCAACACCCCTTGGGCAGATGGGTGTTGCTGAAGCATCTAACTTCAGCGAAGTAACATTTACCGGAATTACAGGTCAAACTCTTTCGATAAGCGATATGTTCTTTGGATTTATTCCAGGTTCTATTGGTGAAGTATCTACATTTGCAATATTAATTGGAGCTATAATTCTTATTGTTACAGGTGTAGGAAGCTGGAAAACTATGCTTTCGGTGTTTCTAGGAGGAATATTTACAGTATTGTTAATAAATATATTTGCACAAAACGCTATAATGGAGATGCCTCCATTGTATCATTTAATTCTTGGTGGATTTGCATTTGGTGCCGTATTTATGGCAACCGACCCTGTAACTGCTGCAAGAACAGAGAAAGGTAAGTGGATATATGGATTCCTAATAGGTTTAATGGCAGTAACAATTAGAGTCTTCAACCCGGGTTACCCCGAAGGTATGATGCTTGCAATTTTGTTTATGAACGCATTTGCACCTCTAATTGATTTCTACGTGGTGGACGCAAACATTAAACGTCGTTTAAAACGTGCTGTTGCTCCCACAACAACTAACAATAATAAATAAGTAGATATATGAACAGAGAAAGTAATACTTATACAATTATATATTCAGTTGTAATGGTTATCCTTGTGGCACTGGGACTGTCTTTTACACACCAGTCACTACTTGATAAACAAATCGCTAATGAAAATATCGATAAGATGCAGCAACTGCTACGTACACTCAATATTGAGGCTAATGTGGATGAAGCACAGAGTGCATACAATGAGCTAATTACAGATGCTTATCTTATCACAAATAGTGGAGAAAAGATTAATGGGACAGATGGTAAAACTCCCGAAGATCCAGCTTTTTCTACTGAGTTGAGCGATACTACTGCTCAGGGACTTCCTGTTTACGAAGTTTCTATTGAGGGTAAAAAGGTATATATCCTTCCTATGAGTGGAACAGGTTTATGGGGCAGCATTTGGGGTTACCTTGCAGTAGAAGAGGATGGAAGCACAATTTATGGTGCCGACTTTGGTCATGCTGGTGAGACTCCGGGACTTGGAGCTGAAATAGCTGAAAGATCTTTTGGCCTTCAGTTTGAAGGAAAAGAATTAATCAAAGAAGGTACATTCCGTTCTATTGCTGTAGTAAAGCCAGGTCATTCAGACTCTCGCCGCGACTATATAGATGGAATCTCAGGAGGTACAATCACTAGTCAGGGCGTTGACAAAATGCTGCTCAACAGTGTAAGAAAGTATGAAAGTTTTTTGATGAAATTGAATAGTTAAGATATGGCATTATTATCTGGTAAAACAAAAGCGGTATTATTAGGTCCGCTTAATAAAAATAACCCGGTGCTTGTGCAGGTACTTGGTATTTGTTCAGCATTAGCAGTTACTTCTAAGCTTGAACCATCATTAGTTATGGCAATTGCAGTTACATTAGTTACTGCTTTTAGCAACGTAATAATTTCATCGTTAAGGAAATCTATTCCTAATCGAATTAGAATAATAGTTCAACTTGTTGTTGTTGCTTCTTTAGTAACTATCGTAAGTGAGATTTTGAAGGCATATGCATACGATGTAAACAAACAATTATCAGTTTTCGTAGGATTGATTGTAACAAACTGTATTCTTATGGGACGTCTAGAAGCATTTGCTCTTGGAAACGGCCCATGGCCATCATTTCTTGATGGTATCGGCAATGGTTTAGGATATGGATGGATTCTTATAGTCACTGGGTTTTTTAGAGAATTATTAGGCTCTGGTGAACTAATGGGTTATCAAGTTATTCCTCAATCCTTCTACGATGCAGGCTATGAAAATAACGGGCTCATGATGCTTGCCCCTATGGCTATACTGATAGTTGCATGTATTATTTGGATACATAGATCTAAGAATAGGGATCTGCAAGAAGAAACCAATTAATTAACAGTAAATAAACATATATATATATGGATGCAATTAGTCTAATTGTAAGATCGATATTTGTCGATAATATGATTTTCGCATACTTCCTCGGAATGTGTTCATTCTTGGCAGTATCGAGAAACGTCAAAACAGCACTAGGTTTAGGTATAGCAGTTACTTTAGTACTTGTTATTACACTTCCTGTGAACTATTTACTGGAGAACCAAGTGTTGAAAACAGGAGCTCTTTCTTGGATTGGTCCTCAATTTGCAAATGTAGATTTAAGCGTGTTTAGCCTTCTTATCTTTATAGCTATTATTGCTGCAATGGTTCAACTTGTGGAGATGGTGATTGAGCGATTTAGTCCTACCCTATATTCATCATTAGGAATTTTCTTACCTCTTATTGCAGTAAACTGTGCTATCCTCGGGGGATCATTATTTATGCAGCAACGCGAATTTGCTAATATAGGAATGGCTACAGCTTATGGCTTTGGATCTGGTATTGGTTGGATTCTTGCAATAGTTGGTATGGCTGCTATCAGAGAGAAACTAGAATACTCTAATGTCCCTAAACCTCTTAAAGGTCTTGGTATCACATTTGTTGTCACAGCATTGATGGCATTAGGTTTTATGAGTTTCTCAGGAATCAACATTTAACACAAAAAAAAAGTATATACAGGTATGAACGTACTATTAAATGCGGGTGGGTTAACAATATGGGCAAGTGTCATTGTGTTTTTAATAATTATACTGATTCTTGTAATTGTAATTTTAGTAGCTAAAGATAAATTACTACCATCAGGTAATGTTAAGATTAATATCAACGACGATAAAGATAAAGAACTTGAGGTTGCACAAGGAGGTACTTTACTGAATACTTTGCAAGTAAATGATATATATCTATCATCAGCTTGCGGTGGAAAAGGAACTTGTGGAGAGTGTCGCTGTAGAGTTCCTGAAGGTGGTGGTGAAATACTACCGACTGAAAAAGGACACTTCACTCGCAAGGAACAACTTAACTATTGGAGATTGAGTTGTCAGGTGAAAGTAAAGGAAGATATGAAGGTTGTTGTACCAGATGAAATATTTGGTATTAAAGAGTGGGAGTGTGAGGTGATTTCAAATAAAAATGTTGCTTCATTTATCAAAGAGTTTGTAGTGAAACTGCCAGAAAGCGAAACAATCGATTTCAAACCTGGATCATACAGTCAAATTAGAGTTCCCAAATTTGAAGCCATTAAGTTTAAAGACTTTGATATAGATGAGAAATACAGGTCAGAATGGGATAAATTTCAAATGTGGGATCTTGTTTGTAAGAATGAAGAAGATACATCTCGTGCCTACTCCATGGCGAACTTCCCTGCAGAGGGGAATATTATTACACTAAACGTACGTGTAGCAACTCCTCCGTTCGATAGGGCAAAAAATACTTGGATGAATGTTAATCCTGGTATCGTATCATCTTATATATTCAACTTGAAGCCAGGCGATAAAGTAATGATATCAGGCCCCTTTGGTGAATTCCATCCTATATTAGACAGTAAACGCGAGATGCTTTGGATTGGTGGTGGTGCTGGTATGGCTCCATTACGCTCTCAGATAATGCACTTAACTAAAACACTTGAGATTTCAGACAGAAAAATGTCATACTTCTATGGTGCGAGAGCATTAATTGAAGCATTCTATCTCGAGGACTTCTATGAGCTTGAGAGAAGGTTCCCTAATTTCTCATTCCACTTGGCACTCGACAAGCCAGATCCTAAAGCTGATGAGGCAGGTGTGAAATATACTCCAGGATTCGTTCACCAGGTAATTCATGATACTTATTTAAAAGATCATGACTCTCCCGAAGATATTGAGTACTACATGTGTGGACCTGGCCCTATGGCTAATGCAGCTCAACGTATGCTTGATAGTCTTGGAGTTCCTCCAGAAATGATTATGTTTGACGACTTCGGTTAATACATTAACCACTAGCATAAAATAAAAAAACATCCTTTCTGTCATATGGAAGGATGTTTTTTATGTCGTAATGTTGGTCGTTAACAACACTAAGCTTCTACTCAAAAATCTGCTCTACCGGCAGTGAAATATGGTCTTCAATATCCAATAGGGCATTAATCAGCCATACACGATCATATTGTTTAAAAGTATCTACACTAATTTCTTTTTCTTTTATTACCTTGTTTGCAAGAAGTTTTTGCCTTTTAGTGCCATTCAGCAACGGGAAGTTAGGAGTAAAAAATTCATTATCTTTCCTAAATACCACATTACTATAAGATGTATCTGTAATTAAGCCATTGCGTAAAATTAATACATCGTCACATCCATCCCTAAATTTTTGTAAATCATCCATTACCTTACGATTTGAAAATTTAAAAGAGTAATCGGGAAAGGTCTTTATTAATTTGAGCGATTTAATACTTCTTGGAATATACTTTTCAAATTCTACCGATAATATATCATAATGGTAACATACTCTGCATTTAACTTTCGAGTCGCGCAATCCATCAGTCAATAGACCCTCAATATTTGGTAATTCAGGTGCAATAAACCTAAAATAAGATGCTGTCTCTTGCATTCTTCTTTTATGATTATCAATATTCTGAATTTTACCCTTTAGTATGCATATTGTTTCTAAAAACATATTTCATATTGTTAAGTTGCAATTAAATATTTAAAATGGTAGATATACCTTTTGTAGCATCTCTTGATACTCCTTTTCGGCATTGCTCATTGCAGTAATCCCACCTCCACTTCTAAAGTAAAATTTGCCGTTCTCCTTTCCAATATACCTAATTAATACAAACGAATTAAGCGAATTACCATCAAAATAACCCGCAACTCCTGTATAATAACCTCTTGCTTGTTGTTCCGCATTGCGTATAATATCTAGTGTTGCATTCTTAGGTGCTCCCGAAACAGAACCAGCAGGCAGTAATTTAAATATGATAGTACCAATCTCATCCAAATATGCATCACCAAGATCGCCCTCAATCTCAGAGCTTAGATGAAGTAGGTTTTTGCGGTTATTTTTTATTTTATCTATGTACCTGAATTTTTTCACAATTACATTTTTTGATACTCTCGAGAGATCATTGCGTAGCAGATCAACAATAGTATTATGCTCAGCTTTCTCTTTTTCATCATTCAATATCATTTGTACAGCATCTTTAATATCTGCTTCAATAGTACCCTTCATTGGGTAGGTCGATATCTTCCCATCGTAAATCTTAACAAAACATTCAGGTGAGAAGCAAACAAATTTATTAGGTACGTAAAGTTTGTATGAAGATGTACTACTGACAAATATATCCTTTAAAGACATTGTAGTTTTAATAGGTGTTTTAATAGTAAGGTTAGTAAGAAATGAATCACCTCTCCTTAATCCCTCCATAACAATATCAAATCGTTTTTTATACTGTAAATATTCTTCAGGAAATATGTCAAACTTATAATTCTTATCGTAATAATTAACAACAGATTCTTCGGAAAATGAATTGTAGCTTTGTTTATCGACCTCAGATTGTCTGAAAAGTAAATTATTATTCTGTTTATTAACATCAGTATCCTCCGGAAAAGATTGATTAGAGTTGTAATTTCCAATACCTTCAACTTCAAAGAGAATCTCATCATGAAGCATTGGGTTTTCTATAAAAAACCCCTCTTCCATTTCAAAATCTAAACCAAAAAGAAATGGAACTCTTTCTACTCCAGCTCTATTCATCATAGATTCAATTTCACTACATTTATATATCATCAGTTTGAATTAAGAAAATAATATTTATTCCAAAATTATAAACAATATGCCATTAAAACTGTTTTCTAACTTATTAAACAGACATTGTACTTTTATAAATTTCTTTTTTTCAATTTTAAAGTACTGAAGTTAGCATTTCTGTAACAATTCATACAAAAATGAGCAGAAGTAATGATAAATCGTAATAAAAAGGAAAGAAATATATTGAAATATTTTGTTAGTAATGTTTTTTACTTTTACTTTGCAATCAACGAACAAGAATTGCTTTAGTGTTATGAATCACAATATAGATATTCTAGTCATTTCTATTCTACTTCTACAAAACAATAGAGGGTGAGACTGGCATATCAAATTAGAAGAATCTAAAAACAAAAATAGCGATAACCTTTCTCACCAAGTGGGGAAGGTTTTTTTATATATAAAAATAGAGTATAAAAATATTACAATGGAACGGATTTACGTATTTGATACAACGCTTAGAGATGGCGAGCAGGTGCCGGGATGTCAATTAAACACAATTGAAAAAATTCAGATAGCTCAAGCACTCGAATTGCTGGGAGTAGATATTATAGAAGCCGGGTTTCCGATATCTAGTCCCGGTGACTTTAATTCGATAATAGAAATTTCCAAAGCGGTTACATGGCCAGTAATATGCGCACTGACAAGAGCTGTTGAAAAAGATATTGAAGTGGCAGCCGAAGCGCTTAAATACGCCAAACGTAAACGTATTCACACCGGAATTGGCACTTCCGATTTTCATATTAGGCATAAATTCAACTCCACTCGTGAACAAATTATTGAACGAGCAGTTAAAGCTGTAACATATGCACGTAATTTTGTAGATGATGTTGAGTTTTATGCCGAGGATGCAGGAAGAACAGATAACGAATATCTTGCCCAAGTGGTACAAGCAGTAGTAAATGCCGGGGCAACAGTGATTAATATCCCCGATACAACAGGTTATTGTTTCCCCGACGATTATGGCGCAAAGATTAATTATCTAGCAAATAACGTAAATCTAAAAGGTACTATACTTGCAACCCACTGCCATCAAGATTTAGGTATGGCAACAGCCAACACAATATCAGGTGTAATTAATGGAGCACGTCAGGTTGAAGTTACCATTAACGGTATAGGTGAACGTGCAGGAAATACATCACTCGAAGAAGTTGTAATGGCACTAAAAAGTCACAAAGATAGAGGTTTTGATACAAATATTAATACACAACATATATATTCAACCAGTCGCATGGTTTCCAGCTTAATGAACATGCCGGTGCAGCCCAATAAGGCAATTGTTGGAAGAAACGCATTTGCTCATTCGTCTGGAATACATCAAGATGGTGTTCTTAAAAATGTTGAAACGTACGAAATTATCGACCCCAAAGATGTAGGTATAGATGATAATGCAATAGTGTTAACAGCCAGAAGCGGACGGGCTGCATTAAATAATCATTTAGAGCGATTAGGGGTGAAGCTAGATTCATTTGAACTTGATAAAGTTTATCAGAAATTCCTCGAACTTGCCGATCAAAAGAAGAGCATAAATGACGACGATATCCTTATACTTGTGGGTAAAGAAGGTAGGTTAAATCGAATAACAATAGACTTCCTACAGGTGGTATGTGGCATAGGTGTTAGAGATGTTGCAAGTATTGGTCTTAATATTGCTGGCGAACATTTCGAGGCAACGGCAACAGGCAATGGCCCCGTAGACGCTGCTATTAGAGCAGTAAAAAATATCATACGCCGTGAGATGAAGATTCAAGAATTCCTGATTCAGGCAATTGATCATGGCAGCGACGATATTGGTAAAGTACATATGCAAGTTGAATATAACGGTAATCATTACTACGGTTTTTCTGCAAATACCGATATAGTAGCAGCGTCTGTAGAGGCTTACATAGATGCAGTAAACAAGTTCGTAGATAACTAACAGATAATTTAAAAAGCAACAGCAAATAATAAATCAATTTTTACTAAATATAATTATATGAAGACTCTTTTTGACAAGATATGGGATGCACATTCAGTTACAACCATAACTGATGGTCCCACACAACTTTATATCGACAGGCATCTTTGCCACGAGGTAACGAGTCCACAAGCATTCGACGGCCTTCGCAAGAGAGGATTAAAGGTTTTCCGCCCTGAGCTGACTACACTTACAGCCGACCATAATATTCCAACTTTAGGACAAGAGAGTCCCATTCGCGATAATATTTCACGTTTTCAAGTAGAGACACTGTCCAGAAACTCAAAGGAGTTCGGTCTCACATACTATGGTTTAGGAAACCCGAAAAATGGTATAGTGCACGTCATCGGTCCCGAAAATGGGTACACCCAACCGGGCATGACAATTGTTTGTGGCGATAGTCACACCTCTACGCACGGTGCATTTGGTGCAATTGCTTTTGGTATTGGCACAAGCGAGGTTGAGATGGTGCTTGCAACACAGTGCATCTTGCAAACCCGACCAAAGACAATGCGCATTAATTTTGAAGGTAAGCTGAGCGAAAATGTAGGCTCAAAAGATATGGCACTTTATATGATTTCGCAGCTTTCAACAGGTGGTGCCACCGGATATTTTGTTGAGTATGCAGGTGAGGCAGTGCGCAATCTTACAATGGAAGAGCGCATGACACTTTGTAACCTAAGTATTGAGATGGGTGCACGTGGAGGTTTAATAGCTCCCGATGAAACCACAATTAATTACATACAAGGACGTGAATTCGCTCCCAAAGGTGAAAAATGGGAAGAAGCTGTAGCATACTGGAAAACTCTTCACACTGATGAGGGTGCCAAGTTTGATAAAGAGGTAACATATGATGCTACCAAAATACCCCCTATGATAACATACGGAACCAATCCTGGTATGGGAATGCCAATCTTTGGCTCAATACCACAACTCGACGAAATAGATGCTGCTGGTAAGATCTCATTCCAGAAGTCGCTCCGTTATATGGGCTTCACCCCTGGTCAAAAGCTCGAAGGTAAAGAAATCGACTATGTTTTCCTCGGAAGTTGTACAAACGGTAGAATAGAGGATTTCAGACTGTTTACCGACTATGTAAAAGGTAAAAAGAAAGCAGATAATGTTATCGCATGGCTTGTGCCTGGTAGCTGGAAAGTTCGCAAGCAGATAAAAGAAGAAGGTCTTGACACGATACTAGAAGAAGCTGGATTTGAAATACGCCAGCCTGGTTGTTCTGCCTGTCTTGCAATGAATGATGATAAGGTTCCTGCTGGCAAATATGTAGTTTCTACATCCAACCGTAACTTCGAAGGTCGTCAAGGCCCCGGTGCAAGAACAATATTGGCAAGCCCGTTAGTTGCTGCAGCTGCAGCAGTCAACGGTAAAATCACTCAACCTTAATAATTATATTAAAATGGATAAATTTACAACAATAACATCAACATATGTTCCGCTTCCAATTGAGAATGTGGATACAGATCAAATAATACCCGCACGCTTCCTTAAAGCCACAACAAGAGAAGGATTTGGCGACAATCTTTTTGCCGACTGGCGATATGAAAAGGATGGAAGCCCTAAAAGCGATTTCGTACTAAATAATCCAACATATAAAGGAGAAGTTTTAGTAGCAGGAAAGAACTTCGGAAGTGGAAGTAGTCGCGAGCACGCCGCTTGGGCAATTGGAGGCTATGGATTTAAGGTTGTTGTTTCTAGCTTCTTTGCCGATATATTTCAAAACAATGCACTAAACAACGGCATACTTCCAGTGGTAGTATCTGATGAATTTCTCAGTCAACTGTTTGCATCTTCTGATAACGATGCCAATGCAACGGTTACTGTAAATCTTGAAAATCAGATAATAACCAACAACTCAACCGGAGAGTCTGAATCATTCGAGATAAATTCCTATAAAAAGGAGTGCCTTCTAAAAGGTCTTGATGATATCGATTTTCTGATGTCTAACATGGATAAGATATTGCAATTTGAGCAACAGCGACCATTTGCATATAAATAAGGTAAATGGCTAGGTCATAACCCATCGCCTAAAACATTTTGGGAAATATGAGAAAAATAGAGATAATGGATACCACCCTTCGCGATGGTGAACAAACATCCGGTGTTTCATTCGCAGCGCAGGAAAAGCTGAGCATAGTAAGGCTTTTGCTTGATGAACTTAAAGTAGACAGGGTAGAGATCGCCTCAGCGCGAGTATCCGAAGGCGAGTTTAAGTCGGTTCAAAAAATGGCTCAATGGGCCAAAAAGAATGGTCATATTGATAAACTCGAAGTGCTTGGTTTTGTAGATGGAACCACATCATTAGAATGGATATTTAAAGCTGGGTGTAAAGTGGTGAATCTACTTTGCAAAGGTTCAAAAAAGCATTGCAAATATCAGCTTAAGAAGACTACAGAAGAGCACCTTGGTGATGTTAAACGATGCGTCAACAAAGCCATAGAGATGGGTCTTTCAGTCAACCTCTATTTAGAGGATTGGTCAAATGGAATGCGCGATTCTAAGGATTATGTATTTCAAATGGTGGATGGGCTAAAAGATGAACCTATTACAAGGTTTATGTTGCCCGACACTCTTGGGATATTAAATCCCGATGAAGCCGGTAAGTTCTGTGCTGAAATGATTGAGCGTTACCCCTATCTCCATTTTGATTTTCATGCTCATAACGATTATGATCTTGCTGTTGCAAATGTATACGAGGCAATAAAAGCAGGAGTCAAAGGGGTTCATGTTACGGTAAACGGACTCGGCGAGAGAGCTGGTAATGCACCTTTAACAAGTGTTGCAGCGCTCATACACGATCATTTAGGCTATACAACCAATATGGATGAGACAAAGCTTTATAGCGTAAGTAAGGTGGTAGAGAGCTACTCAGGAGTGCGTATCCCAAATAATAAACCCGTAATCGGTGATAATGTATTTACACAGGTGGCAGGTATTCATGCTGATGGCGATAAGAAAAAAAATCTATATTACAACAATCTCATGCCTGAGCGTTTCGGGCGTTACAGAGAGTACGCATTAGGCAAAAATGCAGGGCGCTCAAACATCATAAAAAATCTAGAGACGTTAGGAATTGAGCTTAATGATGAGGCTACAAAAAAAGTAACTGCTCGAATCATCGAGCTTGGTGATAAGAAAGAGTTAGTAAGCATTGACGAGCTGCCATACATTGTATCAGATGTTTTAAAGAATGGCAACGATTACAAAGATATTAAAATGCTCAATTATTCGTTGTCTCTCACCGATGGGTTGAGACCAACCGCAACCTTAAAGATATCAATCAAAGGCAAAGTTTATCAAGAAACCGCTGCAGGAGATGGTCAGTATCATGCATTTTCTAAAGCGATGTTTAAGATATATAGACAGTTATCTAAGCCGGTGCCCGAGCTTATAGATTATGAGGTTGTAATACCGCCCGGTGGTAAAACAAATGCATATGTGCAAACAATTATTACATGGAAGTTTGAAGAGAAAATATTTAAAACCAGAGCGCTTAGTATCGACCAAACAGTGGCTGCTATTAGTGCTACAATGAAGATGCTTAATATGCTCGAGAGTGGGAATATCCCCAATATGAATTATTTGCCACTTCCATAGTAGTTCAAGCGTTATGATTTAACATCACTCTCATTTTACTATTCAAAGTACAGAAAATCAAAACAAATAAGTCTGAAATAAAAACAAAACATATTTTAGACAACAAATAAAAAAATATATTAAACTAATGAAATTGAATATAGCGGTATTACCCGGAGACGGTATTGGTCCCGAGATCATGAAGCAGGCATTAAAAGTTACAGAGGCAATATGCAGCAAATTTGGGCACGAGTTCAATTACAAAGAAGCTATTGTTGGTGCTAATGCAATTGATGCCACGGGCGATCCATATCCTGCACAAACTCACGAGCTATGTATGCAGAGTGATGCAATACTCTTTGGAGCAATTGGCGATCCTAAATATGATAACGACCCCAACGCTAAGGTTCGTCCCGAGCAAGGTTTACTTCGTATGCGTAAACAACTGGGTCTCTATGGAAATATCCGCCCCGTAATGACATTCCCTTCACTTCTTCATAAATCACCACTACGTGCCGATTTAGTTGAAGGTGCCGATTTTGTATGTATAAGAGAGCTCACCGGAGGCATTTATTTTGGTAGCCCTCAAGGTCGTAGCGAAGATGGTAATACAGCATATGATACATCTGTATATACACGAGAAGAAATTGAACGCGTCTTACATCTTGCATATAAATTTGCCGGACAGCGCCGAAAAAAGTTAACCGTTGTAGATAAAGCAAACGTAATTGCAACTTCACGACTTTGGAGACAGATAGCACAAGAAATTGCTCCACAGTATCCTGATATCGAAACCGATTATCTTTTTGTAGACAATGCAGCAATGCGCATAATTCAATGGCCAAAAAGTTTTGATGTGATGGTTACAGAAAACCTATTTGGAGATATTCTTACAGATGAAGCATCAGTAATTACTGGCTCAATGGGCTTGCTCCCTTCCGCTTCAATGGGAATTCATACATCTCTTTTCGAACCAATTCACGGTTCATATCCACAAGCAGCCGGCAAAGATATTGCTAATCCTGTTGCAATGATTCTTTCGGTAGCTCTAATGTTTGAGTATGCATTCAATCTAGCAAAAGAAGGAGCACTTATACGAGAAGCTGTAAATGCCAGTCTCGAAGAAGGTGTTGTAACGGAAGATATTGCCGATGGAGGAAAAATATACAAGTTGAGCGAAGTAGGTGAGTGGATTACCAATTATATTAAAAACATATAATATTGACTCCAAATGCATTTGTTTAAAATTCATGCAAAAAAATAGAAGACGTCTTTATTATAATATGTAGTAAGTTAAACTATAAATGAATAAAATTACTAATAAAATAGGCAATTTACGAAGTGCAACCAGCACTCAAGGAAGGCGAATGGCAGGTGCCAGAGCTTTGTGGCATGCCAATGGCATGACCAAAGAGCAAATGGGTAAGCCCATTATTGCTATAGCCAACTCATTTACTCAGTTTGTGCCGGGTCATGTTCACCTTCACGATATAGGTCAGATGGTGAAAAAAGAGATTGAGAAGCTCGGTTGTTTTGCTGCCGAATTTAATACAATTGCTGTTGATGATGGAATTGCCATGGGTCACGATGGTATGTTATACTCATTGCCCTCTCGCGATCTAATTGCAGATTCTATAGAGTATATGGTAAATGCTCATAAAGCAGACGCACTAATCTGCATTAGCAATTGCGATAAGATAACACCCGGAATGCTAATGGCTGCGATGCGATTAAATATCCCTGCCATCTTTGTTTCGGGGGGACCCATGGAAGCGGGTAAGATTGGAGATGAGCAGGTAGATTTAATAAATGCTATGATTGAATCTGCCGATGATTCTGTGTCCGACGAGCGTGTATCTCAGCTTGAGGTTTCGGCATGTCCTACCTGCGGATCATGCTCTGGCATGTTTACTGCAAATTCAATGAACTGCTTAAATGAAGCAATTGGTCTTGCACTTCCGGGTAATGGCACTATTTTGGCTACTCACTTAAATAGAAAAGAGCTGTTTGTCAGAGCTGCAAAACAGATTGTGAAAAATGCCGAGAAATATTATTTCGAAGGCGATGAAACCGTACTTCCTCGTAATATTGCAACTCGTCAGGCGTTTTTAAATGCCATTACTCTTGATATTGCTATGGGTGGTTCAACAAATACCATTCTTCATACATTGGCAATTGCTCATGAGGGTGAGATAGATTTTAATCTCGATGATATAGATGCACTTTCCCGTCTCGTTCCTTGCGTTTGTAAAGTTGCACCTAATTCAAAAGATTATCACATTCAGGATGTTAATCGTGCAGGTGGAATAATGGGTATATTAAAAGAGCTTGCCAATGCAGGCTTGCTCGATACTTCGGTTTACAGAGCCGATGGACTTACACTTGCCGAAGCTATAGATAAATATGATATTACAAAAGAGGTGCCGGATGATGAGGCGCTAGATATTTATTCCTCGGCACCAGGCAATAAACGTAATCTGGTAATGGGGTCGCAAAATGCACGTTATAAAGAACTAGACAGCGACAGGCAAAATGGTTGCATCAGGAGCGTTGAGCATGCTTATACCAAAGATGGCGGCTTAGCAATCCTAAAGGGCAATATTGCTCATAATGGTTGTGTAGTAAAAACTGCCGGTGTAGATGAAAGTATATGGAAATTTACCGGAAATGCCAAAGTGTTTCACTCACAAGATGATGCTTGCATTGCAATTCTTAAGAATGAGGTGATTGCAGGTGATGTTGTGGTTATTCAGTACGAAGGACCAAAAGGTGGGCCCGGTATGCAAGAGATGCTTTATCCCACATCATATATCAAGGCAAAACACCTTGGCGAGAAGTGTGCACTTATTACCGATGGCAGGTTCTCTGGGGGCACATCTGGTTTGTCTATTGGTCACATCTCTCCTGAAGCTGCTGCGGGTGGCAATATTGCACTTGTTATAGATGGTGATACAATTGAAATTGATATTCCAAATCGCACTATCAATATAAAAATTAGCGATGAGGAACTAAAAAATAGAAGAACTGAGGAGGAGGCAAAAGGCGTGAATGCGTTTAAGCCTTTGCGCGATAGAAAAATTTCTCAGGCGTTACAGGTCTATTCTCACTTTGTGAGTTCGGCCGATAAGGGAGCTATAAGGATAATTTAATATTCACAACTAAAGAGTTTAATTATGAACAAAGATATTCAAACTCAAGCAACAACTACTTCTTCTGGAAATAATTCAGAGGGTGGTAAAGAAATAATGCAAGGTAGCGAAATACTAATTCGTTCTTTGCTTGCCGAAGGTGTTAATACAATGTTTGGCTATCCCGGAGGTGCAATTATGCCGGTATTCGATGCACTATATGACCATAAAGATAAGATCAGACACATCTTGGTGCGACACGAGCAGGGTGCAGTTCATGCTGCTCAGGGCTATGCAAGAGTTTCAGATAAAGTAGGAGTGGCATTAGTTACTTCTGGTCCTGGTGCAACAAATACGGTTACCGGAATCACCGATGCAATGATGGATAGTACTCCCATGGTAGTTATATCCGGTCAGGTAGCCTCCGGGCTGCTAGGCTCAGATGCATTTCAGGAAGCGGATGTTATAGGCGTAACTTTGCCAATCACGAAATGGGCATATCAAATAAGACGTGTTGAGGATATCTCATGGGCGGTGTCAAGAGCTTTTTATATAGCTTCAAGCGGTCGCCCTGGCCCCGTACTGCTCGATATTGCCAAAGATGCTCAGATTAATAGTTGTGAGTACTCCTATAGCAAAACCGATTTCCTTCGCAGTTATCAACCAAGTCCCAAAGTAGAGTATGATAAAATTGCAGAGGCTGCAGAAATTATCAATAATGCAAAAAAACCCTTTGCATTGGTGGGACAGGGTGTAGTTCTTGGCAGTGCCGAGGAGGAGCTCAAGCAATTTCTCGAAAAATCTAATATTCCGTTTGGTTCAACAATACTAGGACTGTCTGCCATGCCAAGCAATCATCCACTCAACTTCGGTATGTTGGGTATGCATGGTAATGTTGCACCTAATATGATGACAAACGAGTGTGATGTATTAATTGCAATTGGTATGCGTTTTGACGATAGGGTAACGGGCGACTTAAAGACATATGCCAAACAAGCAAAAGTAATTCATTTTGATATCGATCCTGCTGAGATTGATAAGAACGTAAAAACTACCGTTAAGGTTATCGGTGATGCAAAGGAGACTCTTCCTTTGGTTACACAGCAACTTCAAAATATGACTCGCGGTGAATGGATAGAAAAATTCAATCCTTATGTAGAAAAAGAATACGATTGTGTTATAGATAGTGAACTTTATCCTCAAGTGGGAGAAATAAAGATGGGCGAAGTGATTAACAAAGTAACCGAGGCAACCCATAACAAGGCTATATGTGTAACCGATGTTGGTCAGCATCAGATGATGAGCACCCGTTATTTCAAATTTACACAGTCACGTAGTATGGTAACATCAGGTGGATTAGGAACTATGGGCTTTGGTCTACCCGCCGGTATTGGTGCTAAGTATGGTGCTCCCGACAGAACCGTATGTATCTTTGTAGGCGATGGTGGTTTGCAAATGACAATGCAGGAGTATGGCACAATTATGGAGTATGACCTTGATGTTAAAATAATACTACTTAATAACAACTATCTGGGTATGGTGCGACAGTGGCAAGAACTTTTCTTTAAAGAACGTTACTCCGAAACTCATCTTAAGAACCCCGATTTCGTAAAGGTTGCAGATGCTTATAATATTAAGGGACGTAAAGTTTCACATCGCGAAGATCTTGATGATGCTATCAGTGAGATGTTAAATCATAAAGGAGCATTTCTTCTTGAGGTGGTTGTTGAGACAAAAGGGATGGTTTATCCTATGGTACCCTCGGGTGGATGTGTTACAAATATACTTCTAGGCAATGGTCATACGTTGTAATAGAGTTTAAAAGTTTAGGATTTTCATTTAATAAATCAGTAGATATGAACGATAATAAAACATTATATACTATCACAATATTCTCTGAGAATACGGTGGGCGTACTTAATCAAATCAGTACAATATTCACTCGCAGGCAGTTAAATATAGAAACACTCTCAGTGTCACCATCCGCTATAACAGGTATTCACAAGTTTACTATTACCACATTCTCAAACGACGAGGAAGTGATGAAAAAGCTTACCAGGCAAATAGATAAACGGGTAGATATACTAAAGGCATATTACAATACCGACGATGATCTTGTTTTTCAGGAACTTGCACTTTATAAACTCTCCACAGAAAAGGTTATGGAGCATGGTACAGTTGAGTATTTGATCAGAAAGTATAACGTACGTGTACTTGAGATTACAAGCGATTGCATTGTATTTCTAAAAGCTGGTCATTATGCCGAAACTCAGGGCTTATTTGAGGAGCTGGCCGATAAAATTGGTGTACTACAGTTTGTTCGATCAGGCAGAATTGCAATTACTAAGTCTAAGGTAGAGCGACTTAGCGACATGTTAGCTAAACTAGAGGTTGAAGGTGTACAATCGGCATTCTAAATATTAATAATATCAAGAATTAAATAGAAGTTTATAAATTTATAATTAAACCTTGTCATTCGACCTTTTATTAGGGAAAGTGAGAGGATAAAAGCTTAAAAAATATGGCAAAAATGAATTTTGGCGGTGTAGAAGAAAATGTTGTAACCCGCGAAGAGTTTCCGTTGAGTAAAGCTCAGGAGGTGATGAAGGATGAGATAATTGCTGTGATAGGGTACGGAGTGCAAGGTCCTGGGCAATCATTAAACCTTCGTGATAATGGCTTTAACGTTATCGTTGGACAACGCAAAGATAGTAAGACATGGGATAAGGCGGTTGCCGACGGATGGGTGCCAGGTGAAACACTCTTTGAAATTGAAGAAGCTTGCGAACGTGGCACTATAATTCAGTACCTGCTTTCCGATGCAGCACAGATACAATTGTGGGATACTGTAAAAAAACATCTTACACCTGGCAAAGCTCTATATTTCTCTCACGGATTTGGAATAACCTACAAAGAGCGCACAGGTATTATTCCTCCAGCCGATGTAGACGTTATTTTGGTTGCACCAAAAGGTTCGGGCACAAGTCTTCGCACAATGTTTCTCGAAGGTCGTGGCTTAAACTCAAGTTACGCCATCTTTCAAGATGCAACAGGAAGAGCATTCGAGAGAGCGGTTTCATTGGGGATAGGAGTAGGCTCGGGCTATTTGTTCGAAACAGACTTTAAGCGTGAAGTATTCTCAGATCTTACAGGCGAGCGTGGCTCACTTATGGGTGCTATTCAAGGATTGATGTTAGCGCAGTATGAAGTTCTTCGTGAGAACGGACATTCACCTTCAGAAGCATTCAACGAAACTGTTGAAGAGCTTACACAATCGCTTATGCCTTTGTTTGCACAAAACGGAATGGATTGGATGTATGCCAACTGCTCAACAACCGCACAGCGTGGTGCATTAGATTGGATGGGACCATTTCATGATGCAACAAAGCCAGTTTTCGAAAAGCTTTATAAGGAAGTTGCAAATGGCAATGAAGCTCAGCGTTCTATCGATAGCAACTCGCAACCCGATTATCGCGAAAAGCTTGAGGAGGAGTTAAAAGCACTTCGTGAAAGCGAAATGTGGCAAACGGGTGCCGTTGTACGAAAACTTCGCCCCGAAAATAATTAAATTGCACACTTTATTAGAAATTTAATTATTTCAGTAATTAAGGGATAATATAAATATATGGGTGGTAATCACCTAAAAATAATAGTCACCTATAAAGTAAAAAGAGACAAAGGTATAATAAGCCCAAGTCTCTTTTTTTTGTATCGTTATGTAACGTCCTAAAAATTATATCCTATTCTTCAGCAGTCAAATCAAGAGTCTCATCCTCCCTGCTTCTATCAAAGAACATCTTCTTGAGTGGGTTCTTACGTGCTTCGTCGTAATTAAATCTATTTCTAAATATATCTATTGCCATATAAATGGCCTGACGAAACGACTCTTCCGAAGCCTCATTCTTACCGGCTATATTATAAGCAGTGCCATGGTCGGGCGAAGTGCGCACAATTGACAAACCGCCGGTTACATTAACCCCCATTTCCATTGCCATGGTTTTAAACGGAATTAGTCCCTGATCGTGATACATAGCCAATATTGCATCAAATTCCTTAAGGCGACCACTTCCAAAGAAACCGTCGGCTGCAAAAGGTCCTGCACACAATATCCACTCATCCTGAGCTTCTCTTACAACAGGAGCAATAATCTCATTCTCTTCTGTTCCAAGCAAGCCATTCTCACCGGCATGAGGGTTTAAACCTAGTACCGCAATGCGTGGTGCATCTATGCTGAAGTCGCGCTTAAGCGTTTGATTAAGTGTTCTAAGTTTCTCAGCAATAAGCTCCTTGGATAACATCGAAGAAACATCTTTAAGTGGAACGTGTGTAGTTACTAGTGCCACCTTCAATGTCTCTGTTGCCATTATCATCAATGCCTTCTCTCCATTTTCAGAAAAACGCTCTTCCAAAAACTCTGTATGTCCGGGAAATTTAAAGTTATCGCTCTGTATTGTATCTTTATTTATTGGAAGTGTAACCAATAGATCAATTTTATTTTCCTTTAAATCTTTAGTTGCACAATCAAGTGCAATATAGGCTGCTTCTCCTGCATCGGCAGTTGCTTTGCCAATTTCAATTCTGGTTTCTTCTTTAACACAGTTTACCAAATTCACCTTTCCTTCTCTTGCTTCATCAGCATGAGAAATGATATTGAAATTAACCGTGTCATTATTTAGTACTTTACGATGATAGGAGGCGGATTTTGAAGATCCGTATATTATTGGTATAAACAACTCCAGGAGGCGTGTATCGACAAAAGTCTTTAATAGTATTTCGTAACTTATGCCATTAACATCTCCATGTGTAATGCCTACTCTTATTAATTCTGACATGTATATAATTTTATATTTTCTATGTGTATGGCTTTATTTACTCCCTACAAAAACATCTTCAGGCTCAGGCATGCTAATTGTGTAAAATGATGCTTCCAGGTTTCTCATCAGGTTGCGCTTATTCATTTCGGGTGCATAAACATATGCTTCTACCACCACCACCATACCGGTGTTTTCGTTAACAAATGCCTGCATCACAAACGGACCGCCCATCATATCGTTAGTCATTTCCCACAATCCGCGCAACTCGGCACGAAATATACCATTAACTTCCATTGTTCTATAATCAGGTGTATATTCTGTGGAGGTGGTCATATTCGAGTTAAATGAACCGGTAATATATTTACCTAAATATTGATTGCGTACACTTAATAATGACTCTTTTTCAAATACGCGTTCTGAGTCGTATGGAAACTGATATATAACCAAATCCTGTCGACCTCTTCCAGCGTTATTAGTTCCCCATAGGAAGTTTGTGAACTCCTCAAAATTTACTATCCCCTTTGGTATGTGTATGTTAATTCCAAACATCTGTTGTGCTCTTGCCGATGGGCTTTTAATTTCACTCATCAGCCATTTACCATTTCGTTCTAGTTCTTTTGTAATAAAATAGTCGAGAATAGTAGCACTATTTTCAGTTACATAGTTAGCAAATGCAGTACTGTCGGAAGCATTTATATTCATAATTACTTGCCCTCTGGCATATTTGTCTATATCTGCAGCAAATTTGGGCTGACTGTACATTGGCGATATATCAGGAATAATAATATTTCGTGCCATTTTGATCGTGCTGCTAAAATTCTCTGGTGTAATTTGAATAATTCTGAAGTTTGGCTCAGGTTGAGGAAGTCCCTTCACGTTTGAGTTAAGTACCTCAAACAGTGCTCTTCCAGCTTCTCCCTGCCAAGAGTGATCGTCCATGATTACAAGAATTTCATTATTTGCACCTGATGCAGACATAAATCCACCAGCACTATCGCACGATGTAAATAATATTACTGTTGCCAAAATTGTTAAAAGACCTGCAAACTGTTTCATGACTATATTTTTTGTAATTAAATTACACCACTACTTAATTTAGCAAATATACTATAAAAAATGAATTTACTAGCTCTTCTCATTAACTTTTGCAGTAGTAAGCATTCCGCAAGCTGCAAATATATCCTCTCCCCTAGATGCTCTAATAGTACTTATAAACCCTTTGGCGGTAAGGAAATCGCGAAACTTAATCATATTTTCATCAGTAGAGGGCTTAAGTTTACTCATAGGAATTACGTGAAAACGAATCAGGTTAATCCTGCAATCTAACCCCGCTAGTAACTTAGTTAGTTCCCTTGCATAGAGTAGCGAATCATTAACCCCATCAAACATAATATATTCAAAAGACAGTCTACGTTGATGACTCCAGTCGTGGTCCCTAAGCAAATCTATAACAGAAGTAATGGGAGCCGATTTTTCGATAGGCATAATCTCCAGTCGCTGTTCCGGGATAGGATTATGCAAGCTAATAGCCAGATGACATTTGCTATCCTCCAAGAAACGACGCAGGTTTGAAGTTAATCCAATAGTAGAAAGCGTAATCCTTTTAGGACTCCAGGCCAAACCATATTCAGCCATTAATAAATCAGACGCCTTACTCACTTGCTTATAGTTGTCGAGCGGCTCTCCCATACCCATAAACACCAAATTGGTGATTTTTTCTGAATCGGGTACAGAGTATACCTGATTTAGAATCTCATTTGCAGAAAGGTTATCCACAAAGCCCATCTTGCCCGTCATGCAGAAGTCGCAATTCATCTTACACCCCACTTGCGACGACACACAAATTGTAAGCCTTTCATCTTCGGGGATGGTAACTGTTTCTATAAACTTACCAGTTGCCGTTCTAAACAACATCTTGCGCGTACCATCAACCGAAGTTTTAACATCCAACGGCTCTGTTCTTCCAACATCGTATTTCTCAGAAATAATCTCCCTGTTTTTAAGCGAAATATTGGTCATTTCTTCAATACTCTTCACACGCTTCATGTACACCCAGTCGGCAATTTGCTTAGCTGTAAACTTAGGTAGATTAAGTTCTGTAACGCATTCATTAATTTCGGCTTGCGTCATTCCGAGAAAATATTTTTTCTGTTCCATCTATCTTACTTTAATTGAACTACAAAGATACGGAGGATTTAATAAATTTGAGCATTGTAAATAAAAAGAGTGATTTTTTCTGCACAAAACAATAGTTATTTGTCAGTATCAATTGCTAACAAAGTCCCAACCAAGTCTTGATTCTCAACGAAATTTTCGAGGAGGATCAGGACTTGGTTGGGGGATGTGGCGATTTTGGGGTAGCGTTGGTACAGACATTTAATATAGTGGTTTGTTTTATTATTTAGAGAATATTTTCATATTATTGGAAGAATGTTTCAATTACCCTTTATTTTACTTTATTTTGCAAAGTACTCTAATTTTTAAAAATTTCAACTTATTAATATAAAAGAAAATATCATGAAAAATGTCTGTGATTTTGTGTTTAATCTTGCTTTTTAGTTGGTGTGGAAATCAAAAAAATGAAACTGAAATACAGACAAATTGTCGGCTGAAGAAATGGAAGATAAAATATAATAAATTAGAAATGAGTCAAAACAAAATTATAGCTTTACTTTTATTAGTATTCTTTGTTTTTCAAACATATTCACAATCAGTTTGGGAGAGAATTGCCGAGAGACCAACAACACTGCAATTGGATAAAGGTGAATCTAAATTCACAACTAATTCCTTTAAAATTTCATTAGTGAATGCTTCTCAAACCGTGAAAAATCTCTCGCCTTTATCTGATACAACATTTGACTATACACCGGCTGATCGTATCATGCAAAGAGACAAAGATGGTTTATATCACTTGGGTGATTTAAACATTATATTAAAAAAAGAGGGGGAGAACGAATGGAAACGTTATTCAACTGCAGAGCAACGTAAGCCGATAGAAAAATTGCCCGTAAAAGAAAATATACTTGCAGCAGCAGATCTTACAGCAACACTAGCCGACTGTATTCCGGTCACTATTAAAAGGTTCTGGGAGACAATTGATGGTGATTTGGTTTTACGTTTTCAGATTACAAACAACTCTACACAAAAAGTGGAAATTGGATCGCTAGGTATTCCTATGATATTCAACAATATACTAGAAGGGAAAAGTCTTGATGAGGCTCATCATGACAATGTGTTTTTCGACCCATATATCGGTCAGGATGCAGGATACCTACAAGTAAATCGTCTGCATGGTAAAGGAGGTAGTCTGTTGGTACTTCCACATCAAAATGCAGGTTTCGAGGCATACAATCCTCTAAATGATGATCCAACTCCTAAAGGTGTAGTTTTTGAAGGATTTCATGAGTGGTTAATTCATAGCAAAGCTAATGCAGAAATGGATTGGATGGGAGTGGAGCAATGGAATGAACCCACTTCTACAATCCTTGCACCTAGCGAGGTGAAGGACTTTTCTTTAAAGTTTGTAATGGCGCCTTCAATTCGTGAGATTGAAAATAAGTTGATTGAGGAGCAAAAACCAGTAGCTATTAGTCTTCCAGGTTATATCATCCCCTTAAATGAGAAAAGCAGTCTTTTTATAAAATATCCGCATAAAGTTTCTGAGATAACTATACATCCGGAAGAAGCATTGAAAATTAAACATAAAGGCGAAACGGCCAATGGGTGGTTGGAGTTTGAAGTTATAGGAAACAGGTGGGGCAGAGCTAGATTATCTATAGTTTATGAAGATCAGTCATTGCAAACTATCAATTATAAGGTGATTAAATCACAAGAGCAAGTTGTAAAAGATTTGGGTAATTTTCTTACAACTGAGCAGTGGTACGAAAATGATAATGACCCTTTTGGACGATCGCCTTCGGTTATGAATTACGACTATGATAAAAAAGAAATACTAACTCAGGAGCGTCGTTCTTGGTTTGTTGGTCTTAGTGATGAAGCAGGTGCCGGTAGCTGGCTTGCAGCAATCATGAAGCAGTTGATTCAACCTGATAAAAGTGAAGTAAATATGTTGAAAAGGTTCATGAATGAAACTCTTAAAGGGGGTATTCAGCATGATTCAGACTCCACAAAATATGGAGTTCGGAAGAGTCTCTTTTACTATGAGCCTGAGCTAATGCCCGAGAGTACATATTCAGATTCAATTCAATTTAGAGGATGGGAAGCTTGGTCTATAGAAAATGCAGAGGATCTGGGGAGATCTTACAACTATCCACACGTGGCAGCTGCTCATTGGGTAATGTATCATCTGGGAAGAAACCGAGGATATAATGACATAGATTGGAGGCTCAGTCTAGAAAATGCTTACCACACATCAATTGCAATGATGAGTTTTGCGCCATATTATGCTCAGTTCGGACAAATGGAAGGGTCGGTATTCCTCTACATCCTTTTGGATTTACAACGTGAAGGATTTTTAGAAATGGCATCTAACCTAGAATCTGAAATGAAAAAACGAGCCGATCATTGGAATTCATTAGAATATCCATTTGGAAGTGAGATGCCTTGGGATTCTACAGGACAAGAAGAAGTTTATATGTGGACATCATATTTTGGATATGACGATAAAGCAGATGTTACTCTAAATGCGATTCTTGCTTACATGCCAACGGTGCCTCATTGGGGTTATAATGGCAGTGCGCGTAGGTATTGGGACTTTGTATATGGTGGTAAGCTTGCAAGAATAGAGAGACAGTTACATCATTATGGGTCAGGGTTAAATGCAATACCAGTGCTGGATGCTTATAAAAATAATCTTGATGATTTTTATCTTTTGCGTGTAGGGCATGCCGGTTCTATGGGACCATTGGCCAATATAACTCAAGAAGGATTTGCTCCGGCTGCTTTCCATTCTTATCCTTCAACACTTGATATAGATGGTTATACATGCGACTATGGAAGTGGATTCTATGGGTATGCTGTAAACTCTTCAACATATATCTATAATCACCTCGAATTTGGATGGATTGCCTTTAGTGGTAACTTAACACAAATGGGCGATTGGATAAGTACCGAGATAACCACTGCGGGGAAAAACAGGGTTTTCATTACACCTGAAGCTTTGAAAATAGAATCAGTGTCTGGAAAGATAGTACGGGTTGATTACAATACTGCTTCAAAAGAAGTTGTCTTAGAATATGAAGGTGATTTTCTATTTGACATAACAGTTCCTGAAGGGAAAAAGATTTCGACAGATAAAGGATTGATTAAAAATGAAAGGAGATATTATGAAATCAAATCAAAAAAGGGGGTAAAGTCTGTGGTTAGATTTAAGATTGAAAATATTTAGTTTTCAAAATAAAATTGTTTTATTTTCTGTATGCCATTAATTGAATTATATTATGTTAGATAAAGAAGTTAATTTACTATGAAAATATCGAAATATACTGTCAATCTGCTACTGCTTATTTTGTTTCTAAGTCCGATTCAAATGAAATCGTCAAGTTTAATTATTTCACAGAATATTGCTCAGAATGATTCTAAAAGAATTGTAAAGGTCGAAAAGGTTTCTTTGAATTCTCCTGAAGGAACTGTTCCCAGGCTGCCCTATCAAGTTTGGGTGACTTATTCTGACAGTAAGTCGGAGTGGAGACAAGTTAAATGGTCTAATGCGGCACGAAATGTAGAAGAAGAACAAGCAGATTCTAGCAAATATCCAGTTGGCAGTATATACAAAATTGAAGGCTTTATAATTGGTGATAACAGTAAAGTCGACGGTTATCCTCTTTCGGCAGAGATTAACGTAATTAAAGTAGGTCATAATGTACCTTCAAATATTCCAATTGCAGAAGCAGTGCCATTAAATAAAGTCTCAATTACTGGAGATAGTAGGCTTACTTCAAATAGGAATCTGGCAATACGGGAAATTATAAGCTGGGATGTGTCACAGCAACTTTACAATTATAGAGACACTTATGGTTTAAGTACAGAGGGTTATACAGTTTCAGAAGGTTGGGATTCTCCAACTACTAAATTAAAAGGTCACGGATCGGGTCATTATATGTCTGCTTTGGCTCAAGCTTTTGCGAGTGCAACTGATACCGAGCAGAAAGATCAATTGCGTAATAATATGACTCGCATGGTAAATGAATTAAGAGAATGCCAAGAAAGAACATTTGTATGGAATGAAGAGTTGGGGAGATATTGGGAAGCTCGTGATTTTGCACCTGAGGATGAATTAATTGAAATGAAAGGCAGCTGGAACGATTTTGATATTCATAAAACAGAGTGGAATAAATATGGATATGGTTATCTCAATGCAATTCCGGCACACCATGCAGCTCTTATTGAAATGTATCGCGCCTATAATAATGAAAACTGGGTGTGGGCTCCTTATTACTCTATTCACAAACAACTTGCGGGGCTAATTGATATTGCTCTTTATATTGATGATCGGGAAGTAGCCGACAAGGCTCTGCTTATTGCAAAAGATATGGGGCTATGGATTTGGAATCGATTACATTACCGTACTTATTTAAAATCTGAAGGAACTCAGGAGGAGCGTAGAACAAAGCCTGGTAATAGGTACGAGATGTGGAATATGTATATAGCAGGAGAGGATGGAGGAACGGGCGAGTCACTTGCACGTCTTGCCGAAATGACGAACGATACTATTGAGAAAGCAAAATTGTTAGAGGCTTCTACCTATTTTGATAGTCCTGCTTTTTATGATCCATTATCCATTAATATTGATGATGTTCGCACTCGACATGCTAATCAGCATATTCCTAAGATAATTAGTGCACTTCGAAGCTTTAGAGGCAACAATGATCCATACTACTTTAATCTTTCAGAGAATTTCTGGCAACTGATTCAGGGTCGTTATCGATACGCCACAGGTGGTGTGGGTAATGGCGAAATGTTCAGACAGCCCTATACTCAAATACTAAGTATGGCTACTAATCCTGCACCTACTTTAAATGAGACTTGTTGCGCATACAATTTGGCAAAACTTACCAGAGATTTAAATTGTTTTAATCCGGATGATGCGAAGTATATGGATTATTATGAGCGACTATTATTCAATCAACTAGTTGGTTCATTGCATCCTACAAAATATATGACTACTTATCAATATGCAGTTGGATTAAATGCTTCGAAACCATGGGGCAACAATACTCCTCACTCTACATGTTGTGGTGGAACTGGTTCTGAGAATCATGTTAAATATCAAGATGCAGCTTATTTTATTTCTGATAATACGCTTTGGGTAGCTCTTTATATGCCAACAACTATGAATTGGGATAAAAAAGGGATCACTATTGAGCAGGATTGCCTCTGGCCAGCCGAGAACTCAACTATTAAAGTAACTGAGGGAAGCGGAAGTTTTGAAATGAAGCTAAGAGTTCCATATTGGGCTACAGAAGGTTTTGAAATACTGTTAAATGGTTCTGCTATTTCTGATAAATACACTCCTAGTTCATATGCAACTATTCCACAACGTGTATGGTCTGAAGGCGATGTTATTGAAATTATAATGCCATTTACTAAGCATATTGATTGGGGTCCAGACAAAATGGAGACCTCGACTGCAGGGCAAAATCAGCCAAATAATCAACATGAACCTATGTGGGCAGGTACAATAATGTATGGTCCACTAGCCATGACTGCTACTGGTGTTAATAACTGGGAGGATGCAACTCTATCTATAGATTCTTATTTAGAATCAATTGTAATGAATGGGCCCAGTGGAGGCTCTTATGGTACTAACGGCAATATCTACACAATGAGTATTGGAGAAAAAATACTCGAACCCGACTATATCAGAGAGGAGAATTCTACACATTACTTCAGGATAAATATTGTAGACGATATGATTGCAGAATTTAAAGATATGCTTAATTATAAGTTGGATGAAGTCTCTATTTTTAATTCTAAGAACTATTCAAGATCGTCTTTTAACAAACTAAAAAAGTCTATTGCGAAAGCCAAAAAACTGGTTAGATCAGATAAAGCTACTCAAAGAGAGATTACAGATCAGATAGCATTAATAAATCAAAATGTGAACGATTTGCAGTCGGTACGACTCGATAAGTCTCAGCTATCGTCTTTAATATCAAAAGCGGAGTTGAAAGATTCAGCTGACTATACTTGGGATAAATATCTTGCACTTCATATGGCAATTGTATCTGCCAAAGAGATTTATGAAACTACAGAATCTCAATTGCATGTGGACAAACAAATTATTAATCTACATAAAGCACTTAACGATCTGGTATTTGCGCATAATATTGAAAAGGGTAAACTTAATGAAGTGATTACTCTTGCTTTGGAGAGGAAACAAAATCAAGATGCTTGGAATGCACTTACTGTAAAGGTGCCAGAGCATTCTCCATGGGCGCCGCACGGTTTTAGACGCCTTCTTTTTAATCTTCGTGAGGCACAATCTGTTTATCAGAATAGTGATAAAAAGTATAATCAGAATGAGACAAACTTAGCAGCTTCTGCTCTCAGTTCAGCTATTAATAGTATGAGGCCGGGTAATTTACCTGAACCGGAAGATCTTTATCCACTTTCCACACTATTAAGACAAGCAGATAGGGTAATTTCAGCTGAAGAAAATCAAAATCTTATTGATGCTATTGAATATGGGAAGATGGTTGTCTCTTATGTAAATGATGGAAGTGGCACACATGATATGATAAAAAATGCTACTGATAGACTAAGATCAGCAATTAATTAAAACTGAAATTGATAATTATTTAATAAAATGAAATTTAATCGATTTATACTCCCTGTTGTTTTATTGTTCGTACCGTTGTGCATATCGGCTGAAATAATAGACAGTCTTTACAATCGCGCCAATTCATTTAGAGAACGATATTCAACAAAATACTATAATGGAATATCATCAATAGATTCTATTGAAAAAACAGATTTATTTTGGTATTTAACACAGACACCACGAGGAATGGAATTCCTGATAATTGATGCAACAGGTAAAGAAACCCGTTCTGCTTTTGATCAACAAAGAGTTGCTTTGCTTTTGACAAATTTTGAAGATTTGAAGGAAATAAAGCCTTACAATCTTCCTTTTAGATCTCTTGTTTTTAATCAGTCTATTGATACACTTAAATTTCGTATTGAAGAATTTGATTATACCATTGCATTAAAGGAGTATTCCATTTCACGAGAACCTGTTAGAAATGAGCAAAATAGATATTGGGGGTCATTTCAAAGAGAGAATGCAAATAGAAAAGTAAAATCACCTGATGGAAAAAAGGAGGCTTATATATCTGAAGGAAATATTTGGGTAATAGATCTGACAACGGAAGAGGTTAAGAAATTGAGTAATGACGGTTCCGATTATGAGTATTACTCTTCGGATATTTATTGGTCTCCCGATTCCCGAAAGATTGTCAGCTGTAAATACCGACCAGGAGGTGACAGAAAGTTGCAGTTAGTATCTTCATCTCCGAAAGATCAGCATCAACCAAAGATTTTTTCGTATGATTATCCAAAACCAGGTGATGCTCTCCCGATTCGTTATCCCGTACTTTTTATTCCGGATGAAGATAAGCAAGTAACCTTTGAAGTTCCTAATGTGGAACAGCAGTATAGTTTAGGCAGAATTAATTGGAATGAGAATAGTGAATACTTTACTTTCCATTTTAATCGTCGCGGACATCAGCAGTATGTGGTTTATTCAGGAGATATTAAAGGCAAACTATATCCAATTGTGGATGAAAGAGCAGATACTTTTATATATTATAATAAGATTTCTACTAACTGGTTAAAAAATGGGGAGGAGCTGCTTTGGTTATCAGAGAGAGATGGCTGGAGTCACTTATATCTTTATGATGTGCCTTCAGGAAAAGTGAAAAAACAAATAACACGTGGGGAATGGGTTGTTAAAGAGGTGATTCGTGTTGATGAGGCGACTAGAACGGTATTAATTAAAGCATGCGGAATGAATAAAGGTGAGGATCCATATTTGGAGAAATTCTATAAGGTTTCTTTAGATAACGGAGAATTAATTGCTCTTACACAAGAAAACGCCAATCATTCCGTAACTTTTAGTTCAGATTATAAATATATGGTCGATTCATACTCACGCGTTGATAAGGAGCCTTCCATCGTTGTACGTTTTGTGGCAGATGGAACAGTAATATACAGGCCGGTAAATCAGCCTGATATATCAGAGGCAGTTGCAACTGGTTGGAGTGTGCCGGAAGTGTTTACTGCTAAGGGCAGAGATGGAATAACAGATATTTGGGGTGTAATTATTAGACCCGCAAATTTCGACCCAAAAAAGAAATATCCGGTTATTGAATATATATATGCTGGACCACACGATTCACATGTTCCAAAATCTTTCTCAATGATTCATCGTAGCAGTGAACTGTCTGAATTGGGTTTTATTACTGTTATGATTGACGGTATGGGAACTGCAAATCGCTCAAAAGCATTTCATGATGTTTGCTGGCAAAACCTTAAAGATGCCGGTTTTCCTGATCGGATCAAATGGATAAAATCTGCAGCAGAGAAATACCCTGAAATGGATATTACTAATGTTGGTATTTACGGAACTTCTGCCGGAGGACAAAATGCAATGGGTGCTCTTCTCTTTTACCCCCAGTTCTATAAGGTGGCAGTAGCGTCGTCAGGGTGTCACGATAACCGAATGGATAAGATGTGGTGGAATGAGCAATGGATGGGATATCCGGTTGGCAAGCATTATGCAGAATCATCAAATGTGGTTAATGCACATCTCTTGGAAGGTCAATTGATGTTGATATTAGGAGAATTGGATAACAATGTAGATCCTTCTAGTACTTTACAAGTAGTAGATGAGCTTATTAATCACAATAAAGAATTCGAATTTGTAATGCTACCCGGAGCAGGTCATACTGATGGAGGTAAATATGGTGAAAGAAAGCGGCGAGACTTCTTTGTTAAGCATATACTTAAGGAAAAAACCCCTGATTGGAATAATTAAAACAATCTATTTATACATCTCAACATTTTGTAGTAGAATGTTGTTTAACAAATATGGCGGGTTTTTACTAGCAATATTTAATGAATAATTGAATTACTTATGACTTTTACTCTATCCGATATACCCTATACTCAACCATATGCCAAAGGCAATGAGAAATCTTTTGCAGAAGTGATTAATGATTTGAAAGCTAAAATGAAACTTGTTTTTCACGATAATGCCAAAATAGATCAGTTGGAGACAGAACGGGGATTGCCACCTTTCGTGCTACAAGAGATAATGTCAGTTAATCCACTCTCGATATGTATTAAGGAAGAGTTTGGTGGACTTGGCGCAAAACCGCATGAAATTCTTCAACTGCTGTCTACTGCTTCCTATGAATCATTGCCGCTGTGTTTGACTTTCGGAATCAACTCTGCTCTTTTCTTGCAACCTTTTGCTAAGTATGGATTGGAAGAGGTGAAAGCTCCTGTTTTTAAAAAGTTCTTAGAAGAACAAGCCATGGGTGGACTTATGATTACAGAGCCAGCCTTTGGAAGTGATGCATTGAGTATGCAAACTGCCTACTTAAAAAAAGAGAGTACATATCATTTGAAAGGAACTAAACATTGGGCTGGATTAACCGGCTGGGCAGATTTCTGGTTAATGACAGCACGGAAACAAACCGACAGTGGTGATTTAGAGAGAGATATTGATTTCTTTTTAGTAGATAATAATGCCCCGGGGCAAAGAATTGTGGTTGAAGAAATATTCAAGACACTGGGATTATACTCCATTCCTTATGGTAGAAATAGAATTGATGTGGAAGTGCCTGCCGCACACAAGTTGCAACCTCATTCCACCGGCATTAAAATGATGCTTGACCTGTTGCATAGCAGCAGAATGCAGTTTCCGGGAATGGGTATGGGTTTTATTAAACGAATGCTTGATGAGGCCATGGAGCATTGTAGTCGACGCTTTGTTGGTGGTCGAAGCTTACTTAGCTATGATCAGGTACAACATAGATTATCACAACTACAGGCTTGGTATACAGTATGTACGGCTATGTGTGTGAATAGTAGCGAAAAGTTGAGTGTCCTTAAAGATATGGCTCCACATGGTATCGAAGCAAACGCAGTAAAAAGTGTTATAACCGACTTTATGCAAGAGGCTGCGCAGTCTGCTATGCAGTTGATAGGAGCCAAGTCTTATAAGCAGAATCATATTGTAGGTCGTGCCATAGTTGATAGTCGCCCTTTTCAGATTTTTGAGGGATCCAATGATATTCTGTATGCCCAAATTACAGAAGGTTTAATGAAATTAATGAAACGTGCCAAAGTGAATAATGTATATCAATTTCTTAAAGGATACAAACTGTCAGACAAGGCTGCAGATTATTTAAAAGATCTGATGTCGTTCAATATAGATATGGTTATGTCTCAACGTAAAACAATTTTTATGGGAAAGGTGATTGGGCGCATTATATCTCTTAATCAAGTACTGGATCTTGCTCAGAAAGGATATCGAAAAGATTTGATAGTAGGTGCTACCAAAATTTTAATGGAAGATATATCGAAGTTTATGGCTGGTTTTTCTTATAACAACAAATCAACTGTTATTGAAGATTATCAAGAAGATAGCGATTGGTTTCAGTTTGTTTGAAAACCTAAGTTGGAGTGAATTATAAAAATAGTTACCTTGCACTAATATATCTATTTCCCATTAATATTGAAACCTTATGATGAAGGACATTTGTTTTTTCACTATCTTGTTTTTCATGACAACGACATTGCTGCAATCACAGGATAATATTATGTATCAAACACCACCAATTGATATCTTGGAATTGGTGGATATAGAGAGAGCTCCCATTGTGCGTATCGACAGCAAAGGTGAGCAGATGTTGTTTTATTATCTAAACTCCTTTAAAACATTGCACGATCTTAATCAGCCCGAAATAAGGTTGGGAGGTTTGCGTATCAACCCTTTAACTAATATATCGAGCACTATTACCTACTATAAAGATATTAGATATAAAAGAATTAACGATACCGAGATAAAACAGGTAACGGGTTTGCCAACCGAGGCGCGCATTACTTATGTTTCATTTTCACCCGACGAGTCGATGATTGCCTTCGTTAATATTGCTGATGAGGGTGTAGAGCTATGGATGGCCGACTTGGGCACTCTAGAAGCCAGGCGTGTAACAAATGCGATATTGAATGCCAATTCTGGATTCCCGTATAGTTGGCTTCCAAATGGTAAGGGTATGTTAGCTAGGATGATTCCTTCAAATCGTGCCTCATTGATTGAAAGTGATAAAGCAATTCCTACAGGTCCGGTGGTATCGATGAGTGATGGTCAGGTATCACAAAATCGCACTTACCAAGACCTTCTGAAGAATCCGATTGACGAGAATAACTTCGAAATATTGATGACTTCAGAATTGTACGTGGTGAGTTTAGATGGTTCTGCTACTTTATGGAAAGAAGCTGGAATGTACATTGATTATGAGTTTTCACCAGATGGTAGCTACGTAATGGTTACAACGCTTTCTAAGCCTTTTTCGTATATAGTACCTTTCAATAGTTTTCCCAAAGAGACAGATATTTTTACTGCCAATGGCGATTTAATAATTAATTTCAGCAGACAACCGTTATTAGATAATCTACCAGTGGGATTCATGGCCACCTATGAAGGTAAAAGGTCTATTCACTGGAGGTCTGATAAACCATCTACTTTGGCATGGGTTGAAGCGCTAGACAAGGGAGATCCGGCGGTTGAAGCCGAGTATCGCGACGAGTTGTTTCAGGTTGAGGCTCCCTTTACAGGTACTCCCACATCGTTAATAAAAATGACGCATCGACTATCGGGTATAAACTGGGGGAACGATACCTATGCAATTGTGCACGATAGATGGTGGAACACACGTAACACAAAAACTTATCTGATTAACCCCTCTGATAATAACCAGCCTCCACGTGTATTGTCTGACAGAAATTATCAGGATCTTTATAATCATCCCGGGATATTCCAGACTAGTAAAAATAAACAGGAGCAATTTACTTTATTGATTGATGGACATACCACCTATCTTTTTGGAGACGGATATACCCCCGACGGACAGTTTCCCTTTATTGATGAATTAGATCTTAGAACTTTGGAGAAAAAAAGGATATATCAGTCCAGTGACACCGACCGCTTGGAACAAATGGTATCATTTATTGATAGTAAACAAGGGACACTCATTACCCGGATTGAGTCGGCTAAGGAGTTTCCTAATTATTATATACGAAACCTGAGGAAAAGAATTGCCAATATTCCACTTACTTCTTTTGAGAATCCGTTCAAAAGCATTGAAGGGGTGCATAAAGAGGTTATTAATTATAAAAGAGCTGATGGAGTTGAGCTCACCGGTACTCTTTATCTGCCCGTGGGTTACGTTAAAGAAAAGAAAGAGAAACTACCAATGATTATGTGGGCTTACCCTAGGGAATATAAAGACCGGGGTAGTGCTGGGCAAAGTATTAGCAACCCCAATGCTTTCACATACCTTTCATACGGAAATCCTATTTATTGGGTAACACGTGGATATGCTGTGTTGGATGAGGCCTCATTCCCAATAGTTGGAGTAGGTGACGAACAGCCGAATGATACGTTCGTGGAGCAACTTATATCTAATGCTAAAGCTGCTATAGATGCTGTGGATGCATTGGGTTATATAGACCGTGACCGGGTGGCTGTTGGTGGTCATTCTTACGGGGCATTTATGACGGCTAACCTGCTTTCACACTCTAGTTTATTTGCCGCTGGGATTGCTCGTAGCGGTGCTTACAATCGCACGCTAACTCCCTTTGGATTTCAAGCAGAAGAACGAAACTACTGGGATGTCCCCGATGTTTATGACAGTATGTCGCCCTTCATGCATGCCCACAATATGAAAACTCCCTTATTGCTTATTCATGGTGAGGCCGACAATAATTCGGGCACACACACCATGCAAAGCGAACGCTATTTTCAGGCATTAAAAAGTTTTGGAGCACCTGCACGTTTGGTGATACTACCAATGGAGAGTCATGGTTATGTAGCTCGTGAAAATGTGTTGCACCTACTTTGGGAACAAGATCAGTGGCTTGAGAAATATGTAAAGAATAAAGGCAAATAGTAATATTATAAACACCATATTATCAACAACTGTCGGTTTTCTTCTGTACAGATATCGGGTCCATTGGAATTATCAAAGGTGTTGAAATTTTAGGTCTTTGTGGTGCTGTATTTTTATAAAATCTCTTTCAGGCAATTCTTCTAATATATTTGAAATATTATTAGCACATTTTTCAAGTTTCTAATGTTTTATTTTATAAAAAACATATCTTTGCATTTAGTTATTGAATCTATATTTGAATTTATATCATTATATTAATTTTACTTTTCTTAAAATTATAAGTTTTTTTGATTGTTTTATGCTCAACTAACTTTATTATGTTGATACAAAGTTATTCCTTATTAAAATAAATTTGTCGTACATATTTATGTGTTCGTACACAATTTCATAGTTTAACTAATAGCAACAATACAAATTATAAATAAACCAAATAAGCGTCAATATAATTCTAAATATTAATCTAAACAATGTGAAAATGAGATGAAAGGGAAAATTTTAAATCTATCAAGAGTAATAGTGTTCGTAATGTTATGGACCTTTTCTCTATCTATTATGGCTCAAAACGTTACCGTGAGAGGCTCAGTTACAGATCAAAATACTGAACCACTTATTGGAGTAACCGTTCAAGCGCAGGGTACAACCATTGGTACCGTGACTGACATAGATGGTAATTTTATGCTAGCCAATGTTCCTGCCGATGCTAAGCTTATCGTTTCCTATGTGGGGATGAATTCACAAATAGTTGAGTTGAACGGAAGAACAGTACTCGATATTGTTCTGCTGGAAGACTCCGAGCTACTGCAAGAAGTTGTGGTAGTTGGGTTTGGTGTGCAGAAAAAAGTTAATCTTACGGGTGCTATTGGTGTAGCAACGGCAAAGGATTTTGAAGCCCGACCTGTCCAGAGCGCTGTGGCAGCTCTGCAAGGAGTGGTTCCGGGTCTTAATATTACTAACCGAGGAAATGGAGGCGAACTTAATGCAACTCAATCAATTAATGTGCGTGGAACTGGTACAGTGAGTGCCAATAACTATACAAGTGGTAGTCCTCTTATACTAATTGATGGTATGGAAGGCGATATCAGCACAGTAAACCCTCAGGATATCGAGTCTGTATCGGTATTAAAAGATGCTGCAGCTTCATCAATTTACGGTTCAAGGGCTCCTTTTGGTGTTATCCTTATTACCACAAAATCAGGACAAAAGGGTCGTCCTGTTATAAATTACAATAACAGTTTCAGATTCAATACACCTGTTCATATGCCAAAGATGATGGATTCGTGGGAGTTTGTGAATTACTTTGATGATGCAAACTTCAATGGTTCAAACAACCACTGGTATCCTGATATTTCATACATGCAAAAGGTGAAAGATTATTACGATGGCAAGCTTGATCCCAATGACGTGATGTGGAGCAAAGATGGTACCGGAAGGAATGGTGCAAAATGGAACTATGACTGGTCTAGTGGAAATCACGACTGGTTAAAAGAATACTACAGAGATTGGTCTCCTTCGCAGGAACACAATGTAAGTATAAGCGGTGGTGATGAAAAATGGACTTATTATGTGTCAGGCAACATGCTTGATCAGGAAGGTTTCATGCGTTATGGTACTGATGAATTTAACCGCTACAATATCACTGCAAAGATTTCAGCACAACTTACAGATTATCTTAAAGCAGATTATTCAAACAGATATGCTCGTACCGAATTTGGAAGGCCATCTGCATGGAATGATAGTTTTTATGATAATATTTTGCGTCGTGCACGTCCAACACGTTCTATAAACGATCCGAATGGTTATAACATGTCTGACAATAATTATATTGAGGCAATGCAAAACGGAGGGCGTCATAAGGAACAAAATGATGTGATGTATCAGCAGTTTAAATTGACTTTTACGCCACTGAAGAATTGGAATATTATTGGTGAAATGAATTACAGAACAGACAATGACTGGACTCATTGGGATCAGCAGATAACTTATTCTCACTTCGCAGACAATCCTGAAAATACATATGTGCCCCCAACTACTGGTAGCACTCAAAATCAGGTTCATGAGTTTTCTTACAGATCTACTTTCCTGAATCCTAATATATACTCTAATTATCAGTTCAATCTAAATGACCATAATTTTACTCTGTTAGGGGGATTTCAAGCAGAACAACTTAAACAGAGGCAGATGCAGGCACAAAGAAAGGATCTGATTAATCCCGACCAACCAATACTCGATCTTACTACCAATTCAGCTCCTGAGATTGGTGGGAACTATCAGAATTGGGCTACAGCGGGCTTCTTTGGTCGTTTAAATTATGATTATATGGGAAAATATCTGCTGGAGGCAAATCTTCGTTACGACGGATCATCGCGTTATCGCGCCGATCAACGTTGGGTTTATACACCTTCAGTTTCTGTGGGATGGAATATCGCACACGAAGATTTCTTCAGTGGCTTAACTGACCAGATTCAAATGCTTAAAGTTAGAGCGTCATATGGTGCTCTTGCAAATCAGAATACTTCAAATTGGTATCCAACCTATATGACAATGTCCACAGGGTCTACCAACAGCCGCTGGTTGATAAATGGAGCCAGAATGAATACAGCTACAGTTCCAGGTTTAGTGTCATCAACTTTAACATGGGAAAAGGTATTTAATACAAACCTTGGAGTTGATTTTGCTGCCTTAAACTCTAGATTGACTGGATCTTTTGATTACTTTACACGTGAAACAAGAGATATGGTAGGACAGGCTGTAAAGCTTCCTCTAATTCTTGGAACAGGTGTGCCGGCAACTAACAATACCGACTTGACAACTTTCGGTTGGGAATTGGAAATGGGATGGAGAGATCAGATAAGCGACTTTAATTATGGTATAAAATTCAATCTTGCAGATTCTAGAACTCGTATAGATCGTTATGCTAATCCTACTAATAACCTCGGTTCATATATTGAAGGAGAGCTTATTGGGAATATCTATGGATATGAAACTATTGGCATAGCTAAGACAGACCAAGAGATGCAGGATTACCTTGCTTCATTGCCTGAAGGTGGACAGAGTGCATTGGGTTCTAACTGGACAGCAGGTGATATCATGTATGCCGATTTAAATGGTGACAAAAAAATCAACGAGGGTAATAATTCGCTAGATAATATGGGAGATAAAAAGTTGCTTGGTAATAATCAAGCTCGCTATCTTACCGGAATTCATCTTGATATGTCATGGAAGGGTTTTGATTTCTCAATGTTCTGGCAGGGGGTATTGAAGCGCGATTTTTATCCAACCGGAATGGTGTTCTGGGGTGTTAATAGCGGTGGACAATGGTGGTCTACAGCCTTCAAGGATCATCTCGACTATTTTAGAGCTGATGAGAATCATCCTTTCGGACAAAACCTAGACTCTTATTATCCTCGTCCATTATTTAGTGGCAAGAATCAGAATATTCAGAGCAAATATATGCAAGATGCATCTTATATGAGATTAAAAAATATGATGATAGGCTATACTATTCCGCAGGATATTGCTAATAGAATGAAATTGCAGAATGTACGCCTTTTCGTATCGGGTGAAAACCTTTTAACATTAACGAAAATGGCCAAAATGATGGATCCTGAAACGGCAGGTGTTGGAAGACAGGGGGGTACGGTTTATCCGTTATCCAAAACCTTATCGTTTGGTTTAAGTGTTGGTTTTTAAAAAGTGAATACAATGAAAAAAATAAAATATACCCATTCAATCAAAGCATTTCTTTTATGCTTGTTAATAATATCGATGTCGGGGTGTAACGATTTCCTAGAAATTGCTCCTCCATCATCTATTTCTCCTGAGAGTTATCTATTATCAGAAGATCAGCTAGCAGCTTATACACTTAGATATTATGCAGAGTATGGAAGCTGGAATCAGAATAGTTCTACTGCAGGTGGCATGATACCTAGCCATCTTGGAGGAGGAAGTGAATCATTTTATCGGGATGATGATGCAACAGACAACGCAATCACTAGATCTACAAACGATCGTTTTAAACCAGGATTATGGCGCACAGGTACGACAGGAGGTAACTGGAACTTCAGCAATATATATGCATTGAATTACTATTTGCAAACTGTTGCTCCCCGACTTGAGGCTGGAGAGCTGAAAGGTAATCCAACAATGGTTTCTCATTATGTTGGTGAAGGATATTTCCTTAGGGCGCATGAGTACTTTTTCAGACTGCGTAAACTAGGAGATTTCCCTATTATTACACAAACTTTACCTGATATTAAAGAAGAATTGGTGGCAGCTTCTGTACGCCAACCACGCAACGAGGTTGCACGCTTCATTATTAGTGATTTGGATAAAGCTATCAACCTATTAAATAATAGTGTTACGAAACAAAGAATAACAAAAAATGTAGCATTATTGTTGAAGGCGCGAGTTGCTCTTTTTGAAGCTTCCTGGTTGAAATATCATGCAGGTACGGCATTAGTACCAAAAGGTAACGGATGGGCAGGAGATCCTTCTTATCAGTTCCCTAGCGGAAGTATTGAGAGCGAGATAGAATTCTTTTTAACTCAAGCCATGGCTGCTGCAGACCAAGTGGCATCAACAATTCCTTTAGTAGAGAACAACCAAGTCATTCGTGAATCAACTGCACAGCCACTCAACCCCTACTACGATATGTTTGCAACGGTTGATCCCTCCAAATACGCCGAGGTGCTTATGTATCGTGGTTATGTGGATGGCTTGAGCACTCACTCATATAATCATAGAAATTATCATGGTGCACAAAGTGGTTTCACACATCAGATGGAACAGAACCAATTAATGGCTAATGGACTACCTATTTACGCTCCAAGTAGCGGTTATGCAGGTGATGATTTCATTGAAGATACCAAGATAAATCGTGATTGGCGCTGGAGACTCTTTATGAAAGCACCCAATGAAGTAAAAGCATTTATAAACACAAATACATTGGAGTATTTTCCTAATGCTCCTGTAGTTTATAGTACCGATGTTAAGTGGTCTACCTCCACTGGTTATATGTTGGGGAAAGCTTTTTCTCATGATTATAATAACCAGGTATTGGAAAAAGATGTTACTGCTGCTGTTATCTTTCGTGCTGTTGAAGCTTATTTGATATATATGGAAGCATCTTACATGAAAAATGGAAGCATCGATAATAAAGCAGATCAATACTGGAGAGCAATTCGTACTCGGGCGGGAGTTGATCCTGATTACAACAAAACTATCGCTGCAACTGATATGAGTATCGAGGGAAAGAACGATTGGGGTGCATATTCAGCAGGTACGCTGATTGACCCTACTCTTTACAATATCCGTCGTGAACGACGTACTGAATTAATGAATGAAGGATTCCGTTATTCAGATCTAATTCGCTGGAGAGCAATGGATCAGCTTAATGGTTTTCAAATTGAAGGATCTAAAGTGTGGGGCCCGATGAACGAAAGATTTGGAGCAGGTGTATTGCTTGCCGATCAGGCCGATGCAACTAAAAATACAATGTCATCTCCCAATCTAAGTACTTACATGAGACCATTTCAGGTGGTTGTTACCAACAATAATTTCTATGATGGTTTGTTCTTCACAGAAGCGCACTATCTGGATCCTATTGCATTAGAACATTTTCTGGATACAGCAGAAGATGGTCAGACTCCATCTACATCGCCCATCTATCAAAATCCAGGATGGCCAACTGAAAGTGGTGCTGCTCCAATAGGTTATTAATCCTATTTTATATTTAAGGCTGGCCGACTGTTTTTTAATCAAAAGAACATCGGACAGCTTTATTCTTACTATAAGTAATCAAAATAAAATCATTAAAAAATAAGAATTATAGAGTATGAAAACAAAAACTGTAATTTCACTATTGGTGTTTACAGCACTTTTTTTGTGGACCTCGTGTAAAAATGAGAAGCCAAGGGATATCGTTGCTGAAAACTTTGAATTTGCAGCACAACAGCTAGAATATGCTGTGTTGTTGACAGAAGAAACAGTAAATAAAGACACGAGAGATTCACTAAAAAAAGCAGCCAGTCCTCTGGTTAGTCCAAGAACAATGTCTAATGACGGATCTTTAATAATGGTTCCTGCAAGAGACTGGACAAGTGGCTTCTTTGCCGGAGAGTTGTGGTATATGTATGAATACACCAAAGATCCTAAATGGGAGGAGTTGGCTGTTAGATTCACCTCACCACTTGAGAGTCAGAAACTAAATAAAGGTACTCACGACCTTGGTTTTATGATTTTTGACAGTTTTGGTCACGGTATGCGTCTGTCAGACAAACCAGAATACAAAGAAATCAATATGGATGCTGCACGCTCACTAGCTTCGAGATATAAACCCAATGCTGGAATAATTCGTTCTTGGGATCACAATGGCCAAAAATGGGACTGCCCGGTAATCATTGATAATATGATGAACCTTGAGTTGCTTTTCTGGGCTTCTAAAGAAAGTGGAGATACCAGCTTTTATGATATTGCCGTAAACCACGCTAATACAACTATGAAAAATCACTTCAGAGAAGATTATGGTACCTGGCATGTAGTAGATTATGATACCATTACTGGAGAAGTGCGTAACAAGACAACGCATCAGGGCTTTGCCGATGAATCTTCATGGACTCGAGGTGAAGCGTGGGCTTTATATGGGTATACCATGACTTACCGTGAAACAAAGGATGAAGATTTTCTTACTCATGCAAGAAATATTGTAAATTTTATCTTTACACACCCAAATTTGCCTGAAGATTTAATTCCTTATTGGGATTTTGATGCACCAGAGATTCCTAATGAACCGCGCGATGTGTCTGCGGCAACTATTACAGCGTCTGCATTATATGAATTGAGTTTATATGGAGGGGAAAAGTCCGCTCAGTATAAAGAGTGGGCAGATACTATATTAAAAAACTTAACCAATCATTATCGTGCCACTTTACAATCAGATGCAGGTTTTCTATTATTACACAGCACAGGGGGCAAATCATTGAATTCTGAAATAGATGTACCTCTAGTATATGCCGATTATTATTTCTTAGAAGCTTTATTGAGAAAATCGAAGATTGAGAATAATCTACCTTTATTCTGATATTTAAGTTGTTTATTTGAGTCGCCGGATGCAACATCCATATTCTATAGGCTAATTCTAATATAAATAGAGAATGAGCAATATTCTCGCCTAAATTATCGTTTATTTGCACGATATTTTGATTTATCGTTATTTTAAACGATATTCGCACAATGGTAGCAGTTATAACAGGTGATATTATAGATTCAAGGAAAGTGGTGAACCAAGATAAATGGTTGGTGCCACTCAAAAGTCTTTTCAGCACTTGGGGTAAAAGATCTAAAGATTGGGAATTGGAGAGGGGCGACTTTTTTCAAGTGGAAGTGAAGAATCCTATTGATGGGCTAGAAAAGGCTCTTCAAATTAAGGCACTAATTAAAAAGGTTGAACCTCTCGATGTGCGCATGGCCATCGGGATAGGGGAGAAAACATATTCGGGTGAATCTATATCTGAAAGTAATGGACAGGCTTTTATATATTCAGGTGAGAAATTCGACTTGTTAGATAAAGAAAACATTACACTTGGTATAAAAACTCAATGGCGTGATTTTGATGAGGAGATGAATCTTTATTTAAAGTTAGCTGGCACGTTTATGAATAAATGGACTGTTTCATCAGCTGAGTTAATGGAGATTATTCTAAAGAATCCAAACATAACACAAGAAGAGATTGGTAAGTGCTTGGGTATAAAGCAAAACTCAGTAAGCGGCAGATGGAATAGAGCTTATGCAAATGAGATTTTGGAAGTTGATGATATGTTTCGGAAAAAGATTAACACTCTCCTCAAATGATTTTAATTATCAAGCTCATATTAGCGCATTTTATTGGAGATTTTATTCTTCAACCCAAAAAGTGGGTGAAAGAAAAAGAAATTCATAAAGCAAAGTCTCTGAAGCTTTATTTACATGGTTTGATTCATGGAGCATTAGTTTTGTTGATATTATGGGATTTAAACTCTTGGCTATTAGCGTTACTGTTAATGACATCACATGTAGTTATTGATTCTATAAAACTGTTTGCTCAAAAAGAAAAAAACAGATCAAACTGGTTCTTGATAGATCAAGGGCTGCATATTATAAGCATTTTTGTTCTGTGGGTTATTTTCTTTAAACCCGAATTACATTTTGATTCATGGGTTGAAAATACAAACATTTGGGTTTATGCAACTTCCATAGTATTTATAACTGTTGTATCGGGGATATTAATAAAAGAACTGATGCATAACTGGACAAAAACATTAAATGAAAGCAATGAAGATTCATTGATTAATGCGGGTAAGTATATCGGAATGTTGGAACGTATGCTTGTTTTTATTTTTGTCATAACAGGTCATTGGGAAGGGATTGGGTTTTTAGTTGCTGCTAAATCAGTATTTCGTTTTGGAGATTTAAAAGAGTCGAAGAATAGAAAACTAACAGAATATATACTAATTGGTACACTATTAAGTTTTGCGATAGCTTTATTTACGGGGCTGTTGGTCTTAAATCTTATTATAAAAAGTTAGTAAACTAATCATCCTTAATTTTAAATATGGTTTTGTTTAATGCAGAAAGAAAATACTTAATAAAAAAAAGAAGGACATATATGACACTATTTTCACTATTATTCTTTGTCTCAACTATGAGTTTATTATCGCAGGAAAATGAAATATTGCTGTTCCCCAACGGTGCTCCGGGTGAGACTGTGCAACTTAAACAGGTTGATGATGCTACAGGAAATAAGGTAGCTGGGTGCCCGGTTATGCGCGTTGCTAATGTAAGTGAGCCTACATTAACATTCTATCCGGCTAATGCCGATACTAACACGGGTGTAACCATTATTGTGAATCCGGGTGGCGGGTATAATATTCTGGCTTATAATCTGGAAGGGACTGAAATATGTAAACGTTTCAACAGTTACGGAATAAATTGTGTCCTTGTGAAATATCGTGTGCCACGTCGTGAAGGACTGGATAAGCATGCGGCGCCCCTTCAAGATGTGCAAAGGGCAATTGCTTATACACGCTCACATTCTAAGGAGTGGAATATAAATCCTGATAAAATTGGAGTATTAGGCTTTTCTGCAGGAGCACACTTGTCGGCTGTGGCCAGTACAAACTACACTAATCGCACATATCCAAGAATAGATGCTCATGATGATGTAAGTTTACGTCCCGATTTCGCAGTATTGATATATCCCGCATATCTTTCAGCAGATAATTTTTCTATTTCTCCCGAGTTGAAGGTCGATGAAAATACACCTCCCACTATTTTAATACAAACACAAGACGATAATAGCCATATCGATAGTAGTATTTTTTACTATTACGCACTTAAAGAAGCAAAAGTGCCTGCTACAATGCATCTTTATCCTTCCGGTGGTCATGGTTATGGTGCACGAAATACCGGTCATACAGTAAATGAATGGCCTCATAGGGTGTTATCATGGTTGAGGGATATTAAGATGATTATGTGATTATGTTCAATTCATATTCATAAATAAGAAGCCGGGACTTTCAAAGGTTCCCGGCTTTTCGTTACAAAACACACACAAATGTAATCTATCTAAATAGACAAGTTTAATCACCTGTTTTTATTTTTCCTATACCATCTTTATTCAAATTAGTTTCTTTTGGCTTACCATAGTAAGTGACATTTCCTATACCTTCGGAGTCTATTTTGAGATATTCAGATGCATAGCAACTAACATTTCCTACACCTTCAGATGTTACTATTGCATTTGGAGTTATTAGTTTTCGAGTATTTATGTTTCCTACTCCCTCTGAACTAATTTCTAACCGATCTGCCTGGCCTTCAATTGAGATGTTTCCTACACCTTCAGAATCAATCTTTACTCTGCCTGCATTGAGGTATTCGGCGCTTATATTTCCCACACCCTCAGAATTTATTATTAGCTCAGGTGTATCAAAATTTCCTTTAATTACTATATTGCCAACACCTTCAGAGTCGATATGCATTAAGTTTGGTGTTGTAACATAAATTGTTAGTTTATTAGAGCTGTTTCTAATTCTCTTCATTAATCGGTCTTCCATTTCAAGTACCAAAGTCTCATTATCCATTTTTACCTCAAGCATATCAAGTAATGCTTCCGCACCTTCTGCTGTTACACTTGTTTGTGATGCTTGTCTAACTTCAATATTAGCTACTACTGAAGATTTTATTGCCGTGAAGTTTGAAACTTCAAATTCATCTTTTGACAGACGCGTTTGTGCGCATGAAATGCTACTAATTGATATTAGCAGTGTAACTAGAACTAAAATATTTATTTTTTTCATCATATTGGTTTAATTAATTATTCTAAATTGTTAGAGTCATAAGCTATTCAATTGGAAAACGAACATTAAATAATTTTTCAAAAATTAATATCATTAATATGACTTATCACCTCTCTGTTAGGTTACAAAAATTTCAGTGAAAAATTCTAATAACTATATTTTTTTTAATATTGGGTTAAGAAATTTAATAAAACACTGTTTCGTAATTCACTAGGGTTTAATGCTATTCTATAAAATGTAGAAAGACTAATCTTTAAGAAGCTCAAGAATTTTTAATCTAAAAGCATACTCATATTTAGCCTGCGCCTCTTCGCCAAGAGCTTGTGTCTGATTGTTTTTTGCAAGAAATAACTCATAAGAGTTTGAACGACCACTTTCGTGTTTCGCCTCTGTAAACCTATATGCTTCATTGCTTGCTTCTACCGATTTTTGTGCAGCTTTCCATCTGCTTTCAGATGCAATTGCATTATAATATGCCTGCTCAATCTGTTTGCGTAGTTCCAGTTTTGTTTTGTCTAATTCCAGCTGAGTATTAATAATTGCAAGTCTTGCGCTACTAACATTATTTCTTATCTGGAACCTGTTGAATATTGGAATTCGCAGATTAAAACCAAGCGAGTTGCTCATATTATTTTTAATTTGTGTGCTGAAGGAATCATTGGGTCGACCACTCATATTATAATAATTTGTACCCATATTAGCACCAAATGAAAGGGTGGGGAAGTACTGTGCACGAGCCATCAATACTTCATACTCGCTACTTTCTAGGCGGTATTGCATACTTCTTATTTGAGGTCTGTTTGCAAGTGCACTTTCATATACTACTTCAGATGGAAGTAGTGCAGTCTCATTAATTAACGTCTCGGCAGAAGGGGCAACAATATCAAAATTGTAGAAAGTTTCCAACTCCATTATCTGTGCAAGATCTAAAAGTGCCAACTTAAGATTATTCTCTGCTTGAACCCGATTCAACTCTTCGCGAGCCAATTGAGCTTCAACTTCAAACAGTTCGCCTTCTGCCAACCTTCCACTCTCAACAAGTGAAAGCCTTCGTTGATGATCGGCATCTGTTGATTCGAGCTGATTCTCTGATATTCTAAGTAATTCTTTATTTAATAGAGCTTGAAGAAATGCCGTTGATACACTCATTATAATGTCGTCTTGCATCTTTTCAAGGTCTGCTTCAGAGGCGTACATATCTGCCTTACGTGCATCGATATTATACTTCATTCTTAAGCCGTCAAATATGGTTACATCCGTACTTATGCCAAAGTTTGTCTGTTTGGAATTGATGTTATCATAAACATTATCAATACCTATGGAACGGCCAAATACAAAGTTTTGCCCTGCATTGGCATTCAAGTTGGGGAGTAAATCGGCCCGTGCCTGACTATATGCCAATTCTCTCTGCTGACGATTTACTTCCTGCTGTTTTATATTTCGGTTGTTTTCCAGAGCAATATCTATGCATTCCAGTAGCGTGTATTGCTTTTGTGCAGTTGCTGAAGATATTGTTGTTCCGGCAAAAAACAGGAATATAATTATATTTTTAAACTTCATAATGTTTTCTCTTTAAATTCTATTTCTCCTCTATTATCTCAGCCCCTCTTATCTTGTCATTCTCGTTTAAACCATCAGTAACTTCAATATTAATTCCATCAGAAAGGCCAATAGTAACAATATGACGTTCAAACACCTGAGGGTCTTCACTTTTAACTAGATAAACGAATGATGAGTCACCACTAAACTCTAGCGAACTTTCTGGAATTGTAAGCACCTTATCACGCTGATCGAGTTTAATATTTGCATTGGCACTATACCCAGCCCTAATAAATAAGTCGTTGGGAATTGAGAGTGCCGCTTTCATCTCAAACAATATCGCTCCACTCTCCTCAACACCCTTTGGAGAGATATACTCAAGTGTTGCAGGAATAGTTCGGTCTTGTATTGCACCAATAGTTATATCAATAGGCATACCTGATATGAGCTTGCCAACCTCAGTTTCATCAATTTTACCAATAAAAAGCATATCGCTCAGGTCGGCCACCGATGCCACTGTAGTGCCATCATTGAAATTATTGGATTGAATTACAGAGTTCCCCACCTTTACAGGAATATCTAAAATGGTTCCGTCAACTGTTGATCTAACCAATGTATTACTAGTTGTTGCCGAACTCTGTGTAATACCAGTGCGTACAAGGCTAAGGTTGTCAGTAGCGGCACGCAACTCTTCCTGATCGTTTTTATATTGCAGATTCACCTTGTCAAACTCTTCAAGAGAGATAACCGATTTTTCATAAAGCTTCTTATCCCTTTCGTAATTACTCTTGCTTTGATTTGCAGCAATTTGTGCCCTCTCCACACGCGACTCAGCACTGCTGAGGTTTACCATATCCGGAACAACCTGTATGGTAGCAATAATATCGCCTGCACTAACTATATCACCGGCTTCTTTATGAACTTTTGATATAATTCCAGACATCTGTGGTTTAATTAAAATCTCATTGCGTGGCTCAACCTTGCCAGTTGCAACAGTGCTTTTTTCTATATCTCCCATTTCGGGAGCTACAATTGTATACAACACAGTTTTGGGCTTCGATTTCTGCCAAAGAAACACAAATGTGGAAATCACTAATAATCCCAATAATGCAAGTCCAATTATTCTCAAAATTCGTTTCATACTTTAATTTATGTTTTTACTGATTCACAGATATACTTGTTCCAGAATTTTATTTTATCTACTTAATTATATACTACTCCTCTCCAATTGCTTCAACGGGCTTTATCATCATTGCTCTTTGAGCGGGAGCGTATCCTGCCATTGTACCAATAATTATTAATATAATAAGTGAAGATACAGCCATGGTAAATGATATTTGGGGGTCTTTGAAGAACTGATCGCTCTGACTTAGCACAATACCCACCGCTCTAAGCAATCCAACACCAACAATTATTCCAGTTACACCAGCAAGCATTGTAAGAACTATACTTTCGGTTAAAATCTGACCAATTATATTGCGAGGTGTAGCTCCCAGTGCTCTTCTTATACCTATCTCTTTAGTACGCTCGCGAACTGTAACCAGCATTATATTGCTTACACCAATTGCACCCGCCAAAAGAGTACCCAATCCAACAATCCATATAAGTGCAGCAATACCTATTCCGAGGTTGTTAAACATCTTAAACTGCTCCTCAATATTCATTGAGAATAGAGCATCTTTATCGTCGGGAGAAATTTGATGTTGCTGTTTTAATATATCCTCTATTTGATCTTGTATAACCTTAACAGCTATTCCAGGTTTTGCAGTGGCTGCTAAAAAATGGATAATATTGCCCTGATTAAAAGCCTGCTGCATAGTAGAAAATGGGAGTACAACAGTTTCTGCAGTTTGTCCTCCAATGCTCACACCAGAAGTGCTACGTGCTACGCCAATGACTTGAAAATAAATACCATTTACACGTATTTGACTTCCCGTTGGATCTTCTCCTTTCTGAAAAAGTACCTCATATATTCTTTCACCAATAACACATACTTTTCTTTTTTCTGCTATATCAATTTCATTTACATATCTGCCATATAGCATCTTACTTTTTTCTATAAGATCATATTCTGGGTAACATCCTTTAACCTGGTATGCGCCACTTCGCTCGGCACGAACAACATTATTATCTGTACCTCCACCACCAAAAAGTACGGGTGATATATATTGCAACTCTTTTACACGCTCTCTTATTATAGGGATATCGCTATTAATCATATTCCAGCTACGTCCTTTTCCAAAACCTTTATAGGCTACAGTAGTGTTATTAGCAGCAAAAAATGCCGAGTTGGTTGCAAAACCTTGAATTTGAGAAGATATTCCTTCCGAGAGCGCATTGCCTGCACCCACCATTAAAACAAGCATGAGCATTCCCCAAAACACTCCAAAAGCGGTTAGTGCGCTCCTTGATTTGTTGTGAGTTATAGTTACCCATATTTCCTGCCACCTATCTATATCAAACATATTGATGAATTGTAGATTTACTAATAAATTATTCTTGTCGCATTGCCTCTATTGGCTGCACCTTAACTGCATTTCTTGCGGGTAAATAACCTGCCAAGACACCCGATATAATTAATATCAAAGTAGCGAAGAAGGCATAACCCATTTCTACAGTTGGATTTTTGAAAACCGACATTTGAGGCTCTTCTGAAACAACCTGCCCATTTGCGGCTTGCTCCATAACGAAGTTGACTATCTCTGTAAGTCCAATTCCCATAACCAAACCCAAATATCCAAATATTGTGGTTATTATAATCGACTCCAAAATAATTGTTTTAAGAATTGAAGAGGGTGGGGCACCAATTGCTTTTCTGATGCCAATCTCACGTGTTCTCTCTTTAACCGATACAAGCATAATATTACTTACTCCTACGATACCTGCTATGAGAGTCAATATTCCAATTATAGTAACCAGCATTGTTATGCCACCAAATATCTTCATTGTTTCTACATAATCGGCCTGATTGTTGTTAAGCCAAATAGCTTGAGTATCTTTAGGATCAAAATTCAATCTGCGGCCCATAATTTCACGAATCGATTCATTGAATCTATCGTTTTCTGCTTCTGTGGTAAGATTATCAACAGTAAATGTTATCTGATTGAATTTCTTTCCCGGGTTGAATATCAGCTGAGATGTTGTAAAAGGAATATAAGCATTAGATCCACCCCATTCTTCACGCTTCGAATTTATCCCCACTACTTTAAACATAAGTTGCCCCACCTTAACATTTTTACCTAGTGGCGACTCATTTTTGAATAAGAGTTCGGCGATTTTTTTGTCTAATACTATCACCTTATTTCTGGAATTCATGTCGAGTTGATTGATAAAGCGCCCTTCATTCTGTTTCATTTCCAGTTTCTCAATATTAAAGTAGTTGGGCATAACCCCTCTTATCTGGTATGATCCATATTCTTCACCATAAAATATATTTTGTGTAGTGTTTGTGCGCGCTGTTATTAATCTACTCTCCTCCACCTCTTCTCTAATAAGATCTAGCTCACTGTTGGTGAATTGCAAATATCGCTCCGTTTTTAGTCCTTTATAAGGCATGGAGGTTGTGCCAGACCATAAATTGATTCTATTAATTGCCCTAGAACTGAAGTTTTCCATTACCCCATTTTTGAGGCCATTTCCAGCTCCCAACAAGACAATAAGTATAAATATGCCCCACGAAACAGAAAGTCCTGTAAGCGTAGTTCGCAACTTATTCTTTTTTAGAGTTGTAAAAATCTCTTGCAACAAATCCATCATAATATCAGACTGTTTGTTGGTATTGTTTGATTGATAGATTTTTGTGTAAAAACACCATCATTCTTATGATTCTCGTATTCTATCATCCCGTCTTTAAGATGAATGATGCGGTTAGTAGCTTCTGCTACAGACATTTCGTGAGTTACAATAATTGTTGTTATACCCTCTTTGTTGAGATTAGTGAGCACGTTCATTACTTCAACTGTGGTTGAACTATCGAGAGCTCCGGTAGGTTCATCTGCAAGAATAATCTTAGGATTAGAAATCATTGCACGCGCTATAGCCACACGTTGCTTTTGCCCACCCGAAAGCTCATTAGGCATATGATGAGCCCAATCTTTCAATCCCATTTTATCAAGATGCTCCATCGCAATTATATTTCTTTTTTTGCGACTCACTTTTTTGTAGTAAAGAGGAAGGGCAACATTTTCGAGGGCATTTTTAAAGTTGATAAGGTTAAACGACTGAAATACAAATCCTATGTACTCATTCCTGTACTTAGCAGCTGTTTTTTCATTCAAATCTTTGATGACTGTGCCATTTAGGTGATATTTGCCCTCATCATAAGTGTCAAGAATTCCCAGAATGTTTAAAAGGGTAGATTTGCCAGAACCCGAAGCACCCATAATAGAAACATATTCACCGGTTTCAATATCAAGATTGAGTCCTTTTAATACATGTAGTGAGAGAGCTTCGGTATGATAGGATTTATGTAATTGTCGGATTTGTATCATCATTAAATTGGTTTATGACGCAAATATATGCCATTCCAATGTACTATGCAATACATAATACTAGAAAGTTTTAAAAATTAATAAAAATTAAGTATATATATAATTTGCCTATAGTGCAACTGTAATTTATACACTTTATATAGACCAATTATATGGGTAATAATTATTATCTTTGCACACATAAAGAATTTTGGGTTATTAATTACAAGAGGGGCTTTTAGGTCTGAATGTTATATATCCCTATGTTTAACAATTTTAGGTTATTAATTTCATTATGATTGAACAGCAAGAAAAGGCATGGGAACATTTCAAGGGTGAGGTGTGGAAAAGAGAAATCAATGTAAGAGAGTTTATTCAATTTAACTATACTCCGTATGTTGGAGACGATAGTTTCTTAGTTGAACCTACTGAAAAGACATTAAAAGTTTGGGACAAATTGTCTGAAATGTTCAAGGTAGAGCGTGAAAAAGGAGTTTATGACACAGAGACAAAAATTCCTCAACGCATAGATGCTTACGGTCCCGGCTATATCGACAAGGATAATGAAGTTATTGTGGGTGTTCAAACAGATGCACCTCTTAAAAGAGGTATATTTCCAAATGGCGGAATCCGGATGGTTGAAAATAGCCTTAACGCTTATGGATATGAACTGAATCCCGTAACTAAAGAAATATTTACCCGTTACAGAAAGACACACAACGAAGGGGTTTTCTCAGCATATAACAAAGAAATGATTGCTGCTCGCCGTTCAGGTATTATTACTGGATTACCAGATGCCTACGGAAGAGGTAGAATTATTGGTGATTATCGCAGAGTTCCATTATATGGTACAGAAGCCCTTAAAAAAGAAAGAAAAAGATACTTCGAGAGATTAGATATTCAAGAACTTACAGAAGATACCATACGTTGTCGCGAAGAAGTATCTGAGCAAATTAAAGCTTACAGCGATTTTGAAAAAATGTGTGCGGGTTATGGTTTTGATGTAACTCGACCAGCGCAAAATGCACATGAAGCAGTTCAATTTCTTTATTTTGCTTATCTGGCAGCAGTAAAAGATCAAGATGGAGCAGCAATGTCACTTGGTCGCACTTCAACATTTTTAGATATATACATACAGCGTGATATTAAAGCTGGTGTGCTTACCGAAGATGAGGCACAAGAACTAATTGATCAGTTTATTATTAAATTGAGAATAGTGCGCTTTCTTCGTACACCTGATTATAACGATCTGTTCTCTGGAGACCCTGTTTGGGTAACCGAATCATTAGGTGGACAGGGATTGGATGGAAGGACCCTGGTAACACGCACTTCATTCCGTTATTTGCATACATTATATAATCTTGGACCATCTCCCGAGCCAAACCTTACGGTTCTATGGTCTAAAGACTCTCCTGAAACATGGAAGAAGTTCTGTGCCAAGGTATCTATAGATACATCTGCTATTCAGTATGAAAATGATGATTTAATGCGTCCCGATTATGGCGACGATTATGGTATTGCTTGTTGTGTTTCTCCAATGAAAATTGGAAAACAAATGCAATTGTTTGGTGCAAGAGCAAACCTTGCAAAAGCTCTCTTGTATGCCATTAATGGTGGTAGAGACGAAATCTCGGGAGCTCAGATATCACCTAAGTTTGAGGCAATCACAAGTGAGTATCTCGATTACGATGAGGTAGTGGATAAGTTTGAAACAATGATGAAGTGGTTAGCAAAAGTATATGTTAATGCACTAAAGATTATTCATTATATGCACGATAAGTATGCATATGAAGCTTACCAGATGTCATTGCATGATGGTGATGTTGAGAGAATTCGTGCAACGGGAATTGCAGGTATCTCAATTGTGGCCGACTCGCTTGCAGCTATTCGCGATGCAAAGGTTAAGGTTATACGTGATGAGAGAGGATTGGCAGTTGATTTTGAGCGTGAAGGTGAATATGTGCCATTTGGAAATAATGACGATCGCACAGATTTAATTGCTGTTAAAGTAACTGAAAGGTTTATGGAGTATCTGCGTATGCATGAAACATACCGTGGTGCAAAACCAACTCAATCACTTCTTACAATTACATCAAATGTGGTTTACGGTAAAAAAACCGGTACTACGCCCGATGGACGTCAGGCAGGAACGCCTTTTGCACCTGGTGCTAACCCAATGAATGGTCGCGATAAGAAAGGCGCGGTTGCTGCACTTGCATCTGTCGCAAAACTACCCTTTCAGCACGCTAAGGATGGTATATCATATACATTTGCTATCTCTCCTGGAACACTTGGAAAGGAAACTGATATAAGAGTGAATAACCTTACTGGTTTATTAGATGGTTATTTCACTCCCGACGGTGGACAACACTTAAATGTAAACGTATTCGACTCGGAGCTTTTGATAGACGCGATGAATCACCCTGAGAGATATCCACAGCTCACAATCAGAGTTTCGGGATACGCGGTTAACTTTGTTAAGTTGACTAAAGAGCAGCAACTAGATGTTATTTCAAGAACAATTAACAAGACGCTGTGATAAAAGGTAGGATCCACTCTTTAGAAAGTTTTGGTACTGTTGACGGACCGGGCATTCGCTTTGTTATTTTTATGCAAGGCTGCCCACTTCGTTGCCTCTACTGTCACAACCCCGATACTTGGGATGTGAATGTTGAGCCAGCTTATTTGATGACTGCTCAAGAGCTTTTAGAAGAGGTGTTAAAATACAAAAGATTCATCTTAAACGGAGGTGTAACTGTAACAGGTGGAGAACCCCTGTTGCAGTCCGCTTTTCTTAAAGAGTTTTTTAAGCTATGCCGTGAAGAGGGTATCCATACTGCACTTGATACATCAGGGTCAATTACCAGCACTTCTGCATTTGAAATGCTTGAGTATGTTGATTTGGTATTGCTTGATATTAAAGCAATAGAACCCGAGCTTCATAAACATCTTACAAAAGCAAAAATTGATAAACCGCTTGCCTTTTTAAATCATTTGCAAGAGATTGGTAAGGATACATGGATAAGACATGTTGTTGTGCCAGATCTTACCGATGATAAAGAGCAGCTTGAGAAATTGGCCCATTATCTTACACAGTTTAGTATAATAAAGAAGGTTGAATTGCTTCCATATCATATAATGGGAGTTTCAAAATATGAGGAGATGGGAATGGAATATGCACTTAAGGATACCAAAGCTCTTTCTTCTGAGCAGCTTGCAGTAGCCGAGGGTATTTTCTCTGACAAAGGGTTGCCATTAAAAATTTAACTTATAACTCTAAATTTTAAAATTTAAAACTCTAAGATTTATAATTTAAAACTCTAAAAACTAAGAATAGGTTAGCTTAACTTAACGCTTTTACTACTTCACTAATTCAAAAGTATAGCCCTGCTCAATTAGCCACTCAATGGCTTTGGGCAGGGCATATTTCATATTAACCTCAGCCTTAAGTGAGTCGTGAAATACAATAATTGACCCATCGCGGGTATATCTTTTTACATTCTCAAGCACCTGCTGAGGATTCATATATCTGCTATAGTCGCGGGTTACAACGTCCCACATAATAATTTTATAACCTTTCTTTTTTAATAGTGCAGGTTGCGGAAATATCATATGACCATGTGGAGGTCTGAAAAGATTTGAGTGAATCAACTCCTTCGCCTGATGCGTATTATTTAGAAATGTCAACGGCTTGTTTTGCCAGCCCTGAAGATGATGAAATGTGTGATTGCCAACGGCATGCCCCCGATTAAGTAAATCTTCATAAATATGGCCATATTTACGAACATTATCTCCTACACAAAAGAAAGTAGCTTTTATGCTATATTTATCAAGTACATCAAGCACCCATGGTGTAACCTCAGGTATTGGTCCATCATCAAAAGTGAGATAGACCGTCTTTTTGTTTGGCACAGGTATGCGCCAAATAGCATTTGGAAATAATGCCCTATATAGTATGGGTGGTTGTTCAATTAGCATGCTCGGTTGTTCAATGCTTTTTTAAATGAGAGCTAGATCGCATAGTATCACTACAGTACACTGCCTTTCTCTTAACTATTTTGTGAATTTATAATTAATTATTATTGAGATGATACACCATATTGTTCCAATAGTCTTGGATTAAACTGTTTCATTATACCCATAGCTTCCTGCATAATATCATATTCATTAGACTTTAATACAGTGTCATGTTCTGGAGCGGTGTAATATCCTCTAACGGAGCTGTCTGTGACATCCTTCAATATAGTGTCTCCAACATATGGAACTCCAATCATATAAAACGATTGTGCGAGTTGCAACAGTTCATCAGTCATCACTAAGTAATTATCAAAATCATACATTTGATATATGCTTTTGATAAGTAGTAGCGGGCTCACATTATTATAAATGATATCCGACAATGAGTTAGCTATATCTTGCGGTTTTAATCTCTTAAACCAGTTCATATTTGCATTTACTCTATTGTGGATAGTTGAAACCAGTTCCTTACCCTTTTCAGTCTCACCAGTTTGAAAATAAGACCTTGCGTAAATCAGCCCGTCAGTTCCATATGGTACAACAGAATCGGATATCATTGAGGTAACCTTATCCAGTGCCGTATTGGCTCTTTCTAAATCACCGGCATCAATGAGAGCTTCAATAAGTTGTGTAAAGTATAACCTATATGTGGATAGCATGCGTCTGCTGGTTTCATCCATATATATGTTAGGATTATTCTCCAGTCCACCCCATCTAAATTTATTAACCATTGTTTCGTAGGCCACATCTAAGTTTACTCCGTTATTGAGAGGGCTTCCCGGCACTACCTGATATGTGAGTCCGTTTAGTGAGAAGTTGGTATCCTGTAAGTTCATATATAATGAAGGAGTGATTGTTGTTGCAAAATGAATTGGACGCTCCCAATTGTCATCATTTAAATTTGATAGCAACTCCAGCATCATAATTTCTTGTCGGTAAACAGCCTGTTTGCCATCAAGTCTTATAAGCATTTTATCAGTTGGTTCAGCTCCCAATGCCTCCCAATTAACTTTGTCGATATTAACATCCAGAGAAAGCAAACTACCGGGTATAACCTGAGTTGTACCAGTAGAGAACGGATTTTGAGGTTGAGCATTTTCTCCGGTACGCAAATTTTCCATTGTCTGTTTCAATGAAATAGTATCCCTGAAAGCGCTTCTATCGTAATAGTTACCATAAGAAACTGGCAATATCTCGCTTTGTTGTAAAGCTTTTTCAATCTCTTGTTTGGTAATTACAAATGCTGCAGCACCGGCATCGCTAGAATATCTTTCCCTGCTCCATTTAATTGGAAGTGGTTCCGACTCATATGCTGGGCGCAATAACTGATCAAGATACCATTCAGTTTGCAAGAAGCTAAGATTTGTAACCCTCACATCGGTGCGGTAACCTTCAGTCTCCTGCACATACCAAAGAGGATAAGTATCATTGTCGCCATTTGTAAAAAGTATACCATTCTCTCCAACACTACTTAGGTAGTTCATACCCGTGTCACGCGCAAGAGTTCTACCAGAGCGATCATGATCATCCCAGTTTTGAGAAGCCATTTGCACAGGTACTATCAGGCATGCCACAGCAGCTATGGCCGAGGCCACCTTATTGTTTTGGATATATTGTTTTAAGAAAAGACTTATTCCCGCTACTCCCATTCCCACCCATATAGAGAAAGCATAGAAAGAACCTGCATATGCATAGTCCCTCTCTCGTGGCTCCATAAAGGTTTGGTTGAGATATAGAATAATTGCCAGCCCTGTCATGAAGAATAGCATAAACACAACAACAAAGCTCTTCTTACCCCTTTCTTCAAGTCGAAGTTGATAAAGAATTCCAATTATACCTAGTATAAGTGGAAGCATAAAATATTTATTACGCCCTTTATTATCAATAATATCCGGGGCAATATCTTTTTGCGGTCCAAGACCCAGCACATACTCATCAATAAATGAGATGCCGGTAATCCAATTACCCTTTGTCATTCCGCCATCTCCCTGCATGTCGTTCTGACGACCCGAGAAGTTCCACAGAAAGTAACGCCAATACATATAATTGAACTGGTAGCCAAACATATATTTCATGTTTTGCCATAGGGTAGGTTTGCTGTTTGGATCTGTTACACCACCCCAGCGTTCATATCCAATAATATGATTTCTGAAAGATGGATTGTTAGGATTTGAATGCATCCTTGGTAGGAGCATAGTATTGGAATATTTATATCTGGGTGAAGTTGTCTTTTCATATCTATCTTTCTGTTCAGGTGATGTTTTCAAAATCCTTTTATAGGCTACCCTTTCACCATCACTTATGGCCGTACCATTCGCATTTCTTTCTATTTGCGACGCATAAGTTGTTCCGTGAATAAGCGGAGTTTCACCATACTGTTCGCGGTTGAGGTAGCTACCCAATGAGAAGATATCAATTGGAGAGTTTAAATCGAGAGGAGGGTTTGCTGAAGATCTAATAGGGATAATTGCGTAAGCAGAGAAGCCAATAAGAATTACCATTAAGCATGATATAGAAAGATTTATAAACCTCATACTTATCCTCTTGCTCCTGAACACGAAATATGCACCAATGGCAAATAAGATAACCCAGAGCCAAGGGCTTCCCCCTATAAAGAGTACACCTGTTAGGGCAAGTGTAACAAAGAGCGCTGCTTTTGCTCTACTAGGCTTACCTTTAGCAGATATTGTTTCGAATAAACCCCATGCAATGGTAGCTACTAATATAAATAGATAGAAGAAGAGTCCTGAATTAAACGAAAGTCCAAAACTATTTACAAAAAGAAGTTCAAACCATCCACCCATTTTTGTAAATCCTGGTATGACACCCCACATAAGTATAATGATTAAACCAAAAGATATCAATAGTGATTTAATTGCTCCCTTCCATGTTGCATTTTCATTATTTTTGAAATAATAGACAAGCACAATTGCAGGAATGCACAGGAGGTTAAGTAAGTGAACTCCAATGGAGAGACCCATTACGTAGGCAATTAATACCAGCCATTTATCGGAGTGAACTTTATGTGCATTATCTTCCCATTTAAGTATGAGCCAAAAAACCAATGCAGTAAGCATCGATGAAAATGCATAAACCTCACCCTCAACTGCAGAAAACCAGAATGTATCAGAAAAAGTATATACTAAGGCGCCAACAGCACCACTTGCAATAATTACAATTGTTTTTGCTAAAGAAGGAGTATTACTTTTATCTGTAATAATTAATTTACTTGTAAGATGTGTAATTGTCCAGAACAGAAATAGAATTGTTAATGCACTCATAAGTGCAGACATTATGTTTACCATCATTGCTACCTGAGAAGTATCTCCGGCAAACTGAGTAAAGAAATTGCCAACCAACATGAAAAAAGGTGCACCGGGTGGATGTCCAACTTCTAGTTTATATGCTGAAGTTATAAATTCGCCACAGTCCCAAAAACTTGCTGTGGATTCAATAGTTAGTAAATAAACCATAGCTGAAATTGTAAATACAATCCAACCTGAGATGTTATTGATTAGCTTATGTTTAGACATCATTTTTATTAATTTTAATTCATGGCATATGCCTGAATCATACCGATTTAGTCTTAAATGTGCGGCAAAGATAAAGAAAACAGCTGAAATTCCATCAAATAAGAGTCATTTTTCATATCTGCCCAGTTCCTCACTCAGAGTTCCCTTATAGTTCCCTTATGTTTACCTTATGGTCTCTTTATATTAATATAAGGATGATATAACTAAAGTATATAGATGATAAGAGGTTAATGCAGACTATGTGCGGACTGTTTATACCTCATAAATTGTCTAAAACGTAAATGTGTTGTGTTAATTTGGATTTAAATGAAATGTAAGGATCATAAAATGAGCATTATATGCTCTATAACATAAAATCAGCTAAGTAGCAGAAACACTGTTTGTTATGGCAAAATGATATCATTTTTTAATAAACTTCAACAAAAATATGATGTAGATAATTTGGAGTTCAAGTAATAAAAAGTTTACTTTGAAACTGATTAAGGAAAAAAATCTGTAATCTTAAAAAAGTCATTAAGTACAATATTCTAATTGATGCAGGTAACATTAGCAATTCTAAAACCATCAGCTGTTCAGCGTGGAATACTAGGAGAAGTTATTTCTAGGTTTGAGAAGAAAGGCCTCCAAATTGTTGGGATGAAAATGTTGAATCTTACAGAAAATCAGCTTCATGTACATTACTCCCATTTAGTAGACAAGCCATATTTTGGTCGAATTAAAGACTCGATGCAGGCTAGTCCAGTAATTGTTATGGCACTAAAGGGGGTTGATGCAGTTAATGTTGTAAGAAAAATTACCGGGGTAACAAACGGTAGAGAAGCGACACCAGGCACTATAAGAGGCGATTTTAGTATAAGTGTTCAAGAGAATATAGTGCACACATCAGATTCGAGTGAGACAGCTGAGATAGAGCTGAAGCGATTTTTTGAAACAGACGAAATCTTTAATTATTCGCAATTAAACATCAAAAGCATTTATGCAGGCGATGAATATTAATTGTAATAACAAACACTAATGTATTTTGATATAAATCAGAAAGGTATCAATGGAGATAAGTAATTTAATTGCAGGAGCAAGAGTTTTAATACCAGCGACACTTATGTTTGTCACTTTAAACTCTTTTTCTCAACAAGTACAGGAGACTCCGGAAAATAAACGAGCTGAGGTTCTTTATAAGCAAGTACACAGCTCGATTTTGAGTGAACAATCTGGAAACCTTTTTGCAGATGGTCTGAAGCTAAAGCTCGACCTGTCTGTTTTAGAGGAGGCGGAAGCGGAAAGAGAGTTCTTTAATCCTGATGACATACCCGCAGATGATGTCTACGGAGGAATGTGGGAAAACAGATATGTAAACATGTACGGAAGCCTTAAGAGCGCTCCCGATTCATTTATAGTAGATCTTGATAACTTTACAATGCCTGTAGATGGCAGAATGACATCTAACTTCGGAAGAAGAGGAAGTCGTCGTTATCATTATGGAATTGATATTAAAGCTCAAACTGGCGACACTATTTATGCAGCATTTGATGGTAAGGTAAGGGTTAAGCGCTATGAGGGTAACGGGTATGGATATTATTTGGTTGTAAGACATTTGAACGGACTGGAAACAGTTTATGGGCATCTCTCTAAGTTTTTGGTTGAAGAGAATGATTTTGTGGAGTCAGGCAAACCAATAGGACTGGCTGGTAATACTGGTCGCTCATTTGGCTCTCATCTTCATTTTGAAACCCGGTTTTTGGGTAAGCCCATAAATCCTAACTTTATTATAGATTTTCCAAGTAAAACCGTTCACCAAGAAGAGTATTTAGTTACTAACTCGAGCTATAGGAAAACAAATAACAGCAGTAGAGCAATAGTAGCATCCAGTTCTCCCGATAAGTCAAGTGCTTCAGTAAGAGTAAGTAATACAGAATCAACAAATAAATTTGTGTCGGGTGAAGTTAAATATCACAGGATACAAAAAGGCGATACGCTGGGTGCAATCTCTAAGAAGTATGGCAAAAGTGTAAACACTCTGTGTAATTTAAACAATATAAATTCTCGATCAGTTTTGAGAGTGGGTAAAAGCATTCGTGTTTCATAATAATTTGAAACTACTACAATAACTTAAAAAGGGTACAAGATAGCAAGCTTGTACCTTTTTTTGTTTATCTTTGTTAGGTTGTTTTACGTTAAAAACAGGATATATATACCAAATGGACATTACCGAGAAGCAATTTGAAGAAGTAACGGCTATTTGCAGAAAAGTTTTTGCAGATAAGCTACAAGACTATGGCGCATCGTGGCGCATACTCCGTCCTACATCAGTAACAGATCAGATCTTTATTAAAGCTAAACGTATACGTACGCTAGAAACAAAAAAAGAGAGAATGGTTGATGAAGGTATTTTTTCTGAATTTATCGGTATAGTAAACTATGGTTTAATTGGGCTGATGCAGCTCGAGTTAGGCTATGCCGACTTGGTAGATGTTAACGTTGAGAAAGCGATTGAGATGTACGATAAATATTTGTATATGACTATTGAACTTATGAATGCCAAAAATCACGATTACGATGAGGCATGGAGAAGCATGAGAATTAGTTCATATACCGACCTGATACTTACAAAAATATATCGTACTAAAGAGATTGAGGAAAATGAAGGTATAACAATTGCATCTGAGGGAATAGATGCAAACTACATGGATATGATAAATTATGCACTTTTTGGATTAATCAAACTGCATTTCTCGGAAGCTAATTAAATGAAACAAAAATTTAAGATAGAGAATATCCTTGTTGACCTCTCACGTGTAATTGTGGGAGTAACATTTCTTTTCTCTGGCTTTGTAAAAGCTATTGATCCATTAGGTTTTACATATAAGATTCAAGATTATTTGGTTAACATGAATCTTGTAGACCTGTACCAGTTTGCACTTCCTATGGCTATTTTTCTTGTTGTAGCAGAATTTGTGCTGGGTGCATTGCTTCTGTTAGGGTTATACAGAAAGCCTGTAACAATACTTATTGCGATAATGATGCTTTTCTTTACCCCATTTACTTTTTGGGTTGCATTAACAAATCCGGTGGAAGATTGTGGTTGTTTTGGTGATGCATTGGTTATAAGTAACTGGCAAACATTTTATAAAAACCTTATTATTGTTGCAGGTGCTATACTCTTGGTTGTTAAATGGGAACTCATAAAACCAGTGTTTTCTAAACGAATAGCTCCTTTTGCATCATTATTTGTGGTTTTATTTGGACTATTATTCGCACTCCACAATGTTTATAATCTGCCTGTAATCGATTTCAGACCATACAAGAAAGGGGCAAATATACCAGAGCAAATGTATATAGATCCTGAGAAAGCAGACGTTATGGAGACTGTATTTATATATAGCAAAGATGGTGTTGAAAAGGTCTTTACTGAAGACAACTACCCATGGAATGATTCAACCTGGACATTTATTGATATGGAGACCAGGCTGGTACAAGAGGGTGAAAAGCCGGCCATTGAAGATTTTGCCCTTGGATCAATATATTTTAATGAAAATGATGGTTCGTGGAATGTAGGAGGTGATATAACAGATTTTGTGCTTTCTGATACTAGTTACACTTTTTTGATGGTTTCATATTCTCTTGATGAGATGAATGTGAGGCATCTGGATAAATTTAAAAAAGTGAATAGATTTGCTATGGATAATGGATATCCATTTTATTTGCTCACTGCTTCATCTGAGTCTACTGTAGGTGAATGGGAAGGAATTCATGAAACCGGGTTTCAGTTTAGTCATGCAGATGAGAGAGCTCTTAAAACAATGACCAGGTCTAACCCCGGACTTATTTTAATAAAAGAAGGTAACGTTATTAATAAATGGGATGATAGCAAGGTGCCGGAACCAACTTCTGAAATTTTGCTAATAAAGAATCCTAAAAGAGATAAAGTGGTGAAACTATTCCTTATTGCACTTCTCTTTTTTGTACCTTTGTTATTGTTGAAAAAGATTGATAGGTAAATTTTAGAATTAATAAATATATAATATGAGAAAGAATATTGTAGCAGGAAACTGGAAAATGAATAAAAACCTGCAGGAAGGTGTTGAACTTGCAAAAGAATTGAATGAAGCGTTAAAAGGCAAAACAATTAATTGCGATGTAGTAATTGGAACTCCATTTATTCATCTTGCAGCTGTTGCAAATAATGTAGACAGTAATCTAGTTGGTGTTGCTGCTCAGAACTGTGCTAATAAAGCTTCGGGTGCTTACACAGGAGAAGTTTCTGCCGAAATGGTAGCCTCAACAGGGGCTAAATATGTTATTTTAGGACATAGCGAGCGCAGAGCTTATTACCACGAAACAGCGGAAATTTTGAAAGAAAAAGTTGGATTAGCTCTTGCAAACGGATTAACTCCAATTTTTTGTATTGGTGAAGTATTGGAAGAAAGAGAATCTGAAAAACACTTTGATGTTGTAAAATCACAAATTGTAGACTCTCTGTTTGAACTTTCGGCAGAAGATTTTGGAAAGATAGTACTGGCATACGAACCTGTTTGGGCAATTGGTACTGGTAAAACTGCTTCATCTGATCAGGCGCAAGAAATGCATGCTTTTATTCGTAAAACACTTGTTGAAAAATATGGTAATGAGGTTGCCGATAATACTTCTATACTATATGGCGGTAGTGCAAATGCAGATAATGCAATAGAATTATTCTCAAATCCGGATGTTGATGGAGGACTAATTGGAGGTGCTTCACTTAGTGTAGACAAATTTATGCCGGTTATTGAGGCATTCTAATTTTATATCATTCTACCACAGAATCTTGATGAATCTGTGGTAGAATTTATTATTCTCACAAAGTAATTTATTGTATGAGAAATTATCACAGCAAAGTAATATATCTAATTCTATTTTTATCCCTCACTTTTGGGACAAATGCGCAGACTTCAAGACAGAAGAATGAGATTCTGAAAGAGCTCAATTCTAACGACCCCGGTAAGGGTAATGTAACCGTTTACGAAGATGAGAGCATCAAGCAAATACTTGGTCGCCCAATGGGTCCTCCAAGAACAATATATAGCGATGCAGAAGGTTCTGTTCAGTATTACAAGATGAGAGGTTTTAAGATACAAGCATTCTCGGGTAACGACCAGAGGACATCGAGAGATGAAGCCAACAGAAAGCAATCACTTATTACCAATCAGTATCCTGATCATGAAACTGTTGTTCTTTTTGAAACTCCTTTTTGGCGCTTAAGGGTGGGAAATTTTCGGAGCAGAGCTGAAGCAGAAGCTGCGTTGCAACAACTAAGACAAAGCTTTCCTTCTTTTGGCAAGGAGATGTATATTGTTGTTGATGAGGTGAAGATTCCTGTTAACTAAACAGACTATTATAAAAATGTCATCTGAAGAATTAGAAAAAAACAGATCTCTTATATCAGATCATATGAGAGAAATCCTCTCGTTACTTGGAGAGGATGATCAACGCGAAGGATTAATTAAAACTCCCGATCGCGTTTCAAAAGCTATGCAGTTTCTAACTAAAGGTTATCGTCAGGATCCTGCAGAGATGCTTCGTTCTGCTTTGTTTAAAGAGAATTATCGTCAAATGGTAATTGTAAAAGATATAGATTTTTTCTCGATGTGCGAACATCATCTATTACCCTTTTTTGGTAAAGCCCATGTGGCATATATTCCGGATGGATATGTAACCGGATTGAGTAAGATTGCACGTGTTGTAGATGTTTTTGCAAGAAGATTGCAAGTTCAGGAACGACTTACCACTCAAATTAAAGATTGTATCCAAAATACTCTCAATCCTATGGGGGTGATGGTAGTTATTGAAGCACAGCATATGTGTATGCAGATGAGAGGTGTAGAGAAGCAAAACTCTACAACTACAACATCAGACTTTACAGGTATTTTTAAAGAACAAAGAACTCGAGAGGAGTTTATTAATCTTATTAAGAAATAAAAAAAGAGAGCTAACTCTTTTTAGCTCTCTTACGATCGTTTTCTTCCAGAAGAATCTTTCTGATTCGCATATGTTTAGGTGTTACTTCAACATACTCATCGTTCTTTATGTATTCTAATGCTTCTTCAAGACTAAATATAATTGGTGGTGCTAGCTGAGCCTTATCATCGGTTCCCGATGCACGCACGTTTGATAGTTTCTTTGGCTTGGTAACATTAACAACCAGATCTCCTTCTTTATTACTTTCGCCTACCACTTGACCTGAGTATACATCAGTTTGAGGATGTATAAAAAAATGTCCTCTGTCTTGTAGTTTGTCTAATGAATATGCGAAAGCATTTCCGGATTCTCCGGCAATAATTGAACCATTTTGACGTTTTTCGATTTCACCTTTCCATGCTTGGAACTCAAGAAATCTGTGTGCCATAATTGCCTCACCAGCAGAAAGAGTAAGAACAATATTGTTTAATCCAATAATTCCACGTGAAGGTATAATAAACTCAATATGCATTCTGTCTCCTTTGCTCTCCATGGAGATCATTTCACCTTTTCTACGGGTAACGATATCTATAATTTTACTTGCAGATTCTTCAGGTAGATTAACTGTAAGCTGCTCTATAGGTTCATGTTTTTCACCATTAACATCTTTGATGATTACCTGAGGCTGACCTACCTGAAGTTCGTAACCTTCACGACGCATTGTTTCAATTAGTACAGAAATATGAAGTACACCACGACCATACACGATCCATGAATCCGAACTATCGGTTTCAACTACACGAAGTGCAAGGTTTTTATCGAGTTCGAGCATTAAACGCTCATAAATATGACGTGATGTAACAAATTTGCCATCTTGACCAAAAAATGGAGAGTTGTTGATAGTAAACAGCATAGACATAGTAGGCTCATCTATGGCAATGGGATCTAAAGGTTCTGGTTTCTCTATATCTGTGATAGTATCGCCAATTTCAAATCCTTCAATTCCAACTAAAGCACATATGTCTCCAGATAAAACTTCTTCTGTTTTTAAACGACCTAATCCTTCAAAAACATTAAGTTCTTTTATACGAATTTTCTTTATTGATCCGTCTCTTTTGCAAAGAGAATAATCTTTGCCGTTTTGTATTTTTCCTCTGTGAACACGACCCACTGCAATACGACCCACATAGTTTGAGTAATCGAGAGATGTGATTAACATTTGAGGAGTACCTTCCAGCATTTCTGGTGCAGGTATATATTCTGTGATAGCATCCAGTAGAGGGATAATATTATCTGTTTGGTTTTTCCAATCATCAGACATCCAGCCTTGTTTTGCGGATCCGTAGATGGTTGGGAAATTGAGTTGTTCTTCTGTTGCCTCGAGGCTAAACATTAGGTCGAATACCTCTTCTTGAACCTCTTCGGGTCGGCAGTTTGGTTTATCAACCTTATTAATTACCAATATAGGTTTTAACCCAATCTCCAAAGCTTTTTGTAGCACAAACCTTGTTTGAGGCATAGGACCTTCAAAGGCATCTACAACTAAAAGGCAGCCATCGGCCATATTAAGAACACGCTCTACTTCACCGCCAAAATCGGCGTGTCCAGGGGTGTCAATAATATTAATTTTTGTATCTCCATATTTAATAGATACATTTTTGGATAGGATAGTAATACCGCGCTCGCGCTCCAGGTCGTTATTATCGAGTATAAGTTCACCCGATTGCTGGTTATCTCTAAAGAGGTGACCGGCAAGTAACATTTTATCTACAAGTGTGGTTTTACCATGATCGACGTGAGCAATTATGGCTATATTACGGATATTCTGCATGAAACAATCTTTTTATTAGGGTGCAAAGATACGTTTTTCCCGCAAGAATATTGTATATCATAGTAATTATCTAAAATAATTTATAAAAATAATTCTTGAAGTAGTATTTTGCAGTCAAGATAAGCTCGGAATGGAGATATAGTGATATAGATATAATATATCCTTGATTGTTTCGTGATAGGTAAAAACTATTGTATCTTTGTGGTGTAATAATAACAATTAAAACTTTAATATATGAAACCAATTATTAATTCAAGAATTCCAGAGTTTAGTGTTCAAGCATTTCATGAAGGTAAATTTAAAACCGTAAACGATCAGGATGTCCTAGGTAAATGGTCGGTATTTTTCTTTTATCCTGCCGATTTTACATTTGTATGTCCTACCGAATTAGTTGACATAGCAGAAAAATATGATTATTTAAAATCAATAGGCGTAGAGGTTTATTCGGTTAGTACCGATTCACACTTTACACACAAAGCATGGCATGATACCTCTGAAAGTATTAAGAAAGTGCAGTATCCAATGCTTGCCGATCATACAGGAACATTAAGTCGCGCATTTGGAGTACTAAACGAAGAGGATTATATGGCATATAGAGGAACCTTTGTTGCAAACCCAGAAGGTATAGTAAAAATTGTTGAAGTTAATGACGGACCCATTGGCCGTAACGCAACCGAATTAGTTAGAAAAATAGAAGCAGCTCAGTTTGTAGCACAACACGATGATGAAGTTTGTCCGGCTAACTGGGAAAAAGGAAAAGAAACTCTTAAGCCTAGCATAGACCTTGTAGGTTTAATCTAATAATATCCCTAAAAATATTCCCTCTGTTCAAGCGCTTTGGTTAGCCAATAAATTTGTTCAGAGGGTTTTTTAATTTTCTTTTTTAGGAGGTTCAAATTAATTGGCACAATTATTTTAAATAAACAACAAACACATGCTTGATAAAACATTAAAAGACCAGGTTACAGCAGTTTTTTCCGGTCTTGAATCAGAATATATTTTTGAAGTAAATGCTTCTAAAGATCATGAAAGCTACAACGAGCTAGTGGAAATGCTGGAAGACGTTGTTTCATGTTCTTCAAAACTCACACTTAGATTGAATGACGGAGATTCAATTGCTTTTTCTTTACTTAAAAATGGAGAGCCTACAGGAATTACTTTTCGTGGCATACCTAATGGTCACGAATTTACATCGCTATTATTGGCAGTTTTAAATAGTGATGGGAAAGGTAAAAATCAACCAGATGAGTTTATAAAAAGCAGAATTAAGTCGTTAAAAGGTGACATTAAACTAACTACTTACGTATCTCTTACGTGTACCAACTGCCCTGAAGTTGTACAGTCTCTTAATCTTATAGCAATATTAAATCCAAATATTTCACATGAAATGGTGGATGGTTCAATATATCCAGAAGAGGCAAAATCATTGAGAATTCAGGCAGTACCTGCAGTTTATGCAGATGGTGAATTAATTCACGTGGGTAGAGGTGAACTAGGGGCTCTATTGACCAAGTTAGAGGAGAAGTATGGAACTGAGGGATTAGTACAAGAAAATGAGCCAAAGTTATATGATATGATAGTTATAGGTGGTGGTCCTGCCGGTGCTTCGGCTGCCATTTATTCTGCGCGTAAAGGGATGAGTGTGGCTGTTATAGCAGAAAATGTAGGTGGCCAGGTGAAAGAGACACAGGGAATTGAAAATTTAATCTCGGTGCCCACAACTACAGGTGAAGAATTAACCAGAAACCTTAGAAAACATCTTGAAGATTATCCTATATCAATTCTTGAGCACAGGATTGTTGAAAAAGTAGAACTAGATGGCTTAGACAAAATTGTATATGCTAAAGGTGGAGAGAAATTTGTAACCCGTTCTTTGGTTATAGCCACAGGTGCTAACTGGAAAAAACTGAACGTGCCTGGTGAATCTGATCATATCGGAAAGGGAGTTGCATTTTGTGTTCATTGTGATGGTCCATTTTATAAGGGCAAGCATGTAGCAGTAATTGGTGGTGGTAATTCTGGTATTGAAGCAGCAATAGATCTGGCCGGTATTTGTTCTAAGGTGACTGTAGTTGAGTTTCTGGATGAGTTGAAGGCAGACAGGGTGCTGCAGGAAAAATTAGCTACTCATAATAATGTGGAGGTTGTTTTGAGTTCTCAGACCACTGAAGTAATTGGCAATGGAGAAAAAGTTACAGCTTTGAAATTGAAAAATAGAAAAACTGAAGAGGAGAAGGTTGTTGATGTGAATGGTGTTTTCATTCAAATTGGACTTGCTCCTAACAGTTATTTATTTAAAGATCTGGTAAATGTTACTAAATATGGTGAGATAGAGATAGATAATCACGCTAGAACAAATGTACCTGGTATTTATGCCGCCGGAGATGTTACCACAGTTCCGTTTAAACAAATTATTATTTCAATGGGAGAAGGGGCTAAGGCAGCACTTTCTGCATTTGACGATAAGATAAGAGGTGTAATCTAAAAAGATAGTAAAAAGTGTAATTAGGGGTATGCGAGAAGCAGAAATTTATGTATATTTGTAGTTCAGATACAATTATAACAAACTAAGTTCAGAGAAATAATCCACATGAGTTTACGTAAATTTCAACCCCTAAAAACTGCAATCTTTTCAGCTTGCTTTGCACTATTATATACATTTTCAGCAGTCGCTCAGAATTCATCAGTCTCATCGAGCGATAGAATTATTGAAGAACCGGATATCATGCCCATATATGTGGGTGGAACAGGTGAGATGCATCGTTTTATTGCTAATACATTGAGTTACCCTGCAGACGCTGTGGAGAGCAATGCTCAAGGATTAGTTGTTTACACTTTTGTTGTGGAGAAAGACGGTTCACTTTCGAACTTTAATATAATTCACAAAGCCGACCCATTATTAAATGAGGAGGCTTTGCGTATTTTAAAGAATATGCCAGCATGGCGTCCTGCACGACATAAAGGAGAGATTGTGAGATCGGAAACTTATGTGCCAATGTATTTCAAATTAAATAAGAATGCACAAACACAATATACCTCTAAAACATCTAGTTCTGCTACCGCAAGAGCATATGCCAAGACAGATGTGACTATCTTAGAGAATTATGAAATACTTACCATTGTGGATAAGATGCCCGAGTATGAATATGGTGAGAGTGGATTGAGTAAATTCATTGCTCATAACATTCGTTATCCTCGTGAGGCGCTTCAACAGGGTCTTGAAGGTAGAATTCTATGTTCTTTTATTGTGGGCAACGACGGTTCAATATCAAATATTGAGGTGGTAAATGGAATTTCTCAGGATCTTGATGATGAGGCTATAAGGGTGCTGGGACTAATGCCAAAGTGGAAGCCGGGTGAAAATAAGGGTGAAAAGGTGAATGTGAAATGTCTCTTGCCAATTGATTTTAAAATTGATGAAGATCCAATACCGCCATTGACAAGTGTGGAATAATTTAACTTCACGCCGATAAATTATTTCGATGTAAATTGATAGCTACGTAATCCGTTGTTTGTATTTATATAAAAATTGAAAGGCTTCTCAGTAGTATTAATTGTATCGAGTATGCTGCTTAACAAAAATGAAGCATACATAATTTGCGGGTATCCTCTTGGATCATTATTAGTTGTATGTGCAAAGTAGAGATCTACAGTTTGTGATTCCATATCACGTAATATTGCAATACTGTGTGGTACTGAGCGATATTCAATTTCAAATATCATATTAAGATAAATGCCACTTACCCAAACACTTTGAATTTTAACAGGGTGGTTTTTGTATTGGTTTGGATACCCTTCATTTTGAATTTTCCCGGTAAATATGGGAGTTGCTCTATTTATTTTTACAATATTATCATTTGACGGAACCCAATTTAGTATTACTCTCTCACCCGTATCGGAATTTAAATTGTAGCTTCCCTGGGGTGTTAGCACTTTGCCATCGTCGAGTTGGAATAAAAAATTATTGCCCTGTTTTAAGACGGTAGCAAAATCTACAAGATAATTATCTAACCGTTCAAACTCTTTATCACAGCCAATAAGTGTAAATAGAAGAAGGGTTATTAAAATTTTGCTTACATTTTGGCATACACCAATTCTTGAATTCCTCATCTTTCCAATCGCTCATTTATTCTATTTGCCTTGTTCGTAAAAGTTGGGTTATGATTCTTTTATGTTTAGATAACTTTTAACCGTGTTGCCATACATCTCTATAATTTTCATTCTCAAAAAGTCAAAATCCTTATTTGGTATATCTATTTTTGCGATTTGAGTATTTAAATATTGCTCAAACTTAGATTTATCCTCATAATTATATTTAGAATTAAAATTATTTGACCCAGTCATTAAGTCATATGCAACATAATTGATTGGGTAAAATGTGTAATTAAGATAAATTTCTTTATCTATAATATTAGCTATTGCAGGAAGTATTTCAGATTTTCCTATTTCAGATGGCAATTCTATTAATTGAGAATTAATGGGTTTACCTAAATTAAAGTTAACCCTCCCTTTAAACTCTACTATTCCAGTGTACATGTTTTCGAGATCATCGGCCTGACTTTTTTTATAATCAGAATTATCGCGTTTAAGTTGAAACTCTTTAGCTTTTAGAAAATCACATGGGTCATATTCATATGAAATAGAAAGCGGTGTAATGTTTAGTTGTTTCAACGCATCAATAGGATTTGCTCTGTTGTTTAACACCAACATCTTTAAAAGACTGATTTGTGTTTTATCATTCGAGTCTTTCGCTCTTCCTTCGCGCTGTGCAAGCCAAATAGATTGGTTCCGATTATTAATTGTGTCGTTTATATAGTTTGATAATTGTCCCGATACCTCAAGCATTTGTCTTACTGAAACGCTTCGTTTAACTATAAAACTTTTATTTATTCTTACCAGCTTCTCTATCCAGGGATAGACCAATAAATTGTCGCCTATAGCTATCTCAGTTGTATCCGAGTCATTACCAAAAAGTAGAATATTAAAGAAAGCAGCATCCAGCACAATATCACGATGGTTGGAAATGAAAAGTCGCGCTTTACTTTTATCAATATACTCCCAATTGCTACCGTTCATTTCAGTAGTTGTCTTTTCTATAAGACGTTTCATTATGGGATATACTACATTTTTTTGGAAATCATATTTAGTTTTACATTGCATTAAAAGAGCTGAGAACTGCTCCCACGTATGAGGTTTTACAATTGGTTCAACAACCTTTCTGAAATTGTTATCTGCGAGCAACTGTGTAATAACTTCGTGCACTTCACTATCGAGATATGGTCTGATGTCGCTGAAAATATCGTTATTAGTACTCATAAAGGTTTGGATTTAATTTGGAGTATTCGGTCTCAATAATATCTGTTAATACGTCTGTCATGTTTAAACCCGCAGCTTTTACTTGTTGAGGTATAAAGCTGGTTGTTGTCATTCCGGGTGTAGTATTAACTTCTAAAAAAATAGGTTTGCCATTCATTATTATATAATCTGCTCTAACAATTCCTTTTGCACCTGTAAGTTTATAAATTCTCTTTGTATCATTTTGAATTTGAGCTGTAATATCAACATCGATACGTGCCGGTGTTATTTCTTCTACTTCCCCAAGATATTTGGCACCATAATCAAAAAACTCGTTTTTACTTACAACTTCAGTCAGTGGAAGTACGGTGAATCCATTTTTTGTTTCAAAACAACCGCAGGTAACCTCAATTCCTTTGATATAACTCTCTACAATTACCTCGGTAGAATCATTAAAAGATTCATCGATAGCGCCCCTTAACGTGGACATCTCTTTTACCTTTGTAGTTGCAAAACTCGATCCACCAACATTAGGTTTAACAAATACAGGAAGTCCCAGTCTGTTTATAATTTCATTAACGTCAATAATATCTCCAGCTCTAAGTAATATGGAGTCAGCAACACTAATACCAAAGTTTTTGAGGTAATTATTGCATGTGTATTTATTAAATGTAAGTGCCGAAGATAGCACACCGCTGTTGGAGTAGGGGAAGTTGAGCATATCAAAATATCCTTGAAGCACTCCATCTTCACCGGGAGTGCCATGAATTGTGATATAAGCTAAATCAAACTTTATTTTATTGCCTTCTATTACAAAGCTAAAATCATTTTTATCAATTGCCACTTTACTGTCTTCGTATTCTACCTCCCATGAATCACGATTTATAACAACCTTGTATACGTTGTATTTTTCCTTATCTATGAATGAGTATATTCCGGATGCACTTTTTTCTGAAACAATTTTTTCAGCAGAATAGCCTCCCCACACAATTGCTATATTCTTTTTCATTATTGATTTTCCTAATTAGTGTATTTACTGAAACTGATCTCTTGAAGCTGTATAATTTCTCCATTTTTCTATAACCTTACTCATGTCGTCGGGAATTTCACTATCGATATATATCTCTTCGGAGGTGCGTGGATGTATAAATCCTAATGATTTTGCATGCAGAGCTTGTCGGGGACAAATATCGAAGCAGTTGCTTACAAACTGATTGTATTTCGTAAAACGAGTTCCGCGAAGGATCTCATTACCTCCGTATCTTTCGTCGTTGAAAATGGTGTGACCGATATGTTTCATATGCACTCTAATTTGGTGAGTGCGACCTGTATCGAGTTTGCACTCTATTAAAGTTACATAACCAAATCGCTCTAATACTCTATAATGTGTAATAGCTGTTTTGCCTTGTTCTCCTTCAGGAAATACTTTCATAAGCATACGATTTTTTGGGTCGCGTCCAATGTTTCCCTCAATTGTACCACTATCACTTTCGGGGTTTCCCCAAACCAGTGCGTTGTATAAACGTTTAGTCTCTTTTCTGAAAAATTGTCTTGAGAGATTAGTTTTTGCATCAGGGGTTTTTGCCACCAAAAGTAGCCCCGAAGTGTCTTTGTCTATTCTGTGAACGAGTCCCAGTCTGGGGTCTTCCAGATCCTTTATATTGTCAAAGTTAAGATAATATGCAATAGCATTTACCAAGGTACCGGTGTAGTTTCCGTGACCAGGATGAACAACCATTCCGGGTGATTTATTTATTACCATCAGGTCGTCATCCTCATATACTATATTAAGAGGAATGTTTTCTGGAATTATTTCTAATTCGCGTCTGGGCCATTTTAGAACAAGTGTAACTATGTCTAGTGGTCTTACTTTATAATTTGATTTAACAGGATTCCCGTTTACTAGAATGCAATTAGCCTCTGCAGCTTGTTGCAGCCTGTTGCGGGAAGTGCCTTCAATACGTGAAGTTAAGAATTTATCAACTCGTAATGGACCCTGTCCTTTGTCGGCCACATATCTGTAGTGCTCATACATCAGATCTGGATTGTCTGATACTTCAATGATTTCAATATCATCTTCAGACAGAAAATCTTCATTATTATTATCTTCTTCTATCACAAAGGATTATTTAGAAAAATGAATCGTCAAATTGTCCCCTATCACTAGATTGGTTAGTAGTTCCATTTTCAAGCTGATCTGGTGTGATAATTATTTCGCTATCAACTCCTAGTGAGTCAGTGAGCTGACTATTGCTAACTTTTAAATGGAGTGGAGATTCGGCAGGTATTTTTTCATCAGGAGCAAGTGGTCTGCCACGATATTCAACTGCCAAAACTAAACCTGAATATTCAGATGGCACCTCTTCTATTGAAATCTGAGTGAATCCAAGCGAATTTAATAATGCCAGAGCTTGTCTTGTTGAGTAGTCTACAAGTCCAGGAACAACTATTTGTTGTGGGTTTTTTGAATAGACAGTAACATATATTGAACGACCTTCTTTTACTTTGTTATTCGATTTTGGAGTTTGATCCAAAATTGCTCCAGGAACTGCATCGCGATTATAAATTGAGTCTACAATTTCAATATGTAGTCCTTTAGCGTTTAATATTGTGTTTGCTTCATTTATTTGTAATCCCTCCAATTTGGGTACAACTATATTCTGACCATGTCGGGTATATATATGTAGAAACACTAGTGTGAGTATAACTAGTAATCCTCCAGTGATAAAAATCATTGTGAGATTCTTTAGGATGCTATTACCAAGAATTGGCTTTTTAGCTTGTTTTTTGCTCATAATGTAGGCGTTAGTAGTTACTTGAAGTAAATAGTACAACAAAAGTAGTAAAAAAATGGGAGTAGTGGAAGCACTAATAAAAAACAGGAACACGGTATACCGAATTCCTGTTTTTTCTTCGCATCAATTATAAATGACACGAGATATTCTTTTAGTAGTGTTATTGTATCACAAATAATTAATATTCGTCGGATACAGTTAATCTTGCTCTGCCTTTTGCGCGACGTGTAGCAAGTACTTTTCTACCGTTCTTTGTTGCCATTCTTGAACGGAAACCGTGTTTGTTTTTTCTTTTTCTGTTTGACGGCTGGAATGTTCTTTTCATTTGACTATATATATAATTGTTTATTTTCTTTGGATTACCTATATTTACGGGGTGCAAAATTAGATAAAATAATTAAAAGTACCAATTATATAGAGTAGAAAAAAACATTTTCATTAATTAAATAAGAAAATACATCCCTTTGTGAAAAAAAATAAGAAATAAATTAGAAAAGTTTTGCAGTTATAAAAAAAGGCTCTATATTTGCACCCGCAATTTGAGCATTGCATCATTTTAACATAAGGGTTCACGCCTTGCATAAGGCCCATTCGTCTATCGGTTAGGACGCAAGATTTTCATTCTTGAAAGAGGAGTTCGACTCTCCTATGGGCTACTAATAAAAAAGGAAATAAAGTCAACTAAGATGGCAAATCACAAATCAGCAGTTAAAAGAATAAGACAAGCAAAAACTTTGCGTTTAACAAACAGATATGTTTCACGTACAACCAGAAATAAAGTACGCGAATTCCGCTCAATTGAAACAAAAGAGGAAGCTCAGAAAATGTATCCTGAGGTTTGTTCAATGTTGGACAAACTAGCAAAGAAGAATGTAATTCATCAAAACAAAGCTAATAATTTAAAGTCAAAACTGGCATCTCATTTAAATGCTTTGAACTGATTATAAATTTGAAAATTATAAAAATGGACCGGACAGAAATGTTCGGTCTTTTTTTTGGTTTCATCTGTTTGATTTATTGGTATTATGAAAAATGAAAACTATTATAAAAATATAAATAAAATGCATTCTGAAAAAACCTAAAAACGTTGCAAAAGAGGTGGATTTTTTGTAAATTTGCTCAGTTATAGATTCAATTTTAATAAGATATAAACAGACTAACTTTCAGATAGTTTAAATAAATTATAAAGCATGTCAGAAGAAGAGAAAATATTATCAGGTGTAGATTATTCGGCTCAAAATATTCAGGTTTTAGAAGGGCTTGAAGCCGTACGTAAGCGTCCTTCAATGTATATTGGGGATACAAGCGAAAAAGGCTTACATCACTTAGTAAATGAAGTTGTAGATAATTCAATAGACGAAGCGTTAGCTGGATACTGCGATGAAATAAATGTAATTATTAATGAGGACAACTCAGTAACTGTAACGGACAATGGTAGGGGTATTCCTACAGACTTTCACGAGAAAGAAAAGAAGTCTGCACTGGAAGTAGTGCTGACAGTGCTTCATGCAGGTGGTAAATTTGATAAAGGCACATATAAGGTTTCTGGCGGACTTCATGGGGTAGGGGTTTCAGTTGTAAACGCACTCTCTATCTATTTGAAAGCTGAGATACATCGCAAAGGTAAAGTCTTTGTACAGGAGTATTCTAAAGGAAAGCCTTACAGTGATGTCAGTATTGTAGGAGAAACAGACAAGACAGGTACTATTGTTACTTTTAAGCCTGATGATACTGTTTTTACTGTTACTGAATACAGATACGATATCCTCTCTACAAGATTGCGAGAGCTTGCTTTCTTGAATGCTGGTATTACTCTTTCTTTAACCGACAAAAGAACACTAAAAGAGGATGGCACATTTAAAACAGAACGTTATCATTCTGAAACAGGGCTGGAAGAATTTGTTAGATATATTGATAAAAATAAAGAATCAATTATTTATGATCCTATCCATATAGTTACGGAGAAGAATGGTATTCCAATTGAAATAGCGTTATCGTATAATGACACTTATAACGAAAACATCTTTTCGTACGTCAATAATATTAATACTGTTGAAGGTGGGACACATTTAACTGGATTCAGGAGAGGTCTTTCTCGAACACTTAAAAAATATGCAGAAGATTCTAAACTACTTGATAAAGTTAAGGTTGAAATAAGTGGCGACGACTTTAGAGAAGGTATTACTGCCGTTCTTTCTGTAAAAGTAGCAGAGCCTCAGTTTGAAGGTCAGACGAAAACAAAACTTGGTAATAGCGAAGTAATTGGTGCGGTTGATCAAGCAACTGGTGAGGCTCTACGAAATTACCTTGAAGAGCATCCTAAAGAGGCAAGAATTATCGTAGATAAAGTAATCCTTGCTGCTACAGCTCGTCAGGCAGCACGAAGGGCACGTGAGATGGTTCAACGCAAGTCGCCTCTCTCGGGAGCGGGGTTACCGGGAAAACTAGCCGATTGTTCAAGTAAAGATCCATTATTGAGTGAAATATTTCTAGTGGAGGGAGACTCTGCAGGTGGTACCGCTAAACAGGGTAGAGATAGAATGTTTCAAGCAATCCTGCCATTACGCGGAAAGATATTGAACGTAGAGAAGGCTATGCCTCATAAAGTATTAGAAAGCGACGAGATAAAGAATATTTATACCGCTTTAGGTGTTACTATAGGTACTGAAGAAGATTCGAAAGAATTGAATGTTAAAAAATTGAGATATCATAAGATTATATTGATGACCGACGCGGATGTCGACGGAAGTCATATAGATACATTAATCTTGACTTTCTTTTTCAGGTATATGCGTCCTCTTATAGAGAAAGGATATATTTATATTGCTACTCCTCCTTTATATTTATGTAAAAAAGGTAAAATAGAAGAGTACTGCTATGATGAGCGTCAACGAAGAGAATTTATAGAAAAATATGCTGATGGTAACGAAAAGGCTATATCCATACAGCGATATAAAGGTCTTGGAGAGATGAATGCTGAACAACTTTGGACTACTACTATGGATCCTGTCAATCGTACTCTTAAGCAAGTTACAATTGAAAATGCAGCTGATGCAGACATTATCTTTACTATGCTTATGGGCGAAGAAGTTGCTCCTAGACGCGAATTCATAGAAGAAAATGCACGATATGCGAAAATTGATGCTTAATTAAATTTATTATTATAGTAAATAATGAGGCTTCCTGACCCCTTACAATTCAACGATAATGCTATAATACTTTCTCCTTCGGGAAATATTGATGATTATCTGGTACATAACACCGCTGCAATTCTTAAGGAGTGGGGTTTAAGGCCAAAGATCAGTAAATATGCTCTTGGTAAAAGTGGACGTTTTAGTGGAACTGTGGAAGAAAGATTGCAAGATCTTCAGGAAGCTTTTGATGATCCTACAATCAAACTTATTATTTGTTCCAGAGGTGGATATGGTGCAGTTCATTTACTTGAAAAATTAGACTTCAAAGGAATAAGAAGAAATCCAAAATGGGTTATTGGATATAGTGATATTACGGCAATCCATTGTGCACTTCAGGTTCATGGAATTGCATCTTTACATGCTCCTATGGCTAAACATTTTTCGGATGAAGGTGTTAATGATTTGTCAGTAAGATATACTAAAAGTTTATTATCCGGACAATCAGTTGATTATGAAATACCAGTAGCAGAAAACTTCACTTTTAATTGTCAGGGACGTGCAATTGGAAAGCTTTTTGGAGGCAATTTATCTGTCCTCTGTGGAATTATTGGTACCCCATTCTTAAAAATACCTAATAATGGAATACTCTTTTTAGAGGAGATTGGTGAAGCCCCTTATAAGGTAGATCGAATGATATATCAACTTAAACTGGCGGGAGTATTTAAAAGGATAAATGGATTAATACTAGGCAAATTTACCGATTATGAAGAGGATGAGAAGATGTATTTCTCTTTAAAGGAGTCTATATTAAATGCAACCAAAGAATATAATATCCCCATAGGTTTTGATTTTCCTGTAGGACATGTAAAGTTAAATTTCCCGCTTATAATGGGAGAAGATGCTGAATTACTAATCCAAAAAGATAAGATATCATTTAAACAACAAGTAAATTTATAGAAAAAGATGCAAATTAATATGGAGTTATTACTACTTCTAGGGTCAATTTTATTCTTTATAAGTATGTTGGTCGGGAAAGCAGGAACAAGATATGGAGTTCCCGTACTTTTATTATTCCTGGTAGTAGGGATGGTATTTGGTTCAGATGGTTTTGGACTTAATTTTGAGAATGTGCAAGTAGCACAAGCTATAGGTTCGGTCTGTTTAATCATGATACTTTTCTCAGGAGGTTTAGATACAAAATATAATGAAATTAAACCCATTGTATGGCCTGGCGTTGTACTAGCAACAATAGGCGTTCTTTTAACTGCATTAGTAACCGGTTTATTTATTTATTGGTTATCTGGTATGCTTTTTCCATCAATGGGAATAGGACTTGTTACAGCAATGTTACTTGCATCTACTTTTTCATCAACCGACTCTGCTTCTGTATTTGGTATTTTACGTTCTAAAGGTCTGATCTTAAAGAATAATCTTCGTCCCTTACTCGAGCTTGAGAGTGGTAGTAACGACCCAATGGCTTATATGCTAACAATCATGTTTATGCAGATCATACGTTCTGGTGGTAACCCTGATTATGGTATGGTGGCAATAATGGTTGTTGTGCAACTTTTGGTTGGTGCTGTAGCAGGTTACCTGCTTGGCAAACTTGCGGTAAAGATAATTAATCGTATTAGAATGGGAAATACTTCGCTTTATCCTATTCTTCTACTTACAATGGGGATTTTTATATATTCTGCAACTTACTATCTTCAGGGTAATGGATATCTTGCTGTTTATATAGCTGGACTTGTTATCGGAAATTCAAAATTTTCCCATAAACGTTCATCAATGAATTTTATGGATGGTTTTGCATGGATGAGTCAAATCCTTCTATTTTTAACTCTAGGTTTATTAGTTAATCCAAGTGAGCTAATTTCTGTTTTTATCCCTGCTTTAATAGTCTCTGCATTTTTAATTTTCATTGGACGTCCTATAGTGGTGTTTTTCACTCTTATTCCTTTTAGAAAGATTAAAATAAAAGATAAGCTATATGTATCATGGGTAGGTTTAAGAGGTGCGGTTCCAATAATTTTTGCAATTATTCCTCTAGCTGCAGGAGATATTCCACATGCAAGATGGGTGTTTAATATGGTATTTGTGATAACAATAGTCTCTCTTCTTGTTCAAGGTACTTCACTTCCTATGATTGCCAGATGGTTAGGTCTTGCTGAAAAGCCACCAAGTTATAAGGAGTTTGAAGATTTTGATTTTGAGTTCGCAGAAGAAATTAAATCAGCAATGACCGAGATTCATATTTCAGAAGACACTCTTAATTATGGTAAAAATCTTATAGAGATGCCTCTACCGGACAAGACTTTGGTAGTTATGGTTAAGAGAGGAGCTATTTATTTCGTCCCTACTGGTTTGACCGAACTTCACGCCGGCGATAAACTACTTGTGATATCGGATGATGAAGATGCGCTTAAAGAAACTTATAAGAATATTGGTATATCGGATTACTCATACCAAAAAAATAAATAGATAAAACTAGAATGAAAAAATTGAGGCTGTTATCACTTATAGTAATTATTATTACAGGGATATTTTTTACAATGTCATGCAACTCCTGTCAATCTAAAAAGGAGATTGTTTTGACCGAATCTTATGTAATTAAATCTCCTAGCTTCAATGCAGATAGCGCTTATAAATTTGTAGAGAGACAAGTTGAATTTGGGTCACGTGTTCCAGGTACTATGGCACATAAAGAGTGTGGAGATTACTTGGTTTCAAAGCTTAATGAATTTGGAGCTTCGGTAATTCAGCAGAGAGCCAATATAACACATTACGATGGTCAGAATATTGAAATAAGAAATATTATTGGAATATATAATCCCGATGCTCATAAGAGAATTTTACTATTCGCACATTGGGATTCCAGACCTTTTTCTGACGAAGAGTCAGATCCTGCTACCCGCAATCTTCCTGTAGCTGGTGCAGATGACGGAGCTAGTGGTGTAGGAACCTTATTAGAAGTGGCAAGACAGATAAATTTACACCCCATAGATTTGGGTATCGATATAATCTTTTTTGATTTAGAAGATTGGGGTCAACCCTCGTATTCTACCGAATGGGTTCAGGGCAACTGGTGGTGTGTTGGTTCTCAATATTGGTCAGAACATCCTCATGTAGAAAATTATAAAGCAGATTTCGGTATTCTTCTAGATATGGTAGGTGGAGCTAATGCAACTTTCATGAAAGAAGGTTACTCATTGCAATATGCTTCTAATCTTGTAGACAAAATATGGAGTACTGCATTGAAAATGGGATATGGAAATTACTTTGTTCCCAACAGGGGAGGGTATATAACAGACGACCATGTGCAGGTTAACCAGAATCATAGAGCACCAAGTGCCAATATAATTAATTTGAAATCAGATACTAGTACTGGTTTCGCAGCATATTGGCATACCCAGAAAGACGATATGCGTAATATAGATAAAAATACTCTTAAAGCTGTTGGACAAACAGTATTGGAGGTAATCTACAATGAGCAAGTAGATTGAAATCCATGTATGGATAGTAAGGGTAATAAAATTTAAGTGATACAAATAATAATGCAAACAATAAACGATATACAGCAAGAAATAATTGACGAGTTCAGTATTTTTGATGATTGGATGGATAAATATTCACTCATCATTGAGTATGGAAATTCATTAACAAAATTAGATGATAAATATAAAATACGCGAGAATGTTATTGAAGGATGTCAGAGTCGTGTTTGGTTACAGACCGATTATAGGGACGGAAAATTACACTTTCAAGCTGAAAGCGATGCCATTATAGTCAAAGGTTTGCTTGCTTTAGTACTTAGAATTTTCAGCAATCGCACACCAAATGAAATCATTGATACCGATCTTAAATTTATGAAGGAAATAGGTTTAACAGATCATCTATCACCCACCCGTTCAAACGGGTTATTGTCGGTAATTAAGCAAATAAGATATTATGCAATAGCTTTCAAGGCTAAAGAAGAGAAGAATAATAATTAAAACTATAAGCTAACTACCGTTCTTGCTTAACTCTTCCGACCTGTTTCTGGCAGCATTTAAAACTTCTTCAAAATGTTTACCAATCTCATGGCTACGGAAATATTCTAATCCAGCTTGAGTAGTTCCTCCCTTACTGGTAATATTATTAATAAGCTCTTCTATGCTATAATCCTTTTGGTTCTCCATAAAATAAAGTGTAGTTCCTCTTGTAAGCTCAAGTAATAACTCATCGGGAAGAGTACCTGGTAAATTAAACTCCTTCAGTTTATTTTTAAATATTTGAATGAAAGCGAGTATAAAAGCAGGACCACTTCCAAATACAGATGTGAAAAGATCAAAAGCACTTTCTTCAAGCTTAACAACTTTACCCAATTTCCCTAATAAGTTATAAACATCCTCTCCCTTTTCATTTTCGGGATGATTGGAATAGAATGCTGTAACAGATGATTTGTAAGCCATTGCAAGATTGGGCATAATACGTATTATCAATTGATCCTTGCCTAAGTGCTTCTCAATAAAATCAATACTTCTGCCAGCAACAGGAGTCAAAATAGTTTTTCCGCTTATGTCTAATTTCTTAAGATCTTCAAGTACAGTTGATAGGTCTTGTGGTTTAACAGTTAACCATATAATGTCAGCGTTCAATACCAGTTGTTCAAGTGTAGAGCAGAACTTAATATCCACATCTTTTTTAGATCTTGCATAATAAAAAAACTCGATATCAACCTCATTCTTAAGCCCCAAATAGATTGCTTTTGCTAAATTACCAAAACCTATAAACCCATGTTTCATATTTAATTCAACCTTTATCAATTCCTATTTTTTAAACCTTGTAAACGCAATCATCCCATCCAATGCGTTAATAATGTAATTTTGACGCTGACCATTTACTATCCACATCTCCACATTATTTTTCATGCAAATTTCAGCAGCATGAATTTTTGAAGACATGCCACCTGTTCCTAAAATAGATTGTCTTTCTTCAATATAACTTTGAATGGAATTAAGATCATCTACTTCATTAATAAGTATTGCATCATCGTGAAGATGGGGGTTTTTATTAAAAATGCCATCAATATCAGAAACCAATACTAATAAATTAGCTTCTAAAATAGTTGCAACCAAAGCCGACAACTTATCATTATCTCCTAATACAATTTCTTCAAAGGAAACTGTATCATTTTCGTTTACTACAGGAATATAGTTTAATTCCCAAAGCCTGTTGATTGTATTACGTGTATTCTCAATAGCTGTGGTGTTCTCAAAGTCACGATATGTAAGTAGAATCTGAGCAATATTTAGTCCAAACGTACCAAATATTACATCATATATTTCCATTAGTTTTGTTTGTCCGATGGCAGCCAATGCCTGTTTAGAATCTACTGTTTTAATAGATCCATTAATTTCAACAAACTGTCGCGCAGTGGCAATTGCTCCAGATGATACTATTACTATATCATACTCTTTTTTCAAAAACACAATTTGTCTGGCCAAACTCTCGATAACTGCAAATGAAATTCTGTTAGTACCCGCAGTAAGGGTGGAGGTTCCTATTTTAATTATTAGTTTTTTCTTCATTAAGATGTTTACCCAAGTTGTTGTTTTATTATGCACAAGTTAAATTTCGGTATAAATATTAAAGTTGTTAATTTCGGACTTGCCCTTGGCCGTATACAAACCATTTATTAGTAACAAGCTCTTGAGCACCCAGAGGACCACGGAAGTGCAATTTTTGAGTACTTATAGCAATCTCTGCACCTACACCATACTGGCCTCCGTCTGTGAATCGTGATGAGGCATTATGATATACTGCAGCACAATCTACATGATTCATAAATGTATTTGCCTTGGTTTTACTATTGGTTACAATTACAGCTGTATGACCTCCCGAATATTTGTTTATCATTCCAATAGCTTTGTCCATTTCTTCAACAATTGTTAGATATAATTTTGGAGCAAGATATTCTTCGCATAGTGTATTTACATCATTCTCAACTTTTATTTCATTACAAATCTCCACTATTTCACGGCTTCCCCATACATCAATTCCTTTTTCTTTTAAACTAACAACTAGGTTATTGATTTTGTCTTTAATATTTCCCAATCTTTTGTTAATTAGCACTTTATCGATAGCGTTGCACACGCTTATACGTTTTTTACCGTTAATAATTAGCTTAATGGCCATATCAAAATCAGCATCATCATCAATATACAGAAAGTTATTTCCTCTGCCGCTTACAATAACCGGAACAGATGAGTTTTGAAGAACAAAATTGATAAGTGCTTCTCCTCCTCTTGGAATAATTAGGTCGATACTTCTAGTGTTTTCCTTAATTAGCTGCTGTGTCTGAGAATGAGAAAGAATAAGGTATTCCACAAATGATTGATCTTCTCCACATATATTTAAGGCTTCATGCCACAATTTTGTTAGAAGTAAATTTGTATTTGATGACTCCTTTCCCCCCTTTAGCAATATCCTATTACCTGCTTTAAACGCAGTTGCAGCAGCCTCAATAGTAACATCGGGACGCGATTCATATATAATAAGTATGGTGCCAAAAGGAACCGTTTTATTAATAACATGTAAACCATCTTCTCTGATATGATTATAAAGCACTTTGCCTTCTGGATCGGCTTGATGTGCCACCTCATTAAGAGAATTAATCATTCCATCTATCTTAGAATAATCTACTTTAAGGCGATCTTTCATTGATTTGTCCATATCTGGAAAAGCCTTAATATCTATACCGTTGGCTTCAATAATACCAGCTCGGTTTTGATGAAGTAAATCAGATAAAGTTGTTAAAACTTTGTTCTTGAGTTTTAGTTCCATATTTATGTGAAAATGAAAAATAATTGACCTCAAAGTTAACAATATATTCTTAAATCGATGTTAAAACTTATACTTTGGATATTTTAGTCACCCTGAAGTTTCTGATTTTATCATTTACATATTATTATTTTTCATTCCAATTTTATTTGAATGATGATTTTTTAATAGATATTAGATTCAATTTAAGGATCAAAATTTTAAATATATTTTAATCTAATTGTTTTATTAAAATTCTAAAAGCACATCATTTCAACTAGATGATGAATATTGCAGAAATGCAAATAAACATTTAAATGAGAAATGATGGTTTTGTGCTCAAAGCTTGTTGGATCACTTGATGATTATGAGGCAATGTTTGACATACTTCAATTAAACTCTATTAAATATTTGAAGTCCAAATCAAGATGAGAAACAAAGAGTTAAATAATCAGTCTTTTAAAGCGCTTTTCCGAAATCTTATTCCTTATGTAAAACCATACAAAGGAATGATTGGCAGTACACTTTTTCTTACCTTGATAGGTTCATTTGCTGCTCAGGTAAATCCTTTATTGGTAAATGAAACAGTAACTCGTGTAGAAGAATTACTGAAACAGCCCGATCCATTTGAAAATGGTATGCAGTTATTGCTTATCATAACATTAATTATGCTTGCAAACGAGCTCTTAAATATAGGAATTCAGTTTGGTCAAAAGTATTTCGGAGAGAAGATTCGAATCAAAGTAGGAAGTGACCTGTCTCAAGCCGCAGTAGAGAGGCTTTTACAATATAAAATGTCTTTTTATGCAGAACCAAATAATAAAACAGGATTGCTCCAAACGCGTATCAATAGAGGTATAGAAAGTCTAATACGATTAGTTCAGAACTTCTTTCTGGATATATTACCTCTGTTTTCTACCGCAATTATTGCATTAGTAATAATGTATAATGCCAACCTATATGTAGGATTATTGGCAACAATTATTGTGCCTGCTTATTTCTTTGTGAGTCAAAAACAGGCAAGGCGCTTAAAAGGTTGGAGAACAGATCTAAGAGATCAGCGCGAAAGAAAGAATCACGGACTCATTAATATCATTGATTCTATAACTGTAATAAAAAGTTTTGTAAAGGAGAAACATGAAGGAGATAAGCAATATGAGGTACAAATGGAGATGCTCAATAATCAGCTTCAGACTAGAAAAACAAGTTATGTATACGAAAGCCTCAAAAGTTTTATTCAGCAGATTGGTATCGTTCTAATAATAATTCTTACTGTTTTTCTAGTTCTTAATGGTCAGATGGGTATAGGCGCCATAATGATGCATATTATGCTATTCAGAAATGTATCTGCACCCATTGGGCAGTTGCATAGAATTTACGACCAGATTAGTGATGCACTTATTTATGCTGATGGATTTTTTGAAGTATTAGACAACGAAGATGCTATAGAGATTGGTGGAAATCTCAAAGCCGAAAAAGTAAATGGTGCTTTCGAGATAAAAGATCTCAATTTTACGTATCCAAACGGAAAACAGGCTTTAAATAATATCAATCTAGAAATAAGAAATGGCAAGACTACAGCAATTGTGGGTCTAAGTGGAGCAGGGAAAAGTACACTTATCAATCTGCTCTCAAAATTTTATAAACCCGATAATGGAATAATTTATCTTGATGGTATAAATCTTGAGGAATACGAAAATGGTTCTTTGCGAAATAATATTGGACTAGTATTACAGAATAATCATATTTTCGATGGTACAATATTTGATAATATTAGCTATGGTAAAAGCAATGCTACATTTGAGGCGGTAGTTGCAGCTTCCAAAAAAGCATATCTTCATGATCAGGTATTGTCTCTTCCTGAAGAGTATAATACAAATGCTTCAAATTTAAGTGGAGGTCAGCAACAACGTATTGCAATTGCGAGACTGTTTTTGAAAGACCCACCCATTATTTTCCTTGATGAACCAACTGCAAGTCTGGATGCCATCGCTACAGAGCATATTAAACTAAGTCTCGATGCTATAAAAGAAAATCGTACAGTAGTAATTATTTCTCATTCACTTTCACAAATTGTAGATGCAGATCTTATTCATGTTTTAAAAGAAGGAGAGCTTGTTGAAACTGGTTCTCACGAAGAACTTTACAGATTAAAAGGTGAGTATAGAAAAATATTTGATGCTTCTGCTCGAAGCCTTAATCTAGATAAAATGATTGATACAATAGCCGTTTAATTAATTTACTTATTACTATATATATAAAGATCATATTTTAAGGCTATTGAGTATTTATATTGAACTTAACGCCTCCATAATAGTGTCTAGGTAAGCCAGGGTAGTAATATCTTGGTTCTGCATTTCCAAATGCTACTGCGTTAACTGTAAGCATAGGCGAATAGTGAGTATTACTTATATTTATTATCCCTGCAAACAGTTCAAAATAACCAAATTTTGTATTAGGTATACGGTAAGCTGCTCTCATATTTGATATTAGATAGCTGTCATTTATATTTTCATTTGCATCATCTATATACTGTTTTCCTGCAAATTGTAACTGGGAATCTATACTTAGCCTTTTTAAAGGTTGCCACTTAATAAATATATGTGCAATATTACTTGGAATTCCAGGCAATTTGTTACCATTAAAAACCTGCTCATTATCAATAAAATCAATAAATTTATTACTCGACCATGTATAGTTTACGTTCAAATCCACACTGCCGGGAAATGAAGGTAATTTGAAGATATTTTGTTTAAGCATAAATTCAATACCCCAATGTTTAGTTTTTCCAGCATTAATTCCGGTAAATATATCTTCTGTAAGGCGTTTGGTTACTAAAAGATTTGTCAATTCAATTTTATAAACCGACAATTCTATCTGTGTAGTATTGCTAAAGAGGTTAACTCTTGTTCCTGCTTCATATTGAATCCCCTGCTCCGGTTCTAAATCATTATTTATGTCACCTTCAGGTAGCAGTGTCTCTTCAGGCGAGGGCATAGAAAAACCATGTCCTACAGAACCATAAAAAGCAAATAAACTCGAAGGAGCATAATTTACACCAAATCTTGGAGAGAAGATTGCAGGGAAATTACGCTTTCCGCTTTGATCTCCATTTTCAGTATATAAATCTGTTAGATTGTAATTAACTCTGTTAACTGCACCCCCAATCGAAATATTCCATTTAGGTGTAGGTCGCATGTAAACCATTCCAAAAAGATTATAATTATTTCTTGTCTCCCTGTTTTTATTTATCAACACATCATTAAGATTCATTTGCCAATGATATGCATCATTTACCCATTCAAAACCAACCAATGCATCCCAATGTGAGCTATGATATGATAATCTATTTCTTAATCCTCCTCCAGAAGTGCCATCATCTAAATTATTGAAAGGTCTTCGTTCGTAGCTGTCTGCCCATCTGCCAAATACTGTAAATTTATTGTTCCAATATGAAGTTATTCTATTTGTTAAAGTAACACCTGCAATGGCTCTTTGATACTCTTTATACCCCTCTACCTCATTCCAATTAGTAGCTGCAGCCCGAGGGTTTGTATCATATATAGTTTTACCTACCGAACTTGGAATTTGTGCATTCAAATCTATAAGCATTAGAGTATACTCTATAGAAAAACGCTCCTTTTGCCACATCCCAGAAGAAAGAAGTGAAGTTCGTTTATACCTACTGTTATCACGATAACCGTCGGAATGTATATGAGACAGATTACCCCAAATATTAAAATCTCCTTTATTGTAATTGGCTCCAGCTGCAGCTTTAATGGTGTTAAAACTGCCATATTGAATAAGAGCTTCAGCATCATTCCCTCTAATGTTAGGGGTATAAAGATTGATATTCCCACCAAGTCCCGACCCATACAGAGCGGAAGCAGGTCCTTTAATCACTTCCATTCTTCCAATACCCATCAAATCAATGTCTTCAGGAGTTGAAATACCATCTGATGAAGTAATTGGTATATCGTTCAGATATGACTTTATTCTATTTGTATTGTATGGAGTACGACTGCCTACACCTCTAATAATTATTCTACTTGTAGCATAGGTGCCGCTATGCATAAATACTCCCGGTATAGAATTAAGTGTATGTGAAAAATTATTTCCATCTGTAGTTCTAATCTCTTCTCCTGATAATACTGAAATTGCTCCGGGTACCTGATGTTGCCTGGTATTTATTTGATATGCGTTAACAATCACCTCATTCAGGTATATTGCAGTATCTTTCTCTTCTTTATTTATACCTTGTGCAAAGGAACTAAGCACTCCAAAAAAGGCATATAAAATAATGATATATATTTTTATATTCATTCAATCAATCAACTCTATAAGAGAACTAGTAACCCTCCTCTTTATAATCATAGTGAAGATTATAACATTCACAAAGCCTTTTTTGTTTTTGTTATGGCATAGCTAGAAATAGTCTAACTTTAGTAACATGTTTAATACGATAATGAGACACAATCTAACATTGAAAAGCCTATATTCAATACTCTTCTAAAATCTCTAAAAGTGCTACTGCTTGGTTGTGTTCTTTATCTTTTGCAGAATAGAGTAAAGTAACATTTTTGTTTTCCCTTTCAATTCTCTTCAATTCCGCAATTAGGTCTTTTTTCTCTAATAACTCATCATGGTATCTTATTTTAAATTCATCCCATTTTGCCGGATCGTGTTGAAACCATTTTCTCAAAGCATCAGAAGGAGCAATCTCTTTCATCCATAAATCCAATTTAGCAATATCCTTCGAGACACCACGTGGCCAAATGCGATCTACAAGAATTCTGTAACCATTATACTCATTTACAGGATCATATATTCTCTTTATCCCGATCATAAATCCTCAATTACCCAAGTCACATATTCTCATTACTTAATTCATATTTACTCTATAGCTGAATCATGAACCCTCTTTATCCGGATCATGCATCTTATTCACAGAGCTTGCTATTAATACTGAAACCATTGAGTCACCAGTAATGTTCACAACAGTTCTGCACATATCAAGGGGTCTATCTATGGCGAATATCAATGCGAGACCAATTGCCATCTTATCAGCTGGGATACCAATCGATTCCAACACAATAACCAACATAATCATTCCGGCTCCGGGAACTGCGGCAGAACCTATTGAGGCCAAAAGTGCAGTCAGTATTATAATTATTTGATCTGAAAAATCTAAGGGTATATGCAATGCCTGAGCTATAAAAACAGCAGCAACTGCCTGATATAAGCTAGTTCCATCCATATTAATTGTTGCACCCACAGGAAGTACAAAACTAGCTACTTCATTATCCACGCCCAAGTGCTTTGTTGCTCTTTCAATCGTTACCGGAAGTGCAGCAGCACTTGAACTGGTTGAAAACGCCAGTAGTTGAGCCGGAGCAATTCCTTTCAAAAACCAGCCGGGTTTCCTGCCCGTAAAAACAAATAATATAATTAGATATACACCTATCAAAATCAGAAAGCCTGTCAAAACTGTAAATCCATAGTTCAGCAACTTTTGCAGTATCTGTATGTCTTCAGAGCTTACAATAATTTGAGAGAGTAATGCAAAAACAGCAATAGGTGCAATTAACATTATAATATTCACCATTTTCAAGATTACATCATTCATCGCATCAAATAGCTTCGAAAGCGGCTTCACTTTCTCTGGATCTATCATAAGCATGCTAATTCCAAAAAGAATAGAGAAAAAGATAACCTGAAGCATTAAGCTGTTGTTGCTCATTGCACTAAAGATATTATCCGGAACCATCTCAATTAAAAAGTCTAATGGACCACTTTCTTTCTGATGCTCTGCAATATAAAGACTTGATGTAATTCCTCCATCGCTTGCATATGTTTTGGTTAACTCATCAATTGTTTCAGGCGATAAACCTTCACCCGGTTTAAAGGTGTTAACCAATAACAATCCCACAACAATTGACACGCATGTTGTTAATATGAAAATAGAAATTGTGCGAACCCCAATACTTTTGAAAGTAGATATATCTTTTAAATCAGAAACTCCTTTTACAAGCGATACTAATATAAGAGGAATTGCAATTAACCTTAGCAATCGGATAAAGATTGTTCCAAAAGGAGCAATCCAATCTAAAACAAAATCCTTTCCCCAACTTAAGTAGCTCATAAGGAAACCGAACAGTATTCCGGCACCCATGCCAATAAGAATCCTCCAATGGAGTTCTAACTTTTTCATTATTGCATGTTTTAATTAAGTGTCTGACCTTTTATTTATCTATACCCACACGATTCAAAATAAATGAAAATTCAAATGCTGTATCCTTTATCCCCTCATATCTGCCGGTTGCACCACCATGACCTGACTCCATATTCATCTTCATCAGCAAGATATTATCATCACTCTTCAGCGAGCGTAACTTAGCAACATACTTTGCAGGTTCATGAAATAATACCTGCGAGTCGTTAATACCACCAGTTACCAATATATTAGGGTAGTCCTGAGCATTAATATTATCATATGGCGAGTATGAAAGTATATAATTGTAATATTCCTCAACGTTCGGATTTCCCCATTCTTCATACTCACCAGTAGTGAGTGGGAGTGAATCATCAAGCATAGTATTAATCACATCAACAAAAGGTACTTGAGAGACAATAGTTTGATACAAGTCGGGTCTACTATTTACCACAGCTCCCATCAATAATCCACCAGCACTTCCGCCCATTGCTGCAAGCTTATTTGAAGAAGTGTAACCATCATTAATAAGTTTTTCACTACACGATATAAAATCGGTGAAACTATTCTTTTTATTCAGAAGTTTACCATCCTCATACCACTGTTCGCCTAGGTCGCTGCCTCCCCTAATTTGAGCAATAGCATACACAAATCCTCTATCTATAAGACTATAAATGCTTGCACTAAAATACACGTCAGAACTCATACCGTAACTTCCATATGAATATATAAGAGCTGGGTTAGTACCATCTTTTTTCAAGCCTTTTTTGTAAACCAAAGCCATCGGCACTTCTACTCCATCTTTAGCGGTAGCCCAAATACGCTCAACTGTGTAGTCCTCAGGATTAAATCCCGAAGGCACTTCCTGTTCCTTAAGTTTCACAATTGTTTCAGTAGTAATATCATACTCATATAAAGTGGTAGGTCTGTTCAATGATGTATATGAATATCTAAATGTGTTAGAATCATACTCCGGATTTCCACTAAGAGTGGCACTGTAAATGGGTTCCGGAAAATCAATTGTTTTATCCATACCACCCGAAATAGGCTTGGCAACTATCTCGCTCAACCCGTTTCTTCTTAATTCCAGAAGCACATAATCATTAAGAACGTCTATTCCCTCAATTCTTATATTCTCGTTATGAGTAACAAACTCTTTCCATTCAGACATATCATCATAACCACTTAATGGAGCTTCAAATATTTTTCCATTAAGATTTTCTTTGTCCTTATAACGTACAAAAAATTTATCCTTATGTGGATATACAAAATACTCAATGTCTTGTGTTCTAGGCATAAATACCTTGAAGGTATCATTAGGCTTGTCAGCCGAAATAAAACGCTCTTCGGAGGTTGTTGAGCTAGCACTTCCAATAAATATATACTCTTTGGTTTTACTTCCCGATACATATGTGTTAAATTTAGGATCTTTCTCTTCATAAACAACTGTACTTTCAGGTTCATCAAGCTTCCTGCGGTGTATTTGATAAGGACGCAGAGTTTGATCAATAAGAGAATAAAAAATAGTTTCGTTATCATTTGCCCATGTAGCAGACGAAGCGCCAATTACGGTAAATCCAATCTCTTCTCCAATGTTAATATCCTTTATTTTCATCACGTACTCAGCATAAGAGCCAGTTTCATTGAAGAAATAAGCAACTTTACTATTATCGGGACTAACAGAATATCCACCAAAAATAAAAGCGTTTAATCCTTCTGCCATTTTATTAACATCAAAGATTACTTCTTCCTTGGCGTCCATGGTGTCTTTACGACGGCAGTAGGTGCGATATTGCTTTCCCTTCTCGGTTCTGCTATAATACCAATACCCATTCCTAAACAATGGATAGCTCTCGTCGTCCTCTTTAATCCTACTTAAAATCTCATCATATATAGTTGTCTGAAGCTCTTTTGTAGATTCCATTACAGCCTCGGTATATGCATTTTCTGCTTTCAGGTATTCAATAACTTTTTCATTCTTCTTGTCTTTAAGCCAGTAATAATTATCAATACGCTGTTGTCCAAAATTATTAAAGGTATCAGGCTTCACTTCTGCCACCGGGGGGGCTTGAAAATCAAATTGTTTTAATACAGTCACCTCTTCTTTTTTACTTATGCAGGATGTGAGTAATAGCACAGCCGTACAAATAGTTAATACTCGTAATTTGCTCATCAGACTATGTTTTGTTTACTAATTATTCCAAATAAGTATATCCGTAAAGTCCAGAGCGATAGTTCGATAGAAATTCTTTTCCTTCCTCAACAGAAATCTTACCTTGTTTAACAGAACTCATTACCCATGTTTCCACTGCCCTAACCAATTTCTTTGAGTTGTATTGTGCATATTCCAAAACCTCTGCAACCGATTCTCCATCAATAATCTGATCAATCTTGTAACCATTCTCATCAGTAAAGATATGTACCACATTTGTGTCACCAAACAGGTTATGCAAAGCACCAAGAATTTCCTGATAAGCACCTACTAGGAAAACCCCAATATAATAAGGCTCATTTTTTTTCAGTGAATGCACGGGAAGATAAGAAGAGTGAAATCCATCTTGAGAAGCAAAGTTTGATATTTTACCATCAGAGTCACACGTAATATCCTGAATAGTTGCAGTTCTGTCTGGTTTTTCGTCTAAGCGATTAATAGGTATAATTGGAAACACCTGGTCAATAGACCATGAGTCGGGTAGCGATTGAAACAGAGAAAAATTACAAAAATATTTATCTGGTAAGAGTTTAGATAGCTGACGCAGTTCCTCTGGTACGTGTTTTGCGCGGGCACTTGTACTATTAATTTCACGTGCAATTGAAAAATAGAGTTGCTCTACCTGTGCTCTAGATTTCAAATCAAGCATCCCCAAGCTGAATAGGTCAAGCGACTCATCTCTAATCTGTTGAGCGTCATGCCATGCCTCCAACATACGGGGTTGTGTAAGCGAATCCCATATTTTATAAAGCTCTTTTACAAGTTCATGATCCTCTTCTTGAATATCCAATTCGTCAGGCCATTCGGGTAGGGTAGTAGTTTCCAGTACCTCAAATATCAGTACCGAGTGGTGTGCCGTTAATGCTCTACCCGACTCAGTAATTATATTAGGATGTGGTATTTCATTCTTATCGGCAGCATCAACAAAAGTAAAAACAGAGTCATTTACATATTCTTGTATAGAATAATTGATGCTGTTTTCAGTAAACGACGAGCGTGTTCCGTCATAATCAACACCTAATCCACCACCAATATCAACAAATTCAATTTTAAATCCCATTGCATGCAGTTGCACATAAAACTGTGCTGCCTCACGCAATGCTGTTTTTATGCGACGAATCTTGGTAATCTGACTTCCAATATGAAAATGTATCAACTGGAAGCTTTCGCTCATGTCATGCTCTTTAAGAATTTCAAGAGCTTCCAGAAGTTCACTCGAGTTAAGGCCAAACTTACTGCCATCACCTCCCGATTCTTCCCATTTGCCACTGCCCGAACTAGCCAATTTTACTCTAATTCCTATATTTGGCTTCACTTTCAAGCGCTTAGCAATCTCTATTGTTAGAACAAGTTCGTTTAGTTTTTCAACAACTATAAAAACTTTCTTACCCATCTTTTGCGATAAAAGAGCAAGTTCAATATAACTTTCATCTTTATAACCATTACAGATTATAAAAGATTCATTGTCGGTATTGATAGCAAGTACAGCATGTAGTTCAGGCTTAGAACCGGCTTCAAGTCCTATGTTATACCTTTTGCCACTAGATACAATCTCTTCCACAACCTGTCGCATCTGGTTTACCTTAATAGGGTAAACTATATGATTGTTTGCTTTATAGTCATATTCTTTTGACGCTTTAGCAAAACTTTGAGAAATTTTATCAATACGATTATCCAGAATCTCGGGAAAACGAATTAATACAGGCGACGATACATCTTTTAGATAAAGTTCGCGCATCAAATCGCTCAAGTCAACGCTACCTCCCAATTGTTTATAGGGGGTTACTTGTACATGACCTTTTTCATTAATCGAGAAATAACCATTTCCCCAACCATTGATGTTGTAAAGTTCTTCTGAATCTTCAATTCTCCATTTTCTCATTCTGTGATCCGTTTATTGAGATAAAAATTAATTAAAACATAGATACATTACTCTAGTTTACTGTATCATATTACAAAATTAAGCAATAATTTTGTGTAAAAACTGTTTTTATACCTCTTAACTTAAAATAGCTCGTAATAGGCTTTCAATTCAAGTTTCATGGCTGTTGGCAACAATTTAGTTTAGTATATTTAACAGTAGTAATGCAACAATCTTTCTACAAAATCATCTTATATATGTTATCTGTATATAATTGATCAATCTAAATAAAAATAATTATGATTCTTAAATCCAATATTCTATCTTTTGCATTAATAATTACCACATTAGGGATGATGTCCGTATCATGTGAGGGTAAACACAACGACATTGATTTAAATAATTTGCCTGAACCAATAAATATAGACTTACGCTCATCCGAAAAAGAGATGGTGAGTTCTGATCAGAGTTTTGCCTTCAAATTTCTCGCAAATGTTTATGCCGAGGAGTCAGCCGATGAAGATAAAAGTTTTATGATTTCACCATTGAGTCTCAGTATGGCTCTTGCAATGACTATGAACGGTGCCGAAGGTGAAACAAAAAGTGCTATGCAAGAAACATTAAATTTAAATGGCTACACAAGTGATGAGATAAATAATTATTATAAAAAGTTGAGAGAGGCTTTGCTTGCCACAGACCCTTCTACACAATTATCAATTGCAAATTCTATTTGGACAAATCAAAACGTTGTAATAAAAGATGAGTTTGTTAAAAAAAACAGAGAGTTTTTCAACTCCACTATACACTCGGTTAATTTTAGTGATAGTAAAACAGCAGATCTTATTAATAGTTGGGCCTCAGATAATACAAATGGTTTGATAAAAAAAGTTATAGAAACCACTAAACCAGAAGATCTTATGTATCTTTTAAATGCAATTTATTTTAAAGGTATATGGATTTCTGAATTCAATAAAAATAATACTCACAAAAAACCTTTTATACTTGAGGATGGATCAACTGTGAATGTTGATATGATGAGCCAGACTGATAAGTTTAATTACAAATACGATGAAAATCTTCAACTTGTGGAGTTGCCTTATGGTAATGGTGCTTTCAGTATGTTGGTATTGCTTCCTAAAGAAGAAAAGAACTTATTGGATATAGCAGGTACTTTAAGCAATTCGGGCTATTGGACGAAACTTAAATCTGGTCTACAAGAACATGAGGTTGAATTATATATTCCAAAGTTTAAAACCGAATACAGCAAAAAACTAAATAACTTGCTTACAAATATGGGTATGGGATTGGCTTTTACTAATAATGCCAACTTTTCGGGCATGTCTGACATTCCTGCAAAAATTGATTTTGTAAAACAAGATACATACATATCTGTGGATGAAGTTGGCACCGAAGCAGCTGCGGTTACAACAGTGGGTATGGTTATCACCTCTATGCCTTCACAACCACAAAAGGTTGTTTTCAATGCAAACAAACCATTTATTTATGTGATTCAAGAAAACTCCACCGGATCTATTCTCTTTATGGGCATAGTTAAGAACTTCAATTAAGATTAGATAATCACCAAATTTTCTATTGTAAAATATAAACCACTCAGTGTTTTAGCACACATGAGTGGTTTTTTTCTTCACTTTTAGAGAATTTTTTCTTTAATAAGGTTGTTTATTTATCTATCTATAAATCAGCGTAGTTTTGCTAAAAGGAAAACATTTCATCATATTTAATTTATTAATAGACTGTGAAAGAGGCTGATAAAAAATAATTTAGAAAATTTCACAAATATGTTGATAACTAAAGTTGCAAATATTTTGAGTTATTGTCAAGTTTATGTAAACTTGCAAAGCGTAAAATATTTAATCAGCCAAAATAAGAAATAGTAAAATGAAAAAAAAGACTTATACTTTCGATGAAGCATACCAATCTTCATTAGAGTATTTCAAAGGAGATGAGCTCGCGGCCAAGGTGTGGGTGAGCAAATATGCACTGAAAGATAGTCAAGGGCTAATATATGAAAAATCGCCTGAAGACATGCACTGGAGATTAGCAAAAGAAGTTGCAAGAATTGAGAAGAAATATGCAAATCCGCTTAGCGAGCAAGAGCTTTTTAATCTGTTCGACCGGTTCACATATATTATTCCCCAGGGAAGTCCAATGACAGGAATAGGAAATAATTATCAAGTTGCTTCATTATCCAACTGTTTCGTAATCGGAATGGAGGGCGATGCCGATTCTTACGGCGCAATCATCCGTATCGATGAGGAACAGGTGCAACTGATGAAACGTAGAGGTGGTGTTGGACACGACCTTTCTCATATCCGTCCAAAGGGATCTCCGGTTAAAAACTCCGCACTTACATCCACAGGGCTGGTTCCATTCATGGAGCGTTATTCCAATTCTACCCGCGAGGTTGCTCAAGATGGCAGGCGTGGTGCTCTTATGCTAAGTGTATCTGTTAATCATCCCGATTCCGAGGATTTTATTGATGCCAAAATGGAGCAGGGTAAGGTTACAGGTGCTAATATTTCTGTAAGAATCGACGATGATTTTATGAAAGCTGCATCATCTGGAGGTAAATATGTGCAAAAGTTCCCAATTGATTCTGATAACCCTAAATTCCAAAAAGAAATTGATGCTCAAATTCTTTGGAAGAAAATTGTGCATAATGCATGGAGATCGGCCGAACCGGGTGTCCTGTTTTGGGATACAATAATAAATGAATCTGTTCCCGATTGTTATGCCGATCTTGGTTTTAAGACAATCTCAACTAATCCTTGCGGCGAAATACCACTTTGTACGTACGATAGCTGTAGATTACTGGCTGTAAATTTATATTCTTACGTTGTAAATCCATTTCAGGACAATGCTTATTTCGATTTTGAGTTGTTCTCTAAACATGTGCAATTGGCTCAACGCATAATGGATGATATTGTTGACCTCGAATCTGAGAAGATAGATAAGATATTGGAGAAAATTGATGCCGATCCCGAATCAGAAGAGGTGAAGTTTACCGAACGCAATCTATGGAAAAAGATACAGCGTAAGACTTTACAAGGTCGACGTACCGGTGTGGGCATTACTGCCGAAGGTGATATGCTTGCTGCTTTAGGTATTCGTTATGGTACAGACGAGGGCAACGATTTCTCAGAAAAGGTGCATCGCGAAGTAGCAATAAATGCCTACAGAGCATCAGTAAAAATGGCCGAAGAACGTGGAGCATTTGAGATATTTGATGCTGAGCGCGAGAAGAATAATCCATTTGTAAATCGACTAAAAGATGCTGATCCTCAAATGTATGAGGATATGGTTAAGTATGGAAGAAGAAATATTGCATGTCTAACAATTGCACCCACAGGCACTACCAGCCTCATGTCACAGACTACTTCAGGTATAGAGCCGGTTTTCCTTCCAGTGTACACTCGCAGGCGTAAGGTTAATCCTAACGACAGGGATGTAAAAGTTGACTTTATTGATGAAAATGGCGATTCTTGGGAAGAGTATACCGTATTCCACCATAAGTTTGTTACCTGGATGGAAGCAAAAGGGTACTCTACAACTCAAAAATATAGCAATGCAGAAATAGATGAGCTAGTTGCTAAATCACCATATTATAAAGCAACATCAAACGATGTTGATTGGCTGCAAAAGGTAAGAATGCAAGGACGCGTTCAAAAATGGGTAGATCACTCAATTAGCGTCACAATTAACCTTCCCAACGATGTTTCTGAAGACTTGGTGGGCGAATTGTATATGGAGGCCTGGAAAAGCGGCTGTAAAGGTTGTACGGTATATCGAGACGGGTCTCGAGCAGGTGTACTTATCTCTAATGGCGAGTCCGCAGAAAGTAAATCTAAAAATGCTGCAGATAAAGACTGTTTTGAAATGCCTCTGGTTGTAACATCTCGTCCAATTGAGCTGGATGCCGATGTAATAAAATTTCAAAATAACAAGGAGAAATGGATTGCCTTTATTGGATTGCTAAATGGTCGTCCCTACGAAATATTTACCGGTATCAACGATGAAGATGACGGTTTAGTGATACCAAAGAGTGTGACTTCGGGCACAATTATTAAGGCTTATGATAATGATGGAACTAAACATTACGACTTCCAGTTTCAAAACCGACGTGGTTATAAAGTAACTATAGAAGGCTTGGATGGAAAGTTTAATCCCGAGTTTTGGAATTACGCCAAACTTATTTCGGGTGTATTAAGATACGGCATGCCCATAGATCAGGTAATTAAGTTGGTGTCGGGTCTCGAGCTTGACAATGAAACTATAAACACCTGGAAGAATGGTGTTGAGAGAGCACTTAAAAGATATCTTCCAAACGAAACTGAGGCTAAGGGACAAAAGTGCCCAGTTTGTGGTCACGAAACTCTTGTTTACGAGGAGGGTTGCCTTAAGTGTCGCAACTGCGGTGCTTCTAAGTGCTGATATTATTGAACTATTTTGTTGAGCTAGAAGAGAAAAGGAAATCTTATTTGCATCTTGATATAGGTAGAATAGTCTAACTACAGCAAATAAATTAATAAAAAAACAGCGATGCTTTAAATATAAAGTGTCGCTGTTTTTTTTGTTTATCAGTATGTAATATTGTAATTTTGATAGAGATATAATTAAGCAGAATTGGAAGACATATATAAAACCATAACTAAACCCGGCGAGGGGTATATTAATGAGAAAAAGAGCAAGTTCTTATCTTTTATTTTTCCCATTAGCAGTGTAGAGGATACTAAAGAGATTCTTGAAGAATTTAAAAAGAAGTATTACGATGCACGACATGTGTGTTGGGCTTATATGTTAGGACACGAAAGAGAGGAGTTTAGGGTTAATGACGATGGTGAACCGTCGGGAACAGCCGGAAAACCCATCTTAGGTCAAATCAACTCGTCTGAGCTAACAAATGTATTAATTATTGTTATTCGTTATTTTGGTGGCACTTTATTAGGTACAGGTGGTTTAATCAGAGCTTATAAGGAGGCTGCAGCATTGGCAATTGCAAACACAGAAGTCATTGAAAAAACTATAGACGATACCATCAAAATTCATTTCGAGTATGTGCTGCTCAACGATGTAATGCGCATACTCAAACAGTTTGAGACTGTTAAATGGACTCAAGATTTCAGAGAATCCTGCCGAATGGAACTTGTGGTTCGTCGCTCACTTACAACTCAACTCACCGATATGCTAACCTCTATTTATGGAGTTGAAATAGAAGAATAAAACAGTCTGTCATCCTGTAAAATAACTTAATAATCAAGGAATTTATGAAAAAATTGTACTTCCTTCCACAAAATCACTACTTTTGCACCCAAAATGGGTAAACCTATCCCTTATATTTAAAGTAGTAAAATTGTCTTGATGGAAAAAAACCTGGTAATCGTTGAGTCCCCCGCTAAAGCTAAAACAATTGAAAAATTTCTTGGAAAAGATTTTCAAGTAATGTCTAGTTACGGGCATATACGAGATCTTAAGAAAAAGGATTTTAGCATAGATGTAGAAAATAATTTTGAACCAATATATGAAGTCCCAACTGATAAGAAGAAGGTTGTTTCTGAACTTAAAGCAGCTTCAAAAAAAGCAGATGTAGTTTGGATTGCATCGGATGAGGACCGTGAAGGGGAAGCAATTGCCTGGCACTTGTTCGAAACATTGGATTTAAAAGAGGAGAACACAAAAAGGATAGTTTTTCATGAGATTACTAAGAATGCCATTCAAGATGCGGTGAAAAACCCTAGAAAGATAGACCAAAACCTTGTAGATGCACAGCAAGCGAGAAGGATACTCGACCGTATTGTTGGTTTTGAGCTATCACCGGTATTATGGAGAAAAATTAAACCTGCTCTTTCGGCTGGTCGTGTACAGTCTGTTGCAGTTCGCCTTATTGTTGAGCGCGAACGTGACATTCAGAATTTTACTGCCGAAGCGGCTTATCGTATTGTTGCCATTTTTACAAAAGTTGAGGATGGACATATATATGAGATTAAGGCTGAATATAATAAACGATTAAAAACAAAAGAGGAGGCTCTTGCGCTTCTCGAGAGTTTGAAGTCGTCGGTTTTTAAAATTGAAGATATTACTACTCGTCCTGGCAAGAAAACACCAGCTGCTCCTTTTACAACATCTACATTACAGCAAGAGGCATCTCGTAAGCTTGGCTTCTCTGTTGGGCAAACAATGATGGTTGCTCAAAGATTGTATGAATCGGGTAAGATAACTTACATGCGTACAGACTCTGTCAACTTATCGGGTCTGGCAATCGGCACTGCAAAAACTGAGATTCTAGATCAGTATGGCGAAAAATATCATAAAGTTCGTCAATACACAACAAAGTCCAAAGGTGCACAAGAGGCACACGAAGCAATTCGTCCAACTTTCATCAGCGAGCATGAAGTACAAGGTACTGCTCAAGAGAAGAAGCTTTATGAGTTAATATGGAAAAGAACAATTGCTTCTCAAATGGCAGACGCAGAATTAGAGCGTACAACTGCAAATATCTCAATATCGGGTTCAGAAGGCAAGTTTGTTGCCACAGGTGAGGTTATTAAATTCGATGGTTTTCTTAGGGTTTATCTCGAAGGTAACGATGATGAGCATGGTGAGAACGAAGAAGGTATTTTGCCTCCAATGAAAGAGGGCGAAATGCTCGAAATGCTCGAAACCACAGCCACACAGCGCTTCACGCAACGTCCGGCACGTTACACCGAGGCTGCTCTGGTAAGAAAGATGGAAGAACTAGGTATCGGTCGCCCATCCACTTACGCTCCCACAATATCTACAATAATTAATAGAGGCTATGCAGAGAAGAGCAGTATAGAGGGTGTTGAGAGAATTTACAATGTCTTGAAGCTTAAAAAAGGGGCAATAAAAGACGCTGATAAAAAAGAGATAACAGGAGCTGATAAAAATAAACTTATACCAACTGATATTGGCATTGTTGTTAACGATTTCCTAGTTGAGTATTTCCCAACAGTTATAAATTATAATTTTACCGCAAAAGTAGAAGAGGACTTCGATAAAATTGCCGAAGGAAAGACCAAGTGGAATGAGTCGATTGCCAATTTCTATAAGGTTTTTCATCCTATTGTTGAAGAAACTGCCAATATGCGAATGGAGCATAAGGCGGGTGAAAGAGTTTTGGGAGTTGATCCTAAATCGGGAAGACAAATTTCAGTTAAAATTGGGCGCTACGGTGCCATGGCACAAATTGGTACACCCGAAGAAGAGGAAAAACCTATATTTGCGTCTCTTCAAAAATCACAATCAATTGAAACAATAACTCTCGAAGAAACACTTAAGTTGTTTGAACTACCCAGAAATATTGGCGTGTTCAGAGAAAAAGATGTTATTATAGGAATAGGACGTTTTGGTCCCTATATACGCCACAACAGCAAGTTTGTATCTCTTCCAAAAGATGTAGATCCTCTAGAAATACAATTAGGTGAGGCCATTGAGCTTATCGAAGACAAGGAGAAGAAAGATGCTGAGAAAATTATACAAATCTTTGATGATGAGCCCGAACTTCAGGTGCTCAATGGCAGATTTGGCCCTTATATAAAATTCGGGAAAGAGAATTTTAAAATCCCTAAAGGTACCGATCCTAAAGAGCTTACTATCGACGATTGTAAGAAGATAATTGCCGAGGGTGGTAAGGATAAAAAAGGGAAGGCCAAGAAGACCACTGCTGCCACAAAGAAGACAGGGGCAGCTGCAGCTAAGAAGTCAACTACCACTAAAGCAAAGACTACAAAAGCAGCCAAGAAGACCACAACAACCAAAAAAGCATCTAATACTTAAATGTGATGTAATATAGTTTGTTGTACTTATACTCTATGTTGAAAAGTCTCATATTATGTAATATAAAGTCTTATACAGCGTGACAACAAATATTCGATTGACTTCATATTCCGATCTCCCACTTGTTATGGAGATATATGCAACCGCGCGTGAGTTTATGCATAACACGGGTAACATAAACCAGTGGGTCAATGGATATCCATCGCAAAAACTCATTGAGGCGGATATTGATGCCGGTCACAGCTTTGTTGTAGAGAATAACAATGGTAAGATAATAGGTGTTTTCTCCTTTATAATTGGCGAAGATCCAACGTACACAAAAATATATGATGGTGAGTGGCTCAATGCAGATGAGTATGGCACAATTCACCGTATTGCCTCGTCAGGTATAGAAAAAGGGGTTGGTGAGGCTTGCATTAAATGGTCGTTCACTCAATTATCTAATATTCGTGTAGATACACATCGTGATAATAAGCCAATGCAAAATATTCTTTCTAAACTCGACTTTAAATATTGCGGTATCATTTATCTTCTTGATGGGGCAGAGCGCTTTGCTTATCAAAAAGCATTATAGTATATTTTCAGAAGTTAGTGATAATTCAGGTTCAATCAGACAGGCGGGTAAAGTATTAGTCCCGCCAAACCCGACAAAACAATTAGTAAAATTGGATCCATCTTTCTAATTGAAGCTACCATAACTACAACAAAAATAATCCAGCTTTTATAATCAATAAAATTGTAATTGTTCATTAGCATCAATGCTGCAGCAGCGATTAATCCAATTATTGCCGGCTTCAATACTGATAATGACGACCGCATCCATGGGTTGCCATTAAGTTTAAAAAAGAAAGCACAAATAATTGTCATTATTATTAATGAAGGTATGCTTACTGCTATGGTGCATATTGCCGAGCCTAGTATTCCCTGACTGGTTGAAAAGCCCATTTCAGTAACAGAGGTATATCCAATGTATGTGGCAGAGTTAAACGCAATTGGGCCCGGGGTGGTCTGCGAAATAGCAACAATATCGGTGAAGTCACTCACCGATATCCAACCATGTATATCCACAACTTCTCTCTGAATAAGGGGCAGCATAGCATAGCCACCTCCAAATCCAAACAGGCCTATTTTTAAGAATGTTAGAAAAAGTGAAGTATATAGTTCAAACAACTCCATTTATCGTTTCATTTTTAATTTTATAAATAGATAATATAGTATTCCCGATAAGATAGCAAACAATATAATATATACCGGCGAAATTTTAAGCAGCCACACTGCTAGTGCCACTACTATGGGTATCCAGATATTTTTTAAATTCACTCCTGCAGATTTACTTAATCCAAGTAGCGGAGCGGCAATAAGTGCTACTACTGCTGGTCTTACGCCTTTAAATATTGATTCTATAACTGGGTTATCCTTAAATTGAGTAAATAGAACAGCAATTATAAGTATGATTATAAATGAAGGCAATATTATTCCTAAACCGCAGAAAAGACTCCCTTTAAATCCTAATTGCTTGTTGCCAACAAATAAGGCAGTGTTTAATGAAATAGGACCGGGAGCAGATTGTGCCAGAGCCAACATATCCATAAACTCATCATCGTTTAGCCATAACTTTCTGTTAACTACCTCATTACGTATTAATGGAATCATGGCATACCCTCCACCAAATGTGAAGGCTCCAATTTTAAAAAATACCAAAAATAATTCCCAATATTGTTTCAACAGGCTCATACTCAATTAGTATATAAAAGGAAAAGCAGACTGCAAACTGATATAATCTGTTGCAAATCTGCTTTTTATATGAAGCCGCATCGGCAGAATAAGTCGAAACTCCTTTTGACAGGATTTGAGTGTCTTGCTTTCTTTGTAATCCGCTGTTCCGATAAATCGGATTCCCGAAGGATGCGGCCCGCCATCGAATACAAGAACTTTACTCGGTTCGAAAATGTAATTGATGAGTTTCCCAATCGACCAATGCGGCAGTAACTCTATCATTTTATATTTCAAAGATAGGAGGATAATATTATATATCCAAATTATTTATGTTATTTTTTGACCGAAAACAGTATTTAGAAATAAAAAATTACTCTCCTAGAAACTTACTTATATCACTATCTGATACCTCGTGATTAGTGAGATCACCAGCCATATATTGGTCATATGCGCTCATATCTACCAAACCATGTCCGGATAAATTAAAGAGAATTACTTTTTTCTTGCCCTCTTCTTTTGCTTTCAATGCCTCCTTGATAGCTGCAGCAATTGCATGATTAGATTCGGGTGCAGGCACTATTCCCTCTGTACGTGCAAATAGCACACCCGCCTCAAAAGTATCGAGTTGCTTAAAAGATTCTGCTTCAATAAATCCATCTTTAAGTAGTTGGCTTACGATGCTTCCGGCGCCATGGTAACGTAATCCTCCTGCATGAATATTGGCAGGCGAAAATTTATGTCCCAATGTAAACATCGGAATTAATGGCGTGTAGCCGGTTTCATCTCCAAAGTCGTATTTAAACTTACCACGAGTTAGTTTTGGGCATGAAGCTGGTTCTGCCGCAATAAACCTTGTGTTTCTTTCGCCTTTCATGCTATGACGGAGGAATGGAAATGTGATTCCCGAGAAGTTAGATCCACCACCAAAGCAACCAATTACAACATCGGGGTATTCTCCTGCCATCTCCATTTGCTTTTCGGCTTCCAATCCAATAATCGACTGGTGAAGTGATACATGATTTAATACACTACCTAATGTATATTTGCAATTTGGAGTTTGCATAGCCAACTCAATAGCCTCAGAAATAGCTGTTCCAAGACTACCCTGATATGTGGGGTTGTCTGTTAGTATCTTTCGTCCTGCTTTAGTAGACATGCTAGGCGAAGCAATTACCTGTGCACCCCATGTTTGCATTAACGATCTTCTATAAGGCTTTTGCTCATAGCTAATCTTCACCATGTAAACAGCAAGTTCTAGTCCAAATGCCCTGGCAGCAAACGAAAGCGCCGTACCCCATTGTCCGGCACCTGTTTCTGTGGTGATATTTGTTATACCCTCTTTTTTGTTATAATATGCCTGAGGAAGGGCCGAGTTTAGTTTGTGTGAACCAACCGGGCTTACACTTTCATTCTTAAAATAGATATGAGCGGGTGTATCCAGCGCTTTCTCCAATTCGGTGGCACGCACCAATGGAGTAGGACGGTAGATCTTATATTTATCTCTTACCTCTTCCGGAATATCTATCCAAACGTCAGTATGGTTTACTTCTTGTCGCGACAACTCTTCGGAGAACAGCGGATACAGATCTTCTGCTTTTAGCGGTTCTCTCGTTTCGGGATTAATCATTGGCTGTGGTTTTGATTCCATCTCAGCCATAATGTTATACCATTGTGTTGGAATTTCGGACTCCGGTAGGATAAACTTTTTACTATTTGCCATTTCCTTTGTATTTGTAATGTTTAATATGCGTTTTATCTTTAAAACATGAAGATAAAAACTTTTATGATAATAGTTGCCGACTTCAACTTATAAATTATTCCCTTTTATTAATCTATACAATTCTCGAAAGCTTATTGTCCTTTATGTTTTCTTCAACAATTGCATCAATTACAGCAAGAGCTACCATATTTACAATATCTCTTGTCGAAGTATCAACATCTAAAATATGCACAGGTTTGTTTAAACCCATCTGAATGGGTCCAATTATATCATCCATTCCAATCTCTCTAAGGAGCTTGTATGAAGAGTTAGCTGAGCTTAAATTTGGGAATATAAGAGTGTTAACCTCTCTGTCGCGTAACCTTGTAAATGGATATTTCTTATCTCTTAACTCTCTGTTTAAGGCATAGTTAACCTGCATTTCACCATCAACTAACATATCGGGATATTTAGCGTGTAGAGTCTCAACCACCTCGTGCACACTGGCGGGACTGCCCACTTTATCTGCACCAAAGTTTGAGTAAGAAAGCATAGCCATAACCGGTTCGTAATTAAAAAACTTAACCGTTGCATTTGCCAAACGTGCCACATCTATTAATGTTTCACTATCAGGATGTCTGTTGAAAAGTGTATCGGCAAGAAACAATACCCCCTTCTTTGTATTCACAATATGCATGGCTGCTATGTGATTAAAGCCCTCGCGTATACCAATTATCTCTTTGGCAATTTCAATGGTCTCAACATACTTGCTGAATACCCCTGAAATCATAGCATCAGCCTCGCCGGTCTCAACCATCATCATTCCAAAATAGTTGCGCTCAAACATTTTTTCTATTGCTTCATGGTAGGTCATACCATCGCGAGCTCTCTTTTCGGCTAGTTTTTTTGCAAAGCGTATGCGACGATCCTCTTCACGGTCGTGTCGTAGATTAATAATCTCCATACCTTCAAGGCTAATCTGATTATCCTTTGCAACATTAGCAATCTTTTCCTCGTTGCCGAGCAAAATTGGATGACAAATACCTTCGGCATATGCAGTTTCAGCAGCTTTTAGCATATTAAGATGGTTGGTTTCTGAAAACACAACTCTTTTGGGTTTCTCTCTCGCCATCTCATACAACCTGCGAATCATTTTATTATCAAGCCCCATAAGCTCACGAAGCTTATTCTGATACTCTTCCCAATTGGTAATTTGCTTACGTGCAACCCCCGACTCCATAGCTGCCTTTGCAACAGCAGGTGCCACATGAGTAAGAAGCCTTGGATCCAACGGTTTAGGAATGATATAATCCTTGCCAAACTGAAGTTTCTTTATACTATATGCAGCATTAACAACCTCGGGCACAGCCTTCTTTGTAAGATCGGCCAGTGCGTAAACAGTTGCTATCTTCATTTCCTCATTAATAGTTGTGGCTTGCACATCTAGCGCACCTCTAAATATATATGGGAAACCTAGAACATTATTTATCTGGTTGGGATAATCTGAACGACCGGTAGCAAATATTATATCATCTCTAGTTGCCATTGCCTTCTCGTAACTAATCTCAGGGTTAGGATTTGCCAATGCAAAAACGATAGGATTATCGCTCATTGATAGAAGCATCTCAGGTGAAAGTACATCTGCTACAGACAGGCCCAAGAACATATCAGAATCTTTCATAGCCTCCTCAAGAGTTGTTATATCTCTATCGGTAGCAAATGGTTTTTTGCGATCGTTGATATCGGTTCTTTTTTTATTAATTACCCCTTTTGAATCAACCATTACAATATTTTCAAGCTTAGCACCCAGTGCAATATATAGCTTTGTGCATGAGTTGGCAGCCGCACCCGCACCATTTACTACAATGCGAATATCCTCAATCTTCTTACCGTTTATTTCAAGAGCATTCAACAGTCCACATGCCGATATAATAGCCGTGCCATGCTGGTCATCGTGCATAATTGGGATATCGAGCTCATTCTTTAGTCTCTCTTCAATCTCAAAACATTCGGGAGCCTTAATATCTTCAAGGTTAATACCTCCAAAAGTTGGAGCAATAGCTTTAACCACTTGAATGAACTTCTCTGTATCTTTTTCGTCTACCTCAATATCGAAAACATCAATACCCGCAAAAATCTTAAACAGCAAACCTTTACCTTCCATAACAGGCTTACCCGCCAATGCGCCTATATCGCCCAAACCCAAAACCGCCGTGCCATTTGAAATAACAGCAACAAGATTTCCTTTAGATGTATAATCGTATGCTGCTGCAGGGTTCTTCTCTATCTCGAGGCATGGCTCTGCCACACCGGGTGAATAAGCTAATGAAAGATCGCGTTGCGAACTGTATGGTTTGGTAGGTATAACCTCAATTTTTCCAGGGCGACCCTGAGAATGATATTTTAGAGCATCTTCACGTAGTTTATTATTTGTCATATTGATTGTTATTGTGTAGTAATAATATTAATTTGCACAAAATTATAAAATAAATGCGACAGATTATAATTTTAGTCCTATAACTATCTGTAATGTGTTCACTCTTCTGTCATATATTACTCGCACTTTGGCCTTACCAGGTCTTGATCCTCATGGAGATTTTCGAGGAGGATCCGAGCGAAGTACGTTAAAAGTACTGATGTGAGATAGATAAATTAAGAAAAAAAAATAGGTAAGGCAAAGACAAAAAATAAATAAAGAAGAATTAATGCGTAGTTTTACAGAGAAAGCATCCCCTTTCGTCGTATAAATCAATAACGTTCGTCGATTTATACTTGTGATTTCGTACCTTTTGTGTTTATATTTGTGAACATTTAAAAATTAAAATGTTATGGAAACAAATTCAAATTCTTCTTCACGAAAATCTTCTCGATATAGCGATCATCGCTCTTCTGCTAGTTTTCCTAAAAAACAAGGAACAACAATTGGTATATTACTTATTTTGTTTGGTATGATATTTTTGTCATTCAACTTTGGATGGATAAATTCTGCTCTTAAATGGGTGATAATTTCATGGCCTATGGTATTTATTGTATTATCAATAATAAGTTTGGCAAAAAGGGACTATACGCAAGGACTTATTATGATGGTAATTGGAGCTTTCTTTCTGTTGCCTCGGTTAGCCGGAGCATTTCCGGAAATCTTTACAGGTATCAATCCAAACTTCGCTCATACCTTTTGGCCTGTATTGTTAATAATCATTGGATTGATAATTGTGCTACAAATTGGTTCGGGAAGAGGAGGTTTTGCTTTCGGACATAAAAGAAATATGAGCAGCACAGTAGTCAATAGTGAAGGCATGGTGCAGAAGAATGTCTTATTTGGTGGATCAGAAAGTATATTTCTAGACCCTGTGTTTAATGGCGGAAATATAAGTGCCACTTTTGGAGGTGTAGTTCTTGATTTAAGAAAAACAACGCTTCCCGAAGGCGATACATATCTTGATATAAGCGCAATATTTGGGGGTGTGCAACTATATGTTCCCGAAGGTTGGCTAATTGATAATAGATTACAAGCAATTTTGGGTGGTACAGAAGACCGTAGAAGATTTAATGAAACCAATCATTCAGGAAGATTGATTCTGCAGGGAACTCTTATATTTGGAGGGTGCGAAATATCATAATTGAAAGTTTTGAGGATGAAGCTAATATACCCAAATACTGCATTTAGTATGCCATTAAAGTGGTTTACAATAGTAGTATTGCTAGTACTATTTGCACTGCTACTAACTTTTGCTTTTAAATATTTAGTGAGTTTTTCGTTCAGCTTGCTTCTACTCAAGAACTTTATAGATACTGTTTTCCTAATAGTGTTTGCAGTGGTGCTCGAGAAAATAATACCTTTTACCAATTATGTTAAGCTCGATTTTAGACAAAGACTAATTAACTCTCTTGCTCTTGCAATAATATCCGTATCTGTGTGGGTGTTGGTAACATACTCATCGTCAGTAATATTATTTGGCATTGAGGCCAGAGATGAAATAATAAAGTTACTACCTGTTACTGCACTTATTGGCTCGTTGTTGTATTTGATTGAATTGCTTATTATAAATTATAGGACTGTAAAGCTTAATATAGAATATGGTAATGAAGCAGAACTGGAGACGGAAAAGACAGATAAGCCAAATGCGGTTGCAGTAGAAGAAAGTAATGAAAAAGAGAATGGCTATCTAGAAAGAATTGCACTTAAAACTGGTCAGAAAATACATGTAATACTAATACCAGATATAGTTTATATTCAATCAGATGGTGATTATGTTCAGCTGAATACAGAAAATGGCAAATACATAAAAGAAGAAACAATGAAGTACTTCGAAGCAAACCTTCACCCTCAGAAATTTGTTAGAATACACAGATCATACATCGTAAATGTAGAGAAAATTGCACGTATCGAGTTGTTTGAAAAAAATAGCCAAATGCTTATGCTAAAGAATGGGCATCAGATAAAAGCCAGTACTACAGGCTACAAAATGCTAAGAGAAGTTTTAAATCTCTGAATAGACAAAATCAATGTAACAAATTCTTAATGTAAAGTATGTTAAAACCTAGAAAACTGTTTTGAGTTTATAAGTTTTCTGTATTATCTTTGTATCGTTTTTTAAGATTGTTTATATGGAAATTAAAGACAGAATCGTAGATAAAGCTGGGGAATTATTTTTTCAATATGGTATAAAAAATATATCAATGGATGAACTTGCTTCGTCGTTAGGGATGTCTAAAAGAACTATTTATGAAATTTTTAAAGATAAGGAGGATATACTTCGATCTTTAATTTTGAAGCTCGGTGATGAGCGAAACAGAATTTTTGAAGAGTTTTTAGAAGAGGGGTTAAATGTTGTTGAGGTGTTTATCAATGTAATTGAAATTCAAAGGAAAATGCCTGTAAGTAATGCCAAATTTCTACAGGATATTTATAAGTACTATCCCAAAATAGTAAAGTTAATGCAGGAAAACATTGAAAAGAACAATGTGTTTCTGCGGGAGTTTTTATTGACAGGTATAGGGCAGGGGTATATTCGTGACGACTTAAATGTTGAGGTTACTGCATTTTTAGTAGAGCAGAGTACATATACTTATATACGTGCTTCATATTTGGAAAAGCCTCCTTTTTCGTTCTCTGATCTGTTTTACACAATGATGATAAATTTTGTGAGAGGGATATCTACCGAGAAGGGTATAAAGATTATAGATGCACACATAATGAGCAAAAAGAATTTAAACTGATTTGTTGTATAGATGAATTGGTGTTTTAATAAAGTATAGAAAGAACAATTTAATAAAATATGAAACAAATAATTATGAATCAAAAATTACTCAGCTTGTTGCTCACAGTGGTACTCAGTTTTACTGGGTTTACTACAGTTGAGGCTCAACAAACTGATAGTTTAGAAATCGATTTAACCACTGCGCTTAATATTGCACTTAGTGAAAACCCAACGGTGAAAGTGGCCGATATGGAGATTGAGAAAAAGCAGTATGCAAAGAAATCGGCTTATGGTGCACTTCTTCCACAAATGGATATCTTGGGACAGTACCAAAGAGCAATTAAACGACAGACAGTTTACTTTGATGAAGGCTTGGGTTTTGGTGGTGGTGAAATTGACCCTACCCAATATACTCCCGAGGAGCTGCAGATTATGAAGGTTGTGGGAGATATGTTTTCTATGGGAGGCGACTCTGAGAGTTCGGGAGAAGGAATTCAGATGGGACGATTTAATGTTTGGTCGGCCGGACTAAATGTAAGTCTTCCAATTGTTGTACCTTCACTTTGGAAAAATGTTCAGATGAGCGATGTGGACATTCATATTGCAATGGAGCAAGCACGTGCTTCAAGAATAGATCTTATAAACCAAGTAAAGAAAGCATACTATAGCCTATTACTGGCAAAGGATAGTTACAATGTTTTGAGATTAACATACGAAACAGATTCTATAAATCTGGATAACATTCGTAATCGCTTTAATCAGGGTGTAGTTGCTGAGTATGATGTAATTACTGCAGATGTTAGGCTCAAAAGTCTTATCCCCAATATGATTCAGGCAGAAAATATGATGAAGATTGCAGAGATGCAGTTAAACATGTATATGGGAATTGATGGTTTTGTGCCATTAAAAGTATTGGGTTCGCTTGATGATTATGAGGCAACAATGTTTGACAACTTGGTTCCGGCTGATACAACATTATCGCACAACAGCGATCTTAAGCAGTTTGATTTGCAAAGAGAGCAAGCGCAAAACGCTTTGGAGATGCAAAAGCTGCAGTATGCACCATCGCTTGTAACTTCGTTTAACTGGACATATATGAGTCAGAACAACGATTTCAGATTTAGTCACTACAAATGGGATCCATACTCCATGTTGGGTGTTACGCTTCAGATTCCGATATTTAGTGGTGGACAGCGTTATCATAATGTAAAGCAATCGCAAATTCAGATATATCAACTTAACGAGCAGCGCAAAGAGGTGGAGCGTGGACTTAAACTATCTATCAAGAATAATTACGATCTTATAAATAAAAATATAGAACAGGTGGTTTCTACTCAATCTTCAATAGAGCTAGCACGCAAGGGTCATGAAATAACCTTGAAGAGATATGAAACTGGTATGGGTACTATTGTTGATGTTAATGCGGCGGCACTGGCTGTTTTAAATGCAGAGCTGCAAAACAGGAATGCCATATACGACTATCTGTCGGCAAAAGCTGATCTGGAAAGAGTGATGGGCTATGAGATAGATACAGTAGATACTTTAGATAAATAGAAATTGAAAACAGAAATAAAACAAAATAATTGTATGAAAATCTTTAACTTATTAAAGTTTATTCCTTTACTTTCAACTGCCGTGCTATTGTCATGTGGAGGAGCGGGCCAAAACGAGAGCACAGATAGTGAAGTTCCAGAAAAAACGAGGGTGCGCGTGGAAGAAGTTAGGCTGGTGCCTGTGGATCAGATTTCCACATTTACGGCTACTGTAGAAGCTGACAAGGTAAATAATATTGCTCCTGCAATGGGAGGGCGTATACGCGAGATATATGTTGATGTGGGTGCATATGTAAAGAAAGGTCAAACTTTAGTAGCAATGGATGCTGCAACATATTCTCAACAGGAAACACAAGTGGCTACTCTGAGAAGAGATTTTGAAAGATATCAAGAACTTTATGAGGTGGGTGGTATCTCAAAACAACAGTTAGATCAGGCAAAAACTCAACTTGATGTTGCTGAAACTGCAATGGGTAATTTAGGTGAGAATACCCGATTGGTGAGTCCTCTTAGCGGAGTAGTTACTGCTCGTAATTATGATCCGGGCGATGTTGCTATGCAGCTTCCTATTCTAACAATTGAAAGTATGAACCCTGTAAAGGTGATGCTAAACGTATCGGAGAGATATTACAGTGAGGTAAAAGTTGGAATGCCTGTGGAAGTACAGGCAGACGCACTTGGAGATGAGATTTTTGAAGGTAAGATTTCACTTGTCTATCCAACTATCGACCCTGTATCGCACACATTTACTGTTGAGGTTGCCGTGCCAAATGGCAATCAGAAGATAAGACCTGGTATGTATGCACGTGCCAGAATGAACTTTGGTTCAAACGAACGCCCACTCTTAAGTGACAGGGCAGTTTTAAAGCAAGTGGGATCAAACGACAGGTATGTTTTTGTAGAAGAAAACGGTAAAGCAGTATATACTCTTGTGCAATTGGGTGCAAGAATAGGTGATAAGTATGAAATCCTAACGGGTTTGAACGCGGGAGATAAAGTAATTATTCATGGAAACAGCAACCTTATTGATGGTGCTGAGGTTGAAGTGATTAATTAATGTATGTTATCTAAAAATAATAAGGATATAAATATAATAGTTATATGAAGATATATGAAACCGCGGTTAAAAACCCCGTGGGAACATCATTAATATTTATTGGTGTTGTTTTAATTGGGCTACTTTTTTACAGGCAGCTGCCAATTGACCTCTATCCTAATATCGACATGAATATTGTGTCGGTTATGACCACCTACTCGGGTGCAGGAGCGCAGGATGTGGAAGCAAACGTAACCCGTCCGCTAGAGGATGTTCTTAATACTACAGAGAAGCTTAAGGAGATAACATCACAGTCGAGAGACGGGTTGTCTATGATTATGCTTGAGTTTGACTTCGGCACCGATATGAACGATGTAATGAATGATGTGCGGGATAAGGTATCGCTGATATCAGGGTTCTTGCCCGATGGCACCGAAGACCCTATTATTCTGAAGTTCAGCTCAGACATGATACCGGTAGTGGTGCTATCAGCCACCGCGGAAGAGAGCTCGGATGCATTGTATAAAATCCTTGATGAGCAGGTAGCTAACCCCCTGAATCGTATTTCGGGTGTTGGTACTGTTTCTGTAGGAGGTGCCCCTAAGCGTGAGATTCAGATTAATGTTGTACCTGCAAGGCTTGAGGCATATAATATGTCGCTTGAGCAGATTGCACAGGTTGTTGCTGCGGAGAACGTGAACGTGCCTGCTGGTAACTTCGATATTGGTTCACAAACATACATGTTGCGTTTGGAAGGTGAGTTTAAAAATAGCAGCGATCTCAATAATATTGTTGTTGGTAATAGTATGGGACGCCCCGTATACTTGAGAGATGTGGCAATTGTTAGTGATACATTAGAATCTCGTATACAGGAAAACTATACAAATGGCCGACGAAGTGCGAGTATTATAGTTCAGAAGCAGTCGGGTGCAAACACCGTTGCCATTGCCGACGCTGTAATGGCACAGCTGCCGATATTACAAAAAACACTTCCGCCAGATATCCAAATTGAGAAAGTAATGGATACTGCAGACTATATCAAAACATCAATTAACAGCTTGCTGGAAACAATATTGCTGGCATTGATAATTGTGGGTATTATAGTACTGTTTTTCCTTGGAAGGTGGCGTGCAACCATTATTATTATGGTTTCGATACCTATCTCTCTGATTGGTTCATTTATTTACCTCTATATAACGGGTAATTCCATAAATATTATATCGCTTTCGGCACTCTCAATTACCATTGGTATGGTGGTGGATGATGCTATTGTGGTACTAGAAAATATTACCACTCATATCGAACGCGGTAGTAAGCCCAAACAGGCTGCTGTTTATGGTACAGAAGAGGTTTCATTATCGGTAATTGCTTCAACCCTAACCATTATTGCTGTGTTCTTGCCTATGACTATGGTAGGTGGTTTTGCAGGAGTTATGTTTAAACAGCTTGGATGGATGGTAACTATCATCATCTCTCTTTCTTTGATTATATCTCTTACACTTACACCAATGATGAGTGCACATATGATGCGCTCAAGCAAAGAAACTAAGGCAAATAAATTCGATAAATGGTATAACAAGAGAATTCTTCCATTACTTGATAGACTCGACAGAAATTATGGACGTCTTGTTAATTGGGTTGCAAGGAAAAGAAGAACTACATTCTTTGCTGTGGTTATAGTTTTTATAATTAGCGTAATTATTAGTGTATTTACCCTTAAAACAGGGTTTATGCCTGAGTCGGACAACAACAGTATAGCACTTACGGTTGAGATGCCAACTGGGACACGCATGGAGGTTGCAAGAGAAGTGGGACATGAAATTGCTCAGGGTATTAAGGATAAGTATCCGGAGATTGATATTATTTCATTTTCTGTTGGTACTGCAAGTGACGATGATACATGGGCAGCCATGCAGGATAATGCTCCAAACATTATGACTTACACGATGCGTCTTACTGAAGCAGAGAATAGGACCAAATCTATTTTTGATATTTCTGATGAGATACGTACCGATCTTGCTGCGATGCCAGAGCTCCAAAGATTTCAGGTGCAGCCCGGAGGTGGTGATATGGGAATCGCGTCAGGAAACAACGTAACTGTTGAAATATATGGATACGACCTAGCTGCAACAGATCTTATTGCTGCCGAGTTAAGTGGCAAGCTGGCCGAGGTTGATGGTTTGAGAGATATAGTGGTTTCTCGTAAGGACTACAGGATGGAGTACCAGATTCAGTTTGATAGGGAGAAGCTTTCTTTAAACGGATTAAATATGGCTTCAGCCGCAAATGCTGTAAGAAACAGGATTAACGGTCTTGTAATGTCGCGCTATCGTGAAGATGGTGAGGAATATAATATTCGTGTACGTTTTGATGAGCAGTATCGTGAATCGATAGAGGATATTGAAAATATCCTTATTTATGCCCCAACCGGAGCGGGTGTAAGGGTGAGAGACCTTGGAACAGTTGTAGAAACTTCTTCATTACCTCAGATTGACAGGCAAGATCGTGAACGAATAGTTAGTGTTACCGGAACTATTTACGGAAGAGCTTTAAGTGAAGTGGTAGAAGATGTGGATGCTATTCTTGCACGAACAGAAGTACCATCAGGTGTTCAAATTGAAGTTGCCGGTACGCTTAAAGATCAGCAAGAAGCATTTGGCGAATTGGCATTGTTGCTATTAATTGTATCTATATTGGTATATATTGTATTGGCATCACAGTTTGAATCGCTTACTTATCCTTTTATGATTATTCTTACTATTCCGTTTGCGTTTATAGGTGGTTTGTTGTTACTGGCTTTAGTGGGTGAACCGCTTGGTCTTATGGGTTACGTGGGACTGATTATGCTTGTGGGTATGGTTGTGAAAAATGCTATTGTGCTTATCGACTATATCAACCTTAACCGTGAGAGAGGATTATCGATTATAACCGCCGTTGTGGATGGTGGACGCTCGAGATTGAGACCGGTATTAATGACCACTCTTACAACCATTTTAGGTATGATTCCGCTTGCAATTGGCACAGGTCAAGGGTCAGAGATGTGGCGTGCACTTGGTTTAGCTATTATTGGTGGTATGACATTCTCAACAATTATTACACTTGTACTTATACCTGCACTTTACTCTATGATGGCGGGTTATGGTGTGCGTCGCAAACGTAAGAAACACCGCGAAGTGGTTGTGGTAAATGCAAACTAAAAGTGATAACTAAGAAAAAAAGATTTATGAAAGCAGTAATGATATTAATTGACCAGGCACACTACGATGAGATTATTGATAATTTGAGCTCATTAAACATACGTGGATTTACCTCGTGGAAAGAAGTACACGGAAAAGGGAGTAAAACCGGTTTCCCTCACTACGGTTCGCATGCCTGGCCATCGGTAAACAATGCAATCCTTACAATGGTTGAAGATGACAGGGTACCACTCTTATTGAAGTACCTGAAAGATCTTGATAATGATTCGCCCAACCTTGGTTTACGTGCCTTTGTGTGGAATATTGAGGAGGCAATTTAATTGATTTTGATTTAATTTATAAATGAGCGCTGCAGAAATGTGGCGCTTTTTGATTTAAGATATTATCTTTACGATAATTAAAAGTAATGATTATGCCAATAATAAAAAGTATTCTCGATACAGATCTTTATAAATTTACCACAAGTTATGCTTACTCTAAGCTGTTCCCCAGAGCATATGGGGAGTTTGAGTTTGTTGATAGGAGTAATGAAAATTATCCGGAAGGATTTGACAAGCTGCTTAAGGAGGAATTAAACAGGATGTCGGATTTGTCACTTACTTTTGACGAGGAGAAATTTGTGAGATTGAATATGCCTTATCTGCCTCCTACATACATCGATTTTTTGAAAGGCTATAAGTTTGATCCGTCTGAGCTTGAGATAAGTATGAATGACGGAAAGTTACATATAAAAGCAAGTGGCTTGCTTTACAGGATAACACTTTGGGAAACTCCCATTCTGGCAACTGTTTCTGAATTGTATTTCAGAATAACCGGGAAGCATCCGGATAACGAGTATATGGAGAATGCTGCAATAGAGAAAGCTGTGAAGATGAAAGAGCATGGTATTACTTTTTCTCTTTTTGGTATGAGAAGGAGGTTTAGCTTTGATGTGGAGGATAAGGTAACCGAACTGTTGAAGAAGCATGCCGGAGAGAGTCTTTATGGCACTAGTAATGTGTATATGGCATACAAGCATAATTTGAAGGTTTCGGGTACACATCCGCATGAGTGGGTGCAGTTTCATGGATCTATTTATGGTTATAAGATGGCCAATTATATGTCGATGGAGGACTGGATAAATGTTTATGATGGCGATTTGGGAACGGTGCTTACTGACACCTATACAACTGATGTTTTCCTTCGTAATTTCAGTAAGAAGCATGCGTCGTTGTTCACCAGTTTAAGGCATGATAGTGGCGATCCGCTTGTGTTTGTTGATAAGGTTATAAAAAGATATGAGGAACTCAGGGTGGACTCTAAGCTTAAATATCTTGTGTTTTCTGATAGTCTTAATGTTGATAAAGTAATACAGATTAAGGAATATTGTGGAGATCGTATTGGTTCAACTTTTGGTATTGGCACTAACTTAACAAATGATGTTGGTTATAATATCAGGAGTATGAATATTGTGATGAAGCTCTTTAGGTGTAAGATGACAGCCAAAGAGGAGTGGCAAGAGTGCGTGAAGCTATCTGATGTGGAGGGTAAGCACACCGGAAGTGAAAGGGAGATTGCTCTTGTGAAAGAGACTTTGGGGCTTACAAACAACTAAAAATATTTGATGTTTTTATAACCAACTTTAATCTGGTCTATTGTTTGTGAGAATTTTATAGTTAATAATTAAAAGTATAACTATACCTGCTGCTGTTGCCTGCACCATCTGTGGCGGTGAAAATGAGTGTTTGTTTTTCACCTTTGGTTAGTCGTTCATCATCAAATTGATATGTATAAATTGTTGATTTTGAGTCGTGTGTAAACAGTATAAACTTACCGTTTATCTCTCCTCTGAATGATGAAATTCCGCTCATATTATCACTTAACCTAATTCGAATTCTTTTCTGACTTACCCAATTTTCCGGAGTAAGTGGTGTTATTGAGGGAGCATCTTTATCGGCAGTAACAGCATATTTATCGCCCAGCTCTCTTATAGAAAGTGACAGTCCACCTTGGTTGTATTCTCCTCCTACCCAACTTTCAGAACCATTGCTGTTGATTCTTACAACTCCATAGTTTTGCCTGTTTTGCAAAGTATCGGTATTTAGTTTAATCCAAACGTTGGCACTATTGTGGAGTGGAATGGGACTATTATTTATTTGATGTACATCGGAGAAGTATTTGCTGTTATGCGATTTATCATACTGGAAGCAGTAGTTGGAATAAAAGTTGCCACTTGGTATAGAAAGAGTGAACCCCCTATCTATAAATGAGTTGTTAAGGTTCCACGTCATGAAGTTGTCGCATTCTGCTGGGGTGGGAATTGTTTGCTTTACACCATTTATTTTAAAGTTATATTTTAGCGTGTTGCCATAGTGATCTTCAAGCTCATACCTTAAGTTATATATCTTTTCTTCATTAATATCGATATATCCATTATTTATGGACGTATAAAAGGGTAGGGTGTTACCTGGTTCTATAAAAGATTTCATGTAAAAGGAGCGACGTAGTTTCCAGTCCTCAAAATCGACAAAAGAATTTAGCATTCGTGTTTTATCGAAGGGATATCTATTGATGGTGCTGCTAAACACTTGTAGTTCATCTATAAAGAGACGTATGTGCTTAACTCCATATATGTTACTCTGACCATTCATGCGGTCGTATGCTTTCACTCCAACACCTATTCTTCCCCATGCATTTATGGTTCTGCCAAGTCCAAGTGGATTGCCGTTGCCATCTTTACTTATATTTATTCTTGTGGGGTTATTACTGTCATTTATAACACCTTTGCCCAATTTTGGATAAAATGCAATACCCCTTAAGTCGGGTTTTTGAGTATCGCTAATTGACGATAAAAATTCTAGTGCATCGAGTGGATGCTCACTCCTAGTATCTCGGATTTCGAAATGTAGATGTGGCCCACCAGAGCTGCCGGTATTGCCGCTTAGCGCTATTTGTTGTCCACGCTTAACAGGAAGTGTGCCTTCGCCCGGAAAGAGATTTACGTTGAATCTCTCTTGCTCATACTGCTTCTCTTTAACCCAATTGGCTATTTCTTTTGAGAAGCTGTTGAGGTGTGCGTATACACTGGTGTGACCGGTGGAAGGGTGTGTGACATAGAGTGCAAGTCCGTAACCCCCGGGTGCGACACTTATTCTGGAAACGTAACCATCTTCTATTGATACTATTGGTTTATTTACTGCCTGCTGGGTTTTAAAATCTATGCCTGAGTGAAAATGATTGCTCCTGAGTTCACCAAAACCTCCGCTAAGTGCTGGGGGGAAGGTGACAGGATTTATATAAGTTTGGGTAAATGATGTTAAGGTGGAAGATATATATAGTGTTATAAGCAGTAGTGGCAGTTTCAGTAGTTTCATTATTATGTGGTTTTTTCTGTTGATTGCTTTTGTCTATCCCAATTTGTTGGGATTCTTTATATCGGCTTTAATGGTTTTATTGAATAATGTGGTGTTAATAATATCTTTGGCTACCTCTGACTTCGACTTTAAATTGAATGTGATTTTATCGCCATCTTTAGAAATTATAGTTACTTTATTTGTATCTACACCAAACCCCGCACCGGCATCTTTTAGACTATTAAGTACAATAAAGTTGAAGTTTTTCTTTTCAATCTTCTTTAGTGCATTGTTTTCTTCGTTGTTAGTTTCAAGAGCAAAGCCAACTATTATTTGATTGTCTTTTTTTATTTTGCCTAAAGCAGCAGCAATATCGGGGTTGGGAGTTAATTTGATTGTTATATCCTCATTATCATTATGTTTGATCTTGGTGTCCTCCTGTTGGTTTGGTCTATAATCAGCAACAGCAGCTGACAATATTGCAATATCCATTTGGGGGAAAACATTTATTGATGCATTGTGCATTTCTTTTGCAGATTCCACATCAATCCTTTTTATGTTTGGATTTGTTGTGCTTAATGCTGTAGGACCTGTTACTAGTATAACTTCTGCCCCTCGTTTTGCACACTCTTCGGCAATGGCAAAGCCCATCTTTCCTGAAGAGTAGTTTCCTATAAACCTTACAGGATCAATCTTTTCATAGGTGGGACCGGCCGTAATCAGTACTTTTTTTTTAAGGAGGTCTTGTTCTATTAAAGAGTTGGTAGATTGATTATGCTCCGTTGCGGTTTGATCTTGTTCCCTGTTTGTTTTACCCTGTTCTGCTTTAAAGTAATCTTCAAGTATTTTTACAATATTCTCTGGTTCTTCCATGCGTCCTTTACCTTCGAGGTGACTTGCCAGCTCGCCTACTCCAGGATCGATAATCATTACTCCATCACTTTTCAATTGTATAATATTGCGTTGTGTGGTTACATGTTTAAACATATCCAAATCCATTGCAGGGGCAACAAATACGGGAGCTTTCATTGATAGGTAAGTTGTAATAAGCATATTGTCTGCTATGCCGCTTACCATCTTGCCAAGTGTTGATGCTGTTGCTGGCGCTATAAGCATTAGATCTGCCCAAAGACCAAGGTCTACGTGACTGTGCCATGTGCCATCTCCGGTGGCAAAGAATTCACTTATTACTGGTCTTCCCGATAGTGCCGAGAGTGTAACTGGCGTTATAAATTCCTTTCCTGCGGCAGTTATTACTATTTGCAGTTCGGCACCTTTTTTTATTAAAAGACGGGTTAGTATAGCCGATTTATATGCTGCTATACTGCCGGTAATACCTAAAACGATATGTTTTCCTTTTAACGACATTTGTTGATTTTTACTATTACAAACTTACATAAAAATTATGATTATGACTGTAAGTATTTTTTATGAACATTTTAAAATGGTATAATCAATATAGCTAAATGTTAACTAATTAAAACCATGTAGTCTCATGTATCTAAAGTGGTTAAATAATGATAAATACAACGCTTTGTATGGTACTTTGCATTGCATAATACCATGCTTAATGTATATTTGTATCGTGATATTATTATAACTGTTTTTTGAAATAATAAAAATAAAATGAATATAGAGAATACACAGAGCCAAATGCGAAAAGGGGTACTGGAATATTGTATTCTTTCCATAATTAAAAGAGGTGAAGCATATCCCGGCGATATTATTGAAGAAATGAGAAGTGCCGGTTTAACTCTTCTGGAAGGAACTCTTTATCCACTTCTTAATCGATTAAAAAATGCGGGTGTGCTTAATTATCAATGGGTTGAAAGCACATCGGGACCTCCTCGCAAGTATTTTAAACTTACAGATAAGGGGAGGGATTTTTATGAGCTCCTTGCAACTACATGGGATGAATTGGCCACAGGAGTGAACTTTTTGATTAATTCTGATAATTCCAAATAACATAAACAATGAAAAAAGTAATCAATATTAATTTTCAGGGACAGGTAATTGCAATTGAAGAGACTGCTTACGAGATATTGAATAAATATATTGTTAGTCTTAAAAAATACTTCTCGCGTGAAGAGGGAGGTGATGAAATTGTGAATGATATTGAAAACCGTATTGCGGAATTATTCGGAAATCGACTTAAGTTAGGTATCAATTGTATAACCGACGAGGATGTTGAATCAATTATAAATAATATTGGCAGACCAGAAGATTTTGATACGGACTATGTCGAAAGTGAAAAGAAAGAGTCTGACTCTTTTGAAAATACTGGAAATGAATACTCATTTGAAAATTCATCTTATGAACAGCAAAAGGAAACAAAAACGCTTTATAGAAATTCAAAGGATAAAATTCTTGGAGGGGTTTGTAGTGGTTTAGCCCATTATTTTAAAACTGATCCGGTTTGGTTGAGGTTGATATTTCTAATTTTCTTTGGATTTCTTTTTTGGGTTTATATTATACTTTGGATAGTGCTGAAGGAAAAACAACTTGAGACTAATGTAACAAAGAAACTATATAGAAACCCCACTGACCGATATATAGGTGGTGTGTGTGGAGGTATTGCTGCATATTTTAAGATAGATAGCTGGATTCCAAGATTAATTTTCCTTCTGCCTCTATTCGTTAATGTTTTTGGTATTTTATCTTTTTTCCCCTTAACTCATTTCTTTGGTAATAGTGGTTTTAACTGGAATTTGAATGGTGGGGTAATATTACTCTATTTTGTGTTAATGGCTATAATACCAGAAGCTAAGAGCGTTAAGCAGAAGCTTGAAATGATGGGTGAGGAAGAGTATATCAGGTCTATTCGCGATAGGGTAAATGATAATTTAGCGAATACAAAAAATAGAGCGGATGATAATACATCAAATTACAACAGCAACTTAAATGCTAAAGATAAAACTCATATTGTAGACTCTTCTCCTCTTGCAGACTCTTCTCCTCTTGCAGATTCTCCTCTTTCAGATTCTTCAATTGTTGATTCTGATAAAATGCCTCCCGAACCTCCTTATTCTGAGCCAATAAACGAAAGAGCATCTTATAAATCAGAGAGATCGGGTTGCTTTAACTTGCTTGTAGTGTTTATAAAAGTAGCGTTTTTCTCTTTAGTAGGGATTATTGGTTTAGCTATGCTAGCTGTTTTTGCAGGTTTAATCTTTGCAGGAGCGCAATTTATACCGCTTAAATCATTACTAATTGATCAGGGTTACGAATCTACTCTACTTATGATTTCGTTAATACTGCTTATATTAGTACCTGTTATAGCTATTGTAACTTGGATTGTGAGGCGTGTGATGAAGACTAAATCACGCCCTGTAATAGGAGCTGTTGCCACCACGTTATGGCTTGTTGGTGTTGTTTTATCTATAATTCTTACTGTAAAGGTGGCAGACAAATTCAATGTTGATAGTTCAAGCGAAATAAATATTCCAATAATTGCCCCTACATCAAATAAGCTATTTGTTGAAATGGAGCCATACAAAGAGGATTATGCTGAATTTAAATTAGGAATTGGTTTTAATAATGAGATTGATGAACTTCCTTTTACAAATATAGATGGCGACTCATTACTATTCAGAAATGTAAATATGCATATCAGTCAGAGTGTTGATACAGTGTTTAATGTGAGACTAATATTTGCTACTAGTGGTAAAACGTTGCGAGAAGCCAAAAATGATATTAAAGAGTTTAGTTATAATATTAAACAAAACGACTCTATTTTATTATTGCCTGAGTTTTTGCTTGTACCAGTATCGCAAGGTTTTCGCGATCAGAGTGTAACTGTTGAGATTACTGTTCCTGCAGGTAAGTCGGTTGAGGTGAGCGATGCATTAAGAGAATACAGAAATAATGAACCACCCTCTGTTGCAAGAAAAAGGATAAGAGGTTACACTAGTTCATATACACCCTATGTGCCTGCTTCATTACCTGAAACTGAAAAAAATAACGATATATTGTAAATAAATTTCATTAATTCTACTATAACTTTCATTGTGTGTAAAGGAGGCTGTCTGTGAAGGATGGCTTTCTTTTTTTAAAGAAAAATAAATAATTATTGGATGGGTCTGAAAAAAAAATTATCTTTGCAACCGCTAATCAAGAGATGATTTGCAAAAGATATTGAAAGGCCCGGCAAGATGCGACTTGCTGATAATTGAACAGGAACTTGCCCGGATGGCGAAATTGGCAGACGCGCTAGTTTCAGGGACTAGTGTTGGCAACAACGTGCAGGTTCGACCCCTGTTCCAGGCACAATATGCGCAGGTGGTGAAATTGGTATACACGCTACTTTGAGGGGGTAGTGCCGGTAACGGTGTGTGAGTTCGAGTCTCATTCTGCGCACTTTATTATTCTACATGAAAATTCTTTCCTCAGATCAAATTCGTATTGTTGATGCCGAGACTATCAAAAGAGAAGGTATTTCTTCTCTTGAACTGATGAAAAGGGCAGCCACAGCATTTTGCGATTGGTTTACCAAGAAATACACAAACAAACATTCTCAAATAGTAATCTTTTCTGGTGTAGGTAATAACGGGGGCGATGGTCTTGTTATTGCACGTATATTGCATAAACTGGGGTATAATGTTGAAGTATTAATTGTTGAGTATAAAGACAGTTACTCAGATGATTGTGCGCATAACCTACGAAGAATTAAGGCGGAAAAAATACACTATAAAAAGATACAGGATAAAATTGATATTCCTTCTTTAGAAAAATATGACATTGTTATTGATGGAATTTTTGGCATAGGCCTATCAAGAGAAGTAAGCGGGATAGCTGCGGATGTTATTAAAGTGATAAATGAAGGTCATTCAGATTTTTCTAAAGATCATACAAGTTATTCTGAGTTGGATTATTCTGAGGCTCATACGGGTAATTCTAAAGCACATACGGGTAATTCTAAAGCTCATACGGGTTTTTCTGAAGCTCACATGGGTTATTCTAAAGCTCATTCTGGCTATTCTAATGCTCATTCTGGTTATTCTAAAGCTCATTCTGGCTATTCTAATGCTCATAAATGTATAATAAGTATTGATGTACCCAGTGGTTTATTTTTAAATAAAAAGACTGATTTTGCAGTTATTGCTAATGAAACTATCTCTTTTCAAATACCTAAGCTTGCTTTATATCTTCCTGAAAACTATTTGTATGCTGGTAATGTAACAGTACTTGATATTGGATTAAACGAGCAGACTATCTATGAGATTGAATCAAATTCATTCTACACAGAAAAGAAAGATATAAAAGCTTCTTTAAAACCATTAGTTAAATTTGCTCACAAAGGAACTCAGGGGCATTCTTTAATTATTGGTGGTAGTATCGGTAAAATTGGCTCAGTTTCCCTGGCATCTAAAGCAGCTTTGAAAATGGGATGTGGACTGGTAACTGCCTATGTTCCAAAATGTGGGGTGAATGTTATTCAGTCTCATTTTCCTGAAGCAATGGTAATAGAAGATAAATGCAATGAGCATATATGTGAAATTAGTTTTGACATATCACCTGATGCTATAGGTGTTGGAATTGGAATGGGGCTGTACGAAGAAACAATAACTGCATTTTATAAGTTTGTAAAGAATTATAAGGGACCAATGGTAATTGATGCTGATGGATTAAATATTTTATCTAAACATCAAGATTGGTTGTTACTTTTACCACCTAAAACAATTTTAACTCCTCACCCTAAAGAGCTAATGAGACTTATTGGTAATTGGAATGATGATTTTGATAAGATTAAGAAAACAGTAGAATTAGCACAGAGGTTAGATTTAATAATAATTATTAAAGGTGCTTATTCACTTATAATTGATTCTCAAAACATATATGTGAACAGTTCTGGTACACCTGCACTTGCTACAGCAGGAAGTGGAGATGTACTTACAGGAATGATTACAAGTTTGCTTGCACAGGGGTATAACGCTATAGATGCTGCAAGGGTAGGGACTTTTATACATGGAATGACAGCCGATATCACTTCTCAAATCATTCATCCACGTTCTTTTATTGCTTCGGATATTATTGATAATATAGGACAGTGCTATATAAAATTAGATTCATAATTTAAATAATTAGAACCTAATCATTTGCGATTTACATATTTATTGTCTAATTTTGCACCTCATTTAGCCAAAAGGCTCTTTAAGAAGTCGCATATCGCGCCTCGCCTCAGGTAAGTAACGTCAAGTTATTCTATATATATGTACGTAATTGTAGATATTCAAGGTCAACAGTTTAAAGTTAAACAAGACCAAAGATTATTCGTCCACAGAATAAATGCCGATCAAGGTAGTGAAGTGGAATTTGAGAAAGTAATGCTAATAGACAATGAAGGTGCCATAACAGTTGGTACTCCTGTTATTGAAGGAGCAAAAGTAGTAATTGAAATTCTTTCTCATCTAAAAGGTGACAAAGTGTTAATCTTCAAGAAGAAAAGAAGAAAAGGACACAGAAAATTAAACGGTCACCGTCAACAATTTTCAGAAGTAAGAGTTAAAGAAATTATTGCTTAATCAGTAAAAATTAGAAGAAAATGGCACATAAAAAAGGAGTTGGAAGCTCGAAGAACGGCCGTGAATCGCATAGTAAACGATTGGGCGTTAAAATGTATGGTGGTGAATCAGTGAGAGCTGGTAATATTATAGTTCGTCAACGTGGAACACCTCACCGTGCTGGAGAAAATGTAGGTGTTGGAAAAGATCACACATTATTCGCACTAACAGATGGTGTAGTGGTATTCCGTAAGAAAAGAAATAACCAATCATACGTATCGGTACAACCATTTGCAGAAGTAGCAGCAGAGGCTTGAACCATAGAAAATATTCTATTAATTTAAAGGGTGATTTCACATTGTGGAATCACCCTTTATTTATTTAAGACGTGAATTAGTTATTTGTGTCGTCCCTTTAAAATTTCTTCTATATCTTCTAACTTCTGATTTTTAGTTTTAAGTAAAATCAAAAAGTGATAAAGAAGATCGGCAGCTTCATTTTTAAATAAGTCGACGTTATTATCTTTAGATTCAATAACCAACTCAACAGCTTCTTCTCCCACCTTTTGTGCTACTTTATTTACACCTCTGGCAAAAAGTTTTGCTGTATACGATGTCTCATCATTATCAGCTATTCGTTGCTCTATTATGTTTTCTAGTTTATATAAAAAGCCTTTAGGTGTCTCTTCATTAAAGCAAGATGTAGAGCCGGTGTGACAGGTTGGACCTTGCGGAAATGCTTTTATCAATATCGTGTCGTTGTCACAATCTTGCAATATCTCAGCCACAAGTAGATAGTTTCCGGACTCTTCTCCTTTTGTCCATAGTCTGTTTTTTGTACGACTAAAAAAGGTTACCTTCCCCTCAGTTATAGTTTTATTAATTGCTTCTTTATTCATGTATCCGAGCATGAGTACCTGCATTGTATTGGCATGTTGAATTATTGCCGGTATTAATCCGTCTGTTTTTTCGAAATCTAAATTCATCTTATTGCAATATTTTGTTCTTTTAAAAAATCTTTTAAGGCAGGAATAGTTATCTCTCCAAAATGGAAAACTGATGCCCCCAGGGCAGCACTTGCTTTTGTTTTGGTGAAAACTTCTGCAAAATGATTCATTTTTCCAGCTCCACCAGATGCAATTACAGGTATGTTTAGTGCTTTTGATACTTGATCAGTTATATCAATTGCAAAACCTGATTTCATTCCATCGTTATTCATGGAAGTTAACAAAATCTCACCTGCACCAAGCTGCTCTACTTTAATTGCCCATTCCACTGTATTGAGATGCGTTGACGTTCTACCTCCGTGAGTATAAACAATCCAATCACCATTCTCTTCAAGTTTGGTGTCAATAGCGAGTACTACACACTGGCTGCCAAATTGCTCTGCTATTTCTGAAATAAGTTGAGGACGTTCCACTGCAGAAGAGTTGATACTGATCTTATCAGCACCCGCTTTTATAATTGCACGCGCATCTTCTACTGATTTAATTCCCCCGCCAACAGTAAATGGAATATTAATCTCTTTCGCTATATGTTCTACTAATTCAGTTAAGGTCTTACGATTCTCAACAGTTGCAGTTATGTCCAAGAAAACCAACTCATCGGCTCCTTCATTGACATACTGTTTGGCCAGTTCCACAGGATCGCCCGCATCACGTAATCCAATGAAATTTATACCTTTAACTGTTCTGCCATCTTTTATGTCGAGGCAGGGAATTATTCTTTTTTTTAGCATTTTAATTTCAATCTTAATTTAGAGTTCCGTAAGCACATACATTATATTAAATCTTATCGAGAGTAAAGTTAGGTTATTTCTCGTAATGTTATTTGTTACAATCACTTCTTTTATTCATGGGGTTTATTTAGGTAGCTCACTAAAGTTAGATTATTTCTCGATATGATATAATTCAATCAAAACTTAACTACCACTATTTAGAATAAACCGTTCTAACTCTTTTAAACTTATTCTACCTTCATAAATAGCTTTACCTATAATTGCTCCTTCACAGCCAATCTGCTTAACTAGCTTTACATCTTCAATAGAAGTTACACCACCACTGGCAATGAGCTTTATATTAGTTTTAAAAAGAATCTCTTTATATAATTCAGTAGAAGCGCCTTGCAACATTCCATCCTTTGAAATGTCGGTACAAATAACATATGAGATGCCTTCTTTTTCATACTCTTTTATAAAATTGATAACATCCATATCCGATTGCTTTTGCCATCCATGTGTTGCAATCATACGGTCATTGCTATCGGCACCCAATATTATTTTTTCATTGCCATACTTTGTGAGCCAATCGAGAAAAAGAGTCCTGTTATGTACAGCAACACTTCCACCTGTTACCTGTGAGGCACCGTTCTCAAATGCTATCTTAATATCTTTATCAGATTTAATGCCACCACCAAAATCTATAATAAGTTCTGTTTTAGAAGCAATCTCATTAAGTACTTCGTAATTCACAATATTGTTTGATTTTGCACCATCTAAATCAACTAAATGGAGGTATTTAATGCCACTAGCTTCAAATTCTTTTGCAACTTCAAGAGGATTCTCATTGTAAATCTTTTGTGTGTTGTAATCTCCTTTGGTTAGTCTCACACATTTTCCATCAATTATATCAATAGCAGGAATTATTCTCATATTCAAATTCAAAGTTCAAGAAAGTTTTTTAATATTTTATCTCCAACATCACCCGACTTTTCGGGATGAAATTGAGTAGCATAAAAGTTGTCTCTACATATCGCTGCACTAAATGGTGAAATGTAATTACATTGAGCTATAGTGTGCTTGCAAACACCGGCAAAATAACTATGGATAAAGTAAAAAGAATCATTTTCATTAATGCCGTGAAAAAGCGGAGATGATAATTCTGATATATTGTTCCATCCCATATGAGGAACAATATCGTTGGGTGGAAATAATTTCACATCAGTATTAAAAATTCCCAGGCACTCTACATCACCTTCTTCTGAGTGCTGACACAAAAGTTGTAATCCCAAGCAAATACCTAATGTTGGTTGAACAAGAGATTTAATAATTTTGTCTAAACCTTTATCTATTAAATATTTAATTGCAGAAGATGCATTTCCCACTCCTGGAAATATAACCTTGTCGGCACTCATTATTTCATTATATCTATTCGTAAGAATTGATTCATAACCTAAACGATCGAGTGCATTTTTGACTGAAGTGATATTACCTGCATTATAATCTATAATTGCAATCATATTTACTGCTTTAGTGTTATGATATTTTTTACCATCTTCTGAAATTAAAAAGTGCCCTTTGTGCTCGGAATACCCCCTTCTTCACCTCGTTTAACGGCCATTTTAACTGCTCTTGCAAAAGCTTTGAACACAGACTCTATTTTATGATGTTCATTGTCACCATCGGCCTTAATGTTAAGATTACACTTTGCGTTATCGGTAAAAGATTTGAAAAAATGCATAAACATGTCTGTAGGCATATCACCTATAAACTCACGTTTAAAATCCACATTCCAAACCAACCAAGGGCGACCACCAAAATCTAATGCAACCTGAGCAATTGAATCATCCATTGGCAAAATAAAACCATATCGTTCTATCCCTTTTTTCTTACCCAACGCCATTAAGAATGCTTCACCTAGAGTAATGCCTACATCTTCAATTGTGTGGTGCTCATCAATGTGCAAATCACCTGCAACCTCAATTGTAAGATCGATATTACCGTGTTTTGAAATCTGCTCAAGCATATGATCAAAGAAACCTAAACCTGTTGAAATATCACTTTTGCCTGTACCATCTAAATTAACTTCAACCTCAATTTGAGTTTCTGAAGTGTTTCTAATTACTTTAGCTCTACGTGGTTCTGACTTCAGAAAACGATATATATCACCCCAGCTAGTAGTTGTTAACGTTGCATTTGTCTCTAAATTATTACTTAATATAATTGATTTACAGCCAAGATTATCAGCTAGTTGAGCATCGGTTAGTCTGTCGCCAATTACAAAAGATTCTGTTATATTATAATCACCTTTTAGATAATGTGTAAGCAATGCTGTGCCAGGTTTGCGAGTTGGCAAATTATCCTGTGGAAAAGATTTATCTATTAATATCTCACTAAAAACTACACCCTCATTTTGGAAAGCTTTTATAATCTTATTATGAGCAGGATGAAAAGTGTCTTCAGGGAAAGAAGAAGTTCCCAAGCCATCCTGATTTGAAACCATCACCAACTCATACTCAAGTTCATTAGCAATCCGCGAGAGATATTGAAACACACCCGGATAAAACTCAAGCTTCTCTAAGCTGTCAATCTGCTCATCTTCAGGCTCAACTATAAGCGTACCATCGCGATCTATAAAAAGTACCTTTTTCATTATATGTTAATAATTTTGTAAAACTCTTGTTTAAGCTATATGTGCAGTTCGTAATTTTGATTAATATTATCAAAATCCCAATACAGCCACCTGCTTTTAATCTTTGTAATTTCGGAGAACCTCAATCAATTGTGCATTCTCTTCGGGAGAACCAACAGTTATTCTTATGCACCCCGGAACCACAGTAGCTCTATTCCTTACAATTACTTTATTCGATACCAGATACTTGTAAATAGCATCTGCATCACTCATTTTCACTAAAAGGAAATTAGCATCTGAAGGATAAATATGCTTCACAAAAGGAAGTTTAGTAAGCTCCTTCACAAGTAAATTACGTTGCTCAAGAATTAAATCAACTCTTTCTTTAAACTTATCAGAATCTGAAAGCGCATTTATTGCCTCTTGTTGATTAAAACCACTTACATTATAAGGAGGTTTGGTTTTATCCATTAAAGCAATGATATCTTTATTAGAGTACGCAACTCCAACACGAGCCTTTGCCAGCGCCCAAGCCTTGCTAAAAGTTTGCATCACTATAAGGTTCGGATACCTATTGATAGCATCTACAAACCCCTTAGAATCGCTAAAATCGATATATGCCTCATCAACCATCACAATGCCGTTAAACTGATCGAGTATCTTTTCAATATTCTTTAAATTATTGCCAGTTGGATTATTTGGAGAGCATATAAAAATACATTTTGCCGATTCAGAAAGAATAAGTTCAGTGTTTAGTTCAAACTCATCATTAAGCGGAATTCTTATTATATTTACATTATTGATGTTAGCAGAAACCTCATACATGCCATAAGTTGGTGGACAAATAATTACACTATCTTCCAATGGCTCACAAAATACCCTAAACACTATATCTATAACCTCATCGCTTCCATTGCCGATGAATATATTGTCAACAGGAATATTATTTCTGTTAGATAACGCTTTTTTTAATTCTCTTTGATGAGGATCGGGATATCTATTTCTTTCACCAAAAGGATTCTCGTTTGCGTCTAAAAAGATACCCTCATCACCTGTAAACTCATCACGTGCGCTAGAGTAAGGTTTCAATTCCCAAATATTGGGTCGAACCATCGATTTCAATTCAAAATTCTTCATCTTCATCTATTAAGTCTAATTGCTGTAATTGTTTACCTGTAACAGCACCTACTCTAAGAGTCATTGCATTTTTATGTGCATATAATTGCTCTGCCTCCGCCATAGCTTCAACTGCTCCGCCTATAGATAAAATTCCCTGTTCATTAAGTTGCTGAAAAGTAATCTTCTTCACAAAACTATCAAGTGAGACACCACTATAACTCTTTGCAAATCCGCTTGTAGGCAGAGTATGGTTTGGTCCGCTAGCATAGTCTCCTGCACTCTCGCAGCTCCAGTTTCCAAGAAATACAGATCCCGCACTTGTAACATCCCTACTCACCAATGCTGGATTGTCTACAGCAAGTATGAGGTGCTCTGGTGCATAAAGGTTGCTGAATTCAACACACTCATTTACTTCTCTAAATAACAAAGATCTACTGTTTTTTAATGCCTGTGCAGCAATATCCTGACGGGGTAAAGCAGCAAGTTGGATATCAATTTCTTTGTTAACTGCTTTAATAACTTTCTTAGATGTTGATAAAAGTATAACCTGACTATCAGGACCATGCTCGGCCTGCGATAGTAAATCGGCTGCAACAAAAGTAGGAATACATGTTTCATCTGCAATTACCAGCACTTCGCTGGGACCGGCAGGCATATCTATTGCTACACCATAATATTGCGCCGATCGTTTTGCCGCCATAACATACTGATTACCGGGGCCGAATATCTTATCAACTTTAGGAATCGAATCAGTTCCAAAAGTCATTGCCCCAATTGCCTGAATACCCCCCAGTGCAAATATTTTTGTAATACCAGCATACTTAGCTGTATAAAGAATTGCAGGATCAATATTGCCCTCATTGTTGGGTGGAGTACACAAAACAATCTCTTTGCATCCTGCTATCTTTGCAGGTATTGCAAGCATTAGCACAGTTGAGAAGAGTGGGGCAGAACCACCCGGAATATAAATTCCAACACGCTCTATAGCACGCACATCACGCCAGCAAACAACACCGGGGGCTGTTTCAACTTTCCTTATATCTTCCTGTTGCGATTTATGAAACGTTTCAATGTTTTTGCCGGCAACATCAATAGCCTGTTTTAATCTTTCTGAAATTAACTCTGTCGACTTCTCAATTGTCTCTTCACTAACAATAAAAGAGTCTTGATTGGGGAAATCAAATGCCCGGCTGTAATTTAGCACCGCTTTATCTCCTTTTCTATGGATATCATAAAATATTTTCTCAACCGTTTTCATAAGCTTTTGTTGCTTAATCATTGGTCTAGTTGCCAGCTTTTCCCATTTAGATCTGGAGGGATTCGATATTGTTTTCATATTTATCTTAACTAAATAGTTCACTAAACTTAGACTATTTCTCGCTATGGCATAATTCAAGTAAACTTGTCTTCTGCTCATTTATCTTAACGAAATAGTTCAATTATTCACTTCACCCTATTCTTCGCATCAATTAGTTTTATTCTCTCCTAAAGAATCATTTTTTCAATAGGTATTACAAGAATACCTTCAGCACCCATACGTTTCAACTCATCTATAATCTCCCAAAAATCATCGTCATTAATAACAGAGTGCACACTGCTCCAGCCCTTATCTGCTAAAGGAAGTATGCTAGGAGAGCGCATGCCGGGCAACAGTTTAATTATATCAGGGATGACCTCATTTGGAGCATTTAACAAAACATACTTTTTGCCCAGCCCGTTTTTATAAGCTTTAATTCTAAAGAGCAACTCATCAAGTAATTGTTTTTTGCTTTCCGATAGGTTTTTGTTGCTTATTAATACGGCCTGACTCTTTACAACCGTTTCAACCTCTTTTAAGCCATTCATAATAAGCGTACTGCCTGTACTTACAATGTCAAATATTGCATCAGCAAGTCCAATTCCTGTTGCTATTTCCACACTGCCCCCCAATTCTTCAATAGATACTTTGATACCTTTTTGGGTGAAAAACTTATCTAAAATCTTAGGATAACTAGTTGCAATACGTCTGTTCTCAAAGAACTTAAGATCATTATATGCCTCATCCTTAGGAATTGCAAGCGAAAGGCGACAATTACTAAAACCCAGTTCCTCAACAATATCTACATTCTTATCTTTCTCCCATACCTCGTTTTGACCAAGGATGCCAATATCAGCTACCCCTTGCTCAACATATTGCGGTATATCATCATCGCGTAAAAAAAGTATCTCCATAGGGAAGTTGCCCGCTTCAGTTTTTAGCTTTCGAGTACCGTTTGAAATACGTATACCGCACTCTGTGAGGAGGTCAATCGACTTTTCACTTAAGCGACCGCTCTTTTGAATTGCAATTTTTATCTTTTCCATCTTTCGTTTCTCTAAGAATATATAATTTGATTCTCTAAGTATATATAATTCAGCTTCATTAAATGTATATTTTGATTCGCTATGTATATATAATTTAGCTTCATTAAGTTTGTATAAAAACAAAAAACCCGACTGATTTGATTCAGACGGGTGTATAAATATTTTCCTACAGGATTGCACATATCTATCTCAACTCGCCTGAATGCAAGTATGAAAATGATGATGATGGAACCTGTTTGCTTTCATTTTTACTATTTTTATATCGCAAAGATAATAGAATTATTTAAAACAACTCATAATTCATAAGTTTTATTTTGAATCATATTTTGAGGATTCAGTGAACTATTTCGTCAAGCAAAATGAGTAGAAGACAAGCTTGCTTGTATTTAAAATTTCCCTAAAATGAACAGAAAAAATGAGTACGTTATCCGAGCTTCACGTTTTTTTATGTAAGTTTGCAACCGATGAAAGAAAAACTATTTATATCTCTGTTTACGTGGGCAATCTATATAGTATTTGCCTTTCCTCAGGCTCGTATTATCATGCCCGATTCATCACAGATATCAACCAATCCCGATTCATTATTTCGGCCTCAAACAGAAGGAGAGCAAAGTCTGCAACTCAATCATCTTATACATGATCATGGTGCAGAAGCAGATTCTCTTAAGGAATTGGCTCAAATGACAACATGGACCATAAGCCAGCGTACAGGTGAAAGGTTTACCACAACTCCCGATACTTTGCTCTATAATTATCAGCACACCACGCTTCCCGACGGGCAATCGGTTGCAATGGGATTTCTTGCACCATTGGGATCACCTGCTTTCTCAAAAATATTCTTCGATCGATCTGAATTAGATCATTTTATATTTAATGAACCTTACTCATATTATCTTAAAACTCTCGAGAATCAGCGTTTTATTAACACACGTATACCATACACCCGACTAGATTATCAGAGAAGCGGCAATAAGCAGATGAGAGAAGAGAGGTTTGGTGCATTATTAACATCTAACTTTGGCGAAAGTCTAAATGTTGGAATCGACGTAGATCTATTAAGTTCAAAGGGTTTTTACAGTTCACAAGCTGTTAAGCACAACAACTTTTCGCTTTTCGGCAATTATATCAGCGATAGGTTGGAGGGTCATGCTTTTATGAATATAGGCAAGATTAGTAATTTCGAAAATGGAGGAATTACGGACGAAACATTTATTACCGATCCCGAGGCCATACAACAAAGTTTCACATCCAGAGACATCCCTGTTAAATTCACAGATACCTGGAATACAGTTAGGAACAACAGATTCTTCCTTTCGGGAAGATATAATCTAGGATATATTGATACACCAACCGACTCGCTTCACCAAGGCAGGGGCGACTTTATACCAATTGCTAGCATAGGATTCTCCTCTCAATATACCCAGCAATATCGCAGGTTCTTGTCGCACGATACAGCATTTGTTAATGTAAATGGATTGCAGATGCAAAGAATAGATCAGTTTTATCCAAACAGCTTTTATAGCACAGCAGTTGACGATAGTATTAAGTATAGCTCTTTTAAAAATACTGTTTCACTAAGTCTACGAGAAGGCTTTAAAGATTGGGTTAAATTTGGTCTAACAGGCTTCTTAGAGTACGACTTAAGAGATTACACTATGCGCGACTTAGAAGATCTCACTTTTAAAACGCACAAAGAAAGTGCCGTAACTCTTGGCGGGGTATTAAGTAAACAACAAGGAGAAAATCTGCTGTTTAATGTTCATGCCGACATAGGTGTGCTTGGTGTGAACCTAGGAGAGTTTAGGGCAATTGGTAATATAGAAACAGGTTTTGATATTGCCGGAAGGCGCACATCTCTCTCTGCCGAGGCTTATATAAAGAACTTAAGGCCTAAATATCTACAAAATAATTATCAATCAAAATATTTCAATTGGAATAACGACTTTGGAGATATCCGAAGGGTTTATTTAGGTGGCAAGCTATTAATACCGTTTACCAACACTTTAATAAGTGCCGGTGTAGAGAATCTGCAGAACTATATATATATTGGTGCAGACAGAAATATAGCACAAGAGAGCGATAATATTCAGGTGCTTACTGCGCGAGTAGAGCAGAACATAAGTTTGGGAGTTTTCCATTGGGATAATCAAGTTGTTTATCAAAAATCCAGTAATCAAATGGCAATCCCACTTCCTGAGTTGAGCGTATACTCCAATATGTATTTGAAAGCAAAAATTGTAAATGAGCTTACAATGCAGTTTGGTGTAGATGCTCATTACCATACCAAATATTTTGTACAGGGATACGAACCCGCTTTACTCCAGTTCTATAACCAGCGTGAGAGAGAAATGGGCGATTATCCCATATCAACTGTATATCTTAATATGCATTTAAAACAAACACGCTTTTTCATTATGTTTTATAACGTTGCATCTAAAGTAATTAAACCACAAGAGTATTTCTCTATACCAGGCTATCCTGTAAACCCTTTTGGATTGAAGCTAGGCCTCTCTATCAACCTTCTTAATTGATATTTGAACTACTAAAATAGGATTTATCAACCAACTAAATAAGACTTATAGATCTCAATGATTTCAAAAAAGCGACTTTCTATCTATGTCATATTGCTAATTATAGTTGTAATAACTATGATTATGCTTAGAAACTCCCTTACAAGAAAAACAAATATCAGAGAGATAAACGATTATAACGAGATAATAGAACGAGGCGAAATGAACGTGGTAACAGATTATAATGCAATAGGACACTTCATTTCGGGTGATACCGTTCAAGGCTTTCAGTATGAACTGATAAATGCACTAAAGGAAGAGTGGGGAATACACATAAACATATTTCTTGAGAATAATCTTCAAGACAACCTAAATGGCTTACAAGAAGGTAAGTATGATATAGTTGCACGAAGTATTCCTGTTAATAGTGAACTTAAAGGCAGCTTCAGCTTTACAGAGCCATTAATATTAAATAAACTTGTATTAGTGCAGCGTAAGACTCAATATAATGATAGCATAGAACCATTAAGGCAACACCTTGAGCTTGCCAAAAAAACTATTCACGTTTCCGAAGGTTCACCTTCAATATTCAGACTCAATAATCTTTCGCACGAAATTGGAGACACCATATTTGTAGTACAAAATACAACCTACGAGGCAGAGCAACTAGTAATGATGGTTGCCTCGGGCGAAATTGAATATACTGTGTGCGACGAAAAAGTGGCCTTACAACTTTCGGAAGAACTGCCCGAAATAGATATTGAAACCGATATTAGCTTCACTCAAATTGAGTCGTGGGCTGTAAGAATAGATTCTCCCATACTTTTAGATAGTGTTAATAGTTGGCTCACCCGATTTAAGGAAACCCACGAGTTTAAAAACTTAATTGAAAAATACTACTAGTTTTCTTAATAAAACACTCCAGATCTTGTAAATAAAACACCCATAATCTTCTAAATAAAACACCCATAGTTTTCTAAAAAACACTACTAGCCTAAACCAAAAAAAAGAGCGACTACCTAGATTAGCAATCGCTCAACAATCAAAAAATCAATTAAATCCTTATCTATTGTTTATTGGTGCTCTTCTTCCACTGCGGTTTAAATCACGAATGCTATCCTGCCTTTTTGTACGTTTTTCTTTCCAAACTTCCATTTTTTCTTTTCCAATAATAGCTTCAATTTGAGCATCATTTTCTACCATTGATTTAGCCCTCATATCCTGCATCTCTTTTCTGCGAGCCTCTCTGTCCGTTTGTAATTCTTCTCGCATTGCTCTGTTTGCCTCAATCTGCTTAGCTCGTTCCGCTTCATTCTTTTCAAATAAGGCCTTAAGCTTTGTAGACTCTTCTGCAGAAAGTTTTAGTTCTTTAGTCATATTTTCAGCCCTATCTTTGGCTGTCCAGCTTCTTCTCGTATCATTGTTTTGTGCAGACAATGAGAAGCTCAATGTTAGTAGGCCAATTATAGCCAAAAGTGTAAACTTTTTCATACTTCTAATTTTTTATGAATGAATAAATAGAAAATGTCTGATATTAAGACGACGAAATTTAGCCAATAGTTTAATGATAAAAAAATACATAACTCTGATACTCTGTATACAATTTATAAAACAAATATATTTGTGATATGTTTATTGCGCTTTTGAAGTTAAATATAATAGATTCATCGATAAAATATAGTCATTAGTATATTATGCAACATTTTATCTTAATTAACAGTATTTCAATAGAAATTAGTATCTTTGAAGAGTAAAAAACAAGGATATATTAAAATAATAACTAAGGTGGACGAAAAAAAGTATAAAGCAAATAATGGTCCAGCCAATATATTTTGGGGCATATTTATTATTATACTTCTTGTATTTGTAATAGATGGTCTCATAAACTCTCATAGAGTCTGGACAAATATACTCTACATTGTGTTTGCATTAATATTCTCTCTATCAACATCAATTAAAGAGTATGTAATCACCGAGCTTAATTTTATAGAAGTTAGATTTATAGTTAAATTATTTACCAGAAAGAAAAAAATTGCCATTGGTGATATTATAGGTATGAAGAAGCTCAAAAGAAATCAACTTCAAATAGATTTAATACGTGGCTTTGAAATACTTAGAGTAAAAGAGTCTGAAATCGATGCACTAATAGCCGAGCTAAAAGATCGCAACCCAAGAATAAAAATGCCCGAAGAGTAATAAGGGTACCCAAGAAGAGGATAAGGGTACCCAAGAAGAGTAAATATTCCCCCCAAAGGGTAAATATACCTTCAGAGAATTAAATATGTCTCAATAAGATTAAAGTAACTCTTCCCTCGGAAACCTCTCTTCAACCTTACTAAACAGGTACGAAGCTATTGCTCCTACAATAAATAAAACTAAACTAAACAGCAGTGATGCGCCAAATCCCAAACCGGCAGCATCTAACCCCTCGGGAGTAAAAGCTGGGAACACAACAGTAGGGAATATAGCTAGAGATGAACCAATAACCATTCCAAGTATAAAATGATACATACCCGAATAGTACTTTCTAAACATCCATGCAGCTATTTTAGCAAAAAGGATAACACAAATAATAAAACCAACGATTAGAGGAATAATAACACCAAAATCAAAATCTTTAATCCCAATTGCCATCTTATCGTAAAGCCCAAAATATATAAGGAAGTTTGAAGGACTCATACCCGGAATAATTAAACCAAGCCCCATTAACAACCCCGATGCCAGCCAAATAAATATATTAGGAGTAACCTCAGTAAGTTCCTTTCCACCCACAACCATAAGAGTAAAAATGGCTACGGTAGACAATATCAGCACCCATATATCAGATGATTTTCTTCCCTCCTTACCAGCAGTTTTATATAGCGAAGGAAACGTGCCTGCCACAAAACCCACAAACAAGCATACAAACTGAGCAGCATATTTGCCAAATGCTTTCTCCACAACAACTGCAAAAAGCACAATACCAATTACAGCACCAATGGCAACAGGAATGAAATAAACTATATTTTTTACAAAGTTCTCACGTAAGTTGGCAAGAAACTTTATAATTCTATCGTATAAACCAAAAATTACTGCTAGCACCCCTCCCGAAAGACCAGGTAGTATAAATCCAATACCTACCAGAGCACCTTTTATGAGACGTATAAACCAGTCGGCAACGTTGCTGATTTTCTTTTGTTCCTTTACTTCTTCCACTTTATGTATCGTTAAGTTGTATTTATTTTATCGCTTTATCTATTTGTTTTTTATCACGAAGGGCAAATATACAACTTTTCTAAAAGCCGAGACAATAGATACACAATTTGTACAAATGAATAATGTGCAGAAGTTTAAAATATGCAGAAGTTTAAATATGCAGAAGTTTAAATGTGCCGAAGTTTAAAATATCAATAAGTTTAAAATATCAATAAGTTTAAACAATACCAAAGTTTTAAAATCTCAAACTTAAACCGCAAAATAAGACTCCAATTCTTTGAGTGTATTCTCACTGGTGAGGATATCATTTACCACCAATCCCCTCTCCAGCACCACAATACGGTCGCACACCTCAGTAACATGATTAAGGTCGTGGCTAGAAATAAGCATAGTCATGTTTCTAATAGTTTTTAGCTCATTAAGCATCTTCTTTAATCTTATTTGCGAAGTAGGGTCCAGTGCAGTAAAAGGCTCATCTAAAATAAGTATTTGCGGATCGCTAATAAGCGCAGCAGCAATCCCGGTTTTCTTCTGGTTCCCTTTAGATAAGTCGCGAATTAACTTTCCCGACCCCAGTATTTCCCCGTTAAAGAAATCCTTCATCGACTCAAGAAAAGTGGCAATATCACCCTCCGATTTATTATATACCTTGGCAGTAAAAGCAAAATACTCTTCAGGAGTGAGGAAGTCAATCAAAAAACCCTCGTCGAGAAACGACCCCACCTTCGCTTTCCACTCATCGCGCTTAGCCACCGTTTTCCCATCAATAAGCACCTCTCCCGTTGAAGCCTCAATCAGGTCGAGTATCAACCTAAACAAAGTGGTCTTGCCCGCACCATTATTACCCACCAAGCCAAAACTTTCACCCTGTGGTATCCTCAAAGATGGAATATTAAGCACCGTAACGCCGCCATACAACTTCTTTAAATTACTCACTGCAATAATCCCTTGCTGCTGTTGAACCATATTTTTTTTTATTTATTTGATTAGGTATTTAAGAAAGCGTTGCATGCTTATAATTTCTTTTATGCTTATTCTTTCTTCAATGCTCACTCTTTTTTTCGAAATCCATCACATAATGCATACTTCCTTCGTAAGAACTGCTTTTCAATTACTCTCAACAACGGTTCACGAAACACTATACCCGATAATCCTAACAATGTTATGATAATTAACGCTATATAGGTGGCAGAAAATATTGCAAACAGTTGGATCAACCCAATTGGAATTACTAATAGAGGAATCATAACCAAAAAATTCTTATAACTCACCCCCTGCATATTCATAGAAGAACCTCTTGAGAGTTCTAACCGTTTAGTATTAAGTGTTGCCGCAAAAATATACACGTAGATATTTACGCCTACATTATATACAAAAGCCACCAGGTGATGTATAATGACATTTTTTCCAAACAAAAAATAAGGAGTTGTAAGAATAAAAGATACTATACATAGAGCCAGCATCAAAGTGTAATTTGCCCTTATATATGTGCTTGTATCAATATTGCGGGACATTAGAAAATCGAAGTGCGACCCGTCCCAGTTGATAATCCATTGCCCAAACATCAACATACCCGTACCAGTTACAAAGACAGCCACAAAAAGTAGCCATGCAGACTTATCGGCATACGTTGGGTTAGGATAGAATATGAGTCCATAAAACAGAAAGAAAATTGCAGTGTAAAGAGTACTCTTTGTCCGTTTGTGCCTAAGCACCAGTTTTATCTCAAGAGAGATAATTTCACCTATCTTGCCATATCGCTCAATAAAAGTGAATTTCTGCGATTCAGCACCTCTCCTTTTACTAATTCGTTCAAACGACTCGGTGTAGTAGTTGCGAGCAAAAAATAACTTGTTTAAGAAAAAAGCAAGCAGGCTTAACGATATTACAGAAACCCAAACCAGGGGTGTAGTAATCAGAAAACCAAAAACACTTTGCGATACTTCAAACAGAGATAATATCTTATAATATTCAAGTGCAAACACAGCACCTCCTATTATTAGCAGCAAGACCACACCAACCAGGATATTATTAAACTTTCGTTTCAGCAGCGGTGCCATCAAGGTATTAAACCATATAAGAAAGACCACGATAAAAATGAAACGGAAGAAGCTTAATGCCCCCAGTGTTGGATAAATTTCTTTAATTGCAAAAGGAATTACAAAACAAAGTGCTATGTAATTCAAAGGATTAAGCAAAGGTTTCAGTAAAAGATAGTTTACAAGCGTATCTCTTTTAACAGGCAGCACTTGATAACTCTCTAGGTTTATCTTGCTCAGTGGCTGCATAATGTAGCGCATCATCAGTATTGCAATAACAGCATAAATAATACCGCCCATAACAATATCAGTAGGATTTTTCTGAGGCGCTATTTCCATGAGTAGGTTAGGTAAAAACAACCCCAACATTACCAATATCGCAAGAAAGTAAAGGGCCATTAACCCAACAAAAATATTTACTATCAGATTCTTATAATACCCGGGCGCACGAACAGTTTGCAGCCAATAGTGCCAAAATAATGTTTTATACATAGTGTGTCAATCAATAGATTACCTCTTGCCAAACAGTCCGCCAAAAATACCACGAGTTATAGTTCTGCCCAGCTCATTACCAATTTGCCTCTTTGCACTCCTGCCCACCTGATCAAGTAAATCGCCAAAGATACCCTGCTCCTCTTTCTTTTTCCTTGCCGCAGCACGTCTATTCCTATCTTCTTCTCGGGCAGCCTTTTCGGCCTCTTTTTGAAGACGCACCCTTTCTCTTTCCTCGGCAGCCAATCGCCTCTCTTCCTCAAGAAGATTCTCTTTATGCGACAATATTTCGTATGCCGACTCCCTGTCAATCAGATCTTCATAAACACCATATAGCAGCGAACTACGCAATGCCTGATCCCTTTCGCCAAGAGTAATAGGCCCTATCTGTCCCTGTGGCGGAAGTATATTAGCTCTCTCAACCATTTGTGGAGCACCTTTCTCATCCAGAAAAGAAACAAGTGCCTCACCGGTATTCAATTGAGTAATTGCATCTTCGGTATTAAACTTAGGATTAGCTCTGAAAGTATTTGCAGCCACCCGCACAGCCTTCTGGTCGTTTGGAGTATAAGCCCTCAAAGCATGCTGAACACGGTTGCCTAGTTGCCCCAGAATACTCTCAGGTATATCTGCAGGATTTTGAGTACAAAAATAAATGCCTACTCCTTTAGATCTAATCAATCGTACAATCTGCTCCACCTTTTCAAGCAACGATCTTGGCATATCATTAAAAAGCAAATGAGCCTCATCAAAGAAAAACACCAGCTTTGGCTTGTCCAAATCACCAACCTCAGGCAGCGTTTCATACAAATCGTCAAGCAACCACAACAAGAAAGTTGTATACACCCTTGGCGAGTTCATTAACTTATCGGCAGCAAGAATATTTATTACCCCTTTGCCCTCTTCAGTCTGAATAAAATCTGTAATCTCAAGATTAGGCTCACCAAAAAACCTATCAGCACCCTCGCTCTCAATCCTCATCAACCCACGCTGAATAGCACCAATACTTACAGGTGAGATATTTCCATATTTAGTAGTAAAATCTTTCCTGTTATCCCCAATAAACTGAAGCATCTTTTGCAAGTCCTTCAAATCAATAAGGAGAAGATCATTATCATCGGCAATTTTAAAAGCCATAGTTAAAATAGCCCCTTGAGTTTCGTTTAGATTAAGTAAACGCTCAAGCAAAAGCGGTCCCATAGACGAAACAGTAGTACGCACCGGATGTCCCTGCTCGCCAAACACATCCCAAAACCTTACCGGAAATGCTTTGTACTCAAACCCCTTATCTTTTAGATTATAACCATCAACACGCTTATTTACGCTCTCTTTATTACCACCAATTTTTGCTACCCCCGACAAATCACCTTTCATATCAGCAGCAAATACGGGCACACCCATATCACTAAATGATTCAGAAAGAGTTTGAAGAGTAACAGTTTTTCCGGTACCTGTTGCACCTGTAATAAGTCCATGACGGTTTGCCATTTTAGGTATCAGGCAAACTTCTTTCTCATCGTTTATGGCTATAAAAGCACGACGGCTGTTATCGTACATATTTGTTTGTTTTAGATTTTTAGTGAAAACAAAGTTAAACAAATATTTTAAAACAGGTTGCTATATGATTTATTATGTTAATAATTGAACTATCTATAATTTAAGGTTTGTTTGTGATGTATGGTTGCGTTTTCACAAACAAACCTTATTCTATAAATTAATACAAACCACAAACGAAAGAGCAATTAGCAACCCCGCCAACGAAGTGATTTTAAGATATGGGTCCAGCTCATGCCCGGTTTTAAATCTGATATCTCTAAGAACCTTAAAAAGAATAAGAAAGAAGATGAGATAGATGTAATTGAACCAATGTTGCGAAGCAAATAAATAGCTAAAGGAAAGAAGACAGAAAAACGAGAGAAAAGTTAAAGTAGCGTGATAAATTTTAGCCCTGGTTAATCCCAGTTTAACCGCAACAGTTTTCTTGCCCGACTTCCTATCATTCTCAATATCACGCATATTGTTTACATTCAAAATCATGGTGCTTATCAATCCTATTGAAATAGCTGGGAGCACAGGAATAAAATCGATTATGTGCGTATGAAGAAAGTATGTACCAATTACAGGAACCGGTCCGAAGAATATAAAAGCAAACAAATCTCCCCAACCTCTATAACCATATGCATTCTTGCCCATGGTATAAAACAGAGCTGCAAGAATGCATAATAAACCAATAAACAGAAGAGAGATCCAAGCTATTATGCTTACAAAAGGAGAAATCTTATATACCAATACAGAGCCAGAAATAACACAAGCAACAATAAAAACTGAAATGGCCCCCTTCATTTGTGATGCAGTAATCAATCCACCCTGCAGGGCTCGGGTAGGACCAACCCTCTTGCCCGTTATATCAGTTCCTTTTTGAAAATCGCCCAGGTCATTAGCCAAATTAGCCAAAATCTGAATGGCAATTGCCAGGATCATGGCAAAGGTAAGTACGGTTAAATCCATACCACCTTTATACAAAGCCAGTCCGCTACCCAATATTACGGTAGATACCGCCAAAAAAAGAGTTCGTAACCTAAATGCCGAAATCCAATCCTTTGCAGATGCCATTATTTTGCCCTATTAATTAATAAGAGCGAGCAAAAACAACTCTTTGTGTCGATGGTTTGCCCGATACCATGCACACACCTGGCGTCTTATCACCATCTAGCGGGATACAGCGAATTGTTGCTTTGGTATCATTCTTAATCTGCTCTTCTGTCTCAGGCGTTCCGTCCCAGTGGCAAAGCAGGAAACCACCTTTTTCAATCTCAACCTTAAAATCGTCATAACTATCAACCTCTCTGGTTTGAGAAGCTCTAAAATCGAACGCTTTCTTATAGATATTATCCTGAATCTCATCCAAAAGATTCTTTATATACTCTTCTATGCCATCGGTAGAAACAGTCTCTTTAGTTAAAGTATCACGCCTGGCCACCTCAATGGTGTTGCTCTCCAAATCGCGAGCACCAATAGCCAGCCTCACCGGCACACCTTTCAGTTCATACTCAGCAAATTTCCAACCCGGCTTCTTGTTGTCCGATTTGTCATACTTAACACTCACACCCAGAGCTTTAAGCTTTTTAGTAATATCAGCAACCTTCTCATTTATCAGATCAAGTTGCTCTTTATTTTTATATATAGGCACAATAACAACCTGATATGGAGCCAACTTAGGAGGCAGCACCAATCCGTTATCATCAGAGTGAGTCATAATAAGCGCACCAATCAAGCGAGTAGAAACACCCCATGATGTAGCCCAAACATATTCCCTTTGCCCGTTCTGATCAGAAAATTGTACATCAAAGGCTTTGGCAAAATTCTGTCCCAGGAAATGTGAAGTACCAGATTGCAAAGCTTTCCCATCCTGCATAAGTGCCTCAATTGTATATGTGTCTATGGCTCCGGCAAATCTTTCAGACGCAGACTTAAAACCTTTAATAACAGGCATTGCCATATACTGTTCGGCAAAATCAGAGTACACATTAATCATCTGCTCCGTCTCTTCAATAGCCTCTTCTTTAGTTGCGTGAGCAGTGTGCCCCTCCTGCCAAAGAAACTCAGTAGTTCTCAAAAACAACCTTGTACGCATCTCCCAGCGCACCACATTGGCCCATTGATTAATAAGCAGTGGTAGGTCGCGATACGATTGAATCCAATTCTTATAAGTACTCCAAATAATTGTTTCAGAAGTGGGGCGCACCACCAGCTCCTCTTCTAGCTTAGCAGCAGGGTCAACAATTACACCACCTCCATTAGGATCATTTTTCAGCCTGTAGTGAGTTACCACAGCGCACTCTTTGGCAAAACCTTCCACATGCTCTGCTTCTTTGCTAAGATAAGATTTTGGAATAAAAAGCGGGAAATATGCATTCATATGACCAGTTTCTTTAAACATATCGTCTAGCTGACGCTGCATTTTTTCCCAAATGGCATACCCATAAGGCTTTATAACCATGCAACCTCTAACGGCCGAGTTCTCAGCCATATCTGCCTTAATAACCAAATCTTGATACCATTGCGAGAAATCTTCGCTTCTAGGAGTAAGCTCCTTCAATACCTTTGCCATTATATTATTTTGAAAAATTGATGTAATTATTTGAAGGTGCAAAGATAATAATTTTTCATGTATTACATTCTAAATGTATTATGTATAGATACACCTATTGTAAAATACGAAAATGATGTTTATGTATTTAAAATGCAAAATATCACAGTTCATTTGTAAGGGATATATATTGAAGATGAAATTAAAGTTAATGAGACTAACTTTACTCGGATTCACCATGAATTTTTCCATGAGGATCCGAGCGAAAGACGAGCAAAGTACAGTTTTACTTCAGTGAATCTTGTTTAGCCTCGTTTTAAGAATTATGAGTTCTTGTCTTTGTAAATAACCGATTCGCTCACAAATACGTTATATCTATTGACCGTTGCTTTGGGAATCAAAAAATTAACTCAATAAAACTCATAAAATGAAAGCAAATGGAAAATCAGTAAATGAAATACTTACAAACCTGCCAGAAGAAAGAGTTGTGCCCTTTAACAAGCTGCATAAAGTAATTATGGATAACCTACCCGAGGGATTTGAAGCAGCTATAAGTTATGGGAGTTTGGGATATGTAGTGCCCCATACAATATATCCTGCCGGTTATCATTGCAAACCAATAGAACCACTTCCATTTGGATAAGTTTTTATGATAATAACATTAAGAAATAGAAGCTTTTGGGTATATTTGCACAATAATAATATATTTGAATAAACAGATTGTCATTACTGAAAATAATAGTTAATTAATTCAGTTATTTCAACTTTACTGCTATTTAAATTCAATAAACAATAAAATGATTAAAAAAGGAACTTTAGAACTCATAAATAATACACCTCTGCTGGTTTTGGATAAAATTGTTGCAGATAAAGTAATATATGCTAAGGCAGATTACCTTCAACCAGGAGGAAGTGTAAAAGATAGGGCAGCATATCAGCTGGTTAAAGATGCTTATGAAAGAGGTGATTTGAAAAAGGGGCAACCGGTTGTAGAGATGACAAGCGGTAATATGGGTGCCGGAATGGCTGTTGTGTGTAAGCAGTTTGGAAATCCATTTTATGCAGTTATGTCTGAAGGAAACAGTATTGAAAGGCGTAAAGCTTTGAAAGCACTTGGGGCGGAAATTATTCTCACAAAGCAAGTAAACGGTACTATGGGTATGGTGACGGGTGACGATATTAAACATGCCGGTGATGTTGCTCGCGAATATGCAAAAGAGATAAATGCTTTTTATGCCGATCAATTTAATAGCCCATCATGTTTAACTGCACATTATAATACTACTGGACCCGAGATTTGGGAAGACTTGCCAGAGGTTGAAGCTTTTGTTTCGATAGTGGGGAGTGGTGGAACTTTTATGGGTACATCTAAGTTTTTGAGAGAACAAAATCCTGCTATAAAATGTATTGCCGTGGAACCAGAGAATACAGCAATTTTAAAAACTGGTAAAGTAAAATCGGCTAAACATATCATTCAGGGTACTGGGTATGGATTTGTGCCGCCGCATTGGGAGGATGGTTTAGCGGATGAGATTATAACTGTTTCTGATGATGAGGTTCGCGAGATGACAGTTAGGTTAAGTGAAGAGCAAGGATTGTATGTAGGTTATTCTTCGGGTGCAAATATTGCTGCTACTATTAAATTTCTTGAGAAAAATTCGAGCATTAAATACATCGCAACTATTCTTTGCGACACGGGTTACAAATATTCGGATTTGTAATTCACTTCTTCTCTACATCCCCCCTAAAGAAAGAGAAGAATATTCCTGGGATTCCGATTATTGCAAAAATAATAAATCCCCATTTTAAAGCTTTTAGAAATAGTATATCGGGCACTGCTTCTACAGATTGACTGCCAAAGTTTATTGAAATTAGGAGGGTTATGATGCTCATGCTTATGATCTGTCCGAATACTCGCATTGAGGATGCAAGTCCGGATGCCTGACCGTATTGTTTACGCTCTACCGAACTCATTATGGTGTTCATGTTGGGCGACGAGAACAGGGCAAATCCTAGTCCCACCCATATAAGTACTCCCACTATATATGCTATTGAGGTATCGTGCGATAGAAAAGCAAGCATTGCAAGCCCCGTTGTGCACATAGCCATGCCTATGGTTGCAAAATAGCGTGGTTGTATTCTGTCTGAGAGCCTCCCCACTATTGGAGAGAAAATTGCCATCATTATTGGTTGTGCAATAATTACAGCACCTGCCTGGCGGGGAGTTAGATTTTGAATCTTTTGTAGATAGAGGCTTAGAAAAAATACGATGGCAAAGGTGGCTGTATAATTGATTAGTGCCGATAGGTTGGAGTAGGTGAATAGTCTGTTTTTTGTGAATAATGATGTGTTTAATAATGGATTCTCTGCTCTGCTTTCGATCTTCCAAAATAGAAACAAAAGCATTAGTGATATTGCCATTAGAGCCCATCCTGTGGCAGATGGTATTTGTGATGAGCCGTAAACCAAAGTGGTGAGGCCAGTCATAAATATGACAGTGCCAAGCTTGTCGGTTTTTTTAGCAACCCTATCAATCTTCTTCTCGCTTTTTAGATATAGCATTGAAATTACTATATTGAATGTACCGAGTACAGCTGCAATAATAAAAAGAAAACGCCAACCAAATTGTTGAGTTATAATGCCACCTAGCAATGGCCCCAAAGCTAGTCCTGCATACACAGCAGAGACTGATATGCCCAAAACACGACCTCTTTGTTGGGGCGGGAATGAAGAAACAAGTATGGCCTGCCCGGTGGTGCCCGAGAAGGCTGCTCCAACTCCTTGAAGAAAGCGGGCTACTATGAGCCAAGTGCCGTTTGGTGCAATAAAGCAGATTGCCGATGCCAGAGTAAATATTATGAGCCCGAGCTTAAAGAGCTTACTATTGTCGCTGTTATCGCCCCATACACCGGCAGGAAGCATAAAAAGCGCTGTGCCAAGTATGAACGAGGTTATAATCCAACTTAATTGTAAAGCCGATAGCGAAAAGTCGTGCTCAATTGAGGGTAAAGCAATATTTACTGCCGACACCAGGAAGGTGCCAATAAAAGAGGTGATGGCTACAATGAGCAGTATTGATTGGCTTTTTCTTGTATCTGTCATTTAGTGTACGTTTCCCTTACGTGCTTAACAGTAATAGGTGTTTTATCAGTTTTTTTGAGTTGTGGCGACGTTATACTTATTGTAACTTCTTCATTAGGCAGCAGATCAATAAAATTATCGCTGTATTGGGCTCCTAAAATGGGTATTTCAATAAAGACATCTTTGGCAAGCTTACTGCTCTTTAATGTAACTTTATATTCACCATCGGCATATTTTACACTGGTTTTAATATCCGTTTCGGGAAGCTCAAGCTTATTGGGCCAGTAAAAGAAATAGTCCTTTTGAGAGATTATGTTGCCCCTGCTATCTGTAAGGTAGGCATTTATCATAGTGTGTGCTTTTTCGCTTTCACTTACAAAATCAGACATGTTATATGTTTTTACAATCTTGCTGTCATTGGCTTTAGCATTAACAGTCTGAGTATATTCTTTCTTTAAACCAGTTGAGAAGTCTATTGCCCTAACAGTAAGCGTTAAATTGTTAGTATCTTGAAGATAGTCGGACATAGTATAATAGTTGAGCTTGCCATCCTTTGCTTCAACACCAAGAGCAAGAGGAGCAAAAACATCTCTCATTCTGTAATGCTGAGCTTTCCAGTTGTTGTAGTAGTCGATACTCGACCAAGATACCACCGGCCAACTATCATTTATTTGCCAGTATAGTGCGCCCATACAATAGGGTCTGCCTCTGCGCATAGCTTCAACAGACTCTTCCATGCCGTTTCCTTGCATGACCAGCCCCAGGTAAACAAAGTCTATGAAGTTATTTGGTTCGTGATAATACATATCCATATACTTCTTTATAAGTGAGTTTCCGGTAGAAGCTTTTTGGTGCACTTTCATAACTTCACTTTCAAGACTCCATTGGCTGGGTTCTGCAAATGTGCGAATAGTCTTCATTTCTGGAAAAGATTGAAATCCAAACTCACTTGCAAAACGTGGCAACCTATCTGCCAATGCCTCAAATGGAAGTTCGCCATACCATAAACCCCAATCGTGAACATCACCAGTGTTAAACAAGTCGGGGCGCCCCCAGTTAGCCAAATCGGGTGATCCGTGTACATAACTGCGTGTGCCATCATATTCTTCTACCAGCGAGGGTAATAACTCCCTGAATGTTTTATCATAACCTTTAAACCATTGGTCCATGATCTCATCAGTTACATCTTTTCTCCATCCCCAGTAATTAAGTCCTTCATACACCTCGTTATTACCACACCAATAGGCAAGAGATGCATGATTTCTGAGTCTTTTAATGTTATATACAGCCTCTTGCTTTACATTATCGAGAAAGAAGTTGTCGGAGGGATAAGCAGTACAACCAAAAATAAAGTCTTGCCAAACAAGTATACCTCTCTCATCGGCCTGGCGATAGAACTCTTCATTCTCATATATTCCACCTCCCCATACGCGCACCATATTCATGTTGGCACCCGAGACATTATTAAAAAAAGTTTCGTAAAATGCAGAGTCTTGTTTATGAGTAAAGATTTCACCCGGTATGTAGTTAGTACCTTTAGCAAAAATTGGAGTTCCGTTTACTTCAAAGTAATACGACTTGCCATGTTCGTCCTCTTGGGCAATGTGACGAATGGTGCGTAAGCCGGTTCTTACGTCTTTAACAGCCGCTATCTCGTCATCAATAACTACCATTGCATAAAAATCATATAGATGCTGATCGCCCCAGTTTACAGGCATCCACAATTGAGGATTTTCTATTAATGAATGAAGTGAAAAGACGTTGTGTCCTTTTTTAAGTTTAACTTCCTTGCTTGAAGATATGAGTTGCTTTAGATCTTCTTTTGATTGAGAAGTGCTGTTGTTTGTGTTAAGAGAGTAGCCAAAAGCAATAGTAGCATTAGTTTCGTTAAGTGAATATACTTCAATTACATTCTCTATATCGGCCTTTTGGCTTGTTACCGATGATTGCTTTACGTAGTAATCATCAATTCTTGCTTTATCATAGAAGTTGAGCGTTACTGGTTTCCATATCCCCATTTGCACAATACGAATTCCCCAGTCCCATCCAAAATGATAAGGAGCTTTGCGGTTATAAACGCTTAGCTTTTCGTCTCTATGGTCGTTGCCAGCTGGATACTCATATCCAAATGTTTCTCTGGCGGGCATCATACGTTTAATTGGAGAGTAAAATCTTATATACAAATTGTTCTCACCCTCTTTTAGTATGTTTTTTACAGGAACTTTATGTCCTATAAACATGTTTTCTGTTTGTAGTATCTTTGCTCCATTTAAAAATACATCGGCATGTGTATCTAAACCTTCAAAAAAGATGTATGCATCATCATGATTAAGCTGGTTGGCATTAACTACAAATGTTTTTCTGTAATCCCAATCTTTATCTTCAACCCATTGAATATCTTTTTCATTTGTTCCATAAAACGGGTCGGGGAGGACACCATGCCTGATAAGATCTGCTTGTACAGAGCTTGGTACTTGTGCGTCATACCACACACTATCATTTACTTGTGAGAATTGCCATCCTTCATTTAATGAAACAATCTCATTATACTGAGCCATTATAAATAGGGGCATCATACAAAAAACTATAGAAATAAGTCTGTTCATACCTGTAATGTTTTTTTTACTTTAATTGCAAAGATAACCACATCGAGAGAATTAAATAGTTTTATTTAAACTCTTTTTACATAGAAAAAAAGTAAGTTTGCAATGTTTTATAGCACACAGACAGTAATTATTGTAGGTTATGCACGACGATATTAAAATAAGAAAAGAGGAGTTTTTACTGCATTATAAAAAGATATACTCATTTTTAAGAGAAAAATGGGATATTAAAACTTTGTTCTTAATAAAGAATATACTAAAGCAGTTTTTGCTTTCGTATGATGAGAGCACACTTAATGAAATGGAAGAAGAGATATGGTCTGACATCAAAACAGCCATTATCGCCGTTGAAGAAGTGAGCTTGAAGCAGTCGGCAGTATTAGCTATATTGCTTTTGCACCCTGTATCTAATGGTTTTTATACACTTGATAAATGCAATAATACTTTTGGTGAAGAGACTGCAATTATATTAAGGGGACTAATAAAAATACGTGAGTTTAGTGATAAGAAGTCGGCCGTTGAATCTGAAAACTATATAAAGCTTCTTTTATCGATTGCTGAAGATATACGTGTAGTTTTTATAATGATTGCGCAGCATCTGAGATTGTTGCGGGAAGCTAAATCGACTACCGTAAATGAGAGGCTTAATCTTTCTGTGGAGTCTACTTATTTATATGCTCCGTTGGCACACCGACTAGGTCTTTATGCTGTTAAATCTGAGCTTGAAGATTTATCGCTTAAATATACCGATAGGGAGACTTACGATTTTATTGCAAGAAAGCTAAACGAAACGAAGCGTTCGCGCGATAGATATATAAGTGAGTTTATTGAGCCTTTGAAGGAAAGATTGAAAAGTACGGGTTTAAATTATGAGATAAAAGGCAGAACTAAATCGATATTCTCAATATATAATAAGCTTAAGAAACAGAAAATAGAGTTTGAGAATATATACGATCTTTTTGCTATTAGAGTTATACTTGATGCACCAGAGGCAGATGAAAAAGCACAGTGCTGGCAGGTATACTCAATTATTACCGATATGTATCAACCCAATCCAAAGAGATTAAAAGATTGGCTTTCTATACCCAAAAGCAATGGGTATGAGTCGCTTCACATAACCGTAATGGGTGCAGGTTCACGCTGGGTGGAAGTGCAGATTCGCACAAAGCGTATGGATGCGATAGCTGAGCGTGGGTTAGCAGCACATTGGAAATATAAAGGAGTGAAGGAAGAGTCGACACTTGATGGTTGGTTGCAGTCGCTCAGAGAATCTATAGATAGCAAAGAGACCAACCTGAGCCAGAAGTTAAACGATTTTAAGCTTGATTTGTATGAGGAGGAGATATTTGTATTTACTCCAAAGGGCGATTTGTTTAAGCTGCCTAAGAATGCTACAGTTTTGGACTTTGCATTTTCAATTCACTCCAAGCTGGGTTCAACATGCATATCGGGGAGGGTAAATGGAAAGAATGTTCCTATTAAACACAGGCTAAAGAGTGGAGATCAGGTTGAGATTAACACCTCATCGCATCAGACGCCCAAGCAAGATTGGCTTAATAGTGTTGTAACTTCAAAGGCACGCACAAAGATTCGCCAGCTATTAAAGGAGGAGGCGAGCAAGCAGGTTGATATTGCCAAGGAGACGCTTTCGAGAAGGATGAAGAACCGTAAGATTGAGCTCGATGATTCACTTCTGATGCAGTTGATTAAAAAGTTGAGATATAAAACGGTTACCGACTTCTTTGCGGATATCGCGAATGGAAAGAATGATGTTAACTGGGTGATAGATCGCTATCTGGAGATGGGGAGCAAAGAGCAGGAGCTTAAGGAAGCATATGCCTCAATTAGTGCTGAGGAGTTTACATTAAAGACACCCGAGAATGAGGTGGTTAGCAGCGATGAGCTTATAATTGATCAAAACCTCACCGGAGTTGATTATAAGCTTGCTAAGTGTTGTAATCCAATTTATGGAGATGATATTTTTGGTTTTGTATCTACTCAGGGAATAAAAATACATCGTGCAAGTTGCCCAAATGCTCACGATTTGTTTTCGCGATTTGGTTACAGAATACTCAGAGCTCGCTGGTCGGGCACTATTGGCTCTTCAAGCTATACAATTGTTTTAAGAGTGATTGGAAATGATCAGATTAACATTGTTGCTAATCTGATGTCAATTATTTCGAAGGAAGAAGGGGTGAATATGAGGTCAATATCCATCGATTCAAATGATGGATTGTTTCAGGGGAATATTGCAGTTATATTAGCAAATACCTCTATGCTTGAACAGCTTATAAAGAAACTAAAAGCAGTTAAAGGTGTGAAGTCTATTACAAGGTTGAGCTAAATAATATTCTTGAGTTTGGCTATTTAGTTTGTCCTCAGTTGGATGTTCTGTGTTGTTATCGATTGAATCTTAAGATTCTTCAGTGTCTTCAGAAACCTTAGAATTTTCAGTGTCTTCAGAAAGAGTATCTTCATAAGGTTCGGTTTTAATTAACCCTTCTGTTTCAATATTCTCTGGGGATTCTGTTTTAATACTCTTGTCTGTTTCTACAGATTCTTTTGTTTCAATATTCTTTTCTGTTTCTACGGTCTCTTTTGTTTCAATTACTTCCTCAGTTTCAACTGTCTCTTCAACCTCTTCTTCAATAAAATCGGGTATTTCAAAGATAGCTAATAGCTGCTGTATATATTCTTTTTCTATGTCTTGAGGACGAATCACCTCATCTCCATACTTAAGAATATCTATATCAATTATAACCTTTCCCTGATACTTGTCTTTGGGCGTTCTACCAACAGCTCTTTCGGTTAGCTTGATTTTGCTTACAAGCTCATCAAGATTCATGTCTGTTGTACAACATGCTAATATATTTCTGAAAAGATACTTAAAGTTATCGTCCTCAGGTTCAGATAATATTGGGTCGCTATATACAATATTTGGAAAAAGATATAAAAGCATTCTTTTTGCTTTATCTATGTTGGTTTTTGCGAATGTATTTGACCCTATGCTAAGTAGTATTGTGCTCATAATGATAATTTGAAATACAAACATACAAAAAAAAAGCATTTAGATAAAGTATAGTTTCGAAAACAGTGAAAACTATCTACTAATAATCATTAAAGAGTTTACAAATGTCTTTTTTATAATATCAAGTATTCATTTTAGGTGCCCTTATAAATTTATATGCTTCCTATAAAGAGCTAACTAAAATTTCTCTGGCAACTGCTCCTGTTACATTACTATTCTCGCCATATGATGCATTTCTTTCGTTAAATCGTTTTACTATCTTTTCGATTGTTTCATTTCCGATACCCTCTTCTGATAGTCGTGTTGTTAAACCTAGTGAACGATAAAACTCTTCTGTGGCTTCAATAGTTTTATCTATTCTTTCTTGTTCTGAGCCTTCTGTTATATCAAAAACCCTTTCACCAAATTGGAGAAGCTTACCATGTTTTTGATGCTTTAATACACGCATTGTAGATGGCATTACAATGGCAAGAGTATGAGCGTGAGTTAATCCATGAATTGCAGTGAGTTCATGCCCAATCATATGAGTAGACCAGTCTTGGGTTACGCCCATTCTAATGAAATCATTAAGTGCAAGTGTAGCAGAGAGCATAAACTCAGCCATAAGTTCGTAATTTCTATTGCCAGATATTATGTCTGGAGCAATCTCCTTAACTGTTTGGAGTACACCTTCTGCCCATCTATCCATAATTTTAGACTGATTTGGAGTAGTTAGATATTGCTCTAAAACATGTGTGAACGTATCGGCTAGTCCGCACGCAATTTGATGTGGAGGAAGCGAATAGGTAACTTCTGGATCGAGAATTGAGAACTGTGGGTAAAAGCCACCAAATCCGAATTTTTCTTGAGTTTCACTTCTTGTAATTACTGCTGCAGTATTCATCTCGGAGCCCGTTGCGGGGAGTGTCAATACTGATGCATAATGAATCTGTTTATCGGCGTGTCCTTTTAAAACAATATCCCATGAGTCTTCTTCTGAAGCAATTCCGGCTGCTATTAGTTTTGTTCCATCCAAAACAGATCCTCCGCCAACAGCTAAAAGAAAATCGATATTATTATCTTTTCCCTGTTTAACAGCTTTTCGAATTGTCTCTACATGCGGGTTGGGTTCTATTCCCCAGAACTCTATGTAATTACGTCCCTTTAGCGCATCTATAACCTGGTTGTATACACCATTTTTAGTAACACTGCCACCACCAAAAGTAATCATTAGATTAGCATCATCAGGTATCAGTTCAGAAAGTAGATTAATTTGTCCTTTTCCAAAAACAAGTTTCGTTGGGTTTTGAAATATAAAGTTGTTCATAGTTGTTATATTATTATTGTTTGAACATAGGTATCCATTAATTGTTCAATAATGATAACTGCTAATTTAGATATTTAATGTGGTAAATATGTGGTGAGGGAAATAAATTTTATCGAACTTAACAAATTAAGTTACCTGGTATACAGAGATCAAATAATTGAACTTTATTTTCAGGCGTTTACAACTGGTGAATATGCTCAGCGCTTAGAGAGAAATTCTGTTGTAATTACACTTGATGATTTAATTAATGTAGGTGGAGGAATATTAGCCTTATGTGGTGAACGTATTATAGGGGTATTAATAGCTTCTTCTTTATCTGCGCATAACGAATTTCCCTTTAATGATACTAAAGATTTTATAGTTGAAAAAACTTTGTACATTAATGAGGTAGTAGTAGATCTGGATTTTAGGGGAAAAGGTATAGCAGAGAAAATGATTGGTCTTTTATTTAACAATTTTCATGGTAACTACTATAATGCAGTTATAAGGGTTTGGGATAAAAATATTCCAGCTCTATCTTTATACAATAAACTTAATTTCGAACCGATTGCTAGTATAACTCAAACAAAATTGAGAACTAATGGTGAGGAGTTTAAAATGGATAAGATATATTTATACAAAAAACTGATAGCTGAGGATTGAAACTGATGACTGTTATTTGACAACTATTATCCAAATATTGAATGCTGATTGCCGGCTATTTAACTGATAATTACAATTTAGAATTAACATACAAATTAAAATATACAACATACTGCTTATAATGAAACATTTACTTGCAAAAACAATCGATTTACATACAGGTTCTGTTAACAAGAAAAAAGATGAGATACGTGATTATTTTCTTAAAACCTGGACTTTAGATGAGCTTCTTTATACTCAATTGAAATCAGATGATATATTTTATAAACGAGGCGATCCTTTAAGACATATATTGCTCTTTTACCTTGGGCACACTGCTGTATTTTTTATTAATAAGTTGTATCTGGCTAAATTAATTGATAAGCGTATTAACTCCAGCTTTGAATCAATTTTTGCAATTGGTGTGGATGAAATGAGCTGGGATGATTTGGATAATAATAATTACAACTGGCCCCCCGTATCTGAAGTACGGGAATATAGAGATAAGGCTAAGGCTGTGATTTTAGATGTTATTGATAATACTCCATTAGAACTTCCAATAGATTGGGATAATCCTTTTTGGATTGTTATGATGGGTATTGAACATGAGAAAATTCATCTTGAAACGTCGTCGGTGCTTATTCGTCAACTTCCATTGGAAGATGTGATACCAAATGTGTTTGGAGAAAGATGTCATTCAGTTGGTGATGCCCCTACCAATGAGATGATTCCGGTGAGTGGTGGAACAATTAAATTGGGTAAGCAGAACGGTTATCATCTTTATGGTTGGGATAATGAGTATGGCAATTATGAGGAAGAGGTATGTGACTTTGCCGCAGCTAAATACCTAACTTCAAACAAAGAGTATCTGGAGTTTATTGAGGATAATGGGTATAACAGAGAGCAATTATGGACCGAAGAGGGGTGGAGTTGGAGGAATTTTAAACAGGCCAAGATGCCTCTTTTTTGGAGAAATAATGAGGATGGGTATCGTTTACGATTAATTGCAGAAGAAATTGATATGCCATGGAATTGGCCTGTTGAAGTTAATTATCTTGAGGCGAAAGCATTTTGTAATTGGAAGAGTATTAAAAGTGGAAAGAATTATCGACTTCCCACTGAGGCCGAATGGTATACTCTTCATAACAGAGCAGGTTTGATTGAGGTAACCGATTGGGAAAAGGCTCCAGGCAATATTAATTTAGAGTATTTTACTTCTCCTTGTCCCGTTGATATGTTTGAACAGGGTTCTTTCTTCGATATCATTGGTAATGTATGGCAATGGACAGAGACTCCCATAACTGGTTACCCCGGGTTTAAAGTTCACCCTATGTACGACGATTTTGCTACTCCTACTTTTGATGGAAAGCATAATCTGATAAAAGGTGGTTCATGGATTTCAACTGGCAACGAGGCTACAATTCATTCTCGCTATGCGTTTCGCAGGCATTTTTATCAGCATGCAGGATTTCGTTATATTGAATCTGATGCTCCTTTAAAGATTCAACATGCCGAGTATGAAACCGATGTGGAGGTAACACTGTCATGCGAGGAAAACTGGGGAGAATCGGGTGCTTCTGATGGTATGAGCTTGGCTAAGCAGTTGGCTTTATTGGCACAAAATATATTAATTGATAATAGCGATGCCAGGGTTTTAGACTTGAATGCCGACACGGGCAGGCTTGCTTTTGAGCTTGCAAAACATTTTAAGGATGTTACTGCTCTAGATTTCACCGCTCGCATGATACGTATCCCTATTCAACTGCAGGAGCAGGGTTATGTGAGGTATACGATGAAGGATGAAGGTGAATTAGTATTTTATCACGATATTGTTCTTGAGGAGTATGGTCTATCTGAATTTAAGGACAGAATTGCATTTATGCAAGCTGATGCAATGAATCTTAGGCCAAACTTCACAGGTTATGATTTAATTATATTGCCTGCTTTGCTTGAAGAGTTAAGTGATCCGACACTATTTTTATCGCAAATAGCGCAACGCTTAAATGATTATGGGTATCTTATAATTGCCTCTGATTATGATTGGGATATAAATAAAACTCCTCGTGATAAATGGCCCGGAGGTTTTAAAGAGGATGGCGAACCAGTTACATCTCTTGATGGTATAAAAAAAGTGCTTGAGCAAGAGTTTAATCTAATTGCTGAGCCTCGTGAAGTTACTCGTTTAATGAAAAAATCATCAAGAGTAACAGAAAGCAGGCAACTGCAACTTACAATATGGATGAAAAAGGATGCCTAATTTGAATGAAAAAGGATGCCTAATCTGAATGAAAAAGAATACCTAATTTGGATGAAAAAGGATGCATAATCTGAATGAAAAAGGATGCATAATCTGGATGAAAAAGGATGCCTAATCTGAATGAAAAAGAATGCCTAATTTGGATGAAAAAGAATGGCTAATTTGAATGAAAAGGTTGATTAATTAAACCATCTGGTCAGTGCACTAAATATGTTATCGTTCTCTTTTCTCTTTCTCTCTATGAGGTCTGCAGATGAGGGAACGAAAACTTTTAAGCCTTTGTGTACTATTTTTACATTTATTTCAGCATCAGTATAAAAAGGCTCCCCATCAACATGCATTACGCCTGGTTTAGAGCGCTTAATATGCAATTTGCGAGTGAGCAATGATGTCATTTTACTATTTTTGTCAATATTCTTAGTAAACAGTTGAATTGTAGTTTGAGGCATCTCCATGGCGTTTAGGGGTTTTAAGACAGAAACATTCATCATCCCATCATCCATACATGCTCCCGGGGCTATATAGGCTTCGTTGCCATATTGCGAAGCATTGGCACAAGTTAGTATAAAAGCTTTCTCAGTGAGAGCGCCATCGTCGTAAGTCAACTCATATTCCTCTGCTCTGAAATCTACCACACTCTCTAATACATTTCGTACATAACCAAGCGGTCCTCTTTTTTTCTCATCAGCAAATCTGTCGCTAACAAAAGCATCGAACCCAAAACCACAGGTACAGAAAAATATATGATCATTTGCCACTCCATAATCAATGGTGCGTGTATGCGCATTAAGTATAATATTAATAGCTTTTTCTGAATCAAGAGGGATCCCAAGTTCACGAGCAAGACCATTGCCTGAGCCATAAGGTAGGATACCAAGTACAGTGTCACTGTTTATTAGCTCTCGGGCAACTTCATTTACCGTTCCATCACCTCCGGCGGTAATTACAAATTTGAATTTATTCTCTACAGCATGACGTGCAATTTCAGAGGCATGGTTTGGGTAGCCTGTTACTCTTATCAATAGATCATATTTCTTCTGATCTATTGCTGCAGCTACCTCTTCGGGGATATATTTTTTAGATTCAGTACCAGAAATAGGATTGATGATAAGGCAAACTTTATCTTTTGGCATATTTGTAATTCATGTTTAACTTATTATTTACATCAATAATAACTCTCAGTTTCAACAAATATAACACATTTTTGTTTTTAATCCTTTTAATTTGTCCCTTAAACTCTAGTTGATTACTTTTGCTTCGGAAAAATAACATTATAATATATTCTAATGCAATCCTCTTTTATCCTTATTATTATTGCCGCATACTTTGGAGTACTGATGCTTATATCCTATCTCACTAGTAGGAAAGGGTCGGGAAACGATACTTTCTTTAGAGCCAATAAATCATCTAAATGGTATGTAGTGGCTGTTGCGATGATAGGTACTTCAATTTCGGGAGTAACCTTTGTTTCTGTAACCGGCATGGTCAGAAATCTTGATATGACATACATGCAGATGGTATTTGGCTTTTTCTTTGGCTACTTGGTTATTGCGTATGTGTTGCTACCTCTTTATTATCGATTAAACCTTACAACAATATATGGATATCTGGAGCAACGTTTCGGGAGAAATTCATATAAAACAGGCGCGTGGTTTTTTCTTCTTTCTAAGATAGTGGGTGCTGCAGCCAGGCTTTATCTTGTTGCATTTATTTTACAAACTCTGGTGTTTGATGCATGGGGTATTCCATTTGTAATTACAGTTATAGGCATCATTTTGGTAATATGGCTGTATAGTCACAAAAGTGGTATTAAAACAATTATATGGACTGACTGGTTGCAGACTATTCTTTTTTTAACAGCACTCGTGCTAATCGTGTGGCAAGTATCTACGAGGCTTAATTTTAATATAGGAGATACTATAGCAGCAATTGGAAACAGCCCGCATTCAAGAATATTTGTTTTTGACGACTGGGGCAGTACACAGAATTTCTTTAAACAGTTTTTTAGTGGTATGTTTATTACCATTGTGATGACCGGTTTGGATCAGGATCAGATGCAGAAAAATCTTACTATTAGAACTTTAAAGGATGCTCAGAAAAATGTGGTATCATACGGATTAGCTTTTGCTCCAATCAATTTTCTATTTCTTTCTCTTGGGGTATTGCTTATCATTTTTGCCGAACAAAACGGTATTGTCTTACCTGAAATCTCTGATAATATTTTACCCGTAATCGCCAGTGAGTATCTTGGTTCTGGAGTATTGGGTATTTTTATTGTTGGAATAGTTGCCGCCGCTTTCTCAAGTGCAGATTCGGCACTAACAGCTTTAACCACATCGTTTTGTATCGATATATTAGATATGAAAGCATTATCTAAGAGCAAAGAGCAGGAGAAAAAAGATGTAAAGACTCGCGGAATAGTACATATTGGTATAAGTATTATATTTGTTTTAATAATACTTGTAATAGAAGCTATTGGTTCTGATAGTATAATTACTGCAATTTATAAACTAGCATCTTACACTTACGGACCACTGCTTGGTTTGTATTGTTTTGGTCTTTATTCAAAAGTGAAGCCTCGAGATTTATATGTTCCATATGTGGCCATTGCTGCACCAATTCTTTGTTTTATTATTGAGATTGCTATGAAACAAATTTATAATTACCAAGTAGGATACGAGCTTCTATTAATTAACGGGTTAATTACCGGTATTGGGCTTTGGATAATTTCTACAGGAAAAAAGAATTTTCTTAAATAAAACAAAGTAACTTTACCGCTTAATTTAGGAACTTAATTTTAAACATATAAAATGATTATAAAAAGCGCCGAATTCGTAATTAGTAATAGCGATTACAGACTATGTCCTCAAGATGGTAAGCCTGAATACGCTTTCATTGGTCGCTCAAACGTAGGCAAGTCTTCATTGATAAATATGATTACAAATAAGAAAGGGCTAGCCATGACTTCCTCTAAACCAGGAAAGACAACTCTTATAAATCATTTCATCATTAACGATCAATGGTATCTTGTCGATTTGCCTGGATATGGCTTTGCTCGCAGAAGCAAAGAGGGTAGGGAGAAACTAAGAGTAATTATAGAGGATTATATCTTAGAAAGAGCAGAGTTGGTAAATCTGTTTGTTCTAATTGATGTGCGTCATGAACCTCAACTAATAGATCTTGAATTTATGGAGTGGTTGGGAGAAAATGAGGTGCCTTTTTCGATTGTATTTACAAAAACAGATAAACTTAGTGCGCTTCGACTGCAAACAAATGTTGAAGCCTATCATGATAAATTGAAGGAGATTTGGGACGAACTTCCTCCTATTTTTATTACATCTTCTGAGAAAAAGCAGGGTAGGGAAGAGCTTGTTGATTATATAGGTAAGATACAATCAGAAATGGTTTAATATACAATTACTTTTGATTTTACTCTACATTCACAATAGATAAGAACTGATTTTAGAAGCAAGCTTAATTGAATTAAAATACATCTGATAAGATGCACATACTAATTGTAAGACTTGCTTTTTAAAACTAACAGCGACTAACTACGTCCAAATGAACCCCCTACAATATCAAGTAGCTCGTTTGTAATAGACTCCTGACGTAGTTTGTTGTATTCTCTCTTAAGTTCATCAATAAGATTATCAGCATTGTCATTAGCAATTTGCATAGCTATCATCCTAGCAGCATGTTCAGAAGTTGAAGAGTCTATAAAAGAAGTAAAAAGTTTTACCTTTAATACCTTAGGTAGTAAATCTTCAATAAGTGTGATTCTGTCGGGTTCAATTATATAATCGTTTACAACATCGTCATTATTATATCTTTCATTATCGTTTACACTTATATTAAGTTCTAAAGGTAAAAACTGATCACGTTTTACAATAAGTGATCCTTTACTTTTAAAATGATGGTATATCAGCTCTACTTTATCGATATCTTTTTGTAGAAACATTTCCATTAATTCTTCTGCCAAAACTTTAATGTCGCTGTATGCAGGCTTAGAAATTATATGAGAAAAATCACCTTCCTCTGTTTGAAGACCCATTTTATCAACCGCCTTAGAAACCTTAAGACCTATAGGATAAATTAAAATATTTTTTTCACCTAAAGAGCTGTAAGAGTCGACAACTGATTTTAACTCATTAATAATGTTATGATTAAATCTACCCGCTAAACCAGTGTTTGAAGCAATAGCCAGAATTGCTACTCTTTTTACTTCTCTTTGTTCTGTAAAAGGTGTAGTGAAATTATCCTCCTTACTTAAAAGCAAATCAAGTATTTCACTTAATTTACTCTCGTAAGGTGATAAATTATTTAATGTTTTCTGAGCTTTCTGCAACTTGGCAGATGAAACCATCATCATGGCCGTAGTAATCTTTTGAGTAGATCTTACGGATTGAAGTCTGGTCTTTATATCTTTAAGTTGTGCCATTTAATTACTCCTGCATAGATTTTACAACATCGGCGGCAACAGTTTCTATTATTTTGCCTATCTCATCATTCATAACACCCTCCTTCAAAGGTTTAAGCACATCCTCCTTATGAGAAAGATTTATAGTATACAGAAATTCTTTTTCAAATTCCAATACTCTCGATAATGGAATATCTTTTAACAGACCATGAGTTCCACAATACAATACCGCAATCTGATGCTCCACGCTCATAGGGCTGTGCACAGGTTGTACAAGCAATTGTTCATTCTTCTGTCCCTTATCAATTGTCATGGCAGTAACCGCATCCATATCACCACCAAATTTGGTAAATGCAGCCAATTCCTGATACTGTGCCTGATCAATTTTAAGAGAACCGGCAACCTTTTTCATAGCTTTTATCTGTGCATTACCACCAACACGTGATACAGAGATACCAACGTTAATGGCGGGGCGAATTCCCTTGTTATACAGGTCGGCCTCAAGAAATATCTGACCATCAGTAATTGAGATAACATTTGTTGGAATATACGAAGAAACGTCACCATCTTGAGTTTCGATAATGGGAAGTGCTGTAAGCGAACCGCCACCTTTTACTCTTGTTGCAAGACTTTCGGGCAGGTCATTCATTTGAACCGCCACCTCTTCTTGTGAAATGATATTGGCTGCTCTTTCCAATAAGCGAGAGTGGAGATAAAAAATGTCACCTGGATAAGCTTCCCTACCAGATGGACGTCGAAGTATTAATGAAACCTCACGATAAGCAACAGCTTGTTTCGATAAATCATCATACACCACAAGTGCATGCCTGCCTGTATCACGAAAATACTCGCCAATAGCAGCACCAGCAAATGGTGCAATATATCGCATAGCTGCAGGGTCTGACCCACTTGCAGATATAATTATGGTGTAGTCCATTGCTCCATGATCTTCAAGCGTCTTTACAATTGTTGCAACAGAAGATCCTTTTTGTCCTATTGCTACATATATACAATAAACTGGATCACCAGCCTCAAAACTTTTTCTCTGATTAAGAATGGTATCAATTGCAATACTTGTCTTGCCAGTTTGTCTATCCCCAATTATAAGTTCACGCTGTCCTCTACCTATAGGAATCATAGCGTCAATCGACTTTAATCCTGTCTGTAGTGGAGTATCCACAGGTTCACGATATATAACGCCTGGAGCTCTTCTTTCAAGCGGCATTTCTACAAGATCACCCTTAATAGGTCCTTTGCCGTCAATTGGCTCTCCAGTTGGAGTTATAACTCTACCTAGCATACCCTCCCCAACAAAAATATTGGCAACTCGCCCTGTGCGCTTAACAATGAAACCCTCTTTAATTTCATTAGAAGAACCTAGAAGAATTGCACCCACATTATCCTCTTCCAGATTCATAACAATGGCTTGCATACCATTATCGAATTCTAATAGTTCATTAGATTCTGCATTACGAAGTCCGAATATCCTAACAACACCATCACTTACACTTATTACAGTGCCAGTTTCATCAAACTTTACGTCGGTATCAATGCCTTCTAGTTGCATTCTGAGCAACTCTGAAACTTCGCTTACTTTTATTGTATTGTTAGCCATGATCTGTATTAATTACGCTTATATATTTTGTGAAGCACTTACAGCTTCAATTTTTTTAAAATGACTCTTTATACGAGTTAACTCTCCAGAGACACTGGCATCCCAGCGATAATCATCAAGATGAAGTACAAATCCACCTATTATATCGGGATCTACTATCGGATCGAGCTCTAAATTCTCTCCAACAAACTTCTGTATACGCTTTTGAAAGCTATTAATTTCCTCTTTATTAAATTGCACTGCAGTAATAATTTTTCCATGCAGAATCTTAAACCTATCTCTATAGAGCTCAATATATCGTAAAGCAATATATTGGATTAAATCCTCCCTCTCGTTTAGAAAGATCATATCTGCCATCTTTTTTAGAGAACTAGGCAGATTGTCACCTGTAGCAGTATTAAAAATTTTCAATCTTTCTTCTAGTCTTATAGACGTATTTGTTAGAGCAACACGTAGCTCAGGCACTTCCCAAAAAACTTCCGATATAGTCTTCATTCTTTCGTACACTTCACCCTGCTGATCTAACGAAATTGCATAGTCCAGCAAAGATCTGGCGTAACGTGTTGAAATTAGTCCTCTATCCATCTTTATTACGATTTCGAAATTTCAATCTCATCCAACAAACGATCAATCATTCCTTTCTGTTCTTTCTCACTACTAAGTTTCTCACGCAGTATCTTCTCAGTAAGAGCAACAGAAAGCTTTGTTACTTCGCTTCTTATCGATTTTAAAGCTTCTTCCTTTTCAGCATTAATTTGAGTTCTTGCTTTAGCTAAAATCCTATCAGATTCCATAACAGCATTCTCTCTTGCTTCATTCATAATTTGCTCACTAAGCCTTGATGCTTCTTTAAGAATAACTTTTTGCTCTTTACGAGCATCTGCCAAAATTAATTCACTAGTCTCTTTTACTTTAGCAAGCTCTTCTTTAGCTTCTCTTGCCGATTTCAGTGATTCCTCTATGTAATTATTACGTTGATTAACTGATTCTAATATTGTGGGAAAACCATATTTAACCAGAATTAAAACAACGATTCCAAATGATATCGTCATCCATAAGAGTAGCCCGGGTTCGGGAGTCAATAACGACATATTATATAATTTTTAAAGAATAAATCCACAAACTACAATTGCAAACAGTGCAACACCTTCAATAAGAGCCGCCGAGATAATCATTGTGGTACGAATATCCCCACCTGCTTCGGGCTGACGAGCAATACCTTCAACTGCTGCTTTACCTATTTGACTTATGCCAAACGCAGCCCCTATAACAGCTATAGCTATTCCAATTGCAGGACCAATTGTGCCTACACTACCTGACACTTCCAATAACACTGATAATAATTCCATAATTTTTATTTGTTAAATTTATCTTTAATATATTCTTCTAATTATTCTTCTAATTATTCTTATTAATGTAGTTTTCCTCAAACGCTTGCTAAAATTTTCTCCAAAAACATTTGCCTCTAATTGTATTTATAAGCATTTTTTAAATTAAATCATTTTAGGTAACACTATTTTTAGCAACCTTTTTATTGTCATCAGAGTGATCATGTCTGGCAAGACCGACAAATACAGCTGAAAGTAGCGTAAACACATATGCTTGTATAAATGCAACTAGCAGTTCAACAAAATTAATAAACACACTAAAAACAACAGATAAGACTGTCATAGAGCTATTTATTGCCGATCCTAAGCTTACGGTAATAAAAACAAGACATGTCAATCCCAATACAATTGCATGACCTGCCATAATGTTTGCAAACAAACGAATCATTAATGCAAAAGGTTTTGTAAACATCCCCACAACCTCAATTATGGGCATTAGTGGAAATGGAACCTTTAGCCATGTTGGCACATCGGGCCAAAATATTTCTTTATAATATGCTTTTGATCCTGTAAGATTAACAACTAAAAATGTTCCAATTGCTAATACCAATGTAACAGCTATATTGCCCGTAATATTGGCTCCCCCAGGGAAGAAAGGAATCAATCCAATTAGGTTGTTTATAAAAATAAAGAAGAAAACCGTAAGCAAATAAGGGGAGTAACGTTTATAATCTTTTCCCACCGTTGTTTTTATAACTTCATCCTCAATCATTAATATAACCATCTCCATCAGTCCTGCAAATCCCTTATTAGACTTCAAAGGATCTCGCTTCATCACACGGGCAACAGCTAATATAATAACTATTAATATAAGAGAGTTGATAATTAAGGCAGCAGCATTCTTTGTCATTGAAAGGTCCAGAGGTCTTATCTCATTACCCGAACTATCAAATTCTACAATCTTACCGTTATATTTTCCTTCAGTGGCAATCTGAAAGCCATTATAACTATTACTACCATGATTAAACTTTGAGGAGGAGAAAAAATGCCACCCAGAGTTCTTGCTATGTATAATAATTGGAAGAGATACAGCAATATGCCTCTCCCCATCACTCCAAACGTGCCACTCATAAGAATCGGCCAAGTGTCCAAGAATAAGCTCTTTCACATTTAGCTCTTCCTCAACAATAGCTTCTACAGGCGCTGTTTGATCTATAACCGAATTAGCCGCACCTATATTGATAGATGTAGCATAAACCATTATAACCAACAGCCACAATTTATTAAATATATCTCTCATTCGACTATATGTTCCCTTTCCTCCGGATGTCTGTTTTGTTCAAACTCCCTCTTCATATATTTCTCCATTCTCAAATACATAAGTGTCTCCCATATTATACTTAATATATAATATATAGCAAATACAATTGCAAAGTTTTTTATGTATGTGGTGTGAATTAGCCAGTATATTGCTATTACGATAAAAGATGCAAATGTTTTTATCATTTTTAGCAACATATAAATATTTACTATGTGTCCAGAATTATGAAATGGAGCAATTTTAAAACGCCAAATAAAAATTAAACCCATTAAATAAAAAAAGGTGGGCACAATTGCATATCCATTAAATTTCATTTGTGGGAATATATGATGAACTACAAGCCAACCCCCTACACCTATAACAATCATGATTATAGTATGAAATAAATACAAATATTTCGCTAGTCTATCCATTATTTATGTATTGAATCTATGCAGACAATTATATTGTTATTATTTACCTCTACAAAACCATCGTTAATTTCCATATCCTTAACATGTCCGTCGGCCGAGAAAATTATCTGACCACGAGTAAGAGATGAAATTATTGGTGCGTGATTGTTTAATATCTGGAATGGTCCCATGGCACCTGGTAGAGTTATCCACTCTATTTCACCTCTAAAATATGTCTTTTCGGGACTTATAATTTCCAGCTTCATACCATTATTATATTTTTATATCCTTATGTGCGAAGTTTGCTTGCAAGGTTTACTTCTTACTCTTTTCTAATAATATATTTCCTTTTTCAATTACCTCTTCAATTGTGCCCACATTCATAAAAGCCACTTCCGGATACTTATCCATATCACCATCCAGAATCATTTTAAATCCTTTCACAGTGTCTTCTATAGCAACCATAGCACCAGGTTGCCCTGTGTATTGTTCGGCCATAAAAAATGGTTGAGACAAGAAGCGTTGCACTTTTCTGGCACGATTTACTGTTGTGCGATCTTCATCAGAAAGCTCTTCCATCCCTAATATAGAAATGATATCCTGCAGCTCTTTGTAGCGTTGCAATATCTGTTTTACATTCATTGCAACATTATAATGCTCCTCACCCACAATTGACGGATCTAAAATACGTGAAGATGACTCTAGAGGATCAACAGCAGGATATATCCCAAGAGAAGCTATCTTTCTACTCAACACTGTCGACGCATCAAGATAACTGAAAGTTGTAGCAGGAGCCGGGTCGGTAAGGTCATCTGCTGGCACATAAACAGCCTGAACAGAAGTAATAGACCCATATTTTGTAGATGTAATTCTTTCTTGTAGAGTACCCATTTCTGATGCCAGTGTTGGTTGATAACCTACTGCAGAAGGCATACGACCCAGAAGAGCCGAAACCTCAGATCCAGCCTGTACGAAACGAAATATATTATCGATAAACAAAAGAGTGTCGCTACCTTCCCCACCGGCATCCCGGAATGATTCAGCAACAGCAAGTCCAGTTAGTGCAACAGATGCGCGAGCACCTGGTGGTTCGTTCATCTGACCGAATACAAGTGTTGTCTGAGATTCTTTTAGTTTCTCATAATCGATCTTGCTCAGATCCCACTTACCCTTGTTCATTCCATCTTTAAACTCTTTGCCATACTTTATAACACCCGATTCGATCATCTCCCTAAGCAAGTCGTTTCCTTCACGTGTGCGTTCACCAACGCCAGCAAAAACTGAGTAACCTTTATGTCCTTTAGCTATATTATTGATTAGCTCCATAATAATAACAGTCTTACCAACACCGGCACCACCAAAAAGTCCAATCTTACCACCCTTAAGATACGGTTGAAGAAGATCAATAACCTTTATACCCGTGTGCAAAATTTCTTCCGATGTGGTAAGGTCCTCAAATTTGGGAGCTTCTCTATGAATAGGGTATTGATTCTCTCTGGTTAACTTACTAAGTCCATCAATTGGTCGTCCCACAACATTAAGCAGTCTTCCCTTTATCTGATCACCAATGGGAACACTAATTGGTCGTCCCATAGCTTTCACAACAAGTCCCCGGCTAAGACCATCGGTGCTTTCCATTGCAACAGTACGAACTATATTTTCTCCTATGTGCTGCTGAACTTCAAGAAACACTTCCTGTCCATCCTTTCTTTGAATTATAAGTGCATCTTTAATTGAAGGTAGTTTTGTCTCATGAGATTTATCTAACTCAAAGTGCACATCCACAACAGGACCTATAATTTGTGATATTCGCCCTACTAATTCCGACATAGAATATATATATTAATTAAACGGTGACTTCTGCTCCACCTAGCACAAAGATAATAAAAAATAATTATAATAAGTTATGCCCTTATCTCGCAATTATAACATAAAACGGGCAACACAAAGTGCTGCCCGAAATATTATAGATAAGAATATTCGTAAATTATGCTTTCACTTTTCCCTCACTTCTGTTTAATATTTTGTATGCTACAGGAGCTCCAACAAATAAGCTGGTAACTGTTCCTACTACCACACCAATTAACATTGCGAATACAAAGCTTCTAACTGCATCACCACCAAACAATAGAATACAGAGAATTACTAAGATTGTACTTAAACCTGTATTTATGGTACGTGCAAGTGTAGCATTTAATGAATCGTTAAATAAATCAAGTAAACCACGTTTTGGGTATAGTTGTTTATATTCTCGAACACGGTCAAATACTACCACCTTATCGTTAATAGAATAACCCACTACGGTAAGAATTGCAGCTACAAATGTTTGATCCAGCTCCATTGAGAAAGGCATAATCTTCCATAGAAGAGAGTAAATACCAACTACTGCAAATGTGTCTATAGCTAGTGAAACAACAGTACCTGCTGAGTAAGCCCAGTTGCGGAAACGTAAAAGAATATATAATCCCATACAAATTAACGCTAGAATTAATGCTATGAAAGAATTTCTTATCGAGTCTTCAGCAATACTTGGTCCCACTTTCTGAGAACTCATAATATGATCATCAATACTCATACCAGGAGTCATATATGGCGCAAGTCCTTCACCTAGAAGATCACGCAGTTCTCTTTCTATATTCTCCCCTTCCTCTTCAATCATATAGTTTGTAGAGATTCTAACCTGTTCGCTACTGCCAATAGTAATAACACGAACCGATTCGTCAAAATATGGAACAAGAGCATCTTGAACTTCGTTTACTCTTACAGGTTGATCAAACTTAACAATATAGTTACGTCCACCTGTAAAATCAATCCCAGAGCTCAATCCAAGGGTAAATAGAGATATAATGCTTACCACAACGAATGCAGCAATTGCAATGTTTACCTTTTTGCTATTCTTAATAAAATTATAATGGAATTCAGTTGCAAATCCTTTTGTAATATTAGATGTGAATGTAAGATTCTGCAATTTACCTTTAGATAAAACTGATTCGTAAAACAAACGAGTTAAATATACAGCTGTAAGGAACGAAGCAGCAATACCTATAATTAATGTTATAGCAAAACCCCTAATAGCCCCAATTCCAAAGAAAGCTAATATAACACCAACAATAATACTAGTAAGGTTAGCATCAAAAATGGCAGAAAATGCATTCTTGTATCCATCTTCTATAGCGCGTCGCAATGATTTGCCCGCTGCCAGCTCTTCCTTAATACGCTCATTAATAAGAACGTTAGCATCAACTGCCATTGCAATAGAAAGAATCATACCCGCAATACCCGGTAATGTTAACACCGCCTGAAATGCAGCAAGTATACCCAGAGTAAAAAAGAGGTTGATTAAAAGTGCGCCGTTTATCACCATTCCAGGTATAAAACCATAAAGAACACAAGTGAAGATAAACAGAACTATTAGAGCTATAACAAACGAAATAAATCCATCCTTAATAGCCTCTTGTCCAAGTGAAGGGCCAACTACGTCTTCTTGTACGATACGCACGCCAGCCTGCATCTTGCCCGACTTAAGAACGTTCTCAAGGTCCTGCGCCTCTTGAGGTGAGAAATTACCTGTAATTGAAGAGCGTCCGCCTTCAATACGGTCATTTACTCTAGGAGCAGAATATACATAACCATCAAGTAAGATAGCAATAGATTTTCCAACCTCTGCACCAGTTATAGTAGCCCATCTGCTGGCTCCAGATGAATTCATTGTCATACTCACTTCCCAAGCCGAACCCTGCTGACCTTGGTCTGCACGAGCATTGATAACAGCATCACCTGTTAAGGCTGGGCCACGACTACTTCCATCGCCTCTAAGAGCATAAAGCTCAAAATAAGTATCACGTTGGTCAACAGCTTTGAAACCCCATTTGAAACGAGCGTCTGCCGGAAAAATATCTTTATATCTTGTAAGTAAGAAGTTAACAGCTGCAGTATCAAGTTTAGATGCAGTACCAACTATAGCGCCTGCAACTCCACCCATTGCAAAATATGGCTCATTGAAATACTCAACAAAGCTTCTGTCAATAACTATCTTTTTCTCTTCTCCATACTCATCTATAACCGCTGGCACCAAATCAACAGCAATTTCAGAAACAGAATCAGTTTCTGTTACAGCAATATCAGTTTGATTAGTACGCATAGCTGCAGCGTAATCAGAAGATCTTGAATTTAATTCATTAAAATAAACTCCAAGTTCGTTAACATTATATGTCTTCCAAAACTCTAAGTTAGCACTTCCCTGAAGCAAGTTGCGAACACGTTCAGGTTCTGTAATACCTGGAAGTTCCACCAATATACGCTCTGCACGATCAAGCTTTTGAATGTTTGGAGCAACCACCCCAAAACGGTCAATACGTGTTGCCAAAACATTAAATGAGTTGTCGGCTACACTTGCAAGTTCCTGGCGCAATACATTAACTACTTGTGCGTTAGTAGACGTAGGGCTAACCCTATCGCTCATAGTTATACTGTAAATGTTTGCGAGATTTCCGTCAGGGTTTATATTCTCGTAATTCTGTTGAAAAAGAGAAATAAAGTCAGACGAGCTACCACGACGATTCTGTTGTACAGTTTCTCTAAGTGCTTGATTAAATTGAGGATCATCGGTGTTGGCAAGTGACGCAAGTACCTGTGCTGCTTCAATTTCAAGCACAACGTTCATGCCACCTTTAAGGTCTAAGCCAAGGCCTATTTCTCTCTCGCGTACCTGTTTAAGTGTGTAGTTTAAAAACACCTTCTCGGTAGATAGTGAATCAAGATACTGATTCTTAAGGGCTAAGTCTCCATTTGCGTATATATCCGCCTTCTTGTTTTGTTGTCTACCTATAAACGTAAATGATAGGTAAAACAAACAAATAGCAGTTAGGATAATACTGAAAACTCTAATGAATCCTTTGTTTTGCATTTCAATATTACTTTATTATTATAATTGTTTATTTAGCAGATTGTTAACTCAGTGTCTATTTAAAAAATAAAGGCATACTTCGTGCCTTATTGATTTGAGCGTGCAAATATACGTTTTTTTTATCTTTTTAAGAACAATATCACCGGATTATTTTTATTTTAATAATCCGATGATATATACAAGTAGCATTTATGCTATTAGCTACTTTAAACATTAATGAATCAATCAATAAAACCTCTGTTTTGTAGCAAGTACTTAGGATCTGGGTCTGCTCCACGGAATTTTCTATAAAGAGTCATCGGATCATCAGAGTTTCCTTTCGATAAAACATTCTCACGGAAAAGCTTAGCAGTCTCTTTATCAAAAACGCCCTTTTCTTCAAATGCCTGAAAAGCATCAGCGTCTAACACTTCAGCCCATAAATAAGCATAATAACCAGCAGAGTAACCACCACTGAATATATGTGAAAAGTACGTGCTTCTATAACGTGGGATGATTTCATCAATAAGACCAATCTTTTCCATTGCACTTCTTTCAAACTCACGCACATCCAAGTCGGTTTTCTGTGTAAGTGTATGATAGTTCATATCTAGCAAAGCAGCAGCCACAATCTCAGTTGTATTGAAACCCATATTGAAGTTTGCAGCCCTATTTATTTTCTCAATCAACTCATCAGGAATCACTTCGCCAGTTTGATAATGCTTAGCATAAAGCTTAATTACCTCAGGATGAAAAGCCCAATGCTCAAGAATTTGAGAAGGAAGTTCAACAAAGTCTCTCGATACACTAGTACCCGAAACACCTGAATAAGTTACATTAGAAAGCATGCCATGTAATGCGTGGCCAAACTCATGAAAAAGAGTCTCCACTTCATCAAGTGTCAACAGAGAAGGAGTATCTTGTGTAGGACTAGTGAAGTTACCTACGTTATATATAATAGGTCTGATGTTTTCACCATCAATAACCTGCTGTCCGCGGAAGCTGCTCATCCATGCACCTGCATTTTTACTTTCGCGAGGAAAATAATCGGTATAAAACATAGAAAGATGCGATCCATCCTCATCAAGCACCTCATATACTTCAACTTCAGGATGATAAATAGAAACATTGTCAAGCTTCTTAAAAGTTAAACCATACAATCTGTTAGCCACTTCAAAAACCCCTTCACGTACGTTTTCCATTTTAAAGTAAGGCTTAGTTTCTTCTTCACTTAAACTATATTTCTGCTCACGAAGTTTTTCTGTATAATACCACCAGTCCCACGATGCAAGTTTAAAATCACCACCCTCAGCATCAATCAACTTTTGCAGCTCTGCAGCCTCAGCCTTAGCCTGTGGAAGTGCATATGCCCACAACTCGTTAAGCAATTCATATACATTCTCCGGATTCTTAGCCATATTCTCATCAAGAATAAAATGAGCATGCGAATCAAAACCAAGTAAGTTAGCCTTCTCTATGCGAAGATTTACGATACCATTAATAACATCCTTGTTATCGTTCTCATTATCATTATCGCCTCTGTTATACATAGCTTTATAAAGCTTTTCTCTCAAGTCGCGATTATCAGCATACTGCAAAAATGGCAGCCAGCTTGGTTTCTGTAAACCAAACACCCATTTGCCATCTTCGTCAGCAGCTGTAGCAGCACTAGCAGCATTAGATATTGCACCTTCGGGCAAACCAGCCAAATCCTCTTCATTATCAATTACAAGCTTATAACCATTAGTTTCATTAAGCATGTTATTTCCAAAACTAAGAGAAAGCTTTGACAACTCTTTGTTTATCTCACGAAGCCTTGTTTTATCAGTTTCACTAAGCATAATTCCCGAACGAACAAAGCCCTTATATATTTCATCCAGTAATCTATACTGTTCAGTAGTAAGATCTAGATTTGCCGAATTTTCATGAACTGCCTTAATTCTATTAAACAGCTCCTCATTCAAATTAATGTTATCGCTATGCTCAGAAAGCAGTGGCGATAATTCTTCTGCCAATGCTTTTATCTCATCATTTGTGTTAGAGCTGCGTAATCCATAAAATACACGCGATACACGTGAAAGAGTTCTTCCACTGTTGTCAAGTGCAACTATAGTATTTTCAAAAGTAGGCTCCTCTTCATTACTGATAATAGCTTCAATCTCTTCAGTTTGTTGTTCCATCCCGGCTAAAAATGCGGGCTTATAATCCTCAAAAGTAATCTGGTCAAATGGGGGAGTACCAAAAGGAGTATCAAACTCCGTCATAAATATACTTCCCTTTTCGCCATTCTTTTGAGATTCATTACATGCAATTAATGTCATAAATGCGATTAAAATAAATAAAATCTGTCTCATTAAATTTCGAATTTTTATAGTGTTATATGTTTTGTAAATAATCATTTATTACAGAAAATCCAGGCAAAGTTAATCAAATTTCTTTTTTAAGGACAAGTGTTAAGAAAAAAGTCAGAACCTATCAATATACTTACAAAGATTTTAGACACTAAACTAAAAAAAATAGTTTGAAAACTATGTAATATAGTTGGTAAACTAAATATTATAGTTATATTTGTATTCAGTGTAGATTTATAGAACAAATAAAGTGATTTAATATGCACATAATTAAAGAATTAACAGTAAAAGAAGAAGAAGTAATGCTATATTTCTGGGAACATGGACCACTTTTTGTGAAACAATTAGTTGAAATGTACCCCGAACCCAAGCCACATTTCAACACCCTCTCCACATATGTACGGTCGCTTGAAGAAAAAGGTTACCTGTCGCATGATGTATTTGGCACCACTTACAGATACTTCGCAATTATAAATGAAGAGGAATATCGCAAAGGAAATTTAAAGAGCGTTGTAAAGAAATATTTCGATAACTCTTATCTAAGTGTTGTATCATCTCTTATAAAAGATGAAAACATATCGGTTGAAGAAGTCCGAAAACTTTTAGAAGAGGTTGAAAGTTCAGGAAACTCCGGAGCCACAGGCAACTCAGGGGCAACAGAAAGTAAATCCTCTAAAATTTAAACTATGGAATCGTTACTATTCTACCTGCTTCGTGCATCCATTGTAATGGCTGTTTTTTATGGATTCTACAAACTGTTTTTCAGTAGAAATACCTTTCACAAAACGAACAGGGTTTTATTGATTTTGATTGTAGTGATATCGTCAATAATTCCAGTGTTTAGTTTTAATTTATTGTTTAATATAAATTTACCAGAGTCTGAAGCTAATTTGCTCGACTTCTCAAAATTACAAATCATAGAGCAAGTTGGTTATTTCGAGCAACAAGCTACCTTCCCATGGATTCAGTTTCTCTTAATTTTGTTTGTTGCTGGCATGCTGTTCACAGTTATCCGATACATGATAGGGATAAATCAGATCAGAAAAATAATTGCAAGTTCTGAAAAACAATTTATATCCAATTGTGCCATACTTTGTATTACAGATAAAAACATTTCACCATTCAGCTGGTGGGGCTATATAGTAGTTTCTCGTAAAGATTATAGCCAAGACAACTTCCAAACAATCCTTTCTCATGAAAAGGCCCATGTCCAAATGAATCATTCAATGGATATGGCTTTATTAAATTTGTTTACCACTATCTTTTGGTTCAACCCTTTTTCGTGGTTGCTAAAACGTGAAATTCAAGCAATTCACGAGTATATGGCAGATGAACAAATCTTGTATAATGGCATTGATGCAAAACAATATCAATATTTATTAATCCGCAAAAGTGTTGGCGAGCATAAGTTTGCATTAGCAAACAATTTCCGTCAGTGCAACTTGCACAAAAGAATTACAATGATGAATAAAACAAAGACAAGCAAACGTATGAAATGGAATTACGCATTTGCATTACCGGTACTCTTTCTTGCTATAACAGCACTGTCTGCACCAAAATTAAATGCAAAAGTAGTTGCTAGCGATCCTCCACAAAAAATTGAAATTGTAGGTCATATCAATGATACAACTACAGTTAAAACCGACCCCCAGATAAAAACTGAAACAAAAGGTGAGATTAAGGGAATAACTACAATTGTAAAGGACGGTGAGAGTAGAATACAACTGAGAGGTGTTGATGGAGAAAAACAACCACTTTATATTTTCAATGGAGTGAAAATCTCAAACGAAGAATTTAGTAAAATAAAACCAGATAATATATCATCAATTTCAGTTTTAAAAGGAGAATCTGGAGTAACAATGTATGGTAAAGAGGGCGAAGATGGAGTGATAGTTATTAATTCAAAAGATGCACCTAAAGAATTCAAAATTGATGAAGATATTTTGATAATTGTAGATGGTGAGAAGATGCCCCAAGGTTTTGATGTCAACACTATTAACACATCCGATATTGACCATATATCCGTTTTAAAGGATTATAGTGCTGTTGAACAGTATGGTGAAGAAGCTAAGAATGGAGTTATAGTTATTACTAGAAAAAAGTAAATATAATCAGGGTAGTAAACAGAGTATTTTTATTCTGGTTTACTACCCAATAGCTAGCTAAATGGTTTAAGCCGTAAAAACATATGTTAAATAATATCTAAAGATGCTAACTGTTAGAATTTTTGTTATATTTGTAATGTGCTTATTGTGTTATAATCTAAAACATTAAAAGCTTAAATTATGATGAAAAACAAAACATACCTATCAGTACAAATAGGGGCTCCTATAGGGATTACCCTTTTGATGTTGTTTTTTGCTTTATCATTAACTGCCGACAATTCCATTATCACTATTTCAGGTTATGTAACTTGCCAAGGTGAAAGAATTTCTGATGTTGCAGTAGAAGCAGAAACAACCAATGATGTGACTATCTCAGACAGAGAAGGTAAATTTTCAGTAACAGTAAAAAAAGGTGGAGTTGTATTATTTAAAAAAAATGGATACACTCCTTATGAGCATATTGCCAGCAATCCTCATGAGAACCTAATAGTGTGTCTATTTCCTGAAGATGACTCAAATAATTCTGAGAAACATCTAGAGAAAACTACAGAAGAAGAGAAAGAGAGTATTATAAATATCCAGACTAAAAAAGAAACCCCCCGATGAGCAGGAGGCTATTAAAGATTAGTTGTCTTACTAGGACTCGAACCTAGACAAACAGGCCCAGAATCTGTTGTGCTACCATTACACCATAAGACAAAAAGGCTTTGCGGTTGCAAAAGTAAGTAAAATGTAAATATCAAAAAAATATTTTATTAAAATATTTACCAGATAGAACAAATGATCTAGTCTTATGATAACTGAGTTCTAAACAATATATAGTGTAAGTGCAAGCAGTTGGTCAAAATTTAGAAGTATTAGTGGGTTTCATAGAACTCCATGTACCATTGAAAGAATTTTCTGATTCCAGTTTGAATAGAGATTGAGGGTTGAAAATTAAAATCTCTTTTAAAACGTGTAGTATCTGCATAAGTAGAAATAACATCTCCGGGTTGCATCTCTTCCAGAATCACAATTGCTTTTTTTCCTGTAACATTTTCAATAGTATTAAGTAATGTATTTAGTTTAACCGGAGATGAACAACCCATATTGTAAATATTATGTGGTATTTCCTGCTTGGGAGGAGACGGTACTACTTTTAGAACTCCCTCAACAATATCATCAATATAGGTGAAATCACGTTCTAAATGGCCATGATTGAATAGATGAATAGGCTCGTTTTTGAGAATTGCCGACATAAACAGAGATGGGGCCATATCCGGACGCCCCCATGGACCATAAACAGTAAAAAAACGAATTCCAGTTGCTGCAATCTTATATAGATTTGCATATGAGTATGCCATCAATTCATTTGCTTTTTTTGTAGCTGCATACAAACAAGACGGTGTATCTGTTATATCTGTTTCTTTAGACGGAATACTATCATTATTTCCGTAAACACTACTTGAACTGGCATATACAAGATGTTCTACCGGGTGGTTTCTACATGATTCAAGTATATTTATAAAGCCTAAAATATTTGAATCGATGTAAGCATAAGGGTTTTGTATTGAATATCTTACTCCCGCCTGTGCTGCAAGGTGAACGATATGAGTGAATTTTTCTCTTTCGAATAGAGATTGCAATTTTTCTCTTTCATTCAAATCCATTTTTATAAATTGATATGAATTAAAGATATTACTTTGAACATACTCATTCGGTTTAATTTTGCTTTTTTTTATGCCAGTATCTTCCAGACGTGCATATTTTAATTGTTCATCATAATAAGAATTAATATTATCAATGCCAACAACCAAATGTTTCTGATTTAGTAATCCCTTTATAACATGATAACCAATAAAGCCTGCAGCACCTGTAACCAGTATTTTCATCCTTCGTTATTTTTATAAAATTACAATTGCATGTTTTCCAATCAAAAACATTTCTTTATTAGATAAAACTGCACTAAGTTGTAAATCGTTTCTAATATCTTTAAGCCGTAGCATGAGTAACCTTTTTTCAGTTTGCTCCTTCAGAATATCTTCTCTAGAAACTTCTATTATATCTTTTCCTAAATAAACATCCATATTTTCAGCACGAGATATTTTATATACTAAGTAATCATCAATCATGTGTTCTTTAGATATCATTTTTGCCTTTTCGCACATACTTGCCCACCCCAGTTGATCGTTTAAATGTGGCATAGACCAACCTATAATAAATATTGCCATTAAAAAACCAAGCACCATGGTGTTTATTGCCTGATAAATATCTCTTCTTTGGTATAATAAATAAAAAACCAGAAGTCCTGTAATAGTTATCACTCCTGCGCCACTATAAATTATCCAATTATTTAGATACTGCATCTCTTCTAATTTGCTTATATACAAAATGGTAGGTAACGCAAAAACAAAAATAACTGCAGGTAAGGCTATGGATAGTTTAATCCACCTATTTTGTATGTCGAATTTATCAAAAATAATAATTGTTAGAAAAATGAGGAACGGTATAATAGGCAGTGAGTATATTGCCAATTTAGAGCTGATTAGAGAAAGCATTACAAAAGATGATATAATAATAACGCTGAAAAATTCTTCCAATGTATTAGTAATTTTTTTTTTCAATATAGAGGCAATAAATAGTCCTATTGCCAAGAACGACCAAGGTGCAAGTGAATACCAAATGCTGATTGCGTAGTAATAAAAAGGTTCTTTGTGATGAAAAGAATCAATTCCTCTACCCACGGTTTGGTGAAAGAGTAAGTTATTGATATATTCTCTTCCCCCTTCAAAATATGCACCGCCAAACCATATAATACAGCATATGACAATAACCATTAAGGTCTTCCATCCCCAATACTTCATAAATTCATTCATTCTTTTATTATAAAGTAAAAATAGAGTTGTAGATATTAAAGGAATTAACAAGCCCAATGGACCTTTAGAAAAAAGTGCTAAAAACAGATAAACAGGAAATAGCCATTGATCTAGTTTATTACTCTTTCCCACATACATTTTATAGAAAGTGTATAAGGATAATACAATGAACATATTCATAAGCATGTCCATACGCACCACTAGAGTTACACCTGTAAATAATACAGTAGTAATTAGCATAAGTATGGCTGTGGGCTCGTTAATATTGTATTCTGTTCGCACCCATCTAGTCATTGTTATAACAATTATTATTGATGGTATAAATGACAACAATGAGTAATACCACATTCTGTGTTCTCCTAGTAAAAGTTTTCCTAACATCATAAGCCAAAAATGTAGTGGAGGCTTGTCTGCGTAAATCTCACCCTGATTGGTGAATGTGAAAATATTACCGTTACTAATTGCTTCATCTACAATACTCAAATAACGTAATTCGTTATTCGGTGTAAAATCGCGCAAGATCATGATGGGCAACAAAGCAATAAACCAAATTAAATAGATGTATTTATTTTTCATACACACTGCATTTCTTGTTGTTATAGTCTATCATAATATTACGGATGTATGCTATAAACCCAAAGGACTGTCCGAGAATCAATACCGGATCGAGTCGGAAAATTGCATATGTAATAATTATAGAAGAACCAACCAGGCTAATAATCCAGAACCCTAAAGGAAGAACAGATTGTTTATGAGCAGCCGAATAAAAGAACTGATATATAAATCGTAGTGCAAATACTATTTGTCCCATTGATCCAAAAATTAAGAGCCATAATGGTACATTAGCGTTGTTAAAAAATGTATGGGTGAAATGCGGCAGATCACGAAGCATTATAACTAAAGCAACAACAGGCGTGATAATAAGAATAGATTTTATTACAGCATTTAATCTTTGCCAATGGTTCTGAATATTTAAGTTCCAGAGATATATGTAATAAGAGATGAGTTGGCCTAGTATAATTGCAAAATCGTTACGCAAAACACCATATATAAATAACAAGTATGAACCTAAAATACTCATTACCCAGAATGCAATCGGAGCTAAAACTTTTCCTGCTTTTTCGGAAACAATCCACTGATATAGTATACGTGCGGAGAAAAAAAGTTGTGCCAAGAAACCAATGGCAAATACCCAACTGTTACTTTCTTGCATTTTTAATCTACATTAAAGGCACTCACATAATAATTTATATATCTTTTTTTCATCCAGCGGTAAGCAAAGCAATCAATAAACGGTCCGTACAGCCTATTCCATAGGTTATATTTTGATGTTCCTGCCATTCGCGGATAATGACGTACAGGTATCTGCTTTACTTTGCCGTTTTGTAATAAAATTAGTGCCGCTAGAAATCTGTGCATACCATTAAAGAAAGGGATACGTTTGGCAAAATCGGTATGTATTATTTTTAGAGGGCAACCGGTGTCAGATATTCCATCATGCGTCATCATACGCCTAAATCCATTTGCTATTATAGATTGTAGTTTTTTGAAAAACGAATCTTTACGGTTTGCCCTTATGCCTGTTACCATTTCATAATCTGAAATATCATGCAATAGCAAATTAAAATCATCAGGATTGGTCTGTAAATCGGCATCCATATATCCAACATATTCAGAGAAGGTATAGTCTATACCGGCTTTAAGGGCTGCACTAAGCCCAGAATTCTTTTCAAGATGCAGATAAAAAAAAGCAGGGTTTCGTATGCATATCTCTTGAATTTTAATCAAACTATTGTCTTTTGAACCATCGTCAACAAAAAGAACGCAAGTGGTTAAAATAGACCTTGGCAAAAATTTTTGCAAGCTTTTCTCTAGTATGAATATGTTATCTGCTTCATTGTATGCGGGAATAATTATAGTAAATCTGTAATTTGCTGTGCTGTTTACTTTAATATTCATAATACTTTGTTATTAAGCTTATTATGTTTTATATTAACTGCAATCAAACACATCCATTCTAGAGGATGAAGCGTTATATAAAAAGTTCCTTAATTAATCGGTAAATATAGTTTAAAAATATTCAATCTTGTATTTATGAAAAAATAAATTGATAAACTATTATTTATCTTTAAACATTTGTTGCATTATTTGTAGCGAATCATATGGATCCATTTCTTCTCCGTTTCCAGCATTGAAATAAAATACTCCCTCCATTGATTTGTATATCTGTTGCAGTATCTGGAGTCCTGTCTTGTTATAAGATACTCTGTGTCCATCAATAGTAAAATAATCGAGTTTGTTTATAACAGGGTCAAGCTTTTCACATTCACTTATTAAAAATTGGATGTTTTCTCTATTTTCTAGATCCTGTTTCTTATATGAATTCATTCTGTTTTTATGAAGTTGCTTATAGATTTGATCTTTATTGTTTGAACTCTCTAATTTTGTAAAGAGAGACTGATTAAGTATAAAAAGTGAATCTTCAATCTCCCTATATCGTGAGCTTAATTCAACACTTTTCTCAATGTGTGGCTCCATTACTTTTGCTATTTGATCTAGCAATAAATCAATTTCTTTTTGAGCAGCATCAATTTTATCAAAGTCATTAGGACCAAAAGGGTAGGGCTTGCTTTCTGCTATTCGTATCTCTTCTTTCTGTGCATCTTCTAAATCCCATAACATAGAATTAATTACACTCAGTTTCTCTTTAAAGCTCTCAACTTCCTTTTTAGATGCTGTTAACGTATTTTCGGGTAAAGGTGGGAAGCTTCTTAAAATGCGAAGGTAATCGTAGCTCTGACTATTTGCTTTTGCAACATATAAAACCATTAATGTGAGTACAATATAATATCTAATATTTAATGTTTTCATAATTATGATGTTTTTTAATTATATGTAAATTAAACTATCTCCACAGTTGGTCAATTAATTTTTATAAACTCCACTCGTCGGTTCATTGATTTATTTGCCGGAGTATCATTAGGTGCAACAGGTTTTGTTTCTCCAGCACCTTCTGTTTCCATACGTGAAGCATCTATACCAAAGTTTTTAATCAGTTCATTTTTCACAGATTCAGCTCTAAGATTAGACAGCTCTAGGTTTTTAGCATCATCTCCATCACTATCGGTGTGACCAATAATTTTCACTTTAACTGTTTCATTCTCTTTAAGAACATCTGCAATACTCTTTAAGGTGCCAAACGACTCTGACTTCACAACTGCTTTGTTCACATCAAAAGTTATTCCATATGTAGTAAGCTTGCCTTCTGTAATCAGTTTACTACGCATATCGGGTGAGGCTGTTGTTATTTTTATGTTAGATATCAGAGGAAAACTAGATCTGTCCCATCCCGAAAAACGCATTCGGTTTAACTTCACGCCTGTATAGATGTTTGTAGGCATATCCAAAACTTTCTCATCCTGATGGTATACTCTCACTCTTCGTTTTTGTATCCATAAAATTACATGGTTTAGTTGTTCCTTTATTACAGGATTTTTTGTAGCCACACCATCTATCCAATCCTCACCATCTTTATATCCCCTGCTTTCCCATCTGTCATATTCAAGAGCCAAGTGAAGGCCTCCCAAACCTGGAAATAATTCGTCATTCAACTCTTTACTATTATCCTCCCAATCGTTATAGAGGGTAAACTGAATACCATACCGATAATCCTCGTCGGGAATAATGTCAAACTCAACAATAAAATTATCAGGCAAGTCAAGCTCACGAGTATAACAATATAAATGCTCTTTTCATGATAAATTATTTTAAATATGTTTAATTTAACAAAGATAATACAAGAAAAGTTATTAATGATAATTAATCTCTTTTAAATATGTTAGCTAGTAAATTTGCTTATTGTCAATAAACGGGCTTTTATTATTTAATGCTTACTTTTGCACATTAAAAAATCTTCTGACTACAAGCTAATTTATTTATGTCTAATTTATCTTCTGTTTCTTTTAAAGACTCTAAACCACATTATCAAATTCTAAATGGATTGCGAGGTGTGGCAGCTATTATGGTAATCTTTTATCACATTTTTGAGGCATTTGCTACAAGTTCAATGGATCAAAAATTTAATCACGGTTATCTGGCTGTCGATTTTTTCTTTGTACTCTCGGGTTTCGTAATTGGTTATGCATATGACGATCGATGGGGAAAGATGAGTGTGAACAATTTTTTCCGCAGAAGATTGATTCGCTTGCAGCCAATGGTGATCATGGGTGCATTATTGGGTTTGATTACTTTCCTGATTCAAGGTGGAGAAACGTGGGATGGTACAAAAGCCCCTATTATAATGATAGCAATTGCTTTTGTTCTTCACATTTTTCTCATTCCAGCAATGCCAGGCAGTGGCGTTGAGGTGCGAGGTAACGGTGAGATGTTCCCGCTAAACGGACCCAGCTGGTCGCTCTTCTTTGAATACATTGGAAACATTTTTTATGCTCTTTTCCTTCGTCGCTTATCCACAAAAGCACTTAAGATTGTAGTTGTATTATCAGGAATAGGATTGGCCATATTTGCTGTAGGCAACTTTTCAGGATATGGTCATTTAGGAGTAGGGTGGACTCTTGCAGATAACAATTTTATTGGTGGACTACTCCGATTGCTTTATGCATTTTCGGCAGGACTATTGATGTCACGCGTTTTTAAACCTAAAAGGATTAAAGGTGCATTTTTAATTAGCAGTATTGTTATAGTTTTCCTCCTCTCAATGCCCTTTGTTGGAAATAGTAATCAGTTATGGATTAATGGTTTGTACGATGCAGTTTGTACAATAATAATTTTCCCCATTCTGGTTTATATAGGTGCATCGGGCACAATCAATAATAAATTCTCTACTAAGGTATGTAAATTTCTAGGTGATATATCATATCCGCTATATATGGTGCACTACCCGTTTATGTATCTCTTCTATTCATGGGTATGGAAAAATGAGTTGACTTTTGCCGAGGTATGGCCAATGGCAATTGTTCTGTTGTTTGGAAATATAATTTTAGCTTGGATTATTTTAAAGTTTTATGATGTACCGCTAAGGAAATTTCTTGCAAAACTTTGATACTATCGTGTAAATCTCGTCTAATTTTAATAACTATATTACTACCCAATCAATACAACTATCATATCCATTACATTTGTACCACTATTACCAATTGTGATATTACTTCCCAATTGCTTGAAAAAATGGTATGAATCGAAATTAGATAAATACCCATTTGGGTCAATGCCGTCATTTATAGCATCATTTATTGTATATCCATCAACTACTGCTCCTGCAGCGTCTGTGGTTCCATCAGTTCCATCAGTACCTGCACATAGGATAGTGATATTGTGCCTGCCACTAATTTTTGTTGCTAGATATAATGCTAAATGCTGATTTCTACCTCCTTTACCCGTGCCTGTGACTTTAACGGTTGGCTCACCTCCAAAAAGTAAGCAATGTGATTTGATAATAGTGGTTTGAATGTTTGATGTTTTAGATGAAGTGTTTGATGTCTTGGCAGGAGTGTTTGATGTCTTAGCAGGATTATTGAATGTTTTAATTTGTATATTTGAATCAATTTTCTCGAGTATGAATTGAGCAACCTCAGTGTAATCTCCGTCCAAACTGTCGGTTACAATTTGCACATCAAATTCAAGTTCCGCAGCTTTTTCAGCTGCCCCTATCAAAGCAATTTTATTATTTCCTATTAAATGATTATGTACCTTTCTAAAAATGTGATTATCAGATTTAGGGGTTTCAGCAATTAATCCTAACTGTCCATTATTCAAATGATTAATTAATATTGACGGGAAGGAATCTGTAAGATTATATTTTTTTATAACCTCCAATGCATCATTAAATGTAGTGTTATCTGGTGCTGTTATGCCAGAAGCAATAACATCTAACAGGTCGCCAATTACATCTGATAATATTAAACTAACAGTTGTTGCCGGGAATATTGCTTTTGCCAATTGTCCACCTTTAACTGCAGACAGATGTTTTCTCACACAATTAATTTCTGAGATGGTTGCACCACAATTAATTAACTGGTCGTTTGCTATTTTTAAATCATTTAAAGTAGAACCTTCGGGATAATCTGCTAATAATGCGGAGGCACCTCCTGAAATCAGGCATAATACAAGATCATTTTCATTAGCGCACTTTGCAATTTTAAGAATCTTATGGGTTGCATGTACTCCCTTTTCATCCTGTGTAGGGTGACCTGCTTCTATTACTCTTAATTGTTTTAACTTTCCTCCATGTTCATATTTAGTTACAACCAAACCGTCTGTAATTTTGTTGCCTAATATTTCTTCAGCCTCTTTAGCCATAAGATATGCAGCTTTACCAATTGCAAAGACGTAGATTTTATCAGCTTTATTAATAATATCGCTTTCGCTTAATAGTTTGGTGCGAACAAGCTTTTTGGGTAAAACACTATTTACTCCTGCCAGAAATATTTGTAGGGCTTTTTGTTTCATACAAAAAAATATACCGTTTTTTATGCTATAAAAATAGTAAACATTTTATTCATATATGTAAGAATGAAATAAATAGGCTGAAAGTAATTAATGAAAAAGGAGTAAGTAAAAGAAATGAAAGGAATTAATAAAAAAAGGTGGAAAGCTCATTTGCCTTCCACCTTTATAATTAGTACTTAAGTTGCAGATTGTAATATCTGAATAACCGATTATTTAAATAACATCGGAGCAAACTCTGTTAAATATATTCTCCAGTTTTTCCATATATGACCTTCGCCACTTTCTCTGTAGGTGTATTTAAAGCCAATTTCATCCATTTTCTTCATACTGTCAATTACTCCCTGATAAAGGAAATCGGTATCGCCACAAGCAATCCAGTATAATTTGAAACCATTCTTCTGTTGAACTTCCAGTTTCTTTACAAACTCTTCTGCATATTTGGCTCTTTCAGCATCATTGCGTGACATCATACTGGCAATTGGAGGAGCAGAGAAAACACCAATATAGTCGAATGTATTAGGATACTGTGCCGAGATAGCTGCTGAATGCATTCCACCCATTGAGAGTCCGGCAATTGCACGATTTGCTTTATCTTTCTTTACTCTATAGTTGCTTTCAACAAATTTGATTATATCGCCAAAGCTATCTTCCATACTTGCAACTGCTTCACGTGGTCCGCCACCCATAGCTGGTGTGTAATGGCGACTAGATTCACCTGGTGCCGCAGAATTCTGTGTATGTCCATTTGGCATAACAACAATCATAGGTTTCGCTTTGCCCTGTGCAATCAGGTTATCTAATATCTGAGCTGTGCGTCCCAAGGCAATCCAGGCTTCTTCATCACCACCCGAACCATGAAGTAAGTAAAATACAGGATATGTTCCTTTACCATTTTCGTAACCCGGAGGTGTGTAAATAGAGATACGACGCTGCTCTTTTAATGTTGGGCTATCATACCAGCGACGGGAAACAGTGCCGTGAGCTACATCTTTTACACTATACAAATCGCCTGGGTTGCCAGGAATTATAAAAACATTGGTAGTAGAAGATACATCGCGAATCATAGCAACATTTGCAGGGTCGTTGATACGTTGTCCGTCTACCAAAAATGTATAACTATATAATTCTGAGGCTAACGGTTGGGGAGTAGTATATTCCCAAACACCATTTTGTCCTTCTTTCAATGATGCTGTTCCCGGAGCGTCAAATGTACCATATTCCGTTTCCATCTTCTGAGGAGCCAGAAAATCGCCTGTAACTTCAACCTTAATTGCTTTTGGCGCCCTAAGTCTGAATGTTACAGTGTTGTCTTTATGAATTTCGGGTGATACAATTGCCTCGCCACCCCATAATGCTTGTTGTGCGAACATAATATTACACATAAAAAATGTAAGAGCTAAAAAAGAAATTCTTTTCATTTTATAAATTTATTAGGTTTAAAAATTAAATTTTATCTGTTTACGATATTTATAAATTATTTATATTTACATCTAACCACTGAATTCTTTTCTCAACAAAACTCACTAGATAGTTAACTTCATTATCGTAAGAGCCTCTTATTATGCTTGTATTCCACTCTTTATTGGTAATGCTCCAACCTGCACCTTGTGGCTTGGGACTGTAGTTTCGTGCTTGTGCTTCATTTAATTCATCTGCATGCGATCTTATAAAATCAGGTACAGTAAGCAATTGAGGCTTCAACTCGTTCCATCGTGCTTTAAGCTCTGCAACAAAAGTTGGATCTTTAAATAATTGATCAAACCATGGCGATTGAGTTTTGATATACCAGCCATCCCAGTCTGAAGAAGTAGCCCCTTGTTCCTCAATTATGTAATCTGCATTTCCAAAGGCAAGATCAAAATCCCAAACCATAGGAAGTTCAATTTTTCCATTTTTACGAAGTGCCATATGACAGCTCCCGCGAAAGTTGCCATCTACGTTTTTAGAAACTTCATGAATGATATAGTAGTTAATAAATGACTCCACATCAATATATTTTCTATATCCTTCTACAGGCTCTGTAAAACTCTCAGAATATAATACCTCTTCTGTAGTGTTGAAATAGTTTTGTACATAATCAAACTGATTTGGGGTAGGCTCATCAGGATCTTTAAACATTATGGGTAACTCCTTTATATTCGTTTTGAATTTATAAGACTCATCGTAATGGAAATCCAGCTCAAGAAAATAATCTCCAGTAAGTGCTTCTCCCGAATTATCATCAGAAGATACAAGATTTAGATTCAATCGCTCATCCGAAACCCTAACATGCTCGGTAAGCGTATAAACACCACGATAAGTTCCATTCATATAGTAATCTACACTCACCGATAGGGGCGTCCATCTCATTTCAGCAATACGTGATATCTCAAATGCTGCTATGTTTCTCAATAATGTTTTGTCAAAATGATTTGCAAGTAGCGCCCAATTTCGGTCGTTACTCATTCCCAGAAGCGAGTTTTTCTTTTCAAGTCTTATGCGATATGGCTTTTTTGCCACTCCCCACCATGTAGAATTACCACGACCTTTTATCTCTCCCTCAGATTTAAATTCGGTATCAGTAGTATAGTAATTATCAAGATCTTCAATGCGAATGGTGGAGTTTACGTAATTCTCTTTATCTTCATTTTTAAACTCAAAATTCCCTTCGGTATTGATATAAACTTGTGGAATTCTGGGCTTATTTTTCGTTACTGTTACTGTATATTGGGTAAATTCACCATTAGCCGCAATTACTGTAAATATAACTGGGTTACTATAATCATTAGCCGTTACACCACTAATTTGTTCTGTGTTTTTTACTTCAACTTTCACTCCCACATAATTAAAAGTTGCAACCAACTGGTTGAGTATTACATTGTATGGGACGGACAAACTGATATTGTTATCAGTAATTTTACCAATTACGGCTTCATCTAACCCACTGTTCATCTCGGGTTGAAATGCGAAATAATCAATTGTTGCTTCTCCCGATTTATCCTCAGAATCATTACAAGCAGATATCGAAAGTAATAATATTATTAAAAGAGTAAGGCTATTTAATTTAAAAAAACTTCTTTGGTTGAATAGATTTAAATCATGCATAATTAGTAAATGTTTAATTCCAGAATGTATATAATCACAAAATTAGTCATATTAATCAAATTACCACTGATTACTTATGCTGTTAACACCTTAATTTTGAATACCGACTTTAGAGCAGTATCTTTGCATTATTAACATAAAACATAATTTAAAATGTCGCAAACACCAAACTGCATTAAATGTAATAGCGCGGTAACTTATTTCGATGGTTCACTTTTTCATTGTACTGAATGTTTTCATGAGTGGACTCAAGAAGATTCCGATTCTGCAGCAAACTCCGATAAAGTAATTGATAGCAACGGCAATGAGCTCTTTGATGGTGATGATGTAACTGTTATAAAGGATTTAAAAGTAAAAGGATCTTCAATGGTAGTTAAAAGAGGCACTCGTGCTAGAGGAATAAGATTATCGGACGAAGACCCAACACATGTGCAGGCAAAAGTAGATGGTCAGACTATTTTCTTGAAAACTGAATTTCTGAAGAAGTAATATTCTCACAAAATTTATTTGTAAAAACCTTATTAACCTGGTGTAACTGTTTGGACAAAGTTCGTACTTTGTCCTTACCTAGTTCGTACCTCGTTCGGATCCTCCTCGAAATTTTCGAGGAAGATCCGAACGAAGTACGGCTAAAGTACTTTCAAGATATTAGTAAGAAATATATACGGAACAATTGTTATTAAAAAAAGTTAGTATATTTGATTTGGCTAAATGAATATTTAGTTTGATGTCTTCTAAATATTATATTTTAAAATTCCAAATCAAAAAAACATGAAAAAAAACAAATTACTCTCAACCATTTTATTTTTATTAATTTCCGTTGTAATTGCCAAGAGTCAGAATGTTACTATTCCCATAATAACAGAAAACTTAGCAACTGTACTGCAAACAGATGAGAACAATCGTTTAAAGATTGTATACTTTGGTAAATCACTAACTAATTTAACCGAGTATGCGAGAGTAGAAGAGGTTTTTAATTTTGATTCCGAAGGTGCTGATTCCAATAATAGCGCATTCTCCGTTGCGGGTATTAACAATAATTTTGTTGAACCGGCAATTGCAGTGGTTCATGTTGATGGTAATAATTCGTTGGATCTATTGTATAATAGTCATACCAGTTCTAAAATGGATGATGGATCAATATTAACAACGGTTACACTTAAAGATGCCGTTTATCCATTCTATGTTGAACTAAACTATAAGGTTTGGAGTAATCACGATGTTGTAGAACAATGGAGTGTGATTAGGCATATAGAAAATGGTGAGGTGTTGCTAAATAAATATGCTTCTGCAAATCTTTATCTAAATAACAAAGATTATTATTTAACGAGCTACAATGGTGCTTGGGCTAAAGAGATGCGTCCAGTGGAAACACATTTGCGTCAGGGAATGCACACTATTGAGACACGTTTGGGTACCAGAGCCAATTTGCTAACTTCACCAAACTTTATGCTATCGCTAGATGGCAAATCAACTGAAACAACAGGTACTGTGATGTTGGGACAAATAGCTTGGAATGGAAATTTTGCCATGCAGTTCGAAACGGATGTTTTTAAAAACATGCATATTGTTGCTGGGATTAATCCATATCAATCTGCATATCATCTAAAACCGAATACTCCTTTTGAAACGCCACGTTTTATTTATACGATGTCTTTTGAGGGTAATGGAAAAGGAAGCCGCAATTTGCAAAACTGGCTGCGAAGCCATGTGCTTATGGATGGTCAGGGTAGTCGTTTGACCCTGCTCAATAATTGGGAGGCTACATACTTTGATTTCGATCAGGATAAGTTGGTGAGCCTTTTTAGTGGTGCAAGAGAACTTGGAGTAGATTTATTTTTGCTTGATGATGGTTGGTTCGCAAATAAATATCCCCGAAATGATGATTCGGCAGGGTTAGGAGATTGGAAAGTGAATAAAGATAAACTCCCCGACGGCATTCCATTTCTAGTGCGTGAAGCTGAAAAAGAGGGTGTTAAGTTTGGAATATGGATAGAGCCAGAGATGGTAAATCCCGAAAGCGAACTATATGAAAATAATCCTGATTGGGTAATAAAGCAAGATGATAGACCCGAGATTTATTTCAGGAATCAATTAGTGCTTGATTTAAGCAATCCAGAGGTGCAAGATTTTGTTTTTGGCATTGTGGATGGTCTTTTGGTGGAGAATCCAACATTGGCTTTTATGAAATGGGATTGTAATTCTCCTATTTTTAATGCACATTCTAAATATCTTGAGTCACAAAATATACCACAATCGCACATGTATGTGGAGTATTCCAAAGGTTTGGAAAAGGTGCTAAAGAGGATACGCGCAAAATATCCATCTATACATATGATGCTATGTTCGGGTGGTGGAGGCAGATCTGATTATAATCTATTGAAATATTTCACTGAGTTTTGGATGAGCGACAACACTGATCCGCTTGAGCGTGTGTTTATGCAATGGAACTACTCATATTATTATCCTTCAATTGCAACCGCAAACCATGTTACAAACTGGAGTATAGATAAATCTCTTAAATTCAAAATTGATGTAGCATCTATGGGTAAGCTTGGTTTTGATATTCGTGCCAATGAGTTGAGTGACACTGATATGAAATTTGCTAAGCAAACAATTAAGAATTATGATGATTTCAAGCAGATTATATGGCATGGTGATATGTATCGTCTTTTAGATCCATACCAAAATGATATGGCTTCTCTAATGTATGTGAATAAAGATAAGACCGAGGGAGTTATGTTTAACTACCTTACAAATTGGAGGTATCTGTCCGAGACTTCCCTGCGTCCGATAAAACTACAGGGATTGGATAAAGATAAAAATTACAGACTAACTGAAATCAATCTATATGACAGCCAAAATTCGTCTATCGATCATGAAAGAGTTTATTCGGGCGAGTTTTTGATGAATGTGGGTTTTAATCCTTTAGTTAACAATTATAGAACTAGTGTAGTAATAAAAATTGCATCTATAAATAATTAATGTTTGGGATATGATATTTAAAATAACCTGAATCTATAACTGATTAATTCTTTCAATACAATACATGAACATATATTCATGTATTATTGTAATTTTGCATCTGATTTACTGTGTATCTAACAAACAACACTAAAAAACATCTAAATGGAAAAGATAATTATTGTAGGCGGTGTAGCAGCAGGAGCAACTGCAGCAGCAAAAGCACGTCGACTTTCATCCGATGCTAAAATAACGATATTTGAAGCTGGTCCCGATATCTCATTTGCAAATTGTGGACTTCCGTACTATATCGGTGGAGACATAAAAAGTCGCTCTAAACTGATTCTACAAAGTCCCGAAAGCTTCAAAGAGCAATATCAGGTAGATGTGAATGTGAATACACGTGTTACCGGTATTAACAGACAAGAGAAAACTATTACTACGCTGAATGTAATAACCGGAGAAATCAACCATCACAAATATGATAAATTGCTGTTGGCACAAGGTGGTCGTCCCATTAAGCCGAATATTGATGGAGCAAATCTGGACCATGTTTTTACTTTGTGGACACTCAACGATATGGATAATATTCATCAATATATTGAAGAGAAATCTCCCAATAATGCAGTAGTAATTGGCGGAGGGTTTATAGGCCTTGAGATGGTTGAAGTATTGGTACAGCGTGGACTAAATGTACATCTGGTTGAAATGATGCCGCACGTTATGTCGGTGATGGATGCAGAAACTGCAGGATATATTGAGCAAGAAATGCTTTCATATGGTGTAAATATTCATACTGGTAAAGGTGTTACAGGTATTTCATCAAAATCGGTAAAACTAAATGATGGCACTACCATAAATGCAGAAATGGTGTTGATGTCAATTGGTGTTCGCCCCACATTGCAGCTTGCAAAAGAGGCAGAGCTTGAAATAGGTGAATCGGGTGGACTGCTTGTAAATGAATATTTGCAGACTTCAGATGAGCATATTTATGCTGCAGGAGATATGATAGAAGTTGAGAATCGGGTGTCGGGCAAGAGGGTTAGAATTCCGCTTGCAGGACCAGCCAACCGTCAGGGAAGAATTGCTGCCGAGAATATGTTGGGAGGCAAGCATGCTTACAAAGGTGCGATGGGGACATCCATATTACGAGTATTTGAATCAGTTGCAGGTATAACGGGACTTTCTCTTAAACAAGCTCGCGCACTTGGCATTCCTTCAGATGCTGTGGTGATACACAAAGAGCATCACACTGCATATTATCCAGGAGCAGAAAATGTGTCAGTTATGCTGGTTTATAACACCGAAACTGGTGAAGTATTGGGAGGACAAACTGCCGGATATAAAGGAGCCGACCGTCGCCTTGATGTAATAGCATCGGCCATTGCTGGCAACCTTACAATTCATGATTTAGCCGATATCGATTTTGCATATTCCCCTCCACTGGGTACGGCAAACGACGCTATGAACATGGCAGCTTTTACTGCCGAGAATAAAAAAAGTGGGTTCAGTTCTTCCATTACCGTTAGTGAGCTCGACAAATGGGTTGAGGACAATAACCCCATTGTATTTGATGTACGCGATATGTTTGCGTTTGAAAAAGGAAATATTAGCGGTGCATACAATGTACCACTCGAAATGTTGCTTAGCGACCTAAAGTCAATTCCCAAAGACTCATGTGTTTTGGTTTATGATGAAACAGGTAAAAAAGGTCACCAAGCCCTGCGCATGCTAAAGAGTATGGGAGTGGACAATGTTCACAATATCTCAGGTGGATTTATCTCTGTGCAACGCCAAGCTTATTCCATAGGTTTCCAAAATCTTCAGATTACACTGCCAGAGTTAGAAAAGAAAAAGGTGGGTGAGAGCAAAGAGGAAGCTTTTACAGACAAGAAAAAAGAGACATCAATACCAGCAAATGTTAATACACCACTTGTGGTTGACGTACGCACCCCCATGGAATTTAGAGGTGGAGCATACCCCAACGCCATCAACATTTCGTTAGATGAATTAGAAAAAAGAATAGATGAGCTAGGTAGCAAAGATCGTAAAATCACCCTATACTGCGCCTCAGGTGCCCGCTCGGCTTATGCACAACAAGTGCTAAGTCAGATGGGTTTTACTGATGTGGAGAATGGAGGGGGGTTGATGAATATGATGAGGAGGGAGTAGAATTTGATTGTAAATATATGAGAAAGCCCTTGCAAAAAGATTGTTTGTGAGGGTTTGTTTTTTTGTGTAATGAATACTTGGGTTAGAATCGATGACCTTTTGACTGGCAGTCAAACGTAGTTGAGATTTTAAATTTATTTTAATACAGATGAAAGATATCTTTTAGTATAATGAAAGAATGCTGTTTTTTTAATTATAAGGAAGTTTGGTCAATGTCTCATTGGCTTTTTTTATTATCTTTGCATAAATTTTAATTTAAAGGAAACTTGTATTTATTTGATTATTGTTTAATCAATTTCTCTTTCTAACGCTATTTGACACAACAATATCCGAGGCAGAGTTCAATAAACTAAATAATTTTTCAATTAAATGTAACTGCTTGACAATGAAAAATTATTCTCATTATCCAAACTTATCAATTGACATTTGGGAAAATGATATTATCAGAAGTGAAAACTTCCTGAATAAAAACAATATTAAATCTAAATAGATGTTACTATGAATAAAGGTGAAATAATAATATATAATACCGACGACGGTAAGACTAGTGTTGTTCTGTATGCCAAAGATGGTAATGTTTGGATGAATCAAAAACAGATATCAGAACTTTTTGACACCTCAAAACAAAATATTGGACAACATATAACTAATATATTTGATGATAAAGAGTTAGATCAAGATTCAGTAGTAAAGAATTTCTTTACAACTGCCGGAGATGGGAAAAAATACAATGTAAAGTTCTATTCTTTGGATATGATTTTAGCAATAGGTTTTAGGGCGAGAAGCAATCGAGGCACTCAATTCAGAATATGGGCCAATCGCAATCTGAAAGAGTATATGATAAAAGGATTTGTTATTGATGACGAACGTTTAAAGAATCCTGATGGAAGGCCCGATTACTTCGATGAGTTACTTAAGCGCATTCGAGATATTCGAGCTAGCGAAAAACGTTTTTACCAGAAAGTTCGTGACCTGCTTGCATTGAGTAGTGATTATGACAAAACGGATAAAGCTACACAAATGTTTTTTGCCGAAATACAAAACAAGCTGCTTTATGCTGTAATCAACAAGACGGCAGCAGAGATTATTGTAAGCCGTGCCGATGCCTCAAAACCTAATATGTCACTAACAGCATGGAAAGGTTCAGTAGTGCGTAAACAAGATATTTATGTTGCTAAGAATTACCTTTCGGAAGATGAAATAGATACATTGAATAGACTTACTGTGCTGTTCCTTGATTCTGCCGAATTGCATGTGAAAGATCGAAAAGATTTAACATTGGATTTTTGGCGTCGAAATGTAGATTTGTTACTGAGCTTTCAAAATAAAGAAGTACTTAAAAGCAAGGGCGCAATTTCTAATAAACAGATGGAGAATAAAGTAGCTGCAGTTTATAAAGAATTTGACAAACTACGCAAGAAGAATGAAGCACTTGAAGCTAATTCCTTAGAAGAATTAGAGATAAAACAGCTTGAAGAGCAAATAAAACAGCGGAAAAGGAATAAATAGATTTTTTGAGAGTTATTCACTCTCATAAAAATCATTGTCCACCTCTTTAACCTCATAAACAGTTTTTTCTTCAGTCTCAATTGTAGAAAAACCGCTATCTATTAAGTCTTGAGGAGAGGCATTTGAAATGTTTTCTATCTCTAGCTCTACTTCAGTTTATTTTTCTATTTCACTTTTTACAGCCTCTCTATGACTTAATTAAAAAAAATGTGTTAAGGAAAATATGCAGAGAATTATTCAATAAAAATATGGTATACCCAATAGAGGTAATTGCTTGTTGTTTCAAATATAAATCTATAAGAGTTATATGAACATCCATCTGATTGTTTGAGTAGGGATTAAACTTATTAGAAAAAAAGGAATTCCATACTTTAAAAAAAGCCGTTTCTGTAGCATATTTATTAGATTTGTTATCTATAGATTCACGTCCATTTTTTTGTACAGATATATAATCTATATATCCATCTTGTATATGTGACTCTAATGCATAAGTTGCTCTGATATTTCTATTCTCTGCAAGCAACATTGTTTGAACACTTAAGTTGGTTTGGAGAGGAATCATCACAGAACAGGATGCTAAAGTTAGCACCGTAAATAGATAGCAAAAAGTCTTTTTCATAACACTGTTTTTTATTATGTATCTTTAATTTAGCAAATATAATGCAAATGTGTATAATATGGAGTTGCTAGGTTAAAATATTTGATGCTTTATTAACCTAATGCTTGATATTACAAACATAAATACTATATTTGTACGCAATATTAAACATTATGAAAAGAGAGAAAGTGACTTTATTACCAAGATTATCATCAATACTTGAAGAGATGGGAGATAATATTAAACTTGCACGCTTAAGAAGAGAGCTTACAGCTGAGCAGGTTGCTGAACGTGCAGGTATTTCTCGTTCTACTCTGTGGCAGATAGAAAAAGGAACCCCAGGTACATCAATGGGTATGTATGCACAGGTTATGTTTGTTCTGGGATTAGAAAAGGATTTACTGTTACTTGCAAAGGATGATGTATTGGGTAGGAAATTGCAGGATATTGGTTTGAAAACGGGAAAGAGAGCACCTAAGAAATAAAAGATATGAAGCATAAGGAAATATTTGTATATACCGATTGGGTGGAATTGGGCAAACCGGTTCTTATGGGTGTTTTGTTATCTGATATTATAAGAGGGAAAGAAGTTTTTTCTTTTGAATATTCTGATTTGTGGCTGGACTCAAAGCAAAGAAGTATCTTGGATCCGGATTTGGGATTTTATTCTGGTCCTCAATATATGAGAGATGATAGATCTAATTTCGGGTTGTTTTTAGACTCATCGCCCGACAGATGGGGTAGGGTTTTAATGAGAAGGAGGGAGTCTATTTTAGCAAGGAAAGATAACAGGAAACCCAAGAATCTTTATGAATCAGATTTTTTATTAGGTGTTTATGATTTGCACCGGATGGGTGCTTTAAGGTTCAAGCTGGATCCTGAAGGAGAATTTTTAGATAATAATAAGGATTATTCAGCACCACCATGGTCTACTATTAGGGATCTGGAGTATGCAAGTATGGAATTGGAGAAGAATTTAGAACAGGATAACCCCGACTTGCTAAAATGGATTAACCTGCTGATGGCTCCAGGTTCATCTTTGGGTGGCGCCAGACCTAAAGCAAGTGTGCAAGATGTGAATGGTGAATTATGGATAGCAAAATTTCCTAGTAAAGATGATCTTATTGATTCGGGAGCTTGGGAAATGGTAGCTAATGAGATGGCACAAAAGAGTGGTGTTAATACAGCTGTAGCAATGGTAAAAAGATTAAACAATAAGCATCACACATATCTGACTAAAAGATTTGATAGGATTAATAACGAAAGACTTCATTTCTCTTCAGCCATGACTATGCTTGGCTATTCTGATGGAGCAAGTGCTGCTGATGGTGTAAGCTATCTTGAAATTGCTGAGTTTATAATACTTAATGGTGCTAATGTAGATGCTGATTTGAGGGAGTTGTTTAAGAGAATTGTATTTTCGATTGCTATTAGTAATACAGATGACCATCTTAGGAATCATGGGTTTATACTAGCTAAAGATGGCTGGGATTTGTCTCCTGTCTATGATATAAATCCGAATCATTATAGAGGTGGATTAAAGCTGAATATATCTGAGAATGATAATTCTCAGGATTTCTCACTTGCATTAAGTGTAGCTCCTTTTTTTAGATTATCAGGTAATGAAGCAGAAAAGATTATCAACAATATAAAAAAAGTTGTGTGTGACTGGAGAATTTTTGCCACCAAGTATAAAATACCAAAAGTGGAACAAGATTTTATGAGTCAGGCGTTCTTATATAGTTAGCACTCCTTTCATTACCATTTTTAACGCATACATGTTAAAGTATCTGCTACTGCCAATGCTGGTATTAACTATGATTTAGTGGGAAAGATTTAAATAGTAGGATAAAAAAAAGCACCTACTGGAATGAGTCCTGTAAGTGCTTGATTATTAGAGTGGAGAATATCGGAGTCGAACCGATGACCTTTTGACTGCCAGTCAAACGCTCTAGCCAGCTGAGCTAATCCCCCATTGTTTTTGGTGGTGCAAAGATAGATAATTTGTTTATATTTGCAATTAGAAACAGTAAAGAAAAATAAAACAGTTGTTATGATTGTATTCAATACCACTTTTCATGTGGATGAGGTTATACAGGATGATTTCATAGAATATATGCTGCAGGTATTTATACCTATGTCTACCAAAAGTGGTTTGCTGACTTATCCAAGGTTATCAAGGATTTTTGGCAAAGATGAGGATGAGGGTATATCTTTTGCAATGGAGTTTCAGGTTGCTGATATTGTTGTGATGGAGAAGTGGAATGCAGATGAGAGTAAATATGTGTTTAATCCGTTAATGGAGAGATTTAAAGAGAAGATGATTGGCTTTTCTACTCTTATGCAGACTATAGATTATTAGATGCAGAAAGAAAGAATAATAATGGGTATCGACCCTGGAACTCAGGTGATGGGTTATGGTATTCTGAGGGTATTGGATAACAAGCCTTCGATGATGGCTATGGGTGTGATGAAGCTGAATAAGTATGGCGATCATTATATCAAATTGGCAAAAATATATTCTAGAATTATAGGGTTAATTGAGGAGTTTTTACCTGATGAACTGGCTATTGAGGCTCCGTTTTTTGGTAAGAATGTGCAGAGTATGCTAAAGCTGGGGCGTGCACAGGGTGTGGCAATGGCTGCTGCAATTTCACGTGATATACCTATTTTTGAATATGCTCCCTTGAAAATTAAAATGTCGATTACCGGAAATGGGAGGGCAGCAAAGGAACAGGTGGCGTACATGCTTCAGAAGACATTACATATTCCTGATGAGAATATGTTGGTTGAGCTGGATGCAACTGATGGGTTAGCCGCTGCCTTATGCCACTTTTATCAATCGGATATCTCAACGGGTGACACAAAATACAGAGATTGGAAGGATTTTGCCATTCGAAATCCAGAGAAGGTTAAAAAATAGTTTTTTCGGGTTGTTATTTAAGGAATTTTTTTATCTTTGTAGTTATGAACCGACTTATATATCACATAGAATTTTTACTTCATGAGCACAATTGTGTGATTGTTCCTGATTTGGGTGGTTTTGTAATTAATGCAATTCAGTCTAACAGGGATGATAGTAATTTGCTTAATCCTCCATCGTGTGAATTGGTTTTTAACCGCGATTTGATTCATAATGATGGGCTGCTTGCTCAATCTTATATGAAAACGTATGATCTTTCGTTTGAAAGAGCTATGTGGAGGATTCAGAATGAGGTAGTTGAGCTAAAGCAGATTCTGCGTGATAAAAGTTGTTTAGACCTGGATAAGTTGGGTTCTTTTGCTCTAACTGATGATAATAGATTTACATATACTCCTGGTTCTTTTGTAAGGCCTGAGTTTTTTGGACTTGGGGCTATTAAAATTCAGGAGCTTGCCACTGTTGATAAAACTATACCTATAACCGTTACTGAGACGAGTAGGGGTTGGGCGTATAAAAAGATTGGCTTTACTGCTGCTGCTGCTGCGGCAATTATTTTATTTATGTTTGTTTTACCTGTTAGCGATACTGCAATTGAAAGACAAACGGCAAATATTTCTTATGAAACCAAATGGTTTAGACCTAAACAATCTGTTATAAATACTAAGCCTTCACAGACTAATGTTGAAGCGAATGATTTATTGGATGTGGAATCTGAAAGTTTAATTGCTGCCAACGAAACTGAGATTCCTAGTGTGGAAATGTCGGTTGCAGATATTGATCAGTCTACTTATTACATTATAATGGGGGTTTTTAAGGGTGACAAATCGGCCTCTAAATTAATAGCAACTCTTAAAGAGGAGGGATTTAATGCTGCAAACTGGTTGGAACGTCCCGATCGATTTGATGTTTATAGTGCATCTTTTAATGTTGAAAAAGAGGCTGAAGCTTATTTAAAAGAGGTTCATAATAAATTTCCAAAACATAATGATGCTTGGATTCTTAAGCGTTGATTGTTAGACACTGTTATTATATCGATGAATAATTGAGTTTGTTTGAAGTATGCTTATTATCTTTGTAGATAGAATTATCATAAGAAATATAGCAAAGGATGAATTCAAAAGAATTTGAAGATAGATTGTTAGGTGTCGGTTTTCCCAAGAAAGATGTTTATGGTTCGCTCTCAATTCCTGTTTACCATGCTTTGGCATATGAATTTGAAACAGCTGAAGAAATGGAGAATGCCTTTTGTGGAATTACACAGAAGCATACTTACTCAAGAGTAACTAATCCCACGGTACAATATTTTGAAGAAAGGGTTAAAGCTGTTACCAATGCTTTTGGTGTAACGGCTTTAAACTCGGGTATGGCTGCTATTAGTAATGCTTTTTTTACTTTGGCATGGAGCGGTAGTAATATAATTGCATCGCGTTACCTATTTGGAAATACCTATTCTTTTTTTGTTAATACTCTTACTTCTTTTGGAGTTGAAATCAGATTCTGTGATTTAACTAATCCGGAAGAAGTATCATCTAATATAGACGAGAATACATGTGCTCTGTTTGTTGAGGTTATTACTAATCCGCAAATGGAGGTTTCCGATTTAAAAGTATTAAGTAGGGTGGCGCACGATAAGAATGTTCCTTTAGTGGCTGATACTACAATAGTTTCATTCTCAGCATTTAATGCTGCAGATTTGGGTGTAGACATTGATTTAATATCAAGCACAAAGTATATTTCGGGTGGAGGCACCAGTTTGGGTGGCTTGATAATTGATTATGGTAATTTCAATTGGGAGCATTCATATAAACTTAAACAGTATACTAGTTTATCTCAATCGGCATTTCATTTTAAACTTAGAAAGGAAATTCATAGAAACCTGGGTGCTTATATGACGCCAGAGGTTGCTTATATGCAGTCGCTGGGACTTGAAACTTTGAATATCAGATATGAGAGGGTTTCAAAAAATTGCTTGGAGTTGGCTAAGTTGTTACAGAATCTTAGTGGTGTGGTTTCGGTAAATTATACCGGATTACTTAATAATCCATTTTATGAAGTCAGCAAAAAGCAGTTTGGGGAATTTCCAGGTGCTATGCTTACTTTTGATCTGGAGTCTAAAGAGAGGTGTTATGGTTTTATGAGAAAACTAAACCTGATTAAAAGGGCTACTAATCTTTTTGATAATATAAGTCTTATTATTCATCCTGCCAGTACAATATATGGCACTTATACTCTTGAGCAAAAAGCTCTGATGGGGATAAAAGAAACCACACTCCGTTTGTCGGTTGGACTTGAGAGTGTGGATGCTTTGTATAATGATATTAAAGAAGCCTTACTATAATAAGTTGTTTTATACTTTATTCTTCCAGTAGAGTGTTGATAAGTTGATTGAAATCCTTTTTAAAATCTTCATAGAATAATCCGGTTGCGGGACCATTAAAACCGGTATGTATTTTATTTACCTTACCCTGTTTGTCAATATATATAGTTGTGGGGTAACTTGAGAAATTCTCTAGTTCGGGCAATGCACCTGCAACATTTTCTCTGCCTACGGCACCTCCAAATAATAAAGGATATCCTGTGTTGTATCGTTCTTTAAGCTGAGTAAGTGCTTTTTTGCCATATTCGAAATCATTTTTCCTCTCAAAAGCGATGCCGATAACTTCAACTCCACGGTCCTTATTTTCTTCATACCATGGTGCAAGAAATGCCATTTCGTCTAAACAGTTGGGACACCAGCTTCCTAGAATTGATACGATAACCACTTTGCCTTGATACTTTTCATCTTTTAACGAGACAATATTTCCATTCAGATCGGGTAATTCAAAGCTTAAAGTTTCATACCCCTCCTTTAGTCCAGCTAGAGAATAGGCGTCAGCTAGTGCTGCATTTTCATTTTTTGTGCCAATGATGCGTGTAGTTCCTCTTGTTGTATAAAATGTTCCTTCGAAACTGTTTTCACCCGTGAAATTAAATTCAAAATAATAAGGACTCAATCCACCGAATGCCGAAAGTTGAACTCCTTTCTCAGTATAAGCTCCTTCGAGATAGCGTAAATCGCCAGATAGAGTTAGTATTGAGCCGGTTATTATATTGTTGTCTGTTTTGAAAATGCCAACGTTATGTGTTGTATCTCCTTGTTCACCTACGAAAACAACATCCCATTTACCATCTATTTGTTGTGAAGTGGAATTTGATGAGGGTTCGAATCTGTTGTTAATTCCGTATGTTGCTCTAAAAGGTACGCCCTCATCATCTTCGATATAGTTTTTTATGAACTTGCCATCTATTTGATTATCTGATACAGTGCCTATAATTACAGCATCGTATGCTACAATAGGAATAATTACCGTGTCATTATTAAGTGTAACCCCTTCTAGATCGAATCTTTCTTCTCCGTTTATGAGTGTAACGGTTGAAGAATCGTTGGTGGTGCTACTAACTTCAAATAGAAAGGGCACCTTTTTGTTTTCAGCAACCTCAAGCTCGCCCAACCAGGTTCCTGATTGTAGTTTATTTGTATTGCTTTGTTGGGTGCATGAGGATATCACTATAATTAGTGCTGTGAGTATGAATAATGAATTGTATTTCATATTTATTTTGATTGATTAATTTTTTATTATTCAGCATATATATGGCTGTAAAATTACAAGTTTTTATTTAAACACCCATAATTTGGTTTCAATTACATCATTTCCTTGTTTACCAACTGCTTCTTGATAGCTTTGGAGGTTTACCGACTGCTCTTTTACCGGGTAGTAAAAACGTGATGGAATGCCACCATCACCAAATAGTGGGTTGAAAGTATAGGTTGCTTGTCCACCATTTACGGGACCAGAATATATAACATCTCCTGTTTTTATAAGGAAATTGGGAAAGCCAGTTCTACGATATTCACTCCAACCTTCGAGAAACTGAGTAAAGAGTGCGATATATTTCTGATTAAGTACATTTCTTTGGTTGGCGGCAGGTAGTGATGCTATATAAGTATTGGCATCGGTGGTTGATACGCCCCATTTTTCGAGTGATGCTCTTACACCGTTTATATATTCGGTTTGACTCCATCCATTATATTCAGATTGAAGAAAAGCAACTTCGGAATATTCCATTAGCACTTCACCAAAATCGGGTGCACTATATATTGCCCCTGGCAGACTAACTGAAGTTGCAGGAAATGTGCCAGCTTCTGATTCTGTTAGTCCGTATGGTAATCCCACATATTGACCATTACTGTTAACTGCTGCATATTTGTTGAGTCGGGGATCGGCAACAGCCAATTGTGTGTTTTCTCCCTTCAACAATTCTATGAATGGTTTTGAAATTGCAAAGTCTCGTCTGTTTGCAGTAACTGTAGCACGATAATATGGTGCTTCGTTTGGTGAAGAAGCTGAGTATTTGAATATTGCATTATCCGCATTACTTGTGAATACACCTTTTGCTAATGCATCTGAGAAATGAGTAGCGTAAAGGTCGGGATTTTTATCCTTCAATCTGGTAGCAAATCGTAATCGGAGTGAATTAGCAAATTTAGCCCAACTAAGATTTTTACCTGCATAGATAATATCTGATGAACCAAAAGTTGTTTCTGTTTGATATTTAAGAAGGGTGTCTCCTGCCTGTTTGAGCTCATTCAGAATATCTGAATATATCTTTTCCTGTGAAGTGTAACCTGGTGTAAGGTTGTCTGTTTCTTGCTGGAGAGCTTGAAATTCGGGGTCATCATTACCATATGAATGATAAGGAACATTTCCAAAAATATCGGTTAGCGCATAAAAAGCATACGATTTTAATATACGGCTTATTGCTATCTGAGTTGGGTTACGACCAGCTCCATCTGCTGTTACCAGGTCTTTTGTATCAGCATCGCTGTTGAGGATTATTATTTCCTGAAGGTTATTTAGGGATTTATAGAGACCGTTCCAAATAACTTCGGAATAACTGAATGGTATGTCATAACGTGACTCACTGGTGTAGGTAACCTGACTGATTTGTTGTGTGAATAAAGCAGTGCTTCGAAGTGATGCGGATTCACTCTTAACATTGTCGACAAGCTGTTTTTGAGCTGTAACAAACAAAGAGGTAGTCTGTACTGCAGATGGTCTGTTTGGATCTATATTGAGATTTTCATCAATACATGATGATAAAAGGAGGACTAGGGGCAGTGATAATACTCTTAAATAAAAGTATAGTGATATATTAAATAATTTCATAACTTGTTCAAAATTAAATTGTTCGTCAATTGTTAAAATCTAAAACTCAAATTGATACCATAGGTTAAGGGTGTAGGCATATTTCCTCCTTCAATTCCTTGTACGTTACCACTACTATTGGTTAACTCAGGATCAATTGTTTTGCTTTCTCTATATATGTAAAAGAGGTTACGAGCGTAAATTGATGCTCCGATACTTTTTACGGGACTGTATTCAGAGAATTTGAAATCATAACCCAGTGATAACTCCCTCAATTTAATAAATGTTGCATCGAAAATACTGAATGTTGTTGGTCCGTTTCTATGATTTCTAGACCATGCCTGTGCTGATACGCTTTGAGTGTTTGGTGCTACATCTGTAACATCATATGAACCGTCGGCATTGAATGTGACATTGGCTGTAACTCCATCAGAAACTACTCCATTTTCGCGAATTCCATTAGCTGCTGTTTCGGGAAGGGTACCTGAATACATTGCTACTGCATAGGTTTGTGAAAAGAAATTACCACCTACGCGCGAGTCGACAAGAAAATTAAATCTCAGATTCTTATATCGCAAACCATTTTGGAAACTCCAAAGAAAGTCGGGTAACACACTGCCAAGTGGCACAATTTGCTGTGTTCGCATATATAGTCCGTTTTCATCTACTACTTTTTGTCCATCGGGAGCATATACAAAGTCGTATCCTTCTATCTGACCGTAACTTTTACCTTCTTGTGCTGTTAGAGTAACAAGTGTAGTACTTAGATTTAGCTTGTTTACAGCATCAGAAAGTTTAATTATTTTGTTGTTGTTTTTTGAGAAGTTGATAGTTGTATTCCAGTCCCAGTTGTGACTTCTCACCGGATTTATACCTAATATTACTTCAAAACCTCTGTTATTTATTTCACCAGCATTGATTAATTTAGAAGAGTATCCAAATGCATCTGAAGTAGGTAGTGAAATTATCTGGTTGCGGCTGGTATTGTTGTAATAAGTGAAATCGAGATTAATTAGATCACGGAAAAAGTTTAATTGCAATCCTGTTTCAAGTGAAGAAGTAATCTCGGGCTTCAGATTTATATTATTTAATTGATTGGGTAAAGTATATGCACTTCGGCCATTAAATGAATTAACCGCTTGATAAACTTTATAAAGTTGATATGGATCTGTATCATTTCCCACCTGAGCCCATCCTAAACGAAACTTAGCAAAAGAAAGCCAGTTCTGGTTGCGTAAAGTTGGCAATTCGCTAAGAATAAAGGATGAAGTTATAGAAGGGTAAAAGTAAGAATTGTGCTCTACGGGGAGCGTTGAAGACCAGTCGTTTCGGAATGTACCATCTAAGTAAACAGTACTGCGCCAGCCGTAAGATACGCTACCGTAAACCGATGAGAGCTGTTTTTTATATATTCCGGTTGAAGGGTTTATAATTGTTGATGTTGCATTATTGAGACTGTAATAATTTGGTATTATAAGACCTCCTGAAGTTGAAATATCACTTATCCTTCTGTTTCTTTGGAGGAAGTTGGTACCTGCATTGGCAACAAAGGAATGGTTATTCCAACTTTTGTTGACTGTGGCTAGTAATTCGTAATTAAACTCTTCATACTTCTGATTATATTCCTGATAAGAAGATTGCGAACGTGAGTTATAAGCTATTCTATCTTGAAAATCGTAATCATATATATCGGAATTTAAACGTCCAGTAACGGATAGCCATGGAGTGGGGGTTAATACGATACCAAAATTGCCATAGAGTCTGTTTCTGTCTTCCTCGAGATAACTTTCGTAGGCCGACCAGTAAGGATTGTCGATATATTTTGTTTTCTCATCCGCAACGGTGTTCTGATATCCTGTGCGATTCCATGCTCTGGGAGTGCCATCGGGTCTTTTATATTCACTAAGTTTTTTATAATCAACCTGTACATGACCCCACTGATAAGCCTCTAAGATAATATTTCTGTTGGAAGCGCCAGTCCAAGGACGCCCAGTTGTTGAAGTTTTAATGTAATTAGCGCTTGCAAAAAATGAAAGCAGATCGCCCGTTACATTCCCTGAAATACTTAAACTGTTTTTTCCTAATGATGAATTTGGAACAGTGCCTGTTACATTTTTATTTGTGAATGACACTCTGAAAGCAGAGTTTTCATTTGATTTAGATAACGATATATTATTGGTATTTGCTAAACCTGTATTAAAGAAATAATGAACATCATTTTCGGGATATACCCATGGTTGTGGATTTAGATAATCCTCGGGATATTCAGGATCGAGATTATACCAATGGAGTACAGGCGTACCGTCGAGTTTGGGTCCCCAGTTTTCATCACCAGCATAATCTACAATATTATACGTTGTACCGTTGATTTGAGCAGTGCTGAATGAAGTATTATATCCACCACCATAAAGTTTTTGACGCTCGGGAAGTCTGACAACATTTTCTAGCTCCAAACCTGTATTTATTTCAATATTGATCTTACCATCTCCACCTTTTCCGGTTTTTGTTGTGATAAGAATAACACCATTTGATGCCCGTGAACCGTAAAGCGCTGCTGCTGATGGTCCTTTTAATACATTGACACTTGCAATATCATCGGGATTAATATCTTGAATTGTGCTTCCCATATCTTTTCCTGCACTACCGTTTATTGTAGATGAACTATTAAGTTCACTATTGTCAAGCGGTACCCCATCAATTACATAAAGTGGTTGATTATTGCCAGTTATGGAGTTGATTCCTCTTAATGTGATTCTTGAAGAACCACCCAAATTACTTCCACCTGAGATTACCTGAAGTCCAGCAATTTTTCCGGAAAGAGCACTCATTGGATTCGTTGGTCTTGTTTGAAAGGCTTCTGAAGAAACATCCTGCACTGCATAACCTAATGCTTTTCTTTCTCGTGGAATGTTCAAAGAAGTAATTACAACTTCATTTAAAGTTGTGGTTGCCTCAATAAGTTTGATATTGACCGTTGCAGATTCTTCTACAGAATAAATTAGATCTTCAAATCCTATATAAGAAAATTTGAGTGTGGTACCTATAGCTGTACTTATACGGAAATTACCATCTATGTCTGAAACTGTACCGCTGTCACTATTGACAATTGTAACTCCTGATAGTGGCTCATTATACTGATCGGTAACTTTTCCTGTAATAACTGCGGTTTGTTCACTTTGTGCATATGCACCAAGTATTATTAGTTGAATTAAGAATACAAAAATTAACTTCATGTGATTAAGCTGTTTATTTATTTGTTAAACGAAATTGGACTAATTAATAAAAAAGCGACTGATTTTAAAATCAGCCGCTCTATTTTATGATACTCAAGTTCTAATTCAAGTATGCATGTTTGTAGGCTGATTATGTTTTTTACTACAACACCTTTTCATTGTTGTTATATAAATAACCATCATACCATACATGCTATTAAAACCTTTGTTCATTTGTAAGTATATTAATTTATTATTAATCTTCAACTTTTGAAAGTTGTAAAGGATATTCCTCGAAAGCGTAAAGAACTGTAGACAGATAACGTTCACCTGTATCAGGAAGTATCACAACAATATTTTTACCTTCATTTTCAGGTTCAAGTGCCAATTGTAATGCTGCATATACTGCTGCTCCTGATGATATACCTACTAATAGACCTTCGGTAGAAGCTAACTTGCGGCTCGTTAGAATGGCATCGTCGTTGTTCACTTTATATACTCGATCTACAACTGAAGCATTGTATGTGCCAGGAATAAAACCTGCTCCAATGCCCTGAATCTTGTGAGGTCCGGGACTTCCACCTGATAATACTGGTGAATCTGTAGGTTCTACTGCTACAATTTGTATGTTACGGTTAAATTCTTTTAAACGTTTGCCAGCACCACTAACAGTACCACCGGTACCTACACCGCTAACAAAAATATCAACTTTGCCATCTGTATCACGCCAAACTTCTTCACCTGTAGTTGAATAGTGTATTTTAGGGTTAGCTTGGTTTTCAAATTGTTGAAGTATTACCGCATTTTCTATTTCAGATTGAAGCTCCTTTGCTTTTGCAATAGCTCCCTTCATACCTTCAGGTCCAGGTGTTAATACTAGTTCTGCACCCAGTGCTTTAAGTAAGTTTCTTCTCTCGAGGCTCATAGTCTCAGGCATGGTAAGTATTACTCGATACTTTTTTATTGTACCCACGAATGAAAGACCAATTCCTGTATTACCACTTGTAGGCTCAATTATTACTGAACCGGGTTTTAGTTGGCCACTCTTTTCGGCATCTTCAACCATTGAAAGTGCAATTCGGTCTTTTACGCTGCCAAGCGGATTAAAGCTTTCTAATTTAGCAATGATATTTGCTTTTGCTCTTTCGGATTTAGCAAATTGATTTAGTTTTACAAGTGGGGTATTTCCTATTAATTCTGTGAGATTTTCAGCAATTTTTGTCATAAATTTGATTTTTAAATATTATGAAAACAAAGATAGAGGGCTTTTATCGGTTTTGAAATAGCACATTTGTGGTATTTTAAGCGGGTCGGTCTCGAAAAATGACTAAATTTGTAGTAATAGTTTAAATAGTTAAAATTTGCTAGGTGAGAAATTACATAATTGCAGATAACAGGGATATAACACGAGCAGGATTAATTTCTTATATCAAGGAAATAGAAACTGATTATAGATTGACCGAAGTGAGTAGTTACATTGGTTTATTAGATGAACTACGCAAGATCCCTAAGTCAATTGTTATAACCGATTACTCACTGTTTGATTTTTCATCTCTTGCCCATATGTTGAATATTAAGAGTGGTGCAAGAAAATCTATATGGCTGCTTTTTTCAGAAGAGCCTGGTGAACATTTTTTGAGACAACTACTATTGACCGACGATTCAATTAGTGTGGTACTAAAGAATTCCTCAAAAAAAAATATTACAGATGCTTTGATTTCCGTAAAAGAAGGTGATGTTTATTGGTGTGAGTATGCTGAGTCTGTGATGAGGAGTGACATAGAGATCGACAAAGTGGTTATAAATCTTACTGCATCAGAGAAAAATATACTACATGAAATTGCACTTGGTAAAACAACTAAGCAAATAGCTGTGGAAAAGAACCTGAGTTTCCATACCGTGAATACTCATCGCCGAAATATATATAGCAAGCTTGGTGTTAATAGTGTTAATGAGGCAACAAGATATGCTTTGCAGGCTGGTTTAATAGATTTGATGGAGTACTATATTTAAAAGGGATTTGTAAATGCAACTTACATTTTTTCAATAATATTACATATTGCATCCACCCATTCTTCGTTATAATTAAGTGAGGGAATAAAACTGAACTTTTCACCACCAGCATCCATAAACAGTTTGCGTGCTTCTATATCTATATCAAATAGTGTCTCCATATTGTCTGAAGGAAATCCTGGAGACATTATGGCAACTTTTTTCCAGCCAAGTTCGGGTAACTTGCCAATACTTTGATCTAGAAAAGGTTTTAACCAATTATCATCTCTTTGAGAGCTAAAGAACAGTAATGCATCGTTAGGTTTTATGTTGAGTTTATCGCATATTAATCGGTTTGTTTCTTTAATTTGATATACGTAGTCGAACTCTTTTCCCTTTTTCCATGGTGTTTCCTGTTGTCTTTTTGGTAAACTATGGTACACAAATATCAGTTTATCTATATCATTAATATAAGGCTTTGCGCTTTCTGCCAAAGCGTTGATATACTCGGGATGATTAAAATATGGTTGTGTAATTTTTAATCTGAAAGAATGATGATGTCTATAGAAAACTTCTCCTATCTCTTTGATTGTTGTTTGGGTAGTTGACTGTGCAAAGTGGGGATAGAGCGGAAAGATTATAACTTCATGTAAGAGTGGGCATTTCTGACTAAGCTCTTTAAAAGCACTCCTAATATCGGGCATACCATATCTCATAGCAATTGAGACTGGCACACCTTTTTTGGACTCAATAGCTTCTGCAAGCTTGGTCATATTATAAATTATAGGTGAAATGACAGGTTCTTCATTACGCCAGATTAGTTTATATTTTGCTGATGAGCGGGCTGCTGCTTGTGGTGCTATTATCCTTGTAGCAAGAAGTTTTGATAGCCATCTGGATTTATCAGTCAGCAGCGGATCTGAAAGCATTTCAGCAATAAAATTTTTTACATCTTCTTTTTCGTTGCTCGCGGGAGTTCCTAAATTTACTAATATTATTCCCCTCATTATCCAGCAAACACCTCTAGTAGTTTACAATGGTTATTGGGTGAAATCTCTATATAATTTGTTTCGGCTGGAATGAGCAAGGATTCGCCACGCTCAATAAATAAAGAGTTCCCTTTATTATCAACTAGGTTTAGACTTCCTTCAAGACACATATATATAACGAAAGAGTCTTTTTTAGAATAATCGCGTTTTGTAAATTCATTGAGTTCTAATAGGTTGGTAGTGAAATATGGACAAGTAACCAATTCTACTGGTTTATTAAGCTCTTTATTGTATTCTGTTTGATATGTGTCGTATAGCTTAAAGTCGATTGCATCTTTGGCAAGCTCTGTATGAAGTTCGCGAGAATTACCTTGAGCGTCTTTACGATTATAATCATATATACGATATGTAATATTTGATGTTTGTTGAATCTCAGCAATAAAGCAACCTGCTCCGATGGCGTGAACCCGACCGGCTGGTAGGAAAAACACGTCGCCCTCTTTTACTGTATGCTTTTTAAGACTGTCAGTAAAACTGTTGTCTTCGATGCTTTTCTCGTATTCATGGGGGCTGATATCTTTTTCGAAACCTGTATATAAAAAGGCTCCGGGTGCTGCTTTTACAACATACCACATTTCGGTTTTTCCAAAAGAATTGTGTCTTTCTCCTGCTAGTTTATCGTCGGGATGAACTTGAATTGAAAGGTCGTCTTGAGCATCTATAAACTTAATAAGGAGTGGGAATTTATTTCCAAATTTATGGTAAACTTCTGCTCCAACTAACTTCTCTCGTGATTCTGATAGAAGAGATTTAAGTGAGGTGCCTGCCAAATGACCGTTTTCGATTATTGAGATATCACCTTCTACTCCCGAAATTTCCCAACTCTCGCCAATGCCATCTTGTATGGGTTCGATATTTTTGAAACTAGTTATGTCTGATCCTCCCCAAATAATTGATTTTAGTATTGGTTTGAATTTTAAAGGGTATAAATTGCTATTGATTGTCATAATTTATTTTTTGCTGTTATTTCTTTTTAATACGATTGCTGTTCTAGCGGGTAGATATAATTTAAGCCATCCCTTATCTTCTTTTGCATAAAGAGGATCGAAATGCGTAAAGTGATGCACCGATTTGTCATTTGAGTCGAATCCTCCAAATTTCTTGTCATCGGTGTCAAGTATTATTTTATATTCATCTTGTGGAACTAATAGTCCATAATTACTATATGAATTGGAAGGGTGAAAATTAAAGACAAATAGCATATCTTCTCTCATATAAGATAAGATGCTGTCGTCATTTCTATCGCATATTTTTATTATTTTAGAATCTTGGAAATTGTGAAACGAGTTGATGAGTGATATCATTGCTTTATCGAAATCGCCCATATAGTGGTACTTAAGATTTTGATCATCGGCTAAATTCCATTGGCGACGAGCGTACTTATATGACCAGTCATTTCCTTCTCGAGGGAAATCGATCCATTCGGGGTGACCAAATTCATTTCCCATGAAGTTGAGATAGCCTCCATTTATTGTTGATGCTGTAACTAATCTAATCATTTTATGAAGTGCTATACCGCGCTCAACCCTATGTGTGCTTTCGGTTAGCTTAGACATATGCCAGTACATGTCTGAGTCTATAAGGCGAAAGATTATTGTTTTATCTCCCACAAGAGCTTGATCGTGACTCTCAGCATATGAAATGGTCTTTTCATCGGAGCGACGGTTGGTTATTTCCCACCAAATGGATCCGGGACTCCAGTCTTCATCTCTTTTCTCTTTTATAGTTTTAATCCAGAAGTCGGGAATATTCATTGCCATTCGGTAATCAAAGCCATATCCTCCCAATTCTGGTTTTACAGCTAATCCGGGCATTCCACTAACCTCTTCGGCGATTGTGATTGCATGGGGGTTTATCTCATGTATTAGTTGATTGGCGAGTGTTAAATAACATATTGCGTCGCCATCTTGCCTCTCATTATAATAATCGCTATAATCACTAAACGACTCTTCGAGGCCGTGATTATAATATATCATTGATGTGACGCCATCGAATCTGAAGCCATCGAATTTAAATTCCTCTAGCCAATATTTGCAATTGGAAAGTAGGAAATGGAGTACTTCATCTTTACTATAGTCAAAACAGAGTGAGTCCCAAGCTGTGTGATATCTTTTGGCTGGATTGCTATGGAAATACAGATCGTAAGATCCATCTATACTTCCAATTCCTTCTTTTTCGTTTTTGACAGAGTGAGAATGAACAATATCCATTATAACTGCTATGCCCATGTCATGAGCTGCATCTATAAGTTCACGAAGTTCATCGGGTGTGCCGTTTCGGGAGGAAGGTGCAAAATAACTTGAAACATGATATCCAAAGGATCCGTAATATGGATGTTCTTGGATTGCCATAATTTGAATGGCATTATAACCATTTTCTTTTATACGCGGAAGAATATTTTCTCTGAATTCGTTGTAGGTACCCACCTTTTCATCAGATGTAGACATGCCCACATGCGTTTCGTAGATGAGAAGAGGGGATGTGCTTGGTATGAAGTTGTTATGTCTAAATGTGTACTTTGTTTCAGGTTCCCACACCTGAGCACTGAATATATATGTGTTGTTGTCTTGCACAACTCGTTTGCACCATGCAGGTATTCTCTCACCCGATCCACCATGCCAACTTACGTATAATTTATAGAGGTCGCCATGTTTAATCTTATCACTAGAGAGGTTGATTTCCCAAACTCCTCCTTCTGCTTTTGTTAACTTGTACTCATCGAGCTTTTGCCAGTTGTTGAATGTGCCTATGAGGTGAATTTCTGTGGCGTTTGGTGCCCATTCACGTAAAACCCATCCCTCGGGTGTTTTATTGAGACCAAAATAATTGTGGCCATTAGCAAAATCTGATAAAGTGATTTTACCTCCTTTAGTGAGATGACTTAAACGTTTCTGATAATAATTGTGGCGACCATTAATCGCTCTGGAGTATGGCGCTAGCCAAGGATCGTTTTTTATAATTTCAAGCATTGTCAATAACTGATTTATCGGTTACTGAATTGTAATTCAATAAGACAAAGATAAGAAATAGTACGGAATGATTTGATAAAATAATATATCTTTGCAATGTTATCACTTTAATGATGTGATAATATTTTTTTATCAACGTTACAATTATAGACATATATTGCAATGAAACAAACACTAAATGTTTTATCCTTAGTATTTTTATTTTTTACAGTAGGCCTTAATGCTCAGAATTCGTCTGTGACTTGTCTTCCTGGTTTTATGTTTGAAATTAGCCAGGACAGAAGCTGGGGGTATAAAGAACCTGTTGTTGTGGATATTACTCCAGGTTCACCCGCTGAGATGGCAGGGTTAAAATTAAACGATATTATACTGTCTGTAAATACAAATGGAACATATCAGAAATCATATCAAACAGTTATGTCGTGGTTTAATCTTAATGACTATGAGGTTACTCTTGCAATTAGAAATTTTGATCATTCATTTAAGGAAATTACATTTAGTAAGGATTGCAGACAAAGCAATGCTATTTTGGAATCGCAACTAGCTCCTGTTTTTGCTTTTTACAGTTTGGAAGATGTACAGAACAGACGTTTCTTAATGCCAGTGAAGACAACAACAAATGAAAATGCTTTATTTCATAACTACAGAACATTTGGATTTTCTCCATCTGGTGAGAGTACCAGAGAATTGGATGAGCGTATTAATGCTGTCTTTATACGTGTATTAACCGAAAAAGGTTTAGAATATCGTCCTGATGATCCGGATTTTATAATTCAGACCTACTACAGCTTGCAGAATAACCCCTTGTATAAACCTAACTCCGCAACTTATGGTAGTTATCAACCTGTTTGGAGATTTGACACAAGGAATCATAGAACTGTAAAAGTTTCGGTTTATAATCCATCTGAAGCTGTTAGAGTGGATGACATTATATATGAGCTTAAGTTTGGCTATCGTTTTTTTGACAGGCGATTTATGGATGCGGGAGAGATGACGTTAATGTGGGAGAGTGAAGTAAGTGAAAGATTAAGTTCATATAATAGCCTGAGTGATTACTTAGAGATGAATCTTCCATTGATGTTGCTGAAGTTTCCATATGCCGGAAACAGATCTTTTGGAACTTATCAGGTGAAATACCTTAAATATAACTATACAGGTATAGGATATGATATGAATGATCTGAAAACAGTATTATCTGTTGCGGATGGTTCGCCGGCAGCTATTGCAGGAATTAAGCCCGGAGATGTAGTAGTAAATATTCAGGGACATAGCTTCGATCATTCTTCATCTCAATCTCTTACTGAAGGTTATAGACGTTTTATTGCAGAAACTCTTAATTTTAGAGATCAGAATACGAAGTACACCGACTCGAATGGTTTTAAGGAATGTATGTTTTGGGATGTTTCTAATTATCATAAAGTTTCTGAGGCTATATCTAATAAAAGGTATAAAGCTGCATTCTCATATCTTTTCAATTTTAATCAGTATATAGATTGGAATACTCCAATTTCGATTAATATTGAAGTAAAAAGGGGTGAGGATTATTTGAATTTTGCAGTTACTCCAATAATTACAACGAGCTCGCATATTTCTGTTTATTAATTTCTAGTTGACAATCAATTGTAAATTAACATATTGTACTGTTTAAGCCGGTGAGTGCGCAGTTGAGATCAAATTATTTACAAAAATATTAGCAGAAATGTTTGGAGCGTATTAGAAAAAACATCTATCTTTGCATTCCTTTTCCACGAGAAATGAGGTTCATTAAAGAGTTAATGATTGAATTAGGTTACAAATAATTTTATTTATTGATTTAGGATTACCGCAAAAAAAAATATTTGAAATATTTTCTTCAAAAATTTTGGTAGTTCAAAAATAACCTCTATCTTTGCACCCGCTTTTGGAAGGAACACTATCTGGAAGCAAAC